>Ga0209060_10000020_pt1 | contig 538234 bp, 437 predicted proteins | sample Coa_R1_8_FD_187155 | JGI IMG/M metagenome (GOLD analysis project Ga0209060, IMG submission 187155) | Surface soil microbial communities from Centralia Pennsylvania, which are recovering from an underground coalmine fire - Coalmine... | ecosystem: Environmental > Terrestrial > Soil >... | reverse complement strand
TCTGCTTTGGCAGAGCCGCCGCCCGAAATTCCTGTAGGCGACGAGGTGTAGGCGTCGCAACCACCTTCGGGACCAGGGGGTCGGAGGTTCAAATCCTCTCGCCCCGACCAATGAATCTTTGTCCGACCCGGACACATAGGTAACAGACCGGTTTTGGACGGGCTGCAGTGTTTTTCCTCCAAATCAATATAATCGAGGTCGGAGCTCATGAAGCTAATGAGCCAGATCCCGTCGTCGACTTCCTTGATTCCGACAGCCTCGGTCCGGCTTACAATGCGGAACGTTCATGCCGACCTCTTCCAAGCTTTCATCGGGATCCAAACACTTCTGTCAAACCGCAAGCCGTCTCCTCTGGGACTTCGGCCTTCCGCGGCTGGCGCATCTCTTCCGCGGCTGGCGCATCTGAAGTCCCGTACCGCCCTGGCGGCAGAAAATCTGTTCCTGTGCAAAACAACGGGCGTTGTTCCAGGCGAGGCAGACCAAGCCCCACCGCGCCAAAGACGCAACGAGCTGGCTCATGGCTTCCTCAGCCGACTGTTCGACTGGCGCAGTGCGTAAGTTGTAGTTCAACCGGAAACCCTCATTCGCTGGCATCGCAAAGGATTCCGCCTGTTTTGGCGTTGGAAATCGAAGCCCGGAAGATTTAGTTTGCCCAAGGATCTGCAGAAGCTGATTCGAACCATAGCCCAAGGAGAACCCTACCTGGGGCGAACAACGCATTGCTGACGGGACTCCCACTACAACCGTGGACGACCACACTCCAGTTTGGGACCGGGAATTCCGGATTCGCCTCCGCGCCAGGAGGTCGCCAAGGAGCGGCACCTACTTCCTTCGGGCCATGCGGTCGCACCAAGCCGGTTCTAGCCGGGCTACATCACGAATATTACCTGGAGAAAATCGCGGCATGAGCGACGGATGGAGTTCTTGCGTACCACGCCTTACCCGCGATGGTCGTTGGTTGGTTCAACCCAGGGTAGCCGTTCCTGGGATGGTCACGCTAGGTGATCCGGTTGTTGCGTTTGTTGTACTGAAAGCCAGCGAGCAGAACTTTACCTGAATGTAGGTTTCATCCCTGGATTCCGCTTGCTGGCATCGGGAAATCCCGTTCCGGTCACATAAACCTTGGGCTGACGCGGGCGCAGCACTATCCTGAGGACATGAACTCGATACTGGCGCTGGTAGCCGTGGTGCTCGGGATGTTCCAGCAGGGAGTTAAGCCCAATTTCTCAGGCGTGTGGGAACTGAACAAGGCAGCCACGCCTGCCTCCCCTAATCCGCCGGACCGGATGCGATTCAGGATCGAGCATCAAGGCGAGGTATTTTCCGTTACCATTCGAGTGACGAACCATGGACTGTTCGAGCAGCAGACGGAAAAGTACGTCATCGGGCAGGAAAGCAAGAATCTGATGCATGGCGCGCCCATGACCAGCCAGTGCGCGTGGGAGGGAAACGTGTTGGTGGCGCACTCGCTGGCGTTATTCGGGAAGACGGAACTGCGCTTGACTGATCGCTGGATTCTGTCACCGGATGGCCGGACCCTGACCTCTATCGAGCGTCACAAATTCGGTTCCGAACCAGAGGCCGAAGACACGCGCGTGTTTGACCGCCAGGCCGAAGGCACGTGGGAGCCGGATCAGCTTGCGGAAGAAGTGTACAAAAATATTCAAGTCTTGAAGGGTGTTCCCGCGCCGCGTCTGCAAGGCGTTATGCTGAACTTGTCGACGTGGCTGGGCGTGCAGTGCGTTCATTGCCATGTCGTGAACGCGGCGCAGGTTTTTGAATATGAAAAAGACGACAAGCCCGCCAAGCAAACGGCCCGGAAAATGTTCGCCATGGTTCGCAAGATCGGCCAGGACAACTTTCCGGATGGGAATCCAGTTACTTGTTGGACTTGCCATCGCGGACGTGCGAAGCCGGAAAGCCTGCCCACGGCTCAATAAATGACGATCACCGCCGGCAAACTCGCGCGCAATCTCGCACTACAGGGGCTGCTGATTGTAGGCGCGTGGACCATCTTCGCGCTTTTCAGCGCCAGCCAGAACTATCTTTCGCGGGCATATTCCAGCCACGTGGACTGGATGCCGGCCTTTCGCTACGCGCTGGTGGATTGTTGTTGCTGGGCGCTGTTGACACCCGCGGTTTTCTGGCTTGCCGGGCGTCTGGTCGTGCGGCGGGCCAACTGGTGGTGGGCGATTCCGTTGTTGCTGGCGGCGAGTTTGGCGTTCGCCGTCACGCACATGATGTTGTTCGTGCGTCTGCTGCCATTGGTGGGCTACCGCGTCACTGCCGCGATGATGCAGTCGGTGTTTCTGGCGCGCCTGCATTCCAATTTGCTGACCTGTTGGGTGCTGTTTGGGATGCGTCACGCAATCGAATATTACCGTCGTTACCGCGTGCGGGAACTCTCCGGCAGCCGGCTGGAAACGCGTTTGGCGCAGGCCCAACTGGAAGTGTTGAAGATGCAACTGCAGCCGCATTTCCTCTTCAACACGCTGCACGCCGTCTCCGCGTTGCTCTATCGCGATCCGGAGGCCGCCGACCGCATGATCGCGCGCCTCAGTGACTTCCTGCGCCTCACGCTGGATAGCGCCGGCGTACAAGAGGTATCGTTGCGGCGGGAGTTGGAGTATCTCGACAAGTATTTGGAGATCGAGCAGGTGCGCTTCGGCGATCGCCTGGAGATTTGCCGCGACATCGCGCCGGACACTCTCGACTTGGTCGTACCTAATCTGGTGCTCCAGCCATTGGCCGAGAATGCCGTCCGCCACGGGATCGCTCCGCGCGCTGCGGGAGGCAGGATTGAAATAATGGCTTGGCGGGAAGGAGCGTTGCTGAGGATTAGCGTGTTGGATGATGGCGTAGGAGTGTTCGGGCCCATCAGCGAGGGAGTGGGACTGGCCAACACGCGCGCGCGACTGGAACAGTTGTACGGAGATCGCGCGCAACTGGAGTTGGGTCCGTCGCCGCACGGCGGATTTCAATCCACCCTGACCATCCCCGCGATTGTGAGAAGTGCTGGGCCGGAAGCCGAAATCGTGGAATCGAACCATGCGTATTCTTATCGTGGATGACGAGCCGCTCGCGTGCGAGCGCATTCGCACTTTGCTAAACGGTGCTGCGAACGTGCAGATCGCCGGAGAGTGCCATGACGGCCGTTCGGCCGTCGCCGCGATCCGTTCGCTGGCGCCGGACTTGGTGTTCCTCGACGTGCAAATGCCGGAGATGGACGGCTTCGCCGTTCTGCGGCAACTGGAGCGCCAGCGGGGATCGGGGCTAGCGGAACTGCCCGTGGTGGTTTTCGTCACCGCATACGACCAGTATGCTCTGCGAGCCTTCGAGGTCTGTGCGCTGGACTATTTACTAAAGCCCTTCGACCGTGAGCGATTCCAGAAGGCCCTGGCACGTGCCCGGATGGAACATGAGCGTCGCGGCGCCGGCGATTTCAGCCGGCGCCTGCGTTCCGCGCTTGACGAATGGGAGAGGCAAGCCAAATATCCCGAGCGTTTAGTCGTGAAATCCGGCGGTCGCGTCTTCTTCTTGCGGGTCGACGAAATCGACTGGATCGAGGCGCAAGGCAACTACGTCAAACTGCACGCCGGGCGCGACGGCTACTTGCACCGCGAAACCATGAGCCGCATGGAAGCGACGCTCGACCCCACCAAGTTTGCTCGCATCCACCGCTCGACCATTGTGAATCTCGGCCGGGTCAAGGAAATGTACCCGCTGTTCCGCGGCGATTACACCGTGATCCTCGGCGATGGCAGCACGTTGGTTCTGGCCAAGGCGTACCGCGAACGGCTCCACGTTTAATTCGCCTCTAAGGAAATCAATCCGTAGATTACGTGGGACGGCCCATCCCCACAGAATTGAGCCGAGCCCTTGACGAAAACTCCCTCGTATTTACCGCTCGCTTCGTAGTTCACGTCACGAATCTGGGACGGTCCATCCCCACTGATTGCGTAAGCTGCCTTGACGATGTTTTTCAAGAAATGTTCTAGTCGCAGTAGGTTCGGCGTGTGGGTTTCACGTTTGAACATTTGAAAATCAATCGGAGGTGGGTATGAATCGAACGCGGATCTATGTATTTTCCGTTGTTGTTCTTGTCCTGTTGATGTTCGGCACAACGCCTGCATGGACGCAGGCAACACAAAGTGGTTCTGTTTCCGGTCAGGTGACCGACCAATCAGGGGGCGTGATTCCCGGAGCGGAAGTTGCGCTGGTGGATACCGCGACGCAATCGCAGTTGCGAACCACGTCGAATGCCGCGGGCCGTTACGTGATTGTCAATGTGCCGTCGGGGCACTATGTGCTGAAGGTCAGCCATGAAGGGTTCGCTTCGGAGAACACTTCCAACATTGAGGTGACTATTGGCACGGCCGTGGTTGTAAACGCGCAGTTGAAGGTTGGTTCCACCAAGGAAACGGTAACAGTCGAAGCGCAGACCATCACCGAACTCCAGACCACCAACGCCACAGTGGGAAACACCATCGACAGCAAGTCGATTCAGTTGCTGCCCAACCTGGGCCGTGACGTGTCCACGCTGGCGGCGTTGCAGCCGGCCGTCACCGGCTCCGGCTACACGGCGGGCGCCAACTACGACCAGAACACCTACCGGCTCGACGGCGGCAACATCACCGACGACATGGGCGGGCAGACGATCAGCTATCAGCAGAACATGACCGGCACCGGCGGCACGCAGCAGAACGGCTTCGCTTCCGGCGTCATCCCGACTCCCATCGAAAGCATCGAGGAGATGAAGGTCTCCGTGGCCGGCCAGGGCTTCGACTTTAACAGTTCCTCCGGCGCCGACGTGCAGATGGTGACAAAGCGCGGAACCAACCAATTCCACGGCGCGTTTTACGAATACTACTTCGACACCGCCCTGGGATCGGCCAATTCCTGGTCGAACAATCACACCCTGACCACCGTGAACGGAGTGGCGAATCAAGCCACGCCGATCGTTTCCAATCACCGCAACCGTTACGGGTTTGCCGTCGGCGGCCCCGCGATCAAGAAGAAGATTCTCGGGGGAAGCACCTACTTCTTCGCGAACTATGAAGCACTGCGTTTCCCGAATCTTTCTTCGTTCGAGCGTCCCGTACCCACGCCGCTGATGCGCGCGGGCATCATTCAGATTGCCAACGCCGCGGGAACTTATGTTCCCTACAATTTGAATCCGACCCCGACCACCGTCGGCGGCGTCACCTACGCGCCGGCGCTCTGCGGCACTAATTCCTGCGATCCGCGGGGGTTGGGAATCAGCCCCATCGTCAGCACCATTTGGAATAAGTACATGCCGCTGCCCAACGACTACACCGGCGCGTCCGGCGACACGTACAACACGGCCGGATATCTTTCGGCAATCCGGCAAACGGAGACGTCCGCCTCTGCCGTGGGCCGCATCGATCACGACTTCGGCGACAAGAACCGCTTTTTCGCCAGCTATCGCTACTTTGGATTCAATTTCCTGACCAGCAATCAGAACGATATCGGCGGCGGACTTCCGGGCGACACCCTGGGACAACCCGTGGCTACGGCCCCACGACCGCAGAAGCCGTCGTTTCTGGTGTTCGGGCTGACCTCCAACCTGACCTCAACCATCACCAACGATCTGCGAGTCGCCTATACGCGCACGTGGTGGCAGTGGTCCGATTCGTCTCCGTTGGCGAATCCGCTGATCCCGGGCCAGGGCGGTGCCATTGAAATTGGCGGTGAAACGGCCACGGCGTTGATTCCTTATAATGTCAACACGCAGAGCACTCGCACCCGTTTCTGGGACGGTCAGGATAAGCAACTCATCGACAATGTCTCGATGATCCGCGGCAACCACCTGTTCCAGTTCGGCGGTTCCTACCAGCGCGATTTCGACTACCACAGCCGGAATGACAATGGGCTCACCATTGACGTGAATCCAACGTACCTGATCTCGTCCACAGGATTGTCGTTCCCCTCAACGGTGATTCCCAGCACCGTTCCCAGTTCGCAGAATGGCAGCTACGAGAGTTTCTATTCCTTCACGCTGGGACTTATCTCGCAGTCGCAAGTCACGTACTCGCGTTCTGGATCGAACCTGTCGCTGAACCCGTTAGGCTCACCGGCCTTCGACCAAAGCGTCATCCCGTACTACAACCTCTACTGGGGCGACACCTGGCACATCAAGCCGACGCTAACTTTCGTCTATGGCCTGGCGTACGCCATCGAAATGCCGCCTTACGAAATCAACGGCAAGCAGATCGACTTGACGGATGCTTCCGGACAGCAACTGAGCGCGGCGAACTACTTGCAGTCCAAAAAATCGGCGGCTCTGCAAGGCATCAACTACAATCCGCAAATCGGATATGCGTTGGTTGGCAATATCGGAGCGGGACTCAAGTATCCGTACAATCCGTTCTATGGCGAGTTCAGTCCGAAAGTTGCTTTGGCTTGGAATCCCAGCTTCAACGACGGCATCCTGGGCAAGCTGGTCGGCCAGGGCAAGACAGTGATTCGCGGCGGATATGGACGCGTCTACGGCCGCTTGAACGGCGTGGATCAGGTTCTGGTTCCGCTCTTGGGGCCTGGTTTCCTGCAGGGTGTCGCGTGCACCAACGTCTTGGCCAGCGGAAGTTGCGGTACGGGCACATCGACTCCCGCAACTGCGTTTCGCATCGGCACGGATGGTTTGGTTGCCCCACTGGCCTCGCCCACTGCAACGTTGCCGCAGCCGTACTTTCCAGGCACGAACGGTTTTCCGAATGCCGGCGACGTAAATACGCTGGATCCGAACTTCAAACCGAATCGCGTGGATACCGTTACGTTCTCGATCCAACGTCAACTGTCGAGAAAGGTGAACGTGGAAGCCGGCTACATCGGGAGAATTTCCAAGAACGAGTTTCAGGAAATGAACCTGGATGCGGTGCCGACGATGCTGACGCTCGGCGGGCAAACGTTTGCGCAAGCGTACGGCTCGTTGTACGCGCAAGTCTGCACGCTGAACACTCCCACGTGCGCGTATCAGCCCAGCACCTTCTCGGGCACGGTTACGCCGCAGCCGTTCTTTGAAACCGCGTTAGGCGGAGCCAATTCCTCCTATTGCAAGGGCTACGCCAGTTGCACGGCCGCCGTTCTGGCGTCGAGTTCCAGCAACTTGACGTTCTTGAAAGGCAATTCCGTCAACCAATTGTGGCAGGCACTCAACAATGCGTCATCGTGGACACCCGGGAAGACCACCATCGACGAGCTCGGCCAGGCGAATTCCGTGGCGCTCTCCACGAGCCTGGGTTATTCCAACTACAACGCGATGTACATTTCCGTTCGCATGGCCGATTACCACGGTCTGACGTTCCAGTCCAACTTCACATGGAGCCGGGCGTTGGGAACAGCTGGGCTGGCGCAACTCAACAGCGGGAACACCGCGCTGAATCCGTGGAACCTGCAGGGCAATTACGGTCCGCAATCGTTCGACGTTCCCACCGTCTACAACTTCATCGCCTATTACCAACCGCCGTTCTTCAAGAACCGGAACAGCGCGCTCGGATGGTTGCTGGGCGGTTGGACGATTGCGCCGCTCTTCACCGCGCAGTCGGGTAATCCGACTTCGGTCGGCTCCACCAGCGGCGACACGTTCGGCGAGGTCGCATCGCCGAATTCATCATTGGGATCCACGGCCGACGGCAATGCGGTAATGCTGACGCCTTACACCGGCACCAACTCGCGGATCATCGGCGTTAGTTCCTCGCCGTGCACCACGTGCGCGGTCGCAACGAACGTCGGCACGAACAACCCGACGGGGCAGGGCATGTACGCCAATCCCGGAGCGATCTACGGCGAGTTCCGCCCCTGCATCATGGGAGTGGAAACGAATTGCGGCGGATATGTGGGAAGTGTCCGCTCCGAGCCTGTGTGGAACGTAGATGCGACCATCGCCAAGAACTTTAGCATCCTGAAAGAAGATAAGTTGGGCGCGACCTTGATCTTCCAGATCACCAACATCTTCAACCATATGCAGCCGGGCGGTCCCTCGCTGAGCTTGACCGGTCCAACGACCTTTGGCCGGATCACCACGCAAAGCAACACGCCGCGCAATATGGAGTTCGGTTTGCGAGTTCACTTCTAACTGGAAGGGGCTTTCCCCCCCACGAAGGCACGAGCGTATGAAAAAAGGCCGTGAAGGATCAAAGTCCTTCATGGCCTTTTTGTTTCCGGTTAACTCTGCCCGCAACGTCACCGGCGGATTCAGGCGCAGCAAGCGCCGCGAGGGAATCCGGTGCCGAGTCGTCGCGACGAAGGCAGGATAATGGCTGACGTCGGCCTCGCGGGTTTCTGGGCCTGACGCGCAGAAAAACGTCTGCGCACTCCACACTCAGGGCGCTCGTTCTTCAGGACATCGGCGGCATTGGTCATCCCGCACCTCAAGGTAGACGATACATTGCGCGGGAACTCAATTAGCCGGAGCGTCTTCAGGCTTTTCGGACTCTCCGAGAATGCGGTACAGCGTCGTCCTTGCGATTCCCAAAATCGCGGATGCCTTCGATATGTTGCCGTTGGTCATATCGAGCACTCGGCGAGCGTGCCATCGCTCCATTTCAGCCATTGAGACGGAAGCCTCCTCCGGCCCCGTCGGCGGATGTTCTTTCCGAAGATGTTCGGGGAGGTCGCGGACATCCAGGACATCCTGGTCGGTCATCATGCATGCATGGCCAAGAACGTTCTCCAGTTCGCGCACGTTCCCCGGCCAGGAATAATTCGCCAGCACCAATTGCGCGCGTCGCGTCAGACCACGAATCGTCTTGTCGTATTCTCTCGAAAAGCGGTCCAGGAAATGGCGCGTGAGCAACGGCAAATCCTCCTTCCGTTGATTGAGGCTCGGTACCTGGATCTCGACCATCGCGAGGCGGTAGTAAAGATCCTCACGAAATTCCTTGGCGATCACCATGCTCCGCAAGTTGCGGTTCGTGGCGGCGACCACCGACACGTTGACCTTGCGCGTGGTCGTCGATCCCACGCGTTGCACCTCGTGATCCTGCAAAACGCGCAGCAGTTTGGCTTGGGTTGCCAGAGGCATCTCACCAATTTCGTCGAGGAACAATGTGCCTTTGTTGGCGAACTCGAACAAGCCGATCTTGTCCTGATTGGCGCCCGTGAACGCGCCCTTCACGTAACCAAACAATTCGCTCTCGAAGAGAGTGTTCACCAACGCCGCACAATTGCAGACCACAAACGGACCCGTGGCGCGGACATTCTGGGAATGCAGCGCGCGCGCGACCAATTCCTTTCCCGTTCCCGTCTGTCCGCTCACCAACACCGACCGAAAATGCGGCGCTACGCGCTGAATGCGAGTGGCCAGATCGAACATCAGAGGACTGCGGCCCACGATGTTCTCAAACTGATAGGTGGAAAGACTGGCGCGCTCCAATTCTCCGGCCCGGGCGCGCTTCTGAGCTTCGGCGAGGATTTTGCTGACGCGTTGCTGGAGATGATGTATGGAGACGGGCTTGTTGAGGTAGTCGCACGCGCCTTTCTGAATCGCTTCTACCGCCGTTTCCGAGGAGTAGTGCCCGGTCAAGATGAGGACGTCGATCCGCGGATCAAACTCGATGATCTCCTCGAGCACTTTCATTCCGCCGAAGCCCGGCATTACCAGATCCGTGAGCACGATCTGCGGATGGCGTTTTCGCACGATCTGCATCCCCTCAACGGGATCAGTAGTAGTGACAATCTCAAGACCCTCTTGGTCGAGCGCTCCTGACACAATCTTTAAATTCGCCGGCTCGTCATCGATGGCCAACAAAAGTACATCCGGGGACCCAGAACTCATGTCTTAGAGTCTACGGCCAATCGGCAAACGACACAAGATCAAGCACTTTGGGACAAATGATTTGGCCTGTTGCGTGCTTCTGAATAGGCGGAGGACGGATGCTCAAATCTACTATGGATCATCGTTTTGAGGTTTCAGGTTGGGACGCGGCCCAGCAATTCTTCGTGGAGTGGTCGATTCTGGAGACCCCAACACGCACCGCCTGGGTGCTCCATTTGCGACGCCGCCTCGCTCCCGAAGCTTGGCTATTTGTGGCACTGATATAGTTGCCATACCAACAACTTAGGTTCTCGTGGCTGGGTGACTTATAAAACCGGCCTTAGCATGGAGGAATGACAGGGAGCACAAGCGAATTGGAACACGACCTTCTCAAGGGACTCAATCGTATTCAGCGCGCAACACTCCAGAATGCGAAGCATTTCGACTACGTTCGGGCTCTTGAAGACAGGAAACTCACTGAGGACTACTTGGCAGGAAACGTGGCCCTGATCCTTGATCTTGACCGTTGGTTCAAGGTGGAGGAAAGCGGGACCGCTGCCGATGAGCAACCAGCTATCCCCTGTGATCTCCCTGCCGGTCTCGTCCTCTACGCGGATGCCGGAAAGTCCCGTGTATGCGACGACTGGGAGAATAAGTTTGTGCTTGTCCATGATGTCGGCTTCGTGCAAAACACACAGGACATCGCTTCCTGCATTCCCTCCAGGGTAGGGTTTTATGTCGGTGATCCATTTGAAGAGTTTGGGAGCGAGAATATCTACTTTTCCGCCGCGAAGCGTATCTTCAAGTTTTTGCGCACCGTCCGGGAAGGGGAACCTTGTCCATTTGGTCGGCACAAGATTCAGTCGCGCGAAGGACTCAACCCATGCGTGGTCGAGAGCGGTGCGCAGATTGTGGATAGCATCTCCTGTGGCAAGAGAGATGTCTCGCAGCGTATCATCGATGCCGGGAAACTCGTACTTGATCGAACATCCTCCGTTCGGGTGCTTCTGGACGACAGAGGTGTGTCTTTGTTCAACTTCTCTAGCCAGGGACTCCACGTCCTGGATGTGCTTCGTGGCCCGATTGATCTTTGATCTAGCGCCGCGGAACATAATAACGATTCCCCTTCATCGGGCCCGATGTTACCATGAGGTCATGAAGTCCGACACGCCAGAGATGCGAGTGTTTACGCGCACCATGCGCGGATTGCTAGCCGTCTCCAAGGATGAATTGAATGAGAAGTTAGCTGAGTATGAGCGCGAGAAGAAAGCCCGCAAAGCTAGCCGGGCTTCCTCCCACGTCTCAAACGACCGCTCTGCCAAACGCTAGGATACTGGCGTTTGCGGCACCTTGCCGGTGACTTCGGCATAGGTCAGACGCTTGCCCACAATCTGCCCCATTGCGATCTCGAAGCGGTCACTGTCGGTAAGCGGTTCTCCGCTGTCATATTTCCGATTGTTAAATCTGAACGCCTGCTCATCGACGTAGCGGAACAAGTGAAACGGCTCGACGCTCACGTAAGTTCCGTTGATTCCTCTTTTCAGGAGACTCCAGAAGTTCTCAAGGCCGTTGGTGTGAACCTTGCCGTCTACGTACTTTTCCGCATGGTCAACGAACGCGTGCTCAAAGCCATCGTTGTTTAAGTGACGATAGGCTGGAGCCGCGTCAGTGAAAACGCTGGTTCCCGGCGCTACGTGATCGCGCACGGTCTGAGTCATCGTGGCGGGAACGGCGCGACCGATCACCCTGGCACGCACATTTCCATTACGTTCGAGAAGACCTTGCACGACTGTCTTTCCATAGTGGCTGCCCATTTTCATGCGCTCTTTCTTGTCGGCGTGCATATTCCGACCACGCCCACCGATGAAAGTTTCGTCCACCTCGATTTCGGTTCCAGGACCTCCCATCTTAAGGAATGATCCGGTCTGCATGGCGAGGCGGATTCTCTGGAGCATAAACCATCCGGTTTTTTGTGTGACGCCAAGGTCGCGATGAAGTTCATGGGAACTAATGCCGTTCTTGCAAGTCACCAAGAGCCACACAGCAGGGAGCCACTTCTCAAGCGGGATCGGGCTGTCCTCGAAGATTGTTCCAGTCTTGAGCGTGAACGTGGGCTTTTCATGCTTCGCGTAGCACTTCCACACACGGGCCTTTTCGAGGTACGTGACCTTCTCAGCGCCACAGCGCGGGCAAGTGACCTTGCCATCGGCCCAACGCAGGGCCACCATGAAGTCTTTGCAGGCTTCGTAGGTCCCGAAACGTTTCACCGCTTCCAGTAAGGTCTTTGGGGTCTTGTTCTTGGCGTCCATGTAGCGATCTTACTAAAACCGCCATGGTATGTCAAGTATATTCTTGCCCTATTTGTTCGCTGTGGCAGTCCCACGCGTCCGTCCCTGCCGCTGCGCGTGATCAGCTCCAACTGCGTGGATAGCAAGGGTTTTTACCGTACTCTCGCGGTGAGAGCCAGGTTAATACCAAAGCGCATTTCCAAGGGCGGCTCTGTCGGGCTGAATCCCCACCCGGCGAGCGACGCCCGGACGCTCGGTCCTGCCAACAATCCTCTGTGGTCGTAACGAAAACGTCCTCCATGGACGACTAGCTTCCCCTTTTTGAGACTTGGTCCGAGTGTCCAGCGGGAAAACAGACTGGTGTACTGTTGGACAATCACGAGAACGCGTCTGAAATTGCGGAGTTTAGGGAATACTTCGGGAAGGGCAGGGCGAGCGGAAAAAAATCTGGGAGGCAGCGAGGTGCCTCCCAGCTAGAATCTAATTTGTATTTGCTCTTAGCGGCTGGACCATTCCTGAGTCGCGGCCTTCGTCTCGACGGGATCATGCTTGGCGAACGTCCCGGCGGTTGCGGCAAAGTCTCCGGTGCCGTTCATGCTGATTTGCCGGAGACCGCTGGTCTCGTCTCCGCGGCGCGACAACTCTAAGCTGAGCGCCTTGCCCGATCCGGGCCTCACCGAGCCGAACGTGACGCCGCCGCGCGGATTGAAAATCGCCAGCGTGCCGGACTCCTGCAACTCACCGTTCTGCATTAGCACGATTCCGCGGGGCAGCTCCAGGCGGTCCCCGTCGGGATGAAGCTTCGGCCCGTTCATGTTCCAGTCGAGCTGCAGGACCATGTGCCGGCCGTCCTTCTCGATTTTGCAAGCGACGGGACGATTGCGTCCCACCGACTTGATTTCAGCTTGCTGCAAAAAGTGGGCCACCGCTTGAGCGGAGTTGTCCAACTCGCGCGCACGCAACGCAGGAGACATATTCAGAATAGCGAGGGTCACGAGGCTAGATCCGGCAGCCATGGCGATGCCGGCTGCGATAGTGGCAATTTTTTTGTTTGATGTCGTCATTGTACGATTCCTTTCAATCGATCTCGACCGCTACCAGCGTCTTTCTGATTCCCGCCGGCGCTTATCCCTATCGCACGGTAGGTGCCATCCGCGGAGCTCGTGGATTCTTGGACTTGCATGCAGCCCCGCGGATTCGATTGTTTGGAATCTGGACGGTTGTTTGTTTCAGGAACACTGTCCTGTCCCAAATCGCTCCGCACCTTTGGCGTAAGTCATAGCAAAAAAAGGAGGCCAGGTTGGAACCGGTCGTGCTCTTTAGATTGCGTCGGGGCGAAAGCGCTCGACGGATCAAGGAAAAATGGAGATCATGAAAAACAATCGGTTAAGTTGGCTCGGCGATCGACGCCACTCAGCGCAACGCGGCGTCTCTTTACTAGAGGTGCTATTTGTGGTGTCCGCTTCGCTGGTTCTCAGTGTGACCAGCGTTCCGAAGACGCTCTCAGTGATGAAGAACCTGCGGTCGCAGTCGGACGCGCGCACGATTTCCGGCGATGTGTCGCTCGCCAAAATGCGTGCGGCGTCCGACTTCACGCGGGTTCGCTTGCACGCCGATCTTTCCGGCAATTTCTATCAAGTGGACGTTTGGAATAAGACGAGCTCCCAGTGGGTCACCGAACAGGCCAGTGTGAAGACACTGCCGTCGGTCACGATGGGATACGGCACCCTGACCACTCCGCCATCGGGCACGCAAAGCACGATCGGGCAGGCCACGGCGTGCTTGGACAACTCCGGAACCGCCATTGCCAACAGCGCGTGCATCATCTTCAACTCGCGGGGCATTGCCGTGGACACTTCCGGTAGTCCCACTTCGACTGGGGCCATCTACGTGACCGATGGCGTCTCGGTCTACGGCATCACGGTATCATCCATGGGAACTATCCAAACTTGGAAAACCGCTTCGTCCGCTGCGAATTGGACTAAATTATAAATCATGCAGCGATCGACCCGGCATTCACGACGCGACCGGCAGAAGGGCATGACCTTGATGGAGACGGTGATTGCCACGGCGATGCTGCTGATCGTGGCCACCGGAATTCTGGCGATCGCGGTATTGGGCACGACGACCACCGACAACCAGGGCCATCTCGCCTCGCGCACCACCGAATATGCCCAGGACAAAATGGAGCAACTGCTGGCCCTGGCGTACGGCGATTCCCTCAGTGACACGACGCAAATTCCTACCGCGAGTAGCGGCGGATCAGGCCTGGCCATTGGGGGCAGCACCAATCCCAACAGTCCTGTGGCTTTGTATGTGGATTATCTGGACGCCAGCGGCAATCTTCTGACCTCCAGCGGAACGACGGCGCCGGGCGGATGGTTTTACAAGCGGGTTTGGTCGGTGTCGCAGTACTCGACCAACGTCAAGCAAATCACGGTTGTGGCGATCGTGTCCAGAAATGTGGGAGGCCGCGGTACGTTGGCGCAGGCCACGCTCACGACACTGAAGGCCCTCCCGTTCTGACGGATACAGCATGAGCCTAAGAAACCACGGTCGATCGCAAGCCGGATTCTCCGTAGCGGAGATGTTGGTCGCGGTTGCGATTCTGATTGTGATTTCGGGCATCGTTATGACCGCGCTGATCCAGATGATGAAGAATCAGGGGACCGTGATGAATCGCAGCGAAACCCACGCCAATGTGCGCAACGCCACCGAGTTTCTGCAGCAGGAAATTGGTCAGGCGGGAAGGGTCTCGCTTCCCGGCGCCGTCACGTTGAGCGCGGCGGTCGCGGCCGGAACAAATACCGTGGCCGTCAGTTCGGTGACCTCCATGTTTGTCGGCGAACAATTGCTGATCGACGGAGGAGGCAATCAGGAAACCGTGACGGTGACGGCGATCAACACCACGATCAACTCGATTACCGGTGTTTTCGCCAATGCGCACGCCAGCGGCGCGATCGTTCAGGCGCACGGCGCTTTTGCCAGCGGGATCATTCCCACCACCATGACCAACGGCTCCACGGCGAGCGTGTTGAAACTGTACGGCGACATCAACGACGACGGCAATCTTTACTACGTGGAATACACGTGCGACACCACCAACGGGTTTCTTTACCGCAACGCTATCAACATCGCCAGCAATCTTCCGGCCGGCACCACGCCGACCAAGCCGACCAACGGAGCCTCGAACGTGCTGTTGAATAACGTCCAGCCGAATCCCCAGGGGACGGCTTGTTTCATCTATCAGCAGCAGACGGTCGGCGCCAACACCTACGTCACGAATGTGGCGATCACGCTGACCGTGCAAACGCAATTGAAAGATCCCACGACAAACGTCTATCAGTTGGAAACCAAGGCCTTGCTGAACGTCTCGCCGCGCAACATTGTTGACGGCTGGGGACTGGCCAGCGCCGGCGCCGGATCGAGTCCTCGCATCCAGCCCATGCCGGCCACAGTGACAGGATTACTGCCATGAAAGCGAAAAAAAACTCCTTCGCCGGAAAAAATGAGCGCGGCTCGGCGATGATTCTAGCGCTGATTTTGATTTTCATCCTTTCCGTATTGGGGATCTCCGTGATGTTTATCTCCCAAACGGAAACTTGGTCGAGCATGAACTATCGGCTGATGACGCAAGCCCGGTACGGCGCGGAAGCTGGTTTAAACCGGAGCTTCGATTACTTGGTGAATACTTACGTGCCGCCGCCCACGTCTCCCGACGTGATCACGAACTACAATCTCACTCCGACTCAGCCGGTGTCCGGGCTGCCGGCCGCGGTCAACCAAGTCTCCGTGACGTACGGAGGCAAGCCGGTGGTTCTTTCCGGCAACGCTTTGGTGACATCGAATTATCCCGTGGCCGCGGTGCAAACCGCGTTCAACAGTGTCGCTAGCGGTACGATCACGGCGGGCAATACCACGGTCACCTATGCGGCTTACGCGACGCTCGTGTCAATGACTCCGGCCGGCGTGCAGATCTGGGAAGTGACTTCGGACGGAACCATCGCCGGCGTTCGCAATGCCGATGTCGAAGTGCAGGCGATCGTCGAAAGACAATCCGGAAATCCGACATTCAACTATGGCGCCTTTTCCACCAATAACGGTTGCGGCTCGATGACCTTCACCGGGGGCAGCGTGGTTAACAGCTATAACTCCCAAGCAATCACTTGCACGAAAGGCACTGCTCCGAGTTGTTCAGGGGGCAGCGTCGTTTTCTCGAATACCGGAGGCAATGTCGGCACGAACGGCAATTTGGGAGAAAGCGGTAGTGCGACGATTTACGGAAGCCTCTCCACGCCGCGGTCGGGAGTGGGCGCTTGCTCCGCCGGCAACATAACCGCGGTCTCCACAAGCGGCGGCGCTTCGGTGACCGGCGGAGAAATCCAGTTGCCGCAAGCTGTCCCTTTCGCCGCGCCGACAATTCCGACTCCCGCGCCCCCGACGGGCAGCCTTGATCCCAGCAAGAAGTGTCCGGGCACGGGCTGCTATCCAGGAATTACCGCGGGTAGCGGAAGCAAGAATTACATCGCTGCTCCCGGTTCCTATCCCGACGTAGGACTCTCTGGCGGACTCACGCTGCATTTATCGGCGGGGACTTACAACCTGAATAGCATCAGCCTGAGCGGCGGCTCGTCATTGATTATTGATTCGGGCCCGATAACCATGAACATCACCGGCACCGGCCAGCCAACGCCCATCGACCTCAGCGGCGGAGCCTTCGCCAACTCCACTCTCGACCCTTCGCTGCTTGTGATCAACTACGCGGGTACGGGCAATGTCAAAATGAGCGGCGGAACGTCAAACGCGGCATTGCTGTATGCTCCCAATGCCAGCGTTTCGTTCTCAGGTGGTGCGGACTTCTATGGCGCGGTGGTCTGTGCTCTGCTGACCGACACGGGCGGCACGGCCATTCACTTCGATCGCAACCTGACGACGAAGTTCCTGACGGTGGGAAATTGGATGTTGGATTCCTTCACTTGGAAGAAGTACTGAGCCGGCGTACCACGGAAGAAATTCTCGAAGGCTGTTGATTAACCCACACGACTCACGGAAGGGACAACCGCGGCCGGACTTGGCCGAGCGCCGCCGAGTCTGGCCATGAGTTCGGCGCGAGAAATCGCCCCTGTTTCCTCCAGCATCTGCACCAGGACCCAAAAGGGATCGGTCGTGCCCATGTCCGCGCGTACGCCGCAGGAAGCGAAATCCACTTCCCAGATATTCTCCGCCGCTTCCAGCTCCAGACCCACTTCATAGGCGCCGTTCGCCGGCGCCGAGCACCACGCCACGCGGCAATGCGCCGAACGTCCCAGGTGCGTGACACCCAAGTTGATCCTGCTGCCTTCCGGCAGATACGCATGGCATACGACACGAGCGCCATGGCGGCTCACATCTTTCGTTTGCGTGCGCTCCAGTCGCGGAGTCCCGCTGTGGTCGATGTAGGAGATCTCCACGGGAATCGCCATTGGGATACGGTCAGTGCTGCGAGTGTGACTTTTCATGTCCCGACAGAAGGCACGGCGATGGCCAGATCGGTCCGCAGGCGGAAACGTCCGCCGATGGCGCGCCGACTCGCTGTGTTTTCTACAAAATAGCGCCGCCCATCACGCGAACCTCCGGCGGACTGGTTTGTGGACCGTGTAGCACGCGATTTGTAGTATTCGTGGACAGATTGCTGCCGTCTGGCGCAAATCCCTACCACGCAATCCGAGGTCAGGGAGCCGACATCAATGATTCTAAAGAGCCACGCGGCCTAAAACGCCGCGAGCGTCAGATGGCGAGTTTCGTGCACCTGCCCATAGCGCAGACAAAGAGGAAGGCAGATGCACAGTTCAATTTTCCATTTGAAGCGGGCCAAATTTCTTCAGTTCTCTTGCGTGGCGATTCTGACGGTCGTTGCGGCTACAGGTTTGTTGATCCACCACCGTTCGCTGGATCCCTCGCTCGCCAGCCGGCCGTTTCGTGTCGGCTTCCAATCCTCTCCTCCGCAACAGTACGTTTCCAAGGATGGCAAGCCCGAGGGTCCGGCGATCGACATTATCGCGGCGGCGGCGCAGCGCCGGCATATTCCGATCCAATGGGTTTTAGTGCCCGAAGGTCCCGAGAACGCTCTTACCACCGGCAAAGCCGACCTTTGGCCGGTGGTCGCCGACCTGCCGGAACGGAGAAAGATAATGTACATCTCCGATCCGTGGGCCGCTAACACCGTGTACATGGTCACGCTTCGCTCGTCCGGCATCATTAAACCGCAGGATGCCGCTGGACACACCGTGAGCTACGGCGATTCGAGCTTGAGTCGCGTGATGCTCACCCGAAACTTTGCACATATACGGGCGGTGCCCGTGGAGTCGGTGGCGGCGTCGCTGGACCTCGTATGTCAGGGGCGCGCGGACGTTGCGATCGCCGCGGCCAACAACATTCACCAGAAACTACGGGAGTTGGCTGCTTGCGAGAATCAAGAACTGTGGTTCTATCCATTGATGCATGGACGTCTGAGCTCCGGCATCGGCGCATCATTCGCGAGGCCGGGAGCGAAAGAAGCCGCGGACGCGCTGCGAGACGAAATCAACAATCTCGCCGATGAAGGTGTTTTCAGCTCGACCTATTTCCGGTGGTCATCGAATCTAAACAATGAGTCGATGCTCATTTCCTACATGAACGAGACTCGCCGATGGAATCGCTACATGGCCGTGTCCCTGACGCTGCTGGGTATGGCCTCCGGATTACTGGTCCTGTTGGCCTGCCGCTTAAAGTCCCTGCGTCATACCGCCGAGGACGCCAATCAAGCGAAAGGCGAGTTCCTCGCCAACATGAGTCACGAAATCCGCACACCCATGAACGGAATTATGGGCATGACGGAACTGTTGCTCGACACCGAGCTTACCGCCGTGCAGCGCGAGTACCTCGGCATGGTTCAACGGTCGGCCGATGGCCTGTTGTCGGTGATCAACGACATTCTGGACTTCTCCAAGATCGAGGCGGGAAAGATGGATCTGTCTCCCATCGAGTTCAACTTGCGCGACAGCGTGGGAGATGCCGTCAAGGCGCTCGGTTTGCGAGCCGACGAAAAGGGTTTGGAACTCACCTGTAGCATTTCACCGTCGATACCCGAGACTCTGGTGGGCGATCCCGATCGTCTACGTCAGATTTTGGTGAACCTCACCGGCAACGCCATCAAGTTCACCGACAAGGGCGAAGTGCATGTGCATGTCGAAGGATTATCCCGCCGCGCCGGAACTGTTGTTCTGCATTTCTGCATTTCGGATACGGGCGTAGGAATTCCGCTCGAGAAACAGAAGATGATCTTCAACGCTTTTTCGCAGGCCGATAGCTCGACCACCAGACAGTATGGCGGCACGGGTCTCGGTCTGGCTATTTCCTCGCGCCTCGTGCAGATGATGAAGGGAGGAATCTGGGTGACCAGCAAACCCGGCGAAGGAAGCATCTTCCACTTCACCGCGCGTTTTGGATTGGCCGCTCAACCGCAACTGAAGTGCGGTCCCGCTTGCCCGGCCGATCTGCACGGGCGTCGCGTCCTGATCGTGGACGACAACGCCACCAACCGCCGCATCCTCTCCGAGGTCTTCACGAACTGGGGTATGCTTCCGGAAGCTGTCGACGGCGGACCCGCGGCGAAGACGGCGTTGGAGGACGCGTCTCGAACGGGAAACGCCTACGCTTTGATCGTGCTCGATTTCCAAATGCCCGGCGTGAATGGTTTTGAATTGGCGGAATGGATCCGCGCGCGCGCCGAGTTGAGCGAAGGAATCATCCTGATGCTGACTTCCGCGAGTCAACGCGGCGACGCCGAGCAATGCCGCGATTTGGGCATCGCCAGTTATCTGACCAAGCCGATCAAGCAATCCGAACTGCTCGAGGCCGTGTTGAAAGCACTTGGCACGCGAACGAGCCGTTCCACGTTGCGGCAGCTTGACCGTCCCGCGGCGGCGCCCAGCGAACGGCGCCGGTATCACATCCTTCTGGCGGAAGACAACCTCGTCAACGCCAAAGTGGCGGTCCGTCTTCTTGAAAACATGGGACACTCGGTTCGCCACGTCCTCAACGGAAAAGAGGTCCTGGCGACGCTTCAGGAAAGATCCTTCGACCTAGTGTTGATGGATATCCAAATGCCGGTGATGGATGGATTCGCAGCCACCGCCTCGATCCGCCGGAAGGAACGAACCAACGGCCGGCGCATTCCGATTATTGCCTTGACGGCGCACGCGCTGAAAGGCGATCGCGAACGTTGCCTCGAAGCCGGCATGGACGGCTACGTCAGCAAGCCGATTCTCCTCGGCGAATTGCAGGTCGCCATCAACATGCTTTTGGGAGATGGCGCCGCAGCAACAACGCCGGACGCTCCATCGGCACAAGAGCCAAGCCATGCGCTCGAATCCACATTGAACACCGAAATCATTCTGGCCCGCTTCGACGGACATCGCGAAATCTTGTGCGAGATGGTGGAGATGTTCCTGGAGACTTGTCCGCAGATGCTCGCGGGAATCTCCGACGCAGCTCTAGCCGGTGATGCCAAGAAGCTGCGACTTGCCGCGCATTCTTTCAAGGGATCGGTCGGTTATTTCTCCGCCGAGCGCGCCGTCGACTTGGCCGCTCGCTTGGAGAGCTTGGCCCAGGATGGAGCGCTGACCGATGCGCCGGCCATTACGCGCGACCTTCAGGATGAAATGTCGCATGTAACCCGGTTCTTGCAGAATTTCCGCAGGGAGGTAGCCACATGCACGTCTTAATTGCCGATGACGACCAGATCCACTGCTGTTTACTCAGTGGACTTCTGCGCAAGGACGGTCACGAAGTAACCGTGGCCAAAAATGGTCTGGAGAGTTGGACGATCCTTCAAACGAATGACACGATCCAAATGGCCATTCTAGATTGGCACATGCCAGGTATGGATGGTCCTGAGGTCTGTAAGCGATTGCGGGAGAGCCAGCGCCAACCGTATGTGTATGTGATCTTGTTGACGTCCAATGATCAGCGCCCGCAATTGTTGGAGGGCTTGGGCGCGGGCGCCGATGATTATCTGACGAAACCTCTAGACCCGCCGCTGCTGCGAGCGCGGTTGCAAGTGGGCCGGCGCATTCTCGATCTGCAAGCGAATCTCTTGGCGACCCAGGAACAATTGCGCTATCAGGCCGATCATGATCCTTTGACCGGACTCTACAATCGCGCCGGCATTCTCGTTCAACTGGAGCGAGAAATTTGCCGCGCCAAAAGAGACCGCACGCCGTTAAGCGTGATCATGGGAGATTTGGATCACTTCAAACGAATCAACGACACTCACGGCCATGCCGCGGGTGACGCGGCGCTTTGTCAGGCGGCTCGCCGGATCACTTCGAGTGTACGAGGCTACGATGTGGTGGGACGCTTCGGCGGAGAAGAATTCCTGATTGTCCTGCCCAACTGTGACGCCGCCGACGCTCTGTCGCGGGCCGAGCAGATTCGTGAACGCGTCGCTCGCGAGACGATGGATCTCGGCGGGCTTCCCGTCGCGGTCACCGTCAGTTTGGGAGCGGCGGCGACGAATCCTTTCGCTGCAGAGGAAGCCGCCGCGTTAATTGCCAGAGCCGACGGTGCGTTGTACCAAGCCAAGGAAGCCGGCCGCAACCGGGTGCAGATTACGCAGCCGAACCAGACTCACCAAGTGTTGGAACGTGGTGGATGCTAGCAACACCACGCATGCCGGCGATTCCGCTCACAACGGACGGCGGGAAATGCCGAGCTTGTGCATGCGCGACGCCAGAGTCGTCCTCTTCAATCCCAGCTTGATCGCGGCGCCGTGCGGACCTCCAACGGCCCATCCTGACTCTTGTAATGCCTGTAGAATCGATTCGCGTTCGATTTCCTCAAGCGTACGCTGAGGGAAAACCGGCTTCGATTTATTTTGCTCCGCGGCAACGAAGCGCCTCATTCCCTCCAAGGGGACATTCAGTGTACTTCCGGAAGACAGAATCACACATCGTTCCATGAAGTGCTGCAACTCGCGCACATTACCGGGCCATTGATATCGTCCAAAGAGGTCCAGCGCCTCCTGCGGGATGTTTGTGATCACCTTCTTCATCCGGTGCGCGTACTTGTTCACATAATATTGCACCAGAGGAAGAATGTCTTCGCGCCTCTCCCTCAAGGGTGGAATCTCGATCGGAAAGACATTCAGCCGGTAATATAAATCGCCGCGAAATTGCTTTTTGTCGACCATCTCTTGCAGGTTGCGGTTGGCCGCCGCAATAATTCGTACGTCCAGATGATGCGGCTGGGGGCTTCCCACCCTCTCGAAGACGCGATCCTGCAGGACTCGCAGCAGCTTCGGCTGCAATTCCAGCGGCAGGTCGCTGATTTCGTCGAGAAACAATGTTCCTTTGTCGGCCACTTCCAAACGGCCGAGTTTTCTAGCAACCGCGCCGGTAAAAGCCCCTCTCTCGTGGCCGAACAATTCGCTTTCCATCAGGGCCGCGGGAATAACGGTGCAATCCACTTTGATGAAGCTGCGTTTCCGGCGCTCGCTGCGGTCGTGAATGGCCCGCGCCACCAACTCCTTGCCGGTTCCGGTTTCCCCGATGATGAGGACCGTCGAATCAGTCGGCGCAACCGTGTCGACCTGTTTCATTACATTCTGAAGCGCCGGGCTCACGCAGACGGTTTCTTCACCGCGGTAGTCGGCCCGAATCTGCTCTTCGACGTACCGCCGCGCATTGGTCAATCTCTCTGTCGTTTCGTTGGCCTCGCCATACCGCATCACGTTGTTCAGCGCCAGCGCAATCAGGTCGGCGAGACTCTTCAAGAAATCCAGATCGTGCCCCGCGGTTGCGTACGGCTTGCGGGAAAACATTCCCAACACGCCCATTTTGCGCTGGAAATGGACAAGCGGGAGGAAGGCGATCACTTGATAGCCCTCGGAGAGCAGCCTCTGCTTGATCTCCCCGATTCGCGGAATACCAGTGGGAGCCTGAGAATCCAAGACACGGAATATGCCTGGCGTTCCGGAGCGGTAGACATCGAAGGCCGTTCCGTCGTGGACAATCGCGCCGTCCTGGATTAGGCCGCTCGCCCGATCATGCAGCACGCGAATCCGCAGAACATCGCCGGGCGGACCGGCGACGTCGACGAATCCGTATTCCCAACCCTCCACGTCACTAAGACTATCGGTGACCGCGGCGAACAACTCTTGAAGGTCCAATTTCGAGGTGAACCGGACGTACAAATCCAGCAGCAGGCGAAGACGCTTCTGTTCCCGCTCCAACTGCTCGCCCAGGCGTTTGCGTTCGCTGATGTCCTCGACGATGGTGACCGCAAACTGCGGGTCGCCGGTGGTGCTTGGCGCCAAAGTGCTATTGAGGCGTACCCAGATCGGTTCGCCGTCCTTCAGCGAGTAACGCTTCTCAATTTGGAAACGCTCGCGCTTTCTCTGCCACAGTTCATTGAAGACGAGTTCGTTCGCAGCTACATCTTCCGGTTTTGTCACATCGCGCCATGTTAGGGAGCGCAACTCATCGCTCGTATACCCCAACATCTTTTCGTAGGCGGCGTTCACCGAAAGGAAGCGTCCGGCGGCATCCGTCAAGGCGACACCCACTGACGAGTTGTCGAAGACGGCCTGCCAACTTCTCGTGGCTGCACGCAGAGTCTGCTCGGATTTCTCGCTGGGGTCTGGGTCTAACAAGGTTTAGCCCCTAAATTTTCTTAACGTATAAAAATACCCCACCTTCCGCGCTCCGTCAGACTTTTTCTTAACAATAGTGCGATTGCGGTAACGCCCTCGCACAGTGCTTCCGATCCAGTGTCGTTAGACAGTGACGACAATTCGTAAGGCGACTTCAGATCGTCGTCACATTTCCAAGTTGATCCCGAGCCGGCAATTCACGAATCGACCCTAAGCCCAAGATCCAGCAGCAAATTGCACGTGGAAGGGAGGTTCTAGGGCTTTTGGCCGCGATGTTGCCTATAGATGCTTTGTGAGGCAAGAAGCCAATCACGAAGAGACGCTCGCCCGTGGCTATTACTTCCGATCGGGAAGTTCCAGCCCCATGCGGCAGCTACTCAGGAAGATCGAGAAAGTCGGCCAGAGTAACGATCCGGTTCTCATTGAGAGCGAGATCGGCACCGACCCGAAATCTCTGGCGCGCTTGATCCATGAGGCCGGACCGTTCGCCGACAAGCCGTTCCTTTCGATTGATTGCAGATCGTGGGTGCCCGCCCTCCTCGAGACCAAGTTGTTCGCCGATGAGAACGGCTCGCTCGTCGGATTGCCAAGCTCGCTGGCAGCAGCCGGCCGTGGCACGGTTTTTATCAGTGAAGTCGGCGAAATGTCTTGGTCCGCACAATCCCAACTCATTGGTGTTTTAGAGAAAAAAACGTCCCGCGGCAGGACCGCTAAGCGGCATTCCAGAATCGAAGCGCGGATCATCGCCTCCACGAGCCGCGATCTCGAAGCGGCTATCCAGGAACGTCAATTTCGCAAGGACCTCTACCGCTGCTTGAACGCGTTAACGCTCAGGATTCCGCCCTTGCGGGAGCGCATCGGCGACATTCCTGCGATGGTCAGCGGCATGATCGAAGAGTACGAGCATGCCGGGAACCCGGTCCGGAGCATTTCGAAAGGCGCCCTGAATCTCTTAATGGCGTACTCTTGGCCTGGCAATGTTCTCGAACTGGAGGATTGGATCAGGCGCGCCTTAATCTTGGCATCCGGCCCCGTCCTGCAGGTCGGTGACGTTAGCGGCATCCTGCAAGGCGCGCACCGCCCAACCGCCAATACGGCAGCGATCGCCACGCAAAGCAATCCATCTTCAGTCAATGTAATGGCGGCGGACCGCACACCGTTGGAAAGTCATACGATTCCGTGGGCCGAAACGGAGAAGCAAGCCATCCTGACGGCGCTGCGCGAATCCGACGGCGACAAAATTCTGGCGGCCCGCCGTCTCGGTATCGGTACCACCACAATGTATCGCAAACTCAAACAGTATCTCGGCGAGCCGCGCTCTTTTTCGTAACAGGAATTAGATATCAGGGGAAAAACATATCGGTATTCCATACGAATACTGATTACCCGGCAGGACAGTCATACGCCTCGCGGTAGAAACGCCTCCGACGAGGATTTCGTCAAACGACTTCTTTTCGTCGTCACTTTGCCGAAACCATCGCTCGATAATCGCTAACTTCTTGGCGGCATGCCTCTGGAGATTTGGCAGAGGAGTTGCTGTTAACAGTGGGGTCTCTAATGGAGGCGATCCAAAGATCGCTACGTGAGGACGATCTGTACTATGCCTATTCATGCTACTCATGCGGACGTTTTTCGCCATCGCATTCTGGTTGCCGAGGATGACGATCGCAACCGCGAGCTGCTAACGGATCTACTGGAGGGCGAAGGCCACGAAGTCTTCCCTGCCGCGGACGGACTCGCCGCTCACGACATCTTACGTCGACGCACCATTGATCTCGCTTTGCTCGATGTGATGATGCCGGGCGAAACAGGCTTCTCCATCTGCCATGAGTTGAAGTCTTCCAAGGCCACACGATTCATTCCCGTTGTTCTGGTCACGGGACTGGCGAATTCAGCCGACCGCATCCTGGGGATCGAGGCGGGCGCGGACGATTTCTTGAGCAAACCGATCCGCAATGAAGAGTTGCTGGCCCGCGTCCGCTCACTGCTGCGAATGAAAAGCTACGTGGACGAACTGGACGAGGCCGAGACGGTGCTGTTCAGCCTCGCGCTGGGCATCGAGGCCAAGGACCCCTATACAGAAGGGCACTGCCAGCGCCTCGCCAACTATTCGGTGGCGCTGGGCAAGCGCGTCGGCGTCACCGAAGAGCAACTGACGGCTCTGCGCCGGGCAGGAATCGTTCACGATATCGGCAAACTCGGTGTTCCGGAATCTATCTTGCAAAAGCGCGGCCCGCTCACTGAAGAGGAGCGCCTCAAGATGATGGAGCATCCGGCCATCGGCGAGAAAATCTGCGCGCCGTTGCGATCCTTCCGGCCGGTCTTGCCGATCATCCGCCACCACCACGAGAAAATGGATGGCAGCGGCTATCCCGATGGTCTCAAGGGCGGGAACATTCCACTGACTGCGCGAATCCTCACGACCGCGGACGTTTTCGACGCGCTGACGACCGATCGGCCTTATCGCCAGGCAAGCTCCATAGAAACAGCTTTGGACATCATGTACGACGAAGTCCAGAACGGGTGGTGGGATCCGGATTTAGTGAAGGAATTTGCAAGCCTGATTCTAAAAGAGCGGGCGGAAATGGCAGGTGCGTGACGGAAACGAGCTTGCACCGCAAGGTCGCGCGTTCAGTTTCAGTCCGGCTCTGGCCCCTCCAGCGGAGAGATCCGTCGCAACCGGGAAATGCCTCATTGAGGAGGGTCTAAGAGAGTTGGCGTCATGGGTCGGGTTGGTTTTTGAGGAAGGGGCGTCGCAGACGAAGGCGGCTTTGTCATGTCCGGCCGTTTGACCTCTCGGCATTCCGGATAGCGCGAGCAGACCAGCAAGGGCTCCCCGGCGCAGCTCACGTATTGAACTTGCGGAGATCCACACTTGCAATATTGAGGAACAACCTCGGTGATGTTCACCGGCCGTTCGCTGTCCAGGAATTTCATGAACCGCAACAGATCCTTGCCTGCAAGAACCTGGATGCCGGGATAGTTGCTAGTGGGCGCATTCGAAAATGGCGAGACGATGATGGCGCTCTCCGCCTGGACTCCGTTTTTTAGACCGTAGGCCCGCCGCAGATCTTCCTCCTTCAGTTGCCGCTCCGGCTGGACTACTGCTATTGTCTTTTTGCCGTTCTGCCAGGCGTAACCTAGCGTGCGCGAACGCCCCGAGATCGGATCTCCCAGTAAGACGGCGCCCCGCGAAACAAGCGCCGCACACACCCAGTTCTGCAGTTGAGACTTGGGGACGCGTCGGAAATAGTCGACGCGGCGGATTTCGGACACGTAGCGCGCCGGCTCCACGAAGTCGCGCTGGATCCACCAACGCGTTCCTGCGTAAATCCCCACCACAACTCCGACCCAAAATATCATCACGCCGAGAGAGACGAGTATGGGGAATGGCGCTACGGAGAGCAGAAGACCGGCGGCCACCACTGCCGCCGCGATCAGGAACCGCTTGGTGTTCGCTTCCATTCTCGAATCTCGGTCAAGACCGTCCGCCCAATTACAGTGTAGACGAATTTCGTCGGCAAGCTGGTGTCGCAGTGAAAGGGGACGATTGAGGTTGCGTGCTAGGCGCGCCCCGCGCGGCGCGCGTGATTAAGCCGCGGCCGCCGCGGCGGCAGACACAAACTCGCGCAGCGCTTTCTTGCCAGTCGGATTGAGGCTTTCGAAGCGGCACCCAGCTTTTTGCTCGGCGGCGGTGCGTACAATTTGCAATACGGTGGCCGAGGCCTCGATCGCCCTGTCCGAGGAAGGCAGCCGGAACGAAAGCCGCACATGATTTCCCGGCTGCAGCACACCATCAAACTCAAAAACGATTCCGTTCTCGCTGACCTGGGCAGTGGTTGCTTCAAAGTCGCCGAATTGTCCCCGGCACAAGAGTTTGGCCCTGAGGGGGACGGCGTGGTTTCGCAGGCGCTCTTGAAGCAGCGATCCTTGCGTCGTTTTCAGCAACCGCTTGAGCTTCATCCGGTCAAGGGGCTTGGATAAATAGAACTGCGCGCCGGAAGCGAACGCTTGCGTCATGACGTCTTTTTCCTGCCGCCCGCTGACCACGACGATCGGCGTCGACGCATTTCGCTCCGACTTTTTAATCAGCCGGCACAATTGCAAACCGTCCAAACCCGGCATGTTGAGATCGAGAAAAATGCCGTCGAATTTGACGTCGTCGATCAGGCCGACGGCGTGTACTGGATTGCGCGTGCCTTGCGCTTCGATACCGACCGCCGAGAGCGCCTCACAGAGCAGTTCGAGCGATGCAAAATCATCTTCCACAACCAGCACTTTCAATTTCATGATGTCGCGGCTCCTTGCGCAATTTGCCGGCGGGCGATGCCAAGCCAGAGATCGATCGATGTCATCAAGAGCTTGAAGTCGATCGGCTTGGATACGACGGCATTGCACCCTTCCGCCAAAATGTGTTCTTGCTCCTGCCTTAGCGCGTGCGCCGTCACCGCGATCACCGGGGTGCGGGAAAAACGGCTGTCGGCACGAATCCACCGAACGAGATCCAAGCCGTCTTCGCCTGCTACGCGGATGTCCAACAAGACGAGTTCGGGAGTTTGCCGTTCGACTTGCTCGTGAGCTTCCGCCAGATTCACGGCTGGCACTACCTCGAAACCGTCCGACTCCAAGCGATCGCCGAGGAGACGCAGGTTCGCAAGATTGTCCTCAACCAACAGAAGTCGTGGCTTCACGGTGTCTCCTTTCGGCCGCGTTGACAATGGACTGTCCGAGCACCTCCACCAGCGACCCTCGCCACACCGCCGACTTGGTGAACAGACCATCCGCTTTCTCGCCAAGCCATTGGGCCTCCACGGCGCTCAGATCCTTTGAGGTCAAAACCAGTATGTCCATCGTGGCGGTATGCGGGTTGGCCCTCCAGCGTTCCAGGAGTTCGAAGCCGTCCGCGTCGGGAAGCATGAGGTCGAGCACGACAATTTCCGGCCGTTTGGACGCGATTGCAGCTTCGGCTTGCGCGCCGTCTTCCGCTACGCGGACGGTGTAATTCAAATCGGCCAAGAGTCGTTGGATGGTTTCGCGTACGGCGCGATCGTCATCCACCACGAGTAACGGTACGGGATCGGAACGTAGTTCGCGTTTCCCGAGACAACGGCTAAGCGAACTCAGCAAGGCAGCCTTTTCCACGGGCTTGACCAAGTAATCGTACGCACCCAGCAGCGCCGCCACGGGCCGTTGGTCGATGACCGACATCAAGATCACCGGAATATCCGCTGTGGAGGAACCGGCTTTCAGTTGTGCCAGGACCTCCCAACCCGTGATCGGCTTCATGATCACGTCCAGCGTGATCGCGGACGGAAGCATTTGCGCCGCCACGTCCACGGCGCGCCGGGGATCTTCGCACCAATAGACACCGTATCCTTCGGACTGCAGTTGTCTCTCGATGAGCACTGCGGTCGCCTCGTCATCCTCCACCACCAGAATCGTTCCGCGCTCCGACGTGGCTTGGCACGGCCACGGAATCGGCTCGGGCGTGGGCTTTCCGCTGGGCAGCGTGAAAAAGAAGCGGCTGCCTCTGCCCGGTTCGCTCTCCAGGGAGAACTCGCCACCGTGTGTTTCGACAAGTTTCTTGGTGATCGCCAAGCCAAGCCCCGCGCCTTCACGGCTGCGGCTCTGTTTGGCGCGATAGAAAGAATCGAAGATCAGTTTTTGTTCGTCGAAGGGAATGCCCGGACCGTTATCGACGACATCGATCCTGACCCACGCCCCCTGCCGAGCCGCGATAATGGAAACGCCGCTGCCCTCGGGTGAGAATTTGATCGCATTGGCCACCAAGTTCGTGAGCACTTGCTGAAGCCGCGTGGAATCGGCGCGCACGGTTACGTCCGAAGGACAGGAACGCGTCAAGTTGATCGACTTCTTGTCGGCGAGCGGTTTCAAGGAACTCAACACATCGCCGGCGATGTGGTCGAGAAGCAGGTCTTCCAAGACAAGATCCAAGCGTCCTGCCTCGATCTTCGAAAGATCCAGAATGTCGTTAATCAGGCGCAAGAGATGTTGCCCGGCGTTGTGGATCAATTGCACATAGTCGGCCTGCCTCTCATTCAATGGGCCGTAGCGCTGTTCGGTAAGCATTTCCGAAAAACCGAGCACCGCATTGAGCGGCGTACGCAACTCGTGGCTCATCGTCGAGAGAAATTGATCTTTGAACTGGCTGGCTTGTTCGGCGGCCTCCTTGGCGGCGGCCAGCGCGGCCTCGGTTTGTTTCCGCGCCGTGATATCGGTGGACACGCCGCAAAAGCCGGAAACGGCTCCGGTCTTGTCGAAGAGCGGATACTCGATTGAGAAGAACGTCCGCATACCTCCGTCTCCGGGAACCAATTCTTCGAACTCCATCGGCGTGCCGCTTTCGATCACTTTGCGGTTGTTCTCCTCGAGCACCGACGCGACCTCCTGAGGAAATACTTCAGCGACGGTGTGCCCGATGAGCGCCGCGGGGTTGCGTCCAAATAGCGAAGCCGCATAGCGATTCACGGTTAGGATTCTTCCTTCGCGATCCTTCGCGTAGACCGCCGCTCCGCAACCATCCATGACCCGTTCCAACAACGCCTTGGCTTCGCGCTCCTCTTGCTCCAAGGCATCACGCTGCCGAACTTCCCGGCGAATCAGCAACCCGGCCCATGCCACGGCGAACATGGAAATCATGCAGGCCAAGACGATTCCCGCCATTGTGAGAAACCAGATCACCGCCGTCCTGCCGACTTTTCTGGCCAGCGCCGTTCGTTCAACGGTGATCATCCGCTTGATCGGCGTGCGGACGCTTTCGTCGAGCAGCGGACCGTTCTTGGCCAGCGCCGTTTGAGCGGCCTGGCGGTTCGCGCCCGCGGACATCGCCAAGACCTCATCCGCCGCAGCGAGTCGCGCCTTCACCGCCGTCTCAAGAGCGGTGAGACGCAGTGGTTGCGACGTGTCCTCATTCGCGACTTGGCGAAGAGAGACCAGATTTTCTTGAATTTCCATCCGCGATCCACGAAAAGCGCGGAGCGCCTCGGGATCTCCAGTGAGCACGTAGCGATGCACGGCGGCGTCGGCCGTCGCGCTGAGTCTCCACAGGCGTTCGAGCCCCGCCAGCAACTCGCGGGATTGCGCCGCCAAGGGACTTTGCAGCGCGATGTCGGTCACGTCGACAATCGTCACTCCACAAATCAATCCGAGGACGACCAGCACTGCGGTAAATCCAACAAAAATTTTTCTGTTGAGGCTGACGGCCATATCCTGCCCCCTTTTTTACGCTACGGCAGAAACTACCGGCACCTTGAGGACAACGGATTCGAATTCCTTGACGAGATCGGGATCCCACCAACCCTTCTTGACCTCGTTGGCCATGATCTCTAGGGCATCCTCTAGCGGGCTCGCTTGGCGGTACGGGCGGTCGGTGGTGAGGGCATCGAAAATATCTACGGTCGTGAGGATGCGGGCCGTGAGGGGAATGCTGCCGTTCTTGAGGCCGTCCGGATAACCCGAGCCATCCAGTTTTTCGTGATGATGGCGAATGATCGGCAGCACGGGGCGGAACGAGCGTAGCGGCGCGCAGATTTTTTCGCCGATGACCGGGTGTTCCATCATTTTCAGACGCTCGTCATGGGTGAGCGGTCCCGGCTTTTGAAGGATGTACTCAGGAACGCCGAGTTTGCCGATGTCATGGACAATGCCGGCTCGCCGCAAAGCTGTCAATTGTTCCTCGTTCATTCCGGCGCGCTTTCCGAGCGCCATGGCGTAAGTCGCTAACCGCTGGCAGTGGCCTTCGGTATAGGGGTCCTTCGCTTCGATACCCAAGGCAAGACTGAATAGGACGGTCTCTGCTTCCTCTAACCCATCGACTGCGTTCTTCATGCGCAACAGAGCACGCACCCGGGCCACTAACTCTTCGCGCTTGACCGGCTTGCTCAAAAAATCGTCGGCTCCCACGTCGATGCCGAGGACGCGATCGTTTGAATTCGCCAACCCGGTCACCAGGACGATCGGAATGAATCTCGTCGCTTTGTCGTTTTTAACCTGGCGGCAAATCGAGAAGCCCGTTTCGCCCGGCATCATCACGTCAAGCAGCGCGAGATCGACAGACTGATCACGCAGGACCGCGAGAGCTTCGGTGCCGTCGGAAACGGCCAGCACTTCATGGCCCTCACCCTTGAGGAGATCGGTGAGCAGTCGGCGGCTAGCACTATCGTCATCTGCAACCAAAATTCGGCGGGATGTGTTGGAAGAAAATACAGCAATATCTCGATTACTCATGGAAATTCACCTCAACAATTCGTATCCGTACGAAGAGGCAGTCTGACAGTATTAGCCACGTTTCTTGCCCAGAAAGCGCGCTAAGGCGGGTCCCAGTAACCCCTATCCTCAGGATACGTCTCGTTTAGCCGCTGTAAATAGGCCGCAGGTACTAGCGAGTCCTAATACCGAACTTTCCAATTCGGGAAAAACAGCAAAATGGATATTGAAGCGTGAATCATCCAATAAATTCCCAAAATCGTTGAAAGCGTTTCCCATTTTCCCACGCGCATGCCCAATTCGGGCTATTTACGGTAATGACAAGGGCAACTAGCGGGCCAAACGCGCGACGCTACCCGGCGCGGAGCTTAAGTTGCTCTGCAGCCTGGGTTTTAGACCATTCTGGAGAAACGCTGGCGCTAAGGCGCTCGGCGGCTTCCCGTGAAAGTCGGCGACGAAATACAGTCGAGTTACGAGCTTTCGTCACAGTCGATCAAAACCCTTCCGCAGAAAAATAGGTCAGAATCTTCCGCTTGAGCGGGGACATCAAAGTAGCTGAGGCACAGTAACAGCAATGATTCAGCAGCACGCCGCGGTTGGCAAACTGGCTGAGGCAGTCTCCGACTCCTGGGAGCGTTGTGCGCTCGATTACCACCTGGATCCAGGCAGCCGGGCGAAGCCGCACGTTGTCACGCAAGGCGAATTGAAGGCTTCCGGCGAGCCACTCGCCGAAATTCTCGTGCATGCCCGAGAAGAAATCGATCGCCTCTATGCCATCGTCCGCCAGGAAGAATACGTGGTCCTCCTGTGCAATACCTCCGGAGTGGCGATTCACCATCGCGGCAATGAAGCAAACGCCGAAGAATTCAAGTACTGGGGTATCTGGCTGGGCGGGGTCTGGTCGGAACAAATTGAAGGAACCAACGGCATCGGGACCTGCATTGTCGAACAGCGTCCCACCGTGGTTCATTGCGGCCAGCATTTTCGCGCCAGGCATTCGAAACTCACCTGTGCCGGTGCGCCGATTTTTGATCCGAGCGGCGAACTAGCAGGTGTGCTCGACGTTTCAGCAATACGCGGACAGGCACCGGACCAGGAACCCAACCAGCAAGGATCACTGGTATTAGCGGCTACCGTGGCTTCCGCACGCGCGGTTGAAGAGCGAATGTTTCGGGAGTTCTTCCGGCACGCATGGATTATCGCCGCGCTGCCGGGCGACCGTAGCGTCGCGCCGTTGCTGCTCGCGATCGACGAAGATCACCGCATTGTCGGCGCGGATCGAGTAGCCCGTGCGGCGTTTTCTCTCGACAGCAGCATCCTGGCGCAAGGGATGCCCCTCTCCGCAATCTTCCACTACGGTCGTTCGCTGTTCCGGCGCGGCGCCGGACAGGACATTCCCATGGCATTCACGCGAGCCGGCGATGACGGCCGGTGGCAGGCGTTGTTGACTCCGCCTCTGACGAAATTCGGAGCGTCACGCAGTTGGCCCGAGGCCGTCATTCACTCTCAGCCTCGAATGAGCATGCTGGACGATTTGAACGCAACGGATGTTGCCGCTCCTAGCCGCGGAGGACTTTCACCAACTCTGACACGCCGCATCTGCGAATACATGGACGAGCATTCCGCGGAGAAAGTGGGCTTGGATTCTCTCGCCGTGATGGCGGGACTCTCCGTTCACCATTTCGCGCGCGCCTTCCGGCAGTCGGTGGGAATTCCGCCGCACGGGTATCTATTGCGTAGGCGCCTCGAGCGGGCTGGACAAATGCTCCGAGATACCCAAGCTCCGCTGTCCGAAATCGCCTTAGCGGCGGGATTTTCCGATCAGAGTCACCTTGCTCGCCATTTTCGCCGCCAGACCGGCATGCCTCCAAGTTGGGCTCGCCGGGTGTCGCGATAGTCAATATAGGCCAACTAGCTGAATATTAATTGGTTAATCCGATTTTCCTGGCCGCAATCAACCAAAAACTGCATGACAAAATTGGGTCAAAAACATACCGATCAGGGCGGATTCGTTCACGACGCCGAGCCTCCTTCTTAGTCATCATGGATGGCAGGAACGATTGAAGGGAGGTTTGGCATGGACGCATTGAACAGTCTGGGTTCGATAACCAGTGCTGCGGTCATCCCAGACTACGGCATGGTCATGAGCGCTGGGCGGGAATCGGACGATCAGGATATTGAGGAACCTCGTAATGAGCGGGACGTGGACGCAATTGTGGGGCCGAGTTCCGCAATCCGGCGGGTGCTGCACCTAATAGAAAAGGTGGCGCCAACGGATGCCGATGTGCTCTTGCTGGGCGAGACCGGCACCGGCAAGGAGCTTCTAGCACATCGCATTCATGACCGGAGTGGACGCAAAGCCCGAAGCTTCATCAAAGTCGATTGCGCTTCTATTCCAGCGACGCTCGTGGAGAGTGAATTGTTTGGTCATGAGAAAGGCGCCTTCACGGGCGCGTCCACCAGAAAACTCGGCCGTGTGGAAGTGGCCGATCAAGGAACTCTGTTTCTTGACGAAGTGAGCGACCTTCCGTTGGAATTACAGCCGAAAATGCTCCGATTTTTGCAGGATCGAGTTTTCGAGCGCCTCGGAGGCACGGACACGCATAGCCTTGATGTGCGAATCATCGCGGCGGCGAACCGCGATCTTCGCGAGATGGTTGACAGCAAGGAATTTCGTGCCGATTTGTACTACCGGTTGAACGTCTTCCCGATCGAAATCCCTCCGCTGCGGGAACGGCCGGAGGACATCGTTCCGCTCGCGCGGCATTACGTTAATAGATACGCGAAACGCATGAAGAAACGAATCGCCACGATTCCCGCGGAGGCCCTGGAAATTTTCCAACTTTATTCCTGGCCGGGCAATGTCCGCGAACTGCAGCATTTCATGGAACGTGCGGTCATTCTCTCGTCCGGCAGCACGCTGAGCGCCCCATTGGAGGGAATGAAGCGTTCGATGGCAAAACCTCACACTCGACCGACGCCGCCGGACCAGCCCCGCACCCTGGAAGAAATTGAACGCGAGTCGATCCTGGCGGCTTTACAGGAATCTCGGTGGGTGGTGGGAGGCCCCGGCGGTGCGGCCGTCAAGCTCGGAATGAAGCGGACCACCCTTGCCTCCCGCATGCAAAGGCTCGGAATCCTCCGGCATCCGTCGTGAAATGGCAGTGCATTCCTGTGATATCTGATACGCTGGACAAACGGGTGCCCGTAGCCGCGGCGGAGTTAAATGTTGACTAGAGTGCACAGGACTAGTCGAAGGCGAAGGCCAATTGGTTTATGCCTGTAGAACGCCCAAACCAACATCTTGATCGAGTCCAAGCGGTCCTTGAAGGGAGTGGCGGGAGCGCGGAAGCATCGATCGCCTCGTCATGGAAGCGATCCGGGATCGACTTTAGAGTCGATCCAGCATCGAACGAATTGCCTCGGATTCTAACCACCGAAGAATTAAGGCTTCACCGGGAAAGAGCCGAAGGAATTATCTTCACGGCACGCGAGGACCTCGATCAGCTTTTTCGAATATCCGGCCCGGCCGGCTACGTCGTCTTGTTGAGTAATGAGCAAGGCGTCGTAATCGACCATCGCGTCGAAGAGGCGCCCTCGTCGCGCTTCAACCACTGGGGCAATATGATCGGCGGTCTTTGGTCGGAGGAGGCGGAAGGAACCAACGGAACCGGAACCTGCATCGTGGAACGCCGCCCCGTAACGATTCATCAATCTCAGCATTTTCGTTCCCGGCACGTCGGGAGTAGCTGCTCGGCTGCGCCCATCTTTGGTGTCCACGATGAACTCATTGGGGTCTTGGACATTTCCTCCGTCGATCCGACGTTGTCGGAGCAAGCCCACAAGTTGGCGGGCCGGCTTGTCATCGAGGCGGCGCGGTCGATTGAAGAACGAAGTTTTCGAGAGCAGTTTCGCCGACACTGGATCGTCGCCATTGCATGTCCTCCGCATTCCGCGCGTACCGCTCTAATCGCCGTCGACAAAGATCGCCAGATTGTGGGCGTTGACCACAATGCGCGCGCTTGGTTTGCGCCAAGCATTGCTTCGGTGTGCGTAGGGGCAGGATTTTGGACTCTATTCGAACGCGATGACCGGATTTTTCGCGCGAAGGAGGGCGATGGCGATTTTGAGACGCCATTGACCCTCATTGGCGGCACCGAGACATTGCAGGCAGTTATTACGCCGCCCGAACCATCCGCGGCGATTTGGCGCAGTGCGGACAGCGGTTGGCTACACTGCCGGCCGCGCAGGGGCCGTTTTACAAACATGCCGCGCACCACAGCGCCTGGTCCATGGAGGCGCGGGTTGCCACCACAGGTGTTGCGTCGGGTACAGGAGTATATAGACTCGCATCTCGGTGGTGATCTTGAATTGGAGCGGCTCGCACTTCTGGCCGGCTTGTCGTTGCCCTATTTTGCTCGCGCCTTCAAGACATCCGTAGGTGTCCCGCCGCACCAATTTGTGGTGCAGCGACGTTTGAACCTGGCTCGCGATCTATTGACAACCACGGATCGCCCCATTTCTGAAATCGCGATGGCGGCGGGGTTCGCAGACCAGAGCCATCTGGCACGACATTTTCGGCAATCCTTTGTCGTTTCCCCACTCGCTTTTCGACGGTCCCAGCGGTAGCCTCAGCAGTTGCTCGATTTTGCGGAAGCCAGGTACGTAATTGTTTCAGGAGTTCACGTCGTCCAGACCAACACGCAGACGCCCACTCTGACTTCGATCACTTGTGCTCCCAGAAGTGTCGACTTCGAACCGATTTGAGAAACGGCAACGAGGAAAAGCGGGCGCAAGCGATGCCGAAGTAAAGATGGGAGGCCTCAGCGTAATCATCAACCCCTAACGCTGTGCGAGGCTGCCCGGCTATCGAACTGACTGCGCTTTTGAACGAATGGTTCAGTCTGACGCGCTGGTTATCGATTGTTCAGTCGGCGGGTGCCTAATGATCAGAGGCAAGATAACCACTAATTATTCGTACCGAAGAGCCCATGCGCACAGCCACTCCCTAGATCAAGGTGACAGACGCGTACCGAGCCGATGCCCGTTCACAGGGGTCGCCTTTCCAGCGCCAAATCCCTGCGGCTGGCCGCGCCGAGCTTTGATAAGACGGAAGCAACGTGTGATTTCACGGTACTTTCCTTCACACCCAGTTCTGCTGCGATCTCTTTGTTCTGAAGGCGGTGGAGCAATAGAGCGTAGACCACGCGTTCCCTCTTCGTTAAGGCGTCTAGTGAATCCACACCGGCCACCGTAGGCGGCACCTCGTGCTTTCGCAACGGGAAACTCGTTCTGCCGCGCAGGACGGCATGGACCGCTGGGATCAGGTCAGTCCTTACCGCATGCTCCAAGACCAATCCGTCAATGCTGCTGATATGTACCGGGAGTGCTAATCCGCCGACATCGTCCGCAACGGCCACGAACTTGGCCATTGGGTTGTTGTCGCGTAGAGACCGCAACACCGTCAACGAAATTGGCGAGGTTCCTTCGCTGTCAATTACGTAAGCTGCAGTCGAGGTTGCTCCAGATTCTCGACTAAGGGTTGCAGTGCGGACGTCGAATCGGTGCTCCCTTGCTAGAATTTCCTCCAGTATACGCCGCGCAAGGCTATGATTTGACACCACTCTTACGATCCAGCGTTCCTTCCTTTTTGTTGCCATTTGGCACTCCTCCGGCCACAAGGCAAATACCGTATAGCATCCCGAAATGGAGTGCAAGACAAAAAAGACCGCACTGAGGAGACGATGAAAGGAATTTCTCACCCGAAAAGGTGGATACTCTCCACAATTGCAGCCGTTGACGGGATATTCCTTGCCGATGCACCATCACCTCATGAGAAATAATTCTCGTCAGGACGGCTGTACTTCGAACCGGTGTGGGGATTTGCAGCACATTAACAACAAAGCGTGTGTGCCGAGCTTGGCTTTCTATTCTCATCGCGATGCCGCCAGCGGTCCTTCTCTTCTCCCAGGCGCCCTCCAAGGAGCACATTCCTTTCAGCGTTCGCATCATCGCGATTGAGGGTCGTCCCGAAGGCTTTCCGCAACTTGCCCGGTCGCGTACGGTGCCAATTCAGACTACGAGGTGAGGCAAACAGCCATGAAGGCGATGGGTCCTTTCGAGCGATCAAACGCACGTCCTGCTTTCTTACTGGTGCGCGCGCTGACATCCCTTGTTCTCTTTTGGCTGATGACGAGTTCGGCATGGGCGACCATCGCTACGGACTCGACGTCCTCACAGACCGTGAGCAATGCCGCGTCCGTTAGTTGGCAGCACACTGTGAGCGGCGACAATAGGATATTGCTCGTGAGTGCTGTGGTTTCTCTGATCGCCTCGGACGGCAGCGTTACGCCCGGTCCTCCAATGGGCGTCGCGCTGGCAACGTACGCCGGAATTCCGATGCAACCGTTGGGTCAATCGGTCGAGCATTGCAGTTTTGGTATAGGTGGCGGTGTACCTTATCCACTGCCGACCTGTTACAGTGCCGCCGTTCAAACATGGTATTTAGTCGCACCTCCTCAAGGTACCGCCGCGATTGCCATCAATTTTGGGTCGTCGTATCCTGCGATGATCGGCATGGCCGCATCGTTTTCAGGCGTCTCCCAAACAACGCCGATTGGGCTCATCAATTCGCCATCTACCGAGGCAGCAAATTCCTGGATCGTGTCATTTGCTGGGTTCGTACCGAGTGGGCTTACGATCGGCCCACCAGCCGGCCCGCTGACAGCCTTGTCGCCTGCAACTGTACCAGTTTCTCTAAACGTGGGTGGAATGTATGAGGCCGTCGGAACTCTGGCGACCACTACACCGGATGCGTACTCGATCTCTTGGTTGCAAGACGGAAACCCGGCGTATCCGGAGAATCTCTACTCCCTTGAGTTGATCGACGCCAATTCAACAGTTCCGGCTAATCCTATCGCCCTGGATTCTACTTCGATGATGAGAGCGAGCGATTCGTCGATGAGTTGGACGCACGTCTGTGGCGGCAGCCGACGCTTGCTTGCAGTTGCTTCGATATCAACGAGCTTTAGCCCTGCTACACCAACCGCGACGACGGTGACCAGCATGACCTACGGTGGACAACCACTGCAGCAGGCAGGCACCGTATTCCAACAAAACGGAACTGTGCGCATCGAACTATGGTACCTCGTGAATCCGCCAACGGGCGCTAACACGATTTCCGTAACATACAGCGGTCCCACGCTTGAAGCGATTGCCGCGGCCGCCTCGTTTAACGGTGCCGCTGGGATCACCGTTGGTTCCACAGCCTCGTTTCCGCAAGGACAGCCACTGGGTTTTTTCGGCGCGTCAGTTCCGCCGCTGACCTTGTCAAGCGTAGGCAATGACCTGATTCTAGTGATCGGCGCCAACACGTCTCCCTCTTACAATCCGATGTCTGAACCGGTCTCGCTTGCGGGACAATTTACGACGGCCACTGTGGGAACTCTCCTCACGGGCCAATCAGGCAGTTACAGCATCAATTGGAGCACCAGTTACAGCACTTCGATCGTGGCAGGATTGGCGGTTGAGTTCACCGTAGACACGGTTCCACCGACGATCACTGGCTTGAATCCGCCTAACAACAGTTTGGTGCCCGTTTCATCTCTTAGTGGCGGCACTCTGGGCGGTAACTTGACGATCACCGGCTCGGTCGTTGATCCTCAGCCAGCGCCCTCGGGAGTGGCCTCGGTCAGCTGCAACGGCAACGCCGCAACACTGACGCCGTCATCCGGCGCCGGTCCACTCGCCTTCTCTTGCCAAGTTCCGATCACGGCACTAGGGAGTCAGGCGATCGACATTATCGCTACGGACGTTGCGGGCAACGCAAGCACCGTACGAGACAACGTGACCATCACCGCAACGCCTGCCCTAAGCGTGACGCTAACGGCGACGGCGAGCGTGAGTCCGAGTACGACGATTAGCTATACAGCGACCGTGCAGAACTCTGGCAGCGGCCCTGCCTCGACGGTAACCTTGGCGGCGACACTGCCGGACGGATCGACCGCTACGCCAACCTTTAGTCCTCCGTTAGCACCTGGTGGATTGCCTGCCGGCAGCTCGGCCCAAGCTACGTTTTCCTATCAGGTTCCTGCGATTGCAGCCAAGACTGCGGGCGAAACAACCGCAGCCTACCTAACCCGACTGGCAGCCCAGGACGGCACTTCACTGACGGGCTCCGTGAGCGCGACTTGGACGGACTCAAGCGGTCATTCGTACGGTCCGGTGAATATGCAAGCCATGTCGGTTCGCCGGGTTCCGGTAATCGGTACGGCCGCTTCGACGAGCGCGCCCTTCTTGCCCGGTAGCACGGCAACAGTCAATGCCACCTTGCAGAATACCGGTAGCACAGACGGATTGCAGACCGTCTTCCAAGTAACCAATCCGGACGCCTCCACAACGAGTAGCACTCCGATAACGGTTCCGGCTGGGCAAACTGCTTCAGTTGCCACTTCCTGGACCGTGCCGTTTGTCCCGAAGCAGACCGGCGAGACGGATGGTTCGTATCAAGGGCGACTCGCGAGTCTCGACAACCGCACGCTGAACTTCGCAACAGCGGTTTCTTGGCAGGACCGTGCGAGCAACTTGTACGGGCCAACGAAGTCCATCGTGACCAGCACCGAGGTAATGCCGATTTTCACCGTGAGCCTCAGTGGTCCCGGCGACGCTACGTCGGGCGCGACGATCGGGTATTCAGTCGCAGTTCAGAATATCGGGCACGCGGCCGGCACGCCGTCGATCAGTCTGACGATGCCGGACGGTACGATTGTCACACCGACACTCAGTCCATCGGGCGCGATCGCCGCAGGTGCGTCCGCGACCGCCAGCGCCAATTTTGCAATTCCGACTTCGCTATCCGGGACTAAAATGGCCACGGCCTCACTGACGTGGACCGACGCCAACAATAATTCCTACGGAACGCAGTCTGCTTCCGTAGCCACGCTGATCGCTCCCGCGATCGTCCTCACCGTGAGCGCGGGATCGAACCAGAGCGTTTCAACCCCACAGGATCTCGCATTGCAAGGATCCGTGTCGGTCATGCCGGCGACGACCGTTGCATCCGTTGCATGGACGAAAGTCAGCGGGCCAGGAACTGTCACGTTCAGCAACCCGCAATCGCCAACGAGTGTCGCGCAGTTTACCGTCGCCGGAACGTATGACTTGCGACTCACGGCCACTGCCAACAGCGGCGGTGCGCAAATGACTCAATCATCCGACGTGACGATTACCGCCACCGCGGGAACTTCTCAGGCCCCCACCGTCAATGCCGGGTCGAATCAGACCGTCATACAACCCAACACCACGGCCACGGTCAGCGGTACGGTCTCCGATCCCAACGGGTCATTCACTACAGCGTGGACGCAAGTCGCCGGTCCGTCTGCGACGATCACAAGTCCCAGCTCAACAACCACACAAGTCACGATGAGCACTACGGGGATTTACGCATTCAAGCTGACGGCCACGGACTCGCAGTTCACTGCCAGTTCGATTGTCACCGTGACGCTGAAGCCGTCGAGCGCCGACGCGCCGCCGATTGTCAACGCGGGTCCAAACCAGAATGTAATCATGCCTTCGGCGCCGAACAATCTGCCGTACGGGCCGCAACTCCAAACGGTCTCGACATTCACAAATAGCGCCCAGGCTGTCACGTATCATCAGCCGACCAATCGCGTTCTGGCATCGGTGAACTACGCCACGGGCAATCCGTTTAACTTTGAGTTGCTCGCTCCCGACGGCACGACCTCGCAATTCACGACGATCCATGGCCTCGGGGACGAAGTCTACACGATCGCGGCGCGCGATGAAGGCGGCGGCAAGAGTATCGGAGGATTCCCCGCCGGCACCACGTTCACCGGCAACGGCGTCGCGGGACAAATCGAGCGAATCTCGCCGGATGGGTTGACGATCACCAATCCTTGGGTGACGTTGCCCGGCGAAACGGCGCTGTTGCGCGGCCAAGTGACTATCGATCGCACGGGCGTGTGGAATGGCGACTTGATTGTTATCGCGTCCGACGCCACACACAGCACGGCCAGCGTGTGGCGCGTCGTCGCCGACGGCAATCCCAATGCCGGCACGGCAACTAAACTCGCCAGCCTCAATCTGGGACCGCAGGCCGAAGGCGTTGTTGTCGTTCCCAACGATCTAGTGCGCTGGGGGCCGTGGGCCGGCAAGATCGTAGTCGGCGGTGAATCGTCCACCAACATTTTCGCGATCGATACGTTAGGCAACGTCACGTCGTTCAATTTCGGCATCGGCTCCCTGGAGTTTATGGAGATGGTGCAACCGAACGAAAATTTCTACGCAGTGGACTTAGGCGCCGGAAAATTCGTGTCGATGCCGGCGACCGAGCTAGCCACGCTCGCCGGCGACATCCTGGTCGGAACCGAAACCAACAGCGGCGTCGGGCCGATTTATGACATCCACTGGAATAGCCTACGAAACGAATTTGAAGTGACACCCTTCACGCAAGGCAATTCGTTTGAAGGCGCAACGATGGCGCCGATGGCTCTCGAGGGCATCGCGGGCGTTACCGCCACCGCGACACTCAACGGAACCGTCACCGACGCCGCACCGGTCGGCACGCTCACCTATGCGTGGAGCAAAACCAGCGGTCCCGGCACGGCCACCTTCACGAATCCTTCAGGAACGGTGACCTCGCCGACCTCGCCCGCAACCACTGTGTCCTTCGGATTGCCCGGCACCTACGTCTTGCAACTCACTGGAAGCGATTCGCTGGTCTCCGCGACGTCGCAAACCACCGTGACGATTCAGGGCAACGCGCCGCCGGTTGTGAATCCCGGTCCCGAGCAGCAAGGCATGCCGGGAAGCCCGGTCACTCTGCCGGGAGTCGTCACCGACGATGGGCTGCCTTCGGGCGGTGCGCTCAGCGTTTTCTGGACGCTTCTCGCGGGTCCGGGCAGCGTCACTTTCGGCAGCACGAAATCCACGTGGGATTCCGCCTTAGACTTCACCGCGGCGCTAAATTCCAGTGGTCTTGCGCCCAATCCTAACGGCGCATGGAGCTACGGATGGGAGGCCACGCGCAGCGGAACCTTCACGCTGCTCGGCAACGAAGCGATCAATAACGGCATGCCGACGTTCTTCATCTCGTCGGTGAGCTTGGGCCCGCAAGTCTTTTACAATCCCACACCGTCGGCGATCAGGATTTCCAGCAGTCAAAGTGTTCCTCCGTTGACGGTCGTGTTGAGTCCCGATAGCTCCGGCAATGCCGGAGTGTTGCGCTGGACCGCGCCTGCCGCGGGATCGTACTTAGTACAAGGCGATTTCCTGCCCACCGACAGCGCCACGAATCCCGTTTGGATCACGCTGACCACCGGTAGTTCGTCGTCCACTTTGTTCACGAACAATCTCGGTGTGCGTACCTCGAACGGCATTCCGATTCCCGCAGCCGCGCCGTTCCAATTCGTGCGGCAATTCAGCGCCGGCGATACGCTCGACTTCGTCGCAGGCCTTGGACCATCGGGCGGTAGCCAAACGCGCGTCAACGTGACGATCACCGCATCGATGCCCGCCATGACCACCGCTACGTTCGCGCAAGGCGGCGATTACATCCTGCGCCTCATCGCCTTCGACGGCCAGTTGTATGGATACGGCGATATTCACGAGTCGGTGGTCGCCGCGTGCGATACCCCGCCGTCGGGCATCATCAGTTGGTGGTCCGGCGATTCCTCCACGGCCGACATCGCGGGCACAAACAACGGCACCGCCACCGGTTCGCTCGGTTTTGCCAATGGAATCGTAGGACAAGCGTTCACTTTCGACGGTCTCAGCGCGGGCGTCACCGTTCCGCAGTCCACGTCGCTCAATACCTCGAGCATCACGATTGAAGGATGGATCAATCCTACCAGTGTCGCAACCGAAGTGCCGCTGATCGAGTATCGAAGCGCCTCCTCGCAAGGGTTGCTTGTCGAGATGGGCGTCGGTTTCGCCTTCGGCGCCGGCTTTATCAGCAATCCCGGCGGACTGTTCGTGGATTTCCACACGGGCAGCACGTTCCAGATGGTCAACACGCCGAGCGGAGTGATAGTGGCGAATCAGTGGAACCATTTCGCCATGACATACGATCACGCTTCGGGCAAAGCCACGCTCTACGTGAACGGCATTGCTTGGGCCACGGGTCAATTCGGCAGCGACGGCAATCTGTCTCTTCCCCTGCAAATCGGATTCGGCAACACCGATAGCAACGGCTCGCAGTTCTACAAAGGACTGATGGACGAACCGGCGATCTACAATCGCGCCTTGAGCGCCGCCGAAGTTTTGGCGATCTACAGCGCCGGACAATCCGGAAAATGCAAAGGCCTGCAACCACTGACGGTCAACGCGGGAGCAAATCAGTTCACGATTCTACCGAGCAATTCGATCGGCCTCAACGGATCGGTCAGCGTGCCCGCCGGACAAACGCCCACGATCGCGTGGAGTGAAGTTTCCGGCCCCGGCGTTCATTTCGGACAAACGAACTTGGCGGCCACTACCGCCACCGTCACCGCGCCCGGCACATACGTCCTGCGCTTGACCGCGACAACCGCCAACGCCACGACCACAAGTGACACGACCGTCACCGTATTCCCGGTCGGATCGCTGCCACCGACATCGCCGAGCGTGGACGCCGGCAATAGTCAAACGGTGCAACTCGGAAATCCGCCGAGCACAGTGAACGCGACGCTTACTGGAAGCGTCTCGAGTCCAGCGGGACCAGCCACACTCGGTTGGAGTGAAGTCAGCGGACCCGCGCCCGTGACGTTCTCGAGTCTGAATCAATTGTCGACCACGGTCACGTTCGCTACCGCCGGTACGTACGTGCTGCAACTCTCTGCTGCGGTGCCCGGCGCGGCACAAGCGAGTTCCTTTGTGACCGTCACCGTGCTGCCGCCGCCGCTGCAACCGCCCGTGGTCAGCGCGGGCCCATACACCTCAGTGCAGTTGCCAAACACGACGGTGACTCTCAACGGATCGGCGCACGATCTCGGCGGAAACTCTTTGACGCTCGCGTGGTCGCAACTCAGCGGTCCCGCGACCGCCGCGTTCGGCACGCCCACACAAGCCGTGACCACGGCGACGCTCTCCACCGCGGGAACCTATGTGTTGCAACTGAGCGCTTCGAACGCGCAGTACACCAGCACCTCCTCAGTGACTGCTGTCGTCGTTCCCGCCGGGGCGACCAATACGGCGCCCGTGGTCAATGCGGGTTCGAACCAAACGGTGAACTTGCCGACGATCACCGCAACTCTCAACGGCACGGCCTCCGACGACGGCTTGCCGGTTGGCGCGGGGCTCGCGATCAATTGGGCATTGGTTAGCGGTCCTGGGGCGGTGACCTTTGCGAATTCCCACGCGGCGACGACACAAGTGACGCTCTCCGCCACGGGATCGTACTTGTTCCAGCTTTCGGTGAGCGATTCAGCGCTTACAACCACCGCCACTACCACCGTGACCTTGCAGGAGCCACCCAATCAGGCGCCGGTCGTAACGGTTCCCTCGAATTTCAGTGTGCAATTGCCGAGCGGCGCGGTCGCTCTGAATGGAACCGCCACCGACGACGGTCTGCCGCTGGGTAGCGCGTTGCGCGTGACCTGGAGCTCCAGCCCGTCGACGGTCAGTTTCGCGAATGCCAACGCCGCTGTTACGTCCGCGACTTTCCCTGCCGCGGGAACCTACACGTTGACACTCAGCGCCACCGATTCCTCGCTGACCGCGAACCGAAACGTGACGGTGACCGTGCTGGCCGCGCCCGCGCCGCCTACCGTGAGCCTGAATCTGTCCGATGCCACGGAGATCACGCAACCCACCGCGATCATCGGCTCTGTTTCCGGCGGCAATTGGACCGTGAAGTACGCGCTCTACAACAGCGCTTCGCAAACGCAGACCTACACGGCACTCGCTAGCGGGTCGACCGCAGTGTCCAACGGCACGCTTGCGACGCTCGATCCGACGCTGCTGCTCAACGGCTCGTATCAGTTGTTGCTGACCTCCGTCGACAACGTTGGGCAGATCTCGACCGTGTCGGCGATGGTCACAGTGTCCCGCAACATGAAGATCGGCGTATTCAGTCTCGCGTTCAACGACATGACCGTGCCGCTCGCCGGCCTGCCGATTACCGTAACCCGCAGTTACGATTCGCGTGACAAGACGGTCGGCGATTTCGGTGTGGGCTGGCATGTGGCCGTCACCAACATTCGGTTGCAGAAGAATCATCCGCTCAGCGCCAATTGGTTGGAAGATCTCGAATACTCGGCGCTCTCGCCGCGTTTCTGCATCAGCTCGACGAATACGAAGATCGTCACCGTCGTATTCCCGAACAACACGGTGTACAAATTCCAGGCGCAAGCAAGTCCGCAGTGCCAGCAGTTCCTCTCGATCACCAACCCGACATTGACCTTCCAACAAGTCCAGGCCACCGCGGGCACGCAAGGCGCGACGCTTGCGCCCCTCGACGGCGGCAGCGCCTTGATCGACGGCAGTCCCCCGGCGGCGATCAACTTGATCGGACTCGACGGAAATCTTTACGATCCCACCACGTTCGTGCTGACGCTCGCGAATGGCTTGAGCTACACGATCGATCAAGTGACTGGACTGCTGAGCATGCGCGACCTTAACGGAAACACGCTGACGTTCTCCGCGAATGGAATCACTTCGTCGACGGGTACGGGCGTGACTCTCTTGCGCGACTCGCAAGGACGGATCACAAAAATCACCGATCCCAACGGCAACTCGAGTACCTACGGCTACACCGGCGCGGACCTCACCTCCTACACCGATCGCACGACCAACACCACAACCTTTTCCTATGCCCCGGGTGACTATCTCACCAGCATCACGCTGCCTAACGGACAATCCGGCTTGAGCGCCGCGTACGATCCCGCGACGAATCGCTTGACCAGCACTACCGACGGGCTCGGCAAGAGCATCGGCATGTCGTACAACACGGCCGCCAATACACAAACCGTGACCGATCGCAACGGCAACGCCACGACTTACGTTTACGATCAGGACGGCAACATCGTTCAGACCACCGATGCGTTGATGCATGTCACAAGTTCCACTTACGACAACTCGGATCAGAAACTCAGCGACACCGACGCCTTGGGTCGTATCACGTCGTACACTTACGACGCGGCCGGCAATCTGCGCTTCCAGAAGGACTCGCTCGGCAACGTTACCGGATACACTTACAACACGCTCAACAAACCGCTGACGATCACCGATCCGCTGGGAAATGTCACCATTAACGCCTATGACACGCACGGGAACTTATTCACCACTACTGATGCCGTCGGCAACCTCACAACCAACGCGTACAACCCCAATGGCACGTTGCAATCAACGACCGACGCCAACAGCAAGACCACCTCGTTTACGTACGACAACAACGGCAACCTGCTGAGGCAAACCGATCCGCTGGGCATTGTCACGAGGAATACCTACGATAACAACGGAAATCGCTTGATGCAGAGTGTCACACGCACGTTCCAGGGATCGCCGCAAGTATTGGTGACGCACTATACCTACGACGGGCAGAACCGACTCACGCAGACCACATTCCCCGACACGACGTTCACGCAAACCCATTACAACAATCTCGGCCAAGTGGATTTGCGCACAGATGAGTTGGGTCATCAAACGCAGTATCAGTACGACGGCGACGGCCGCTTGACCACCACTACGTACGCCGACAATACAACCGATATCACGCAGTACGATTTCAACGGCAATCGCACGCAGACCACGAATCGCGGCATCGTCACGTCGTTCGCCTACGATCAGATCAATCGCTTGACGCAAACCGTTGCCGCACCGAACACGTCGAACGCGGCGACGACGCTTACCGGTTACGACGCTGCCAGCCAAGTCACGTCGACGACTGACGCGCGCAGCAACGTCACGCATTACGCATATGACAACGCGGGTCGGCGGACCTCCGTGCAAAACGCGCTGAATCAAGTTACGGTGTTCACCTACGATGCGGCGGGGAATCAACTCGCGGTGAAGGATGCCAACAGCAACGTCACCACGAGCAGCTACGACGCCGACAATCGCTTGGTGAAAACCACGTATCCGGACGGCAAGTTCGACTCGACCGCCTACGATCCGGTGGGTCGCGTCTCTTCGCGCACCGACGCGAACGGAAAGGTGACGCAATACGGTTACGACGCGCTGGGTCGCTTGACTTCGGTGACCGATCCGCTGAATCAAGTGACGAGCTACGGTTACGACGAAGTGGGCAATCGGATTTCGCAGACCGACGCGAATCTGCACACGACCAACTATCAGTACGATCAGCGCGGACGGCGCATTGGTCGCACCTTGCCGGCGGGACAGTCGGAGAGTTACGCCTATGACAACGCCGGCAATCTGCATACCCGCACGGACTTCAACAACAAGACCACGACCTACGGGTACGACACGCTGAATCGCTTGTTGTCGAAGACGCCGGACGCTTCGTTCAATGCGTCTCCGGTGAGTTTCACCTACACCACAACCGGCAAGCGTCAAACGATGATCGATCCGAGCGGGACCACGACGTACGGCTACGACAATCGTGACCGCCTGACGTCGAAGGCCACGCCCGAGGGCACACTTACGTACAACTATGACTTGGCGAGTAACCTGACGGTCCTATCGACAACGGGGTTGACGGTCAATTACACTTACGACGTGCTGAACCGCTTGTCGACGGTCGCGGAACCGAACACGGGTACAACGTCGTACTCGTACGACGCGGTGGGCAATCTTGCTTCGTTCGCGACACCCAACGGAGTGTCGCACGGCTACAGCTACGACACGCGCAATCGCCTGGCGAATCTCGCCGTCGGCACTGCAACGCCGCTCGCCAGCTACGCGTACACGCTCGACGCCGCCGGGCATCGGACCAGCGTCGCCGAGTTGAGCGGTCGCAATGTTGCCTACACGTACGACAATATCTATCGTCTGATGAGCGAAACGGTATCGGGCGTCGCGGCGTCCGGCGCGGTCTCCTACACCTACGACGCAGTCGGCAATCGCAAGACGCTGACTTCAACGTTGGCGCCGATCCAATCGACCACATCGAACTTCGATTCGGACGATCGCCTCTCAACGGACGGCTACGATCCGAACGGCAACACCACGCAATCCGCTGGCGCGACGTACGCGTACGACTTCGAGAATCACTTGCTGTCGACCGGCGCAATCGCGATGGTCTACGACGGCGACGGCAACAGGGTCAAGAAGAACAACACGACGTACATGGTCGACGACTTGAACCCGACCGGCTACGCCCAAGTGATCGTGGAAACGACGCCGTCGGAAATTCGCCAATTCGTGTATGGCCTGGAACGCCTCAGCCAACGCCGCAGCACGACGGTCAGTTATTACGGCTACGACGGCCATGGCTCGGTGCGCTTGCTCACCGATCCCACCGGCACGGTCACCGATACGTACGACTACGACGCCTTCGGTAACATCGTGAATTCGTCAGGCGTCACGCCAAATGAATTCCTCTTCGCCGCAGAACAATACGAATCCGATCTTGGCCTTTATTACAACCGCGCGCGCTACTACAACACAACCTCGGGGCGCTTTTGGACAATGGATGACTTCGAAGGTAACGATGAAGAGCCAGTCTCGCTCCACAAATATCTATACGTCGGTGCCGATCCGGTAGACAACGTGGATCCATGCGGAAAGTGCTTAGTGTCAAATGTCATTTGGGGAAGAATTGTAGAACGCGCGATCTTCGAGGACTTCCTGAAGTACAACGACCCGGGCCGGTTCACCAATGCCCCAATATCAGAAATCCTCCGCCCGCAGCCCGCGGGCTGGCTCGGGGGATCTCTCCGACCTGATTTAGCTGACGTATTTTCGCCGCTAGGCCTCTTCAAGAGCGAGGTCTACGAGATTAAGTCAGAACTAGCTTGGCCAGAGGGGGCCGCAAAGGTTGCGTCTTACAAGCACTTTCTGAATAAGTACGACAAGATTCGAACTTGGGTTCTCGGTCGAACCTACACTCCGCCTGACTATGTGCCGATTGAGGGTACAAGCAATTATGCGTTGGTCAACGCTCCCGTCAGCGGCGTAATTACGTACTGCGTCGTTAGTAATGTAGACTTCTGGACCGTGTTTACCGTTACCGCTAGCCGAGGGATCTATCTTCTGGGTTCCAACCTTGGCTCCGCTACGCGGATCGCTGGCCAAGCTGCGCAGGCAATCACCGGCGAACTTGGTCTCGACTTTGGGGTCGCGGCTTCGACGGCTCCGGCGACCGGTGGAGCGTATTAGAATGGCCGACCGCGAGAATAGGCTCAAGCTCCGAACAAAATCACAGTGGAGGCGCGCACTGGAAGACCCCGGCTGGAAGGCCGTTGAGAATGGATTTGCATCGCGATTCTATCGTTGGTCACGGGCGGAGGTGGGCCGAGAAGCAGGCGCGGGATTTCCCATTGTTCGGAGGGTTCCATGCTTGTCGGCCTATCTGTTCCTAAAGCTAACGCGGAGTGCAACTAGGAAGGAGCAGTTGCGCCTGTTGCTGGCGCGGATCAAACAACTGAACGCTCCATTTGCCGAAAAGGCGAGAAACGACTTGACCACTTGGGACAATCGGGCAGTTGAATCATATGCCGGTCGCCGTCAAAGTGAACTGTACGCGCTGGGCTCCGGAGGTTTTCAGTTGCCCCAATCTCAATCTCCCGAACGGGGTCTGTCACACTACGATGTGGCGCGATACGATGTGCAGCCATTCCGGCCGAAAGTGCGGATTGACCGTCATCGGCTCCGCCGTGAAATCATTCAGTGCCTCTGGCCGATCATCGGAAATACCGCGAAGGGTCGCTCCCTAGTTTGGACGCACGAGATCGGGATTGGACCGTGGATCGTCGCTACTTCAATCGATCTCGGTGGACGCTACTCGCACATTCGGTACATGCATACACTCTACGCAGCTGGGGATTCGCGAACGCTTCGCCACGGGTTCGACTATCTTCAGCTAATCGGCGTAGGACAGGCGTCCTTTGTACTTCGCGATGATTCCGAGGCCAGAGAGTCGGTTCGTACCCTGGCTACAATGTGCGAGCGTTTTATGGATGCCGCAGTGCGGCTGCTGCGGGGTTTGTCGCCTCCACCCATCGCAATGAAGGCGACGAGTGTATCTAGGAAGCGCAGCCAACGCTGAGGCAATGCCGGAGAGAGCGCTTTCACGAGGGGTGCGAAGCGCTCTCTGGAAAATGGAGCCAGCGGCTGACCCGTTTGAGACCCGCTTTCCCATTTTCCTCCAGGAGTCGACATAGTGGAAGAGGAGACGCATTTCCTAGATTTTGATCAGCAATTTCGATCCTTGGTCATTCACTGCGAGGTGGCTGGAGAGAGCATGCTGGCACCTGTCCTCCCATGACCGTGTGCTTATCGGACCCGGATCGAATTGCCGGCTACGCTGGCATCGGAAGGGTCCTTGAACTGCCGCGAGATTACATCCTTTACGAGGATCCAGATGCTCCGTCGTTTTTTCCAGATTTTGGGCAGCCCTCATATCTGAAGCGGCTAAACGAGTATCCAGCATTCCAAGAACGTGTCTTGGAGGTCTTCCGACAGTGCGCTTTGCGCAAGTCCGCCCTCCTTGGGCCAGTGCTCGATCAGGATTCGGCCGAGAGGATTGATCGCTTGGCGAATCTGAGTCGGAGGAAGGCCGTGCGGCGGACGCACAAGATCACCAAGGCTATTGTCAGCTCTAGAACTGATACTTATGAGATTTACAGCATGCACGTCATCCGATGGCTCAAGGTTGAGAACAACCCCGAGAACTGGGAGCATCGTCAGGCAGTGGCGCTGACAATAGAGTTTAGCAGGTCCACCGAAAATAGTGCTGCTTTTGACGCGGTTCTATGCGAATGGCGTACCTGCGCGACGCGCTATGGACACCTCAGAGATTTATCAGTCCGACAGGTACTGAGAAATAGAATCGAGATCGACCTGAAGTTCTCAGACCTCTCGGGCTACTGGATCGTCGCGCTATACGTCATACTGTCCGACAGCGAGAAGACCACGAGGGCCGTCGCAATGCATTTTCGCACCCAGTGAATGGACCACGGATCGAAATCGCTGGTATCTAGGAAATGCGTCTTCCGCCTCTTCCCCCATTTCTGCGCCGCGGATTCGGGGGAAATAGGTGGGGCGGGGTCTCTCCCGGCCTTGGTGGGTTGCGGTGGTAGCGTACGCGACGTCGGAGCTCATCGACGCTGTACTGGTTACGACAGTGGAACTGGTGGAGGTATTCTGACAACCGGTGAGGTGCTCGAACGTCTATTCACCCTCGCGAATGCGCTGGCCGACCAGGAAGCGTCGTCGGATTATGCCGGCATCGCTCAAGTGCAAGGGCGAGACAGTTGCTCTTTCTTAGAGCATCTCGGTGAACTACCACCGGCGGGGCAAATCGGGTTGTTGCGCGCGCTCATTAAGCGACGATTTGCTATGGAGGGCTTCCGGCCGTCAGAAATGGCACTCTCCATGAGCGAACAGTTGGAAGTGAATCATTGGTTGAAGCACAACAATTCAATGCACGGCACTCGACCGACTGAGTTTTTTGCGTCGAGCCTGCGTGAAGAAGAATTTAAGAGGACCACCGGCTCGGCGTCACGTGCATCTCCCGAAGACATTCGGACAGCTCTCCGGAACGGACTTGGCAGAGTTGCCGCTCGAATCCAAGTAGCGCGCGACTCTAAGAACGAATTTTCGTGGTTCGTGCGTCGCGACGAAGTCATCGTCGAAGCAGCGGTGGACTTCCGTGTCTCCTCGGGAGCACAGGCAGAGGCGTTAGTGTTGGTGCGCGAAGCGGGTCGCCTGTTGAACGCGCCGTTCTCGTTCCTCCGTCTGTTGGGAATTGGTGCCACCGATTGGACGTTCCTTCAGCGCGGGCAGGAAAGCCTCTACGCAAGCGCTACAACCCGCTTTTTCATGCGCGTGCTGGAAGCGATGCAGTAAAAACGGCACGCCGGGAGTGCGGAAGGCCTACGCATCATCGACACCCGGCTTACAAGCACAACTGACGCACGCAATTCAACCGAAGTCGCGAAGACCCAATCGCGGCATCGTCACGTCGTTCGCCCCTACGATCAGATCAATCGCTTGACTCGACTACCGTCGCGCCGGCAGCAAACGCGGCAAGTGAGGCAACGTCGACTATCGCGTCGACAATGCGATTTTTCAAGGAATCTGTGGATGCATCTTCTGCATTGAGGGCTGAGGACGGGACTCAAACGCCATCCCTTCTCCAGACCCCTTCCCGGCTAGGAGACCAACGCGATGACCACGAGGGAGCGAGCGGGGTTGCAATGTGTGAGAGAGCAGAATGTTTCGAATGAGGGTTCAATGCTGCGGGTAAAGCAACAGGAACCTGTCTCAATTAAGGGGTTCACTCTATTTCGTTGTAGATAATTTTGTAACTGCGCGAGCATCAAAGTTCCTTAAATTTCCGCAAGCATATTCGAAAATCCCGTAACTACTTCAATCAAAAACAATAAGAAACGCCATAAATCAATAGTTGTCAATAACTTGCAGCTTCCGATTCGGGACCAGGGGGTCGGAGGTTCAAATTCTCTCGCCCCGACCATTTTGTTTCTGTCCGTCCCGGAGACATAGGTAACAGAACGTACCGGAGACATGGGTTACACTTTTGGCCCGAAGGGGTTTTGGACGGGCTGCAGTGTTTTTTCCTCCAAATCAATATAACCGAGGTCGTAGCTCATGAAGCTAATGAGCCAGATCCCGTCGTCGACTTCCTTGATTCCGACAGCTTGACCTGCCAGCGACAGACAGAGATTGATCTTCTTGCGGTAGAGGCAGATCCGTCCGCAGTTGGTGACCACGACGGTCCGGTCGTGGAAGGGATAGTGCGGGTCGGGGATGCCGTTGTAGGGCCTGGGAGAAGGCGCGTACACCTCGGCGGGACACTTCATCTGCAGCGCTTCGTGCGGTCGTTCGTGATTGAACTCTTCCATGAAGTTGTCGAAGGTAGCTTGCTGCTGGAGGAAGTTAGCGCCGGCAGGTCTGGTGGCTTCCTTCTTCAGAGTGAGATGCATTCGTTCGTGACGGCCGTTCTGCTGGGGATGGCCGGGACGGATGCGCTCGATGGAGATTCCCAGGCGCAGCCACCAGACGGCCAGTTTGGAAAGATTGAACAAGCCCGGTCAAGGCATGGCCTTGTAGTACGCTGCGATTTGGGCGGCCGCCGGTCCGTTCTGTTCGTGCAAGTGGATCCCGTCGATTTGCGCTGGGCAACTCACGGCTTCGAACTTCGGTGTCACGGCGACCAGATCCGGATGGTTGGCCGCCACCTTTGCTAAAGCTGAGTCTACATACTCGGGAACATGACAGTCCTGTTTTTTGGAGTCGTGGTCGGTGTTGGGACCAAGCGGCGGCTTGTCTGAATGGCACCATCCGTTCGACGGACAACGAATGATGGTCATGAGGTCGATTCGCTTTGCACTGGGGCGTTTGGCGCGAATGGTCGCGACTGCGGCCTCCAGACTATCGCCCCAAGCCTTTTCGGAGGTCAACTCCCAGGACCAGGCCTGATAGACAATCCTATCTGGCGCGGACCCGTTCTGGGCGCAAGGGACGGTCAGGCGGACATTATTCACGCCGCCGACGTTGGTCGGGCTCCACGCGTAGCTGTCGGGCTTGGCGTATTCGTACGTGTAACCGTAGTGGGAGAATCGCCCCTGCCATCTGGTCTTGAGATCGCCAAGGGCGTCGTAAAAACCTTGATCCCACCACTCGCCGGTGGAATAAAGACCGATCAGTTCGGTACATGTAAAGGGGCCGTGGGGCGGCGTCGCCCGAGTGGCCGCCTTCTGGCTCCCTGCGGTTTGTGCGAGCAGTGCCGCGAAGGCCAGGGACGTCAGGATAGAAGAAATGTTCGTCGGCATGTGCTTGCAGTCTCCCTTGATTTGAATTGATCCGTCACTAAGGTCGCGGGCCGTAGTGCGGAAGAGCTTGCCCGATTTCCAAAGCCCCAAGATCGGGCGCTTGACCGGTGAAGCCATCGGTGACGTTCGGCAGGATCACACCGCGATCGATTGCCGAGGAGCCTGGTTTGAGCCGGAAATCGAAGTCTTCCGCCTTGTACAACCTTTGAACCTTCTTGAGATCTTTCGCGTCCAACCTCGGAACGTTCACGAAGATGTCGTAATCAACGTCGACGCTGTGCTGGTCCTGATGTGTCGCGGCGCGATATTCCGCGAGCGTCGCGAAGCGGCGCACCTCTAGTGCGGGCTTGGCTCCCGGCAGCATGCCGCTATAGTCGGCCTGAATGTTCCACGGCGGCGAATTCCATTGGAACGAAAACTCCGCTCCTGGGTTAGGACGAAATCCGTTGTAGTCGGAGGAACTATAGTTCGTGTTCGTATTGACGCTGAAAATCGCCGGCGCCGAGTTTTCTCCAAGGATCAGGTTGTTGGGCCAGTGCACGTTCGCCGAGGACCCTGCCGAAGTCTCGGTCAGGATCGTGTTGTTGTAGAAGAGCACGCCGGCTGCGCCGTTTGTCATCCTGGTCGATCCGCCCGGTGCATGATAGGCGATGTTGCGGATCCAGTAGATCGGTCCTCCGATGGCGGGCTGATTGCAGAAAGGTTGCGACGCCGAATTGATCATCATGTTGCGCATGACGCGCACGTTGTGCATGCTGCCGTCAATCTCAAAGGCGTTGTCGTGAAAGTTCGTCATGTAGTTGTTGTAGTAGTCGATCGCCACGGGCCGCCGGTCCCAGAACTCTCTCGATGGGTAGTGAGGTCCATCGATGGCATGAGAGCCGTCCGGGTTCCCATATGTCTCGATGTCGATCCCATCGTGAAAATTGGCGACGTAGTTGTACGCCACGACGTGACCTGGTCCGTACAGGCGGATGGCCGTGTACGACGCCAGGATGGGCGGGAATTTCTGGCCGTCGATTCCGTTGAATTGGGCCCAGAAAGCTCCAATCCATCCGAGAAGATGGTTGGGATCATCCCGGCCGATGAAATAGTTGTCGGCGATATAGAAGTCGCTCGAACCTGAGTAGTTCGTGAAAATACCAAGGTTGACATTCTCAAAGCGGCATTTCTTCACGGTCAGCCCTTTCGAACCGGCGATGAACTGCGTCCCCGCCCAGATCCCGATGTCCGTGTTGCGGATCGTCACGCCTTCAAAGTAGTTGTAATTGGCGGCTTTGACATTGAAGAGATTGAAATTGCCATTGCCGTCGAAGATGACCTCGCCATCTCCCGCTCCCTTGATGACAATAGGCTTGTCGGGAGTGCCGCTCGCCGTCAAGTAGTAGGTTCCTTCGAACGGTGTCGTTGCATTGATAGCGCGGTCGCCCGTGTAGAACTCGGGGTGATACTTGTACAGCCCTGCGTGCACCAGGATGGTGTCGCCGGCTTTGACGCGGGGCCGTCCGGCGGTTACGGTGTCTCCGCCGCCGCAGTAGTAGTTATAAGCGCACATGACGGCGTCAAAGGCCGGCTCGATCTTCGTACCTTTGTAATCCGGCGGGTAAACGTGAAACACGCGGCCCGCTGCATAGGGCTTCGGCTCGGGGCGTGTCCGCACGGTCACGATCTTTGTCACGGTCTTACCGCTTTGCCCAACGAAGCCGTCCGGATCGGACATCACAAATCGAGCCTCATACGCCGTATCGGGCTCCAGATCCAGAATGCTGCCGGCAAACATATTGGGAGAGACAACGTCGAACACGCCCTGATTCTGATAGATTCGTTCGCCTTGCAGGCGCAAGAGTGGCAGCGCCTGCTTCCATGCGGTGTCGCCTTGCTTGCGATACGAGACCTCCACGTGCGCATTGCGATTATCGTCGCCTTGAATCAGCCATTCAAAGCCGAGGTTGATCAGCGTGGGATGGTCGACGATCAACTCGCCCGGCTTCACTCTGTTCCCGCTCTCCGCGGCTCGCGCGCTACCGTGCCAACTGAACAGGCTCAACAAAAACATGGCAACCGAGAGTCTCATATCGCCCTCCTGAGAGTAGTTGCATTGTGCAGCGGCCCCGCCCAGATCCACAGGATCGATGCACAAACCATCGGCATTAAGCCGAAGCCGAAAAAAACGGGAGTGTAAGAATAATGATCCACCAGCCAGCCGGTCATGAGTGCAAAAAGCATCCCGCCAAAGCCCGAGCCCATGCTGGCGATGCCGTACACAGACGCCACGGTGTTTCCCGGAAATACATCGGATGGCATCGCTAGCATATTGGCCAAACTTCCCGTATACCCGAGCATCGCTAGGGAAACCATTGCGATGGAGAGCCAGGCATCCTTTGTCAGCACGGCAGGAATCGCCGTGGCCATCAGCACCGCGAAAAAAGTGACCGCCGTCTTACGGGCCGCAGTCACGGAAAAGCCGCTTTGCAGCAGAAAGCTCGTCAGCATGCCGCCCACGATGTTCCCCGCTCCCGCGACCAAGAAGGGAATCCAGGCGTACTTGCCGATGGCGGCCATGTCGAAGTTCCGCACTCGTTTCAAGTATTCGGGAAACCAGAAAGTGTAGAAGTACCACACTGGATCCATGAATATCTTCGATGCGGTGAACGCCAGAACGAAGCGGCTGCGGAAGAGTTGTCGAACGGGAGGCGCTGGCGCAGCCGTCTCGGTCGCGATGGTGGCGGGAGTGCGATAGGTCGGCCACCAGAACAACAACCAGACGAATCCTACCGCACCGACCATTACGAACGCGGAGGGCCAACCCAACTTCAGTAGGACATACGCAATGACCGGCGGCGCTAGGATTGCTCCAGCCGCGGAGCCGCTGTTGAAAAGCCCCGAAGCGAGCGCCCTTTCGCGCGCCGGAAACCATTCAGCGACGATTTTGACGCCGCACGGCCAGTTACCCGCTTCACCCATACCGAGTAGGAATCGAAACACACCGAGGCTCAGCGCACCTCGCGAGAATCCGTGCAGCAGCGCAGCAGTCGACCACCAGATCATGCATAATGCGTAGCCCAGGCGCGTGCCGAGACGGTCGATCAGCGGCCCCGAGACGCCGTTCATGATCGTGTAGGCCAGCAGGAAACCGAATAGGACGCGCGAATACGCCACATTGCTCATGTGGAACTGCTCGCGCAAAACAGGGGCGGCCACCGAGAGCGCTTGGCGGTCCAGATAATTGATCGCTGTCGCCGCAAAGGCAAAAGCGATCATGAGCCAACGCCGTGATGAAGGGTTTTGGCCGCTTCCATCCCCGAGCTCGCCTTGCGGTTTCGTAACCAAGCCTAACCGGCCTTGCGAAGCCTTAAGCGCGCGGTGGATGCAGGCGCCTGGCAAGAATGTCGTTCGATCATTTCTACACCCAACAGGCGGTGCTCGGCGATTCGCTTGTCTTTCTCGCGCGCCATGCGCAGCAGGATCTCGACCGCTGCCTGGCCCATCTCGTACTTGGGTTGGTGAATCGTGGTGAGGGGCGGATGGACGATCCCGGAGAACTCAATGTTGTCGAAGCCGATCAACGACAAATCCTCCGGAATTCGGAGTCCGCGTTCGAGTGCGGCTTTTACGACACCAAAGGCCATGACGTCGTTGGCGGCGAAGATCGCCGTGACATCGGGACGTGCGTCGAGCAACTTCCGTGTCAGCTCCGCGCCTCCGGCGAAATTGAACTTGCCATAGCGGACGATCGGATGAACCGGATGCTTGAAAGCCTGTAGCTCGCGCACAAAACCGCGCGTCCGGTCGCTCAAATTGCCGTGCTGCTTGGGTCCCGTGAGGTGTGCGATCTTGCGGTGCCCCAGACTAAGAAGGTAGCGGGCCGCCAGGGCGCCGCCTTCTTCATTATTGGCACACACCGTGGAGAAGGGATGCTTCGAGGCGGGGCGGTTCAGCAAGACGATCGGCACGTCCGAATTCGCCAATTGGGCTTGCTGTTCCCGGCTCAGCGCGGAGACCGAGTTCATCAGAATACCGTCGATGCGCTTTTCCAGCAGCGACCGGACGTAGTGCATCTGCTTCTCCGGATTGAGGTCGCTGTTGCAAAGCACCAAGTCACAGTTGCCCAGGCGCGCGGCATCTTCGGCGCCGCGGGCCACCTCAGCAAAAAACGGATTGCGAACATCGCTTAGGATCAGCCCGATGGAATGGGAGCGCCCCGTCACCAAACCGCGCGCCACCCGATTGGGGTGATAGTTCAGGCGAGCCGCGATCGCGGTCACGTGCTCCCGGGTCTGCGGGTCGACTCCGTAGCTGTTGTTCAGAGCCCGGGATACGGTCGAGATGTTCACTCCCGACTCTCGTGCTACGTCTTTAATGGTCACGGCCATGGATGGTTACGGGCGCGATTCTGTTGCAAACGCTTCCAGGCTGCGGGGTCGATCCCACGTCGCCCTATTTTGTCGCGCTCATGTCGCGCGGTCTCAGCGCGGAACCGCCGCAAGGAGTGATAGTAGCAGCTTGGCAACACCGTTGGCAAGCTGCTTGCAATCGTTTCCACAAAGTGCCGCCAAAAGTCGCAACAAAAACAGCTTGACAGGCCATTTTCCGGCATGTTAGGGTCGCTCCTATCGGAAACGTTTGCAACAAAAGGCGTCCAAGCGGAGGTAAAACATGCGTGCAACCTTTGTGCTCGCGGCGGTGTTCGCTCTGAGCTTTCCCAGTTCCGCACAAACCGTCGGTCAAGTGACAGGTCTGGTCACCGACCCGAGCGGCGGCGTAATCGTGGGCGCCACCGTGACCATCACGAACTCCCTGACCAATGTCGCCCGCACGACCACTACGAATAGCGACGGCAATTACGCGTTTCCCGCGCTCCAGCCGGACGTTTATAACGTGAAAGCGGAGATGGCGGGCTTCAAGACCGAAGTCCGCAAAGACGTGGAACTCCAGGTCGAGCAGATTGCGCGCATCGACTTTCGCCTGGAAATCGGAGCAACCTCACAAACGGTGGAAGTGTCGGGCGGCGCTCCGCTGCTCAACACCGAGACCGCAACGGTGGGAACCGTCATCGACAACGACCGCATTGTTGGGCTGCCTCTGAACGGCCGCAGTTTCACCCAACTGATCGCTCTGAGCCCCAATGTCTCCTACAACAGTGTCGCCAACGGAGGCCAAGCCGGGGCTCGCCAGGGCGGCGATCGAACGACACAGGAAATCTTTGTCGCCGGTGCGCGCCGCGAGTACATGAATTTCACACTGGACGGCGTCCAGAATTGGGATCCTGGTTTCAATACCTACGCCTTGCTTCCGTCGATTGATGCCTTGCAGGAATTCAAAGTGCAGACCGGCGTTTACCCGGCCGAATTCGGGCATCTGCAGGTTCAGGTGAACGTGTCCACTCTCGGTGGAACCAATCAATTGCACGGTACAGTCTTCGATTTCCTCCGCAACAACTATGCCGACGCACGCCCCTACGGTTTTACCACCGTCGTGCCGGTTTCCCCACCCTTTCGGTGGAACCAGTATGGCTACACTTTGGGCGGACCCGTCTGGATTCCCAAAGTCGTCAATGGGAAAGACAAGCTGTTCTTCCTGTCCAACTACGAAGGCTTTCGCAATACACAGCAGAGTCAGACGGTTTACACGACATTCCCAGCCGCCTTCACAACCGGTAACTTCTCCTCAGCACCCAAAGTCATCAACGATCCGACCACCGGCATGCCGTTCCCCGGCAACATGATTCCCTCGACACGCCTGGACACGATCGCCAAGGGTTTTCTGCAGTACTATCCGGCGCCCAACGTCCCCGGCGCAACCCTTTCCAACAACTACCTGGCGCTGGACAACAACACGGAAAATAAATGGCAGATCACCGAGCGCGTGGATTTTGTGCAAAGCGCGAAATCAACCTGGTTCGTCCGCTATAGCATGCAGAATGAAAGCGGAGTGATGCCGGCCTTAGCTAAGAACGGCATGAGCTTGGTCACCAATACCAAGCAGACGGCGATCAACAACACGTTCCTTCTGTCGCCGAACCTTCTCAACGAATTCCGTTTCGGCTTTCTGAACTTCTACAATAACTTTGCCCCGGAGCTAGCCGGTGTCATCGACGTCGTAAAACAGTTGAATCTTCCGGGCCTGTTGAGCGACCCGGCGCCTCCGGCTTGGGGCGTTCCCAACGTCGGTTTGGGAGATGGCTTTACCGGTTTTGGCAACAACACGGACGGTCCTTACACGACCTCGGATCACATCCTTCAGGTGGTGGACAATATTTCCTGGACGCGCGGCAAACACTCCATCAAGTTCGGCGTCGAGATTGGCCGCACGGATTTCAACGAAACGGGGAACCAATACGCCCGCGGGGCCTATAGCATCACGAATCAGGCCACCGGATATACTCCGGCCGACTTCATGCTCGGCTATGTCGCCAGTACGACCGACGCCGTCGCCCTGGCGGTCGCGCGGTTCGCTCAGACGAACCAGTTCTATTACATCCAGGATAGCTGGAGGGTCCGGCCGAACATCACGATCAACTACGGCGTGCGCTACGAGTATGTGCCGTCTTGGAGTGACAGGGTGCCTCTGGTCAATACCTTTTTTCCCGCTGGTTACAACCTCCAGGGCGACCCCAAGGGTCTCAATCCACAGCCAGTGGCGACCCAACCTTGCATTATCGAAAACGGAACCGGCAATTTTAGTAGCGGCAATGTGGTCTTTCCGACGGTTGCTCAAGGGGGCGTTTGTCAGGCCCGCGATGGACGGTTGGGCGCAAATCTAGTCAACTCGGATCACACGAATTTCGCTCCGCGCTTGGGAGTTGCCTGGAGTCCCACGGACAAGTGGACGATCCGCGCGGGCGCGGGCATTTTCTACACTCAAGACACCGGCAATCCTGTATTCGACATGGCCCGCAGTCTTTCCGGAAAGCTGCAGAACACCGCTAACATTGCGACTCACAACCTCTCGTTTGAGGTCCCCTTCTTCGCGGGCGCGAGCCCTTGTGGGGCTCTGGCTCCTCCGTTGGTGTGCGTCCCAACACCCACACTGGTCAACACATACTACGAACGCAGGACGCCCTATGTGGAAATGTACGAACTCAATATCCAACGGCAATTGGGAAAGAATACTTCGCTCGAAATCGGTTACCTGGGATCGCAAGGTCATTTCCTGCCGCGTTATGTATATTTCAACGCGGCGGCGCCCGGACCGGGCTCACAACTCAGCCGCGAAGCTTGGCCGAACTTCAACAATACCGTGGAGAACATAGACATTGTGAACTCCAACTACAACGGTCTCTCCGCTAAACTCACGCGGCGCATGTCTAGCGGTTTTACCGTCCTGCTCGGCTATACCTACTCGAAGTCCATCGACGACGGAAGTGGCCTACGCACACTCGGCACCGATCAGATCGGTGCTCAGAATTCCTATTGCATCCCATGCGAGCGTGGCCTGTCGATCTTCGATCAGAAACAGCGTTTTGTGGCTTCGACGCTTTACCAATTGCCATTCGGAAAAGGCCACACGCTCATGAATGGCCGAGTGGCCAACGCCATCGCCGGCGGATGGGATCTGGGAGTGATCTGGTCGATGGCCACCGGTTCCCCGGTCAACATCGCTGACGGCCAAGATCGTTCCAATATCGGTGCTAGCAGCATGGACCGGCCGAATGCGACCGGCCAGTCAGCGAAGCTCAGCAACCCCACTCCACAGGAATGGTTCAATGTGCAGGCTTTTGCTCTGCAACCGCAGTACACCTTCGGAAACGTGGGACGAAATGCGGTGATCGGCCCGCCATTGTTCGGTGTGGATTCCACCATCAAGAAAGATATGAGCTTCACCGAGCGACTCAAGCTGCAGTTGCGGCTCGACGCCTTCAATGTCTTTAACCATCCCAACTGGGGCAGCCCGGGCAATAGCTTGTCTTCCGACCATCTGGATGCCAGCGGTGTGCCCATTCCCGGCAGTGGCGGCTTCGGCACGATTACCAGCCTCAACTCCAATGTAAGCATGCGACAGTTGCAGGTCAGCCTTAAGCTCGTCTTCTGACACAGGAGGTCTAGCCAATGAAAGCGCCAATTCGGCATTTCTGGGTCTGCTGGTTCGTCTCGGCGTTGTGCATGTGGGCCATCGCGGCGGCGGCCCAAACTTCGGGCTCGATTACCGGCGAGGTCAAGGATCAGAGTGGTGGCGTGACGCCCAACGCAGCCGTGGACGCCAAGAACTCCAGGACGAGTGTGACCCGATCAACGGTCACTAACGCGGCGGGTGTTTACAGTTTTCCGGATCTAACCCCCGGAACATATGAAGTGAGGGTGGCGGCGGCGGGATTCGCGACTGTTGTGAAGACCAACATTGAACTGGAAGTGCAGCAGTCGGCACGCGTCGACTTCGTCCTCTCCGTGGGACAAGCGATGCAAACCGTCGAGGTGACGGATTCCGCCAACTCGCTGAATTCGGATAACGCCACGGTCGGAACCGTGATCGAAGAGAGACGAATCACTGAGTTGCCTTTGAACGGCCGGAACTTCTTCAGTCTGGTTGCCTTGGCCCCCAACGTGGCTTTCGGATTCCTTCCCGCGCAGCAGGCCAGTGGGCGTCTCGGCGGTACGCGGTCGACGTTGACCATGTCGCTATCGGGCGCGCGCGCGACGTGGGCGAACTACACTTTGGACGGCATCACCAACACCGATGTTGATTTCAATACCTACATACTTCTGCCTTCGGTCGATGCGATCCAGGAATTCAAAGTACAGTCCGGTATCTATCCGGCGGAGTTCGGCCGCGAAGCAGGCCAAGTGAACGTCTCGACCAAGCCGGGCACCAACGACTACCACGGGACCGCTTTCGAATTTCTCCGCAACAACGCGCTGGACGCCCGAGCTTACGACTTCAACTCGAGCACGCGAAGTGCGACGAATCCGTCGCCACCAAGCCTGCCTTACCGCCAGAACCAGTACGGCTTCACCCTGGGCGGCCCCATTCAAATCCCCAAAGTTTTCAATGGGAAGAATCGCCTGTTTTTCATGTCCAACTACGAAGGCTTCCGGTCACGCCAAGCAACGACTGCGTTTGCCACCACGATGACGCAGGCGATGCGGAATGGCGATTTCTCCGCGATCCCCACGCCCCTACAGGATCCCCTCACACGCACCGGAACGCCTCCCAACGTTACGACTCTGCCGTATCAAAACAACCAGATTCCCTCGGCTCGCATCGATAAGGGATCTGTGTTTCTGATGAGGTTTTTCCCGTTGCCAAATCAACCCGCGCTGCCCGGCGTGCCAAACCGCAATTATCAATACACAGTGAACACGCCCGTCGACAAGGATCAGTTCAATCAACGCATCGACTTCAACCAGAGTGCGAACACGCAATGGTTCGGCCGCTACAGTTGGACCGATGAGTTGACGATTATGCCGGGTCTAACCGTAGACGGCCAGACTTTGTATAGCCGGGCCAGCCAATGGGTTCTGTCCAACGTGCACATCTTTTCGGCCAACAAGGTCAACGAAGCGCGGTTCGGGTACAGTTCCCTGTTCAACAACATCACTCAACAATTGGCGAGCCTCGAGGACGTGGATCAAGAGCTCGGCGTACCCGTAAAGATTACGGACCAGAATTCCTGGGGCATTCCGAACATCGTCCTGGGCAACAACCTGACTACGTTCGGCAACCCGACCAGCAGTCCGTTCCAAATCAATGACAAAGTCTTCCAGGGGGCCGACAATTTCTCGTGGGTCATCGGCAAGCATTCCCTCCGCATGGGAGGAGAGTATAGATACAACGAGTTTCCCCAGGTCGGGAATGAGTTCCCGCGCGGCCAGTTTTTCTTTACGGGCGCTTTCACCGGCAATCCTAATACGCAAAGCACCGGTTACGCTGGGGCGGATTTCCTCCAGGACTACATCACTCAAACCATCATCGCCGTCTCGCTGGTTTCGTCGGATTTCCGCAACCACGAATGGGCGGCTTACGTGGACGATACGTGGAGAATGCATCCGCGCGTGACCATCAGCGTGGGCCTTCGCTGGGAGGTGGCCTTGCCGCTGCTCGACGTCTCCGGCCACGAGGTCAACGTGCAGCTCAACTCCAACGGGATTCCGAATGTCGCCAATGTCCAAGACCAAAGCCAGCACCCGGTTTACGTTCGGACCGGCAGTGGAGATTTCTACGAGGGGATTAACTTCCGTTATCTGCCCTATTGGACCACCACGGCCAGTGGCGCCAACACTCCCGGAGCGCCTGCCCTGCAGGTTGCTCGAGACGGACGGATGGGCGATCGGCTGATTGCCACCAACTATAAAAACTTTGCGCCGCGTCTCGGCATCGCCTGGAGCCCGTCGGATAAGTGGGCCATCCGCGCCGGTTTCGGGTTTTTCTACTCGCAGGAAAGCAAGAACTCCATCTTCGATCTCAACCGCGGATTGGGTGGCCGAACTTCTTATAATCCCGACAATACCTACTCACCGCCGCAAAACGTGACCTACGCAAACTTCCTCAACACCGCATCGCTGCCCGCGAAACTACCGATCGGCCTTACCTGGGGCGCGAATTATCAATTGCCAACCACCTACAGCATGCAGTATGTGCTGAACATCCAGCGTAGCCTCGGTAAGTCGACCAACCTAGAGGTCGGCTACAACGGGTCTGAAAGCCGCCATTTGGACAACCTGTTAAACGCCAGCCAACCGCTTCCCGGAAACAGTCCGATTGTGACGCGCATGCCGTTTCCAGAATGGGGACCCGCCGGAATCCAGTTCCTCAAAGCAGATGGCGTGGGGAACTACAACGGGGTCAGCGGCAAAATCACCCAGCGCTTCGGAAACAATCTCACCACGTTAGCCAGTTACACGTGGTCCAAAGCACTGGACGACGGAAGCGCCATTCGCGGCGCGTTGGATTTCACCGCGCAGGATTCGCGTTGCCGGGCCTGCGATTACGGAATTGCCACGTTCAACGTCCCCCACCGCTTTGTCGCATCGGTGCTCTACACATTGCCTTTCGGAAGAGGACAGCGTTGGTTGAACCAGGGCGGCGTTGCGGACCGCGTGGTAGGCGGTTGGCAGGTTAGCATGATCGCGACGGCGCAAAGCGGCCAGGCGCTCGACACCGGTTCGTGGGACTCACCGGGAACCGGATTCTCCGTGAGCAACCGGCTCAACTGTGTCGCCGGCGTGAACCCGGTATCTCCCAATCCGACCGCCCAAAGGTGGTTTAATCCGGCGGCCTTCACGAACACTGTCGTGCCCCTGTTCGGGACCTGCGCGCGCAACAACCTGATTGGACCGAAGCAAGTGAACTTCGACTTCTCGGTGATCAAGGACTTCCACATCACCGAAAGCCAAGCGGTTGAATTTCGCATGGAGATGTTTAACGCTCCCAATCACGTTGAATTGGGCAATCCCGCCACTGGTTGGGGAAGTTCCAATGTGCTGCCGCAAGCGACTTTTGGTACGATAACCTCGACTCGGACCAGCATGCGCCAGATCCAATTCGCGCTGAAGTACAACTTTTAAGGACAAGGAAAGGAACGTATGGAACTCATGATCGAAAAACTGCTGAACGATTTTGAGCGGGGCGCCTTGAATCGCCGGCAGCTCGCCGCATCCTTGGCCCTGCTCGTGACAGGCGCCCAAGCCGCTCCGAAAGAAGCCGGCCTGAAGGCGGTGACGATCAATCATGTAACCGTGCGAGTGCCGAACCTCCAGAAGACTTCGCAGTTCTACCAGGAGTTCTTCGGGATGCCGCTCAAGCAGCATTCGGACCGGACGCACATCCTTGGTGTCGGCAAGAGCTTCTTCGGGGTTGAACAGAAGGGCACGCCGCCCGAGCTGGATCACATCGATTTCGGAATCGCGGGATTTGACGCCGACGTCGTTTTGGCGAAACTGAAAGCACGTAACCTGAAGGTGGAAGAGGGCGGCACGAAGGAATCGTTCAAGTTCTGGGATCCCGACGGCTTCTTGATTCAATTGAACGGACCGGCCTATGAGGGCCACGTCGGGCCAACGACTCCAAGCTCCCCTAAGTGACGCTCCGACATCCTGAGCGCTCAGCGGAAGGGAGTCTCGCTCGAATTGGCTTGGTGCTGGCAGCCTGGAGTGAACGCTGGTTCCCCGATCCGTTCGTAATCGCGTTGTTGGGTGTCGTCGTGACCTTTATCCTCGGAGTTCTCAGTGGAGTGGAGCCGGGTCGCTTAGTCTTAGAGGGTGGCAAGAACTTTTGGACGCTGGTGCCATTCACAATGCAGATGATCATGGTCATTGTGGGTGGACATGTCGTGGCGTCCACCCCAATGGTGAACGGCCTGATCCAGCGATTATCGCGCGTGCCACGCAGTCCTCGGGGCGCCGTCGCGTGGGTGGCTCTGTTTTCGATGTTGACCTCGCTGCTGTCGTGGGGCCTAAGCCTGATCTTCAGCGGATTGCTGGTACGAGAGATGGCACATCGCATGAAAGGACTCGACTATCGCGCGGCCGGCGCGGCGGCTTATTTGGGTCTTGGCGTCACTTGGGCGATGGGTCTTTCATCGTCCGCCGCATTGCTGATGACCACGAAAGCGGCCCTGCCGCCGGCGTTGTTAGCAATCAGCGGGGTCATTCCGCTATCGCAAACCATCTTTCTGCTACCGAGCCTTATAACCACCGCGATCCTGATCTGCGTGGCGGTATCTGTGGCCTATTTGTCCGCGCCATCAGCGGAAAATGCCCGAACGGCGAGCGATTTTGGAATTCCCGCAATATCGAAAGCGGAAGGAATGGAAGGTCCGGCCAGACCTGGCGAGTGGTTGGAATACAGTCCCATCCTAGCCATTGTCGTTGGTGTCATGCTGGCTGGATATCTTGTCAGCCTGTTCCGCCATTCGCCGGATGGAGCACTTGCGGCATTGGACCTGGGCACGTATAACCTGGTCTTCCTGGGTGCGGGCCTGCTGCTGCATTGGAGACCGATTCACTTTTTGCGAAGCGCGACGGAAAGCGTTCCCTCTGTCGGCGGAGTGCTCCTGCAGTTTCCGTTCTATGCAATGATACTGGGCATGATCGCCGGTACCGGGCTCAACGAGAAGCTTGCCCGAGTACTTTCATCCGTAACGTCGCATAACACTTTCGCCGTGTTCGTCGCCGCGTATTCCGCTTGTCTGGGAGTTTTGATACCTTCAGGGGGAAGCAAGTGGGTGATCGAGGCTCCGTACGTGCTCCAGGCCGCAGTGACAAATCGCGTTCATTTGGGCTGGGTCGTCCAGATCTACAACGCGTCCGAGTCGTTGCCGAATCTGATCAATCCTTTCTGGATGCTCCCGTTACTTGGCATTCTGAAACTACGCGCGCGCGACCTAGCTGGATACGGGATGCTCCAGTTGTTCGTGCTGCTGCCGATCGTGTTTTTTCTATGCTGGCTGTTTTCGCAGACCATTGCCTTCATTCCTCCAGTGAAATAGGAAAGGTGCCCCCGTATGATCACCAGAAGATCGCTCGCTTCTCTTCTTGCCCTTCCCGCCGCACTTGCGGCGCGGGGACAGTCGCCCGCCGTTGCAGACGATCCTTACACGACAATTGATCCCGACGGCATGACGCATATCACGCGTGCCATTCCAATTCCTAAGACCATTTCCGCGGAGGCGCAGGCATTGATGAAGCCGAGCGAAAAATGGATACCCGCGGGAGGCACCAAGGAGCGCGAGGCCTGGATGGAAAGGATGCAGGCGGTCTACCCGGTGGATATCAAAGACGCCACCGTCGCCGGAGTCGACGCCTGGATCGTGACGCCAAAACCTGCCGTAGCGAAAAAGAAGGACCGTGTCTTAATCTGCCTGCACGGTGGAGGCTTCACGGCCGACTCCGGATCGCAAATCGAAAGCATTCCCATGGCGGCGATGACTGGCACCCAAGTGATCTCAGTCCGATACCGTCTGGCGCCCAAGTATCCTTTTCCAGCGGCGGTGGACGACACGGTCGCCGTTTACAAGGAAGCGTTGAAGACCCACACGCCGAAGAATATCGCTGTCTATGGAACGTCCGCGGGCGCCGTTCTCGGAGCGCAAGTGATGGTTCAGTTGCGCAAACTGGGACTGCCGTGGCCGGCCGCGCTCGGCTTTTTCTCCGGGTGGGTCGATCTTTCCCGCCACGGGGATTCGAGATTCCTCTACGGAAATAACGGCCTCAGGGACTACAGCGCGATGGTCGAGAAACTGAAGGGTTTGAGCATGGCCGAGTATGTCGCGGATCACGATCGCAAAGACCCGGTGCTGTCACCTATCTATTCCGACATGAAGGGATTTCCGCCGACTCTGTGCATGACTTCGACCCGCGATCTCTGTCTGAGCGGCACGGCCAACTTTCATCGCGCACTGCTGCGGGCTGGTGTGGAGACGCAACTGATGGTATTCGACGCGCTGCCGCACGCCTTCTGGTACCAGTTCGAGCTCCCTGAATCCCGAGAAGCGTTGGAGGCTCAGGCCAGCTTCCTGGACAGGCACCTCGGCCTGTAGTCAGCCTCGACTGCCGCTCCGAAGTCGTGGGGGAGCGTCCTTGAACCTCTTCAACGCTCACCGGATTCACGTCGTCATCGCAGAATGATTGTCATTCGTCTACATACACCCACCCAAGATTCGGTCGATCTGCCGAAGATGGTTCAGGTCGTGGGCCGCTTCCAGGCGGACGAACTGCTCCACCGTTTGCCGTCCGCGTACCTCGTGGACCCCATAGCACTCCACCCACCGTGCGCGCGGGACCGACTCCAACAGTCGCAGGTTGCTCTCGCGCAGCGCCCGAAAGACGCCTGCCGAAAGGCTCGCATCTTGCTGCGCGTAACCCAAGCGCTCCGCCCATGCGTCCTGATCCCACCACGTTAAGGCCACGCCCGGATTCGCCAACATGTTTCGCAATCGCCACCCCATCGCCAGCTCCGCGTCCGCCAAGTGCGCTACGATCTCGGTGATGGACCACTTTTCAGGGGCAGGACGCCGGATCAATTCCTCGGTCGCGACATCGCGCAGACACCGATCGAGCCGCGATGGGGTGGCGTGTTGGACACCGATGGGCTCCTCATCGCCAAGATAGCTTAGGACTCGAGTTCGGTATGCTTCGAACGTCTCTGTCATTGGTCCTCTCCCAGGCGCAGTTCGCGCGATGAACGCGTTTCAGAGTACCGCTGAGTGGTTTTTTGTCACATCGTTATTCGATTCGCAAGGCCGTAATGGGGTCCACGCGTCCCGCGCGACGGGCCGGCAGATAGTTGGCCAGAATGCCGATCGCCGCGAGCGTGACTCCCGCCGTCGTGAAGACGCTCGCGTCTGTGGAGCGCACCTCAAACAGCAGCGCGGCGAGCAGTTGGCCGGAAAGCGCGGCTCCGGCCGCTCCCGCCGCCAGCCCCACCAGAATCGGAACCATGCCCTCGCGCAAAACCATTTGCACCAATTGGCCGGGCGTCGCTCCCAGGGCGGATCGAATGCCGATTTCTTTTTCGCGGCGCACGATCGCGTACGACGCGACGCCGTACACTCCGATGCTCATCAGCAATAGCGCCACCACGGCGAAGCACGCCAGCAACGAGGCCGCGAAGCGGCGATCGCCCACGCCGTCGCGCATGAGTTCGGTCATTTCGACGATCGGCGATAACGGCAGGTTAGGATCCACCGACTGAATTTCGTGCGGCACGGCCCGGCTGAGCATAGCGCGATCTCCGGTGGCGCGAACTAACACGCCGAGGCGCCGTCCAGAGGTTTGGTACAAGCTGGTATAAACGTGCGGCACGTCCTTTTCATCCAGGCTGGCCAACTTCACGTTACCGACCACGCCCACCACCGTAAACCAAGGCGTCGGCTGCTCGATGCCTCTGCGGACGGTGCGCGTGGCGCGAAGCCGCTTTCCAATGGGATCCTGTGCGCCCCAAAAATGACGCGCCGCAGCCTCATCGACCAGCACGACTAAGGGCGCTTTCTGGTCATCGGTATCCTGAATCACGCGTCCGCTAACCAGCGGCGCGCCGATGGTCTGAAAGAACTCCGGCGTCACGGATACCGGGATCGCTGTGGGAGCGTCGCCGTTCTCGGGAGCGCCTTCCACGCGGTATCCGTTTTGGAGGAGCACGCCCTGCAGAGGAACCACGCTGGAGAATGCCGCGTTCTCCACGCCGGGCACCGCGCGAAGGCGCCGCACCGACTCGCGGATGAGTGCGGTGCGCGCTTCAAGCTTGGCGTAAATGTCGGCCTTGGGATCATTGGGGTTCGGCAACCAGACGCTTCCCGCGACCAAATGCTGCGCGTTGAATCCTGGATTCACTTGCAGAAGATTCCAGAACGTCCGCAATAACACTCCCGCGCCGACCAAAAGCATCAACGACAACGCGACTTCCGCGCCAATCAGCACCTGGCGGACCTTGCTGTCCTGGCGCGATCCGGAACTGCCGCGCTCGCGTAATCCGGAAATCGATGGTTCCACTTTTCCGGCTTGAAACGCCAACACCAGTCCGAAGAGCACGGTGGTGAGCAAGGAAAGCGTGAGAGAAAAGGCTAGCACGCGCGCATCGACATGAATGTCGTTGAGGCGCGGCAGTTGCGATGGCAACAAGGCGATCAGCGACCGCAAGCCGAGCGTCGCCACGCCGACGCCAACCGCGGCCGACAATAGACTCAGAACCGCCGATTCCGTCAGCAGTTGCCGGACAATTCTCGCGCGGCTTGCGCCCAACGCCAGGCGCACCGCGATCTCCCGTTGCCGCGCCGACGCGCTGGCCAACAGAAGATTCGCGACATTCACACAGGCGATCAACAGAATGAACGCGACCGCCAGCAGGAGCGAAATCAACAGCGTCCGCGTGTTGCCCACCACGACTTCCTTCAACGGAGTCATGGACAGCGTCCAGCCCGCGCCGGCCGGATAGTCGCCGCCATAGTCGCGGCGCAGCGAATCACTGAAGGTGTCCAACTGTGCTTGTGCCTGGGCCAGCGTCATCCCCGGTTTCAACCGGCCGATGATGCCCGGTAGAAATCGCGCGCTACGCTGTGCCGGCGGAAATGGATCGGCGCGAAAGCCCGCGGTAATGTACATGTCCACCGGACCGGCTCCGGCCGACGAGGGACTCCGAAAGTCCGGCGGAAGCACGCCCACGATGGTGTACAAATCGGTGTCGAGCCGCATCTGATGGCCGAGGATCGAGCGTTCTCCTCCGAACTCGCGGTGCCACAGGCCATCGGTGATCACCACGACATCGGCGAATCCGGGCGCGGTGTCGCCCGCGTCGAACAGGCGGCCGAGTTGCGGGCGCGCTCCGAGAATACCGAAATAATTGGGACTGACGGCCAGAAACTCCAATCGCTCGGGATGCTCGCCTCCGGTCAAGTTGGCCGGTCCTTGCCAGATCACCGAGACGGCCGAGAAAACGCCGGCGCGATCCCGCAGGTCGTCGAACTCCGGAGCGGAAAAGCCGACGCTCTTCGCGCCCAACCCTCGCAGGTCGGCGTGCAACGTGACCAATTGCTCGGGATCATGAAACGGGAGCGGCCGCAAAAGTGCCGCGTTCACGACGCTGAAGATCGCCGTATTGGCGCCGATCCCTAGCGCCAAGGTGAGCAACACGGTCGCCGTGATGCGCGGCGACTTCCACATGGTTCTCAAAGCGAAGCGGAAGTCCTTTCTAAGTGCATCGATCCAACCAGCCGTCTCCATAGCGATCTCCTTTCAAACTTCGTAGTGAAAGCGATGCTACGCTGGAATCGTTTTAGAGTACAGATGCAGAATTGCGATCGAATGACCAGTACAGATGAGGCTTCGTGTCTAGGAGTAGTACGCCTTACAAAGTGTGCTGGTTAAGATTGATGTAATCTGACTCTGTACAGATCCGACCAGTTGCGCGAACCTGATATTTTGAAGATTCGCTGGACAGAAAAACACGAGAGGATTTTCGCTATGAGAACGATTCGAATTGCATGTGTGGTGTCCGCGCTCGCCCTTATCACCGCGGTGAGTGCTACTCCGTCGCAAGCTCAACCTGCGGCACCGTCGGTGCAGGCGGCCCTTTCCCAAGAAGCCGGGACGCTCTCCGACAAATTCACTGGACTGGCGCGAGTGATGGCGGGGAAATATGATTGGAAGCCCGGTCAGGGAGTGCGTTCCGTGGGTGACGTATTCAATCTCATTGTGATGGAGAACGGCTATCTCGCCAGAACGCTGACAGGCGCAACGGGCGAACGGCCCGCGCCGATTACCGACCCTGAGAAACTGCAAGAGGCGTTAAAGACCTCCTACGCCAACCTGCAGAAGACGATCGCCGGACTCTCGGACGCCGATCTGAAGGCGCCGGTCAAGGTGTTTGGCAAGGACATGACAAAAGAAGGCGCGATTCGATACCTCTTCGGAGACCAGCATGAGCACCTCGGGCAGTCGATCGCGTACGCACGCTCGAACGGCGTCGTGCCGCCATGGTCGAAGTAGACGGCGTGTCAGTACAGGTTAAGAATTTCGATTGAAGGCCAAAACAGATGAGCTTGTGACTAGTGCTGCCTCTCGCAAAGGCGGCCCAGCGTCAGCAGAGCTTGGTCGTGCGTCTTGGTCCAGACGTGGCCGCAATTGATTCGAATGCAGTTTTTGTACCGGCCTGTCGCGGAGAACAGCACTCCCGGCGAAATGCTGATGCGTTCGAACAATGCGGCTCGATGCAGCTTCAGACCATCGACTTCGGGCGGCAATTCGATCCATAGCATGTGGCCGCCCGCCGGCCTGCTGATGCGCGTGCCCGGCGGAAAATACTTGGCGACGGCTTGACGCACGTTCTCCACCTGACAGGCAAAAGTTGCGCGCAGGCGGCGGACGTGACGGTCATAGCTGCCCGACTCCAGAAACTCCGCAATAACGAACTGCGGCAACGAAGGCGCCCCGACGTTCGTCGCGAGCTTCAGCCGTTCGACCTCGGCCTGAAACCGTCCCGGCAGAACCCAGCCGACGCGGTATCCAGGCGACAGAGTCTTCGAAAAAGACGAGCAGAGCAGCACGAGACCCTTGCGGTCGAACGATTTTGCCGTCAACGGGCGCGGCGCATCGAAAGTGAGATCGCCGTATAGATCGTCCTCGATCACTGCCACGTTGGCCCGGCTCGTCAAATCCACTAACGCTCGCTTACACTCATCCGGTAAGACGTATCCGAGCGGATTGTGGCCGTTGCTCACGGTGATACAGGCTTTGATGTGGTGTTTGCGGATGGCTCGTTCCAAATGCTCCAGATCCATTCCTCGCTGAGGATGCGTAGGAATTTCGATGGTTTTCATGTTGAGCGACGCGACGTTATTCAAAATGCCGAAGTACAGCGGACTCTCCACCGCGATGACGTCGCCGGGCTTGGCAACCGCGCGAAGACTCAAGTGAATCGACTCCAGAGCTCCCCCGGTGACGACGATGTCACTGGGCGAAACTTCACAGCGCATCGCCAAGGCCCGTCTGGCGATTTGCCGGCGGAATGCCTCGATGCCCGGCGGAAAGGTGTAATAGCCGCTATGCATGGCCTTGCGGCGCAGAATTCGCCGCATGATCAAGTTCAGTTTGCGATGCGGAAATAGTTCCGCACTCGCGCATCCCGCGCCAAAGGGAATGTATGCGGGATCGTTGGCGCTGCGAATGACCTCTTCCAGCACGGCGTTGAATCCCATCGCCGTTGGCTGGCTTTGGCCGATCTCGACTTGCGGTTCGGGAATCAGTTTCGCGTACGGCGTGCGAATGTAAAAGCCCGATTGAGGACGCGCTTCCAGATAACCGCGATTCTCCAGCCACAAATACGCCTGGAGCGCCGTCGAAAGACTCACGCCTTGTTCATCGCTGAGCTTTCGCAGCGACGGCACACGGTCTCCGGGTCTGAGAACGCCGTTGGCTACGTGCCGCGTGAAAGTTTCGGCGATCCTGACGTAGAGCGGGGCGCTGCTTCGCGCGGCATGGCTTGGCGCATTCATGGGCATACGCATACCATAACAGATTATTGCGGTGAAACTGTTATGGTCATAATCTTCATGTTCTGTTGCTGTACTCCAACGCAAGCGCGACCTATCCTATGACTGAAAGTGAATGGAAGGACTCCAGCAAATGAAACACAAACTGGCATTCGCGATCGTCGTTGGCATCGGCGCCGGCATCTCGATCGGCGCCGCGGGCGGCGTCGTGATCCACGCGCAGCAGCCCAAAACGCCGCCGCCCGCCTACCTGATTGCGGAAGTCGAGGTAACGGACCGTGTCGCGTTTCAGGAATACGCAGATAAGGTTGCGGAAACGATGGCTCCGTTCGAAGGGCATTATCACTATGTCGTTCGTACCGCCACGGCGCAGGCTCTCGAAGGCGACCCGCCCAAGAGAATTGTCGTGATCGCGTTCGACAGCGCGGAGAAGGCTCTTGGCTGGTATCGTTCACCGGCCTATCAAAAAATCAAACCGATCCGCCTTGGCGCATCCGTGAGCCGCCTTTATCTGGCGGAAGGATTGCCGCTTCCCTAAGCTGGCGGTCGCCCATAGAAAAAACATTCCGGAAGGAGAGACGCGTGTCTATATACGAAAAAATCGCAGCGCTGGGGATTGTGCTGCCCGAAGTTACGCCGCCGGTGGCAGTCTTCGTCCCCTTTGTCCGTAGCGGCAATCTGATCTTCGTGTCAGGGCATATTGCCAAGGAGAACGGAAAACCGTGGGTCGGACAGCTCGGCCTTAATGTCACGACCGAGCAGGGAATCAAAGCCTCGCGAGGGGTCGCCATCGATTTATTGGCGACACTAAACCTAGCCGTCGGCGATCTGAACAAGATCAAGCGGATCGTCAAGTTGATGTTCCTGGTAAATAGCGCGCCGACATTTACCGAACAGCACCTAGTGGCCAATGGTGCGTCGGAACTGATGGTCCAGGTGTTCGGCGAGAACGGCATGCACGCCCGAAGCGCGTTTGGCGCAGCTCAAGTGCCGTTCGGGTCCTGTGTGGAAATCGACTTGATCGCGGAGGTCGAGGAGTGATGTTTCGAACACGATCCTACCCCTACACGGTCGTCGACGTCTTCACGACGGAGGCATTGACCGGAAACTCGCTGGCGGTGTTCCCGGACGCGTCGCAGTTTGACGAGGACACCATGCAGAAGATCGCCGCCGAACTGCGCTTGACGGAAACCGCGTTCGCGCTTCCCGCAACCAGAGGAGACTGCGCGGCTCGCCTGCGCATATTTACGCCGGCCAAGGAGTTGCCCTTTGCCGGACACCCCACGGTTGGCGCTGCGTTTGTGTTGTTGAAAGAGGAAATTGTCGCGCGTGGCACGGCTGGATTTTTGCTCGAAGAACAGATCGGCCCGGTCGCGCTTCGAATCGAGCGCGGCGAGCAGCCGCTGATCTGGCTGCAGACGCCTCCGATTCATGAAGGGCGCTATCTTGACGGCTCGCTCTGTGCGAGAGCGCTGGGACTCGAGCCACACGATCTCCTGGAGGTCTCGCCGCAACTGCTGAGCGCCGGCAATCCAACGGTGATCGTCGCCGTGAAGGATCGACCGGCGGTCGATCGCGCACGCCTTGATTTAGCGGGCTTACGGAGTTTGAAAGATACGGAGGACGAGTCCTTCTGCGTCTTCGTATTTACGCCGACGTCCGAGGGCGCCTACTCGCGAATGTTCGCACCCGAGTACGGCGTGCCGGAAGACCCCGCAACGGGGAGCTCGACGGGGCCGCTCGCTACCTTCATGATGCGTCACGGCCTGGTATCGAAGGCGGCCGGCACGAGGTTTGTCAATGAGCAAGGAACGAAAATGGGGCGTCGCAGCCTGCTGCACGTGGAGATCCACGGCAAATCTGGTGTTGCGGGAATCCATGTAGGTGGCCACGTCACGCCGATCATCGAGGCGGTCATGACGTTGGACGTTTCGTAACTCAGCTTGCTAGTCACCGCAGGGACCACCCTTACCCGGGTGCTTCGGAGATCAGGACCAAACCGGGGACGTCTTCAAAGTGTCTCCGGTTGTTAGATAGCAGTGGAATGGAATACCGGATGGCCGTGGCGGCGATCCACAGATCGTTGTCGGCCATGACCCGACCGGAAGATAGAATTCCTACTTTCACCCTGGCGTAGTCTTCGCAGACCTCGGAGTCGAACGGCAGAATGACAACGCCGCGCAATTTTCTCCGCAGATCAGCAAGCCGCGCGGCGTTCCAGTTCCGCCAAGCCGCGCCGAACAGAAGCTCTCCCAATGTGATTTGGGAGATTGCATTCATTCGCCGGGCCACATGGCTGCGGTAGGGATCGCCGCGCGGGTCGCCCGGCTTCATGAGATAGGAAAAAACGTCGGTATCGAGAAGGATCGGATCCGCAAGGTTCTGAGTCTCGTTCACCGGCGGTTACGGTAGATCACTTCCAGGAACGCGTCAATATCTTCGTCCGCGGGGAATCCGCCTTCCAGGGATCTGGGGTCCAACAGCGGCTTCACGCCCTGCCGCCGGGCGTGCTCTTCCAGCAGCTTCCAGACCGCCGGACGCTTGACCTTCTGTACCGGAATCTTAGCTTGTCTACGCATGCTGGATGCTTGAGTCTTCAAGGTGTCCCCAGGATAACATGAGCGCCGGGATTGGAGCTAGTTTCGGAATGCTCCGAAATGTAAGGGAAATGCCAGGGAATGCAGAGTCTCAATACGCACGCAATCCGACCGGAGAAGTAACCTGCCGAATCTCTGTCGCACTACGCTAGTTAGAAGCTCATCTGTACTGGTCATTCGATCGCACTTCTGCATCTGTCCTCCTTGACGGATTCCAAAGTAGCATCTCCTTTGTACGAAGTTTAAAGATCGCTATGAACAACGTCGGCTGGATCGATGCACTTGGGAAAGACTTCTGGTCCGGCGGTTGGAGGTTGCGGCGCGAACGCAACTTGCAATAACCCTCAGGATGGTTGCGCCTGGGAGGGCCCAATGAATCTATGGCAGGACGTCCGCTTCGCTTTGAGAACCATGTGGAAGTCACCGCGCATCACCGCGACCGTGTTGCTGACCTTGGCGCTGGGGATCGGCGCCAATACGGCGATCTTCAGCGTCGTGAACGCGGCCCTTTTGCGACCGCTCCCGTTTCATGATGCCGAGCAATTGGTCACGCTAAGCGCCGACCTGCGAGGGTTGGGCGCAAAGAGCGTCGGCTTCTCCGTTCCGGAGTTCGACGACCTGCAGGATCGCGCCGGCGTTTTCTCGGGGGTCTCGGTTGTATATCAAGGGCCGGGCAACTTGACCGGTGGCGAGCATCCCGAACGACTGGAGAGCGGGGTAGTCAGTCCGAATTATTTCAGCATTCTCGGGACGCGCCCGCAACTCGGCCGCCTGTTCGATCCCGGCGACAACGCGCCAGGATTCGCCGATGCCATGGTGATCACCGATGGCCTGTGGCGCCGCGAGTTCGGAGGAGAACGCTCCGTCATCGGCCATCAAATCCGGGTCGATGACGATTTGTACACGATTGTCGGCGTGCTTCCGCCGGACTTTCACAATCCCTCATCGGCTGGCGCTGCTTCGGTGGAGGTATACGTCACGGCGGGCTTTCGCGGCGATCCGTTTCCGCCGCCACAGCGGAGCGCGCGATTGTTGCCGGGCCTCATCGGCCGGTTGAAGCCGGGGATGACGCTCGCCCAGGCCCAGGCCAAGCTGGCCGCCTTCAGTGATTCGCTGCGCCGTGACTATGGCAGCGACTATCCGGCTGGCGCGGGCTGGACACTTTCAATCACTCCGTTGAAGGACGTCGTGGTCGGCAACACGCGGACGCTGCTGATTTCGCTCTTGCTGGCCGTGGGGTTCATTTTGTTGATCGCCTGCGTGAATGTCGCGAATCTTCTGTTGACCAGCGCGTCCGCGCGGCAACGGGAGATCGCCGTGCGCCTGGCGTTGGGCGCGAGCCGCGCGAGAATTGTCCGGCAACTGCTCACCGAGTCGGCCGTCTTGAGTCTCTTTGCGGCGGCGGCCGGCGTCGCCGTTGCGACGCTCGGTTTGCAGTCGCTGATTGCCACGTTGCCGTCGCAACTTCCGCGTCTCAACGACATTCATGTCGATGCGCGCGTGCTGGCGTTTTCTCTCACGCTTTCCTTGGTCACCACCGTGCTGTTCGGACTCGTGCTGGCGTTCCAAGCCGGCAAAGTGGAAGCATCCGTTTCCGGATTACGCGAGCGCGGCAGTTCCGGATCGCGGCACGATAGCAGAGTCCGCCAGGTGCTGATCGGCGCGGAAGTCGCGTTGTCGCTGATGCTCCTGGTGGGCGCGGGCGTGTTGCTGCGGACGTTCTGGAATCTTCTGCAAGTGAATCCAGGATTCAACGCGCAGCATTTGGTCGCGGGAAGCGTAGCGTTGCCGGTGCCCAATGATCCCAAGGCCGACACTTACGGCAAGCTCGAAACCCGCACGGCTCTTGCGCGCGAAACGGTGCGACGGCTGCGCGCGGTGCCCGGCGTGGAGAACGCGGCGTTCTCCACCGTGGTTCCTCTGCAGGGCGTGGTCCGGCAAAGTGGATACCGTGTGGAAGGCGCATCCGAGAGCGGCGATGCACCCACGGCGATATCCCCTTCCGTGACGCCAGAATTCTTTCGGACCATCGGCGCGCCGCTGCTTCGGGGACGGATGATTCAAGAAACGGACGACACGCAATCACCCTTAGTTGTGCTGGTCGATGAAGCCGCCGCGCGCCACTTCTGGGGCGCGCAGGATCCACTGGGAAAACGGATTCGTTCCACGCGCGCCGTCCGCAGGGGCACTGCGCAGGCGACGCCTTGGTTTACGGTAGTGGGCGTGGTCGGCAACGTGAAGTTGGCCAGCTTGGATGAAAAAGACGTTCCGCACGTTTACACCAGCTTCTACCAAGCGTCTGGATACCAGGCGCCCGGAAGGCTGATGGGCGTGCTGGTTCGCGGCACGGGAGACCGCGCCCAGCTCAGCCGCGCCGTGACGCGCGAGATTCAATCGGTGGATCCTAACTTGCCGGTATCGCCGATGGTAGAAATGACCGAACTGATGCGCGACGGCGTGGGCGATCGCCGCTTCGCGGCGTCGCTGCTGGCCTGTTTCGCCGTGGTGGCGCTATTGCTGATGAGTGTCGGAGTGTACGGCGTCGCGTCGTATGCGATTGTGCGCCGCGAAAAAGAAATCGGCATTCGATCCGCGCTGGGAGCGGCCCCCGGCCAATTGGTGCAAATGGTTTTGCGCGAGGGCATGGTTCCGATTCTGTTTGGGTTGGCGGTGGGAGCGGTCGGCGCCGTGCTCTCCGGCCGCTTGCTCGCCGCGCTGCTGTTCGAAGTGGGCTCCACCGACGCGAGCGTCTTCACGGCGGCGGGAGTCACGGTGGTGGCGACCGGCATTATGGCCAACTATCTGCCGGCCCGTCGCGCGGGACGCGTGGACCCCATTACGGCCTTGCGAACCGAATGACGATGTGAATCCGCTGGAGAGACCACCGTGGTGATTCTGGCCGATACCGGCGAAAGATACATCCGACAAGCTTGTTTTCCAGGAGGCGGGCAAGAAACCCACTTGTGATCTTGGCTGAACGATCCTTCTTATATGAGCGAAATTTTTCTTTCCGAAACCATCGCAATTCTCACGCGCACGCCAAAGGTTTTGGACGATTTGCTCAGAGACCTGCCGGAGCCATGGGTTCACAGCAAGGACGATCCTGAGCACTGGAGTCCGTTCGATGTTGTCGGACACCTCAACCACGGCGAAAAGACCGATTGGATGCCGCGCGCGAACATCATTCTCAAGCACGGCCCTTCAGTCCCGTTCACACCCTTTGACCGCTTTGCGCAGCTCCGAGACAGTCAAGGGAAGACGATCATCGACTTGCTGGATGAATTCGCGGACCTGCGCGCAAAAAGCGTCGAAGATCTGCGACGCCTGCGGGTAACTGCTTCTCAATTGGATCTCACCGGCACGCATCCCGCTCTCGGTGTCGTGACCTTGCGTCAACTCCTTGCGACGTGGGCCGTGCATGATCTGAACCATCTGAACCAGATCAATCGCATGATGGCGATACGCTATGTGGACCAAGTCGGTCCCTGGGCGGCGTACCTTTCGGTCCTTCGACGTTGAGTCGGCGACGCGCTACTCCCAAGTTGCTATTGCGCCAGCTTGCGAATGGTGCCCATCGCCTGCATCAGTTCGACGCGGGCTTCGTTCCACGCGTACAACGCCACGTTTTTGGCATCGGTTGCCTGAGCCAGACTGGTCTGAGCGTCCAACACGTCGAGTTGACCTCCCACGCCTTGGTCGTGACGACGAGTGCGGTGGTCCAACTCCTGACGCGCGACTTCGATTTGCTGATCGGCGATCTCGATCTGGCCGCGCGACATCTCGAGCTTGATCAGCGTCTGGCGGATCTCTAACGTCACTCGTTGCTCGAGTTGTTTGGCGCGAAGTTCTTCCGTGCGGATGGCGGACTGTGTCTCCTCGCGGCGGGAATCGCGGCGTCCGCCGTCGAAGACCGGGATTCGCAAAGAAACTCCCACATCATACGTGCCGATGGAATTGTCGACGGTGGTTCCCAATGTTCCAACGTTGGCGTAGCCAACCACCGAGGGAATGCGCTCGGAATGAATCGCGGAATCCTGGAGGCGAGTCTCCTCGATTTTCCGGCGTTGCGCGGCGATGTCGCTGCGGGACTGCAACGCCGTGGCTAACGCCTGTTCCGGCTTTAGGGGCTCCTCAGCGGTAAAGGTCAGCGAGTCCGTCAGTTGCAGCGGCGTGTCGAGATCGCGGTTCAGGGCGCTCAGCAGTTCCATGTAGGCGCGCGTTTTTTCCATGCGGGCTTCGAGGAGATGCTGCTTCTCGACGGACAAATGCACGCGGGCGTGCGCAATATCGATGCCCAACGCTTCGCCGGCCTCGCCACGGTTGGCGATTTCCTTCAATGTAGAATCCGTCGACGCCACTAACGCTTCCAGCGGACGGACGGCGTCGGCGGCCCGCTGCGCCGCTAGATACAGCTTGGCAACTTGCGACGCCACGCGATCCCGCGCATCGTCGGTTTCGCTCTTGGCCGTCTGAATGGCGATCTTGTCGGCGCGGTCGCGGCTCATCGACGCCCAATCGAAGAAGTTTTGGTGAATGTGTACTCGGGCGTCGATGGTATCGAACGGTCCCACGCTCTTGGGAAATCCAAAACCACCTGGGAACTGGATCGAACCAAATCCGCCCGCTTGGAGGTTGAGAATCTGGTTCTGCGCGCCGACCGTCGTATCGACCTGGGGCAGCATCGCCGAGCGAGCCTCACGCCGCTTCGCTTCGGCGGCTTTCACCGACTCCGCGGCGATGCCGACCGTCGGATTTCCCTGGGCCGACAGGGCCATGAGGATGGCATCCTTCATGCTCAGCGTCAGCGGTGCTGGCGCCGGCTTGTCCTGCGCGTAGAGGGGCCCGAGGGTTAAGGTCGATACTGCGAGAAGCCCAACAATCAGGTGAAGACGGAGACGGAGGGGATTGGTATTCATTAGTATCTCTCAAAAAATTGGGTGAGTGGAGCCACGGATTTCACAGCGAATTCAGAGGAGTTCTCACATCGTCCTCAGCGTTTCGCCGGCGTGCCGCAACACCAGGCGCGAAACGTCCAGCAGGATGCGCGTTTGCCGGGGCGAAAGCCCGCCATCACGCCACCCTTTCGAAATTCGAATGCCGAACCCGCAGAGGATCACATGCGCCAGTTCGGCGAGAAGCACATGGAGACGGGCATCGGCGGTCGAAACCAACGCCATGGATTTCTCACAGCGCGCACTGCCGAGATTCCAGTATTCGCACAAACCATCGCGCACCAGCCTCGATTCCGGAGTGTGGCCGCAGAAAACCTCGTACAAAACGCGCGCGGCGACCATTCGAGTGCGCTGCGGACCGAGGCGACGGCTCGCGTACAGCGGCAAGGCTCGCGCGATGTCGCCATTGCTATCGGCGAGCGCGTCGCGCAGGCGCAGAGAATCGCTCGCGCACACCGTGAGACCCGTGGCGGTCACCGGATGGCAGCACCCGGCGGCATCGCCGACCAACACCAGGCGTCCACGGGTGATCTCGTTGCGCGTGGACGTATAGCTGGCTCCCGCGACCACGATCGCCGAGTCGAGACTGCGTTCCACTTCGCTGCGAAACGGCTCCGGCAGCGCGTGCAAGCTCGCGCGGCAATCCGCAGCAGACTGCGGGCCCGCCGCGGTATCCGGCAGATCGAACATCACGCGCACCGCGTGCGGCGAAACCGGATACGCGAGCACCGGTCCCGATCCGCCGAGAAAGATGTGACCAAACCCAGGATCGGGCAGCGCGACCGACTCGAGGAGAAAACCGAAGAGCGTGGAGAGGCGGCGGCGCGTTTGAGCGATTCCCGCCAGGCGACTGACAGGAGACGAAGAGCCGTCGGCGCCGACGAGCAGTCGCGGGCGCATGACCGTGGTGCCCGCGCTCGAAGACACGCGCACTTCGGCATGGTCCGGATGGCCGAGATCGACCGCGGTGATCCGCGAATGCTCGAGGACGTGCACGCCGGGCAAGCGTCCCGCGGCGGCGAGCACGCGTTCGCGGATTCGCGTGTGTTCGATGGCGAATGCCGGGCTCGCGGCTTCCGACGAACCATAAGGCAGATGGACGACCTTGCTGTCGGCGGAGCCGCCGAAACGCACGGAGAATCCGGTGACGGGAGTGGCGTCGCCGTCATACACGGCGCGCAACAATCCCAGTTCTTCCAGCGCCGCAGCGCCGGGCTGGTGAATCAGTTCGCCGGACAGGCGGCGGGAATCGTCGAGTCCCGGCTCAATGATAGCGACCTGCATGCCGAGCTGGCTTAAGGCAGCCGCTGCAGCGGCTCCGGCGACTCCGCCTCCGGCGATCACGGCATCGAACCTGCCTTGATCAAATCGTGGGTCGCCTGTTCCCCTGGAAATCGTACCGTTCATTTGCGATCCATGCGTTTGCTCTCAAGCGTCCGCGCATATCGGGCCAGCGCCCACGCCGGAAAGTACGCCCGGTAGAGCTCGTAGTCGAGCATCGCTGATCCGAAGAATACACCGTTCACAGCCTCGCGTGGCCAGATTCCGTCATTGGACTGCCGCGCCATCAGCCAGGCGATGCCGCGTTCCACGGCGCTCGACTCCGGGCCGCCGATCTCGATCAGCGCCAGCAGCGCCCACGCCGTCATCACCGCTTGGCTTTGCGAATGCTCGCGGTACACTCCGTCCAAACAGCTCGTGTAGTGCTCGCCCCATCCGCCATCCTCGCGTTGATGCGCGATGAGCCACTCCGCGATCCGCCGCAGCGTTCCATCGCCGGCGAGACGTGATTCGCTCAACGCTTCAGTGACGAAGAGACTCGCGTACGTGAAATTGATTCCCCAGAAGCCGGGATACGATCCGTCGCTGCGCTGGCGGGATCGCAGAAACGCGCAGGCGCGGGCCACGGCCGAGGCCGTCGCGATTCGCCCGGGAAAAGCGCGCGCGAATCTCGACAAGGCTTTTACCGCGGAGGAAGTACATTCAATGTAGGAACCTTCCGTCATGCATTGGCCGAACATTTCGGATGGATTGATCTGCTCCAAGAATCGCGCGCCGCGCCGGCGTTCGTAGGTGCCGAATCCGCCATCCGGATTCTGCCGCGCCAAAATGAACTCGGCCGCGGATTGCAGGCGATCGTCGGAAATTCTCTGGTTGGCGGGAATCAATCCGGGCGAATCGTGCGCCGCGAGAATGGCGCACAATGCTTCCGCCGTACAATCGCTGACCGGCCAGCGATGTTGACCGTCGCTAAAGCACCATCCGCCGCGAATGGGATCGCGCGCCTGCGCGCGGAGATCGGGCAATTCCTCGATCATCTGAGTGTCGCGGAGAAATCCGTAACCGCGGCGCAGGAACTCGCGCGCTTGCGCGCCGGCAGGTGTGTATTCAACAAGCGCCTGCATGGTAAACGCCGTATCCCATGCGTTCGACCGCGCCCCCGCGAAGCGCACGCCTTCACGATCATCCTGCCAACGCCAGCGCTCGAGGCCCTCGACGCTGGTTGCTAGTTCGGAATGCCGCATGTCGAACATCGCGATCGTGTTCAGAATGCCGTTGACTGGCGAAAGGCCCTGATAGCGGCTGGCGCGCTGCTCATATTCGATTCTCGAAGCGCAATGCGCCAGCGCGCGACGTTTGAGTGGCGCAGGCGAGAGGCGCGCGGCCCAGCGCAGAAGACCAAACACGCGCCGCAGCAGCGGTGACGGTTCCACGTACACATCGGACGGCGAAACACGATTGCGGAACGATGCGAACTCTATCCGTGCATAGGGATCGGCGTAGAGTTCACGGCGCAGTTCGGAAGTTTCCGGCAGTTCAACGCGGAATTCACGACCCGCGAGATACGCGATTCCCAGATAGATGTAGCGGGTGTGGCAATAGAGTTTGTCGGGATGCACGGGCAGCCATCGCGGAAGCAGAAAGAGTTCCGGCGGAATCCGACTCATTCCGCGATACTCGTAGAGTCCGATGAGCGCCAGCCAAAATTTGCCCCACGTGGGAATGGCGGCGACACCGCCCGGTTGTGCCAGCAGCCATTCGCGCGCCGGCTGCGTCAGCGGATGCTCGGGCGGCACGCCCAACAAACGCAGCGCGACGTAAACGAGCGTCGTCACGAACACGTATGGTTGGGATTCCGGATGCAATCCCCAACCCGCGCCGTTCACGCGCGTGGTCTCGAAGTAGCGGATGATTCCGTCGCGCGTCGAGTCATCGAATCCGAGATTGAGGATTCGGCGGGCGATGACGTACTGTGCCGTGATCATGGGGCACCAGATCACCTCGCCTTCCCAACAGCCGTTGGCAGACTGCCGTGCGCCGATCCACTCCCACGCCCGCTCGAGAGCAGTGGAGACGCCGTTTTCCGTGCCGTCGATTGCCGTGGGTTCGGTCATGAGGCTTTCGCGATTGCATCTGCTCGACGGCGCCTGCGATATCGCAGCATGCAGGGACGGCGCGGTCCCACCACCCACGTCGAGTAGTCAGGGACGTATTCTCCCGGCGCGAGTTGCAAATCGAAACGGCGGAGAAGCACCGTCCAGATCGTTTTAATCTGCTGATACGCGAATCCCGAACCGACGCAGCGGTGTTTGCCGCCGCCGAAACCGATCAACGAAAACTGCGTGCGGCGATCTTCCTCGCGGCCCGGTCCGAAACGATCGGGATCGTAACGATCCGGATCGCGGAAGACATCGGGAAGCCGATGCGTCACAGCCGGCGCGACCATCACCAAGTCTCCCGCGGGCATCACGTGACCTTCGTACGTAAAATCGCGCTGGATCATGCGCATCAGCATGACGATTGGAGGGAACATGCGTTCCGCTTCCTTGATGCATTGCTCGAGTACGACGAGCGATCGCAAAGACGCGAGTGTCAGCGGTTGGCCGGCAGGAAGCAGCGATTGCTCGGCGCGCACGCGCTCGAGATACTGCGGGTGTTGCAGGAGTAAAATGCCGGTCCAGGCGGACATCACGGCGCTGGTGTGCTGGCCGGCAAAGATCGAGACCACCAGCATTCCGGCGATCTCGTCGTCGGAGAGAGCGCGGCCGTCCGCGTAGCGGGCCGCCATCAGCGTATCGACGAAATCCTCGTCGGCCGCGGGTTTCTGCCGCCGTTCTTTCAGGACTCGAGAAATCAGACGGACGATGTTGGCGCGTCCCCGATCGCGGCGGAGATTCTTAGGAACTGGAATCCGCGGATTGAAGAACGCCACCAAGTTCACGCCGCATTCCAGATCATGATAGCTGCGCGCAAATTCGGCGGAGGTCCGGCGGCGGAATTCCCGCCCGATCAAGCAGCGGCAGGCGTTGAAGACCGTCAACTCGTTCATGAATTCCGCCAACTCGATTTCGCCTTCGTCGCCCCATTCCGCGCAACGCTCTTCGGTTTCTTCTTCGATCGATTGCGCGTACGTCTGCATGCGAGCGTCGCGTAGCGCCGGCAAGAGAAAGCCAATCTGCTCGTCCAAAGTTTCCGGTGGCACATCGTAGACGACGCCTTTGCCGAACATCGGCACGGTGAACTGGTAGGCTTCGCGGGAACTCAATTGATCGTCGGGCGCACGGAAGAAGGCCGCATTCCCGCGCGGTTCGGTGAGCACGTTGACGCGCTGGCCGGCCAGGGGAAACGAAAAGATTTCGCCGTAGCGTTCTCGTCCGCGGCTCAGGAAGTCCACCGGATTGCGGTGGAATTCCAGCGCGTGGCCCAGCCACGGCAGCCCGCCGGAAAGTTTTGGAATACTCATGACGATCCCGAATCCTGATCCGACAGTATCACGGCGGCCATTCGGTTGGACCGTACTACGGAGTTAGCCGTTTCAGGTATACTCAACGGAAATGCAACCATTGATTGCCGCGCAACAGGTCAGCCATTACTACGGCAAAGGAGCGCTTCGCAAACGCGTTTTGTTCGACGTCAGCGCGGAGATCATGCCCGGAGAAATCGTTCTTCTCACGGGACCCTCGGGATCCGGTAAGACCACGCTGCTCACGTTGGCGGGCGCGCTGCGTTCGGTTCAGGAAGGCAGCATGACGGTGCTGGACCGCGAGTTGAACGGCGCCAGCCCCGAAGACCTGATGGAGATTCGCGAAAACATTGGCTTCATTTTTCAACAGCACAACCTTCTCAACGCACTCACCGCGTGCGAGAACGTCGAGATGTCAATGGGGCTGGAACGATCGTTGTCAGCCAAGGAGTCCCGCCGGCGCGCCGTGGAACTGCTCTCGCTGGTGGGACTGGACGAGCGCGTCGATTATCGGCCGGACCAGCTTTCCGGCGGTCAACGGCAGCGCGTGGCGATTGCGCGCGCGCTCGTCCGCCGCCCCAAAATTATCCTGGCCGACGAGCCGACCGCTTCGCTCGATCGCAAGAGCGGACGCGAGGTGGTGGAGATTCTGCAGGACCTGGCGCGGAAGCAAGGTTGCGCGATTCTGCTGGTGACGCACGACAACCGCATTCTCGATATCGCGGATCGAATTTTGACCCTGGAAGACGGCTCGATCCGCTCGTTTGCGGAAGGGTTGGCCGCCAACACCGGCCATCTCCTGGGAGCGTTCGCGCAACTTCACCAACGCGGCGATCTGGTGAAACACGTTTCGGAGCTCTCCAACAAGCAGTTCGTCGAAATGCTGGAGCAGATGACTTCGGAGTTCGAAGGCTTCTTGAAAGCCAGCGAACTCGGCAACCGGGACGCCGTGGAAGCGCTGTTCGACCAAGTCTTGGCCGCGGTGGGCGAAAAGGTGCGTCTGCTGCTTAACGCGGATCGCTGCACCATTTTCGCGGTGGATCATGAGCACGGAAAACTGCGCTCCAAGATCGCCACCGACGAACTCGGCAAGCCCATGACGATCGAGATTCCCATCGATGCGGGCATCGCCGGCATGGTGGCTCGCACCGGAGAAGTGGCCAACATTCCCGATCCGTATGGCCACCCGCAGTTCAATATGCAAGTCGACATCGATACCGGCTACCGTACGCGCGGCATCTTGTGCATGCCGATTCTCGATCGCAAGAAGAAAATCTTCGCGGTGGCGCAGGTCATCAACCGGCTGGACTGGAAACCCTTCGACGCGCAGGACGAAAAAACCTTTGCGGAGTTCGCCGAGCTTTTCTCGCTCGTGGTGGAGAGCTGCCAGAAAATGCAGGGCCACAACACCCACTTGGCTGCCTGAAATTCGATTTAGAAAATTTCCGCGGGGTCGGCTTCGTACACTCGTCTCACGGCTAAGGCGCCCGAGGCCACGCACATCACGGCGGTAAGGACATAGACGATCACCACCCGGCTGATCGGCATTCGTAAGAGGAGCATGGTCGCGTCTCCCGCGATTTTATACACCAAAACCGATAGACCGACGCCCGGCACAAATCCAAACAGCGACAGGATAATCGATTCCTGGATGACCACCCAGAGCAGGTAGCGGTTGGGATATCCCATGGCTTTCAGCGTGGCGTACTCGCCGAGGTGATCGTTCACGTCGGTGTAGAGAATCTGGTAGACAATGATGCATCCTACGAACATGCCCATCACCACGCCGATGTTGAAGACAAATCCAATCGGCGTGGCCCTCAGCCAATACGATTGTTCGACATCGATCAGGCCGTCCCGCGTGTACACCCGAACATCGCGAGGGAGCGCCGCTTCCACCCGCGCTCGGACCTGCTCCCGATCGAAGCCGGGCTTCAGTTTGATCAATCCGAAATCCACCAAGTCGAGATTGCGGTACGGAAGGCTGCGAAGAAACGTGCGATCGCTCATCAGCAGCGTTCCGTTCGCGCCGAACGATGTGCCCAGACTGAACGTGCCGATCACATCTACGTGGTGTCCGGCAATCTCCACCGGAATGGGGCGTCCCTTGGCGAGTTCGGCAACCACCGGTCCAAATTCCGATCGCGAGCGAGAGTCAAAGAGAGTCGTTGGACCTTCTCGCAATTTGGGCAGGTAACGATCCACTTCCGGCAAATCGAAAAATCCGGGCCGGGGATCAAATCCAATCGCAAAGATGCTGTGTTCGGTCCGGTCCCAGTTGTCTTTCCACGGAACTTCGGCGACATACAGAGGATTGACGGAAGCCACTCCTTCTACTTCCAGGCATTGATAGAGGCGACGCTTCGGGAAGTGGCCGGGGGCCACCAGAAACTCGTAAAGCGGACTCACGATCGCCAGATCGCACGCCATGTGCGAGATGTGCAACCCGGCGCTGTTGACCAAGGCGTCTTTGAAACCCAACTGCACCAGCATCAGCACCACGGCAAACGTGATGCCCGCAATGGCGGCGCACAGCCGCAAGCGTTGGTGCATCAATTGCCGCCACGCCAGGGGGATGCGGCGGCTCACGGGTGGATCACCACCATCACTTTGCCGTCGATCAAGTTGGCGACGCGATCTCCCTGGTCGAGGAGGATTTTGCATTCGACAATGCGATTGTCGTTGAACGTCGTCGGATCATTCGGCCCCACCGAAGGCGCCACGACGTGCGTTCCCACGCGCTCCACCGTACCGGTCAATTCCTGACCCACGAGGTCGCCTGAAATGGTGGCGTGCTGTCCTTTGTGAACGCGTGAGATATCGGTCTCGTAGACTTCGGCGACAACGTACATCTTGTTGGTTCGTCCCATCTCGATCAGTCCACGCGGTCCGACTTCTTCTCCCGGGTGGGCGAGAATCTTCAGCACCTGTCCATCCGATGGCGCGGAGATGGCGGTGAGCTCGTATTCGCGTTGCGCGTGCTCCGCGTCCACGACGGCGGCCTGGAGTTGCGCTTCGGCGACCTTAATATCGGCGTCGCGCACGGGCTCGTTGAGGCTGGCCAGCCGCTGGCGTGCTTCGTCGATGGCATGTTGCGAGGTGAGAACCGCGGTGCGTCGCGCGTCGAGTTCGGACGGCGTGACGTCGTCGGTCTTGCGCAGATTCTCGTAGCGCTGCAATTCGGCTTGCTGGTTCTTGAGAGTTGCTTCGAGTCTCGAGATTTCCGCCTGCTGCGCCGCGAGATCCGGTTTCCTCACGGTGCTGGTTTTGACCTGATCCAGACGCCGGCGCGCGACTTCGATCTGTTCCTTCGCCGATTCGACAGCCGCTGCCTGCTGCGCTCGTCCGGACAAAGTCGCGAGCAGCGTTCCGGTCTTCACCTGCTGGCCTTCCTGAACATGCAACGTCTCCACCACCGGCGGGCGGCCGGAAATATATCGTCCCGCGATATGCAGGACGCCGCCCTCAGGTTCGACCCGGCCGAGGCACGAGACGCCATTGGCGGTCTGCGCAGATTGCTGCGGTGCTGCCGTCGGAGGCGCTTGCTGTGCGCGGACATAATGAACGATCGGCAACGCCGAGGCGACGACCAACAAAATGACGAGGAGCCACAACCATTTTGCAGACCGGCGGGGCTTGGCGATCGAGGGAGTTTCTGGTGAATCCATAGCGGACTCAATTCTACAGCAGAAGTTTCTACAGCGGAAATCGTACATTTTTCAGAACCACGCTTTTACGGAGCAACACTTTGGAGTGCGGCGACTTGTCGCCGCTTTCGTCCTTCAGCTTTACGCCAACGCATTGAGAAAGCGGCGACAAGTCGCCGCACTCCAAATGGTCCCGCCGCGAATAAGGACTGCTGATTGACGCGTGAGCAACGCTCTGATAGCATCGGCGGAGATATGCGCTATTCTGGGGTTCAAAGCCGCCGCAAGATACTCTGCGTTTTTGCCCGATACGTTCCCGCGTTCGCCAACTTTTATCACGCGTATCAGTTCTTTCCCGATACCGACGCCTTCATGACGCCGCAGGGCATCCTGACCATCGCCGCGTATCTTCCGGAAGAGTGGGAAGTGCGCGTCGTGGATGAGAACATTCGTCCCACCGAGGACGCCGATTTCGCATGGGCCGACGCGGTCTTTGTTTCGGGCATGCACGTCCAGAAAAAGCGCATGGCCTTCCTCGCGGAGCGCGCTCACGCGTTCGGAAAAGTCGCGATCGCCGGAGGACCGTCGGTAAGCTCACGAGCGTCTTACCACCCCGGCTTCGATATTCTCCAAGTCGGAGAACTCGGCGACTCGACGGACGAATTGATCCGGTTGCTCGACGAATCCGTGGAGCGGCCGGCCGAACAGATCGTGCTGACCACACAGCACAGATTGCCGATCAACGATTTCCCCATTCCCGCGTACCACTTGGTGCCCATGCACAAGTACATGCTCTTGAGTATCCAGTGGTCGTCGGGCTGCCCCTACACTTGCGATTTCTGCGACATCCCGGCGCTCTACGGACACGAGCCGCGCGTGAAATCGCCCGAACGCTTAGTGGCCGAGCTGGACGCCATCATCTCGCACAATCCCCTCACCACGATTTTTTGGGTGGATGACAATCTGATCGGCAACAAGAAGGCCGCCAAGGAGCTGCTCCCGCACGTGATCGAGTGGCAGAAGCGCACCAACTATCGCCTGCGCATGAGCGGGCAGTGTACGCTCAACCTGGCGCAAGACCGTGAACTGCTCGCACTGCTCCAGGAGGCGTACTTCGTCGGCATGTACTTCGGCATCGAAAGCCCGAACACCGCCACGCTCAAAAACATCGACAAACACCAGAACATTCGCATGCCGATTCTGGAAGCAGTGAAAATCTTCAACTCCTTCGGCATCGAACTGAGCGCAGGCTTTATTTTTGGCATGGACGCGGACGGCCCGGACGCTGCGGAGCATGTCATTCAGATGGTCCGCGACGCGGAGATTCCGTTGGTGTTACTCAACGTGCTCTTCGCCCTTCCCAAGTCGCCGCTGTGGGACAAACTGGAAACCGAAAACCGGATCATCGCGGAAGATGAATGGGTGGATTCGAACGTGGTGTTCAAGCTGCCGCACGATGTGGTGATCAATCAGTGGAAGCAAGCGATTGCGGCGAGCTACGAACCCAAAGGGTTATATGACCGCTTCCGCTACAACATCAAGAACACGTTTCCGAATCAGAAGAAGCTGGCGATGGCACGCTACGGATTTTCCTGGCGGATCGTGCGGATTGGTGTCTTCGCGCTGGCGACGATCTTCTGGAACATCGGCGTTCGGTCGAACTACAAACGTGAGTTCTGGCGCCTGGCATGGGAACTGCTGCGCGAAGGACACGTGGATTACCTAATCCATATCGCCACCGTTAGCCATCACTTGATCCGCTTCGGCGAAGACGTGCGGGACGGCAAAGCGGCGGCTTCTATTTATACGCCGGAACCGGCGCTGCAGCCTTCCGCTACCGGGCTGGTGACGATCCAGTAGGCTTACGCGCGTGTAGAAAGTAGAGCGGCGTAAAGATTCCGATCCGTCCACCTTGGACCAGCGAATCGGCCGCGGTGCAAAGCAACTCGTTCACGGCGGCGGTGCCCGCCGGCGCCACGCGGACAGATTCCATCAACTTCAGCACGGCCGTGGTGATCACGCGACCGATCGTTGTGCATTGTAGTTGCGCCATCGACCAGCGTTTCGAGAGCGGAAGATGCCACGGCGTCTCCGGCGATCCCGAGGACGCCAGGTCCACGTGCAGCACAATCTCAAATCCGGCGCTGCGGAGCGCTGTGAGCACGACTTCAATGCTCTCGATGTCGGGTAATCCGTTGCCGACCTCGATGTCGCGCTTGATGCGCCGGTGTTCGGCGTTGGCAGGGTCGTACGCAGGCGTCAAACACCATTCGTCACCGACGAAAGAAGCGCCGGGCTTCAGGATGCGAAAGATTTCGCTGTACACCGCACGGCGGTCCGACGCGTGGCACGTGGCCTGAAATTCGTAAGCGCCGTCATAGGAATTGTCGGCGAGCGGCAAATTGGCAAAGTCGGCGCGAACAAAACGACAGAGATGTTCGAGTCCCTGTTTGCGATTGTGCGTGCACCCACGGCCGATCTGATACGCATTGATGTTGATGCCCGTGACGGTGGCGACGAAATCCCGCGCCATGGTGCGCATCGGACCTCCCACGCCGCATCCTAAATCGATCAACTTGTCCCCCGCGCGACAGCCCAGCGCTTCCGCCACGCGGTGTTCGTAACGAAGAATGGATGCGCGCAGCGTTTCGCCCTTCTCGCGCGGTGCGAAGTGGAACGATTGTCCCCAGCCGAACTCGTAGAAATCCGTGGCCAGGTCGTAGAATTGCCGCGCAATCGCGGCGTATCGCGCACGCCGCTCCTCGATGGAGATGTCCTGGAGTGAAGCGTAGTCCCGCAGGCCATCGACGGTGGGTTTCATCGTTGTATTATAGCCTTTGGAGTGCGGCGACTTGTCGCCGCTTTCCCTTAGCGTTGGTCGTAAAGCCAAAGGACGAAAGCGGCGACAAGTCGCCGCACTCCAAAGTGTCGTGATATATCTTGATCGTGATGAACGAGCGAACGTACGATGTTTGCATTGCCGGCGCTGGACCCGCAGGATCGACCTGCGCGTTTTATCTGGCCAAGCAAGGCGTGCGCGTGCTGCTGCTCGAACGTCAGCGCTTTCCGCGCGACAAGATTTGCGGCGACGCCGTTTGCTCTCCGGCGCATGAGCATCTGCGGCGCATGGGAGTGTTGCAGGAGATCGAAGCCGAAGACCTGGGCAAGTGGGCCGCCGTCGGCGGTTTTTATAGTCCTAAGGGCATTGGGTTCGTCGGCAGTTCGGTCGACGCCACCAAGCCGCCGCTGGTGATCGCCATCCGGCGCATCATCCTCGACGAAAAAATGGCGCGTGCTGCACAGAAAGCCGGCGCGAATCTAGTGGAAGAGTATCCCGCCGGGGCGCTCGAGTTTTCGAAGAGCGAAGGACTGTGGACGATTCATCACGCACGCGGCGCCGCGGCTCCCTTTCGCGCGCGTGTGCTCGTGGCAGCGGACGGATCGCCGTCGAGAATCGCCCGGTCGCTGGGGATTGTGACCACGCGATCGCAGGCCGTGTGCAGTCGCGCGTATATCGAGGCCGACTCCACGGATTTCGATGCCGATGGCGTGGTCTATTATCCGCCGGACTTGCTGCCCGGCTACTGCGCGCTATTCCGCGAAGCCCAAGGACTGCTGAATTTCTGCGCCTACATTCTCCCCGGCGGAAAATGCGCCAACACCGATCTGAAAAGCATTCACGATCGCGTGCTGCGCGACGATCCGAACTTGCGCCAGGCCCTCGGTCCCCGCGCGCGCTTCCGCAAAATGCAAGGCGCGGAATTGCGCCTCGGCGGAATCGCGCGATCGGCCGCCGACCACTTGTTGATTGTCGGCGATGCCGCGGGACAAATCGATCCGCTGACGGGCGAAGGAATTCATCATGCGATTGACGCGGCATCGATCGCCGCGGAAGTGATCGGCGAAGGTTTACGCGCCAACGATCTCAGCGAGGCGTTTCTCAGCCGCTATCACAAGCGCTGGATGAAAACATTCGGAAGCGACTTCAAGTGGTCGGAGCGGATGGCGCGGATGTGCGCGCGGTATCCGTGGCTGCTCGACGCGTCGGCATCGATGGTGCAACGGCGCGGCGCCGATTTTCTTCGCGAATGGGGAGAAGTCATGACCGGCGCCAAGCCGAAGTCCGGTTATCTGCGGCCGAGCATTGCCTTCCCGATGATGTTGGAGTTGGCGAGACAACTGGTCGCATGAGACTGATCGCATGAGAACTTATCCGATTCCTCCTTATCCCAACGGCTGGTTTCGCGTGGCCTTCAGCGATGAAGTGCCGGTGAACGGCGTCAAGCCGGTGAAGTATTTTGGCCGCGACTTGGTGATCTTCCGCGGCGAGGATCGGCAAGCGCGAGTGATGGACGCGCATTGTCCGCACTTGGGCGCGCACGTCGGCATGGGCGGCAAAGTGGTGGATAACACGATCAAGTGTCCGTATCACGGCTGGCGTTTCGACGGCTCCGGTACGTGTGTGGAAGTTCCGTTCTCCTCGAAGATCCCGCCGCAGGCCAAATTGAACGCGTGGCCGATCGTCGAGCGCAACGGCGTGATCTTTGCGCATTACCACGCCGAAGGTTTCGCGCCGGATTTCGAAATCCCCGACATTCCCGAGTACAACTCCGGACAATTTGCGCACGGACGCACCGGCCGCATGATCCGCGCGCACATCCAGGAAACTCAGGAAAACATGATCGACACAGGACACTTCAATTTCATCCATCACGGTTTCCGCGAGTGTCCGAAGGTCGTCGAGTGGCAGGAAGACGGACGTCATTTCCGTGTGGCCCTCAAAGCCCTGTCGGAGTATGGTCCGTTCGTCTCGCCGGCTACTTTTTCCTTCGATGTCTACGGCGTGGGACTCCAGGTGGTCCACGTAGAAGCGAAGATGAGCTTCGTGATCGTGTTTGTGATCACGCCGATCGACGAAGAGTCGATGGATTTCCGTTTCATGGTGTTGTTCAAGAAGTCGCGGTTCCGGATTTTTTCGGCGATCATGCAACGCGTGTTGATGAATCGCGTGATGGCGGAGATCAGCGAGGATATTCCGGTTTGGGAGAACAAGACGTTTCCCTCCCGGCCGGTGCTGGCGGAGCAGGATCGCGATTTGATTCGCTTTCGCAAGTGGAATCATCAGTTCTACAGCTTTCCTAAACCCCGCGCGGAACAGGCCGCGAGCGTTCCGTCAGAGCGAGCATGAGTTTCAGCCTGTACCGGCTCTCGACCGCCGCGCGATCGTTCCGGGCCCTCTACACTTTGCCGCAAACCACCGTGGATTCGTTCCTGGCGTCGTACGACATCTTCGATCACGACTGGGCGAACGAAGACGAACTGCGCCGCCAAATGGGCAGCGATTATTATCGCGAGGTAAAGCGCAAAATCGTCGACTACTATGCGGTGCTGAATCACCTTTGCACGCTCGGCGAGATCGAAAAGATGTACATTCCGCCGGCGATGGACCTTACCAAGAGTATCCCGGAGAATCAAACGCTTTTCGAGCAGCAAATGGCCCGCGATCTGGAACTGAACAACGCCAGCCGCGTGCTCGACATCGGATGCGGACGCGGAAGAATTGCCTGTGGGATGGCGACGTATTCAGGCGCGAGCGTGACAGGCATCAACCTCGACCCTGGACAGGTAGCCAGCGGCAACGAGTATGCTCGCCGGCAAGGACTCGCTGGACATGGACTCGCAAAGACTTGTCAGTTTCAAATCCACGACATGAACGACCTGCCGTTTCCCTTTGCCGACGCCAGTTTCGACGCGGTGTACCACGTTCAAGCCTTCAGCTACGCGAAGGATTTCGAGAAACTCTTCCGCGAAATCTTCCGATTGCTGAAACCCGGCGCGAAATTCGCGTGCCTCGACTGGGTGACTCTGGACAACTACGATCCCGCCAATCCTCACCACCTGGAATTGATGCGCCGCATCAAGCCGCTGATCGGCGCGATCGGCACTCCCACTGTGGATCAGTACGTTTCGCCCATGAGACAAGCCGGATTCGAAATCCACGAGAGCAAAAACGCCAGCATCAACGGTCTTCAGGCGCCGCTGATCGAAACCGCCGAGCGATTTTACAAGCGCGCATCGAAGCTGATCGAACTCTCGGTGAAATGCAAGGTCCTGCCGCGCCACTTCAAGGCGTTGTTCGACCGCCTCACGAAAGATGGCGACGCGCTGATCGAAGCGGATCGTGCGGGACTATCGACTACCAGCTACTACATCGTTGCGCGGAAGCCGTCTGACTGAACCCGAGACCCCTATCACGCGCTATTTAGGGCGCTTTCATCTGCTACGATTCCTTGCGGATGCTTCGATTGAGTGTTAAGATCATCCACAGGAGAATCGTTCATGCACCATGCCTCGCCGCCGACATCCCTGCCATCCCAAACAGAGGCCGTCGTGGCCAAAGAAACGAGGCGGGCGCTTGCGTCCCGGTTGCGCAAGGATCGGCCCGCGCAAGTTCGGATCGTGGGTGATCCGTCACGCGAAACGATGACCCTGCCCGCGCCGGCGGTGCGCCTTCTCCTTCGTGGCCTTGAAGAATTGGCCTTGGGAAATGCAGTGACGCTCATTCCGGTGCGCGCGGAGTTGACGACGCAGGAGGCGGCGGACATGCTGGATATCTCGCGTCCTTCCCTCATCCAACTGCTGGATGAACGCAAGATCGAGTATCGGCGCGTCGGTACTCACCGCCGCGTCCGATTCGATTCGCTGATGAAGCATAAACGCGAAGCGGATGCCGCCCGGCGTGCCGCCCTAGCCGAGCTAGCGGCCTACGACCAGGAACTTGGCATTTAGGTCACCCTGTTGTCCATATTGACGGCATTCTACGACGCGAGTGTCCTCGTTCCTTCCGAGTTGCGAAATCTTCTAATGCATTTAGCGTTGACGGGTCTGTTTCGCGCCAGATGGTCGGCGGCCGTGCATGAAGAATGGATTCGCGCGGTGTTGCGCCGGCGTCCGGATTTATCGCGCGAGAAACTTGAGCGAACCAGAATGCTCATGGACAAACATGCGAGCGGCGCACTGGTCACAGGCTATGAGGACTTGATCGAGGGCTTACACTTGCCCGATCCCGACGACCGTCACGTTCTTGCGGCAGCTATTCGCGGACGCGCCGATGTAATCGTCACCATGAATCTCAAGGACTTCCCCGCGAAGGTTCTAAAGCCACGCGGAATCGTGGCGCAACATCCCGATGAGTTCGTCGTCAGCTTGTTGGGTGTCGCGCCGACCGCCGTCGCAGATGCTGCGAGCGATCATCGCGAGAGCCTGAAGAATCCGCCGATGAGCGTTGCTGACTATCTCGCGGCGTTGGAAACACGCGGACTGGCGCAGACAGCCTCTGCGCTTCGGGATTTGATGCGATAGCCAACGCGGAAGCCGTTAATAAATGCCCGGGATAATCCGCCAGCGGACCTTCGCGCAGTAGCGATCCCAGTCGGCGCCGTACTTGGTGCGGCAAAAATTATTGTCGCGCCGTTCCCGATGCACCAGCAGAATCGTGAAATACACGATGTAGAAATAGGTCAGCGGATGATCGAAGAGAGTCGGCAGGCACCAGGCCAGGCCCATCATGAGGTCGCCGAAATAATTCAGGTGACGCGCGATTCCCCACCAGCCGGACGTGAGCAGCAGCGAGCCGGTGGTCGTGGTGAGATACTCCGGCTTCTTCCCCCAAACCAGACGCGTGGGATCGTTGCGGAATCGGTGCTTCTGAATATTCGTCAGACGGAAAATGGCGTAACCGGTCATGTTCAGCGCTACGATTCCGGCGATTCCCCACCCCGGCAATTCGTGCGTGTGATTCACCAGGTACAACGCCTGGATCGTATAGGTGAACGGCACCCACACCAAGTCTCCCCAGCACAACATCCAGCCGAAGTTTTCGTATTTGATGTCCCAGGTGGTCAGGACGGCGTCTTCGTTGAAGTAATAGTCCGCCACGTAGAGGAAATGGAAGGCGCACACCAGGATCATGGGGACGGTCACGGTGTGGTGCAGTTGGTATTGCTTGGCGGCCATCGAAAAATTGATCAGCACCCAGCCGATCAGTCCCGGCCGCGCTTCGCAAAACAACTTCAGGTCGAATGATCCGATGCGCGGATTCAGCGCCATTCCCATGAAGTAGTCGTAGATCACGTTTCTGGTGGTGCGCTCGGGCGTAGGCGAGGTCTTACCCAGCCAATACAAGTAGAAGGAAAATACGAATGTGAAAATGTTGACGGTGGTGAGCAGCGGACCGAATTGATCGTAGAGAACGCCGGGGCTGAGAAATCCGAAGTAGACCACTCCAACGGCGACGGCGATCGAGAACCAGAAAGAAAACAGGCCGTTCATTTTGTAAGCCAGCCGTCCGCCGTCGGGGAGGGGAAGACCGTATGCGGTTTTTCCGGGCGCGGCGATTTGCAGGATGACATGCAAGAAGAACCAGCCGAAGAAAATCTCCACCGAAGTCAGCGTCGGCGCCGGGATTTTGGCGAACAATCCTACCGGCGAGACGAGCGCGCCGCCGGACTCGACGATGCAGTTCCACATGTAGTAACAGAATGGCGGCAGTGCCACCATCATCAGAACGGCGCCGGTAAAATTCACGACCCACAGCCATTTCGGGAGCTCGGGATGGGCCGCGGCGCTAGGTTTTTCCATGCAGAAGCTCCTTGATCACAAGCCGGCCGTAATTGCGGATCGTTTTCCAGAGAATCCCGCCATCCAAGTTCAATATCGCGCCGCTCAGTCCCATGGGCAGGCACGTCACAACCGGACCGCGGCCATATTCGAGCACCCAGGTGTCCTCCATCATCTGAAATCCCTTCACGCGGCCCCGTCGCAGGTGGGCGAGGTCGCCGGCTCCGAAGACTTTCCGTTCCAGCGGGTGATCCTCGTCATAAACCCAGAATTCGCCGGCGATCGCCACATCATAAATGTCCAGATGATAGCGTCCGGAGAATCCCTCCGTTCCCACCGGCGTTCCGAACCAGATGAGGTATTCCGAGAGCGACCCGTGCAGCACGGTCATGATGCCGGTGGCCCCTCCGGCGATATTGAAGAACCAGTCCTCGCGAGTTTCGATATGGCCGGGGTACATGCGAGCCAACTCTTGAGTGATTTCGGAAATCGCTTCGCGCAACGGCAGACCGAGCCGGCCGGCGCAGACGTTCTGCAAAACTTGCGGATCAAAAATGTAGCCCATGTTGGAAGAGTGGCGGTCGAGACTGCACCATATGATCGCGCAATCCGCCGCGAAACGCTAGCGAGATGTTGTAGCGATTCCTCCTGCTGGCAGCTGATCTTACGTAAGTCAGCGTTCTTCGCTCGTTGACCAGTGAGAGCCTTGCCATTTACTTCCGGCCTTTACAGTTAAGAGAGAACTGTAAGCCTCTGTGGGCAAAGGAATCGTTTCCCATCCCGTAAATTCACTTGCCACGATTGGCGGGCTCGCCTAGGATCAATCCGATTCATGCGAAACTTAGCGAGTTCTACCCGTACACCCCGATACCTCGTCGTGCTCCTGCTTTCTATGGTTTTCCTGCACGGACAAAAGAAGCCCGGCACCGACACCAGCAATCCGGCTTATTCCGCCGTGACCGTGACGCTCACCGCCGACCCCAGCGGGAAGCCCGCTAAATCCGCCGGATTCGTTCATCCAGGCGTGTTGGTGAATCGCGCCCAGTTGGACGAGATCAAGAAGCGGGTTGCGGCTGGCACCGAGCCGCAAAAGACGGCTTTTGATGCCCTGAAGAACAGCAACTTGGGTGCGCTCGACTATACGCCCACACCGCGTGACACCGTGGAGTGCGGGTCTAATTCGCGGCCCGATCTAGGATGCAAGAACGAGCAGGCCGACAGCGAAGCCGCTTATGCGCAGGCGCTGCTTTGGTACCTCACCGGCAACAAGACGTATGCGGCCAACGCCATCAAAATCATGAACGCATGGTCGGCCCAGTTGACCGGTGGACACACCAACAACAACGGACCTGTGCAGGCGTCCTGGACCGGCGACGTTTGGCCGCGCGCCGCCGAGATCATCCGGTACAGCAACGCTGGATGGTCCGATGCAGACATCGCCAAGTTCCAGAACATGCTGCGCACGCAATATTTGTCGTCGTTGATTCACGGCACGTGCGAGAACGGCAACAAAGAATTGACCATGAGCGAAGCACTGATCAATATCGGCGTTTTCCTGGACGATCGCGCGGTGTACAACCTGGGAGTCAAAATGTGGCGCGGCCGCGCGCCGGCGTATATCTACTTGAAATCGGATGGCGCCGCGCCGGTCGAGCCGCCCGGATGCGGACCCGCGATTTGGGGGAATAAGGGAGTCACGCCGGTGTTTGTGGAGGGCCTGCTGCAGGAAAGTTATCGCGACTCCCAACATGCGGCGCTGGCTTTTGCCGGCTTGGTGGATGCCGCCGAAACCGCGCGCCAGCAGGGACTCGATTTGTATGGAGAGCAAGCGAAACGCATTGTGGCGGCCATGGAGTTTCAAGCACAGTATCTGCCGCCGAACAGCGCCCCGCCGCCGGCTAGTCTCGAATTCAACCTGCACCCTACTTGGGAGATTGCCTATAACCACTTTCACGACCGCCTCGGAATGACGCTGCCGAAAATGGGTGCGGTCATTCCGGGGAACCGCCCCACGGGAGTCAACCATCACATGAATTGGGAGACTTTGACTCATGCGGGCATCGGATCGCTGGGCCTGCCGCCTGTGAAGAAGGAGATAGAATGACCACACGAAGAAGTTTTCTCGCTACGGCGGGGGTGCTGCCGTTTTCCGGCGCCTTCCTCGGCAGTGCGGCAAAGCCCGATCGTCTCAAGGTCTCGCTCAACGCCTATTCGTTCAATAAACTGCTCAACGATGCCGGCAAGAAGCGAGGTCCCGGCGTCACCCTGATGGAATTGGTCGACTTCTGCGTCAAATGCAAGTTCGATGCGTTCGATCCCACGGCTTATTTCTTTCCCGGCTATCCGGCCGTGCCCAGCAACGATTACATCGACGGCCTAAAGAAGAAATGCGCCGACAACGGAATCGCGATCAGCGGCACCGGCGTGCGCAACAACTTCACCACGTCGGACGAAGCCGTGCGCAAGCAGGGCGTGGAGCACATCAAGCAATTTGTGGAAGTGGCGGCTCGCTTGGGCGCACCGGTGATCCGCGTTTTCGCCGACACGCAAATGCGCGCGCAAACCTGGGAGAGCGTTTCCGGGGGCGCGACGCGCGCGCAGGTCCAAGCCTGGATTGCCGGGCACCTCAAGGAATGCGCCGAGCACGGCAAGAAATTCGGCGTGAAAATCGGAGTCCAGAATCACGGGGATTTTCTGAAGACGGCCAAGGAGTTGCTCGACCTCATCAGCGCGGTCAATTCGCCCTTCTGTGGACCGATCGTCGACACCGGCTATTTCAAGACGCAAGATCCGTACGTCGACATGGCGTTGGTCGCGCCGCAAGCGGTCAACTGGCAGATTAAGCAGAGCCCGCTTGGGGAAGATAGCGAGGTGCCCACGGATCTGGTGAAGTTGCTGAAGATTATTCGCAAGTCGGGGTTCACCGGCTATCTGCCGATTGAAACGCTCTCGCCGCGCGGAAAGCCTTACGATCCTTTTACGGTGGTGCCGGATTTCTTGCAACAACTGCGCAATGCCATCGCCCAGACAGCCTAATGACAAGGACCAACATGAAAAAAACGATCGCCGTTCTCACCGTCGCTTGCGCGCTTCTCGGCGCTACATTGGCGTTTGCCAAGCAGGCGCAATCGGCTACTTCGCGCCGGGTCAGCCAACTGGATCTGAGCGCCGATCAGAAAACCAAGGTCGATCCGATCGTGGCGGAAGACGCCAAGAAACTCCGCGCCCTTCGCGAAGACGCGACCTTAAGCGCGGACGACAAGAAGGCCAAGGAGTCGGATGTGCGCAAGGACACCGACGCGAAGTTGAAAGCCGTGCTGACCGACGATCAATGGAAGAAGTATCAGGAATTGAAGTCGGAAAAGAAAGCCGGCTCGAAGAAGAAAAATCCTTAGTGCGTCAGACGACGCGCCAGGAGAATCTCTTGGTCTTTGGGAAGCGAACTGCGGCTCCTGAAACGCAGGAGCCCTTCAAAATCCGGGAATTCTCCGGCTTTTCCCGTGGGAATCATCGACCGCAAACGGGCCATGGACGGCTCATCCATCAGGAAGTCGGCGCCGGCATTGATCGCGCTGCCGCCGGTCGCCGCGAGAATGAGTACTTTGCCCGATCCTCCCTGGTTCGGCAACAACGCGACCATGAAATATCCTTCGCGCTCGGCCGGATCGGCGGCAATTTTGTAGCGTCCGGCATCGCCGGACGCGAGTTTGTCCTCCGGCGTATAGATACCCAAGGCGTCTTGAAACGTCCAGCGGATGCCGAGCCGATTGTCGAGCGATTCGATCCAAGGGTTCGAGCGATTGTTGCCGAGCAGGATCACGTTATCGTTTTTGATGCCGCGGAAACCGTAGTCGCGCGCGAAGTACACCGTACTTTGACTCTGCAATGGGCCGGCGGCCTGGAACAAACGCCACAATAAATGACTGCTGGCATAGCTGGAATAACGGCGCAGCACCAGTGCGTTGACTTGCTTGGAATCGAATTTAGAGCCGGCCGCCAGATCGTCCAGTTTGCGCAGATAGCTGCGATCGAAATAATCGGCGATCCCCATCGGCTTGCCCGTAAATTCCTGAAACAATCCGAAAGTTGCGTCGTCCAGCACGATGTCGGTGGGTTGGCCGGACCGGAACACCTGAGACCAAAACAGACCGACCGTGGGTTTGTCGGATGCCCGCGCCACGGTCGATGCCGAGGAAGCTGCCCGCCACTTGGCGAATAGCACGGCCGTAGAGGCGGCGAACAAGACCACCAACGCCGCGAGTATCCAAGTTAATGTCCAGGTGGATCGGGCACTTCCGCCAGCGACCTCGGCCAACGGCATTTCCGCCTCCGCCAATATTGGGTCGGCGGAAATGGGCGCGGCGGTACGCTCGAGGAAAACAGGAGCATAGTTGCCCTTGGGGATTTCGATGATCCAGGCTTCGCCGGCGCCGTCGCTGGAAAAATACTGCGCTAGACGTTTGCGCAGCTGCGACGCATGAACGCGGACGATGTTGTCGATGGTGGTGTCGTAATCGCGCGGTCTCCCAAAGACGCTGTGACCCACCTCTTGTTCGTGGATCCCCACCGCGTTGTCGTCCAGCACGCGGTTGCACAGGTAGATCAACAAGTCGCGCAATCGCGCGGATTTGCCAATGAACCGGCTGGCGGCAACGCGCTCCACCAGCGATTTGTAGTCTTCCTGTACCCCCGGACGTTCGACCGCCTTCAGCATGACTCCCTCACGAGCTTCCCCGATTGTACACCTCGGGCGTGTTTTACGCGACTCTTTACGCGGGACGCCCAACATCGCCAGAAGCATGATAGCGCGGCAGTTAGGATGGCCATTACAGTGAATTAACTTGCGGGCGTTTCGCCGCGGAGTCAAGCTGCGTTGTGCGTTAAAGGAGAGAGTGTGCGATTTTTGGCCTGTTTGTTGGCGGCGTCTTCGTTCGGCGTGTCCCTGCAGATCCCGCGTCCCCGAATCACGGGCGATGCCCACATGGCGATTTACGTAAGCGACCTTGCCAAGGCCCGCGTGTTCTACAAGGATTTTTTAGGCTACGCCGAGCCCTACCATCTCAACGCTAAAGACAGCGATCGCGAACGGATCGCCTTCATCAAGATCAACGAAGACCAGTATCTGGAGCTTTTCGCTGAAAAGCCGCGCCAGGAGGGCTGGCAACTGAACCACATCTCGTTCGCCACCGACGATGCCGAGACCATGCGCAAATACCTGGCGTCGCGCGGCGTAAAGGTCCCGGAGAAGGTCGGCAAGGGACAAATCGGTAATTCGAATTTCAATATTACCGATCCCGACGGCAACATCGTGGAGATTGTCCAATACGAAAAGGACGGCTGGACCCGTCAGGCGACCGGAAAGTTTTTGCCGGAGTCGCGCATTTCCACGCACATGCCGCATTTCGGCGTGATCATCGGATCGCTCGCCGAGGCCACGAAATTCTACGGCGACATTCTCGGTTTTCAGGACATTTGGCGCGGGCCGCCGAACGGCAAAGTGCTGAGCTGGGTGAACATGAAAGTTCCCGACGGCCCGGATTATCTGGAGTTGATGCTATACAGTGCCGACAAGCCCGCCGACACACAAGCGAAGAAAGGCACCAAGAATCACATCTGCCTGGTGGTGCCCGATATCGACAAGGCGGTCGCGATCCTGGAAACACGCCGTGCGGCGACCGGCTACAGCAAACCGATCGAGATCAAAGTCGGACAGAACGGCAAACGCCAGGCGAATTTGTACGATCCCGACGAAACGCGCGTAGAGCTGATGGAGCCGAACACGTTCGACGGCAAACCGGTGCCCTCTTCGAAGGCGCCGGCGCCGATGCCGTGACGATTTGAAACAGAGATTCCTTGCGAGGGGAATCTTTGTTAGTGAACCCGGGAAAAATGCCCGGGCTGGGCGTCACTGGGAAGCTTGGGAAACGGTTGGGGAGGATACATGCGATTCAGAATTCTTGGAATAATTGCGGCCCTCACCTTGTTGGTGACTTACGCCGTAGCGCAAGGGCCCACGGCAACTTTAGTGGGCCGTGTCGTCGACTCGTCTCACGGCGCGGTGCCGGGAGCATCCATCAAGATTCGCTCTCTAGACACTAATCAGACTCGCACGGCGATGAGCCAAGCCAACGGGGAGTACACTGTTTCGGCGCTGCAGCCGGGTCCATACCAGATCACGATTACTAAGGAAGGCTTCAAGTCGGTCACCCAAAGCAGAGTGGTTCTGGAGGCCGATCAGTCCGCTCGTTTCGATGTGGAACTAAGCGTGGGCACGATCTCCGAGACGGTCTCTGTACAGGGGGGTGTCACCGCACTGAACACGGAAAATGCCACGCTGGGAGACGTGATAACTCCCGTACAGATCGCGGAGATCCCGCTGTTCGGCCGCGACTTCAACGACCTGGCATTCCTGGTCGCCGGGGCCCAACCCTCGGAGCAGAGCGGCAAAGGCGCGCCCTACATTACCAACGGACAACGTGCCGACTCCACCGGCGTGTTGATCGATGGCCTGAACGACGAAAGTCCTCGGGACGCCGGCGCGCAAGCGCGTCCCCCCCTGGATTCACTCCAGGAGTTCAAGTACGAGACCGCCAACTATTCTGCCGAATATGGGCGCTTGGGCGGAGGTCAGATCAACATGGTCCTGAAGAGTGGCGCGAATCAGGTTCACGGTTCGCTTTTCGAATACTGGGCCAACGACGATTTGGATGCGCGCAACTTCTTCGACACGTCGGCTAAGAGCGAACTGCGACGCAACCAGTTCGGCGGGAGTCTGGGCGGTCCGATCACGATTCCCAAGCTTTACAACGGAAAGGATCGCACTTTTTTCTTCATCAGTTGGGAAAGCTATCGCGCGCGGGCGGGCAGCAACAGCATCGGCGTGGTGCCCAGCACATTGGAGCGACAAGGGAATTTCTCGCAAGACTTCAACGCCACCGGGCAACTGATCTACATCAAGGATCCGCTACTCTCGGGAACGTGCAGTAGCTCCAAGCAAACGGCCTGCTTTCCAGGCAACATCATTCCGTCGCAGAGATTCAATGTGGTGGGACAGAACGTCGCCGGTTTTTATCCGGCGCCCGACGCGGCGGGAGTCAACAATTTCCAAATCAATCTTGCAGCGCCGGATAGCTGGGACAATTTCCTTTTCAAAGTCGACCAGCGATTGGGCAACCGAGATAACCTGTCGGTGCGCGTGATGCAGCGCTGGGAGGAATCCAGCAATCCTTTCTCGGGCGGCGTGCTGGGTTTCGGCGCCACCACCAACACGGCGCAGGAACTCTACGGCGTCTCGGAAACGCGCCTGCTGAGTCCGACGCTGGTCAACGAATTCCGCGGCGGACTGACGCGCACCACCGATTCCGAGCTGAGCGCCCACGCCGGCGTCAACTGGGCCCAGCAACTCGGCATCAGCGGCACGACCACCACTCCAGCCCTCGAGGGCTTTCCTTCATTCAAAATCACCGGTTATGAAACCTTGGGCGACAGCACGTCCAATCCCATCCGTTATTGGGTCAACAATTTCGACTACAACGATGTGCTGACGTGGAGCAAAGGCAAACACACTTTCAAGTTCGGCGCGGATTTCGTGCGCGTGCAGCTCTACCAGCCGACCAATTCCAATTTCAACGGAACGTTCACATCCAACGGCAAGGCCAGCAATGACGGCTTCGCCGATTTGCTGTTGGGCTACGAAAGCAGCACGTCGGTGAAGACCGGAACGGTTACGAATCACATTTTCCAATCGTTGCTGGGCGCTTTTGTGCAAGACGACTACAAGATTCTTCCCAACCTGACGTTGAATCTAGGAATTCGCTATGAAATTCAATTTGCTCCCTACGAACAGGAAGGACTGTTCACCAACTACGTCCCCGGGCTGGGACAGGCCATCATCGGGAGCGCGCAAACGCTGCCGAACCTCAGCGCCACTCTGGCGACGGCCGGCGTGACGGGTCTGGTGGGAGTGGCGGGCATGGGCAATAACGTTCCGTTCTCGACCGTGAATACCAACTACGACAGTTTTGCCCCGCGCGTGGGCCTGGCTTGGCGACCCTTTGGCAACAACAATACGGTTGTCCGCAGCGGCTACGGCGTTTTCTACACCGGCCAGCGGCTCAGCGCCATCCGCACCGACATCGCCAGCGGCTTTCCTTTTTCCATCAGCGAAAGCTTTACCGCGCCGAGCACGAACCCCGCCGCATTGACGCTCTCCAACCCTTTTCCATCCGCGCTGCTAAAATTCTCCGGCGTCACCACGACCAGTGGATATGAGTTGAGTCCCCCGTCGCCGTATGTGCAGAGTTGGAACCTCGGCATCGAGCACCAGCTCGGCAAGGGCGTGGTCCTCAGCGCCACCTACACCGGCTCGAAAGGCACGCATCTCGGACGGAAATACGATCTCAACCAGGAAATCCGGCTGCCGAACAATATATTGCCGAACGGACAGTATCCGCGGCCTTATCCCGGCTTCGGCGACATCGAGTACTACTCGTTCGGATTCAACTCGGCCTACGAGGCGGGAATCCTGACGGTCAAGAAGCGCTTCTCCTCCGGCCTGGCGTTCACCGCCAACTACACTTACGGCAAGTCGATTGATGAAAACTCCGGATTCAACTACGCGGGAGCGGGCGACTTCAACGGCGCGCAGAACTCGCTCGACACCATGGCCGAGCGCGGTCTCTCGGACTTCGATATTCGCCACAGCTTCAACATGAATTTCGTTTATCAGTTGCCGTTCCACAACAACTTCTTGACCAAGGGCTGGCAACTCGCGGGCACTGGAGTGGCCTACAGCGGACAGCCGTTCACGCCGTACGTTTCGGGCGCCAGTATCGACACGGCCCAAGCGAGCCGTCCGAATCGGTTAGCCAACGGTTCGCTGGCCAATCCTACGGTCGCGGATTGGTTCAACTTGAACGCGTTTGCCATTGTGCCCGATAGCGCATTCGCATTCGGCAATTCCGGCCGCGACATTCTGCAGGGTCCCGGAACGCTGGCGTTGAACCTGGCGCTGACTCGCGTCTTTGCGTTCAACGAGCGCACCAACCTCGGCCTGCGGTTTGAGGCGTTCAACTTCACCAATCACGCAAACTTCCAGCTTCCCGGCGATGCCCTGGATAAGAGCAACGCGGGAACGATCACTTCCACCAAGGCCCAAGGCGACTTGGGCGGCCAGCGCACCCTGCAGATCAGCCTGCGCCTGCGATTTTAGTTCATAGGAGAGATATGAAACCGATTCACTGCTCATTTGCGATCATCGCCGCCCTTCTTGCCGCGATCAGCGTTGTGGGGCAAGAGGCCGCACCGGCCAAATGTGAAGGCCTGCCCCCCGGACGTCACGCCAATCTCGAGCGCATGACCGCGGGAATGAATTTAACTTGTGAGCAGCAACTGAAGATCGAGCCGCTGCTGCACGAAGAAGAATCGGTGAGCAAGCCGCTGCAGAAATTCTCGTCTTTCTCGGCGGACGAGCGCGGCGGGGTGATGGATCAAGTCAAGATCGCCGCGCGCCGTCAGATCCGCGAGCAGCTCAAACCCGAACAGCAAAAGTGGATGGACAACGATATCGAGAGCGTCAAAGCAGGCGGCAAGAAAGGCGGCGGAAAGAAAACCGCGGATATCAAGACCGCGCCTGCCGGCGGCGATCCGCTGGCCGACGAACAGGCCTTGAGCCAAGCGGTGATGGCGTACTCCGCTTTCACGGCCGCGGAAAAGAAGTCGATTGTCCTGCAAGTGAAAAAGGCCGCGCGCAACGACAGCAGCTTGTCCCTGACAACGGAACAACAGAAGAAGTTGGATGCCGAGATTGAAGGGTTATCCAAATAGCGTCGGGCATCGATGCTGCGCCGCTCACAAGCGGCTCGGTGGCCTATTGCTCTTGCTCGCCGCGACGCTGGCGGGCCAGGCAACTCCGTCTTGGCCGCAGTTTCGTGGACCATTTGGTTCGGGCATTGCCGCGGAGCCAAGCAATCCGCCGACGGAGTTTGGTCCCGGCCAGCGGCTTCTTTGGAAAACTGCAATTCCCTCCGGTCACGCCTCGCCGAGCATCTGGGGCGGCCGTATTTTTCTCGCCGCTTTCGACAAGCCGGCACACAAACTGGAAGTTTTGGCACTCGATCGCGGTGATGGAAAAATTCAGTGGCGGCGCACCGTGGAGGCCAAAGAATTTGAAGAAGTTCATTCGTTGAATAGCTTGGCCACCGCGACGATCGCGACAGACGGCGAACGCATCTACGCGTATTTCGGCTCGGCCGGAATTTTTGCCTTCGATCTGGACGGGCATCCGCAATGGAGCATCCCGCTGCCGGTGGCACACATTGTTCCGCACGGCAGCGGCGCCTCGTTGGTTGTGGCGGCGGGGAAAGTCTTGCTGAATCGCGACGAAGTTCCTAACACGTATCTGCTCGGCGTCGACGCACGCACCGGAAAAATCGTTTGGAAGCAGCCTCAGAACATGGGACCCGACGAAAAGCGCAACGGCAGCAAGGCCACGCCCGTCATCTGGCGCAATGAGATTATCCTGCATCGCCGCGGCGAGATTGTGGGCTACGACCTCGACACCGGCGCGAGGAAATGGTGGGTCCACGCGCAAACGCAAGGCGCGGGAACGCCGGTCGCCGGGCCGGACGCGATTTATGTCGGCACCTGGGTCAACACCGGGGAGCCCGATTTGATGGTGCCGCTTCCCGATTTCGATTCCCTGCTGAAGGAGTACGACAAAGACGGCGACGGAGCACTCACCATGCAGGAGTTTCCCGATAAATTGCTCATCGCGCATCGTATCGGGCTGGACGGCGTGGAAGGCGCCGACAATTCGCGCCCCAGCCGCAGCATCTTTCAAGCCGCCGACACGAACCGCAACGGAAAACTCGAACGCGCCGAGTGGGAAGCCTACGTGAAAAGCTTGGCCGCGCCGGCTGCCGCGGAACAGCACGGCCTGCTGGCGATCCGTCCCGGCGGCACAGGCGACGTCACCAACTCGCGCGTGCTTTGGAAGGAGCCGCGCGGAGTACCCGAAGTGCCAACGCCTCTGTATTACAACGGCCGCGTCTACATGGTGGCGGGCGGCGGGATCGTGACGTGTCTCGATGCGCAATCCGGCAAGTTGATTTACCGGGGCCGTCTCGGCGCGGACGGCGCTTATTTTTCTTCGCCGGTGGAAGCCTCGGGACGAATCTATTTTGCATCCGACAGCGGCATGGTGACGGTGATCCGCGCCGGCGCCGACAAACTTGAAATTCTGGCGCGCAACGATTTGGGCGATCCCATCTTCGCCACGCCCGCGGTGATCGGCAATGTCATCTACTATCGCACCGCACAGTTCCTCTACGCCTTTGGAAACTGACCGTGGCGGTCGCGCGTCCGGCTGGTCCGCCGCGGCCGGCCATTTCCGCTGGGTGATTTGCGCGCTGCTGTTTTTCGGAACCACCAAGAATTACATGGATCGTCAGATTTTGGGATTGCTGAAGCACACGCTGCAATCCGAATTTCACTGGACCGAAGTTGACTACAGCAACTTGGTGGTGGCGTTTCAACTCGCGTATGCATGCGGCATGGTTGTGGTGGGACGCGTCATCGATCGCCTGGGAACGCGCCTAGGATACGCGATCACCATGGTCTTCTGGAGCATTGCATCGATGAGCCATGCGTTCGCGGGCAGCCTGACGGGCTTCCTGGCCGCTCGCGCAGCCCTGGGTTTTGGAGAATCCGGCGTGATTCCGGCGGGCGTGAAATCCGTGGCGGAGTGGTTTCCGAAAAAAGAGCGGGCCCTCGCCACGGGAATTTTCAATTCCGGTACAAACATTGGTGCGGTGCTGGCGCCGCTCATCATTCCATGGATCACAATCCACCTCGGATGGCGCTGGTCCTTCATCCTTGTCGGGGCGATTGGCTTTTTGTGGCTGGCGTTTTGGCTGCTGATCTATCGTTCCCCGGAGGCACATCCAGGGGTTTCGGCTCGGGAACTTGCGTATATTCGGAGCGACCCCGGCGATTTTTCCCCGCCGATCCCTTGGAAAACGCTCCTGCGGTATCGCCAAACGTGGTCTTTCATCGCCGGCAAGACGCTCAGCGATCCGGTCTGGTGGTTCTATTTGTTTTGGGCGCCGGATTTTCTACAGCGGAAATTCGCTCTGAGCCTCGGTCAAATCGCGGCGCCGCTGATGACGATTTATATCTTGGCAGACATTGGCAGTATCGGCGGGGGCTGGTTGCCATCGTTGCTGATTCGGCGCGGCGCTACGGTGAACGCCGCGCGCAAGCGGGCGATGCTGGCGTGCGCGTTTTGTGTGATCCCGGTAGCCTTTGCGAACCACGTCTCGGGACTTTGGAGCGCGGTGTTGATCATCAGTCTGGCGGCCTCGGCGCACCAAGGATTCTCGGCAAACCTGTTGACGCTGCCCTCGGACATGTTTCCCGCCGCCTCGGTGGCATCAGTCGCGGGACTGGGCGGCATGGCCGGCGCAATGAGCGGTATGTTCGCCGCCAAGATCATCGGCTACGCCCTGCAGTGGACGGGCAGCTACCAAATCCCATTTCTCATCGCCGGCGCGGCGTATTTTGTGGCCCTCGGCGCAATCCAACTGATCGTCCCGAAGCTGGAGCCGATCTCAGTGACTTGATTGCTGGCCGCGTCGTAGGTGTACACCGTGACTTGATTCAGCGCGTTGCTGACACTGGTCCGCCGGCCGGCGTTGTCGTAGCCGTATTGCGTGACGTTGCCGCCCGCGTCGGTGGTGGACGTGACTTGACTCGCGGCGTCGTAACCGGTGCTGGTGGTGGCGGCATTCGGCGTGGTCGGAGCGGCGGTGGTTGAAGTCGAACGATCGACCACATCGCAGGCAAACGACGTCACGATGCCGCGATTCGTCGTCTGCGTACGATTTGGCGGAGATGCCGAGACGCCTGACGCAATCGTGCCGGCCGCCAGCGCCGTTGCGTCAAAGATAATTCGTCAAGTTCAGTCTGACCCGGCCCTCCCCTGACCCGGCCCTCCCCCGCACAATGTCGCCGCCAACAGTTGCCGCAGCGCTGCGAAATCTCGCTGTCTTCTCTGCCTGCGTCCGGCTAGCACGCTTGTCGGTTTCGTTGGGGTAGACTGTAAGACATGGAACATGGGCTAAGCGTGCTCGGACGCTTGTGCCATGCGCGAACGGACTATTTCGACTGCCGTCGTGAACCCTCGCTGGTCTTCTTCGAGACGCAAGTGCTTGAGAAGTTCCTCTGGATCGTATTCATCCTTGGCTAACCAGTAATGAGCAGCGTCATCAATGACGCCCTCAACGAGCTGGCTAGCCGAAATCGCAAGCGATGCCGCCAATACGTCCGATGCCGCGCTTCTGCCATCGGCCCCGCACGACAAGAGCAGACGCTCCCCGCTTCCTTGTACCGGGGAGTCGAAGACCAGAAAGCTCGCCATTGACCGTTCAATCCCAACAAGGCGCACGTATGCACCAGGGAAGTCCCTGTCAATCAGTTTTCCATCGAGCGTTGAACCCATCCGCGCCGGTGGCAGTTCCGCCTCTAATCTTGGCACTGCGTTGAGGTTTAGCAACTCTGACAGGACGGACGACGTTTGACTCAAGACGGCCGCAAATGACGGCTTCCTCTTAGCGCGAACTATGAGTGACCAAGGCATATCCTGCCCTTTCCTTACGGAACGAAACGTATCCACCCATTCGGCGTCAAAATGTTAATCGCGGAGATCACTCCCTGTCGAGGAATGTTCGAGATCTCCGCCTGATCCCGGGATTGCTCAGTAATTCTCTGATTAGGTTCCTATCGCGCATTGTAAGGCGAGGACATACGATTTTCCATCTCGACGATGTGCATGTCAGTTTCGAGTCGGACGCGTCTTTCGGTTTATGGCCTGCGGTTAGTGTCTCTCAGTTGCTCCAAAAAATCGCGACCGGCTTCCTGAACATGCGGATTCGACGATTGGATGGCACGCTTGGCAAGCTGTTCCACCAACCTCATATCGCCTAGATCGACGTACAGGGCATGCAGGCACCAGTATTGTTCATCGTAGGCATTCTGTAGAATTGGCTCCGTCTCTCGCTCGATCCTTTCCAAGATCCATTCTTTCGGTATTCGCATGAGCAAACGCCGAGCTTCCCCTGTACCCGGGCCGTACTCGGAAGATGCCTTGAGCAGCGTGGGAAAGATTTCCTTCAGCTCATCGACATTCAGATGCTCCGCCATTTCGACCGCGAGCGGCCCCTCAGAACTGTTGCCGAGCGATCTCGCGACTAGCTCCGCTAGCGCCGGTCTGCAATGCTTCAGCAACTCGGAGAGAGCAAGGTGGTAATCGTTCTTGGTAACGAGCACACGCTTCCACAGCGTCTCACAAGCATCGTCGATCATGAAGCTGAAGGCCTCACTTTCGTATTTTTCCTCCCGTTCTGCGCCGCCAGGAACTCGCGAAGCGACACTGGAGCCTGTGCTAGGTACTTGGCTATGTCTTCCTCGCCGACGGTCCTTAGGAGCACTTTGTCGCACTCGTCATGCGGCCTTGCCTGCGGCTCGTGATGCCGCATCCCCGTATTCAAAGCTCCAAGTCACGGCGGCCTTCCTAACAAAACCGGCCAGGTCGTAGGGGAGGCCGAAGTCCCCTGTGCTTTCCTCGGCGATCTCGATAATCATCCGTCCTCGGGAATAACAGCGGTAACCAGGGGATTTGACAAAAGCCTTTGACGCAGCGCTCCGATGCGCTTTGCCATCTCAGACGGCACAGAGCCAATGCTCTCATATTGCCCCTCCAATGAATAGCGCCTGTACCAGTGCTCGTAACGCGTTCTCTCCTTGTCTTCCCGATTGCCCCACAGGTTGGCAGCCACGGAAGCTGCTCCCCGCTGCGTGACACTATAGAGCACGGAGGTCGGTGAGTCTTCCAGACACGCGCCGGCTAGCTGGATCTTGTGCGTGTGCAACAGCACCATCCAATCGAAGAGTTCCTGCGCATCCGTAAAGTCGGCGACGTGGCCGCGTATCATTTCCTCGTGAATGGATTTTATCGATAGTCTCCCCATCAGAATGTCTCCACCTGATAGCTAATTAGCTGTACGGAACTTGATTAGGTTCCTATCGCGCAGTGGAAGGCGAGGACATCCTGATCTGCGGCGCCATTTTCTCGGGCATTTTGCGCAACCTCCAGGAAGTCTTACCTTCGTGTCTGCCCATTCGCCGGCCAGCGAAGGAGAATCACGCTCTCGATTCTGATGATCGCACGAAATTCGGGAAAATAGGTTGCGCAGGTCACCGCCCCGTCCGCCTCTCCAGGAGTGAGCTAAAGAATCGGAGAGGGTCATCGCTCTTTTCCGACGCAGAACCGTCGATGAACCCGATGAATTGCGTCCTGAAAATCCTTTGGTGCCTCTGTCAGTCGCAGTCGCTCGACCAGTTCGTCCGCGCTGTACTGATCTTTCGGAAGCCAATGATGCCCAGGATCGCCCAGTTGTGCGTTCAAGACCTTCGCGCCTGCGGCGGCGAGTGCAGCAACAAGCACTTCCGACACGGGGTTCGGACCGTCCGTATCGAAGGAGAGCAGCGCGCCGTCGCGATTGTCCTGACTGTCGAGGACAAAGAGGCTTGTCCGTGATCCCTCGACACCAATGAGGCTTATGTCGACGCGCGGCAACGCATCGTCAAGCAGGCAATCCTCGAAACTCATCTCTCGCTTCCTGCCCGAGACTCGCACTGCGAACTCGGGTGGTTCTTCTAAGTGTAGGATTTGCGTCAGGACGTCCGTCGCCTTATCCAGCAAGTCTTTGAGCTTCACGTTGTTCACTCTCGAGAGAACGAGCAACGAGAATGATCTGCGACCTCTTGGCGCAAATGCAGCACGCAAGAACATCATCGCTAGACCGAGGCCTACGAGGACTGCGCCTAGCGTGGCAAACGCTTGCGTGAACACGAACGCCAAGACAAACCCTACTAAGCCTAAGACGAGTAGGCCCTTAGAGACAGGATCCATGAAGGCCGTTCGTTCGTAGAAGCTAGTGTTGACTGCCATTTGTGCTTATCGTTTGCGCGATTAGACTCGCGCCCGCTGCCATCGTGCTTCCGCTCGTGAAGTAGCCATTCTCCGCAAGGGAAAGCACCGAACGGAGAGGACTAATCGTGTCGCCGACCAAATTCTGAAACCCAGTGTTCGAAACGGGATAGAACTTGCTGGAGTAGAAGGCATATGTTCCGAAGGAGTTGCTACGCAGGCCGAGCGTCGCGAATGTTGGTCCCGAACTCGAGAAGCCAAAGCCGACGATCATCTTCGAGAGGCTTACGTTGCGAGCATTCTTCGCTAGCTGCGACATCGCGCCCCAGGCCGCGTTCTTGTCGAAGAGAGCGCCGCTTAGAAGGCCCACAATGCTTGCCGGATAGACCGCAGATACCGATGCGCCCGACATTTGCTGTGGGTCGGACATATTGAACACGGGACCGATCGTGACAGAGAATCCGGCACCCCTGCCTGTCTTGAAGTTTCCAAGCGGATTTGTACCCGCTCCAGCAGTCAACGAATAGAACCACGACTGGGTGCTGAACTGATACAGCAGGTCAATTCCACCTTCCACCGTGTACCCTCGTCCACTCACGTTCCCATGAACGCTGATTACGGCGGCATCGAAGGACGGGTTCGTGCCAGTCGCACCGAGGACTATTCCCGTTACGGCCACCACATTTACGATGCTGTAAGGAATTGGGATGCGCGTGAGGATGCGCGTGACATCCACAGGCAAGACCGAGACGGTATCCAAGAACTTCCAGCCAAGTATTGGCGCTCGTATGCTCAAGTTAATCGCCGATCATTGAGGCGACCAAAGCCGCAATCACCGCTTCAACGTCCACTTAATGCAATTCGTGCCGGCAACCACGTTTACGATGCAGTAGGGGGATCAAAGGGGGTCCCCACGCGTTGCCGCCGGTATGTGCCGTCCGTCTCGGCCGTAAGTGTCCACTGCGTCCAGATGAACAGGGCAATGGCGCTGGGCACGGGAACAAGCAGCATAATCGGGTCTAGCCTATCTCGAAAGAGTAGCATCCACCAGCCAAACCATAGGAGAAGCATCCCGTACCACGCAAGTCGTCCAGGCCGCGGCGCACTGCGAGGAAACAGGGACAGGCACCAAACCAATGCAACGGTGAACAACAAGCCGAGAAGGGCGAGCAAATCGAGGCTCGCTGAAATCGCCCAGCACATCATTGGAGCAACGGCCGGTATCAATCCCCGAATCAAACCAGGCACGCGCCGGCGCACCTCTGGCCTTCTCGCGCGGAAGAGCGCGATAATCGGCAGGGTCAGCACGAGGGTCACTGAAGCAAATACGATACGATGAACCACCATGCTCGGCCACAACCGGCCCAACGCAGGCACGTGCCTCTCTGGCCAAAAAAGCCAGTCACCGAGAGAGCCACGCAAAGGAATCACGTTCTGGTACAGGGCGCTCGCGATCAGCGCACCTAGTGCCATGGAGGCAGCCATCTCCCAACCCATCGCCATCCGCCGATTGCGCGCATTTCCAGCATCCGCCATTGTTTCTCCGCCTTAGTTAAGGAGCGAGCCTAATTCCTTAAGGGACCGATCCGACCACCGGAGTTGTCCTCCAGGTATGTAAAACAGCGGGTCACTCTGATCATGGTTGTCGTAATATCCGGGAGTGTCTTTGTCGGCATTCACCGTGCTGAGTCCGAGTTGATGGCCGATCTCGTGGGCGGCGGTAGTGCCGATACCCCAACCGATCTCCGGAAGGTTCCTCCTCTTATTCGCGATGCCGTTGGTGAATTCCGCCTGATTGAGGATGCAAGAGTAATTGATGAAGCTGTAGTTTGACGGCGATATCCTCGTACCACCGCAAGAAGTTCGTGGGTAGTCTGAGTCAATCTCGACTATGTGATCGCCACTACCGCCTTCGCTAACCCGAACTCTGGGAAATCCGTAGAACGCACGGCTCAATGCCTGAACAGCGCTCTGCTTGACCAGCGTTATCTCTGCGTCCGACAACGACTGCCGTTGCGGATTGCGCGGGTGAAGGTCATCTTGCCAGAAGAAGTCGTTCTTGAACTTCAACACCATGTCGATGTGGTGCAGGAAGTGGTATGCAATCGCGGCGGTTACGGCAAGGGTGCCAATAGTTACGGCAACGGCGACGGCGGTACTGACTTCGTCAATTTCATGTCCGCTTGGATCCGTCTGGTTAGCGGGGTCCGCACCAGCGTACAAGTACTTATGGAGCGAGATCGGCTCTGTCGAAGAACCCTCATACGTATCCATCGTCCAGAGGCGACCGGTGGCCGTGTTCAGGTAGCGGGCCCGGTTGTAGTAGAGGCCGAGGTCGGAGTCGAATTGCTCGCCGGCAAACAAGAACTCATTCGGCGTAACGCCCGTTGAGCTGACGATATTGCCGAAGGCGTCGTAATCGTAGCTGTCGGTCACCGTGCCTATGGAGTCGGTCAGTAGGCGGACCGAGCCGCGGCCGTCGTCGGCGTAGTAGCGGATCTCCGTGCTCCTACGCTGGCTCAGCCGCTGCGTGCCGTAGGCGAACTGGCGCGTCTCGCCGCTGCCGATGGTTTCAACTACGACTTGTGCGTATCCGGTCGGGTTGAGATCGTCGACGAGATATTTCGTGGTTACTCCATTGACCGTCTTCGACACCCGATTGCCGTCGCCGTCGTAGAGCATCGAGATCGTACCGGTCGAGAGCAAGTGATTCTCGAAGTCGTACGTGTATGTGGCGCCAGATGACTGAGTCGTGTTGCCGTTCGGGTCGTAGCCGTCGGTCGAGAGGCGATCATCGTTATCGAAGTTCGACGTTGCGGATTGAATCGGAGCGAGCGTCGACGTAAGCGTCTTGCGATTACCGACCGCGTCGTAGGTGTAGGAAACCGCACCCGACGCCGCGACGCCCGACACCGTTTCGCTCATCAAGCGATAGATATTGTCGTAGGCATAATTCACCGTGCGGCCGCTCAGTTCCGTCACCGACGTGCGATGACCCGCGGCGTCGAGCGTGTACCCGTAGCTGGCCAACGGTGTGGTGTTGGTCCCTACGGCGAGATTGGTCAGACGATTGCGGCTGTCGTACGTGTAGGCGTGCGACACTCCGTTCGGCGTGGTGAACGATCCCAGGTTACCGACCGCGTCGTACGAGTACGACGTGGTCCCTGTGTTCGGTTCCGCGACCGTGGCCAAGCGGTTCAGCACGTCGTAAGTGTAGTTGACCGCCAGTCCTGCTGTCGATAGGACTGTCAGGTTAGAGGCAAGGTCATAGGTGTAGTTCAGCGTGCCCTCGGGCGTGGCCTTCGACGTGAGACGGTCGCGATTGTCGTAGCCGTAGGTCGTCGTGCCGCTCGGATCGGCCATCGTTTGGCGTTTTCCGGTATTCGTGTACGTGAACGTCACCGGCGACGCGCTGAAACTGGCGTCGGGAGTCTTCGACAACAAGCGATTCAGCGTGTCGTAGCCGTACGTTGTCGTCTTGCCGTTGAAGTCCGTGCGAGTGTGTAAATTCCCACCAAGATCGTACGCGTAACTTTCCGACTGGCTTCCCGGCAACGTGCGGCCAATGCGCCGTCCACGCTGATCGTACTGATAGTTCGTGGTGTGCAGATTCGCGTCGGTCTGCGTGATGCGGTTGCCCACTTCGTCGTAACCGTAGCTCGTGACTTGATTCAGCGCATCGGTCACCGACGTGAGCCGGCCCAGGGCGTCGTAGCCGTATTGCGTGGTGTTGCCGTTGGCATCGGTGCGCGATTGCACGCGACCCACGGCATCGTACGCGGTGCTGTCGAACTTGCCATCGGGATACGTTGTTTTCACCAGACGATTGTCGGCGTCGTAGGTGCTGGTGGTGACGTTGTTGTTCGCGTCCTTCACCGTGACTTGATTGCCCGCCGCGTCGTAGGTGTATACCGTGACTTGATTCAGCGCGTTGGTAACACTCGCGCTGTCTTCTCTGCCTGCGTCCGGCTGGCACGCTTGTCGGTTTCGTTGGGGTAGACTATAAGAGATGGAACTTGGGCTAAGCGTGCTCGGACGCTTGTGCCATGCGCGAATTCGATTACTTCGACTCTGTCCAGCCGAGGACCGGCAAGCTACTCCGAAACTTGTTGATCTTTCCTGTTGCGATATCTACAACCAATACCTCTGGAGGGATGCCCTCGGTCTTGATGCTCGTCACTATCAGCTTGCTCGAATCGGGCGACCAAACTGGCCTCAGACTGAGTATGCCATTAGCCACGCTCGCCTTTCCATTGCTGTGCAAGGTTACGACCGTCCTGGTCCCGGTCCCGTCCGGTCGCACTATATTACACCGGTTACCGAGTTGGTCTAGGTACGCAATCCACTCGCCCGATGGCGACCACGAGGGAATCTCTCCGTCGGCCACGGCCCATATCTTTCCAGTTTCGACATCAACAGCCATGACGGATTGCTCTCTGCCCCCGGTGCCGAATGCGCGGTTCAGCTCGTAAACGATCTGCCTACCGTCCGGTGACCAGCTAGGACGCGCGGCATGTCCAATACTTGGACCCGCGCTCTTAGCTCCACTACGGCAATCAATGAAGTGCAAACGGACCCCTTCTCCCCGTTCGCCGCCCTTCGCAAACGCTAATCGCGAGCCGTCAGGCGTAATCGCCACAGAATCGACGCCAGACACAGCTTCATAGTCCGTCCACTTTCCGTCTGGGACTGAATACACCGCAACACTCGCTCGTGGCGGCTGGCTTGCCCTCACCCTCAAACAAGCAACGAGTTTGCCATCGCGGGAGATGCTTGGGAATATCGGACTGCCAAAGCCCCACGCCCGAGGCGCGCCTGCCTCCGGCAGGACCTTGATGGTCTGACCAGCGGTCGTTACTTCGAGCTGGTCAACCTCTCCCCAGCCTAGCAGTAGCGTTGCCCCGGGCATTCGCAATGGTGAAGCTCCCTTTGCTTGTGCACCTACCTCAAGGCATGCTAGCAGGCAAAGAGCGAAGCTCACAAGTTTGAGCGTCAGATGTCCCAGAAAGCCTCCTCACAGTTCGGTCGATCCAGATACTGCAATCCTACTGATACCACTTTCCTGGCTTGGAGCTGTACCCCGGCGACTTTGGTTCTGGTGGCGGATTAATGGATCCCGCCGGGTTCCTCGCCAGCATGTTGTAGGTAAACGAGTTACTGTTGTACCCATCGAACTCCTTCCAGAACTGCAACTTGTAGTGAGCGATGTAGCTATTCCCACACGAGGGACAGGGCCAGTGGCTGGGATCCGCCCAGTACTCGAGCCCTTGAGAAAAGGCAGGGACATCCATGATAAGTGATGAAGGGAAAACTTCCGAGACCGCAAATGGATGTCTGGTTCCGCGAACCGCGGGAATCGACGCTGAGAAGCAAACGCGCGATCTTCGTTACGTGCTCCAACCATCAGGGCGGCTCCCAGAGCACGTCGACAGGGCAACTCCGTCTGCCCTCTTGACTTTACTTATCATGGATGTCCCCCCAGTCCTCAGTCCCCCCAGTCCTCAGTGAAGTTTCGATGGTTCCTACCTCCTAGTACAGGGCATCGATCACGGTTCCTTTGTGAACAACACGGGCTTGGATTTGACAAACGTCGGATGCACGAACGCTCCAACGACCAAGTAGTAAGGGCCGGGCGGTACCATGGCATCTAAGTTTCCCATTACAGGAGGCTTTGGCGGCGCGGGCGGCTCTGGAGGATGATCGTCAACCTTAACCCACGTCAGATCGGCAAGTGCAAATTGCCGTTGCACGGATTCTCCGGCTTTAATCGTGAATGATGTTTTGGGGAGCGCTCCATTTAGCGCTGGGGCAACAAAAAAAGACGCCCAGAACAGCCCATGCTCGGTTTCACGCGGGACTCGGCCCCTGGCAGCAAAAAGGCGCACGCCCATGCCATCAATGTTCGCCGCCTTGTCAGATCGATTCTCAATCGAAACAACAACTTGGTTTTTCACATTCTTCGAGCTGTTCACACGAACTTCAAAGCAGACTTGACAACTCGGCTGCGTAGCGGCTTGTACACCCTGCGAAAGCACCCATGCGATGAGCAGGATGACGGCACGCGCAAAAACTGGCGGCATACGAATCGACCCTCCTTTCAGTAAGTATCTCTTCCAAGAACAATAATGGCTCTCGCTACTGAGGCCTGTAGGTTCCGCCCAGTCTCTCAACCGAGCCGTTTGGCAGAACCTTCTTGAACCCGTTATAGTACTTCTTCGCCGCAAACATCTCAGGACCACTCGTCCAGTTCTTTCCTTCCCTCTGGCACGCCCCGGCGGCTGCTACCACCGAACACCCTGAGACGTATGCCATTGACTGCAAGAATCCATCGTCGATATGGCATGCATGAATTTGAATCGTGCAAGGCTTTGCAAAGCGCACGTCGCCACTCTTGATGCTCTTCTGCAAGTCGCTGACGTAGGCGGTTTCGCCTGGGCGGACGTACGCTGGCGGCAATGTCCCATCGGAGTAGAGGCCGCGATACCCAAGTCGATCACTCGCCACCTGTATTCCCGGAATACCGAACCCAGGGTAAGTATAGTTACCTTGCTCGTCGTGCGATGACCAGCCATGGCCGGCGATCGTCAATGTGCCAATCTGCCCCGTCTTATTGCAGACCGTCTTGAGGTAGTTAATCATGGACATTCCCGTGTTTTGCCTCGACCACTTTCCGGGGTCCGACAGCGAGCTCGCGACGCTGTCGAAAAAGTTGTTCTGAGAAGCGATACCGCTCGGGATCGACAAGCCGACCCGAAGTGGCCTCGCGGTAAGGAGCGTCCCCGTTTGAATCGATGGCATCGCGTCCAGGGTCATCGAAACGGCAACAGCGCCAATCACCTCGTCGATCTCATTGCCACTAGGATCAAGATTGTCGATTGGGTCACCTTCGGCATAAAGATACTTGTGCAGCGAAAGGGCGTCTCCGTCGTTGCCTTCGAACGAATCGACGTTCCAGAAGCGGCCCGTGCTGGTGTTGAGGTACCGCGCTCGATTGTAGTAGAGACTCAGGTCGGAATCGTACTGCTCACCCGCAAAGAGGAATTCGTTAGGTGTTACGCCAGTGGAGTTGATTAGGTTTCCGAAACCATCATAATCATACGAGTCAGTCACCGTACCGGTCGAGTCGGTGAGCAGGCGGACGGAATCATGGCCGTCATAACCGAAATAGCGAGCCTCGGCCGCTGCGTTAGAGACACGACGTTGACTCAGCCTTTGCAAGCCGTAAACGAATTGGCGCGTTTCCGATCCGGTGGTTTCAAGTACGACTTGCGGATAGCCTGTCAGATTGTGGTCGTCGACCAAGTACGTTGTCGTGACCCCGTTGACGGTTTTGGACACCCGATTGCCGTCGCCGTCGTAGACCATCGAGACCGAACCCGTCGAGAGCAGGTGATTCTCAAAGTCGTACGTGTACGTTGCGCCGGACGATTGAGTCGTGTTGCCGTTCGGGTCGTAGCCGTCGGTCGAGAGGCGATCATCGTTATCGAAAGTCGACGCTGCGGATTGAATCGGAGCGAGCGTCGACGTCAGCGTCTTGCGATTGCCCACCGCGTCGTAGGTGTAGTTGATCGCACCCGACGCCGCGACGCCCGACACCGTTTCGCTCATCAAGCGATAGATATTGTCGTACGTGTAATTCACCGTGCGACCGCTCAGTTCCGTCACCGAAGTGCGATGACCCGCGGCGTCGAGCGTGTACCCGTAGCTCGCGACATTTCCCGCCGCCGTGCCCACCGCGAGATTCGTCAGGCGATTCCGCGCGTCATAGGTGTATCCGTGCGAAATGCCGTTGGGCGCCGCGAACGAAGCGAGATTACCGACCGCGTCGTACGAGTACGACGTGGTCCCTGTGTTCGGTTCCGCGACCGTGGCCAGGCGGTTCAGCACGTCGTAAGTGTAGTTGACCGTTAGTCCCGTTGTCGATAGGACCGTCAGGTTAGAGGCAAGGTCATAGGTGTAGTTCAGCGTGCCCTCGGGCGTGGCCTTCGACGTGAGACGGTCGCGATTGTCGTAGCCGTACGTCGTGGTTCCGCTCGGATCGGCCATCGTTTGGCGTTTTCCGGTGTTCGTGTACGTGAACGTCACCGGCGACGCGCTGAAACTGGCGTCGGGTGTCTTTGACAGCAGGCGATTCAGCGTGTCGTAGCCGTACGTTGTCGTCTTGCCGTTGAAGTCCGTGCGCGTGTGCAAATTCCCACCAAGATCGTACGCGTAGCTCTCCGCCTGGCTCCCCGGCAACGTGCGGCCAATGCGCCGTCCACGCTGATCGTACTGATAGTTCGTCGTGTGCAGATTCGCGTCGGTCTGCGAAATCCGATTGCCGACTTCGTCGTAACCGTAGCTCGTGACTTGATTCAGCGCATCGGTCACCGACGTTGAGGTCAAACTATTGACCACATCGTAAGCAAACAATGTCACCATGCCCCGATTCGTGGTCTGCGTGCGATTGCCGTTGAAATCGTACGCCGTGACGTCGGTTGTGTTGTCGGCGTACGTGGTGGTCGCCTTCGAAAAGGCGGGATAGTCGCTTTGCCGAGATTTCACGCGACCCATCGGTGCTTTTAGGAGAGAATAAAGATATGGGATGGTCCTATTCGCACGTAGTGTTGTTTGGTCCCGATCATCATCAGGTTATCCGTGAGCTCGATGGTCATGAGGCCGCCGTCTCGCCGACAGTTAATGGATTCACGTTGATAGCTGTGCCTGAAGCGCGTGACGGCGCCAAGATGTTATCATTCGGCAGGTCATTGTCGGCCAAGTTGGCATGTCCCGCAGTTATCATTTCGGAATTTGACGATGATGTCCTCGAGTACACGCTGCTTGAAGCCAGCGAGGTTGCCGACTCCTATAATTCCACGCCCGATTATTTCGATTTTGCCGGAACACATATCCCACCGCGAGGCCCGCAAGGAGGGAACACCACCAAACTGTGTGCTTTACTTGGACGGCCAGAATTGGAAGCCCAACTTGAGGCGATCCTACGCAACCCGGAACTTGTCGACGCACCGGAACGCCATCGACAGATGGTAGCGATGCTAGGCTGTCCGAGTTTTTCGGTGGGATTCGACTACGAGGCCTTGCAAGAAGGCGAGCTGCCTGAGGGTATCGAAGAATCGGAGATTACCTATCTCGGTTCGATATGATGGTTAATTCATCCAACTACTAAGGCCTCTCCGCTTCACGTATTTCTCAACACGTTCCCTCGTCCTCAGCGTAGTTAGCGCTTCACAAATGGCGCCACGTCCGGTCGCATGATTTCTTTCTCATAGGCGTCGTCAAGCTCCTCTGGCGCAAAACCGACTTCCCTCAAGTCCCTGATCACGACCCAATCCTTGACCGACACCTCCTCTCGCAGGGCCTGAATATCCCCCGGCGATATGCTTACTATTGCGTTTGGTGATTCTTCCGAAATCTCAACCAACCGGCAGCGCCGCCCCGCTACAGAGGCCAAACCTCGACACGAGGCCAGCGGCCCAATCAGGATTGGATAGATATTTTCGAACCTCTCTCCCAAACGGTCTGTCCAGGACGGCACGCCACCCAGACTCACGAGCATATTCATAGTCCGACAGTCACCGTGAAGGCAGCCGTACCCAAAACAGTCAGGTAGACGAAATAGATGAAGAAGCGCCTGCTGAATCCAATCGACGGATTGTTCCTGGAGCTCCGGATCGTTGAAGTTGCCTGCGCATTCCAAAGTGATGGAAAACTCGGCCACGGAAGGACGGGGTAGCCGGTAGCCCTCGTTCGGAGGGCTTTCGCCACCGCCGAAGCTTTTCCTTTGGCGTTCGTCGTCTCGACGTTCCAGCTTCTGGGAGGGTACCGGCGCCCAAATGCTGCTAGTTCGCGAAGGCGAAAAAAATATCGACAGGTCGACGGCCTGGAGCGGTCGGCCACGCCAGCTTTCGACCGAACTCCATTGCAGATCGATTTCGTTCAATCCCTCCGATTGGAGCTGTTGAAGGATCTGCTCGCGGTTCGTCGAACGCATCCTTCGTGTTTTGCCGCGGCTCCACCATCTAGCTATCCATTCGCTCGTCGACGACTCTGCAACCGTGGGAAAACGAACTAGATCTATCAGGTTTTCGCCCTGCTCTCGTGTCGCCAGTTCGAGATAAAGCGTGAATTTCATAAGTCGCCCTATGCGACAAGATCGAGACTGTTCTCCGCCTCAGTTCCCTTGATCGCGATTGGAATCGCGTCCTTAATCGTTTCGATCTCGGAAGCCTGCTTCCCAAAGAGCGTGAGAAAGTTGACCAGTTTCCCCGCCGCCGTGCCAACCGCCACGGACAGTGTAAAGCCAAAGGTCTCCTCGAGGATGTCGTGGAACGTCTCTAGATCCGACTTGTTTGTCGTATAGAAGAGTATCCCTTCTACGTTAAAGACGAGCGTACTGTAAGTAGTGCCGCCGCTTGCTACGGGAATGACGCGACCGTCGCGTAACCACTTCGTGTCGGGAGTGATTCCTGAGAAGCCCAGCGAGAGACCGTACAAGCCCCACGTATAGGATGCCCGTGCGATTCCAGAAACCGTGAGCGGTTTGATCTCCATCCAGATTCTCCCTCCAGAACCATCACCGCGCTTGACTCGAAGATCTAAAATGTCAGGTTTCAGTGTGTAGGCCCAACTCTGCCTTGACCATTTACCAAACGAAACCGATAGTGGGTCATCGCCGAAGTCGGCAATGTATGCGGCCTGAACAGCGTCCTCAACGGCATAGCCGAATTGCTGCGTGTACAGGCCCGTCGGGTCGGCAAAATCAACGGGGTTTGCGCCTGAATAGAGGTAGCGGTGTAAAGAGCTTGGGTCTCGAAGCGTGGGCTCTTGACTGTCGCCGGTTAAGAACCGCCCCGTAGTTGTGTTGAGGTAGCGCGCGCGGTTGTAGTACAACTGCAGGTCGGAGTCGAATTGCTCGCCGGCAAAGAGGAATTCGTTGGGTGTGACGCCCGACGAATTCACGATGTTGCCGAAGGCGTCGTAGTCGTACATATCGGTCACTGTGCCGGTCGAGTCGGTGAGCAAACGCACCGAGCCGTGGCCATCGTAGCCGTAGTAGGTGACCGTTCCGTTGCGGCGTTGGCTTAGGCGCTCGAGTCCGTACACGAATTGCCGGGTTTCTGACGGCGTCGTTTCCAAAATCACTTGCGCGTAGCCTGTAGGGTTCCAGTCCGCGACGAGATATTTCGTCGTTACACCATTGACCGTCTTCGACACGCGATTGCCATCGCCATCGTAGACGATCGAGACCGCGCCCGTCGAGAGCAAGTGATTCTCGAAGTCGTAGTGATGCATCGCGCCGGACGATTGAGTCGTGTTGCCGTTGGAATCGTAGCCGTCGGTCGACAAACGGTCATCCGAATCGAAGTTCGATGTGGTCGATTGGATCGGCGCCAATGTTGAAGACAGCGTCTTGCGATTGCCGACCGCGTCGTAGGTGTAGGAAACCGTGCCGACGTTGACCACCGATTCGTTGGTCAAGCGATAGATATTGTCGTAAGCGTAATTCACCGTGCGACCGCTCAGTTCTGTCACCGACGTGCGATGACCGGCCGCATCCAGCGTGTACGCGTAGCTCGCGACATTTGCCGCCGCCGTTCCCACCGCGAGGTTCGTTAGGCGATTTCGAGCGTCGTAGGTGTATCCGTGCGAAATGCCGTTGGGCGTCGCGAACGAAGCAAGGTTACCGACCGCGTCGTACGAGTACGACGTGGTTCCCGTGTTCGGCTCCGCGACCGTGGCCAGGCGGTTCAGCACGTCGTAAGTGTAGTTGACCGTGAGTCCCGCTGTCGATAGGACTGTCAGGTTAGAGGCAAGGTCATAGGTGTAGTTCAGCGTGCCCTCGGGCGTGTTCTTCGACGTGAGCCGGTCGCGATTGTCGTAGCCGTAGGTCGTCGTGCCACTCGGATCGGCCATCGTTTGGCGTTTTCCGGTGTTCGTGTACGTGAACGTCACCGGCGATGCGCTAAAGCTCGCGTCGGGCGTCTTCGACAACAAGCGGTTCAACGTGTCGTAGCCGTAGGTCGTGGTCTTGCCGTTGAAATCGGTGCGCGAGTGCAGATTGCCGGCGTTGTCATACGCATAACTTTCCGATTGGTTCCCCGGCAACGTGCGACCGATCCGCCGTCCGCGCTGATCGTACTGATAGTTCGTCGTGTGCAGATTCGCGTCGGTCTGCGAAATCCGATTGCCCACTTCGTCGTAACCGTAGCTCGTGATTTGATTCAGCGCATCGGTCACCGACGTGAGCCGGCCGAGTGGATCGTAGCCGTATTGCGTGACGTTTCCGTTGGCATCGGTGCGCGATCGCACGCGACCCACGGCATCGTACGCGGTGCTGTCGAACTTGCCATCGGGATACGTTGTTTTCACCAGACGATTGTCGGCGTCGTAGGTGCTGGTGGTGACGTTGTTGTTGGCATCCTTCACCGTGAGCTGATTGCCCGCCGCGTCGTAGCCGAAGACGGTCGTCTGACTTAAGGCATTTTGGACCTTCGTCCGGCGACCGGCGTTGTCGTAGAAGTACGTTGTGGTGTTGCCCAGCGCGTCGACCGTCGAGGTCACCTGGCCGGCGGCATCGTAGTTCGTCGTTGTGGTGGCGGCATTCGGCGTGGTCGGCGCGGCGGTGGTCGAGGTCAGGCGATTGATCGCGTCGTAGCCAAATGCCGTGACGATCCCGCGATTGGTGGTCTGCATGCGATTGCCGTTGGCATCGTACTGCGTCACATCGGTCGTGTTGTCCGCGTAAGTCGTGGTCGTCAAGCGACCGTCGCTGTCGTAGACGTATTGCGTTTGATGGCCGAGTTCGTCGGTGCGCACATCCACTTGGCCCAGCGTGTTGTAGTGCGTTTGCGTAAATGTGTTGTCGGGGAATGTGGTCTTGGTCAGTCGATTCTGACCGTCGTACGCATATTGCGTCAGCAACGTCTGCGGCGCTCCGTTGAAGGTGCGCATCACACTCTGCGTCAGGCGATTTCCGTTGCCGTCGTAGGTGTTGGTCGTGACGTTGGTCAACGCGTCGGTTTGCATCAGCAAATTGCCGTTGTTGTCGTAGGCGAATGACGTGGTCTTACTGTTCGCGTCGGTCGTCGAAGTGACGCGGCCGAAGTTGTCGTACGTATTGGTGGTGACGTTGCCCGCCGCATCCTTGGTCGTCAACAGATTTCCGTGCGTGTCGTAGGTGTTGGTCGTCACGTTGCCGCGCGGATCGGTGATGGTTAACGGCTTGTTGAGCGCGTTGTAGGTGTATCCGGTGACGTTGCCGAGCGGATCGGTTTGGAAGCGCAGATTGCCGGCCGCGTCATAGGTGTAGTTGGTGGTGCGATTGAGCGCGTCGGTGTCGCTCGTCTTGTTGTCGCTGGCGTCGTAGGTGGAACTCGTGACGTGACCAAGCGCGTCGGTGGTTTGCAGGATGTTGCCGTCTTGATCGTACACGTAGGTCGTGGCATTTCCGTTGCGATCGGTGACGGTTTGCGTGTTCGCCGCCAGGTTGTACGTCATACCAATGCTCTTGCCGAGCGCGTCGGTGGTGCTGGTCAGGCGATTCGTCGTGGGATCGTAGCCCGCGGTGAGCCCGGATTGTCCGTTGGGCAGCGTGACGCCGGTGAGATAGTCGCCGGGCGCGTACGCGAACGTTGTGGTGTTGCTGGTGCGATCGGTGTACGACGTGAGATCCGCGCCGGTATAAGCGTAGGTATTCGACTTGCCGTTCGGATCGGTGATTTGCGTAATTCGTCCTTGGGAATCGCGCACGAAAGTCACGCCCGCGCCGGTGGACGAAGCAATTCCGTTGGCCGAGAACGTCAACGTATTCCCGTTGGTGTCCCTGATGCTCCGCACGCCCAGCACTTGATCGATCGTGTAGCTCAAGCCGTTGGCGAGCGTCAGCACAAACGTGGTGGGATCGTAGAGATTGCCGTCGAGGCCAATCAAGTTGATCGCCGCCGGCGGACTGCCGTCGATCAACGTGCTGCCGCCGTCGAGGGGCGCGAGCGTGGCGCCCTGCGTGCCCGCGGTGGCCTGGATTTGCTGGAAGGTCACGGTGGGATTGGTGATCGAGAGGAACTGCTGGCACTGCGGACTCGCTTGGGCCTGGAATTTGTACACCGTGTTGTTGGGGAACACCACGGTGACAATCTTCGTGTTCGTCGAACTGATGCAGAACTGCGGCGAAAGCGCGCTGTATTCGAGATCCTCGAACCAGTTGGCGCTCAGCGAGTGATTCTTCTGCAAGCGGATGTTGGTGACGGCCAAGCGCCAGCCTACGCCGAAGTCGCCGACGTTCTTGTCGCGCGAGTCGTAACTGCGCGTGATCGTGATCGGTAGTCCGGTGAGCGGCACGGTCATGTCGTTGAACGCCAGACTGAACACGCCGATCTTCATGTTGCGGCTCACCGTGACCGAGGAGGTCGCGGTGGTGACCTGACCCACCGAATCGGTGGAGGTCAACTGAATCTGATACGTGCCGTTCAGCAGCAGCGTGGGATCGAAAGTCGCCAGTGTGGCATTCGACACCGCGCCGACACCCGTGGCCATGGTGACGTAATTCTGGGTTGGGCGCGTGGTGTCGAGCAAGGCGTATCGCAGAGACCACGCCCCGTCGGAAATGGTGGCGGTGATCGGCGTCGGTTGAGTAATTTCACTGCCGTCGACCAAGGACAACGTGACGGTTGGCGGCGGGCCGGGCAGCGGCAGCACCAGCACCGAAGTGGTTCCTGTGGTTTGCAGCGATCCGTCCTGAGCCAGCAGTTGCACCGAGTACGTGCCGGCGGCGCTGAAGGTCGCGGTCGTGGCGGCTTGCGACGGATTGGCGAACGTTACCGTCCCCGGACCGCTGACTTTGCTCCAGGCGATCGTCAGATTACGTCCCGAGGGCACACTCACGGCGCTGCCGTTCAGCACGGCGGTTGTATTCGGCAACTGAATCGTTTGGGGCGGCGGCACGGTGACGCTGGGCGGCTGTGTCGCGGCCGCATTCAATGTGATGGTGGTGGTTTTGCTGGTGGTAAGGGCGCCGTCGTTCGCGCTGAGTTGCAACGTGTAGGTGCCGACGGAGCTGAGGGTCACTTGGGTGACCGCCGAATGCGGATTGGCGAACGTCGCCGCGCCCGGACCGCTCACTTGAGTCCAGGAAATCGTGAGCGTGCCGCCGATCGGCAAGCCGTCGTCGGTGACGCTGCCGTTCAGCGTGATCGTAGTGTTCGGCAGGGAGATGGTTTGTCCGCCATCGGCGTTGACCACCGGCGCTTGGTTGGTGGCCGCGGATGGTACCACGATCACCTGTACGCTGGCGCTGGAACTGGTCTGCGCGTTGCTGGCGGTCAACGTAAAGACGTACGTGCCGGCCGTGCTCAGGCCGCTCACCGACGTTGACAATTGTGTGGGCGTAGCGATGCTGGCGGTTGCGGGACCGCTCGTTTGGGTCCACGCAAAAGTCAGCGCGGCGTTGCCGGGATCGCTGGCCGTACCGTGCAGCGTTGTGGTAGCGGTCGGTAACTGGATGCTCTGCGTCGATCCTGCGCTGACTACCGGTGTATCAACCACCGTGATCGTGACCGTTGAAGTCACCGTGGTCGCGCCATCGTTGGCGCTGAGTTGCAGGCTGTAGGTACCGCCGCCAGGGAAGGTGGCGGTGCTTTGGGCTTTCGTCGGACTACCAAACACCACGCCGGCCGGGCCGGAGAGTTGGCTCCATTGAATGGTCAACGGCAATCCCACTGGATCGGAGGCTGAGCCATTCAAGTTGGCGGCAACCGTTGGAATTTGCAGAGTCTGATTCGGTCCCGCGCTAACCACCGGTGGAGGCGGCGCGGTTACCGTTACCGTGGTGCTGGAATTGGCGGAGAACTGGCCGTTCGTCGCACTCAGTTGCAGCGTGAACGTGCCGGGGTTGGGGAAACTGACTTTGCTGACAGCTTGTGACGGCGCGGTAAAGGTCACCGCACCCGGCCCGCTGAGTTCGGTCCAGGAAATGGTCAGCGGCGCACCGGCCGGATCGACGGCCGATCCTGCCAAAACAGCTTGCGCCGGCCACTGCACGCTTTGATTCGCGCCCGCATTTACCACCGGCGATTGTGTCGGTGTGTTTGAAGGCACGACAGTCACTTGGAAAGTCGCCGTCGTTGTGAACTGTGTGTTGCTGGCGGCGAACATGAAGGTGTACGCGCCGGTGACGGTGTTCGAGAACGTGATTTGCGTAGTAAGCGCCGTAGGATTGCTGAACACGGCTGCCGCAGGACCGCTCACTTGGCTCCAAGCGTAACTCAGCGTCTGGCCCACCGGATCGGTGGCGCTCGCTGTGACCATCACGGTATTCGTTGGCAGCTTGATGTTTTGGCCGTTGATCGGCAGGACCACCGGTGGTTGCAATGGCTGCGGGTTTACCACCACCGTGGTTGTGGCGTTGCCTGAGTTTTGTGAGTTGGCGGCGGTGAGTTGCAAAACGTACACACCCGCTACCGAGAAAGTAGCTTGCGTCGTCGCTTGTGACGGCGTACTGAACACGGTGGTCCCGCCCATGGGACCGCTCACTTGATTCCACAGCAATGTGAGCGTGCCGGCGCCTGGATCGCTAACCGTGCCGCTCAAGGTCACGCTGTTGGTGGGCAATTGGATCGACTGCCCGGGTCCGGCATTCACCACCGGCGGCTCGATGGTCTGCGGCAACACACCAACCGGCTTGACCGTTACGGTCATGTCGCTGACCGCGGTGGATGTCGCGTTCGATGCCTGCAACCGGAAGATGTACGTTCCTGGAGCCACGCCAAGCGCGACCGCAGTGGCGGTGGATGTGGGACTGGAGATCGTGGCAATCGTTGGTCCGCTGAGCTGGCTCCAACTGACTTGTGGAGTTCCGCCGGAAGGATCGGTAGCGGTTCCAGTCAAATTGACCGAGTTGGCGGGTAGAGTAATCGTCTGGTTTTGTCCGGCGCTGACGGTCACCTGCTCCAAGTTGGTCGAGCAAAGGCCGGTTTGGCCAGCGATGGCCGCGATTTCGGTCGGAGTCAGAGCCCGGTTGAACACGTGGACTTCATCGATACCGCCGTTAAAGCGTGCGCCGCCCGGGCGATTACCGAAGTACAAGGGCAGGTTGGCGGTGTTGGGTGTGATCGATCCAAAGTTGGCTTGATCCACCACGACTCCATTGATGTACATCACGGCGTTTCCGGATGGTTGATCGAAGGTCAACGCAACGTGCTGCCACACGCCCTGGACAATCGGGACGGCCAAGGGGCTGCAGCAACCGCCTCCATTGTTCGTAGCAAAGACGTGGTTATGGCCGGCGGTGTCCACGATATTCGCGTACAGCGCGCCCGGATAGTTGAACAACAGGTTAAACGGGTTGTTGGCGGCGCTGATCCAGAAGTGCGGTCCGAGTGTGCCGTTATTGTTGTATTCCGCGACCGGCGCGGAATTGCTCACAGTAGTGGGATTGATCCACGCGTCAATCGTGAAACTGGAAACATTCAGATTGCTCGATGCGGGCACCTTGACGTCCGCGTTCGTCCCGTTGAGGCTGAAGGCTTGTCCCTGCTTGCCGGTGGTGTAGGTGAGTGCGCCTTCCGCGATTCCGTTATCGCCGTGAATCGTGTCGGTGGTCGTGCCGTCCGCCGGCCACCAGCCGGCCATACCTGGCGCCGTGCAGACGCCGACGCTGTGGGCGTGAACCTCGCCGAAGCTGAACAACTCTCCGTCGTAACCAACCAAGCGCAACAAGTAATCGCCGGTGGTGGCGAACGCGGCCGTGGTCATGGGATTGCCCGACTGCGTGATGTTCACCTGCAATGCCGTAGAGTCCTGGTTGTTGTTATTGTTCGATCCATACCCGACCGAGAACTCGAAATAATCTCCGGCATTCAACGTTCGGACGAAGCTGAATGGAACTCTTACGCCGGCGGTGACGGTGCCGGTCGCAAGAGTGGTTGCCGAAGTACCGCTATAGAGGATGACCGCCACGTCCGTTGTGGGTCCGATGGCGTCGGGGAAAAACTTTCCTTGCACCAGGAATGTTCCAGCGTTGGGAGCCGTCCAGCGCAAAACGCTATTCTCACCAATGGAACTCGGAAGCAACCCGAGAGTGTGCGGCGGTAGAGTCTGTTGTGTGTCGTTGGGATTGTTCGACGTCAAGTCGCCGGCGTTAGCCCAAAGCTGCGGGGCCGAGTTTCCGTTCTTTTGGTAGGTCGAATAAGGATTGGGCGCGTTCGCCTGTGACGGATATAGCGTGAACGTGCCGCCGCGCGTCGGCTCCCAACCATAACTCCAAGCACCATTGGGATTGCTCTTCGGAGAGAAATCCAAACCAGAGTCGTAAGAGGGCGCGCCGAATGTTACGCGGCTTGGTCCAGACAGCACGGTCCAGAAAGAACTAAGGTGCCCGCCGACCGGCAAGCCGTCGTCGGTGACGATTCCGGGGAGGGTCGCGGAGTTAGGCTCCGTGACTTGCTGTTCCGTTCCCGGACTCACCACCGGCGCAGCGTTGGCTTGTATCGTAACGGTCGTGGTGGAACTGCTGGTCAGTTGCGTGTCGCTGGCGGTCAGTTGCAGGACGTAAACGCCCGGAGTACTCAGCGTCACGGTGGTGACAGGCGAGTTCGGATTGGCGAAGGACGCGGTTCCCGGTCCGCTCACTTGAGTCCAGAGCGAGGTGAGCGCGCCTCCTGTCGGGAGACCATCGTCAGTTACGGTTCCGTTCAGCGTAACGGTGGCGTTGGTAGCCGCGACCGAACCGATCCCCGACGGCGCCATGGCCATACCTTCCAGATTCTGGTTGGAAGCACCGAGGAGAAGCGTATCGAAGACTTGGGTCTGTGGGTTCCAGCGCACGTCCCAGACGTTGCCGTTGCCGAACTCTTCCTGCATGATGATGTCGCCCGTGAAGCTGACGAGTTCCGCGGCCGGGATTGCAAACAGAGTTTGCGTACCACCCGTGTTGGTGCCCGCCGCAAAATAGTTCTCGCCCGTGCCGATCACATTCATGTGCTCGGCATTGATTCCAATCTTGTACTGAACAACCGTTCCGTTTTTATCGATCGTGTAGACGAAGCCGGAAGCGTTCTCGCCGCCGACCAGGATCTTGCCCGCCCATGGTCCATATCGGAACGTGTCGTTGGGAACCGTCACGAGACCTTCGGCCGTACCGCCCATATTGACGCTGGCCAGTTTGGTTGCCGTTCCAGGCAAGGGGAACGTTGAATTATCCGCGCTGATCCGCCAGACATTCGTCGTGGGATTGCCGTCGGTCATCACGATCAGATCGCCGCCCCATACTCCGGTTTTATCGATGTAGAGTTGTCCGCGCAGAAGCCCGGTCTCGTTGGGCAATGTAACCCAGGGGCTTTGGATATTGGAACCATCGGGCGTGACGCGGGTCACTTGTCCTGGTTTGCCGTTGCCCGTGAAGAACGTTCCCGCTGGAAATCCTCCGAGGCTCTTGCCGCCGCCGTCGTCGCGCGCCACCGTGAGGTAAACCTCGTCGGTGAGATTGCTGATCGTGGAGAACTGCGAGATCGAGCCGTCAGAGGCCAGCAAAGCAAAGTTGAAGGGCTTGCCGGTTGGATAATTCACCGACATCAGGACTTTGCCGGTGGGTGGGTGATAGTCCAAGCCAGTGGCAGCGTTGGTGCCGTTGGACAACTGAATCAAAGTCGGCGAAAGCGGCAGAGTATTGACGTTGCTGGGCAGCGCAATCGTCTGATTGGCGCCTGCATTCACCACGGGTGCTTGATTTACCGTGGGCGCTGGATTGACGACAACCCGCGCCGTCGACGAGTCGGTGAACTGCGAATCCCTGACCGTGAGTTGCAACAAGTAGGTCCCCGCAACGCTAAACTTCGCGACCGTCACCGCCGTATTTGCCGGGGTGAACGTCACCGCGGCCGGGCCGGACAATTGCGTCCACGCAACGGTGAAAGATCCGTTGGAGTCGGAGACCGCGCCGTTTAGCGTCACCTGCGAAGTTGGCAAGGTGATCGTTTGGTCCGGACCGGCGCTCACCGTAGGCGGCGTGCTGGTGCCGGCCGTCGCGGTGATTGTGATGTCGGAACTTTGCGTCTGTTTCAAGCCGCCGTAGACCGCGGTCGCGGTTAGACGCAAATCGTACGTTCCGGGCGACGGGATGTGCGCCACTGTGCCGGTCGATTGCGGATTCGCGAACGTGACCATGCCGGGTCCGCTCACTTGACTCCAGACAACCGTGGAGACGGCCGTCGATGGCGTAACGGTCACGACGCCTTGCAGCGTGAGGTCCTGCGGCGTGAGCACACTTTGCCCCTGGCCCGCAGAAACGGTGAGTGTGAGCGCCGGCGCAACCGTAGTGGACGCGGTGGCGGAGAGCGGTCCGTAGGAATTGTTGTTCGTGTCGGACCACATGACCGATGCGCTTGCGGTTTCGGCGCCGGACACGGTCGAGGGAATATTGAAGACCACGGTGGCCGTGCCCAATCCGCCGGCCGGGATCGGAGAGAGCGCCGGCGTTTGGCTGGTTCCATCAGGCATAACGACAGTCAGGGCCGGCGTCCCCGCCGCGTGACCCGAGTTCGTTACCGTGATTGTGTAGGTGATCGCCGTTCCGGCGACGGCGTTGGCGGGCGCGGCGAGTGTCACCCCGAGCACCGGCAACACGCGTGTGCTGGTGATCGTGGCGCTGTCGGGTCCATACGCATTGTTGGCGGCGTCCTTCCAGGAAATCGCGGTTGCGAAGCTGAGCGCTTGATTGTCGAGGCCCGTTAGGCGCGTGAGATACGCCGGATCGCTTTCGCCCGAGAGTTTTGCGACCGTCGAAGGCACCGGCCACGTTGTGGAGAACGGCAAACTCTGCGAGGCCGTCAGCGTAAACGACGCGCTGCTCTGCGAATTATCGGGATTCGTTACCTGGAGACTGCCGGTAGCGGTCGCGCCGCCATTGTTTTGCAGTGTCGCCGAAATGTTGGCAGTGGATCCAGGCAGCAGTGTGCTCTGTACCGTCGGCGTGCCCGCCACGGCCGGCACGGATTGTTGCGCGGAGAGCGACGGCGTCAGCGGACCGTAGTTATTGCCGCGCGCGTCCTGCCATGTTGCTTGCAACGACGCCGTCCAGGTCTTGTTCGCCGCGGCTAGGCGCACCAAGTATTGAGTCGTGGTTTCCGAAGCGCCCTTCGCGGCGATCGCCGGGACGTTCCAATTCACCGTGGTGGAATAGCTTTGTGTCGACGCCAACGCGGGCACGGTGAGTGTTGTTGTCGTTCCGTCAGGCAGCGTGATGCTCGCGGTTATGTTGGAGGCCGCACCGCTGCCGTTGTTGACGATCGTCGCCGTCAGCGCCAGAACGCCGCCGGGATTCACGCTCGATGGACCCGTCAGTGAAACCGAGAGAACCGGCAAACTGCGCGTGGCTGTGACCGTCGAGTTCTCCGGTCCATAACTGCCGACGCCGTCGGTCCAAGTGAGTGAAGACGTGAACGTCAGGGTGGCGCGATCGAGCGATGTGAGACGCGTTTGGTACGCCGCGTCGCTCTCGCCGCTCTGCTTCGCGACGTTGTTGGGCGTCACCCAAGTGGCCGAGACGGCAGTCGTTTGTCCCGCGGCCACCACGAAGGGACCAACATTGCTGAACGTGTCGGGATTCGTTACCTTCACGTTCGCAGCGGTCGCATCCGCGCTGCCCGAGTTTTGCACGCCGAGGTTCACGGTCGCCGTGTCGCCGGGCAGCAGGACGCTTTGCACGGTCGGCGCTCCGCTGAGGATCGCGACGCGTTCTTGCGCACTGAACGTAGCGTTGGCTGGTCCGTAGGAAGTGTTCGCGGCGTCGAGCCACGTTGCCTTGAGGGACGCGGCCAGCGCGGCGTTGTTGGCCATGCTGATACGCGTGACGTACTGCGCCACGGTTTCGGCAGCACCGATGGGTGCGAGGGCCGGAACGGTCCAGTTGACCACGGTTGAGAAGTTCGCTCCGGCTGCGAGCGTCGTGAGCGGAAGCGTGGACATCGTTCCGTCAGGCAAAGTTACGACCGCCAAAACGCCGGAGGCCGCGCCGTTGCCCGTGTTCGTCAAAGTGGCGGTCAGCGCGAGTGTGCTTCCGGGCAGCGCCGTTGTGGGACCTGTGAGGCTGACCGTCAGCGCGGGGATCAAGCGCGTAGTCATCACGGCCGCCGAGGACGATTGCGGTCCGTAGTTGTTGGCGTTTGCGTCTTTCCACGCGAGCGTCGCGGTGGCCGTGATCTGGCCAGTGGCGGTCGCGGGAGGAATCGTGAAAGGGATCGAGATCGGAGCGATTCCGCCGGCCGCGATGGACGCAGGCAGCGTGGGTGTGCTCGTGGTGCCGTCAGGCAGCAGCACCGAAAGTGTCGGAGTGGCCGCCGCGGCATGACCCACGTTTTGGATCGTCGCGGTATAGGAGATCGCGTCGCCGGAATTCGCCGTCGCCGGTCCGGTGAGACTGATCGCCAGGATCGGCAGGACGCGCGTGCTGGTAACCGCGGCGCTGGTCGGTCCATAGGCGTTCGTCGCGGTGTCTTTCCACGAGGTCGCGGTGTTGAAACTCAGAGTCTGATAGTCGAGACCTGCCAAACGGAGTTGATACGCGGCATCTGTTTCGCTCGGTTGCTTCGCGACGGTGGAAGGAACCGCCCATGTCGTCGAAGCTTGCGTCGACTGTTGAGCGGCCACCGTAAAAGTCGCGCTGGCGGAGGAGTTGTCCGGGTTCGTCACCTGGAAACTTCCGGCCGTCGCCGTGGTATTGCCGGTATTTTGCATCGTCGCGCTGATGTTGGCGGTCGATCCCGGCAGTAACGTGCTCTGGACCGTCGGTGTTGCGGCGACAACCGGCACAACTTGCTGCGTGGAGGACGACGACGTCAGCGGGCCGTAAGAATTGCCGTGCGCATCTTGCCACGTGACGGGGAGCGATGAGTTCAAGGTCTTGATCGCCGCCGCGAGTCGCGCCAGGTATTGCGCCGTGGTTTCCGAAGCACCCTTCGCCGTCAGCGCCGGGACCGTGAAGTTGACCGTCGTGGAATAGTTCTGTCCCGCCGCGAGTGCCGGCACGGTTAAAGTGGAAGTGGTTCCGTCCGGCAACGTCACAATCGCGGAAATGCCGGAAGCCGCGCCGCTACCGTTGTTGGTGATCGTGGCGTTGAGCGCGAGCGTGGTTCCCGGACTCACGGTGGACGGTCCCGTCAAGTTGACCGAGAGGATCGGCAAGCTGCGCGTGCTCGTGATTGTCGCGGTCTCGGGTCCGTAGTTGCCGGTTCCATCGGTCCATGCAACGGAGGTCGAAAAACTGAGCACGGCTTTGTCGAGCGCGGAGAGACGCGTGATATACGCCGCGTCCGTCTCGCCGCTTTGCTTCGCGACGGTGTTCGGCGATACCCAGGTCGTGGAGGCGGAAACGGTTTGTCCCGCGGGCACGGCGACGGAATTGGCGCTGGCGGTAGTGTTATCCGGATTCGTCACCACGGTGGTGGTCCCGGTCGCGTCCGCGCCGCCTGTGTTCTGCATGCTCACGTTGACGGTCGCGGTGTCGCCGGGCCGCAGCGTGCTTTGCACCGTAGGCGTCACGTTGAGGATCGCCACGCGTTCCTGCGCGCTGAACGATTGATTGACCGGGCCATAAGAAGTATTGGCGGCGTCGAGCCAAGTGGCATTGATCGACGCGGCCAGCGTGGCCGTGTTCGCCGCGCTCAAACGCGCGAGGTATGACGCGGTTGATTCCGTGCTTCCGATCGGCGTGATCGCCGGCACCGTGTGGTTGATCGTGGCGCTGAAGTTCGCGCCGGCCGCCAGCGTGGTCACGCTCAGCGGATTGGTGGTTCCATCCGGCAAAGTCACAACCGCGGAAATACCCGACGCCGCGCCGTTGCCCGCGTTGGTGAGAGTCGCGGTCAACGGAAGCGTGCTGCCTGGCTTGGCCGTCGATGGCCCCGTCAGAGTTACGGTGATGGAAGGAACTTGCCGCGTCGTCTGCACGGCCGCGGTGGAGGAAAGCGGTCCATAGACGTTGTTGTGGATGTCCTTCCACGAGAGCGACGCGGTCGCGAGAAGTTGGCCTGTCGCGGTCGACGACGGAATCGTGAAACTGATCGTCGCGGACGCGCTTCCGCCCGGCGCGATGGTTCCCGCCGGACTCAGCGCCGGAGTGGCCGTGCTTCCATCAGGGAGCACGACGGAGAGCGTGGGAGACGCCGCCGCGCCGTGACCGATATTCTGCACCGTCGCCGTGTAGGCGATCGTGTTTCCAGAGATGGCGGACGGCGGTCCCACGAGACTAATCGAGAGAACCGGCATCGTGCGCGTGCTCGTTCCCGGGTTGTTCGTAGGACCGTAGAGCGTTCCCGCGGAATCCTTCCAGCCAAGCACCGCGTTGAACGCCAGAGAAGCGCCATCAAGACCGCTCAGGCGAGCCTGATACGCGGAATCGGATTCGTTAGACTGCTTCGCCCCGGTGAACGGCGCGATCCACGTGGACGTCACGGCGTTCGATTGTCTTGTGGTGAGCGAAAACGGCGTGATGACTTTCTTCGAATTATCGGGATTGACGATCGTGACGTCGGTTTCGATCGCGTTTCCTTTACCGGTGTTGGTGGTCGCGAAGGATACGGTCGCCGTGTCGCCCGGAGTCATCGTGCTCGGAACGGTCAGTGTTCCCGACACGATCGGCACGTTTTCTTTCAATCCGCTGAACTGCTGATTCACCGCGCCGTAAGAGTTTCCCTGAGCGTCTTGCCAGTTCGCGGTGATCGACGCGGTGAGCGAGGTACCATCGGCATTCGCCAACCGCGCCAGGTAAGCGGAGGTGCTCTCGTTCGCGCCGATGGGCGCGATACCCGGCACCGGAGCGTTGATCGTACCGACAAAACTCATTCCCGCATTCAGCGAATTCACCGCCAGCGTCCGGGTTGAACCGTCGGGCAGTGTGACAATCGCGGAAATTCCCGAGGCCGTCGCGCTTCCAACGTTCGTCACTGTGGCGGTGAGTGCCCACGTCCCGCCGGGACTCACGCAAGTCGATGCGGAGAGCGAAACGGTCAGCCGGGGCAGTTGAAGGTGACTGAACGACGTCAGGCTGATCGGCAAATACGGCTGATTCGAAGCGTCGGTGTAAGTGATCGATCCGGTGGACGTGAACAGACGGCCGTCGACGCTGCCGAGGCGCGCCTCGTACTGGGCACTCGATTCGTTGGACTGCCGCGCCAGATACGTGGGCGCCGTTTCGTTGAAAGTCGCCGTGAAAGGCGAGCCGCTTCCCAGCGACGCAACGTTTTGGGTCCCCGTGGCGGGCGTGGTTCCGTCAAACGATTCATTGATCGCGATGCTCGTGGCCGCGGTTTGTCCCGCGTTGTTGAGCGTCACGCTGACGACGTAGCTTTGTCCCGGCAGGACGGTCGCCGGTTGGCTTTGCGTCGCGGTGAGTTGAACCGGCGTGGGGAAAATGTGCGCGCCATCGGCGATGATCGCGACGATTGTGCCGAAGCCGGGATGTCCGGGATCGGAACTATATGCGGGCGACGAATCGACCTTCAGCACGGCGAGCGCCGCGATGTTCCCGTATGTTTCGCTGCCGCTTTTGTTGATCGCGTTCGAAATGATCACGCCGATATACGCGGGCAAGGAATCCGGCGGGAAACTGTTGCCGCCCTTGCTGCTCCAACAACTGTCGTCCAGCGTGCTGCCCGACGCCGTCGGTTCACACACTGTCGGCGGCCCAATTTCGTTCTCCGCAAATCCCTTGAACGACGGATTCGCGTTGTACGCGCCGCCCGTTACTTGACTCGCCCACTGCGATCCCCAGAAATTCACGTCCTGACCGAGATGGAGTCCACCGGAGTTGCCGCCCCACACGACAAATTGCGATGAGAGATACACATCGATCGGCGACGCCGCGGATGACGCGTTGTAGTTCGCATCGCCCGCGAACGACACTTGCATCTGCGCACCCGCTTGGGCCGCCGAGGACGCCAGCGTCAGCGACGCCGTCGCGACACCGGACGTATTGGTGTTCGCCGATGCTTGTACGGATCCGACGGCGAAGGTCACGCTTTCGTTCGCCAACGGCATGCCATGAGCGTCTTGCAGGAGCGCGGTGACGGTGGACGCGACACTGGTTCCCAACATCGTGGAGCCGGTGTAGCGGAGAATCGTGTTTTCCTTGGAAATCATGATCGTGGCCGACGCGCTCACTGCGGGATACGCTGCCGTTCCCGCAAAACTCGCGGTCACCGAAGCCGATCCCGCGCCGATGGCCGCGAAGGTGGTTTGCGCTTGGCCGTTCGCGTCGGTGGTCGCCGACAGCGTTCGTCCCAACAGAGTGAACGATATCGCTTGTCCGGAAAGCCCGTTGCCGTTTACGTCGGTCAACAGAGCGGCGGCGCGAATCTGGTCGTCGACGGAGACGGAAGTCTGGCCCACGTAGACGAGACTATCGGCCGGCGTCTGACTGGGAGTGCAGGCGCCGGCGCCGGACCAATTCGCGGTCACCGTCGAGGTGACGGAAGCACCGGTGAGATTCGCAAGCGACGCCTTCACGGCGTCGCTGCCCACTTGCGCGCTCGTGTAGCTGAACGGCGCGTTGCCATTGCTGTCGCTGGTCGCTTGCGCGGTCTTTCCGGTGTTCGGGCCGGACGTCACGCTAAAAGAAACTCCGGCATTGGCGAGCGGCAGCGCCGCCGCGTCCGCGATTTGCGCCGTGAGTTGAACCGAAACGCCTGTTTCGGTGATCGTGCCGTCGGGCGTCAGCGTGACGCTCGCCGAGGGACTCTCGATCCCGGTGGTTCCCACAGGCCGCCATGCCAGCGAGCGATTTCCGCGGCAACCTAAGTCGAATCCTCCCGTGTCGAGCACATGCGAGGTGTCCAGAAACACGCTGGGATTGCCGCCGACACTGACGGTGATTTGCGGAATTTGCGTGTTGCCAGCGGGAATCGATCCGCCGCAACTGACGATCGGCGATCCGCTGGTGACAAAATTCGAAGCGGCTGTTTGCGTCAGAATCACGGAACTACCGGCAGGAATGGTGAAGCTTCCCCACAGACTGAAACTCGGGCCGGGGCGCTGCAAATTCACGGTAACGCTATCCACGTTGATCGCGGACGAGGTGGTGTTGTCTAAGCGGATCGCGCCGGCATTATACGAATTGCCGCTGCCGCCGCTGCCGATGAAGACGGTATTCGGCGATCCTTGCCAGGGAGTAGGGAAATTCGGAGACGCGCTGGTGCTATCCGCATAACCCACCGACGCGGCGATGCCATTCACCGCGGGCGGCGCACTGCGAACTACTTGCGGTCGATTTTGACGCAAGGCTTTCGGCGCCGCGCCGAGCGACGCGACGGCCCCGACCGACCGAGGCGCGGCTATCGGGCTCACGGTTGCGGGACTTGCCGAGATCGGACCTGATGTTGTCGGACCTGATGCGATCGGACGAGGAGGAATCATCCGGCCCGCTACCACCGGACCTAGCGGCAGCGTTGCCACCGAGATCGCGTAGGCCAGCACATACGCCAGGACTCGACGCGCCAGAACAGCAGTTTTTGGAGAATATGAGTTAGAAAAGAATCCATCTTTTCGGAGCATTAACTTTTCCTCCGCCTCACTTTTTAGACACCGTAAGCAAATAGCCTACGCAGCGTAGTCTCAAGAATGTTCCGAAAGAAAACGAAATCCGACGCGTAGTACGCCGGAGCTAACTCGCTTTCTTACCAAGTGCGTATTTTGTTGGCACTATCAGTCCTATTCGGGACAATCTGGCGCACAACTTCGTGTCTGTTCCGTTCAGAGATCGATCTGTTGACGCGCGATAATCGCGACGCGTTCCAGGCCTGCTCCGAGCGGAGCACATTCTTGCATCGCAGGTCGCCGCGTGACAATTCCCGAAAGGTTAGGGAAACCACTGACTTTGAGATAGGGGTACGCGCTTACTTGCTTGCTTTGAGGGAACTGCGAGGATGGTGGAGCGCGAAAAAATCTAGATCGTCGACGTTACCGGGCAAGCTTGTTAGTTCGCGGCGACTCTCCGCGCCTGCCTTCGACAACATTTCCGAGATGTAAGTCTTCACCGTGCCCTCGGTGAGTTTGAGCACTGAGGCAATCTCGCGGTTCGATAGGCCGCGCGCGATCAGCGCGAGAATCGTTCGCTGACGCGGAGTCCAGTCGATCTGCGGCGAATCGTGACGCGGCTGCAAGGCCCGTTGCAGGTTGGCCAGCACGGGAACAAGTTCCGAGGGAAGACAGAGCGATCCTTGAGCGACCATTTCGACCGCGCTGACCAGCGCCCGATCCACTTGATCCATACGAACGGCGCCGAGAACGCCCGACGCCATCAGCACAGCGAGATCGAGTTCTTGATCCACCAGGTTGTCGCGGACGAGCAAGAGAAACTTCGCCTGCGGATACGCGAGCGCCAAAGAACGGACAATCTTTTCGGGGGGCTTCGGAATCGCCGTGGTGTCGATAAGAAACACATCGGGAGCCGGATGTTGGCCGGACTCCGCGCAATGCCTCCAATCTTCCGGGAGCTCCGCTGTCATTCCCGCTTCCGTGAGAATTTCTCGCAAGCCTCGCGCCCCGATCAAATGGCTGGAAATGATTTGGACCCTCCAGGCGTGATGAGTCACGACCCCTCACAGGCCCGGATCACCTCGGCGTCGCCAATCAAACGGCGTCCCGCCAGGCCGGCAAAGTATTCAGTCACCCAAATCATTTCTTTCAGGGCCAATCTCGACAGTCCCGGCAAATCTCTTGCGCAGAGAAATTGCATCCCGTAAAAATAGCCGGCCAGAACAAGTTCGCGGAAAGAGTACGCCACCAATTCGTCTCCCGCGGTCTGCCGAACGAAACACGAGACGGCCAGGAAGTCATACCCGATGGACACCGACATCGCCCGTAGATCGCGCGCCGGCTGGAGCCGGTCGAGTTCCATTCGAACTCCTGGAAACTCCAACCGGCTGCGGAGTGCGAGACGGTGCGCCGCTTCGGGATGCCAGTCCTTGCGGACGATCATACCGACGACCTCGAGCGCCCAGTACACCACGAGCGCGACACCGAACAGGAAAACGATCGCCTCGATCAGCATTTAGATTTCTTCCTTTGCTCGATTGAAGACGGCGGCGAGGGTTAGTGGGCTGCCGCTTGCACGGATCAATTCCCTTCCGCGGATTTCAGCCGCCCGAGGAATTTCAAAACACGTGACGGCGTACAACCAAAGCATTTCCATAATCAGAAACCCCGCTTGAGGCCCGTGTTGTGCGAAATTCGAAATCAGCGGTGTCCGGCCATGCACGTCGAGGGCAAACTGGTTCATGGCTATACTGGAACTGAAAATGGCGCTGTTCAAACCAAGGGCCGCAAGGAGCATGCGTGGCTGTAGCGCATGCTCAGATCGGCCGAGCCGGGCACAAGCGATCCAAGCCAGAATAATCAGCAGCGCGGACGGCGCGTAAAGGAAGAGGTGATACTCAAAGCGACCCTGGCGGCTGAACAACCGGGGAATGCAGTATGAAACGAAGACTATTCCTGACGCAACGACGACGATGAAACGCGATAAAACGAAAGCCGATCTCGGAATCTGTAGGCTTGATCCTTCCAACGCCAACTCGATAAACTGCATAGCGGCCAGGGACACCAGCAATCGCGAGGGATAATCCGCAACCCAGTATACCAGGAAGTATTCAGGAGAGGAGGCACCCGATTTGAAGTAGAACACGAGCCGAAGCGGATCCAGAATAAGAAAGGACGCGAGGTAGAGAAACGCGTACGGGTATTTTGAGAGCCCCCGCCTGCGCCAAGCCATGAAGAGCGTCAGGCAGATTAGCCCCGTGGTGACGAAACCTAGTCCCTCCCAAAAACTCATAGCGCTCCTCCTAAAAATTCCAATCGGCGCGAATTCCCACGAATATACATCGAGACCGGTAGAAAAACAACTCTCGCTAGGTTTCTTCCTTTGCTCGACTGAAGACAGCGGCAAGGACCGATAGGCTGCCGCTTGCACGGACCAATTCACGTTCGCGAGCCTCAATCGCGTTTGGAGGGTCGAGGGAAATGGCTGCGTACAACCAAAGCAACTCCATCACCAGAAACGCGATCGGTTCCGCGGGCAGGGTGAAATTCAGAAGAAACTGTGTCCGGCCACCTACGGTGAGAGAGAACGCATGCATGGCCAGACTGGCCATATTTATGGCACTATTCAAACCGATGGCCGCGATGAGCAAGCGCGGCTGTAGTTCGGATCGATCACACCGGCGATAAGCAATCCAAGCCAGAAAAATAAGCAGCGTCGACGGAAAGTATAGGAAGAGTTTATATGCAGAGCGCCCTTGGGGGTTGGTCAACCGGGGAATGTAGTATGAAATCAAGACGAATCCTGAAACAACGACGACAATGAGTCGCGCCAGAAGGAAAGTCGACCTCCCAATCTGAAGCCTTGATTCTTCGAGCGCTAACTCGATGAACTGCACAGCGGCAAGGCTTACCAGCAATCGCGGGACGTAATCCCCTAACCAGTAGGCCAGAAAGTTCTCTGTAGACCAGAAACCGAATTTGACGCAGAACATCCAACGAAGCGGATTTAGGAGAACGAAGGACGCGAGGTAGAGAGTCGCGTAGGGGTATCTTGCCAATATCCGCTTACGCCACATCATGAAGAGCGTCCAGCAAACCAGCGCGAGGACGGCGATCAACACTACTTCTTCGACGAAACTCATCGTACTCTCCCAGAAATCCCAATCGGTTCGAATTCCCACGAATTTACATCGAGGCCGGTGGAGAAAACACCTTCGCTAGGTTTCTTCCTTTGCTCGATTGAAGACGGCGGCAAGGACCGATAGGCTGCCGCTTGCACGGACGAATTCACCTTCGCGAGCCTCAACCGCGTCGGCAGGGCCAAGGCAAGTGACGGCATACAACCAAAGCGCTGCCATAACCAGAAATCCGATGGGGCCACCGTGCAGTGCGAAAAACAGAGTAAGCGGTGTGTGGCCATTCATGACAACAGCAAAGTGGCTGAGGGCCAAACTGACCAAAGTGACAGCGCTGCTCAAACCGATGGCAGCAATGAGCAAGCGCGGCTGTAGCTCCGATCGGCCGCGCCGGCCGTAAGCAATCCAAGCCAGAAGAACAAGCAGAGTAGCAGGCAGATAAATGAAGAGTTGAAATTCAAAGCGTCCCGCCCGGTCGGCCAATCGGGGAACGTAGTATGAAATGAAAGCGATTCCTGAGACAACGACCACGAAGAGACGCGATAGAAGGAAAGTCAATCTTGCAATCCGTAGCCTTGATCCCTCCAACGCCAACTCGATAAACTGCAGAGCCACCAGGCACGCCAGCAATCGTGCGAAGTAGTCTCCAAACCAAAACGCGAGGTAGTACTCATTTGAGAGAAGGCCGAATTTGAGGCGGAACACGGCGCGCAGCGGATCCAGAAGAAGGATGGACGCGAGGTAGAGAGTCGCGTACGAGTATCTTGCAACCACGCGCCTGCGCCAAGTCATGAAGAGCACCACGCAGGCTAGCGCGAGGCCGAAGCCCTGTACTCCGTCCCAAAAATTCATAACAACTCCTGCGAGAATCCCAATCGGCCGGAATTCTCACAGAATATACATCGCGACCGGTGGAAAAACAACCTCCGCTTTTCGAGTAGTCTTTTTTCCGGCGACGCACCGTAATGAGCGAGAACGGAATCCGACAAACGGGAAGACGGTCAATTTCAGAACGTCAACCGCATTCCCATCTGGATGACCCGCGACCCATTCGCCTGCGAGTTGATTGTGGCGAATGCCTTGGACGTCGGACTCAGATTCGGCGCTGCGAACTGCGGACGATTCAACGCGTTGTATGCTTCAAAGCGATATTGCAGCTTGAAGCGCTCGCCGAAGTGGAAGTTCTTGGCTATGGAGATGTCCGCGTTGTTGGTGGCGTCCGAGCGCAGATTGTTGAAACTCGTGGGAAACGTCCGATAGTCATACGCGTTGGGCTGATCCGCGGAGCTGGTGTCGATCGCAAGCACATCAAGAAGACGCCGGCCGGCTTCATCGTCACTGAGTCTCTGAAACCGGTGAATCATGCCGGTGAATACAACGCCCTCAGTTGCGCCTTGGGACACCACATCGCCGAAGGCCGCTGGTTGCACCATCCGAAATTTATCGACGGCGACGTCAACTTCTGGCTGCGCACTGGAGAAAACGGCGCAGTCGCGGCGAAGGACGCCAGCCTTTCGGGCGGTGGAATCCGCAAGAACCTGCACCAGTTCAGCGGCTAGACGCGGGCAGTCCGGGGCGTGGCGTGGTTACTTCGGCGCCGTGTTGCAGGAGTCATTTGTAATCTCCGCTCTCTTTGATTACGATAGTTACTCTGCATTTATTGCAAAACGTTAGCGTTGATTCTACCGACCCGTCCAACACCATGACTCAAGGCGAAGAGTTGCAATCCTGGTTATCTCGGTTTCTTGGTCAAGCCGGAGCCGTGGCCGGCACGGTGCATCTCCATGCGGATGGCGGATTGCGTCTCGCCGCAGCGGTGAATATTCCTCAAAAAGTGCAGGAAATCGTCGCCTGGGTTCCGAATGGAAAAGGCATGGCGGGACTCGCGCTAGAACGCGGCGTACCGATTCAAACATGCAACTTAAAAGAGGATAATTCAGGCGCGGTCAAGCCGGGAGCAAAAGCTGTGAACGCCCAAGCAGCAGTGGCCATACCGGTTCGCGCCGGTGGAGTCATCGTTGCCGTTGTGGGAATCGCATTCGCAGAAGAGCGCGAGATTCAGGGCGAGGAATTGCAGCGCTTGGAGGACGCCGCGGCTACGGTCGTCAATGTAAGGTGAGATGGCGCGCCGTTCATCTGTGTCTGGTCCTCCTCGCCACGCCTTGTTTCTCACAAAGCCCGCCCGCGACTTCACCGGCGACCATTGAGCCGACGGTGATTACTGTGACGGGCCAGGCCATGCCCCTTTCCGCGGCATCCGCTTCCGTTACGGTCGTAACACGCCGGCATCTTGAGGAGAGTCACGCTGACAACGTAGGAGATGTACTGCGTCAGGTTCCTTTCCTCTTTCTCACCCAATCGGGCGGGCACGGCGGACTGACTACGGTAACGATTCGTGGCGGCAAGCCCAATTTCACGCTGGTGATGTACGACGGCATCCCCATCAACGACATCAGCAACACGCTCGGCGGCTCCTACGACTTCTCGGCCATGAGCACAGACATGATCGAGCAGATTGAAATCGTTCGCGGACCGCTGTCAGCACTTTATGGATCGGATGCCGTCGCGGGAGTCATCAACATCATTCCGCGCCGCGCGGGCGACAAACCATCGCTCGAAGTGGGAGGATCGTTCGGCAATTTGGGGACGCTGGAGGGAATGTTTGCGGCCGCCGGCAAATCCGGGAACTTCGATTACGCCCTGGGAGGGTCCTGGCTGGATGTGGGACAGCAGGTTCTCGACGATCCATTTCGCGCCGGCACAATCGCCCTGAACTCACATTGGACACTCGGCACGGGAAAGATGCTGCGCTTCGTGATCCGCGACCAGAACACCATGGCCGCCGGGTTTCCGATCAATGGCGGCGGGCCGGATTTCTCCCTTCTCCGCGTGCCACAGTCGGTGCACACCAATGAATTGGTCACGGGCTTGAGTTGGCGCCAGGAGGTCAATTCCCGTTGGTCTTACAGCATCGATTTCGATCTATTCGATCGGGTGCAAAACTCGAATGCTCCGCCGGTGTTGAACGCGATCCCGCCCACGCTGCTGTCGGAGCCGTCCCAAGCCGGCATCACCAACTTTCGACGGACGCGGATGAGCTATGCCAACAGCGTGCGGCTGCTGCCGCATCTCACCGCGGACATTCACGGCGGCTGGCATCAAGAAGTTGGCCGCAGCACCGGTTTGATCAACGGAAATATCCCCGATGTTTTCAATTTGACGCGGAATTCCGGAGACGGCAGCGCGGAACTCACTTGGTTTTCGAGCATGCTTTCAGCGACGGCCGGATTGCGCGCCGACAAGACCAATGGCTTTCGGACAGTTTTTTCGCCAAACGCCGGAATGAACCTGCGCTTGGGCGAACATGGTCCGCGGTTGAAAGCAAGTTGGGGTAAAGGATACAAACTGCCTTCGTTCTATTCCCTAGCGGATCGCTTGGTGGGGAATCCAGCGTTGAAGCCGGAGTACAGCCGCAGTTCCGATGTCGGCCTGGAAGGCGACGTGGCGCACGGACACCTGCGCCCTAGCATCACCTATTTCCACAACTCGTACCGCGATCTGGTGGACTTCAGCTCGAAGTTGTTCAAGCTGGTGAATCTCAACAACGTCACGACGCAAGGCGTGGAGTTTTCCACGGCGATGCCCGTGACGTCGCACTTCGATTTCACCACGCACGCCTCGTACATGAGTTGGACTTTGCAGAGCGCCACGGAACCGTTGCGCGACGAGCCGCATTGGATTTCGGGAGCCGGCCTCAACTGGAAACCCACGCCGCGGATCATGCTTCATATGGAGTCGCAGTGGGTGGGACGGCGCTACGATTTTTCGGTGCCGTTGCCGAACGTGCCCGCGGTCGGCGGATACTCCGATACCAACTTTAGCGGCAGCTATTCGTTCAACCAAACGTTGACGGCATTCGCGCGCGTTGAAAACCTCTGGAATTCCCATTTCCACGAGTTCATCGGGTTTCCCAATCCCGGAGCACAGGCGCGCGTGGGACTCACCTACCGCATTCGCTAGCCGCTACAATTCAACGCCGGTTAAGGGGGAAAGCCTTCGTTCATCCACTGCACGAACTGACCGATTTGCGTGTCCGTCAACGGTGGGAACGGCGGCGGAGGCATGCTCTTGGTGGTCAGTTGCGCCAGGATCGCTTGGTAGTTGGCCTTCACATCGTCGTAAGAGGTGAGGTCCAGGCGCCACGCCATTTGCGCTTGGAACTGTTTGAACAGCGGCATGATGTCGTTCTGAAAACTGACAGCCATAATCGTCTCCCTTTGTCACAGTCTGGGCATTTCCAAAACGGCCACTTTTCCGCTTCCGCGGCGTGCCATGGCTTTCCCGTTCCGTCCCATCTCGAACTCTCCGAAATCCAACACATGCAACTCGCCGTTCGCCGGCGAGAACCGCACATCGATGGGGCGCGCGAAACAATGCTCGGCAAACAAATGCACCGACCAATCGCGCGTGTCCACCCGCGCCAGCGCGCGCCCCGATCGCGGACCATCGGCGGCTGTGAGCGGCTTTTCGTCGCCGAAGAGCGCGACGATCAATTGTCCAGGCCCTAGCGCGGAGGTTGCCGGCGTCACGACGAACTTAGCGGCCGAGGAGTTTCTCGGAAAAGCCGTCAACGGAAGTTCGGGACGCGGCAACTCGTCATGATTGGCCAGTAGAAAACGGATCGGCTCCGCGCCGGCCCGGCAAAACTTGGAGTCGGTGATTGGTTCGCCGCCAATGAAATCCGGCCAACCATACCAGCAACCTTTTTTCACTTCGAACAAATGTTCCGGCATCTTCGAGACCGGCCGGCTGCCGCGCTCGTCGGCGCCTTGTTCGGTGGCCAGCAAACGGCCGTCAGGAAGGAATCCAAGACCAAAGGCATTGCGGATTCCCCAGGCGACTAACTCCAGATCCGAACCATCTAGGTTGGCGCGCATCACTGCAGCCGTGCAAGGCGTGCGTCCCGCCACAGTTTGTCCCGCTGCGGTCGAATGTCCGTACGGCACGAACGCCCCGGTGGAGATTCGACTCGCTCCGTTGCCGCAGGATGGATCAAATGTCTCGGCGTTCCATCCGGTCAGCCGAACATTGTAGCCGGGAATGTCGGGATCGTGCGGCAAACGTCCCAGCCACGCCAGATTCAGGGAATCCGTGCCAATGACTCCGCTGTTGGTGTGCGCGCCTTGGCCGAAATACATTTTGCGATCAGGTCCAATCGCCACGGTATTCGTATGGTAGTTGCCGAAACCCGGCAATCCATCGAGGAGCGTTGTGCGTTCGCCTGTCGGCGAGAGCCGCGAGATTCGTCCCGGATTGCCGCCCTCGGAAAGATAGAAAAATCCTTCGTGATAAACCAATCCTGTCACGGGAGCACGCAAGCCATCCGCCAAACACTCTCGTGGTCCCTGATCCGGGAGACGCCACACACGTCCTCCCGCGGGAGCGCCGTCGAGCGGCAGCCCCGATTCGGCGACATGCGGGACGCCTTGGGCGTCGAAAGCCAAGCTCGTGGGAAAGTCGAGATGGTTGGCAAGGATGCGCACAGATCTACCTCAGAGACATCGCGGCAATCAAGACCAGCCACCCGCCGGCGATCGCATTGGCGCGACGCGGCACGAGCAAGCGTCCGCGACTTCCCAGAAAGAGTCCCGCGAAACTGAGCGCGGAGCAAACCGCTCCGATCATCGCGGCGCTCATGACTGGAGGAAGGCCGCTGGCTCCTAGTCCCGCGCCGCCGATTAAATTATCGAGACTGAGCGAGAGCGGCAGACCAAAGATCATCCACCCATCGTTGGCGGGGCCCTCGAGATCGCGACCAGTGCACGCCAAATAAAGGATGGTCGCGCCGCTGATCAGCAGAGCCACCGCGCCGGCGGTTTTGCCGGGGAAGAAATGCGTTCCGAGAAATTGACCCACGAACAAACCGCCCAATGAACTGAGCGATTCGCACAATCCAAACGAAACACCCAACGCCAGCTTGCGCGCGCGTGTTAGCGGCATCAGGCCGAGGGCGCAGGCGGCCTGGAAGTTATCCATGCCGACCATGACACCAAACAAGAGAATGGCAATCAGTGAGTCCATCGTCCGTGTCAGGATCCCAGTTTGTAGATTCTCAGCACGCCGCCATCGAGACCCGCAATCAGCGCTCCAGCCACAACGTAGTTCTGGTAGATCGCCGGACCAAGACAGTATCCATATCCTCCGGTGAAGCCGCCGGTCTGGGAACCAAGATCGTCCTGCCACAGAGGCGTGCCATCCGCCGTGTTGAAGGCGTATAAGGACACGTTGCTCGTAGCGCAAAAGACCACGTCGTTTACCACCGCCGGAGAACTGAGCGCTGCTTCTCCGGGATTGGTGTACATCGGCGGCTGGCACGTGGTGTATTTGGTAAGCGTGGCCGTGGCTCCAGCGGGAATCTCGCCGTCGAGCATCGCGGCCAAATCGGCGCTGATGGGGCTGGCCTTTGTGGGCCAAACGTCGTTGAGCGTGTTCCAATCCAGAGCGCGCATGAAGGGCGTGGTGTCAGAGTCGATGCCCGCCGACACCGTGTCGTAGTTCTTGCCTCCAACACCGATGAAGATGCGTTTACCCGCGGGATCGACGGCAGCGGTGGAGTAAGTGCCCATCCAGTTTTCGGCGGGCGTGGCGTTCGACGTTGCGTTCGACACGTGCGGTGTGATTTCGCTGCTGGAGCTGTGGGGATCGATCGACGGAATCTGCAACTGCAGGGTCGCGACTCCGTGGGACGCGACCACGTAGGGCAACAGCGTCCTCCAAGCGATCAACTTCATCGTCTTGGCATCTACCAGGAAGAATCCGCCGTTCTTGCATCCGAAACTCACCACCTTCACTCCGTCGGAGCGCGTGAAAACCGTGGGCGAGCCTCCGACGTCCACATCGATGTCGGAGGGACGATAACTGCTTTGCGGTGTCGCCTGAAAAAAGCCGATGTACTGGCCGGTGTCGGCGTCCAAACAGAGCAATCCGTTCGAGAGCAAGGCGCTGGGCAGATTGGAATCCGGTTGCGGATTGCCGGTGGTGGCGTAAATGCGCTTCAGATCGGCATCGTAGGCGATTCCCGACCAAACGGAACAGCCGCCCGACCACGTCGCGCCTGCCAGCGGCGTGCCTACGAGCGGAGGATTCTGCTGGGCCACTGAAAACGGCGGTGGCACATCGGGAGGCGATCCGGCTGGAAATGCCGCGGCAGGAGGAATCAAGTTGGGAGGATTCGGAACGCCGGTCTGTACGGGGACGGTGCAGTAGATCCAAACAACCTTGCCGTTATTTTCGTCCAGACAATACACCCAGCCAAACAACGTGGGATTTTCGCCCTCGCCAAAGCCTACATAGACCTTGCCGTTCACGACTAGCGGCGAGCTCCACCCTTCCGCTATCGCCGTGTTCGGCGTGCCGTTGCTGAAATTGTCCACCCACTGGTTCTGAGCAGGATCGGGATAGCGCAGATTCGTCGCCCACCGCAGAGTCATTGTCTTCTCATCGAGGCAATAGATCACGCCATTGAACGCGCTGAAGATTACTTTGCCGCCGACAACCGCGGGAGTACAGCCCATGCCGGTGAATCCGTGTGAGTCGCGCTCGTCGGGATTGATGTCCCAGCGGAAACTCGCTTCGGTCTTTCCGGTCTCCAGGTTGATCTTGCAAAGCAATCCACCGTTGTTTCCCGGCGACGCCGCGCTGTTCGCGAGTCCGACATAAACGTAACCGCCGGTGACGGCAGGCACCGATAACACCGGTCCGCCCAGGTGAAGATCGTGCAAGACTTTCAGCGTGCCGACATTTTTGGAATTGATGGCACTGCCGCTGACGACTCCGCTGTGCTGCGGGTCGCCGTGATACATCCACCATCCGGTGGGATTCGTCGTGGCCATAGCAAGCTCCTCTTCTTCGATCAGTGCGGATTAGTGCGCGCCTCGCAACAAGCTCCAGCTAAAGTCGGCTTGATCGGCGCGATAGTGGCAACTCATGCAACTATTGCCGCCCGCGCCTTGGGCATCGTTCCGCGACTGAAAATATGTCTCGGCCGACACGTTGGTGACGCCATTGGCCGGGAACGCGGCTCCACAGTCCTTCGGATAGATGCCTTGGTTCTCGAAAGTCTTGAACGCTGTTGGATTCGAGGGCCATTGCGTAAAGATCAATTGGTAATATCGCCAGACCGTGCCGCCGACTGCCTTTTGGAACGTTCCATTCAAGGTCGCCGTCGATGCTGGAATGGGATTGTAGCGCGTCACCTGCACGGGTTTTCTCTGATTGGCAGGCAACAGCGGCGGAACCGGCGCAGCCGGCCGGCCGGCCCATCCACCGATCGTCGCGGGCTGGTTGGTTCCGTTGTTGAGCGAGATCGGCGTGCCCGCGGGAGCGCCCGTTCCCAGTTGCACGTTATCCACTTGTTCGAAGGTGGACCAAATCCATTCCGGAAAGTCCTTGAGCTTTTGGACCACGTGCATTCCGATCAATCCCATCGGAACGGTCGAGCACGTCTTGCTGCTCGAGTCGTAAACCTGCGCTTGGGTCACGTAGTAACGGCAACTGGCGCCGAGCGGCGAGGTGGTGCAACCCGCGTCTTTGGAAGTCATGCGGCGCCATGCCGTCTTGAGCATGATCGAACCTTGCACCGATCCGCTGGCTGGGTAATTGGTGGAGCGCGTGGGCATGGTCAGCGGCTCTTTGGCGGCGAGGTTCTTCACCAAATACAACCAGGATGGAGGATTGGTGTCCGCGCCCCGTATGAAATTGTACTGATCCTGGTTGAACAGGATGTCGAAATACACGTAGTTGTTGTTCTGGTCGATCAACGGAACGGAAAATGCTTCGTTGGGCGGACTCGTGATCAACTCACCGCCTTTGGCCGCCATCACCAGCAACGGCGACCCCACTCTGCTTCCTTGGCAGGGGTTGACGGGTAGTGTGTTGCTGTTCCAAGCGGGCGGCCGATTTGTTCCTTGACCAAATAGGTCGAAGGATTCCTTGTAGGTGGTCCAAACCAAGACGCTGCCATTAGCCGTTTTCTGAAAGACGCTGGGAGTTCCCGGCTGATTGGGCACGCCATTCTGTCCGGACACATTCGGCCAGTTCAAAGCGATGAACGATTCCCACGAGAAGTAGTCGAAGAACGGGCGCGCCTGGTCGGGCGTGGTTACGCCTTTCGGGATCACCACGGTCGCCGGCAGGTTGCCGCTCAATACCGGCGGGGGCGGCGCCGGGATCGTTTGAGCGGAAACCAGCCACGCCAGAGAAGCGCCGCTGAAGGCGATTACCAGTAACATCCAAGCGAGATTTCGAGAGCGCATCGCAGCCTCCGCAAATCGTTTGTTATGGCGCCGGCGCAACCAACAGTTTCGTGGCAGTTGGTTTCGACGGATCCAGACTCACCGTATAAATCATGTTTGAGGCACAGGAGTTCGCAGGAGCATACATCGTGTCAGCGGTCATCCCTCCGACGAGATAGCCGATCACTCCGGGGCCCGAGATATTGTCCAGCTTTAGGACTTCGTTGCTGTAATGCGGAACCGCGCCGGCGCGAATGAATCTGGTTTCCGCGCCGAGATATTGCGCCGGTTTGCCGGCACACTGCGGCGCTTGCGCCGGGCTCGGCGGAAAACTCTGCTGGAGATGCAAGTATTGATTCGTAGCCGGCGTGCCGCTCGAATAATTGTTCTTCAACGTAGAGACACTGTTGATGAACGGCAATCCATCAATGGGCGGATTAATGTTCAAATTCGCCGGATCGTGATGCAACGCGCCGTCCTTCCAGTAATACTGGCTGATGCCTCCGAAGAACGTCGAGTACATCGCTTTGGCCTTGGCACTGTAAGCGGGAATCACGGCGCATTCGTATTGACTCAGCAACTGCGTGGCCGTCTTATCGACGCTGAGATTCACAAACGCCGGCGCTGCCGCTGCGTCAATGTACACGGGATTGACGAAGCCATCAAACCTGCCGGCCACAAACACGCCGCCATACGCCACGATGCGCTCGTTCCCCGCGGCATCGATCGCGCCTTCCACGGGAAGATCCCGTCGATGGTACGGATCGAGCGAAGGATCAACGCCGTAAGGATGATTCGGCACCATCGCGTTCATCGTCGCCGTCAATTTCACCGAAGTGCCGGCACGCGTGGCCGACATCTCCCACACCCGGACGCTGCTCGAATACGTCTGGGTCATGGTGCCGCCGCCCGCCGTGTACAAGCCGTTCATGGTGTGACCCAAGATCAGCAGCATCTTGTTGTTGAACACCTTCAAGGCCCCGCCGGTGATTTGCAAGTTGGGATCGTCAAACGTGGCGATATTCGCAGCGGCGAATGACGCATCCAACGGCTTGCCGCTTTTCACCGCGGAAACCAGCGCGCCGAAATCGATCGCCATCGCCGTGGGGATTGTGTAGATCGGCGTCAGGCCCGGATTGCTCGCGTTCTGTTTGTTGACGAGTCCGTAGCCGCCCACGATGTACAACCAGCCGTTGGACAATGCAAACTCAGCATTGGAGGAAGTGAGCTGATTGGCGATTTTTTGCGGCAGCCCATCGACGCTCACGCTGCCCAGCAGTTTCTTGTTGGCCAAATCAACCAAGTACACTTTGTGATTCCGCGCGTCGGCAGGAAACGACGGCGCCGATCCCGTCGTTCGAACCGTCGGGAAGCCGTGCATGCCGTTGGTTCTTCCCGCGAGGATGATGAGTTGGTGTTCGTCACCCGCATAGACGGAAGAATGCAAACCCGGCAAGCCGTCAATCGAGAAACCTGCCAGTTCCAAAGAGTACGGAACGTCCGCAGGCGGTGTCTGCGCCTGAGGGGTCGGGGCGGTTGCTGAGTCCGGACCGCAAGAGATCGCCAACGAAAAGAACAGCGCTGCGATCAGGCCGAGCCATCCATTCCCGCGGATTGAAATATTCATCAGTCGCATTTTTTACCTCTCAAGAATTCCCTGAAGGTTGCTGGGCCCATTGCGTCATGAAGTCGGCAACCATTTTCACTTTGGCCGGCGACAAATCGCGCGTCACAGGCATGTACGCCGGGTCGTCGACCGGCAGGTTCATTCGCGCCGCGATTCCCAATGAACTTCCTTTCGCGGTAGCTCGATCGCCGATATCGAGCTTCTCCCTCATGCCGGGATAGAGGCGCGAATAACCGCCCAAAATCGGCAAAATGTCCTTGTGCCAATCCGGTTTGTCCGGCGGCGTAAATGCTTGCCACACCAACACCGACACAGGAGCATCGAGTGGCGCGCCAGCCAACGGCGGGTCCGGCGGAGGAATCTCATTGGGCGGAATGTGGGGACGATCGACGACGTAATCTCCATAGCTGATCGAAGGATCGTTCGCCGCCGGCAGAAAAAAGAACATTTGGCTGTCCAATGGGATTCGCGCTCGTTGCAACTCCAGACGATTTTTCAAGGCGCGGATCTCGAGACGCGTTCGCCCGCGCGTGTTAGTCGCGCCGGTGTATGACGCCGTCACAATGCCCGGCGCAAGAACCGCTTTGGTCGAATCGTTTGGTCCTGAATACTGCCAGGTCCAGGCGTTGAGTCCCGGAATCTGGTATCCCGGCGATGGGTTTCCGCGCTGCGTCACCAGAACATCGACGTTGACATTCAATTTGTCGATCTCCGCGCGAGCAACCACGGACTCGAACTGAATCCAAATGCCGAACGACGCTTCCCGCACCACCACTTCGCCGTTCGCCTGCAAGGCCAAAGCGCCCGTCGCCGCTAAAGCCGCATCGCCAGTGGCAAGCGGAATCGTAAACACGCCGGAGTTCGTCAGCAAGATGCAATTCTTGGCGTCGGACTCGTATTGGTATTGATACGGAGCGAACGACACCTTGCCGTTGCTGAAAGGACGAAAGCTGCCCGTACCATCGACAACTCCAACCGTGACACTATCCACGATCGTTACTCCGCTGATCGCGGGATCGCCATCGGTCCGCCAGGATTGCACGGCCACCGGAGTCGCCATTCCCAGGTCGATGTTCAGAAACGCCTGCGAACCAACCTTTGATGTCGCGGCGTACGCGGCACTCCATCCCAGCCCTCGAAGTTGTTGTAAGCGCCGGCCGAAAATCGTTTGTGGACCCTCGCCCGCTCTCACCGGACCCAGCGTGCCGTAGACGCGGCCATAAAGATATCGCCGTCCGGCGATGGAGGCCTCTGTTCCGTTCCGGCTCCAGCACAAGTCCATGGTCATTTCCACGGCGACCGACGTTCCGCACGCTTGCATGAACTGCTGAAGCAGCGGAGATCCCGAGTCCGCAACTGGCCACTGCACATTCTCGATGACGCCGAGCAGGATGCCGGCTTGCTGGTACGGATGGATCTCTCCTTTCTGCGTCTGGTTCAGCGCGAAGCGGTCGTAACTCATCTCCCGCACCTGCGGCACCGACATTTCGCCGCCGAATGTCGCGCCGCCCGGCAGCGCCACTTGCAACTGCATGCCGTAGAACTCGGTGCGATCGTCCCAATCGGGATCGAGATTCACCATCTTTGGAATATCGAAGGTGCCGTCTTTTCCGTTCGGGATCGGCGTGAACGGCGAAGGCGTGTTGAACTCCGCGCCAATGAGCGCATCGCCGGTGTCGATCCATCGGCCTTGGTTGTCGACCGCGCCGCGAATCACGCAATCTTGAAAGTAAATTTGCCCTGAGCCTAAAGGAGCCCAACTCGCCACGTCGTAGATATACGCGCCGTTGCTATCGGTCAACTTCGTTTCGGGATCGAAATTGACCGTGGCGTTGTTGATGGTGTTCGGATAGTTATACAGCAATCCGGAAAAGTGCAGCCGCGGAAAATCCAAATAGCTCATCGGATCTCTTTCTAACTGGCTGCCCAGTTGGCCATGAAGTCCACAACCATTTTCGTCTTGGCCGGCGAGAGATCGCGCGTCACCGGCATGAAGGATGGATCGCTAATGGGAAGCGCCATGCGTCCGGCGATCGCGCCGGCGTTGGCCTTGGCCACGGCTGGATCGCCCATATCCACCTTGGCCCGCATCCCCGGATAAAGCTTCGCGTACGACTGCATGATCGGCGCGATGTCCGCGGCCCATGTGGGTTTCGCCGGAGGTGTGAAGGACTGCCACAACAGCACGGAAATCACTGGATTGCTATTGCCATCGGTGTAGCAAACCGTGGCGTCGGCAGGCGGCATGATGAAATACACTTGGCTGTCGAGATCGGCGCGCAGTTGCGACAATGTCATGCTTGGTATTGTCGAGGTTAGGACAGCGCTAGTCGTTCCGTCGCTGCCAGTCGTGGCCGGCTGAAAGCTAATCGCGAGATCATTGCTCGGCGTCGGGGCATTTGCCATCGTCCAATTTCCATGATCGAGCGTCCATTGGAAGAAAACGGTCTGCAGACCGGTGGGACTATATCCCCGGAGCGGAATTCCGCGCTTGGTGACTAGCATTGGGATGCTGACCTTGACGCCCGGAAGTTGCGCGCGCGCACTGGCCTGCGCAACCTGTATCCAAGTGCCGGAGGAAGCTTCCTCCATTACCAGAGAACCGTTAACTTCCACGGCCAACGCGCCGGACTGCAAGGCCGCCGACTCCCCTGCGCCAAGCGGAATTTGAAATACACCGCAATTCGTCCAGACGTAACAGTTTTTCTCCATGGAGGTGATCAGCTTGTAGTAATTGGCAAACGAAACCGTTCCATTCTGCAAGGGTGAAAACTTCCCGGTGGAGTCGACCACGCCGACCTTGATTCCGCTTTCTACGAACGGCTTGCCATTGACTTGCGGTGGAACATTCGGATCTTGTACAGCGAGCGGAATCGCCATGCCTAAATCGACGGACAGAGTTTCCTGCGTTCCGGCAGCGGATTGCCGCGCGTACGCGGCATTCCAAGGCGGCATGGCCGCCGCGGACGCAGCCGGCGCAGCCTGAGCCGCGGCGGCCAAGCTCTCGCGCAGATTCGTGATCGCGGAAGTAGCGGGCGTGGGCGCGCCGGTCTGCGCGCTCATACGGCGGCCGAGCAGTGTCTGGCCGGTTTCGCTCGCCAGCAGGGGTCCCATCGAACCGTGCACGCGTCCAAACAGAAACATCATGCCATTCTGATTCACGGTTGGATTATTCCAGTGCAAGTCCACAGTTAACGACACGGCAATCCCATTGCCACAAGCGTTCTTGAAACTGGCCAGTAGCGGCGACGATATCGCTGAAGGCCAGTTCGGCCGCGCGATGGCGCCCATCAGCACGCCGACTGCATTGAAGCTGCCTCCCACGTTTGTTTTGGCTCGAGAGAATCCTAGTTCCCGAAGCTGCGGCACCGACATCAGACCACCGAATAATGAACTGTCCGGGAGCGTAACCTGCAACCGCAGACCATAAACTTCAGAGCGGCTTTGCTGGTCGGGATCGAGGTCCACCAATTTGGCAAGATCGTACGTGCCGCCGCTTCCATTGGACACCGGAGTCTGCGGCGACGGCGTATCCAGGGCCGCGCCAATTAAGGGGTCGCCGGAACCGATCCATCGACCTGCCGCATCGGCGGCGCCCAGGATTGTGCAGTTCTGGAAATACCACTGGGCTAAGCCCAGGGCGTACCAGCCAGCCACACTTCGGCTGTAGGTTCCATCCGGGTTTTCCACAGGCGCGTTGGGAACGTAGTTAGGTGTCTGGTTGTTGATGGTGCTCGGCCCGGCATAAAAAATTCCGCCGAAATGCAAACGCGGCAGATCGAGGTAGCTCATGGGAAAACTCCTCGTGAACAGGAATCTGGAAAACGCGTACGATGGTATGCCGTTTTGACGAGCTCTTCAAGTTGATTATTCGTTAATTATGGCGACGTTGGCCTCCGGGATACTTGTATTTTCGCCGCGAGCAGCATAAACTCGTCGCGCATATTAAGGAAGCGAAGGGGGATTTCTCGATATGAGCGCGACTCTGACCCAATACAATCCATTCGCGGCCGTACAACAGGGCTTCTACGATGGCGTTACGACGATCGCCGAACTGAAGCGGGCCGGTGATTTTGGTCTCGGCACGATGGACTCGCTGGACGGCGAGATGGTCGCGGTCGATGGCGTTTTCTATCGCGTCGGCATCGATGGCGCCCTTTACCCGCAGCCCGACGACGCGCGTGTACCGTGGGCCATGGTAACTCCCTTCAAGGCGGCGGACAAACCCCGGCCGTTGACGCCAGGGCTTGACTATGCGGGCTTGCAGGCCCTGTTGGCTGGGATGACATCGCTGAACAACCTCTACGTGGTGTTTCGCGTCGAGGGTTTTGCGTCGACGGTGACCGCGCGCTCCGCGCCGCGCCAAACCAAACCTTTTCCACCGTTGGATTGTGTCGTCGAAACGCCTTACAACTTCAGCAACGTGGCCGTCACGGGCGTGGGTATCATAAGCCCGGCTTATGTCGGCGCCACGGATCCGATCGGCTGCCATGTTCATATGGCCACCGGCGACCGGAAACAGGGCGGCCATCTCATCGACTGGACATTAACCGAGGGCACGCTGCAAGTCATGCCCATTCGAAATTTCGATTTGCGGCTTCCCGCCTCCAGTTTCGACAGCGCGCCGCCCGCGAATTGTTCGGTCGTCGGATCGTGGCAGATGATCGAAGCGTGGGACATTGGCGATGATCCAAACGATCCGACGAAAAAAACATATCCCTGGGGCAATCCTCCTTCCGGATATTGGGTGTACGACTCAAGCGGTCATTTTGGTCTGCAGATTTCCCTCAACCCGCCGCTGCCGATTCCCGACGGCAATGCCAATTGGCTCACGCCCACCGCACCATGGGAAGCCCCTTGCAATCTCCTCCGCCAGAGTCTGACGCCCAACGTTTACTATGCGTATTTCGGAACCTATACGGTGGATTACACGCCTTATGCCGGCGGGTCCGTCAAGGGCACCATCAACCAACAGGTCTTCACCGATGTGCTCCGTCAGTACACCGGCACGGCACAGCCGAGGCCATTCGAACTGGTCGGTCAAGAAATGATCGTAGGAGACGGAGTCAACTACGTGCGACGTTTCAGACGTCTGAGCTAAGCCGCCGCGCGTTTCCATTGCGCGGCGGCTCTCGGCAAAACTAACATCAATGATGTTGGACGCCGTTCAACCGGCATGCCTTGTCTTCATCGACGCCTTCGGGGATCGTCCGCACCAACTGCATCATGCCTCGATCCTCGTGGGCAAGAATGTGGCAGTGCAACACATAGGTTCCTGTGAAGTCGTCAAACACCTGGCGAATCACTACGTAGCCGCAATTGCTGAGCTTTGACGGGTTGGTCGGGTCGCAGGACGAAGTGGTTAGCGAAGCGGGGATATTTACGGTATCGGACCAAATCGGCGGCCCTTGCGGTTTCCACACTTTCAAGTTGGCGCCGTCCGGGGAATAGTTGATCTCGCGGATTTGGAATGGATTGATGTGGATGTGAAACGGATGCACTTGATTGGTTGCGGCACTGTTGTTCACAAGCGTCCAGTCCCAGCGTGAATTGACCCGCTGGCACTGGTCGACCTTGGAATCCGGGCTGACCGGCTTTCCGTCCGGCGTGAGCGAGAATCGATGCGCGTCGATGGTGAACTGCGGCGGCGTGGGCGGACCACCGGGCCCTCTGGTGGAAGAAAAGGTCAACGTCCGCTTATTCGTCCCTGGATCGGGAATCGGATTCTTGAGGTAGTCCGGCATCACCGGGTACGCGCTCTTGTCACCTGCGGCGAAGAAATGCATGTTTTGCGCCGCCCCGGCGACGTTGATGGTCAGGACAATGAACGGCATTCCGAGCGGCGTTGGTGGGGTTGGCGGCGTTGGTGTCAGGTTAACGGGTCCGATGTCGCCGGAGATCTGGAGTCGCGTGGTTCCCGCGGCGGCCGGCGCCTTGACCAAGATGTCGGCCCGGTTTCCGGCGGCCAGCGTCAATCCGGGCGGCGCGTTCGCCGCCGGAATCCCCGACGGAACCGGTGTGACGGTAATGTCGCCGGACGTGCCCGGAAAGAACGGCTGCACCGTTTGATGTTCCCAACTCGCGGCGGTGATCGAGTGCGGGAAGAAGGGTTGCAACGCATAGTTTTCCCAACTGAACTGGACGCCGTCGTATGCCACCTGCTTGATCTCGAAGCCCGCGGCGATCATCGACTGGAACAGCGTGTAATCCAATGTGCCCTTTTGGCCGCCGCCCATGGCGTTGACGAGCCGCCAAAGTTGAATCTCACCGGGCCGCATGGTGATCGTGGGGTTGAGCTTGCCGTTAATCAGCTTTTGATTGTTGCCGCCATTCGGATTGTCGCCCGTGCCTGTGCCGATGCCGCTCTTCTCCAGATTCTGGCTGACAACAATCTGCTGAAAGACCATCACTTGCTCGGTGAGCTTTCCAGTAGGGCCGAGTTGCTTCTTGAAAAACGCGCGTAATTTGTCATCGTAATCGCCTTCGATGATCAGAGCGCCCGCGAGTCCGTTGAAAATATGCAAGGAAGTCGATCCGTGCTTGTGGGCGTGATACCAATGCGTGCCGGGCGACTGTCCGGCGTGCAAGCCGCCACCGTAGGCGGGCAGCTCAACTGAGTTGGGAAACGCACCAACCACGAATTGCGGCCATTGTCCCGAACAGATCTGCGTTTTGTCCGCACTCCAGAGCGACTCCGGCGCCGGTCTTCCTGAATTCGTGGCTCGGTCGGCCTGCTGTTTGTCGTATTCTCCGACCAATCCCTTGGGCGGCAAGACAACCGTACTCGCGCCGCAGGTCGCCGCGATTTGCGTGTAGGTGTAGCCGAGTTGAGCCACTTGATAGTGGAGCGGCATGTCCTTCCAGTGTTGAGGAGGCTTGGGACGATTGAAGATCGCGTCGAAGTCCGCTTGAAAAGTGGACTGCTTTACATTCTTGTTGGGAATCACCTGCATCAAAACGTTATCGCCCAGGCCGTCCGGATTGGTATGCGTGCCGTGAAAGTGGAGATTCGAGGTGCTGGAGCCGTGAAAGCAATCCGGAAATAGTTCCGATGTCTGCGGCGTTCCGCCACCCGTCGGCGGATATTGTCCCGATTGGTCGCAACTGCTCGACCCCGGTGCTTCTTCTCCATCGGTCGTGTATTGGAAATGCGATTCGTCCACTTTGTTCAAGTACATGATGTCCATGCGTCCACCAACGCGCATCCTCAGCGTCGGCCCGGGAGCGACCGTAGCCGCATCGGGCACCGGCTTCGCTCCAACGACACCCAAGGGCCAACCTTGGAACATGCGCAACGGCGTGGTCTTGCTTCCATTGGGCACGCTTCGAGTGCCGTCACTGAGTTGAATGACCGCCTTTAGGTGACCGGCTTTGTGGACCAACTCGGGCGGATTCTGAAACGCTCCTTGCGCCCAAGCCGCGACCGAAAGCAACAGGGAAAATCCAACCGCTGAAACGATCCGAAATGCGCTGTGCATCATGTGGCCTCGATTCTTCTCAACCGGGAATGTCTGGCCCGGCCAAAATCGTCTTAGGAAATCGTGAGTAGATAGGTCTGCGTGATATTGTTTCCATCCGAATCGTCGCAAACGAAATCGAACGCATAGCTGCCGGCATCGTTCGGCCCTGGAGTTCCGCTCAGGACGGGTCCCTGCGCCGGACTGCTGATTCCAACCTTGAGGCTGAGCGGAAGGTTGGAGTTGGAAACGGTGTACGTGTAGTTCGGAACACCTCCATTGATCAGACTCTGTTGGTAGGCGGTGCCGCGCGTGGCTGGGGGCAGTTGGTTTGGCAGAGGGTAAAAGTCGCCGTAAACCGTGATCGTGCCGCTTTCGCCTGCATGCAGACTACACGCATAGGTAACCGGAATTCCCTGGCCTTGCGGAATTGGGGCCGGGCCATTCGATCCATAGGTGGCCAAACCGGGCTGCAGCGAGCCGGAATTACTGTGCGGTCCCACCTGATAGGTCAAAGCTGGAACCGGATTGCCGGTTGAGAACACGGGGAAATGGGGTTGACCGTCCTCATTCTTCCAGAAAACCATTTCACTCAGGGTGCAGTTTATCGGCGTAAAAGAGGCGTTCGAAGCTCCGGGTGCTCGCGTGATCGTGACGTGGTCGGACATCTGGCATGACCTCCTGGCGGCTCAAAGGCAAAAAACTCCGCGCGGCGACATTACGAATAATTTACCGATGCTGTCAAGTCGAAAATGTCGCGTTTCCGTTCGTTTATTCACTACAACGTCGTGAAAAGGCATATTAGCGGATTTAGCCCTGGGGTCGCGCTCATCCTCGTTGGAGGCCAAAAATGTTGCATTACTAGATTGTCGGCGTTTGGTCTAGGTTATTGCTTCGTACGGTTGCCTCCTCTTCAGCAGCATCGAATTCCTTCAATTACCGATGAGGGTGTTCCTCTGGCTAGACAACTTTTCACTTGACCCTGGAATCGCTCCAGGCCGGAGACTGGAAGCGCTACGATGATGAAGGTGGCACTAGCAGGCAAACCCCGGTTGCGGTCCGGCGACCTCGCAAAGATCGCCGGCGTCAGCGCCGACACGTTGCGTCACTATGAGCGCATCGGCGTATTGGCGAAACCGCAGCGCGCGGCTTCCGGGTATCGCGAGTACGCACCGGAGGCGATTGACCGCGTGAAAGTCATTCGCCGCGCGCTCACCATGGGTTTTTCGTTGAAGGAGTTGGCGCGCGTGTTCCACGTCCGCGAACGCGGCGGCGCACCTTGCCGCGAAGTTCGCGCGATGACCGCGGAAAAACTCGCGGCGCTCGATGGACGCATTCGGGAACTCGTCGCGTTGCGCGATCACATGACGGAAATGCTCGGGCGGTGGGATCGCCAGCTTGCCGGAACTCCCGGCGGCGCGCGCGCCTATCTGCTCGATAGCTTGGCGAAGGCCCCTTCTCCCAACTCAGGAGAAAAAAATGAAGACAACCATAATGAAGACAACCACAGCGTTGGCGATTCTCGGCATTTGCCTCGGCGCGTCCGCGCAGTCCGACGCGCATCATGACCAAGTAAACAAGAACGGCGACCACGTGATGGGCTTCTCGCATGAGAAGACCACGCATCATTTCTATCTTTACCCCGATGGCGGCGCGATCCAGGTGGAGGCCAACGATCCGCACGACGCCGAAAGCCGCGACCAGATACACGCGCATCTTCCCCACATCGCGAAAATGTTCTCCGCCGGCGATTTTCAAGCGCCGATGCTGGTGCACAGCAAGACGCCTCCGGGAGTGCCGGCGCTCGAGCGGCTGAAAGATCAAGTGAAGTACACCTACGAGGAGTTGCCGAAAGGCGGCCGCGTGAGAATCGTCACGCCGAATAAGGAAGCCCTCGACGCGGTCTACGCCTTCTTGCGTTTTCAGATTGAAGACCACAAGACGGGCGACTCGACGAAAGTCGGCAAGCCGGAGTAACGCTCAGAATTGCACGCGCAACGAAAATTGAATCAACCGTGGCCCGCCCATCGGTCCCGACGTCGTTCCGGCCTGCGTGGCCACGGCGGATCCAAGCGTTTGCGTGATTTTTCCAAAGCTGGCATCGCTGAGCGTCGCGTCCGGCAAAGCGAAATTCGTGTGGTTGAACAAATTGAAGAAATCGGCGCGGACGATGAGGCGCGTCTCCTCGCCGAGGCGCGCGGGAAGGCGAAGACTCTTCGCCATCGAGACGTCGAAGTTCGCCAGCCCCGGCCCGTAGTATTGATTGCGGCCCGACGTTCCGTCTTGGCCCGCAAGATTTGTTGTGAACCACGCGGGATTGAATGCCGCGTCGGGATTGCCGTTGCTCTGCGGCAACGGCGCGGGATTCGTTAGCATCGGCCGATTGCCAGGATTTGGACTAGCGCCGGCGTTCACCTGATTGAGTCCGCTGGTGTCCGGTCCGCCAGTAACGACGGTGAACGGCGTGCCCGTTTGGATCGTCGTGATGCCCGACAAGTTCCATCCCCACGGTAAATCGGCGCCGTAGTACGCGACGAAATGTTGGCGCACGTCGAAGGCCGACGGACCATGCTCCAAATAAATCCTGGTGCTGTCGATCGGCGCGCCGGGCTCGCCGGGCAGCATCCCGGATCCGAAATACGAGGAATTGTAATCCATTGATTTCGAGACAACGTACGATCCCCGCGCAAAAACACGGCGATGGCGATACCGCACCGTAAGAAGTCCGGAGTTGTAGTCCGAATTGCCAATCGATTTCGCGACCTGCGACTGCCCGAAAGAGTTGTACGGGAAAAATTGCTGGTTCGGAGCTTGCGTTCCTCGCAGAGCCGGGTTTTTTACCGAAACCGTGGGCTGGTTGACGTCGATGAACATTCCCAAGCGATGTCCGGCGCTGCCTTCGTACGCCACTTCCACGGCCAGCGATCGCGTGATGGCGCGCTCGATCGCCAGATCGTATAGGTGCGCGTAAGCATTGCGGAAGTGCGGATCGATGCCTTGGAACGTTGTGATTCCCACCGTGGGCGTGCCCGGCGCCTGCTTGTTGTAGTTGGATACCAGAGGCACATTCTGGTTGAACGCCAGCGACCATGCAAACGGTCCCGGCTGCGTGACGTTGGCCGTCTGCGACGTCTGCAAGTTTTGCGGCGGACCGAGCGCCATGGAAGCGGGCACGTTGTTGAACAGTTCGTCGTAGGCAATCCGATAACCGCCGCGAATCACGGTCTTCGAACCGGGCGCATAGGCGAATCCAAACATGGGCGCGAAATTGTCACGTTCAGGATAGACGCCGCTCGACGGCAGCGTGAACGGGGCACTCGTGTAGAAGATCGACGATGCGCCGGTCAGCGCTGGATTGATGTTCAAAAGCAGACTCGTGCCTACGACCACAGGTCCGTAGCCAGGAACGAAATTGATCGCGTTATGATCGCTCACCGCCAGCGCCGACGGCAGCTCGTAGCGCAATCCGTACGTGATCTTGAAATTTTCCGTGACGCGAAACTCGTCCTGAAAGTAGCTCGACCACGGATCCCGCGTCCATTCGGTCTGCGTGCTTCCGGTGCGGAAAGTCGAACTGGTCAGCAGACCCTTGGCGAAATTGGCGAAGCTCGCGAACATGATGGTGCCGCGCTCGGAGCGGTTCAGATAGCGGCTCATGTCTTCGCGGCGCACTTGCCAGCCCCACCGCAGCGTGTGACGTCCGCTCGCCGAGCGCCACGACATGTTGTAGTTTAGCTCGTACGTATCGGTCTGGCGGCCTTGCGGAAAATTCATCTGCGTGCCGAGCATCGCGAATCCGCCGCCCACGACGATTTGCGGCAAGCCGGAATTTTGCGGATTCGCGGACGCGTGCACCACGCCGGGCAGCGGATTGCCGGCGGAATCGGTGAATAGCGTCGAGGCGTCGAAGCCGTTGTCCTGTGTCACGCGATTTTCCGAGCTCACCGAGTATCCGAAGCGCAGATCGCTGATCAACGACGGCGTGAAGGTGTGCGATTCGTCCAGCATGACGGATCGCTGGCGGAACGGCCCACTGTTTCCTCCTATGATCGGCGTCGCGCCGCCGGCGAAACTCTCGCCCCAGTATCCGGTCCAGCGGCCGGAAAGCTGGTCTTTATCGTCGAGGCGATGGTCGATGCGAACGAGTCCCGTGGAATCGAAGTTTTGATTGCGCACGTTGGCGATGTAGTTCGACGTTGTGCTGTTCGTGTTCGGCTGCGGCCAGAAAGCCAACAGCTTTTGCGAAATCGGATCGGTGACCGTGGCGCGTTGCGCGGCCGTCGGCACGAGCGTCGGCGTGACCGTCGGCGACTCCTGGCGGAAGCCTTCATAGGACGAGAAAAAAAACGTTCGCGCTCGCACGATGGGACCGCCCAGCGTCCCGCCATATTGATTCCGAACGATGGCAGCCTTTGTGCCGCCCAGTTTATTCGTGAAAAAGTCTGCGGCATTCAAAACCGTGTTGCGGAGATACTCGAACGCGCTGCCGTGGAATTGGTCCGTTCCGCCTTTGGTGACAATATTCACTTGCGCGCCGGACGCGCGTCCGAATTCCGGCAGCGTGGCGCTTGTGTCCACGGCGAATTCTTGGATTGCATCGGTGATCCGCAAAAGATTGAGGGGTCCGCCGGTTTGCGTATCGACGTTGCTAATGCCGTCGAGCGCGTACATGTTCGATTGCGAACGAATGCCGCTGGAGACGAAACCGTTCCCCTGCGTGCCGGGAGCCGTCGCGGCGACGCCCGGAGTAAGCAGCGCCAAATCGAGATACTGGCGGCCGTTGAGGGGCAAATGCGCGATGGTGCGCTGGTCGATGACGCTGCTTTCGGTGGCGCGATCGGGTTCGATCAGCGGGGTGTTTGCGTGAACCTCGATGGTCTCCGTGCGGTCGCCGACGGGCAATTCCGTATTCACGCGCGCCACTTGGTCGACTTCCACCACGACGTCGGGGACCGATACGCGCTTGAACTTCGGCGCCTCAAAGGTCAGCGTCCAGCGGCCGGGCGCGAGTTGTAGGAATTCGTACGCGCCGGTGCTGTCGGCGATGGCGGAGCGCCGCTCCTGCGTTCCTTGGCGGATCGCAGTGACCGCCGCGTTGGGAATCACGCTGTGAGACGCATCCGTTACCACGCCGCGCACTGCGCCGGTCGGCGACGCTTGCAGTAAGAGCCCAAACAGCAGGATCGCGGCCGTGGCCGCGATCCTGTTTCGTGCGTCGAACATGTGATCTCCCCGATGTCGAACTAGTGGTGCGAGAGAATCGTTGGAATGTTTTCGTCTTTCGGACAAGATGCCTGTGTCTCCACCATGAACATCATGCCGCGATCCTCGTGGCCGAGGATGTGGCAATGGAAAACATAGACGCCGGTGTAATCCACGAAGCGGCTCCGCATCTTGATATAGCCGCCCGGCGGCAGGGCGATGTTGTCCCACCAGATCCACGGCTCAGGCAACGGGATTTCCGGGGTCGTCGCCGACGTTTTGATGGCGACAATCTGGAACGGGTTGATGTGGATATGGAACGGGTGCGCGGGTCCTCCGCCGCCAACGTTAGTGTTGTTGAGCGTCCATTCTTCGGTCGTACCCAACGTCATGCACTCGTTGATCAGATGATCGGAGAATTTTTTATTGTTGATCGTTTGGTCAGGCGGCGCGATCCCCGACGGGCCATCCCGGCCCGTCTTCGGCGACGTGCTGAACGAAAACGTGCGAGTCTTCGTGGCCTTCAGGTTGACATCCAGGAAGGGCGGCATTTTCGGGAACGACGCTTCCGGCGCCGGGAAAGTAAGCGCCGGGACCGCGCCCGCAATCACCTTCACCGTTAGGATCACTTGGTTTCCCGCCTTCACCGTGTAGACGGCGCCGACGGTCGCCTTGGGATCGGCTTGAACCAACAAGTCGACGCGATTGCCGGGAGCCAAATTGCCAAACCACGGCGGCGCGGTCATGGGCGTGGTCATTTGCGGATTTGTCCAAGCGGTTCCGGGACCTCCCGGTTGCGCGATCTTGACGCCGAGTTGATAGTTCGTCGGATGAAGTTGCACGCCGTCTTGCGCCGTTTGCACCCAGCGCAAGCCGGCCGGCGAAGTGCCCGACGTTGTGCTGACGGTCAGCGGCGCCGCGGTTTTTTGATGGCAGGCGTTCACGATCCGCCAGAACTGTGTTTCTCCCGCTTTCATCTGAACCACGGGTTGGAATTGGCCGTTCACGTAGATTTGTTCGCCGACTCCGGTTCCCACCGCGCGCTCCAGGTTCAGAACGGAGTCGTACTGCTGCAATACCATCACCTGCTCGGTGGTGTTGTAGAGTTTCCGGATGGCGTCGTCATACTCGCCGGTGATGATGAACGCGCCCGCCATGCCGTTCGAGAGATTCAGCGCAGTGGAGCCGTGCTTGTGGGCGTGATACCAATGCGTGCCCGGAGCTTGCCCCATGCTGTCGGGCTTCCCGTTCCAGACCGGCAATTTGAAACAAGAGGGATAGGCGCCAATGTAATACTGCGGCCATTGTTTTGCGTCGATCGCCGTTTGATCCTTCGGCCAAAGCGGTTCGCCCTGCGGCGGCAAAGTCTTGTCGTAGTCGGTCAGCATCTTGTACTGCTGATCGGTCCACTTCTTCGGCAGATCCTCCCACACATGCGGAGAATGTCCCATTTGGCAGTCCGCGAAAATCTTCGGGAAATCATGATCCACCAAGAATTTCTCGTTCACCGTGGGCTTGCCGTTGACGAACGGCGAGGGGCGAAGCTGCACGAAAACATTGTCCTCGATCACGTTGGGACTGACATGCGTGCCGTGATAGTGCAGGTTCGCGGTGCTGGACCCGTGAAAGCAGTTCGGCATGTTGTCAAACGCCGGATCGCCCGGATAAATGTTGGTGGTGACGCCGGTGCGGCCGGTCTGCGAAGATTGGTCGCAGGCGTTCGGCTGGTCGAGCGGCTTGGCGGCGTTCTGCGCATCCAAGGAAGCATTGAACGCGTCCACATTGACTTGGTTCATCAACGTAATTTCGACGCGATCGCCCACGCGCGCGCGAATCGTGGGGGCCGGCGCGGGGAACCCCTTCATCGATGGCGGTGGCCAGGCCTGGGTTCCGTCGGGATTTGATTTCGTCATGAAGCGCATCTGGCCGCTTTCACACGTGGTGCCGGAAATCAAATAGGTCTTTTTCTCGTTCAAGATTTTGATGGTGCCCTTCACCGACGTTGCACCCAACAGCTTGGAGATTTCCGCGATTTTCACGAGATTCTCGCCGCTCTTGACAGATCCGCAAACGAGGGTTCCTTGAGCGCTGACTTCGTCGAGCGGGAGCGCCGCGCCCAGGGCCAATGCCGCGCCGGCGGCGACGGTCTTACCAATGAACTCGCGTCGGGTGGCGCCTGCCGTTTCCTCTGACCGCAAATCCGAATCTTCCGAACGAATCGGTTCTTTTTCGTTACTCATATTCATGGCCTCCTCTGGCCGTGGCTGGAATTATGGTTGTGGGGTCGGATTTGGCCCGACAATGATGCTGCCCTGCTCATCCTGATGCAGCGCGCAAATGTAGTTGATCGTGTAGCTGCCCTGGATCGTGACGGTAATGGTGCCCGTGAACGGCGACAATCCCTGGCCGTTCAGCCCCGCGACCGTGCACTGAGTCGGGCTGATCGCAGTGGCAACCGAATTCGGCAGCACCTTTTGCACAGCGGTTTGCCAGTCGGTATTGGAACCGGAATAGGAAAGCGTGACCTTGTCGCCGGTGTTTGGTCCCGGCGCCAGAACCGTCAAGACGGCTGGGCTGACGCTGGTGGCGGCGCTGGCGGTGGTGGTGTTCTTCATCGGCGCGAGCGCGCCGTTGCCGGGCGTGCCTGGCTGGATCTCTTGCCTAACCCACGCCGTCTTGTTGGCGACGCTCGGCGCGGGCCAATGCGGCTGGCTGTCGCCGTTGAACCAGGTGATGCTGTCGCCGGCGTAAGAATTCGCGGTCTGCGGAGTAAATTTTCCCGGCTGCGTCTGGGTTGGCGGCGTATTGGGAACGATCTTAATCTGCTGCGGCATCGAGACCTCCTCGAAAGTTGGCGGTAGATACGCTATTCACTTGTTTTTTGCGGAATTGTTCGTCAACATACAAAATCCTGCAACGCATGTCAACCAATTTCCGTAATTCTTTCGATGAATTACCAAGAGGTCGTCGAGGTAGCCGACTCGGGTGATGCCATCATGGTACGCTTGCTCGAAACCCATTGAGAACGCACACGCAAGCTCTGCACCAAATCCGGGAACGGCCCGCCGGCTTCAGTGAGCCTATTTACGAACATTATTCTTTGTTCAAGCTCGGAGCGCGCAACGCCGTGATGCACTATGCGAGCATGCTGGCCCCGGTCGTTCGCGAAATCCTCTCGGACAAATTCCACGACGGCGACGCCGACGATTGGGCCATGACCGCACCGACCCATCAGGCGATTCCTTGCGCCGCCAATCTATTGTGCTGGTCGATCGCGGACCTCCTGAAAATCCTGCAAACCGTCGTGAATATTCGGCACCAACGCGGGACACCTTCCGCGCCTGGTTCGCCCGAAGCCGCGAAATTCCGCGACTACAGCCAATTGAGTTTCGACGACCGGATCGACTCGCTGCGGTTCTTCGAATACCAAATGTCGGAGGACTCAAAGTTCACCGGACGCCGCGTAGTTTTCATCAACGACATCAACGTAACCGGAGCCCAGCAGCGCGACATGGAACGATACTTTCAAAAACTCGGCGCCGCAACGGTCGATTGGGTATATCTCTTCACCGTCGATTCGGCCTTGGGCAAGGGTTTTCCGCAGTTGGAATACGAACTCAACCAATCGCGTGTGCCGTCTCCCGAAGAGTTCATGAAGATGTTGGCCGCCGGCGAGATTCAGTACACGACCAAGTGTGTGGCGCGAATCATGGAGTGTGACGCCAACGAATTTGCAGGGATCTTACGCGTCTTGAGCGAACCGCAACGAGAAACGCTTCGGCAAATGGTCACCGAAGAGAGACGATACGCCGGCGATGCGTTTTCGGAGCGAGTTGAATTCTTGAAAAGCTACTTGCGCAACGCCGCTTCCACAATCCTCTGAACGTTGCGGTCGAAGCTCGGCCGATTCCACGTGGGACTGTCGGCCGAGACGCCCGGGTTGGAGTTCGCCTCCAGCACCGTCAGGCGATCGAACCGGTCGAGGCGCATGTCCATCGACGCGTATCCACGCAGCCCGAGCGCGGGCAAAGCGATTCGCGCCATCCTCGTGATCTCGGCAGTGATGGCGCGCGGCAGTTTTCGCGCCGGCCGCAGATGCACGTTCCGGCGTTTCCCTTCGGTCTTGAATCCCTGCTCGTCCTCGGGATACTCCCATTCGCAAATTCCCGCGATGCCGAAACGGCCGTCGCGACCTTCGATGAAACCGGCGCGCAGCTCGCGGCCCTGCACGAATTCGTCGCATACCGCCGGTTCGTCGAAGCGTTTCCAGATTTTTCGCGCGCGCGCCAGGGCTTCGCCGCGGCTCATCACTTTGCTATCGAGCGCAATTCCATAGGCGCTGCCTTGAAACGCCGGTTTGACGAAAACCGGCGGCGTCAAATCCATCTGCGTGGCGTCGGCGCCCGGCGCGAGAACGGCAAACCGCGGGACACGGACGCCGGCGGCGGCGAGAATTTGCCGCGAGCGAATTTTGTCATTGGCCAACGCGATGGCGAGCGATCCCGAGCCGGTGAAACGGAGTCCCGCGAATTCGAGCGCCGCCACGAAGGCGGCTTCCGTGGGGGTCGCCGACAGCGCGAGATTGTAAACCAGATTGGGGTTCTCGCGGGCGATGGCCGCGACGCCGTCCAGATCGCCGGGCTCAATTCCCACGTATGACACGCGAGCGCAGAACTTGCGCAGCGCCGCGACGACCGAGCCGTCCCAGCGCGCGCGCCACCATTGCAATTGCCGGCTGCGCAGTTGTCCGACAATGTCGGCGTCCACGGCGCAGACGATGGACAAATCTTTTTTCTTCGGCATGGAGTGCGTAACACTCCCGATGATACCGCTACCCGCCTTGTTGATTCATAGCGGTGTTGACTACCAGCCTTGTCGATGGAAAATCGCGGCAAAGCGCTTCTGCGCCGCCGCGACTCCCGCGGGACCCGCTGGTTCCGGCGCCGTGACCGGACCTCCGCTCAAGATGAAGCTGAAGTCCGAGCCGCCCACTTGGGCGTTGCCGTGACAACCCATGCAGCCGCCCATGTTATTTTGCGTCTTGTTGAAGTACACGTTGTAGAACGGAGTGCCGTTGCAATTGAAATCGGTGATCAACAAATCGGGGACCACATTCGTGCATCCGTTGGCCGGCTGGCCTTGTTTAGGCGGCTCCTGTTGAAAGTGTCCGCTGAACACTTGCAGGTTATAGTCGGTCTCCACCACGATGTTGGCCTGGTAATACGTAGCCGCGTCCAATCCGGTATAGTCTTTGCCCGGCGTAGGTTTGTTGATCGGCTTGTATTGCACGTTGACCAGCTTGTAATAAGACCACGGCGAACTCTTGATCCCATTTTGCTGGTTGTATGCCGCGATCGCCGCATGGGCGGACGCGTTGGCCGCGATGATCGTGTCGGGAATGTTGTGAGTCCGCCGTTGGATACACACTTGTCCTTGTGGCAACCCGGTGGGCGGCGCCGGCGGTGGCGGCACCGGATTGGGTGTGTTCTTGTAATAGAGCGAGGATCCCGGCGTACACGTGACAGTCTGCGGCGAGAGTTGCTGCACGCTGCTGGTGGTCGGGGGATTCGCGGACACCGCGTTCTGGGAAGTGATCGCCGGATTCATCGGTGTCGCGGTTTGATTCTCGAGCAATTTGCCGTTGACGTCCTCAATGGGATTTCCTTGCGGGTCCAGCATGTTATCGGCCTGACCGAATGTGGCAAAGATGAAGTACGGCGCGGTAGGAGTCTTCTGCTCGACATGCAACGCCAGCATTCCCCAAACTTCTTCGCGATAGCACGCATTGGAGCCGTTTGTTTCGTAGAAGCGAACGGTACCCGTTTGAAAATGGCCGTTGCCGGCCTCTTTGGTGGTCAACCGCCGCCAGGCGGTCTTGATTTCAATCGTTCCATTGCGAAAGCTGACGAGTTTCGAGTTGCCCGGCGTGGGGTCTTGCTTGTTCGTCGTGACGTACCGTGCGGTGGCGGCGAGCGGCGCCGTGCCGTTGTACCACCCATTGGACGCCACATACTGGTAATCCGCGCGATTCGCCTTGGCCAAGAAAAGAATTTCCTGCCCGGGTACCGGAGAGGAAGCCGACGCCCCCGCATACATTTGATCGAGGCCGATTTGACTGTTCTCGTCGAGGTTCACCCACGCCGGTTGCGAAACGGGAGTTTGTCCGGGGCAGGGCGGCACCTGACCGTTGGGAAACGCCGTGCCGTAAATATATTGCGGCGCGACGTCGTATCCATAGTTCGGTGCCCCCTGACTATAACCAGGAGGCGTTCCCTGTCCGGGGAAAATCTCCACTTTGTGGCGAAACGTCTGCCAAACCAACGGCCCGGTAAATCCCGGCTGTCCGAATTTCATGTTGTTATTCGGAGTGTCGCGCGGATTTCCCACGGCAGGCCAATTCAGAGCGATGAACTCCTGCCACGCAAATTTCGCGGCGGCGGCCAACGTGGCGCGGGGCGCGCCTCCCGGAATATCGGAGGGAACCACCGAGCTGATGGCGATCCCCGAAGCAGCCGCCGGCGCCATGGACGCAGGCTTCTTGCTTTGAGCGGTCATCAGCAAAGCGGCTGCAGCCATCAAAGCGACGCAGACAAGCGATTTTCGCATAATCTTGAATCCCTCCGAAATTCAGGAATTGCGCGCAACAACAAATCGCAGCTTAGAGCTCCGTCGAGGAATTTGTCAATTGGGAAGCATGAAAACTCGATTAAATAGTCTCGATTTAGTAGAGCAAGGGAGTTGCCCCGGAATGGTGAGTACTATCATCGCTAACCGGCTGTCCCTCGCGAATGGCCGTCGCGGACGAAGGAATCAACGGGACCAGCAAGAGGATCAGCAACGTGGCCCCGGAATTCAACCATGCTAGGTTCTTGAAGCTCAGTCCATACTTTTGATAAAGCCACGAACCCGACAAATCCGAAATCGCCACCGCGATATTTGCCGGCGTCCACTCCAGCGCCGCGCCGGCGGCTTCGTCGCCCGCGGGGACGGCGCGAATCAATAAATCGAGAATCGGCATCCAAACGAAACCGCGCATCAGGCCCGCCACTGCTTCCACGACGAGCGCTGAGTTGGGCGAGGCGTAAAAAATATACAGGCCCTGGCCGATGGCGTCGCTGATGACTCCAACAGTCATCAGCGTCCGCAGGCTGAAGCGCGAACAAATCCATGCGTAAGCGGCGGACGCAATCACCGAGAAGATCGCGTTGACCAACGCCAGCGTTCCGATAAATTGCGGAGAAAAATGCAGCGTGTTGGTCTTGTAGTAAAACAATGGCGTCTGAAATCCGGGAGAAAGCGCCAGCAGGAAAAATAACGTCGCCGCGATCCACATCGGTTTCGAGCGAGCCATGGTTCGAAAACTGGCGCGCAACTTCGGCCAACTCGACGTGGGCGGCGCCACGCCCACTTCAGTGCGATAGCGAATCGCCGCGATTGCCAGAAGAACCGCGAGCATCGCGCCCAACGTTCCGGTCAATTGCAACGGACGCCGCGCCAACCATCCGGCCAGCGGTCCCACGAGAAGCGCGGACACAAATTCCGCCACGCGCCGCACGGAGCTCAGCCGGCCGGTCGCGGCGAATTGTCGTCCGCCTTCGACGACCAGGCCGCTGAGTGTCGCCTGACAGATCATGATCATTGCCGTACACGCCGTGACCGCGGCGAGCAGCGGGTAGCGCGCACGAGGGCCCCATCCGATCGCCAGCCACAACGCGGCCGCGCACGTCGAAGCGAGCATCATGTAGGCGTGGCGGCGCGATCCGAGAATCGGGAAGTGATCGGAGAACCAGCCCGCCAGCGGTTTGAAATACCAGGCGATTCCGGCGATCGAGAAAAACGTCGCCATGTCCAGTGGAGTGAATCGCAGGTTTTCCTTGAGGAGGAACTGTAGCGGCAGCAGCCCGATCCCTTTTTCGGGACGCAGGAGTGTCAGGAGGAAAAACCCGGGGCCGACGAGAAAGAAGTATTGCCGGAGCCGTGTGCCTCCGGCATTTCTTCCGTGCTTTCCGTGTTCCAATCGCCGCTCTCCTTAGCGCGAAACCAGAGCTAGAAGTGTAACCTGATCCCGAACTCTAAGTTGCGCGGCGTATTCGCCTGGCTATTGATCACGCCAAAGTTCTGCGGGCTATCCAGGCTCAGCGACGGATTCGACGGCTGGAAATGGTTCAGGATATTCGTGAACTGGAACAAGAAGGTTGCGCCCACACGACCCTCGCCTGTGATCGCGATGTCTTTCGAAACGGTCATGTCGAGATTCCACGTCGGCAATCCGCGGATGACGCCGGTGCCGCTGCCGTTGGTGTCGAGTCCGAGAATCAAGCGCCGGAACTCTCCGTAAACCGCGCTGGGATTCGTGAACATGTTGATTCCCGATCCGCCGTTGGAGATATTTCCGTTGGCCCCGATGGTTGTGCCCGTCACCTGCACGCCGTAATGTGCGCTATCGCCGCCGGTGTACGGCGCCACGAGTTGCGCGTTTTCGAAAGTGCTGCCCGAACTGCAATTGATCTCTCCGAACGATTGGCAATTGCTGCCCGCGCCCTGGCTCATCGACACTTGCAGCGGCACGCCCGATTGCGCCGTGAAGATCGGCGCGAAGGTCCATCCGCCGAGCAAGTGACCGGTAACGCCGCGCTGCGACTGGAACCACCGAGGTTGATAGAGCATCGTCAGGTTGTAGAGATACTTCGTGTCGAACGCCTGCGGACCGTACATGGCGTGCAGATTCCACGCGTCGAGTGGCGTGTACACGACTCGCGACTGCGTAATGTCGGCGCTTCCGAGCGCTTTGCCCCAGGTGAAATTCGAAATCGCGCTGAGTCCATGCCAGTCGCGCGCTTGCCAGGAAACGAACGCGGCGTTGTAGTTGGCTTCGCCCAAAGTCGATTCCATCACGAGCGAAGTGAGTTGTTGCGGATTGGAACTGGGCATCGTGCGTCCCAGAATCCAACTGGGCGCGGCGTTCAAAGCCGCCCACAAATCGTAAACGCGCGTTCCGGTGATCTGCGTTTTCTGTAGTGTCGCCACGGCGTTGGTGCAACTGCCGAATCCGGCGCAGAAAGTGGAGGTCGCGCCGCCCAGCGCCGTTTCAAAAAACGGTTGCGCGCTGATCGTTTGACCGCCGGAAACTTGCTGGTACAAATTCGCGAAGGCTTGCGCGAAACTCTGCCCGCCGAGAGTGGTCATGTACGGAACGGAATCGAGATTGATCGGCATGTAGGCGTCGCGGATCATTCGTCCGATGTAGCCGACTTCGATCATGGTGTGTGACGACAATTCGCGCTGGATGGAGAACGTAAAATTGTCCGTGCGACTCGGGCGGAAATTTGGATCGAGCGCCGCGCCGTCGCCGGAGGGTGCGTTTCCGCCGACGCCGGGCAAGTAGGGCTGCGGCAGATTTTGCGACACGGCAGGGAGCGGCGCGGCGTTTCCGTCGCTACCGATGCGGAACGCCGTGGTGGGATTCACGCCGCCGTTGCCGAGACACTTGCCCGTGATGCTCGCGCCGATGCAGGCCACCGGCTGCATGAGGCCCGTGCCCAGCAGCGGTGTCAACACCAGAGCGACGCCGTTCAAGCGTCCGTAGATGCGTCCATATCCGCCGCGAATCGCGGTCTTGTTGACGCCGATGAGTTTGCCGAGCCATCCGTCGCTGAAGTTCGGACTCCACGCCAGCGCCACGCTCGGACTCAATCCGCCATAGAACGGGTGATACGGATACTTTGGCGCGCCCGCCACGTTGCCCACCGTCGCAAAGCCGAGGATCGGATCGTACGTTGTGCCGGCCAGCGCCGCCGTCTTCCGGGCGTTCAAATAATTCTGCAATTGGATCGGATTTCCGGTCTGATCCACCACCATCACCTGACGGCCTTGCAATTCGAACGGCGGCATTTCGATGGAGTATCCCAAGCCGTAGGTGAGCGTGAGCGTGGGCCGCACGTGCCACGCGTCGGTGGCGTACAAGTTGTAATAGTCGATGACATCTTGATCCGACGCCGGCGTTCCCAGCGGTTGCAGCGCGAGGTTAGAGCCGCTGCGCGTGTACAGCGTCTGCGGCTGCGAGACGATTCCCAAGACTTCCGCGTAGAGATTGTTGTAAGTATTGACCTGCGAAGAAGGCAGGCCCGTGGGAATGTACGCGGAAGGCATGGCGACTCCGCCGCCCGCGCCGACCTGGTAGACGGTCGCATTGGTGATGCCGAAACCGTTGTCGGTCCGCTCGTGATAATCGAAATTGCGCTCCCACATTCCTCCCCATTGGAAAAAGTGGTTGCGCTTCAGCATCGATACGTCGTCGCGCAAGCTGTGGTCCTGACCGTCCCAGAAGCGCTGGCGGATATCTCCCGCGTCGACATTGTAGGGAATCAGCGCCTGAATGCTTTCGCCGCCGATTTCGACGGCCCCGCCCAATCCCGGCAATTGCGGCGGACCACCCGCGGTCGCCCATTGCCAATAATTCCGCGTGTAATTGTAGTGCAGGTCGTTGGTGATGCTGGGCGTGATCGTGGTGCTTAATCCTCCGACGAGAAATTCCGGTAGCTGGTAACGCGGTCCATACGCCGCCGGAATGCCGAACGTGTCGCCGGGCAGCGCGCCGCCGATGTCCACTTGGCTGTTGGTGAGCTGGGTGAACTTCGTCAGTCGATAAGACGCCATGAAGCGCCACTTCTCGCTGAAGTCGTGATCGAGGCGCGTGACGATGGAATTGCTCTTCTGCGGCGTCTTGAGCGTGGAGAGAAATCCTTGCGTATTGAATTGATCGCCGAACGATTTGTCGTTGGGCAGCGGCATGTACTTGTTCCAGATTTGGCCGACGATGGGATTCAGGCCCAGGCCGCGTGGATCGCAAGACACCGCGCCGCAGACCGCCGGTGCGTAGGCGACTCCGTTTACGGTCACAGGCGCGGGGTTGAGGTTGTACGCGATTTCCTGGCCGCTTCCGTTCGGCAATTGGATCACGCCCGCGCGCATCAACGCCGTTGGCACCGTTCTTTCGTACGTGCCGTTGTTGGGATACTGGAAGCCTTCGTAGTTCACGAAGAAATACGTCTTGCCGCCCCAGAAATGCGACATGAGCGGACCACCCACGGTTCCACCGAAACGATTTTGATGCGTGGCCGGTAGCGCCGTGTAAGGCAGCCCATTCGCCGGGGTGTGGTCGTTTTTCCACGTGTTGGCGTCGCCGACGTTGGTGGCGAAATAATATTCGTACGCCGTGCCGTGAAATTCGCTCGTGCCGCGCTTGGTCACCATTTGAACCTGACCGCCCATGGAACTGTTGAAATCGGCGGTCTGGTTGCTCGTGGCGACACGAAATTCTTCCACGCTCTCCACCGGCGTCGGCACGACGCCCGTCGGCGCGCCGTTCGACGAGAAAGGAGTGGTGTAAACGATTTGATTGCCGTCCATGTCGCTGGTGTTGTTGCCGCCGTCGAGCTGAAACGTGTTTTGGTCGTTCATCGCTCCCGCGACTTGACCGCCCGGCGCGACGCCGGGTTGCAACGTGGCGAGCGTCGACGCGTCGCGTCCGAGATTCGGCAGATAAATCAGCGCGCGTCCCGGAAATGCCGACCCGAGCGTCGCGTTGGTGGTCTGCAAACCGGAGCCGGCTACGGCGGTTACCTCAATGCTCGTCCGTTGGGCTCCCACAGTCAACGTTGCGTTGATTGTCACTGCCAATCCAACACGCACTTCCTGGCTTTTTGCCTGGAATGTTGAAAAGCCTGCTTTGGCGATGGCCACGTCATAGACTCCCGGCGGAACGTTTCGAAATTGGAAGCGGCCGCTTTCATTCGTCTGCGCTGTTTGGACCGCCGTCGTAGCCGCATCGACCAACTTGATTTCTGCGCCGGAAACGACGGCACGCTGCTCATCGGTGACCTGACCGGAAACCGTGCCGCTGGCCGTCGATTGGGTGTGTAGAGACGCAGCAGCGAGGAAAGAGAGGAAAATCACAACCAATTTCACGGCGGCTGGTACTAGCCGATGGGAATACTTCACGGGGTCCCCCTTATTTACTACCGATAATTCGCAGGCCGCCCGGAAGCTTAGCACAGGTTATTCGTCGCGAGTGTCAAACTACAAACTGAATAGTGAAAGCCAAGCGGATCGCCTCAGGTTCGATGCTGCGGGTAAGCGATTCCGTAGATGCGCGAGGATCAAACTTCAAGCAGTTTCCACAAGCTTTCAGCAGAATTCTGCAACAAGTTCGATCAAAAAATAAGGAACATTCAAAACAATTGATCTCTAATCGGACCCGCGCGAGCGACGAACGAAGAAACCGTGTGTCCCGCGTCCGGCTACGGCCTTGTACGGACGAACGGATGATCTCTCCGCGCGCGCCGAAATCGTGGGTCGATCGAACGGAAATGCTGTGAAGAGTTCAAAATCAAAATGACCCTTTCAGCGTTTCCTCTACCATGGCCGCCGATTCCTTCGCATGAGGCGCGTCGGGCGGCAGGCTGAGCAACAACACTGCGAGTTTACTCAGCGCGTTTTTCAGGTTTTGACCCCTTGCCAACTCGGCAATCGTAGGTTTAGCGGCGGCCGGCCGCGTGGGTTTCGCACTCGCGAGCCATTCGCGGAAACCAGTGGCATCGAAATCGGCGCGAGCGATGATCGATAGCACCGCGCGGGCCATCCGCTCGTCTTCGCCAAATGTAAGGACCACATCCGCGCCCGAAAGCTTGCGGCGAATCGCGGACAAGATCGCCGCCTGATCGGAGGCGGAGAGATAGCGGCTGCGTCCGAGAAACTTCAGCAAGTCGGCGGTATGCGCGGCGGAGTGCATCCATCCTTTCACCGGATCATAGCCGCGCAGGTCTTTTTCGGAATCGGCGTATGTCAGCGCGCCTTGCAGAATCGTACGAAATTCATCTTCCTTTAGGAACGGCCGGTCATTGTCGCGCGCCACGACCACTGATAATACAAGCGCCGAAAAAGATCGCCGCAGCACGGCGTCGGTGCCGGCGCTGCCAATGTCTTTGGTGAGATTCTGCAACAACTCCGCCGTCACAGGACGCAGGTCTTCCGGCGAAAGTAAACGCTTCTGATAAATCCACGCGGTCAGCGTGCTGTAGGCGATTTCGTCCCGCAGATCCGGATCGGGTGAGCCAAGCAGCGCAACCAACTTGTGCGTTAATTCGGGGATGGAGCTGCCTTCAGGAGGTGCGTACCCGTTCTTCGCGATTTCCTGCCAGTATGCTTTGTCCTGCGCCGCGAGGGACGCCGTAAAAAGCAGAGTTGTAAGTGTCACCAGCCAAGAAGCCGTTTTGCGGTTGCTCATCTGCACCATCAGAGCAAGTCCAATGGCAAATTGCAACGTTGGCAACTCGGTGGTTCTACAGTCTTCGCGCGCCGCGAAGGGCCTCGCGGTGCTCGCAAATGGGACGCGCCTGTTCGGTGTCGGACAAAGCCTTTGCTTGATCGCGTGCCTGTCTGCGTGCGCACTCGCGCAATCGCTGCCCGCCCGCCAAGAGGCGATTCATTTTTCGAGCGACGGTTTTACTCTCGCCGGTACGCTTTATCTTCCGGCCGGCGCCGGACCATACGCGGCCGTCGTTCTTTTCCACGGCTCCGGAGCGCAGCCGCGCTACGAGTTTGAAGGACCATGGTTCGCCGCGCATGGCGTCGCGGCGCTCACTTACGACAAACGCGGCGTGGGCGAATCCACCGGCGACTTCCGTTCCATTCCGTTCATGACACTCTGCGATGATGGGCTCGCCGGGATTCAACTGTTGAAGGCGCGCGGCGATATCGATCCCAAGCGAATCGGCGTTTGGGGATTGAGTCAGGGCGGATGGCTCGGACCACTCGCCGCGTCGCGTTCCAGCGACGTTGCGTTCGTGATCGCCGTCTCGGGGCCGGGTGTTTCGCCCGGCGAACAAATGATCTATTTCTGGGAGAACGACCTTCGCGATCGCGGCGTGCCGGAGCGTCAAGTGAAAGAAGCGACCGCACTCCGCCGGGAAGTTTGGCAATACATGGAAACCAGCGTCGGCTACGAACGCGCAAAGGCCGACTTGGAACGCGCCCGCCGTGCTCCGTGGTACAAGCAAGTCAAGCAACAGCGTGACGATTTGTTCCAAACGATCGAGACGCCCGAAAAGTTGCACGCCTCCGTTCACCGCTGGTTTCAGCAAGAGGCGATCTATGACCCAATCGTCGCGTTGCGAAAGCTCCGCGTACCGAGCCTGTTTCTGTTCGGCGCAGACGATCACACGATTCCTGTCGAGGAGAGCGTGCGCATCATTCGCGAAACACTAGCCCAGAGCGGCGCCCGCGACTTCACCATCCGAACATTTCCGAAGACCGACCACGGCATGTTCGTGCGGGATGATAGCGGTGGACGCGCGCGATCGGAAGAGTATTTGAATACGACGGGTGGGTGGCTGGCGGCACATCACTTTTCTTCGCTAGGACGTTAAGCTGATCCTTCACATATGAGCGAAACTCTTCTTTCCGAGGACATCGCGATTCTCACGCGCACGCCGAAAGTCGTGAACGAATTGCTTTGGTCGGCGTACCTTTCGATTCTCCGCCGTTGATTCGGCTAGAATGCGCTCAGGACAATTCTAGGATGAGTTTTCCGGTCACTCGTTACTCTGCCGTGCGCGGCGCGTCGTCCGCGGATCGCGGCGAGCGCTCGCGCGCCTGGGACGTCTTGGCCGCCGCGTATTGGCAGCCGGTTTGTAAATACGTCGCGTTGAAGTGGCGCCTCGACCCCGCGGACGCGAAGGACTTGACGCAGGGATTCTTCGCCGCCGCGATCGAGAAGGATCACTTCGCGTCGTACGATCCGTCGAAGGCGCGCTTCCGCACGTTCTTGCGCGTTTGTGTCGACGGTTACGTAGCGAATGAACGCAAGGCCGCTACGCGGGTCAAGCGCGGAGGTGCCAGCGTGTGCGTGGAAGTTGACGATCGCATCGCGGCTTCTTCGTCGCTGGAAGACTATTTTCGCGACGAATGGGTGCGCAGCATGTTCGCGATGGCCGTCGAGGAATTGCAGCGGCTTTGTGACGATCGCGGGAAGACGATCGCGTATCGCTTGTTCGCACGCTACGATTTGGAGGACGAAGGACGCGATCCGGAAGCGAACTACAGAATGCTGGCCGCCGAGTTTGCGTTGCCGGTGACGCAAGTGACGAACCACCTCGCGTGGGCGCGGCGTGAGTTTCGCCGGATCGTGCTGGACCGCTTGCGCGAGATCACGGCCGACAATGAGGAATTCGAGAAAGAAGCGCAATTGCTGCTGGGAATATGCTCGAACTGAGTGACCGCAACGTCGCGGCGCTGCGCCGCGTGCTCGAACAGCCGGATTCGAATGGCCGCTACCATCCCGTGCGCGAAATCGCGCGCGGTGGCATGGGCGTGGTGTGGGAAGCGGACGATCGCGAACTGGGACGCCGCGTGGCACTGAAGATTTTGCCCTTCGGCGCGGCTTCCGCAGATTGGTTGTGTCGCGAAGCGCGCGTACTGGCGGGCCTGGAACATCCCGGCATCGTTCCCGTGCATGACGCGGGCCTTTTGGCCGACGGGCGCGCGTTCTACGCAATGAAATTGGTGCAGGGAAATCGCCTGGACCAAGCGGTGGCGGGCTTGACGCGCAACCAACGTTTGCGCATCTTTCAACGCATTTGCGAACCGGTCGAGTTCGCGCACTCGCGCGGGATCATCCATCGCGACTTGAAGCCGGAAAACGTGATGGTCGGCGAGTTCGGGGAAGTGCTAGTGATGGATTGGGGCGTGGCGAAACTTTCGAGCGGTGGACCAGAGACCGGCATTATCGGCACGCCGCAATACATGGCTCCCGAGCAAGCAGCCGGCGCGAACGATACGGTCGACCAGCGCAGCGACGTCTATGGACTCGGCGGCATTCTGCAATTTCTGCTGGCCGATCAACCGAGCTCTCGTCCGCTTCAAGCGATTTGCAAGAAAGCCATGGCGCAGGATCCGCGGGAGCGCTACGCGACGGCGGCGGCGATGTCGGCGGACGTTGGAAAATTCCTGGAGGGCGAGCCGGTTTCAGCGTACCGAGAAAATCCTTTCGAAGTGGCGTGGCGCTGGATGGCGCGTCATCGAACTTTGGTGCTGCTGTTTCTCGGCTACGTGGTCATGCGGGCTCTGGTACTTTATTTTTTGGGGCGTTAAAGGATTTTCGAGGAACGTTGAAGAAGAGAGTATGAACAAACCAACCATCGGATTATTGCTCGGCGCCGGCTTGGGCGTCTTGGACGGCTGCACCGCGTTTTTCTACCCTGACACCAAAGGCATGATGACCGGCATCATCATCGGATCCACATTTAAAGGATTGGTGGCCGGTCTGCTCATCGGATTCTTCGCCCGCAAGGTCCACAACATGGCCGCAGGGATCGCTTTCGGCGTGTTGCTCAGCGGACTGTTCGCCTTGGGCGTCGCGATGATGCAGGGAAATCACTATGCGGCTATCATCGTGCCGGGATCGGTGGTCGGTTTGATCGTGGGCTTCGCGACGCAAAAATATCCGCACGCTACCGCTTGATCGGGCCAGGCGAGCACTTCTTCCATGAAGATCGCCGCGTCTTTTCCAAAATAGATCGCTTCGTAGCCCTTCCACTCGCCGACCGTTTGGCGCCGCCGCATTTTTGCCATCGCCCACAGCCATCTGTTGTAAAGCACGCCGTTCTAACGCAGCGTAAGCTCGCCGCCGCCGCGTTTTTACAAGAAAAAACTTGCGTACGCCTAACACTGTAGTAGATTAGATGACAGGATTAGTAAACATGCCGAAGCCACGACTGTCGAAGTTGGACCTGCAAATCATGGACGCGCTCTGGAATCAGGGCGCGCTTTCGATCCGCGAGATCCTGGACGCTTTTCCGAAGAAGGACCGCCCGGCCTACACCACGGTGCAAACCATGGTTTATCGCCTCGAAACAAAGAAGGCGCTGCGCCGCATCAAGAAGGTTGGGAATGCCCACGTTTTTGAAGCGGCCATTTCGCGGGACGACGCGCGCGGACGGCTCATCGACGACTTGCTGCGCCTATTCGGAGGCCAAACCAAACCCGTCATGGCGCATTTAGTGGAAAAAGGCAAGTTGACCCTCGACGATTTACGCGAAACCGAAGCGCTGATCCGGCGTCTTGACGAAGAGGAGAAATCGCGATGATTACCGCGCTGGCCAATCACCTCTGGCAATCCACGTTTTTCGCCGCGGCGGCGGCCTTGCTCGCTCTTGTCCTGCGGGGGAGTCGCGCAGAGGTCCGCTGCTGGATCTGGCGGGCCGCTTCGCTGAAGTTCCTGATTCCTTTTTCGGCGCTGTCTGCCCTCGGGCATCGCATCGACTGGAGAACCATAGCGGCTGCGACTACCGCGGCTCCGGCGTCCATCGCCCAGACCGTGGAGCGCGCGACTCGTCCGATCGCTTCTCCATTCGATTTGTCGTTGGCTAGCTACAGCCTCGATCTGCCGCGACATCCGGGTTCCACACAGTGGCCCGAGATTTTCGCGCTGATCTGGGTGTGCGGCGCGTTCGTAGTGCTTTTCCGCTGGTGGAAGCAGTGGCGCGCGCTCCGCCAGTTTTTGCGGACCGCGACGCGTCTCGGTCATGAAAGCGGACTGCCGGTTCTGTCCTCTCCGGCGCTCGTGGAGCCCGGTGTCTTCGGGATTTTTCGACCAGTGTTGCTGCTTCCCGAAGGAATCGGTGATCGTTTAACGCCGCCGCAACTGAAGGCCGTGATCGCGCATGAGCGCTCCCATGTCCGCCGGCGCGACAACTTGTGGGCCGCCGTCCACATGACGGTGGAAGCGATTTTCTGGTTCCATCCGCTCTTGTGGTGGATTGGTCATCGGCTAATCGAGGAACGGGAACTCGCATGCGACGAAGAAGTACTGCTTTCAGGCGCCGAGCCGCGCGCCTACGCTACGGGGATTGTCGAAGTGTGCAAGTCCTATTTGGAATCGCCTCTGCCGTGCGCGGCGGGCGTGACGGGAGCGGACTTGAAGAAGCGCGTCGTTGGAATTTTGAATCACCGCTTGGCGCAACCGCTGTCGCCGGCCCGCAAATCGTTGCTCGCTGCCGCGTGTGCTCTCGCGATCGCCAGCCCCATCGCCATCGGATTGCTCCGGGGCCAAGCGGCGACGGAAACGTTTGAAGTGGCGTCGGTGAAGCCGGCCGATCCCGCCGCCACTGGAGCGGCCCTGAACATGCTGCCCGGCGGCGGTCTGCGTGCAAGTAACGTAACGTTACAAATGCTGATCACGTTCGCTTACAGAATTCAGGCCTACCAATTGTCGGGAGGTCCTTCATGGGTTGGATCAGAACGATTCGAGATTCTCGGCAAGCCGGCAGCCTCGCCGAATGCAAAGCCCCTGAATGCGCTCAGCGACTCCGAACGCGAGCAAGTGTTGGACCTGATTCGCGCGCGAACTCGAGCCTTGCTCTCGGAGCGTTTCCAGTTTGTCGTGCGCCACGAATCGCGTGAAGTCTCGGGCTTCGTGCTAGTGATCGACAAGGCGGGGATCAAGTTCAAGGAAACGACTTTCCCGCCCGACTACCAACGAATCGGTGGGCCTCCGGGAGATTTGAACGTGGAAGGCGTCGGCATGAAGACGGTGGCAACGGTCATGTCGCAAATCACGGGACGTCCCGTGGAAGACAAAACCGGCCTGACCGCGAAATACGATTTCCATTTGAAGTTCGTGCCGGCGACGAACGCCACTCCGCCGTCTCCCGACGGCACTGATAGCGCCGCCCCTGATCCCGAGGGTCCTTCGATCTTCACGGCGTTGCGCGAGCAGGCGGGCTTGAAACTTGAGGTGACCAAGACGACGATCGATCACCTGGTCATCGAGCGCGTGGAGAAACCGGCGGCCAACTAAGAGCGCAGCATTTTCCCGGCCCGCGCGCCACAAAAGGGTTGATCCACAACCAATGGCGCTCTCGCGGCGGGCGTCCGCCGACTCCCGGCGCCGCGACGAAAGATTTCACCAGGCGGCTTCCCCACGGAATAAATGGAAACGGTGGCAGAACCGCGCGGTATTCCACGGGGTCCGCGCTGTCGAAGCTACGCCGCTTGGCGCGCTCGACTCTCAAATGGTAGAGGAAGCGATTGTCCACACGTCCGTCGTGAATGCCCGGACCGAATACCCGCAAGCAGCCTGCAAATCCCAACGCGACCGACAGCGAATCGGTGTTCGTCAGCAACGGACCGTTGTAGGGCAAAGACGCGATTTCCGCGAACGAAGATTTCACCTCGTAAGTCGGTCGCGGAAGCCACGTGGCGCACAACGCCAACTCCACTGCTAACGCCGCACTGAGCGCAGTCGAGGCGAGCATTGGCGTGAGACGTATTTTGCGGAAGACCAACGCCATCGCAGCGGCGGCCAGCAACTGCATCGGGAAAAGATGATCGGGCGGATTGAACAGGGAGCGGCGGAAAATCTCCAGGTACTCGCCAAATCCGCTGACTGTCACTCGCAAGACGAGAAAGCCGACACAGAACGCCGACACGACTCCGAGGATCGGCCGGCGCGCCGCGGAACCGCGAAGCTCTTTCCATGCGGCTGTCGCCAAAACAATCGCCGCCGGCGTTAACATCAGAAATCGACGCTCCGGCTGATACGTGTTCACCATGATCCCCGCGGCGTTTCCGATCACGATCGCCGCCGCGTACGCTTCGAGCTGCCTCTCGCGGCAAAACGCTCGCCAACCGGAAAGACCCTCCGGAAATCGTAGCGAAAACAGATAGACCAGCGATCCGATCGCCGGGAAGAACATCCATAGCAACGCGGTGTTGGCGAAAAAAGCGGGCACGCCGTGCACGGTGGCGCCCCATGCCGTCATGGCCTTGATTGTGCGGGCCCATTCAACGATTGAAATCCCTCGAATAAGGAAATAGCCGAGGAGAATTGTGAGCGGGCCGCCGATGAACCACACGGCGTCGGTAGCGCGCCGTCGCCCTGCCGCCCATCCAGCTACGAAGATCAGCAGTAGCGCCGGCACGTCTTGCGCGGCCACGTGCTTCAAAAGGAAACTCGCGCCGAAAAGGAGTCCCGCGACGGTGACGGCAATTCGACCAGGGATGTACAAGCATCCCCACACCAGCATTTCGGCCGCCAGCAGCGTGGACTCCACTAATCCGACGCGCGAGTGGGCCACATGAAATTGGCAGAGGGAAAACCAGGCCGTCGCCACGGCGGCGCTTTGCGCATCCCAAACGCGGCGAAGAAATTGCCAGAAAAGGATTACGCTGAATATTCCCGCGAGCGCGGCGGGAAAGCGGATGGTCCACAGGGTCAGGCCGCCGGCGCGCATCGCGACGTAGGACAACAGCGAGTACAGCGGCGCGGTGAAGAACGCCAAATTGTACGGACCGCAATTCCAGCAGCCTTCGATCAGTTTGTTGCGGGCGCTGAACGCCCAGGTTCCTTCGTCGCCGAAATCAAGAGAAAGAAACGGCGGCGGGTCGGCGTCCAAGTGCCAAAGCCGCAGCAGAACACCCGCCAAGAGCGCGGCGCCTACCATCGCGTTAAGGTGGCGCGCCTTCACGAATCCACCTGGATCGTCCACTGGAGCAAGGGACGCATGACACTGGTGATCGAATCAGGATAATCGCCGCGTGCGTTTTTCTGGCCGAGTACGTCGGTCGCTTGGAAATGAACGGCGTCGGCTTGATTGAAGTGGAATCGCGCCGGAAAACCGGACGACACCGCGGCCGTAACCGACATCAAGCCTTCGTTCAGCCAATTTGCCGGGAAATTGATCGTGCAGCGATGGCGGCCGCGCGGCCGCGCTTTGCCGTGCCACGGCGATCCGGTATCGGTCGACCAAATGATTTCCGTGCCCCATTCATTGAAGATGCGGATGCTCGGAAAAAGCACCAGATCGTCGGCCGTGACGGCAAAGTCGAGATCGATCGTGAACGGCTCCGCGATATTGATGCTCGCCGCGGTCTGTCCCGACGCATTGGCCACACGAACGCGCCTCAATCGTGCGCAATCGTCGCCGGGCGCGTCCGATCCATCCGGCCACACTTGCTCGCCGGGATTTGCGGCGCCTTGCTTGAGATACGCGGCCGTCACCTCCGCCACGGGTCCTTGCCCGCGCAACTTGCCGCGATCGATCCAAAGCGCCGTGCGGCACAATCGCGCCACCGCTTGGAGACTGTGCGACACGAAGAGAATCGTCTGGCCGTTGCGGCTTAGGTTCTCCATTCGCTCCAGGCATTTTTTTTGAAACTGCGCGTCGCCGACCGCCAACACTTCGTCGACGAGCAGAATTTCCGGCTCCACATGCGCGGCGACCGCGAACGCGAGCCGCATGTACATGCCGCTGGAATACTGTTTCACGGGACTATCGAGAAAAGGCCCCACGCCAGAAAAATCGATAATCGCATCGAGGCGTCGCTCGATCTCGGATTGCTTCATGCCCAGCACCGCGGCCGCGAGGAAAATATTCTCCCGGCCTGAAAGTTCGGGATGAAAGCCCATGCCGACTTCCAGCAAGCTTCCCACGCGGCCATCCAGGACCGCGCGTCCCGACGTCGGCCGCAGAATGCGCGCCAGGATTTTCAGCAGCGTCGATTTGCCCGCGCCATTGTTGCCGACGATACCGACGGCATGTCCGGCGGCGACCTCGAAACTGAGTTCGTCGAGCGCAAGAAACGTTTCGCCCGATTGTCCGCGGGGAAAGCGCTTGCTCAGTTTGTCCGCGAGGATGGCCGGCCTCATACGCGTTCCGCTATCAAATCTTCAAAATGTCGAAACAAGATCACCGCCGCCGTCGCGAACACAATCGCGGAGCAGAACGACATCAGGAATAACATTGAGTCGAGCGGCGCGCCGTAGATCGCCGTGCGGAATCCCTCGAGTACCGCGGTGAGCGGATTGAGTCCCAGTAGCCAGCGCCACCGCCCGGTCACGAAAGACGACGGATAGATCACCGGCGACGCGTAGATCCACAACTGCATGGCAAACGGAACCGCAAACTTTACGTTGCGATTGAGCACGTTGGCCGTTGCCAATCCCAGTGAAGCAAAAAAAGCGAAGGCCGCGATGTAACCTGCCAGCAGCGGCAGCAACAACCAGCTTGCGCAGGGCGGAAAGCCGCACCAGATGCTCCAACCGCATAGGAGAATCGCACCGGTCGCCAGCTCCACCGAACTCGCCAGAATCGCGCTGGCTGGTAAAATCCCTCGCGGGAAATAAACTTTGTTCAAGAGATTTGCGTTCCAAACGAAGGTCATGCCGGCGCTGGAGACGGAAGTGGAGAAAAAACTCCACGGCACGAATCCGGCCAGCGCCGCCAGCGAGTACGGCACGCCGCCCGTGGCCGGCTGCAACACGCGCGCGAACACCACGGCAAAAATCATTGCCGGAAGCAACGGTTGCAAGATCGTCCACAGGATTCCGAGCAGCGGATTTTGGAAGCGCAGGCGGAGATCGCGGACCGTCAAGTGGCGCAGCAGTGTGGCGAATTCAAAGTATTCGGTTGCATTCGTCCAGAGAGTCCCGCGCCGGGACGCCTCGATGACAGTCAGCGGCAACGCATTCTCCTGTTCGATAAGGATCGCACCGACCAAATCTAACACGTCGACGCCCGGCATCGTTTGAATTAGCTGGTATTCTATTCAACGTGCCGAGGGCTCGGAACGTGCTGAAGTCGCTCACCGTTGACGGCGTGCAACGGATCTACACGAGCGAGTGCGCCAACGATCTGTGGGTGCGCGAAGTCGTTTTCCCCGGCAAAAGAAACGGCTACTTCGTCGAGGCGGGCGCGGGCGACGGGATTGCGTTCAGTTCCTGCTATCTGTTGGAACGTCAACTCGGCTGGACGGGCATCTGCGTTGAGCCACACGATTGGTTCTTTGCGAAACTCCAGCAGAATCGTCCCAACAGCATTCATGCCAACGTTTGTCTGGCGAGAACGAACGGCGTCGCCGAATACGTGATGGCGCCCATTGGCATTGACACCAGCCCTTATCTCAGCGGCGTACGCGAGGCGCTCGTGCGATACAAGTATCGCGGCGCGGAAGTGGCTGCTTCCGGCGTAACGGTTGCCAAAGAGGCATCCACGCTCGTCGACCTTTTGCGCCGACACAACGCGCCGCATGAAATCGAATATGGAGCTTTCGATATCGAAGGAAGCGAGTTCGAGGCGCTCGGCGATTTCCCCTTCGACGAATACCGCTTTCTGGCGCTGAGTTGCGAAGTAGACGGCACGATCGCGCCGCAACTTTCCGATTTGCTGGCCGCCAACGGCTACGTTGAAACCGAGAATCCCTATAAGCGCGATCATCCTTGGGAACGCTACTGGCTCCATCGGAGCGTTCGAACGTCGTGACCGGACCCATGACTGATTGGATCGCGAAAAAGTTATCGCGCATCACTTCTTCTGTCGAATACATCCCGGAAATCGACGGGCTGCGTTTTCTGGCGATCATTCCGGTGCTGGCGCTGCACGCCACGTACTACATGTTGTACCATCGCGGCGTCGCGCTGGAAGGTTGGGAGCGCCACAACGGCCTCATCGTTCAAGTGATCTCTACCGGCGCGATCGGCGTGCAGATGTTCTTTGTGCTGAGCGGTTTCATCGTTTCCCTTCCATTCGCCCGGCATTCTCTGCGTGAGGTTCCCGCGCCCAAGCTGGGCCGCTACTACTTGCGGCGATTGACACGGATCGAGCCTCCCTACATTCTGGCGTTGACGGCGATGTTTTTGTTAGCCGGCTACCATCGTCATTTACTGCCGGATTATTTGGCCGGACTGTTTTATCTGCATCAGATCGTCTTCGGAACCTTCAATCCCATCAACATCCCCAATTGGTCGCTGGAAGTCGAAGTATGTTTTTATCTGGTAGCGCCGTTGCTGGTCTGGGTGTATCGCATTCGGAAAATCAGCCTTGAGCGCCGCTTGTTCCAACTCGCGTTGATGCTTCTGTCCAGTTACTTCGTTTACGAATTGCTGATACCGATGGGCCCCCCGCGCTTGAATTACACGCTCGTCACCGAGCTTCCGTTCTTCCTAGCCGGAATACTGCTTGCGGATCTCTACGCGACAGGACGCCTTCGGCGCGCATCGCTTTTCTTCTGGGACGTCGCCGCGGTTGTTTGCCTTTCCGGACTTGTTTATGCCGAAGGTTGGGAGTGGCGGCTGCAGTGGCTCAAGCCGCTCATGATCATGGTGATCGTGGTCGCCGCATTTTGCGGACGTGTGGCGAACTGGTTTTTTCGACAACGTCTGGTTACCATCGTGGGCGGCATGTGCTACACGCTCTATCTCTGGCACATGGTCCTGATCATGAGCACCAGCAAGCATCTAGTCCCGTTGATTCCCGCGTCTTGGTCACAGGCCACAGCCTCGCTACTCTTCTGTTTCCTGATGATACCTGCGCTGATTGCCATGTCCGCGCCGCTCTACTATTTTCTCGAGAAGCCGTTCATGAGCCGTTTCCGCGAGACGGCCGCCGCACTCCAGCCGGACATGATGCGGCGCGCGGGCGGCGGCTAAGAGTTTCGGATGGTCAAACGAACCACAATTTCTCGAGTGATCGCGGCGTGGCTTTCCGCCATGGCCCTTGTGCTCCTGCTGGACATCGCGATTTTTCGCACCAAGCTCTACCCCTCGTACATCGAACCGATCTCCGCGGCAGGATGGTTCGAAATCACGTTCCGCAGAGAGCAGCAAAGTCCCAGGGGCGGCAACCTCATTCTCACGGTAGGGAATTCGCGTTTTGCATACTACCCGGAAGTGGCCAATCAAATCGCGCCGGCGTATGGCTACATCTTTCGGAATGGAAGCGTCGCCGGAAGCGATCCGCGAGTTTGGTACTACCTGCTTCGCGACTTGGATCCGCAAGCGGACCGCTATCGCGCCGTCGTGTTCGGCGTCGACGACTACGACGATTACGGCTACGATTTTGCCGACGCCCTGCAAGACATGCACCAAGTGATTAGCAGGCTACGCTGGTCCGATGCTGCGGACTTTCCCTGGACCTATCACGAGCCTGAAAATCGAATCGCGGCGTTTCGAGGGACCATCCTGAAGGGTGTTGTGTATCAGGCCGACGTTCTCGCGCTTTTGGACGATCCCAGAGGAAGAATCAAGAATGTCCGCGAGTCCCGCCTTTGGCGCCAAAGCCATCCTTACGATTACACCAACTGGGATAAGAGCGTGGTTGGTCTCGAAATCGATTGGACGACGAGAAAAGCGATTTTCCCCGCGACGATGACCCCGCAGGAACGCCAGATTGCCACGAATTATATTCAGTATCGGGGCGTGGCGGTACCCGAACTCGCCGAATACAAACGCTTGTGGTTTGGACGCATACTCGACCACTACAAAAACAGTCGCACCAAGATCGTTTTTGTGCGGTTGCCTCGCGGTCCGATCGCGCCTCCCCCCTTGCCGGTTCACCCTCGTGCCGCGCTGCGAGAGCTGGCGAGCCGGCCCAACGTCTTTCTATCCGAGGAGCATGAGTTCGAGTATCTGGAACATCCCGAACTGTTCAGAGACTACATCCATTTGAATCATGCCGGGGCGATGCAGTTCACGCCGCGCTTGGTGGAGGTCGTCATCAAAATTGTGGGGCGGCCGGACTAGCATGCTCTTCAATACCGCACCGTTTTTCTTGTTCCTGTTTGTCGTGCTGGCGCTTTTTTACGCGCTGCCGCCGCGTTTCCGGCGATATCTGCTCGTGGCGGCGAGTTATTTTTTCTATGCCAGTTGGAACTGGAGATTCATTCCGCTGTTGTTGGCGCTAACCGCCACCGACTTCGCCGCGGCGATCTGGATGGAGCGTGCGCCCGAGCGAAAGCGCCCACTGTTGATCCTTGGCCTTTCGGCCAACCTCGGATTTCTGGGATTCTTCAAGTACTACAATTTCGTCGCCTGGAACCTGTCGGCGTTGCATTTGCCTCATCATTACCTCAAGATCATTTTGCCGCTGGGCATCAGCTTCCACACGTTTCAAAGCATGTCCTACCTCGTCGACGTCTACCGCGGGGAACAGGAGGCGGTTCGCGATCCTTGGGATTACGCGTTGTTCATTTGCTTTTTCCCCCAGTTGGTCGCGGGACCCATTGTGCGCGCTCGCAATTTCTTCCACGACCTCTTCGGCTGGAAAGCGCCGACGGTCGACGACGTGTCGCGCGGAATGTTCCTGACGGCCTTGGGACTCACGAAGAAAATGGCTTTTGCCGATCGCTTCGCGATTGTGGCGGACAACTATTTCAATCACGTCGGAGATTATGCCGGCGCCTCCACGGCGTGGAGCGGAGTCTTTGCGTTCGCGATGCAAATCTACTTCGATTTCTCCGGATACACCGACATGGCCATCGGTATGGCGCTCTTGTTCGGGTTTCACTTCCCGGAGAATTTCCGGCGTCCGTATCTGGCCACGAGCCTCACCGATTTCTGGCGGCGCTGGCACATTTCGCTGTCGTCGTGGCTGCGCGACTACTTGTACATTCCTCTCGGCGGCAGCCGCCGCGGCACGTGGAACACGTATCGTAATTTGATGATCACCATGGTGCTGGGAGGTTTGTGGCACGGCGCCAACTGGAGATTCTTGCTGTGGGGCGCGTATCACGGCGCCATTCTGAGTATCGAGCGTGTTGTACTCGGCGCTCGCGCCGCGCATAGCGATCGAACGTGGCGCTATCCGCTTCGCGCATTGTTTACTTTTGCGATGGCCATGATTGGTTGGGTGTTTTTCCGCGCAGGAACCACCCGCGACCTTGCGCAGATTCTCGCGCAGATGTTCACGCGCGGTGGTGTATCGTTGCTCGAACCGTGGCATTGGGGACTGGCGGGACTCGCGCTGGCGATCGCCTTGGCGGAGGAACATGCTTCGTTGACGGAGCGCTTCTTGGAAGCGCCCGTCTGGGTGCAGACACCCGCACTGACCCTAATGCTGTTTATTCTGGAAATGTTCGGCGTGATCGATCGAGCGATCCCGTTTGTTTATTTTCAGTTTTGACCCGCCGACCCCGCAAAGAGCGGCTTGAGCACATCGCGAACCCGATCGAGCGAATGCGTTTCACGCAGCCAGGCGAGCGAGTTTCGCGCCAGGCGGGCCGCGAGTTCGTCGTCGGACATGAGCCGACGGCAGGCGCGTGCGAATTCCTCCGGAGTGTCGGCGATCAGCAAATGCGTTTCGTTTTCCACGCGCAGACCAGCGGCGCCGGCGGACGTGGAAACAACCGGCGTGCCGAAACTAAATGCTTCCAGGATTTTGATCCGCGTGCCGCTGCCGGCGCGTAAAGGAACAATCGCCGCACGGGCGCGCGCATATTCCGGGCCGACTTCCTTCACAGGCCCCACGATGGTCACGCCCGGCAGCGCGCCGAGTGCGCGCACCGCGGGCGGAGGATTCGGGCCGACCACGCGCGTGGTAACGCCGGCGCATTCGCTCAGCAGCAACGGAAGAATCGACGCGCAGAAATACTCGATGCCGTCGGCGTTCGGCAGATAGTCGAGGGTACCGAGAAACAACAGCCCGTCACGCGGCACGCTGGCCTGCGCCTCCGGCATGCGCACGACATTCGGAAGCACGAGGAATCGCCGGCCTGGATGGCGCGCCGCCAATGTGGCGCACTCCTCTTCGGATGCCAGCAGATTCACGGAGAAGCGTCCGAGCAGAATCGTCTGAAGTTTGTTTAGCCGCGATAGCTCACCGCGCAACTGATCGGCCGTTTTGCGGTCACCGGCGGCTTCGCGTAGCGGAACAAATCTTTCCGCGCGGCCATACTCGTCGTCATCGAGATCGAGCACCGCGGTTAGATCCGGATTTCCGAGAAGCGCCGCGACCTGAATCGCGAGCGGCGCCGAGACCAATCGAAAAACGTACATTCCAGCGATGGACGAACTTCGGCACAGCCGGTTCTGGACCAAATCCTGGATTGCTTCAGGCGTGACCGTGGCCGGCAAACGCACGTAATCGGCGGCGAATTTCCGGACCGCAGCGTAATTCATCACCTCCGAGCGATTGCCCCAAAGATCCTGATGAATCACGATCACCTCGAACGCCTCGGCCAGGATTTCCAGCGCGATGCCGGCGCGCATGGCGGAACCTTGCCCGGTGTCGCAGGGCAACGCGGGAGTAAAGAAGAGGAGTTTCATTTCTCGCCCAGAAGCCACGCGCGTAGTCGATCCAGGAGGCTGCGCTCAACCCTTGGTACGGACACGCCGAGCGCCCGCAACTCGGCGAGTCTTCCGACTGCCTCGCGCGCATACGCCGATGCCACGCGCGTCCAATCCTTCCAAACGATTTCATCGCGCGGAATCGACGCGGCGTCAACTTGCCACGGGATGATGTCGGTATCGTCGGCGGTTCTCCCCGCCAGAGCAGCGAGCAACGCGTATCCCGCTTCCAGCACGCGAAACGACATTCCTCCTGCTGCGAGAATGTCAACATGCTCAAGGAACCGGCGCTCACACTCGGACGCTTCCGCATGGGAAACCGGCAACGCGCGCCAGTGCAAGTATAGTTCCACGCCGTTTCGCGAAAACGACGTGAACATGCTCCAGTCGAACGCCTGCGACGCTGGAATTTCACCGTGCGACTTCCAGTCCGCGGCTCGAAGCGCTTCCATGGCAAGTGGAATCGCGGATCTGCGGACCAGAAAGCGCAGGTTGGAAATCGAACGAATCGATTCCTTCCGCGAATTACGCAGATGAACCGCCGCCGGTCCGATCAACACCGGCTCGCATCCAGCTTGTTCCAGTTGCGTGGCGGCTTCGTGCGCCAACGCCAAACGAACTTGCGCTTCGGTCCACGCTCGCCTCACGATTCCCTGCAAGATGCCCGCGTCGGGATCGCCTGAGAGCCACTCGTGGAATCGCGATCCGTTGAGAAACGGAATCAGTTGTTGTGCGGACCATGGAATCTGTTGGATGTCTTGGGAATCGCGCCATGATCGCCACGCGGCGTGAGCTTCGGATTCGCTTTCACTCAACGCCGCGCGCAACAGCAGAGAAATATCCTCGGTCATCTGTTCGATGCTCTCCGCCGTTCGAACAAAGTTCTTACCGCGAGTGTGTAGCCCGCCGACTGACTACGCGTGCTGTTGCCCGAGTGAATGCGGCGTCGCACCAAGACTTCGGGTACCAGCACCGTGCGCAGCCGCAAATCCTGCGCTAATCCGTACCAAGCGATGAATTCGCCGCACGGAACGTCGGGGAACGCGCCGACTTTCCAAAATGTTTCGCGCCGCGAGAGATAGGTGGATCCGCCAGGGAGCGAATAAGCGTCGGGGCGGCACGGCACCCGTAGCCGTTCATCCGCGTCCATCTCCGGGCTATGAAATTCCTGGCACAAACAAGAAACGATCGTCCCTTCCGGCTCTGCGTTACACGCGGACACCTGCTTCTCCAACTTTCCCGCCTGCCAGATATCGTCGGCGTCCAAAAACGCCAGGTACGTTCCCGTTGCCAAGAGACATCCGGCATTGCGGGCCGCAGCCGCGCCTGGCTTCGACTCCGTGGCGAGCCTCACGCGCGAACCGCACCTTTGCGTGACGATTTCCCGGGTGTGATCAGTGGAGTTGTTGTCGACCACGATCACTTCCAGCGAAACGCCGTGCTGCTGGAGCGCGCTGTCGATCGCTTCGGTAACAAATGCTTCGCCGTTAAGCACCGGGATCACCACGCTCACGTCAACCGGCGAGCTCATGAGCACTCCCATCCTGGCGACCGGGTCCGCTTCCCAGATAATCCTCCATACGAATGTGACGCGCGACGGATGGATCGTGTTCACCGCGGCGAATGCGATCCATTTGTCTCTTGTACGCCTTCACCGTGCCGAAACCGGCGCCCGATAGTCCGTGCGTCAAACTCCCGGCATGCCGACGGTAGTATAACGCCACGCGATCCACTTCCGCCTTGCGAACATCTTTCTCCCAACAGCGCATCAGGAAATCGAGATCCTCGCACAAGCGGAGACTTTCGTCGAGCAAGCCGACTGTCTCAAAGACATTTCGACGCCACAGGGCCGCGCCTAAATTCAAGAAACGATATGGCGCGGTGATGAATCGCTTGACTCCGGATTCCGCTTGAAAATTACGGATGAGCCCTTGGGCGAATTCGGCGCTGGGACCGGCCGAGAATCCCTTCACGAGAGCAGGCAGCGTACCGGCGGGCCACAGATCGTCGGAATCGAGAAACGCCACCAGATCCGAACGGCTCGCACGTATTCCCGCATTGCGCGCGGCCGCGGGTCCGCTTCCGGCGGGTACGTCCATCTGCCGGATCGCCACCGCCGTAACTCCGCGTACAAATTCGCGGCTATTGTCCGTCGATCCATCGTCGACAACCATCAACTCGAGCGGCGAGTAGTTTTGCGATTGAATGGATGCGATCGCCTCGGTGAGAAACGGCATCCCGCTGCGCACCGGCATCACGACGGTGATCGAGGGATTCATTCGAGTACTCGCCGGACCGCGGCCGGAATCTCGGCGAGATCGCGGCCCAACACGAGTTTGTACGCGGGAAGCTTTTCGGTGAGCGCCGCCAGGCGATTGGCGTCGGCTTGCGCGGCGCACGGCAATTGCGCGATGGTGCTCGGCGCCAGTCCCAGCAGCGCTTCGGACGGCGCGCACGCTTCGAGTCTTGTGTTCGGAGCGCCGGTGATCACCGGAAGCAAAATCGCGCGCAGAGGAAATCCGCTGGTCATGCGTTCCGGCCACACGTCCGCCAGAAGAAAGACGCCCTTGCCGTGACCGCCGCGCTCGAAGCTGTCGGAATTGATGGAACGATCGCGCACCTCCGGCACGCGAGCCACGTCTTCCTCGCCTTTCAACTTTGCTGTGTTGTACAAGCTGAACGCGCATGCGGCATGAGAGTCGATCAAACAATAGTCGTCGCCTACATATGAAAGTCCCGCGGCAGCGCAGAGCAACGCGGTGGTCGATTTCCCCGAACCGCCCTTGCCGGCGAGCAGCACGCCGCCGCAACTGCCACCCACGGCGGCCGCGTGCGTGAACTGCAATCCGCGCGACGCAAACCAACGATGAAGAATGTGACGGAACGGCGATCCTAGCTCCCAGAACGGCAGCGGATCGTCATTCTGCGCCAGAAAGTACGCATGGCCGCGCTCGAGATCAAGCACGCTCAAGACGTTGGGACCGGGATGGAAAATCGCGGAGACTGCGTCGGAATGAAAATCCACCAATTCGCCGCGAGGACCACAGACTTTCGTCCAATTCTCGCGCAGCCGCTCGAGTGGCGCCGCGAGAAGTGGTCCCGGCGCGAGCGAACTGCAATTCCACACGTGGATCGTCAAGTCAGGCGAGGCGGCCGCAGCGGCGAGATGCTCGAAGGGACGCCGAAGCTGCGCCAACTGCGCATCGCCCGCGCAGCGAATTCGCGTCGCGTGTCCACCCACCGAGTAAACGCCGTCGCTAGCCCCGGCCGCGGAAACTTCCGCGAAGTAATCGTCGAGCATCTCCGTGAACATGCGCCCATGGCGGTCGCGATGCTTGGGATTGGACGCGGACGCTTGCGCCGGATTGAACGGTCGCATAAGCTCTTCCATGTCGCGATAAACCTCGACATGAAATCCCGAGAATGGGAGACGCATTCCGCCGTTGGCATTGAACGGCGCCGTTCGCTCGGGAGATTCGTCCGGAGTCAGCACCACTAAGCGGAGTTGCCGCAAATTCCAAATCAAACCGATGACCGCACTTCGCAAATCCCGTTGCGCGACGTCGTATTTTCGCTGCAAATGGGCCGCGGCGTCGCTCACCGATCCGCGCAGCAAAGCGTGAAACGCTTCGGTCGTGGCCCGATTCAGCTTGAAGTAATATCCGGCGTCGCGATCGCAAATCACCATTTCACCGCCGGACTCCGTGACGATCAAATCTCGCGGAGCGACCGCGTAATGCATTTTTCGAGACGGGTCGGCGGATTCCATCGCCGGCTCGAGATTCGATTGCGGAGTGGCGCCGAATCGATCGAACGACGGCTGCCCGAAAACTCCCAGCACCGGCTGCGAGAAAGGAACGCCCGTGCCGCCGCGGGACAATTCCAATGCTCGGCCGCCGCTGCCTTCGGATTTCTCCGTAACGATCAGGCCCGCGTCGACGAGCTCATTGAGGTGCGCTTGAAGCGCCGATTCCAATTCCGCTTCTTCCACCGCATACTTCGCGTGAAGCGCGGCGCGGATCTCCCCGATCGTCGGTTCGTAGGGAAAAAGCAGGAATATGTCTTCGGCCACGCCGTTCAGACTGTGGTACGAGCCGCTGCCCACGTTGATCGCGACGGTCTCGTCGTCGAAGCGTTCGAAAATCACGTTGGGACCTGCGAGGCGGCAACGTGTCGAGGCGGGCATGATCTCACCGTCCCCAACGTACGCGGGATTATTGACAGCCGCGGCGCTGATGGCAGGTGCGGCGTTCGGCCAACCGGCTTCGTCGACGTCATGTACGGGATCGAGGAGAAACAGCTCTTGCAGATCGTTGAAGGTTTCGATTTTCGGCGCGGAGTAGGAAGCGCGCGCGGCCGGCTCCGTTGTTGTCTTCAAGACGCGCGGCGCGCCATCGCGCGCAGGAACAATCAAGCGCTGCGATTGCAGTTCCTCGAGGAAAACACTTAAATCCTGTTCGATGACTTCGCGCGAAACGTCGTAGCGGGCCAAAAGTTCCGCCACGACATCGTCCCGGGAAGCGCCGGCCGATCCAAGGATGAGGAACGCTTCGCCGGCGATTCCAGACAAGCTGTGGTAGTTGCCTGTCGCTAAGTGAACGACTGCTACTTCCTGATCGAATTGTTGACAAAGAACTCTAGGTTCGTTGACGCGAAAGCGCCGCTGCCCGTCCATCATTCCGTTCTCAGTGATTCAAGCCCCGCATCAGATTATCATACGCCTCGCGGACTCGACATCTGCGGCGCCGCTCAGTTTCGAGACACATGATCCTTCGCGCGCGCCAGAGACCTCACCATCTGCCAGCGGCCCGGTGACAGCGTCGCCGCGGCTTTCGCGAGATTCCAAAGGCGCGACGATAACGGCAGCGACGTTTCGCCGTTGAGCCGCTCCGATTCCTGCATGGAAGCGCGATAACGCGTCCAACCTGAAAGGGCCCCCGAAAGAATTTGTCGCAATGGTCGGTGGCTCGCCAAATATGCCAGGTCGGTGTTCAGCGCGCCTTCTTGAAGCTGATGGAAATAGAGCGCCGCCAGATTCTTGCCCGAACGCAAATCCTCAGCGGTGGCGTGAATCGAAAACAGAGGACGGGTGGAATCCGACCATTCGGCGGCCATTTTCTCCATGGCCACACACGCGCCCGCGAGTCCCCAGTTTTCTGCTGTAGCAAATGCGTCGCTTGGCGGCAAATCTTGCCAGCGCACAAAGTCGAGGACGTCGCGCGGAACGTCGTGGGGGACGAAATCGTTGCGCAGGACGTGATGCACGGTCAGCAGCATGCCGTCGATCGCGCTCACCACGGGGATTTCAGAATCAAACACGCGGCGGCGTTGCACACGGCCGAGAATCGCCGCGGCATCGATTCCGCCGAGTCGCCAGTGCAGATCGATCACGCCGCCTTGGGCGTCGCTGAGACTCGCCGCTTCGTTACCGACGTATCCGGGCGAGTTGCGAATGAACGCCAGATAGTCGTTCCACGGTTCCTGCGAAGTGCGTCGAAAGCCATCGTCCTCCAGAAGCTTCAGCGCGGCATCGGCGTCCTCGGGGCGGATCAGGATGTCCACGTCCTGCAACATGCGATGGCGCGGACTCGGATAGAGATACGAAAGCGCGGCCAAACCCTTGAATGCGGCGCAGCGGATTCCGTGGCCGTCGAGCGCCCGCGCGGCCGCGCATCCCGCGCGAATCGAGCGAGTGGTCTGCACGAAGGCCGCGGCTGCGCGCCGCGCGAGATCTACGCGCACCGTCCCCGGGACTTCGAGGCACATTTCCGTCACGCATATTTCGAGACTCGGCAACACGCGCCATTGGGCGGCAAGCTCGATTACGGCGGGCCACTCGTCGGTGTGCGCGATCTCATCGGCGGCTTGCCGCCGCCGCTCGACCGATCCGCACAGCAGTTGCATGGTGTGGAACCGCAGATTCACGTGTACAAGTATACCGTTCGCTTTTGCCGGTGTTCCGTTGTGTACAGCGGCGTTCCGGCAAATTCGTTATCGTGGCAGGATGGAGAAGAGACCATCCAAGAAAAAGTCGAAGCGGGCGGCGAAAACCCCCGAAATGCCGGGCTGCGAATCTTCCAATCAAGAGCAGTGGGATCGTTCCCGCGACGACTTCAACGAAGAACAGATGTCCACCGATGCGGAGTGCGGTCCCGTGGAAACCGATCCTGTGAATCCGCGCGACGACCGCGTGAAATCCGGACACATTCCCGGCGTTCTGGCATCCTAGGGCTTCGTTTGCGGCTGCGGATTGGCGTTCCACGATTCCAGCGCGATCCTCCACGATGCGTCTTTCTGGCGCTTCAGGATCAATACGATTTTGCCTTCACTTTCGAACGATCCGCGCGGCCCGGGGAATTGGATTTTCTGCCGGTTGATGCCCCATTCGTAAGCGACGTCCCCGTGGATCTGAATGTCCTGCCAGTCCACGGTGCACGATAGCATTTTGGCGCCGGCCATCTGCGGCGTCAGGCTGTTCAGCCACTCGCCGATCTTGGTTCTGCCGGTCATGGGCGCCATGCCCGGCAGCAAATCCGCGCCGTCTTCGGCCCAAAGTGCCGCGGTCGCTTGATTGTCCATCTTCAAGCAGGCGTCGGTGAACTTTTGATTGAAGGCATCGACCGACTGGCGCGCGCCGTCATCGGCACTCCGCGCGAAAAGCGCAAGCGACGAAAATACCAGGGAAATGAGGAGCAGCTTTTGTTTCATTTGTTCTCCGTTAGCGCCCTATCAGCCAGGCGATTACTTCTTCCATGAAAATCGACGCGTCTTTTCCAAAATACACCGAATCGTCGCCGTCCCATTTCGTCAGTCGCTTGCCGGTCGGCGAACCGAGAAAGAGACTAGCCATTCCCTCGGACAGGACAACGACGCGGCCGCCAGTCTTGCTGATCGCCCAAGCGCCGTACGGAAGGCCCGGCTTGCCTTGCTCGTCCAGTTGAAACGCGAACGCGTGGCCGCCTTCCACCGCGCGTCCGCCGTCGTACGGCACTTCGCGATTCGCACGATTGATCGCACCGCGAATCGCCAGCGCGCCGGGATTCGGCAGGTACGGCGTGTCGGGCGTCAACTTCAAGCCGAAGGGCGCAATGATGTCGTTGACGCGCGTGACCTCCAGATGCTGGCGTTTCTCTTCATCCAGCACCACCAGCAGCGACCCGCCGCCGTTGACGAACGCGACGATGGCCTGACGTTCCGCGTCGGTAAATTGTCCGGACGGCGCCCGCAAATAAAGCAATCGCGTACTCTTCAGCGACGCCGGCGTGATCGGTACGCCGGCGTTCACGATTTCCAGATTCAAGTGCGACGCGAGCGCCGTCATGCCGGGCGGAATGGGAAGTTCGTTGTGCGCGCGATCGAAGTATACGCGGGCGCGATGCGATGGCGCAGCGCCGAGCGTGGCGCAAACCAACACCGAGAGCCAAGCCGTTCGGAACATGCCGTGATGATGCCGCCGAACGGCGCCGTAACGCGGTCATTTGTTGTAAAACTCCAGGTGGCATGCTACGTCGGATGCTACGGTCGGATGCTACGTCGGATGCACCCAGGGCTTGCGATACTCGCGACGCAAGAGGCGATTCGCTTCTTCGTCGCCCGCGACTCGTTGCGCAGCCGCATCCCAATGAAGCGTCCGGCCCAAGTTCATCGCAATATTCGCGAGAATACAACTCGACGTCGAGATGTAACCTTGCTCGATATCCGCCACGGGGCGGCCGCGCGACTTGATCGCGGCCAGAAAATCGCGCATGTGTCCGCGAATTGCCGGCGCACACTGCTTCTCGAGGTCTTTCTCGGTCTTGTCTTCAGGATATTGTTCCAATTCGTAGGTCACGTCTTTGTGAATCGGCGCTTCGCCCTTCGCCGCGGGCTTGAAATCGTAGCTATAGACGCTGGCCTTCAACGTACCTTTGTCGCCGTAGAGCGTCGCGCCCCACGGATAGTCTTTGTCGGGCGCCTCGCCCCAGGTGCGATGCTGCCAGATCACTTTTAGATCGTCGTATTCGAACGTAGCGAGTTGCGTATCGGTGATATTCGCCTTCGCGTTTTTCTGCACCAGGATTCCACCCGACGAACTGATCCGCTTAGGCCAGCCAAGGTCGAGCATCCAGCGGGTCATGTCGAACATGTGGATCGCCATGTCGCCGACGATGCCGTTGCCGTATTCCATGAACGCGCGCCAGCCACGCGGATGCACGATGGAATTGTAGGGACGCATCGGCGCGGGGCCGGTCCACATTTCGTAATCGAGATTGGCGGGCGGCGCGGTGTCCGGCGGATTCGTATCGTTGCGCATGTGGTAGTAGCAGTAGATTTCCACCAGTCCCACGCGACCCAACTTGCCTTCACGCACGATGCGCTCGCGCGCTTCCATCAAATGCGGTGTGCTGCGCCGCTGCGTTCCGATTTGCACCACGCGCTTCAACTTCCGCGCCGTCGCCAGCATCGCTTGGCCTTCGATCACGTCCACGCTGATCGGTTTTTGGCAATAAACATCCGCACCGGCTTGCATCGCGGCGATCGCCGTGAGGCAATGCCAGTGATCGGGCGTGCCGATCAGCACGATGTCCAAATCCTTTTCGGCGAGCATCTGGCGATAGTCCGCGAACGTGCGCGGTGTCTTGTGCGAGGCTTGCCGCGTTGCCACCAAGTCGGCGGCATCCGCGAGCATTCGACGATCCACATCGCACAGTGACACCACTTCGATCGGCGTTTCAGGCGAGGAGACTTGCACCAGGCGAAGTAAATCGGTTTTGCCGTACCATCCGCAGCCGATCAGTCCGGTACGCAGCGGGCGGGGAGCGGATTGGCCGTGAACGAACGCTGGCAGTGTCAGCGCGCCGGCGGTGGTATGGAGAAATTGGCGGCGATTCATGATTGAAGAATAGCCGAAAAACGGGACGGCGCCGCGGTTCCACCGAAACAATCGTGACCTGCGCTAACATGGGCAGCAGAGGTTTCTATGGTCACCCGGCGTCTGATTCTCCTGTTGGCCGCGGGCTCCCTCCTGAGCGCGCAGCCCGTTACTCGCGTGCTGTTCATCGGCAACAGCTATACTTACTACAACAATCTCCCGGAGATTTTCAGTAAGGTCGCCGCGTCCGGTGGACACCCCGTCGAGACATTTATGATCGCGCCGGGAAGCACGACGTTGGGACAGAACTTGGAAAACAAGGAAACGCGCGGGGCGTTGGAAAACGGCAAGTGGGATTTCGTCGTACTGCAAGAGCAAAGCTTGCTCGGCACGGCCGTATACGTCGACGGGCTGCCGCGCGTGGACAGCGACGGTTCATTCGAGCGTGCCGCGGAAAGCTGGATCGGCGCGATTCGGGGCGCGGGCGCGAAACCGGTCCTTTATCTCACGTGGGCGCGGCGGGACAGTCCCGAGGATCAGGCGGCGTTGAACCACTACTATTTCGAAGCCGCCCGGAGTGAACGCGGAGATTGGGATGCTTTGGTGGCGCCAGTGGGCATCGCTTGGGATCACGTTCGCAAAGAATCTTCCATTCCATTATTTCAACCAGACGGATCGCATCCGTTGCCCCCGGGAAGTTACCTGGCGGCCTGTACGCTGTATGCGACGATTTTTGATCGCGATCCGGCCGGGCTTCCTGCGAAGATCACGGGAATTCCGGTGGATTTGAAAACGGAGAAGCCGCAAGGCGATAGCGACGCCGTTCTCGTCGATCTTCCCGCGGATCAAGCGGCGATTCTGCAATCGGCGGCATGGAAAGCGGTCCGCGAGAGCCGGCAGTCGACGAGGTGGGAACTTCCAGAGCGAACTTCGACGCCGATGCCCGATCCTTCCGATGCACCTGTTGACGAAAAAAGTTTTGCCGGCGATTGGCTCGGGAAAATATATTTCTTTCCCTCCGGCCCATCCGACATGACGTTCTACATGATGCAAATGGGCAAAGGATGGCGCGTTCATTTCACTTTGAAGCATCACGCCAAGGGCGTGCCGGACGAGTCGCTCGACTTGGTCGAGACGGCCGTGGTCGGTGACCGTATCATGTTCACCGATCCGAAGTGTCTGGCGTTAAATAAATCGCCGGTGCATTTTAGCGCGTATCTTACGGCGTCGGGGGAAATGTGGGGATCCGCCGAGGCGAGCGTCGAGCGCCCAGGTTCGCCCGACGCCAAGCTATCCGGTCATTTCAGATTGACTCGCGCAAAGTGATTCAATGAGCGGCGATCGCGCGCTCCAGCCAAGAAAGACTGGAGTGCGATGCTAACCGCACCGCACTCCAAAAAGACTCGTTGGTTACTGAACTCGCGGCCAAAATGTCCTCGAGGACCTGAACAGACGAGCCGTACGTCTTGTCCCCGACCGTCTAGCGAACCATGTACACGCCCGGATCGACGTGCCACAAGACGACGGTGTACTCATGCCAGGTGTCCGCTGTGATCGACATCGGACTATAATGACCAATATGGACACGCGAACGAACACTTCATGGAATCTCGCGCAGGCCAAGGCTCGTCTGAGCGAGTTAGTCGCCCGGGCCAACGACAAAGGTCCCCAGACCTTGACTCGTCATGGCCGCAAAGTCGCAGTCGTCGTATCACCTGAGGCGTGGGAACGCCGGATGAGGCGCAAGGGAACGATTGTCGAGTTTTTCTCGCAGTCGCCGCTTCGTGGTTCCAAACTTGATTTGAGGCGTATCAAGGACAGCCCTCGTCCGGTGAACCTGTGAGCTACTTGCTGGACACAGATGTTACCTCCGAGTGGGCCAAGCCGCGACCGGATCAGCGAGTCGTGCAATGGTTAGGCGAAACCTATGAACACGAGTTGTATCTGAGCGTCGTTACCTGGGCCGAGTTACGCAGGGGAATTGAGCGCCTCGCGAGGGGTAAGAGACGAGACCGCCTTGCCGACTGGTTGGAAAATGAACTCACGCACAGATTCGGGGCACGCCTGCTTCCGATCAATGCCGCGATCGCCGATGGTTGGGGTGTCATCATGGCGAAACGGGAAGCGGAGGGACGCTCGATCCATTCAATGGACGCCTTCATTGCCGCTACGGCGGAGGTTCACGGCTTGACACTGGTGACGCGAAACGTCTCCGATTTTCGCGAGACGGTAAGATCAATACTGAATCCTTGGAACCTAGACTGAGACGCTTGATCAGCATTCGTCAGAGATGACCTAGAAAAAACTGTCAAATTCGGGCTGGCTCCTGTTTTCCTGAAGTTACGTCGACACCAATGGGCGCCGTTCCCACCGACAGCGTACGCACCTGCAACGCCCGGACCCTACATGAATTTTCGACCGAGGATTTCCGTTTGTCATTTTCCAGCCTTTTTCCCAAGGCCTACGACGAACCGTGAATTCCTCCGAACGCACGTTCCAATACTTCCATACACCGCACGATTCGATGCTACAGAGCGAGGACATGCTCGATGAGATCGGCTTCCAGTATCGGTTCGCTGCTCCCGTCGGGCATCAAGCGATGGATCGCGACGCCGCTCGAGTAGAGTATCGCGCCGTCGGCAGCAATATCGAAGGACAACACGCGCGACGCTAGTACCTTGGGGCGTTCTCCCGGCAGTTGTCGCACCAACTCCCAAGATGAGGGCGCAGAGCCCGGCAGTGAATCGTCTTCCGAATTCACTTGCTGCTGTGCCTGAGCGAGATTTCCGTACATGAAGAGCGTGCGCGGGTCGAGATTTTTCTGGACCGCGCCTTTCTTGGTCACCAGCGGCTTCCCGCTGTAGAGCATCGAGAAAAAATTGAAATACTGAAAGATCGCGACGGCCATTCGAAACGGAAATAGCAGCGCGTCTTTCAGCGACGATAGCAAATTTCCCGCGTGAACGCCCGATTCATACGGTTTGCGAATGTAGTAGATCGCGCCGTCGGTGGTGCGCCGCGGCTGAAGCAAGTCTTTGTCCGACTCGGCGGCGATTTCGGTCAGACTCCCGGAATCGAGATTCAGTTCCTGCACCGTGCAAGGTCCCAGCCCCGCGAAATGGCCGGCGCGGTTTCGGCCCACCCCGGCGCTTTGGAAAATCAGGCGCCGCTCCGGTCCGGGAACCCACTGCGGCAACTGATCGAACGAATCTCCCTCGGTTACCTCCAGCAACTCGGTGCCGTCGACCGGCATCACGAGAATGTTGGAGCGCATACCCTGCTGGTGAAACGCGGTCGCGGCGATCGTCGCTCCGGTGGGATCGAGTGCGGCATGCCGGATGCGAAAATCCGCAGTGTGAAACAGGCGCGTTTCAAAACCATCGGAGTCAACGCGAAAAACGCCGCTGACCGCATCTGTTTCCATCGAGTACAGGAGTGCCTCACCCGTGCCGCGCGTAAGTCCGGTCAGAAGAACCGCGGTGTCTTGCTGCGCCGACGCTGGTCCGCGGCCCCACGCGGCGCCCATGCCGCCCATGAACATCGCGCTGCGGCCCTGCGTTTTCCAGCCGTGGCGGCGCTCCATGGACGCGGCGCGCTCGCGCACTTGCCGCTCAAATTCGCTTTCCACAATCTTCGTGACGTTGTTCCGCCGTATGTGCAGCTTGTGATTCGCCAGAAATGCGACGGCAGGAGAGGCCATGTGGCGTATTCTACACGATCCTCTGCGTCGAGATGGAATCGGGCAAGGCACGCCCACGAGCTATGAGCCAAAAAAGGACCGGCGCTTTTCAGAGCCGGTCCTATTCGTTTGTCGGGTCTACAGAGGAACTACTGCGGTCGCTGCCAAATGTCCTCGAGGACCTGAACGGACGAGCCGTACGTCTTGTCCCCCACCGTCAAGCGGACCATGTACACGCCGGGATCGACCAGCGTCGTACCGCTGCCGCCGAACCCGCCACCGCCGCCGCGACCACCGGTGACAAATGGCACTCCCGTGCCACCGCGACCACCGCGTCCGCCGCCACCGCCGCCGAATTGTCCGCCGAGCGCATCGGTGAGAACTTGCTGAACGTTGACTTGTGGTGCAGGCTGCGCCGTCGCCGCTTGACCTGCCGGAGTCTCACCTGCCGCAGGCGGAGCGCCTCCCGCTGCCGGAGGACCGCCGCCGAATCCGCCTCGACCGCCGCGGCGACCACCGCCGGCCGGTGCTGCCGTCGTCGCAGGTTTCTGCATGTTCCACTGCACGCGGTTGATGCCGGCCTTCAAGTCGACGTTCATCGTACTCACCACCGTCGTGCCGGTCAGGAAGTCAAGCTTCGCGCCTGAAACATCCTTGGCGGACCACACGGAAATCGCCGTGCCGCCTTGCGGATTCTGTCCGTGGAAATCCATGGCCGTGGGATTGCGGCTGGAGAACGGATCGCTCTTCCACTGCACGGCCGGACGCGGGTCGAATAGCATTACGTCTACGCCCGACTTCGGTTTGTATTGTTCCAGCGCGCTGATGTCGTCGGCGATCCAGATGGAGCGTCCATGCGTGGCCACGATCAAGTCATGCTCGCGCGGATGAATCAACATATCGTCCACGCGAACGCTGGGCAGGCCCGTCATGAACTTGGTCCATTGCTTGGCGCCGTCGAGGCTCACGAACAATCCGAATTCCGTTCCCACAAACAGCAGGTTCGGATTCACGGGATCTTCGCGCAGCCCGTTGATGTTGCCGTGCGCGGGAAGATTTCCGGTGACGTTCGTCCACGTTTTCCCGAAGTCGGTGGTCTTGTAGAGATACGGGCGAAAATCGTCGTTGCGATGATTGTCCAGCGCCACGTAGCACGTGGCGGGATCAAAGTGCGACGGCTCGATGCGCGAAATCTGCACCCATCCGTGCGGAGCGTTCGGCGCCGGCTTGAGGTTGCCGATCACGTTGGTGAACGTTTCGCCGTCGTCCATGCTGAGTTGTAGGTTGCCGTCGTCGGTGCCGATCCAAATCACGCCGGGGCGCGAAGGCGATTCGCGAATTTGCGTCGCGAGCGAGCTGGCTGCATATCCGTCGTGCTTCGACGGCATCGGTTTGTCGCCGGCCACGCCCATGATCGCTTGCTCGGGCGCCCAACGGTTGACGTTCTTCGAGAGATCGGTGGGATTCATCCACCACGAGTCGCCGCGATCGCTCGATTTGAAGAAATACTGCGCCGCCATGTAGAGCTTGGCCGGATCATGAGGAGAAATCTCGAACGGCGCGTTCCAGTAGAACCGGAACGCATCGAGCTTCGCCGGAGCGTTGATCACGTTGGGAGCGCCGCCGCGTCCTCCGCCGAGTCCGCCGGCTTCCGCCGGCGGAGCTTCGCCGCCCGTTTCGCCGCCGCCCTGCGCGCCGCCCCGTCCGGCGTTCGGAGTGCTCGGACGGATGCTCTTCTGTGTGCCGTTGCGCAAGTCATGGCGCGACATCGAGCCGTCTTGCGATTCGCCGTAAGCAATCGCCCAATCGGTGGGATCTTGGCGCGTGTAGAATCCGTCGCCGCCCGCTACTGTGAACCAGTCGGCGTTGGTTGGACCATTGCCGGCGCGCATGGCGCTGGGCCCGCACCATGCGTTGTTGTCTTGCAATCCGCCGCAGACCCAATACGGCCGCCGCATATCCGCGGACACCTGGTAGAACTGGCCCACGGCAATGTCGTTGTGGTGATTCCAACTGTTCGGCTTGGCGCCGTTGTTGCTGCTGTCGAAGCCGCCGTCGTGACCCACCCACACTTGGCGCGAGTCTTTCGGATTAATCCAAATCGCGTGGAAGTCGGTGTGCGAAGCTTGCATGCCGTACCAAGTTTTTCCGCCGTCGATGGAGACGCGTCCCGGATTTCCGCCGGTGAAAATCTTCTGATCGTTATTCGGGTCAACGCGGATTTGGCTGAAGTACATTGGGCGGTCGTTGCAACCGCTCATCTGCTTCCACGTTTTTCCGCCGTCTTCGGAGCGATAGACACCATTGCCGTTCGGGTCGGGAGCCGGAGGAGTCGTGGCTCCGCCGCGACCTGCACCGCCGCCACCGCCGCCCGCGCCGCCGCGACCTCCGCCCGCGGTCCATTCGGGATCGGTGCCCGCCGTGCAACCGTTGTTGCCGCCGCCACCACCGCCGCCGCGTCCCGTCAATCCGAAAAGATTTTGCGGCTGGATCACGTTGTTGCTTACCGCGGTGCGGATATTCTCGGCCGTAACGATGCCGCCCTGGATCGCGCCGCGCATCTGTTCGGGAGTGATTTTCTCGGCCGCGAATCCCTCAATAATCTGCTCGGCAGTCATGCCGGCGGGAGGCGGCGCCGTCGCGTTGCTGGCCGGTTTCTGCGGTCCACCTTCTTTATCGGTGCCGCCGCCGGTGCCCGCGCCCGGTCCGGCTTCCACCTGCGCGTAGACGATGTTCGAGTTGCCGCGGAAGATCGATACCGCAATGCGGCCCCAAACGCCTTCTTTCGGTTTCGGCCAACCCGCGCCATCGAGCCGGGTCCAAGTGTTGCCGCCATCGGTGGTTTTCCAGAGCGCGCTGTTCGGTCCGCCGCCGTTCAATCCCCACCACGTGCGGCGACGCGAGTACGAGCTCGCGTAGAGCGTATTCGGATGCGAAAAATCGATGGCCACGTCGTTGAAGCCCGTGTCGTTGTCGATAAATTTAGAAAGCTTCCACGTTTTTCCGCCATCCGTCGTTTTGTACAGCCCGCGTTCCGGATTCGGCCCGAACAAATGGCCGCCGGCCGCGACGTAAACAACATTGGGATTCGTTGGATCCACAACGATGCGCCCGATCGACTGCGTATTCTCGAGACCGAGATGCGTCCAATGCGCGCCACCATCTGTCGTGCCCCAAACGCCGTCGCCGATCGATGAACTCTGGCGATTGTTGGCTTCGCCCGTGCCGACGTAGACGATCTCCTTATTGGAAGGAGCGATGGCAATGGCGCCGATCGAAGCGTTCTCCTGGTTCTCCCACAGATTCTTCCAGTAGTTTCCGCCGTCGGTCGACTTCCAAAGGCCTCCGGTCGCGAATCCGATGTACATGGTCATGGGATCTTGCTCGGCCGCTTGAATATCGTCGACGCGGCCCATCATGTTGGCCGGTCCGATGGAGCGAAACGTGAAGCTGCGCAGCAAGGGGTCGGTCGACTGGTTGGGCGGCGGAGTTGGCGGCGGCCCGCCGCCTCGTCCCTGCGCCCACATGGTTGTGGCGAGACCGAGAGCAATAACCGTTGTGATGATTCGGGAACGCAAAGACCGTGGACGCATTGCTTTACCTCTTCTTTCGGGAAGTGACGACTTTGGCTAGTCGATTGTGAAGAAGTTGCACCCCATCGTCAAGAGGAAATCCGGCTTACTCAAGGCGCGCTACAAAACTAAATACAACGCGCCTCGCATAAGAACGGGGCCGCCCGGCCTAGGAAGTCGCAAACTGCCCGGGCTGATCGCCCCAGAGGGCGGGCTGTCCTTGATGACCATGGCGGTGGGGCGCGGTAATCGGCTGGCAGTGAGGTACGTTAAGCCCGTGCCGCATCAAGAGGCCGCCGCCGGTCCGAGTTCTTAGAGATATGGATTTATTGCCAGCGATTGATTGAACAGTTTCCCACGCGGAACCTAGTACGAGAGTGGGAACACGGGCGGCGGGGATTTTAATGGTTTTTTCCAGAATTAAAACGCTCCGGCAGCCGAATTATGTTATTCTGCGACGCATTCGCCATGAAAGAACTTCGATCTGTTCCCCCTCAAGTTAGTTGGATAGCTCGCCTTTCCAAGGAGGCGCCGATGAAGACGCGCGCAATGGGTTTGGGATTACTATTGCTTGTTGCTGCGACCACAATGGCCGCGCAAACCCCGGTCATCTCCGGCATTAAGAACGCTGCGCCCAACACCAATGCCACCGGCAACGTGGCACGCGGCGAATTAATCAGCATCTATGGCAGCAATCTTGCTACGGGAATCGCTTCGGCGTTTACTCCCACGTCTCCGGTGACCTCCCTAGCGGGCGCATCGGTTTCCATCGGCGGCGTCGCCGCGCCTATTACATTTGCCAGCCCCATCCAGCTGGACGTGCAAGTTCCTTTCGAGATCACCGGCTCATCGGTGAACGTTGTGGTGACGGTCGGCAGCGCCAGTAGCGCTCCTGTCACGATGACGGTTGTCACGGCGGATCTTGGTCTCGCGTATGCGCAGATCGGCTCCACTCTTACGGCCGTCAGCGGAACCAATACCGCCGTGCTTCCCGCCACTCCCGCGGGAACCGGGATTATCCTTGTCGGCTATGGACTCGGCGCGGTGAGTCCCGCCGTTCCGAGCGGCACGATTCCGTCAACGCCCAGCAACGCACTCGCGGTTCCGCCGGTGACGATCAACGGAGTGCCGGTGACTCCGACGTCGGCGACGTATGCGGCGCTAGGAGTTTACGTGGTAATCGTTCCGGTGCCGAGCGGACTCAGTGGGTCGCTTACGGTTATTTTGGGCGATAACGGCAACGGTAACGGTAAGCCCGGTCCAACGGGTCCGACCGGACCGACAGGACCCACGGGAGCGACAGGACCCGCGGGCACGAATGGCACAAACGGCGCGACGGGTGCCACTGGCGCGGCGGGATCAAACGGAACGAACGGCGTGAATGGTGCGACCGGTGCGGCCGGACCAGTTGGTCCGACGGGTCCACAAGGTCCGCAGGGTGTCCAAGGTGTTCAGGGTGTCCAAGGCATTCAGGGTATTACCGGTCCAACGGGTCTCATTTGGCAAGGCGCGTGGAGCGCCACGGGAACCTATAACGTAACCAGCGGCGTCAGCTATCAGGGAAGCAGCTACATCTCGACGGTCAACGGCAACACCGGCACGCCGGGCGTGGGCGCAGGTTGGAGTTTACTCGCGCAGCTCGGTGCGACAGGTCCCACGGGCGCGGCGGCGACAATTACCGTCGGCGGAACGACCACGGGCGCGCCGGGCACATCGGCGGCCGTGGCAGCATCGGGCACGACCGGTGCGGTGAGTTTGAGTTTCACAATTCCCCAAGGCGTCACAGGACCAACGGGCGCGGCGGCGACAGTCAATGCAGGAACTACGACGACGGGCGCAGCGGGAACATCGGCTTCGGTGACCAATAGCGGCACAACATCAGCCGCGGTTTTCAACTTTACTGTGCCGCAAGGAATTCAAGGCGTCACCGGTCCCACGGGCGCAACAGGCGCGGCCGCGACAGTCGGTGTGGGAACAACCACGACCGGCGCAGCCGGAACTTCGGCGTCGGTGACCAATAGCGGAACCTCGTCGGCGGCGGTTTTCAACTTCACTGTGCCGCAAGGAATTCAAGGCGTCACCGGACCAACGGGTGCGCAAGGAATCCAAGGCGTCACGGGACCGACCGGCGCGCAAGGAATCCAAGGCGTCACCGGACCGACCGGCGCGCAGGGAATCCAAGGCAACACCGGATCGACGGGCGCGCAGGGAATCCAAGGTGTCACGGGACCGACCGGCGCGCAAGGAATCCAAGGCAACACGGGATCCACGGGTGCACAGGGAATCCAAGGTGTCACGGGACCGACGGGTTCGCAAGGAATCCAAGGCAACACCGGATCGACAGGCGCACAGGGAATCCAAGGCAACACGGGTGCAACGGGTTCGCAAGGGATCCAAGGCGTCACAGGACCGACGGGCGCGCAAGGAATCCAAGGCAACACCGGAGCGACCGGCTCGCAAGGAATCCAAGGCAACACCGGACCGACCGGCTCGCAAGGAATCCAAGGCAATACGGGAGTCACGGGACCGACCGGCACGGCCGCGACAATCGCTGCGGGAACCACCACAACCGGGGCGGCGGGAACGTCGGCCTCGGTAACGAACGCCGGGACATCGAGCGCGGCGGTGTTTAATTTCACGATTCCGCAAGGCGTGCAAGGTAACACCGGACCCACCGGCGCAACCGGCGCCACCGGAGCGACGGGCATCGGTTTGACTGGCGCATCGGGCGCAACGGGCGCGACTGGTGCCACGGGCGCGACCGGCGCGCCGTTGAGCGCCGCAGGAACATGGTCGGCGGGCGGTGGTAGTGGCCCAGGCGGCACCTACAACGCCGGCGACGTGGTGTTCTACACGCCGACGCAGTCTTCGTATATCAGTTCGGCGAGCAGTAACAGTTCGACTCCACCGGCAGCGCCGTGGCAGTTGTTGTCGGGTCAAGGAGCGACGGGCGTGACGGGCGCCACAGGTGCAACGGGCGCAGGAACGACGGGCGCAACGGGTCCAACCGGCGCCACCGGTGCGACCGGAGCTACGGGCTCGACCGGCCCCACCGGCGCGGGAACCACCGGCGCAACAGGTGCGGCGGCGACCATCGCCGTGGGAACCACGACAACGGGCGCGGCCGGAACCACGGCCTCGGTGACCAACAGCGGTACAAGCTCCGCGGCAACCTTCAATTTCACGATTCCGCAAGGCGCGGCGGGAGCCGCGGCAACCATCGCCGTGGGAACCGTGACAACCGGCGCCCCGGGTACTTCGGCGACCGTCACCAATGTTGGCTCCAGTTCCGCGGCCACCTTCAACTTCTCGATTCCGAAGGGCGCCACGGGCGCCACCGGAACCGCGACCGTTAACTATACGCTCGCCACGACTCCTTCCTCACCGCTGGCGGGCAACGGGACAATTTCGAGTGTCGGCGTCTACTTCGTCGCCTGCACTGGGAGCAACGTGACGCTGCCGTCAGCCGCCTCGGCCGGCGCCGGCGGCGTGGTGATCGTGATCTGCGCAACCGGTGGTTTTAGCTCGGGAACGAACGTCCAGCGCACCGGCAGCGATACGATCTTTGACTCCAACGTCTCAGGCAGTGCGCAGACGTCGATCGGACCCTATTTCTCGATGGAACTGATCAGCGACGGCAGTTCGAAATGGTATCTGTTCGTTACCAACTAGTTTTTCCATTTGTTACCGGCGGCAATTTGACGATTGCCGCCGGTAGTGTCTGGCATCTTCCTAAAATTATTTTTGACGCTCTTTTGACTGGATTTTTCACAGGTCGGGTGCTAAGCTGTCGAATTGTTTGCGTCTGGGGTAGAGCCTAGGCGAAAAAAGGAGAAGAGAAATGGATCCATTTATCGGGGAAATTCGCATGGTGGGATTCAATTTTGCGCCGACCGGTTGGGCGCTTTGCCAAGGTCAGACCTTGCCCATCTCTCAGAACGCAGCGCTGTTCTCGTTGCTTGGCACTTTCTACGGCGGCAATGGCGTTTCGACCTTCCAACTGCCGAACCTGCAAGGCCGGGTTCCGATCAGCCAGGGCCAGCTTCAGGGCGGCTCGGTTTACACGATCGGAGAGATCGCGGGCAACGAGAACGTTTCGATCCTGCTCTCAAACATGCCCTCGCACACCCACTTGGTGAATTGCGACATCAATGGCGGCGGAAAGACCACTCCGGGAGGCAATTTCCCTGGTGCTGTGACCGCCAGCGCCACCGAGAAAATCTACTCGGCGGGACCCTCGAGCGGGCAGATGGCGCCGACCATGGTTGCGCCTGCGGGCAACAACCTCCCGTTATCGATCCTGCAGCCGTTCTTGGTCGTGAACTTCATCATCGCGCTCCAGGGGATTTTCCCGAGCCGTAGCTAGCCGCTCGGTCCACACGTTCGGACAAAAGGGGCGCGCGATCCGGCGCGCCCCGCTTTCTTCCCCATGGAACCTCCCCGCGGACCCTATGCGATCCACCGGTTCGTCTGCTCCACCACGCCTTACGTCGACGAGGAAAAGGAACTCGCGCTGGCGCTTAACTCGCGATTCTGCGAGGAGGTCACGATGCCGGACCAAATTCTCCTGGCGGCCGCATCGTTTCGCACGCCGTTCGATCCGCTGGTCCACAAAGCCGGCGTAGAAGACAATATTCGATCGAGCACGTTCTTCCTCCAGATTCTCGACCAGGAAGAACCACCACCGCGGCCCTACAAAGCTTTCGTCGATTACGCGCTGAAATGCCAAGACGATCCACAAATGCCGATGCGCGCCGTCGCTGTGTTTTTCAAGGACACCGGCACCACGGCGCAGGAGGCGATCGCCTACCGCCAGTCGTTGGCAAGCCGCTGCGACGTGCGTGTTTTTGCGGATCGCCCGAGTTTCGAAACGCAATTGTGGGAAATTCTCTCCGCGTGGCATCGATTGCTGGCCGCTGAGGCTCCGGCAACGGGTCATCAAACTCTCCGTCGCAGCGAAACACCAGAGGACGAGGCGTTCCTGCGCCGCATGATTATCGCGACCGTCACCGAAGAATTGATGGCGTGGAATTGGCCCGAGCCGATGCGCAGTCAGTTGCTGGAACTTCAATATCGTGGACGCCGCCAGAGCGACCGCCATCCGGGAGCTTCGAGCGAGATTCTACTTCTCGACGGCGCGCCCGCGGGATGGTTGGTCGTCGCGGAGTCCGGCGATGAAATCCGGATTGTGGAGATCATGGTGGCGGCAGAAGTGCGCGGGCGCGGAGTGGCCAGCCGCGCGATCCGCGAACTTTTCGCGCAGGCCGATGCTTCCGGCAAATACGTGCGCTTGGCCGTGGCTACGGGCAATTCGCGCGCGCTGGCGCTGTATGAGCGCTTGGGATTCCGCAAAACCGGCGCCGACGAGGTCCAGGTTTTTCTGGAGCGGGCCCCTGGATCAGGTGCGGGCTCAACCTTGAACGCGCTAGTGGAATAAGATACGATTCCGACTGAAATCCTGGTCCGTTCAACGTCTCATGCAAACGAAATTCATCGCTTGCGCCGCAGTCCTGATCGTCTTGTTCGCGGCGTACAGCAATCACTTTCATAACGCGTTTCACTTCGACGACTCCCACACGGTCGCCGACAACAACTACATTCGCAATCTCGCAAACCTGCCGAAGTTTTTCACCGACGCCCGCACGTTCAGCTCGCTTCCCACCAACCAATCGTACCGGCCGCTCACCACCACAACGCTGGCCATCGACTATCACCTGGCCGGCGGCCTGCAAGACACGCTGTGGTTTCACATCGACACGTTTGTTTGGTACGTGGCGCTGCTGGCGGCGATGTTCGCGATGTGCGTGGCGATTATGAGGCGCGCTGCAGCTGTTGCTCCAGAGGCCGGCGGCGATCCATTTTTCGCCGCGCTCTTTGCGACGGCGTTATTCGGTTTGCATCCGGTGAGCGCCGAAACCGTCAATTACATCGTGCAGCGCGCGGAAATTCACGCCGCGCTCGGCGCCGTGGCCGGATTGGTCTGGTACATCTATGGGCCGTCGTCGAGGCGATGGGGCGGCTATCTGATTCCGGTGGCGATCGGATCGCTTTCCAAGCCCACGGCGCTGGTTTTTCCGGCGTTGTTGTTCGTCTATGTGATTCTGTTCGAAAGCAACGACGCGGAGTCCTGGTTGGCACGCGCTGTCCGCGCCGGAATGAATTGCGTACCCGCCGGCGTGGCCGTTGTGGTGATCGCGGCGATCCAGAGCGTCTTGACTTCCAAGTCGTACATCACTGGCGCCGTCAATCGCTACGGCTATTTCATTACCCAGCCGATCGTGACATTTCACTATGTCAAGCAATTCTTCCTGCCCACCGAGCTCAGCGCGGACACCGATCGCGGGCTGGTGAAGGGCCTTTTCAGCGAAAACTCGGTGATCGGAATTGCGTTCCTGGCGCTTTTCGCGCTGCTCCTTTATCGTTCGCTCAAGCGATCCGACATGCGGCCCGCCGCTTTTGGAATGCTGTGGTTCTTGATCGCGTTGTTACCTACGTCGCTGATCCCGTTGGCGGAAGTGGAAAACGATCACCGGATGTTTTTTCCGTTCATCGGTCTCGCACTGGCGGCGTCGTGGGCGGCGTGGGTGTGGATCGAACATCATCCACGCGTGCGGCCTCTCGTGCCGATTGCTTCGGCGGCGATTCTGTTGGCAGCCGCGTGGGGAACTCATGTGCGCAACGATGTTTGGCGAACCGAAGAATCTCTGTGGCAGGACGTTTCTGAAAAGAGTCCGCAGAACGGCCGCGGCCTGATGAATTACGGCCTCACGTTGATGGCGCGCGGCGATTTCGCCGGCGCCATACGCCTGTTTGATCGCGCGGAAATCTTCGTGCCGCAGTACGCGATCTTGAAATTGAATCAGGGCATCGCCTACGGCGCTACCGGCGACGATCGCAACGCCGAAAGTCACTTCCAAACGGCGATGAACCTCGCGCCCGGCGACGCGCAAACCTACTACTACTACGCGCGCTGGCTCGAACAGAAAGGACGCCAGCCGGAAGCCACGGCATTGCTGACGCGCGCGATCGAACTCAATCCGGTTTACGCCAATCCACGCTACTTGCTCATGCAGATTTATTCCGAGCAAGGCGACGCGGCGCGGCTGCGAACGCTGGCGCAACAGACGGTCGAGGCGTTCCCCGGTGATTCGATCGCGACGGACTATTTGGCGCGCGGCCCGCGTCCCGCGCCGGCCGCCGCGGCGCCGGCCGTTCCTCGCACACCCGAGGATTTCCTCAATTTGTCGCTGACCTACGAAAGAGCCGGCAAGCATCAGGAGTGCATCGACGCGGCGCGCCAAGCGCTGACGATGCGCCCCAACTACGCGGAAGCGTACAACAACATCGCCGCCGGGTATCAGAGCATGCAGCGCTGGGACGAAGCCATTGCCGCGGCGGAAAAAGCTCTCGAACTGAAGCCGGATTTCCAACTGGCGCGAAACAATCTGCAATACTCTCTGAGTCAGAAGCGTCTCGCGGAAGGCGGCGGGATCAAGAAGCCTTAGCGATGTCGCATTAGCGCCGCAAAGCGGAACGAATAAAAGCCACGGGCAAGTCTTCCATTCCGTTGCGCACCACCGTGGACGTGAAGACGCGATAATCGCGGATTCCTTCCACTCCCGCCGCCAGCAAAGCGAGCATCAGCAAGATTCGAAAATCGACCGCGGGCATTCGATCACGAACGAACCCGAGCAGCGCGCAAAAGCCAATGCCTGCCAGGAGACTATACGTACCATCGGCCGGACTCATGGTGTGCAGGTTCTGCACATTGGGAGCAAGCGCCGTGAAACCGACAAACGCCAGCGCCATCGTTACGATCACGCCGCAGCTATCGAAATCGGCGAGCCATGAGGTATCGATTTTGTCCCAAACAAGCCGCCGCAGGATCACGATGGTTCCGGCGAGCGCCATCGCAGCCGTCAACGGGCCAACCAGCCAGAGGACATAGAGGAATGAATACCACGGGCAGGATTCATACTGCTTGGCCCACGCGGAAGACAGCACTCCGTTGATGGAATGCTGATACGCCGAAATCACCGTGGCAAACTTGCCTGCCAGAAGCGTCCAGATGCCGGCGGACAACAACGCCGAAAGCAAACCGCCGCCCAGCAACAAAGCCGCGCCGCCGATCCAGCGTTCACGCCGGACCTGCACAACCAAAATCCACAGGCCGCACAAACCGTACCCCAGAAGTCCATTTTCCTTGGTGAGCATCAAGAACATACCCAGCAGAAAAAACACCGGATACCAGGCGATCCGCCGCGGCTTGCGGCAAATCTCGCACGTCACATAGGTGAGCAGTAGCATGGCCAGTCCGAAGGGAAGATCGCGCCACGCTCTCCGCGCCATGCCTAATTCCGCCACGGAAAACGAGAGGAAAAACACGGATGCCGCCGCCACCCAGGGAGAAAAAAAGCGCACTCCGATCCACGCGACAACAAAAAGGGAAAGAATGCTGCACCACATGGATACAAGCGCGCCGGCCGTGGCGTCGCGCAATCCGGTTGCTCGCATCATCGCGGCGAAAAGCACGAGGTGGCCGAGTCTCGCCGGCGAGGGTAGTGTCCAGTTGTCGGGATTCGCTTCGTACTCTGCAAACAACGTGGGAAATACACCAAAACCGTTGTCGGCGATCCGCGCGGCGAATGCGGTATGTACTCTCTCGTCCGGGCTGCGAGTGTACACGTCGTTCTGATGCGCCAGGCGCAGGGCAATCCCCAGCAGCAGCGTAGCGGCGAGAGCCGTCCACGCCAAGCCGTGATTCCTAGAATCTTGACGCGCAAGATTTTCAGTGGCCAAGGCGCTTTTGCTCCAGGGCCCAATTGAGATTGTTGCGAGCCAGCGTAGAGTCCGGTTTCAGGCGAAGCGCCTGTCGAGCGGCGGCAATCGATTCGTCCCATCGCCGCAAAGCCGAATAGGCCGCAGCGATGTTGTTATACGCTTCCGCATAATTCGGATCGATCTGCAGCGCCGCTTGCGCCGCGCGAATCGACTCCTCGAATTTGCCGGCTTGGTACAACGACAAAGAAAGGTTGAGCAATTCGTCGGGGCGCTGCGGTTGCGCCGGGGAAATCACGGGCGGCGCCGGCGGTTGCGTTTGCGGCTGCGTCGCTACGGCCGGCTGTTGCACGGACGGTGCTTCGGACCCTGCATCGGACGCCGCGACGTTCCGTTGGATTGTCGCCGCGCCGCACAGACCGAGGAAACACAAGCATGCTGCCGCGAGCAGCCGCAAATCCGTTCGCGGCGCGAGTTCCCCGGCACGAGCAATCGCTGACGCACCGGCGAGTGCCAAGCCGATCGCGGCCGGCAACGGCTCTGCCGGAACGATTGCGATCATCGCCAAGAACCACCAGAGTCCGAAGGACACTGTGCGAGTGTGACGCCAGCGTGCCGTATAAACCGCCGCAACGAAGAGGAAGATCATTGTTATGGCCGCCGCGTCCTGTCCGTCTGCCGTTGGGCTCGCGAAGAAAGGCGCGACCGATTGCCACAGAGTGCGCGCACCGAGCATGATCCTGGCATCGAATGCGATCGCAGGCGCGGACGCCAGGCCGATCGCCGGTAACGCCGCCGGCAGTGCCGCGAGCCATCCCGGCAACGATCGCGCGAATGCGACTGGAATCGCCGGCCACCGGGCGTCCTTTTCGAAAAGCCAAATGTACGCAAACAGCAAAGGACCGAACCCGAGTGCGGCGCGATGGCAGAACGCCGCCGCTACCACCGGCAAAAGGAATACTCCGGCGCGTCTCCACTCCGGCCGCCATTGGTAAAGCAGCAAGCCGACGACCATCCCGACGGCGGAGACCATAATCCGCCACGCTTGCGAGGGCATCAACGAGTCGATGATTGCAGGATTGAGTCCGAACCAGACGATTCCGAAGATCGCTCCATAACGTCCCGCATCTCCCGGCGCGCTGCGATTCACCAACGTCAAGAAAAGCGGGGTCACGACAATTACGGTCGCGAGGAGCGGGAAAAAGCCGGGAATCTCGACTGGAAATGGTCCCGAATAAACCAGCCAGATGATCGCGAGCGTAGCTGCCACGAGAATCTCTACTTGGTTTTCCTTCGGTCTTGTGGGGGTCACGTTTTGCGTCATCTCGAAATGGTCTCGTGTCATTCTCCGTGGCGCACTCGAACGAGTATAGTCCGATTTCGGACTCTACAATCGCCTTGCCGCGATCCCGCGCGCCGGGGTATCCTGTCCTTCGACCATGGATTCCACTGAGAACTTGCGGCCCGAGGAAGCGCCTGCCGAACCCGCGCCGGCCGCCGTAACGGACGCCAGTGCCGACGCTGCACCTCCGCCAGGAGATGCCGCGCCGCCGCAAGAGCAAGACACTTGGCTGGCCGATAACTGGCGATGGATGGCCGGTGGTGTTCTCGCTTTCGGATTACTGATGTATCCGATCGTGCGTCGCGTGGCAAATTCTCCGGACTCCGCGCCGGCCAACGCGCCCGTTGCAAATAACGGAGCTCTGCCCGATCTACTGACGTTGTCGATGCAGTACTATCAAGCCAAACGCTACCCGGAAGCGATCGTGGCGTCGAAGGCGGCGATCGAACTCAATCCGAATTCCGCGGACGCCTACAACAATCTCGGCGTTTCCTTCGCCGGGCTGGGACGATGGGCCGAGGCCGAGGCCAGTTTGCGGCAAGCCTTGCGCATAAATCCAAACTACGAGCTTGCGAAGAACAATTTGGCATGGATTTCCAGCCAGAGTCAGCAAACGGTGGTGAAGGAAGGAACGCCTGAGGCGTTCCTGAACAAATCTCTAGCGGAATATCAAGCGGGACATTATCAGGAATCGATTGCCGCTGCGCAGTCGGCTCTTCAGTTGCGTCCCAATTATCCCGAGGCCTACAACAATCTGTGCGTGTCGTACATCAGCTTGCATCAATACGATCAGGCCATTCAGGCCGGCCAAAACGCAGTGCGCTTGAATCCAAATTTCGCCCTGGCCAAAAATAATTTGGCGTGGGCCGAGACCGAAAAACAGAAAGCCCTCAAGAAGTGATCGCCACGGACGAGAAAGGCGACGCGGCGTGGTCTCGCTGGACCGCGGGTGTCATCCTAGGCGGCTTGTTTGCGCTGAGTCTCTATCGCGCGGCCACGCAATCCTTTGTTCACGACGAGTCGCTGTGGTTTCAATACTTCATTGATGGCCCGATCAGTTGCGTTTTCAACGTTCCCGCGGACGGCTACGCCGACCCAAGCTTTTTCTTCACTGTAATGATGCGCGCGGCCTCGGAGTGCTTCGGCAACTCCGAGTTTTCCTTGCGCTTGCCCAGCGTGCTGCTGGGCGGCGTGTATTTCGTTTCCATCTATCGCCTCTGCCGAATCGTCTTTCAAGATGCCTGGCTGTTTCTGATCGCCGTCTTGATCGCTTGCGGAAATCCGCTGGTGCTCGATTTCGCGGCCTCTGCGCGGGGATACGGTCCGGCGCTCTCGTTCTTGACGTACGCGATCCTGCAAGTGGTGCTCTATTTCCGTGAACCACCCGGCAAATTCTGGCATCCGCGATTAGTGAAAGCGGGACTGGCCACCGGATTGTCCTTTGCCGCCAACGTCACTTTGTGGCCTGCGTGCGTCGCCATTACTTTTGCGGTCACAGCGCTGTTGTGGCTGCGCGCGCGCAACCGGCGTGATGTGTGGCGCCCGGCCGTCTCTTACTTCGGCGCACTGTCGGTGGTGGCGTATTTGTTCCTGCTGATCTCTCCGTCGGTGCTCGCGATCCATGATTTCCGCCACTCCATGAATCCGAATCGCATGCCCGACGACAGCTTGCTCGGCATGATTCGCGAGCTTTCACAGAACTCGCTCGCCCACAACGCCGGCTTGGGCGGAATCAACTCTTTTGCGGCGTTGGATCCTCTGCGAGGTTTCATCGGAATCGTGCTCGTGCCGCTCGCCGTTGTGATCTCCGGCTGGTTTGGATGGCAGTGGCTCCGCCGCGATCCCGATGCATCCGCGCCGGCGCTTTTCGCTGCGCTGGCATCCACCATTGTGATCGGCGCGGCGCTGGAATCTCTCTACGGTCATTGGGCCTTCGACCTGATCATGCCTCATGGCCGATACGCCCTCTATCTTTTGCCTTTGGCCGGACTGTCCTTGATCAGCGCCGCCGATTTTCTGCGCCGTGAGCGAGGTTTTCTCCGCGCCGCGAGCCGGATCGCGAGCAACGTATTCTTCACTGGCGCGGTGCTGGCGGTGCTTTTCTTCGCCGCTCAGCTCAATTGGACCCATTTTCTGACGTGGCAATATGACGCGGACACGCGCGCGTTGTTGCAGCAAGTTGCCGCGCGCGTGGGCGACGATGCCAGACCTCACGTTGTCGTGGGAGGCTCCTGGTTCTTCGAACCCACCGCGAATTACTACCGCATCACGAAGCACTGGACCTGGATGTTTCCGGTTACCCGACACTCCAGTGATAGTCCCAGTAACTTTTATTTGTTTACCGCCGAAGATAACTCCTTCGCCGACCGATTGCATTTGAAACGCATCGCCCAAGGCCAGGTTTCCGGCGCGCTGCTCGCCGCCGCGCGCTGAACGTTCCTGGGTTAAGATTGGTGAGGCTTCCCTTGAAAAAGCCTTCGTCCAGATTCGCCGCCGCCGTTTGCGCCCTCGTTATCTTTCTGTCGCTCTGGAGCATTAAGGATTTCTACTACAATACCGCTCCCCGAACCGCGCCAGGCGATGCCTATGGCGTGACCGACGAACAAGCGCGTCTGCAAGAGTTGATCGCAAGCCTGCCGGCCGACCGCGTGATCGGTTACATTCCTGACCCGGGCCTTGATGAATTCACGCGTGCCTCGCGAAGGACCGGCGCGCAATACGCGCTGGCGCCGCGATTGCTCGTGCTGCAAAGCGAATCGCCGCAAGAATGGGTGGTGAGCGATTTTTCGCGGCCGATGAACTTGGACGGCTTTGCACGGGCGAACGGAATCCAACTGGTCAGGTCTTTCGCCAACGGGATCGCTCTCTTCCATCGGACCGGCCGCCCATGATCGAACTCCTTTCGCTTGGCCTGTCGCTTTGGATCGGGTTTCTGCTGGTTACAATTTTCGATCCTTTGGCGAATCTGCATCCACGCTGGGCCGGGCTTTTGTTTCGCATCAGCCTGGGGACTTGCGTGGGAATCGGCTGCAGCGCGTCGGCGTACTTCGCGCTGGTGATCGTTGGTGTAGCGCAACCTTGGGCAATCCTGGCCATCGAGGTTCCCTGCGCCGGATTCCTCACGGCGCTGTGGCTGCGCCGCGTTGGTCCCGCATCCGCCAGATCAAACGAAGAGTCGTCGCCTGCGCGCTGGATCGTTGCGGGAATTTTTCTCGTGGCGCTGCTGACTGTCCTCGGACGATTGACTCAGGTGAGCATTGCGAATCCTTCCGGCGAGTGGGACGCCACCGCGATCTGGAATCTGCGGGCGAAATTCCTCACCGACCAACAGAACTGGCGATGGGTGGCGTCGCAACAACTGGCAACGCGTCCGGAGTATCCTCTGTTGCTCTCGTCGTTCATCGCGCGCGGCTGGAAACTCAGCGGGGATTTCCGCGCGCTCGTTCCGTTGTCGTTGGGCCTGACGTTTTTCGCGACGTTGATCGGCCTGACGGTCAGCAGTCTGGTGTTGATTCGCGGAACGATCGCCGGATTGCTCGGCGGCTTGATTCTCCTATCGACGTCGCCGTTGCTTTTTTGGGCCCCCGCGCAATATGCCGACATTCCGTTGGCGTGTTTTTTCCTGGCCACGCTGGCATTACTGTTCATCGATGCGCGCAACGAAGAAAGGTCGTCTTTTGCTCTCATCTGGGCGGGCGTCTGTGCCGGTTTGGCCGGCGGTATGAAGAATGAAGGCGGCGTCTTCGCCGTAATCGTCACGATCGCGTTTCTCGCGCAACGGCCGCCGTTGCGGCGTGCGAAACTTTTTCTCGCGGCCTTGATCGCTGCGTCTTTGCCGGCGATTTATCAAAAGGTCGCGCTTCCCACGCCGACGTGGATTGGACAGGCACAAACGGGCGCAGGAGTTCTCGCAAGAATTCAGGACCCCAGCCGCTACAGCGTGATCGGGAAGGCGCTGATCGATCGACTGACGGGTCTCGGCTCGCTGCCCGGGCATCCTTTGATCTTGCTGGCGTTCCTGGCGTTGCTCGCGAGTCCCACGCGCGATCGGCGCGATCGATCGGCCGTATGGATCTCCTCGATCGCCGTGACCGGAATGTTTCTTTCCTACTTAGCCATTTATTTGATCACGCCGCTGGACCTGCCGTGGCAACTGTGGACTTCGTTCGAGCGCGTCCTGTTGCAGGTCTGGCCGTCGTTTGTTCTACTCTTCTGCCGTCTGCTACCCGGCGATGCCGGGTTTGATTGGACCAGACGGGCTTGATCACTGGCCGCGCGACGGTCTCACGAGAAACACAAATTCGTACGCGAGTAATCCGGGAAGCAACGTAGTGAAGAACCACGAACATGCGTTGACGATTCGCATCAAAGGATTGTCCGGCGCGAGTCCCAACACTAATTCAATCGGCATCACGGTCGGTCTCACGCTGACAATCTCGTAGCCGTTTTGCTCCAGCAGCCGCCGTGCGGTCTTGCGAGTGAAGAAATGCAGATGTGTGGCATCCAACACACCGCGATCGGTGCGGTTGAAGGTGCCAAACAAGAGTTTCAACCGAACGGTGATGTTGGCGACGTTCGGCAGGGAAACGACAACCATGCCGTGCTCCTTCAACGCGGCCCTCACTTCGTTCAACAACAACTCGGGATGGATACGATGTTCCAGAACGTCCAGTAGCAGGACGCGGTCGAATCTCGATCCGTCCAGTTCGCGCGACAGCGCGCCTCGCGCGTCGAGGTTCAAAGGGATGTATCGTTCCAGCACGCCGTCAGGCGGAGGCGGCTGGACGGAATCCACGCCGGTGACGCGATTGTCGGCCTCTTTCAGTTCCGCGGAAAAGCCTCCTTGCCGGCAGCCGATCTCCAGCACTTCCTGGCCGCGTCCCGCGAAATTTCGTGCGTAGTAATAGTTGGAGTGCTTCGACTGCTTCACCGGATAAGCGACGAAATACTCCGCGAATTCCGGCGCCGGCCAAACGCTGCGGCAAGTTTGCTTGTAGCGCCACACGGCACGCACCACGTCGCGCGCGTATTTCAAACCGTCGACGTTGCACAACTCGGTGCCGTACCAGGTGGGAATCGGCACTTCGCACAACTTCATCCCTTGGTGATGCAGCTTGATGATGATTTCCGTGTCGAAGTGGAAATCGTCGGTCATCTGCGAGAAATCGAGTTTGGCGAGGGCGTGCAAATTGTAGGCGCGATAGCCGCTGTGAAATTCGGTGAGGTGCGTGCCCAACGCCCGGTTTTCGATCGTGGTGAGAATCCGATTGCCGACAAGTTTATAAAACGGCATGCCGCCTTTCAGCGGTCCGCCGTAGTTGGGCATCATGCGCGAGCCGAAGACGGCGTCCGTTTCTCCGGCGACGATGGGATGGTACATGTGCGCGAGAAATTCCGGCGCATACTGACCGTCGCCGTGCAGCAGGACCACAAGGTCGAAGCCTTTTTCGATGAAGTAGCGGTATCCGGCTTTCTGGTTCCCGCCGTATCCCAAGTTCTTCGGATGTTTTAAGACACGCAGTTTGGGAACATGGAAAGCCGCTTTGATGCCCAGCGCCAACTCGAAAGTCGAGTCGCGGCTGGCATCGTCGAACACCAACACTTCTTCCACATTGTTCCAAACTTCCGGAGGAATACGCTTCAGCACGGACACCAATGTCGAGAGCGCGTTGTAGGTGACTACCAGGATTCCGATGCGTTTGCCTTGGCACGGCGCGAGCGACGGGTCGGCGAACTGCGCATAGGCGGGACGCGGCTCGTACGCCAGAGTCGCGGGGCGCTCGGGGAACGTTTCCGTCTTGGCCGCAGCCTCCACGGGCAAATCATAGCACGCCGCGATTATTCTTCCCGCAGCGCGATGGCCGGATTCACGTGAGACGCGCGATACGCCGGAACAAAGCAGGCCGCGAACGCCACGCCGAGGTAGACGTTCTACTATCTAAACGGTTGGCAAGGGATGGCCAACGAGGATGCTACACTAGCCCGGTGAGGAACGCCGCGGCACGCCCCTGGCTTGCGTTGTTAACCCGGCGCCATCCAGGCGAACTTCGCCTCTCGATTTTGACGGGCGTGGCGCTTCTCGCGGGCGTGCTGTTGCGCCTCGCCGCGCTTGACGCCGATCCGCCGCCGTTTCTCTCCACCGATTTCGGCGACGAAGCCACGTGGGCCTTCGCGGCACGCAACCACTTACTGCACGGACCGTGGACTTGCGGCAACTTCAACATTGCCTACTACACCGCGCCGCTCTTCAGTGCGATTTCCTACCTGTCGATGCGCGCCGCGGGTCTGACGCTGTGGGCCATCCGCTTTCCCGCTGCTTTCGCCGGAATCGCCGGCCTGTTTGTCTTTTGGATTTACTTGCGCCACACATGGGATGATCGCCGCGTGTTCGTCGCGACGTCGTGGTTTTGCCTGAATCAATTTCACGTGGCGCACTCGCGCGTGGGACTCGTGGAAACTTCCGGATTGCTGATGGAAATGCTTGTCTGGGGATGCCTTTTTTTTCCGGGGCGCATTGCCGCTGCGCTGGCCGGCGTCGTGTTCGGCATTAGTTTTCTCGTGAAGGCGTCGGCAGCGCAAGATTTGCCGGCGCTCGCGTTGATCTTTCTCATCGGCTGGTTCGCCAAACGCCGCCAGTGGATCGACACATTATATTTCGTCATCGCTGCTGGAACGGTCATCGAGAGTTTTTTCGTGATTCGTCACGTTTCGTTTGACAAATGGTCGTATGCGTTTCTGCAATTGGCCGGATGGGGCGTGGTTTCTCCGCGATGGTTCACTTTGTTCGGCAATTCTGCCATGTTGTTGCTGCTGTTTCCCGCCGTCGGATCGATTTTCTATTTCCTCACGCTCCGTCTGCCGGAAGGGCCTGGCGGTTGGCGTGCGTTCTGCGAGAAACGCACCATGGAAGCGTATGCGGCGGCCGTAGTTGTGGGCAATGTCGCCGCCATCGCGATGAATTCATATGCTCCCGAGCGCCGCTTCTTGATTCTCGCTCCCGCGGCGATCGTTTTGGCGACCGCGGCATGCTTTGAATTGGCGGATCGTGGCGAAAAACCGCGCTTGGGATTCTGCGCCGCCGGCGCGATCGCGTTGCTGCTGTGTTGCGCCGGTTGGAGTGGCGTCTCGCTCTACTTTGTTTTGTTCGAGCGTTCGGTGCTCAACTTTTTTCCTATGTTCGGGCGCATCGTTCTGCTCGCGGCGCTGGCGTCAGCGGTTTTGTTGCGCAAGATTCGGCCCTCGCGCCGCGCCGCGTCGATCGCCTTGGCCGCTGCGATCGTGTGGGAACTTGTCCTCGGCGCGAGTTGGGTGGGACGAGCAACATATTTCGGACGTGCGGCATTCACTGAGATCGCGTCGATGCCGGCGGACGGCGTGATGCTTTCGGCCTCGCATCAGGACTACGTGAATCTGGCGTTTCCCGGATGCCTGCACTTGGAGCCGTCGCGATATCCGGTGTATTTTCACACGTCGCTTTTTACCTACTACGCCAGCGGCGACATTTGGAAACCGCATAGCTTCGACGTTCCGCCGCTGGTGACCTACCATCAAGTGATGCGCGCGAGTTCGCCCCCCGGTGGCCGGCTCGTGAAATCGCTCGTGATCGTTCCGGGAATCGGCGACCAGCGGCCACGCGCGCGAATTTGGGTCTGGAAAATAGATCGAGTTACCTCCCAGCCGCAGTACTGCTGTAGTGGCTCGGGTGACACAACCGGCATGAGTTTCGTTGACACTCGTCGAACTCGATGACACACTAGCGGAGCGGTCTCGAAAAGTTCATGTCCAACCATGTGACAGTTGTGATCCCTGCTCACAACGGCCTGGAGCACCTCCGCAAGTGCCTCGCGGCCGTTCAATCATCAGTCTTGCAGCAGCCGATCGAATGCATTGTCGTCGACGACGGTTCGGATCAACCGGTGTCCGCGCTGGCCTCCGAAAATGGCGCGACCGTCTTGCGGAGTGACGAACGTCATGGTCCCGCGCACGCGCGGAATCTCGGCGCTCGCGCCGCCCAAGGCGACATTCTGCTGTTCCTCGACGCCGATGTTTGCGTGCATCCCGACACGATTTCCAAGATCCTAGCGCGATTCGAGAACGATTCTCGACTCGACGCGGTGTTCGGTTCCTACGACGGCCGCACCATGGCGCCCGGTTTCATCACGCGCTACAAGGATCTTCAGCATTGTTTCGAGCACCAGCACGGGCGCGAAGAGGCGTCCACATTTTGGAGCGGCTGTGGCGCAATTCGTAAACGCGTTTTTCTGGAACACGGCGGATTCGACGAGCGGTACACGCGTCCGGCCATCGAGGACATCGACCTCGGCGTGCGCTTGGTGCGCGCGAACCGGCGCATTCAGTTGGATCGCGATCTGCAAGTCACGCACCTGAAGACCTGGACCTTCTGGGGCCTGCTGAAGAACGACATGATGTGCCGCGGCATCCCGTGGGCGGAATTGATTCTGCGGTCGCGCTCTTTGCCGAACGATTTGAATCTCCGGCTGAACCAGCGCCTCAGCGTCGCGCTGATTTTTCTTTGTCTCGCGGCGATTCCGGTTGTGGGCTTCGCTGGTGGTGCGGCCGTCGCGCTCGGCGCTTTCTTGTTGAACGCGGAATTCTATCGGTTCGCGGCCGAACGTCGCGGCGCGTGGTTCGCCGCTGCCACCGTGCCGGTTCATTTTCTCTACCATCTCAATTGCGGCGTATCGTTGATGTGCGGTGTGGCGTGCTACTTCGTCGCCAAGCCGCAACCCCTGCCATGCGAGACCAGCGCTGCGATCGTCGTTGTGTCCTCCTCGCCGTCGACGTAGAACCGGACGGCCGCACGCACCTCGACGGTGGATGGTCCGGTTCCGCCATCGCCGTGCGCGAGTTGTCGGCGCTGCGCGTACGCTTGCAAGAAGCGATTTCCGACAGAATCTGCATCAATTGGTTTTTTCGTTTCGATCCGCAGATCGAACAAACCTGGGGACGCGCCGATTGGGTCCGCCAAGCGTGTCCCGATTTACTGGAAGAAGTCGCGCGCCACGGCGATTACACAGGCATCCATCCGCATTTTTGGAAATGGAGCGAAAGCCGCAAGACCTGGTACAGCGAGTTCGGCGACCCCACGTGGCTCGCGGAATGTGTGGCGCGCTCCATCGCTGGATACCGCACGGTTTTCGGCGTGGCGCCGGAAGCCTCGCGTATGGGCGATCGCTGGCTGTGCGATTCGCTGATCCCGGTGCTCGAACGCGCGGGAATTCGCTACGATCTCACGATCGAGCCGGGCATTCCGGATGTGCCGATTCCCGGTGCCGCCGCGTCGTCGTGGCTCCCGGATTATCGTCGCGCGCCGCGCGTTCCGTATCATCCGTCGCCCGAGGATTTTCTGATGGCATCGCCGAACGGATCCTTATGGATCGTGCCGCTCTCCACTACCGACCCTCCTCAATGGACGCCGGTTCGCCGCTTTCCTTTTCTGATGAAAGTGCGGCGCAGTCCGAACTGGGTGTTGCGTCCGCAGTCGCTGTGGAGATTTCTTGAGGCGGAGATGCAACGCTCCAGCGCCGTTCCTCTTACCCTGGTTTTGCGTAGCGGCGATCTGGGCAATCCGGCGTTTCTCGCAAATTTCCGCTACGTCGCGGAGCGTTTGGCGCGGCATTCTGATTTGGCGCGATGCCGGTTCACGAGCGTCGCCGAGGCAATGGATATATGGATCGCGCACCAGACCTCTCCGTCAGCATCGTGACCCGCAACTCCGCCGCCTGCGTCGAGGCGTTGTTTGAAACGCTCGCGCGGCAGCAGGGAGTGGAGTGGGAACTGTGCGTGGTCGACAACGCGAGCACCGACAAGACGCCGGGAATGCTCGCGCAGCCCCGTCTCTCGCGGCGCCTCGCGAATCTTACGCTGAACTCCCGCAACGTGGGACACGGCGCGGCGCACAACCAGAACCTAGATCGCTTCGCCGGTCGTCACGTGCTCTTCATGAATCCCGATGTAACGCTCGCGCCGGATGTTTTCGCGGGATTGGTAGCGCTCCTCGACAGCGATCCAACCATCGGCGCGGCCGCACCGAACCTGCGAGAAGGTCCGTCGCGAACTCCGTTTCCGCCGCGACGGTTTTATCCGGGCGAAGGAATGGTCCCGCTAACGAAAGGACTATTTCGAAATGAGTACGCGTGGGCATCGGGCGCATGCCTCGCCGTGCGGCGCTCGCTTTTCGAGGAGTTGCGCGGCTTTGATCCGGCGTTTTTTCTCTATGCCGACGATATCGACTTGTGTCTGAGAATTCGACGCGCCGGGTATCGCATCGAATGGCGGCCCGATCTCAAAGTCATCCACGAAGGATTGCAGAGTCAACTTGATGTTTCCGAATACGAGCGGCGTCGCCGTTTATTTGTGGGAATCGCGACGTTTTGGGAGAAGCACTATTCGCCGGCGGACGTTTATGCAATGGCGCGCTTCCAGCGCGTTTGCGCCGGGCTGCTGATGCAATTCAACATGGCGGATCGCCGCTTCGCTTCCGAGCGGTTGCGCGCGCGCCGCGACGTGTGCACCGAATGGTTGGCGCGCCACGACCGGCCGCCGGGCTCGATCATGTGGAAAATCGCCGCGCGACAAGCGGCAATCGCCGCCGAATGGATCCGCCAGGGGCGTTTTCCATTGGACGATTATTGATTCTTGGTTGCCCCTGTGTCGATCGGCAGTTCGGTGCGCTTGCTCCACTCATCCCACGAGCCGTCGTACATCCGAGCGTTGTAGCCCAGCAAGCGCGCGACAAACCACGTCAGCGTGGCGCGCTGTCCGATGTAGCAGTAGCTGACCACTTCGGTGCCGGGTTTCACCGCTGCCTCGCGAAGCAATCCGGCCAGCGTTGGCGATTCGAGCAGCTTCCCGTTGTCGTCCATGAATTTTTCGATCGGCAGACTCGCCGCTCCCGGGATATGACCGCGACGCGGCATGGCCCGCGACGTTTGCTCGCCCGCATAGTCATCCGCGAGGCGCGAATCGACCACCGAAACACCCGTTTTGTGCAAATGCTCGGTGATCCACTTGGCGTCGGCAAAAATCTCCGGATGAACGTTCGGCGCGAAGTGGCCGCGCTTTGCCGGCGCAGTCTCCGCGGTCAGCGCGTGTCCCGTGGCGCGCCAAGCGGCCATTCCGCCGTCGAGCAGCGATACGCGATCCCCCATGCCGAAATACGTGAGCGTCCAGATCACGCGCGTGGCTGTGGAAACGTTGTTGCTGGCGCAATACACAACGATCCGCGAATCGTTGGAGACGCCGCGCGTCTCCATGGCCTCTTGGAATCGCGTGGCCGTGGGCAACTCGAGGATCAGCGCGGTGCTCGAAGCGTCGCGCGGCTCGGAAATGTCTTGAAGCGAAACGAACTGCGCTCCCGCGATGTGCTCTTTGTCGAATCCATCCCGCGCGCCGACGTGAAGAAGCACCAGTTGCGGGTCTTTGATGTGGTCCGCCAGCCAAGACACGGAGACGAGAAGATTCGACTTCGGCGACTGGGCGTACAATTGGCTCACGAGCAGCGCGGTAAGCAAAATCCATGCTGACTTCATAGTCTCCAAGATATCGCAGCCTCTTGTCGAGTGTCTAGGGGAGTGATGTAAAACGATGTTTGCGGGAACCTTTTCGACCCGGCGGCGTCTGGAGGAACGGGGAGGGGAGAATGCGCTTAAAGGCGGCCTTTTGGCTGGACGTGACGCTGCTGGTTGCGGTCTGCGCGCTACAAACCGTTTCTTTCACGGGACTCGTGATCCACGAATGGCTCGGACTCGCGCTGATCGCGATGGTTCTTGCGCATCTGTTGCTGGCGTGGAGTTGGATCGCCACGCAGAGCCGCCGCCTCTTCGCTGTGCAGACGATCCGCGCGCGCGTGAACTACGTTCTCAACCTGGCGCTGTTCGGTTGCGTGACCGCCGCAATCTTTTCAGGTATTCTGATTTCGCAGCAGGCGATTCCCTCGCTGACCGGCAAGAGTCCTTCACCGGACATGAACTGGCGTTGGGATGTCTTGCACAATCAGTTTTCGGGGGCTTTGTTGATTCTCTCTGCGCTCCATTTGGCGATTAATTGGGACTGGGTGCTCGCCGCCGTGCAGGCCTTCTTCCGTCCTAAGGAAGGCACGCTGTGAAATTCGCTCGCCTCTTGCTGCGAACCGCCATTCTCTCGCTAGCGGCGGCCGCGTTTGTCTGGCTGACGGGCATCTTCGGCGACTCCCGGCAGATTTCCGCGCCGAATCGGGGATGGCAGGCGGAACGCGCGCATCGCGCGTCGACGCCACGTGTCGCCAAGTTTGCGGAATTCCTCGGAGCAGGTGTGATCGTCGCCGTCGTCGCCGCCATTGGACGCATCATCTTTCGGCTGAGGCTTTCGCCCGCTCCGCGCAACGCGGGGCAGCCGATCTTGTTGGACTTGCGAGCTGGAACCAGTCCGATAGAATAGCGTGCATGGCCGTGCACCTCTATCAGGCCGCCGGTGGGCGCGACGGTTGCCTTCGACTCGCTGAAGCGCTTTACTCGCGTGTAAAACGCGACCCGGTATTGCGGCCATTTTTTCCCGGCAAGAGTATGCGTTGCGCCATCGAGGCGTTCGCTGCGTTTCTCGCGCAATTCTTGGGCGGACCCGCGGAGGACGCCGAAAAGCGTTGGTGGCTAAGTCTGCGTGAGTCGCATGCGCGTTTCACGATTGGTCCGCGCGAACGCGAAGCGTGGATGAAACGTATGAACGAGGCGCTCGACGATGTCACGATGGAGGCCTCAATGCGGCGCGAGTTGGGCGTCTTCTTTGAACAATCGTCGGCGTACATCGCCAACATGGAGGAACCGCCGGCGCCGAAGCACAGCGAAGTATCGCAACGCTGGACCGAACAGCGCGCGCTCGACGATCTTGTCGCCGCGATTCGCATAGGCGACGCGTCCGGCGTTCGCAGGTTGGCCAAGACTCCGGCGCTCCAATGCAAGTTTGCGCGCGATCGCGCGGTGCTAGCGCACGTGCTCTCACTCATGATTGGCCGCGGCGGTCCACTCCTCGAGTACGTCCACGAATGGCTCCACGACGATCCGTCGCTCGTTCATGTTCATCACCGCTACCGGCGAACGCTGCTGCACGATGCCGCGGCGTGCGGCAATGTGCAATTGGTCGAGCGGCTGCTTCACCTCGGCGCCGACCCGAACGCGACGACCGGCGGCGGCCACACGCCGCTCTACGTGACGGCCAACGAATGCGCCGCTAGGTGCGGCGGCGATATTGTTCGCGCGCTGGTTCGTGCCGGTGCACAGGTTGACGCGCGCAGTTCCCAGGGCGCGACCGCACTGCATATGGCGGCGCGGCGCGGCAACACGGCGGTGGCTGAAGCGCTGCTCGAATGCGGCGCGAGCACAGAGTTGCGCGACAAGAAAGGCGCCACGCCGTTGCGTCGCGCCAAGAATTGCCACAAGCCGGGTGTCGCCGCGCTGCTAGCCGCATCATGATTTTCACGAAGCGCCTCCGCGACGGCGTGCGGCGCGGCGAAATCACCGTGTCGGTGCGGATTTGGAAATACCCGCACGTCAAAGTTGGCAATCGCTACGCGATGGAAGGAGGCCACATCGAGATCGATTCGATCACGCCGATCAATTTCACCGATATCACTCCCGAATTGGCGCGCGAGTCGGGCTTCCTCGGCGTCGTCGACCTCCTCAAAGTAGCGAAGCACGGCAAAGGCGAAAGAATATTCCTGGTGCGATTCCATTACATAGCGCCGCGAAATAAACGGAAGCGCTAGGCACGCTTTGCCCAGCCCCGCCACACTCATCCTCAGCAATTTCTCACCTTTGCCCGCGCCATTTCGTGGTGTGCCAAATGCACCTTCCTCCGTGAGGTCGACGTTTGTCTGCGGAGGATTTAATGTACGTGCGGAGAAATGCGCTGCTGCCAACGTTTTTGGCGGCGGTTTTCTCAAACTTCTTAGCGTGTTCTCTTCTGGCGGCAGGTTCCCCTAACGCATCCTTATCTTACGTGCGTCTGCCGCTGGTTTTCGAGGAGAACCGCGGCCAAGCCCGTCGCGAAGTGCGATTCGTCGCGCGCGGCGCGGGTTACGGCCTGTATCTTCGCGCAGATAGCGCTATGTTGACCGTCGCCGGTGAGACGTTGCAGCTCCACTTGGAAGATTCCGACAGCCACGCGGCAATTCTTGCCGGACAATTGTTGCCGGGCCGCAGTAACTACCTCTATGGAAACGATCCGTCAAAATGGATCACCGGCGTAAAGCAATATTCGAGCGTCACGTACGCCCAAGTCTATCCCGGCATCGACTTGGTGTATCACGGCGACAATGAATCGGGCGGACGTCTGGAATACGACTTTCTTGTTGCGCCCGGCGCGGATCCATCGCGCATCTTGCTTTCGTTCGACTCGTCCTCGCACGCTTCCCTGCGACTCGCGCGCGGCGGAGATTTGTTGCTCGCGGCGTCGCATTCCACACTGACACAGCTTCGCCCGCGGGTCTATCAAGTGATCGGCGGACGCCAGCGAGAGATCTCAGGACGCTATGTGCTCGCCGGGGACAGAAAGGCGCGATTCAAACTGGGCGCGTACGATCACGCCGTGCCTTTGGTGATCGACCCTGTGCTGCTCTACGGCACGGTGATCCCAGGATCGGGCAACGACGCGGGACTCGCCGTCATCACCGACGCTGCCGGCAGCGCCTACGTCACCGGATACACAAGCTCCAGCGATTTCCTAAACGCGTCGCCGATGCAATCGTCGCTTGGCGGCGGCAAAGATGTATTTGTCAGCAAAGTGAATGCCGCGGGAACGGCGCTCGTCTTCTCGACGTACATCGGCGGCGGTTCCGATGAGCAAGGCCAAGGCATTGCCGTCGATGCTTCCGGCGAGGTCATCGTTGCCGGCTGGACCAGCAGCACAAATTTCCCCACACAAGGGCCGTTGCAATCGTCGTTGTTGGGAATTCGCAACGCGTTTGTGTTGAAGTTGAACCCCACCGGATCTTTCCTTGCATGCTCCACGTATTTGGGTGGCAGCGGAACGGATCAAGCCAACGCCATCGCGCTGGACCCCACGGGCGCGATGTACATCACCGGTTCCACGAACTCACCGAATTTTCCAGCGATCTCCGCGCTCCACGGATCGCTCGCCTCTACCGGCGCGACGAATGCATTCATCGCCAAGCTCAACCCGTCCTGCTCGTCGATCATATACTCCACCTACTTGGGAGGTAGCGGCGTCGATAGCGGTGCGGCGATTGCCGTGGACTCGTCGAACAACGTGGTGATCGCGGGATCGACCACGTCATCGAACTTCCCGACCGTCAATCCGATTCAATCGAGCTACGCCGGCTCGGGCGACGCATTCATCAGCAAACTGAATGCCGCGGGAACGGCTCTCCTTTTCTCCACGTACTACGGTGGCTCCGGGCAAGATAACGGCTACGGTGTCGCGCTCGATCCCAGCGGTAATATTTATGTCAGCGGATTCACCAACGCGATCAGTTCCTTTCCCACGGTCAACGCGATGCCCGCGCCGCCGGTTGCGGCGTCCGGTTTTTTGTTGAAGCTGAGTGCGGCCGGAACCACGGTCTTCTATTCCACGATCATCAACGACAGCGGTTGCGGCGTGGCTGTCGATTCCTACGGCAACGCCTACATTTCTTACATCAGTCGCGTGAATGCCTCGGGCACGGCGCTCGACTATTCAGTCGCGCTCTCGGGAACCATTCCGAAAGCGATAGCTGTCGATCCCAGTGGCAATGTGTACGTCACCGGTTACGGCGCGACACTCGTGTCGCCGCTCGCGCAGCCGAAAAACTTCTTTAACGTGTCGCTGGTGAAAGAAGGCGAGCCGTCCGGCGGGCCACACGCCGGTTACATCACGCCGGCGGTCGGCGTGGCAGGCAGCGGTGCCACCACGGTGCGCATCATCGGCACTGGATTTGTCTCCGGTGCGACGGTCACGCGCAACGGCGTGGCGCGCAGCGCGACATTTGTCAGCCCCAGCGAAGTGGACGTTACGCTCACCTCGGGCGATCTCGCGTCAACCGGCTCTGCAACTCTGCTCGTCACGAATCCATCGTCGTCCACGCCATCGAATCCCGTGGTCTTCACGGTGCAAACTCCGGCCGTGACGATTTCCTCGCTCTCCCCGTCGACGGTGACCGCCGGCGCGGTGGCGTTTACGTTGAGCGTGACGGGAACCGGCTTTGTTCCCGGCTCGACCGTGCAGTGGAACGGCTCAGCGCTCTCGACTACGTTTGTCAGTTCCACACAACTCACCGCCAGCGTGCAAGCCGCGAACATCGGAACGGCCGGAATCGTTCCCGTGCAGGTGCAGGTTACCGGCGGAACGCTTTCGGCGTCGAGTTCGTTCACAGTGTCGAATCCTGCTCCCGCGATCACCACGCTTTCGCCCAACAGCGCCGCTACCGGCAGCGCGGCGTTCACGCTGACGGTCACCGGTATGAACTTCACGGCGAGTTCGGTGGTCCAGTGGAACGGAACGGCGCGCTCCACCACGTTCACGAGCAAAACGCAATTGCAAGCTTCCATCAACTCAACCGACGTCGCCGCTGCCGCGAGCAATTCCGTCACCGTGTTTACGCCGACACCGGGCGGCGGGACATCGCCGGCCGTCGCGTTCGCCGTCGCGGGACCGAATGCGCCAACGATCTCGTCGATTTCGCCGGCCAACGTGTACGCGGCGTCTGGAGCGTTTACATTGACGGTCACCGGCAACGGATTCCTGAATACGTCCGTGGTGGCGTGGAACGGAGCGAATCTCTCGACAACGTTTGTGAGTGCCACGCAATTGACCGCCGCCGTTCCTGCGATCAACATCAACGCGACCGGCACGGCGAGCATCACCGTAGTGAATCCCGCAGGAAGCGGCGGAACATCCGCCGGCGTTTCTTTTACGATTGCGGCGAATCCGGCGCCTGGAATTTCGAGCATCACGCCGTCGACGGCTGCGGCCAATTCGGGCGCGTTCACGCTCACCGTGAACGGAACCGGTTTCGAAGCGTCGTCGCAAGCGCAGTGGAACGGAGCCAGCCGCGCGACGAACTTTATCAACGCAACGCAATTGACCGTTTCGGTTCTCTCCGGCGATCTCGTGAGCACCGGCACGGCGTCGGTGACGGTAGTAAATCCGGCGCCTGGCGGCGGAACGTCGGTGGTTGCCTCGTTCACGATCACGGCGAATCCCACGCCATCGGTCGCATCGATTCTTCCGGCGACCGCGAACGCGGCGTCGGGCGCCTTCACGCTGACCGTCACCGGTAGCGGATTCATCGGCGCGTCGCAAGTGCAGTGGAACGGCGTGGCGCGTCAAACAACTTACGTTAGCGCCACGCAGTTGACGGCCGCGATCCAGGCGGCGGATGTCGGCGCGGCGGGAACAGCATCGGTCACAGTGGCGAATCCTTCACCTGGCGGCGGAACTTCAGGACCGCAGACGTTCACCATCAGCAATCCCGTGCCGGGCGTTTCCGGTGTGTCGCCGCAATCGACGCCCGCCGGTTCCCCGGGCTTCACGCTCATCGTGAACGGCAGCGGATTCGTGAGCGGATCGCAGGTGCAGTGGAACGGGGTGGCGCGGGCCACAACGTTCACCAACGCCACGCAGTTGAGCGCCACAATTTCCGCGGCGGATGTATTGACCGGTGGAACGGCGACGGTTTCCGTGGTGAATCCCACGCCGGGCGGCGGGACGTCGGGATCCGTTTCGTTTTCCATCATTGCGAATCCCGCTCCGATGGTGGCGTCGATCCTGCCGGCGTCCGCGACGCTGCAATCGGGCGCCTTCACGTTGACTGTCACAGGCTCGGGATTCCTTCCGGCGTCGCAAGTGCAATGGAGCGGTGTCGCGCGCAACACAACGTATGTGAGCGGCACGCAATTGACCGCGTCGATTCAATCCTCCGACGTTCTTACAGCGGGAACTGTGGCCGTCACGGTGATGAATCCCCCGCCCGGCGGTGGAACATCGCCGTCTGCGAACTTTACAGTGAACAATCCCGCGCCCGCGATCACGCAGATTTCGCCGGCGAGCCTCACCGCCGGTTCAACCGGCTTCACACTCACCGTCACCGGCACTGGATTCGTCAACGGATCGCAAGTGCAATGGAACGGTGTGAGTCGTGCAACAACATTCGGGAATTCCACGCAGCTAACTGCCACCATTAGCTCCGCGGATTTGTCCGCGCCGGGCGCCGCCGCGGTGACGGTAGTAAATCCCACGCCCGGGGGCGGAACCGCCGGCAGCGAAGCCTTCACGATCACGGCGAATCCCATGCCTCTGTTGACGGCGATTCAGCCGGTGTCGGCTGCGGTGAACTCCGGTGCGTTTACGCTCACGCTGAACGGCAGCGGATTCGTCAATGGATCGCAAGTGCAATGGAACGGCGTGAGTCGCAGCACAACGTTTGTGAATTCCACCCAACTGACCGCCGCGATTCAGGCGGCCGATCTCGCCTCGACCGGCGCGGTGTCGGTCACCGTGGTGAATCCGGCTCCTGGAGGCGGCGTCAGCGGTAGCGTTTCGTTCGCGATCACAGCGAATCCACTGCCGGCCATCGCGTCGATCCTGCCGTCGACGGCGACGGCAGGCGCGAGCGCCACAACGGTCACGATCACGGGCACGGGATTCGTGGCTGCGTCGCAGGCGCAATGGGGCGGAACGGGCATTTCGACAACGTTCGTCAGCAACACACAGTTGACGGCGACAATTCCGTCGGCGAGTCTCGCCACGGCGGGAACGTTCGCGATCACCGTGACGAATCCCGCCCCCGGCGGCGGAACTTCGGCGAGCGCGACGTTTACGGTGAACAATCCTGCGCCGAGTATCACGGGCCTTCCGTTTTCGTCGATCGCGGCAGGGTCGCCGGCCACAACTCTCACGGTGAACGGCAGCGGGTTTGTGGCCGGCAGCCAAGTTCAGTGGAACGGATCGAGTCTTGCCACTTCGTTCGTGAATTCGACGCAACTGACGGCGTTGATGACCGCCAACATTCTCGCGGCCGGCAGTTCGGTTGCCATCACGGTGCAGAGTCCCACGCCGGGCGGCGGCGCTTCCAACACAGTAACGTTCACTGTGTCGGCGAATCCCATGCCGGCGATTGCTTCCATCGTGCCCTCGTCGGCGACGATCAACTCGACGGCCTTCACATTGACCGTCACCGGCAGTGGCTTCATCACATCGTCGCAGGTGCAGTGGAACGGCTTGGCGCGAAACACAACATACGTGAGTCCCACGCAACTGACCGCCGCAATCAACGCCACCGATCTCTTGACGGCCAGCGTCGCTGCCGTCACCGTGGTGAGTCCCGCGCCTGCCGGCGGAACGTCGGCGAACGCGAACTTTACCGTTGGAAATCCCCCACCCACAGCCACCGTGATTTCGCCCGCGACCGCGGCGGCCGGCTCGAGCGCGTTCACGCTGACGGTCACGGGCACCGGATTTCTCTCGACGTCGCAAGTGCAATGGAACGGAGCGAATCGCATAACGAACGTGGCGAGTTCGACGCAACTGACCGCGCTGATCACCGCCGGCGATCTCACCACATCGGGCACGGCCACCGTGACGGTGGTGAATCCCACGCCGGGCGGCGGCGTATCGGGCGCGCTGTCATTCGCGATCACTGCGAATCCCGCGCCGGTCGCGTCGGTGATGCAGCCTTCGAGCGCCGCCTACAACGGAGGCGCGTTCATGCTGTCGGTGACCGGCAGCGGATTTGTGAGCGCGTCGCAAGTGCAATGGAATGGCGTCGCGCGCAACACAACGTACGTGAGCGCAACGCAACTTACTGCCACGATCAACGCAAGCGACCTCATGTCGCCGGGAACGGCGGCGGTCACGGTGATGAATCCCACGCCGGGCGGCGGCATTTCGTCGGGGCTATCGTTCACGATCGGAAATCCGGCGCCTTCGATCGCGTCGCTTTCGCCGGCCACCGTCACGGCGGGCAGCGCAACGTTTACGTTGACGGTCACTGGGATTGGTTTTGTCAATGGATCGCAAATCTTAGTGAACGGTGTGAGTCGCACCACGACGTACGCGAGCGCCACGCAATTGACCACCGCGATCAACGCGTCCGATATTACGGCGGCGGGAACGCTGGCGATCGCGGTGACGACACCATCGCCGGGCGGCGGGACATCGTCGGGCGCCACGCTGACGGTCAGCGGAAATCCGTTGCCGTCGCTCGCCGCGCTTTGGCCGGCGTCGGCGTCGATCGGTTCGGGATCGTTCACGCTTGCCGTCGTTGGCGCCGGTTTCACCACGCAGTCGGTGGCGCAATGGAACGGCGTGAATCGCGTGACCACATTCGTGAGCACCACGGAAGTCACCGTCGCGATTCTTGCCACCGACTTGAACACCGCCGGCCAGGCGCTCGTCACCGTGACGAATCCCACGCCGGGCGGCGGGACTTCAGGGCCCGATATCTTTACGATTACGGGGGCGCTGAATCCCGTGCCGGCGATTGCCACGCTTTCGCCCGCGTCCGCTACGGTGAACACGGGTGCGTTCACGCTCACCGTGAACGGCAGTGACTTCAACACGTCATCGCAAGTGCAGTGGAACGGCGTCAACTTGACGACGAACTTTGTCGGCGCGACGCAGCTTACTGCTGCGGTTCCCGCGGGTGATCCCTCGACAACGGGCACAGCCGCGGTGACGGTGGTGAATCCGCTGCCTGGCGGCGGAACGTCGAACACGGCGTCGTTCGCGATCAATTTGCTTTGTTCGTACACCCTGACGCCGCCCTCCACCGTGTTTCCCGCGACGGCGTCAACGGGAAGCGTGGCGGTTGCGGTCGCGCCCGGATGCGTGTGGTCGGCGGCAAGCCTGAATGCTTATTTGACGATTACCTCGAACGTTTCCGGTTCGGGCAATGGCACGGTTTCCTTCGCGCTCACGGCTGACACATCGAGCGCACGCACTGGAACACTCGTCATCGCCGGACAAAACGTGACCATTTCGCAGAACGGCACGGTGCAGGGCGTGGTGTCACCCGCGCCATCGGGCGATACCGCGGGCGGAACGGTGCGGATTCCGATTACGCTCGTCGCCAACACGGGCGTTAGCGCCGACAAGATTGCGTTCAGCATTCAGGTGACGCCTGACGGAGTTGCGCCGGCGCTCACCGGAACGCTGGCATTCACGCCTGACGCGGCTCTTGGACCTGCTACCACCGTTGATACGTCCGGCGGTGCAGGCATGATCAGCTTAAGTTGGCTCACGCCGGCGAGCACGGTGAGCGGCACACAGAATTTGGGAACACTGCTTGTCACCACGCCGTCGTCCGCGGCGGTGGGACAAACGTATACGGTGCAAGTGACCGGCGCGACGGCCAGCTATCAAGCGTCGAGTGTGGCGCTCGCCGGCGGCGGTAGTGCGTCGCTGGCGATTCGGCTCGACTACATGGTGGGCGACAACTATCCATTCACGGCGAACACGGTGGGCAACTTCGGCGACAACACGCTCAACACGCTCGATCTCGTTTACTTGTTGCGCGCCGCGACAAACCTGGCGGGATTCGTTCCGCCCACGTGCAGCGATCGCTTTGACGCGATGGATGCGTTCCCCGCCGACACGGCGACCACGCGCGGCGGCGACGGCGTGCTGAACACGCTCGATCTGGTGGCGTTGTTGCAGCGCGTCACCAACATCGACACGTCGCGTCCGCGCCGCGTGTCGCGAGGCCTGACGTGCAGCGGCACGGTTGGTGCGCAATCTCGGACACTGCCGCGCGCGGTGGCCGGTGCGATTCAAATTGTCGATGGCTCGGTGTTTCTCACCTCTGAGGAAGATTTGTCCCTCGATGGGTTGGCGCTATCCCTTGCCGGCAACAGTTCGTCGGAAATCACCTGGACCGCGGCGAGTGGTGTGAATCCCAATTTGGTGGATACGGAGATCCCCGGCACGATCGCGTTGGCGTGGATGGAAAAACTCGAAGTGCGGAAGGGCCGGCGATTGTTGCTAGGAACAGCGTCGGGCGCACCGAATTTTGCTTTGACGGGAACATCGGCGCACAGCGGTAGCGAGGAAGTTCGGCTGGCGTCAGATTCGCGCGAAAGCCGCTAATTCGTTTCTTCCGGCTCGTCTGCCCCGCGACGATTCCCCTCGATGACTTGCCGGGCGTCCTCGGCGTCGCGCTCGAAAACGCTGAGGCGAATATGCCCCATTGGTCCCGAAGTGAACGAATGGACGCGCTGGGCCGCCTGCACGGCGGTTTCGAGCACGTCAATCCCGCTCGACTCGAGCAAACCGCGCACTACCATTGCTTCTGATTCGTCGTTGGTATCGAATACGTCCACGAACTGCTCGGTGATCAGGTTGTCAGGCATACCGCACCGCCTTTCTCCTACGCGACTATTTTACTCCTGTATACGGCCATAACAGTTCCATCCGATTTGTTGCGGCGTGCGCGGATTCCGCCAGCGTTTCATAGCGCGGCTCTTTGTACGCGATCGCGGCGCGCCGCATCAGTGTCGCCAACTCCGTGCGATTCATCGGCTCGATCTGCTCGTGCTCCCACTGCTTCGATGGATCCATGTAGGGCGCGAGGTAATCGACAGCTTTGCGGATGCCGCGGCCGTCCGCGGTTTGATAATTCCATAGGTCGACGCCCGCGCGGTCTCCCAGCGACGCCAGTTCCATGAACGCGCGCAAATTCATCGTGCTGTAGCCGAACGATTTGGTGCGTTCCAATTCGCGCGGCATGCTGCCATTGGGCTCGATCTCGGCAGCGACGCGTTTTTGCTTGGCCGCCTCGAGCGTTTTCTTGGCCAGCGCGTCTTGACCCGTGGCCAGCGCCAAGGCGACAACTTGCGCGTCGTACCAAGTTCCGTGATTGTTGGTGGCCTCGCGCTCTTCCTTGCCGTTCTTGCTCGTTTCCAACCAATCAAGATACGTCGCGAACCACTGTTTTATTCCCGCGCGATCAGCGTCGCTCCACGCTTTCGATTTTTCGAGCCACGGCAGCGCGCGCGCCAAATCGACGAGCCCCGCCGTATCGATGATTCCCGTGCCGCGTCCTTCGTTGCGTCCCGGAACCGCTTGGCCGAAGTTGAGATTGGGGTTCATGCGCGTGGCGGGATCGAGAAACCACGCGCGCAACAGCGCCGTGGCGTGCTCGGCATATTTTTCCGATCCCGTTTCGCGATACGCGAGCGCCAGCGTGCCCACGGCGCTGAAAAGCTTCTTGAACTCGTCGTTGTCGGTGGCGGCGCTCGTGCGATCAGGATTGATCACGCCGTCTTTGCGAATGTACGGCAGGCCGTCGGGCTTGGTGGGATCGGGCCACCAGTAAGGGCCCACGCTCATGTAGTCGTGCTTGTCGCCGCTCGACGGCGCGAGTTTTTTGTGCATCACAGAAAACGGACCGGCGTTGAGATCGCGATCCGCTTGTTGGAGCAATGCGTCTCGTGCGGGCGATTGTGCCACCGCCCCCGCCGCGACGAAAACGAACGCGACGAAAACGAACGTGACGGAAACGAACGCGACGAAAACGAAAAAGAAGCGCTTCATGGCACTAGCATACGCCTTTCCGCCGCTAGCGGCGCTGAAGCGCCGCGGTTGCGACCCCAGCGGCGGTGTGACGCCGCGATTGATATAGGATGACGGCATGCGCGCCGCCTTCATCACGCGTCATGGACCGCCCGAAGCGCTCGAACTTCGCGAGGCGCCCGATCTCGAACCGGGCGCGGGAGAAATTCGCATTGCCGTGCGCGCCGCGGGAATCAATTTTGCCGACATCATGCAGCGCATGGGACTCTATCCCACGTCGTTCAAGATTCCCTACGTTCCCGGATTCGAAGCGGCGGGCGTTGTCGATCGCCTGGGCGCGGGTGTGGAGAATTGGCGCGAGGGCGACCGTGCCGTCGCGTTGCTGCCGTGCGGCGGCTACGCCTCGCAGGTGGTCGCGCTGGCCGCGCGCGCCATCGCCATCCCCAACGGAATGTGCTTCGAAGAAGCGGCCGCGATGCCGGTGGTCTACGTGACCGCGTATCACATGATGGTTCGCCAAGGACAATTGCGTCGCGGCGAACGGATTTTTATCCACACCGCGGCCGGCGGCGTGGGGATGGCCGCGATTCAACTGGCGCGCGCGATCGGCGCCTCGATCTTCGGCACCGCGTCGCCAGGAAAACATGCACTGCTGCGCGAGCACGGCGTCGATCACGCCATCGACTATCGCACTGGCGACTGGGCCGCGGAAGTCCGGCGGCTCACCAACGGTGAGGGCGTCGACATGATTCTCGATCCGCTCGGCGGGTCGGCGACGAAAATCAACTACAGCTTGCTTGCTCCGCTCGGCCGGCTCATCGTCTTCGGATTCTCGCGCGCGGCTACCGGCGAACGCGCGGGCATCGGCACGGCGATCGAGTGGCTGCTCGAAATGCGCATCAATCCGCGGCAGTTGATGATGGATAACAAGACGATCATCGGCGCGCACATCGGCCGCATGGACACGCCCAAGGAAGCCGCGCTCCTCCTGGAAGAACTTGCGGAGTTGCGCAAGCTTTACGAAGACGGCAAGATTCGCCCGACGATTGGGAAAATGTTTCCGCTGGCGGAAGCGGCCGCGGCGCATCGCTACATCCAGCGCCGCGAGAATGTTGGTAAGGTGCTTCTGATTCCCTAACGCAATCTTAATAGCTTAAAGGTGGTGTCAACCGTTAGAATAGCGGCTGGAATCAAGGTTACCCCCCAATGGATACAACGCGCCTCTTTCGCAATGCCGACAATGTCGTAACGTACGAACCCGGGCATGTGATCTTTAAAGAAGCCGATCCCGGCGATCTCATGTACGCCGTGCTAGAAGGCGAAGTGGATATTGTGGTCGGCGACACAGTGGTCGAGACGATCGGCGTCGGTGGCATCTTCGGAGAAATGGCGCTCATCGACGACGGCCCGCGTAGCGCGTCGGCGCGTGTGAAGTCCACTACAAGAGTGGTGCCGGTCACGGCGAAGCGCTTCATGTTTCTCGTGGAGCAAACGCCGTTTTTCGCGATCCATGTGATGAAGCTGATGTCGGATCGCATGCGCAAGATGAACCGGACGCTAGTTACCTCCGCTCGCCAGTGCTAACATCGAGTTGATGAGGTTTCGAGCGCTTTTCTTTTTGCTACCTCTGCTGCCGGTTTCCCAAGTTTTGTCCGCGCAGGGAATCCGCGTGCCCGCGATTTATTCGACCGTCGAACAAATTCGCACGGGCGCAATTCCGCTGACTCGTCTAAAGCCGAATGCGTTGTGCAGCTTGCTTGTCTCGGTGCCGGTGTCGTTGTTGGTCCCGGATGCGCGCTTGCGCGTACGGCTGATGAACGGCGAGAACGCTCTCGTCGAGAAAACACTTCATGCCGGCGACGCCGATTTGTACGCGATGTTCCATTTGCCGGCGGACGCGCCCGCCGCGCTGCGCTTGGACGCGACAGGCGTCACAGGGGAATTTACTCTACAGATCAATCGCTGGCCGGATTCGCCGCAATTGAACCGCGGCGCGAATCACACTTGGAAATCGGCGAGCGAGATGACGCTCGGCAAAACGATCTATGCATCCGGGGACGAACTGGAATACATCCCCGTGCCGGGAACGCCGCGCAAGAAATACGTCGCCGATGCGCGCGGCGAAGATTGGTATCGCTTTCGCTTCGATGGCGCCGAACCGAAACTGGTTTACTTCCAACTTGAGTTGACCGATCGCGACGATCTTCCTGTCGATGTGTCGGTCTTTCACGTGATCGACGGCAAACTCACCGAGTACACGCGTGGACAAGACCCCGTGGCCGCGCCGCATGAAGTGCAAGCCCTGCCGGGCAATAAGTTCACGCCGCGCGTGCTCGAATCGGCCGGCGATTACTACGTTCGCGTGCGCGCGAATCATCCCGAGTATCGCTTGCGCACGCGCGTCTACAACGCGCCGCCGTATCGCGATCCACACGAGGCCGTGCGCACGGCGGTCGATTACATCATGGGCGCCGGCGACTCCTGGTTTGCCAACACGCCGCGACGCGGCGGCACCATGGATCGCGTAGCACCGGTGCATCAGGAAACGTCGCTGTGCGTGGCGTGTCACGCCAGCCATTTTTCGCAGCGCGCGCAGTTGATGTCGGTGGTGAACGGATACCCCGTCGTCCAGCGCGAGCAATTGCAATTCCTGGAAGATCGCTTCTACCAGAATCCGCGGCCCTTCTATGGATTCGAGAAGGCAGACGTCGTGTGGTCGCGCGTGATTTCCGCGCCGGCCAACGTGTTGAGTCGCATGTCGGTGCTCGCAAGTTTATTTGAAACGAACGTTTCGCAACAGAAGCGCCCTGCGTATCACGAACAAGCCGCCAACTATTTGCGACTCTATTACGCCGGCCGCCATGAGTTGCCTCCGGACGAAACGAACGGGAATACTCCGTTGGTGTCAAACCAAGAAGTCGCGTGGTATTCGTGGAGAACTTTGCACGACCTGCATGAAGACACTCTGCACCTGCCGGAAATGATCGCCACCGCTCAGGTGAAGAACATGATCGACTTGTGCTACCAAACGCTGGCGCTGGCCGACATTGATCCTGCGAAGTATCGCGAGCAAATCGCCGCCAACGCGGCCCGGATTCTCTCGCTGCAGCGCGAAGACGGCCAGTGGTCGATGAAGTTTGAAGCCAAGGAAGCGGAAGTGGAATTTCAAACCGGCCACGCGCTGTGGGCGCTGCATGACGCCGGGATTCCCGCCGAAAATCCGCAGGTGAAGAAGGCCATCGACTATTTAATGCGCCGCCAGCAGGATTTCGGCGGCTGGATGGACCCGCTGCAATCGTTCGAGAATTTCAAAACGCCGTTTCGCGAGACGCAGTTTGCCGCCGTTGCGCTGAGCGCGTATTTCCCTCTGGCGAAACGCGCACCTGGATGGGATGCAGCGGCTCCCACGACGCTTTCCAGCGATCCGATGAAATTTCTGAATGAGACGGAGGAGATTTGGGCCAAACCGTCGCCTGCGGTGCTCGCGCAACTTGAAAAGGCCACGCACTCGAATGACGCACTGATTCGCCAGGCGGCCGCCGCGGCGCTCGGCCGTCCGGCGATGACCGAATCTGCGCCGGCGCTGGCGAAATTATTGGGCGATCCAAGCAAATTGGTTCAGCGCACCGCCGCGTGGGGATTGCGCCGCATTCCCGGCGCGGATGCACAACGCGATCGCTTGGTCGCGGCGGCGCTCGCGTCACCCGACGATCGCACGCGCTGGGGAGGAACGCGAGTCTTCGCGCATCATTTCAAGGATCTTGCAGGCGACGGCGCGCTGATCGACGCGTTGGCGAAAGACACGGCCGATCCTTCGCCCGCCATTCGCATGCAAGCCGTCCGCGGATTGTGGCAAAGCTGGTTCTGGAACGCTGACGATCACGCGCGCAACGAAATCGAGGACACGCTGCTCGCGATGTTTCACTCACCGCAGCATCCGTGGGTGGAAACAAACTTGCACGCCGCTATCTATAATCTGGCGGACGAAAATGTTCGCTACCTTTATCAGAATTGGGTTGCACTCCTTGGACGCGACGATGATCGCAAGCGATCGATCGACGGACGCTTGGCCGTCGAAGCGCGGTTGGCCGACAAATTCACCGCGTTTCTCTCCTCGCGTCCGGCAGCCGAACAGAAACGCTTGCTCCAGTCGCTCACTGATCTTCCGCTGCGCCGCGGCGACGCCTATGAAGTGGACGCGGATCTGGAAGGCGTCGCGCCGCCGGTCTACAGCCGAATCGGCAACGACATCGAGCAAATCGCCTTCTTCGGATCGAGCGCCGAAAAACTTTCGCGCGCGCTCCTGAAGATGGCGGACTCCAACGATGCGGAGACGCGCCAACTGGCGCGGAAAGCGCTTCTGATAGTCCGCGAAACGCCGTTCCGGGAAGTGGAGGCTCAGGCGGGCGGACGCAGCGAAGGCCAGAGGGAAGCCGCGCGCTATCTCGATAGTCACGCGGACGTGGCGGAAGTCGCGAAGGCATTTCACATGCCCGCGCCGCGACGCCCCGGCACCGGTGCGCGTCCGGCGACAGCCGCTGTCGCAAAGCCAGCCGGAAAACTCGACGAAGGATATTTTCACGCGTACGTCGAGCCAATCTTCCACATGAAAGGCTCGGACGGCTACGCCTGCGCCGACTGTCACTCGACGCACACGCTCTTCAACGCTACGTTTTCCACGGTGATGAACGTGGTGAATACCGCTGATCCCGAGCAAAGCCTGTTACTCCGCAAACCGATTTCGACGGCGGAAGCCGAAGGAGTTGTGGGATCGTCGATGACGGCACATGGCGGTGGCCGGCGTTTCACCGCGGGCTCGACGGAGTATGAGACAATCCGCAAGTGGATCGAAGGGGCGAATTTGCCATGAAACTTACCAGAAGGTCTTTTGTCGCGGCGAGCCTGAGTGCTCCCATCATTCTTCATGCCACGAACAAGTCGGGCAGCGCGTTGCCGATTGTCGGCGAGGGTGCGCACCGTTACGAGGTCACCCACGACTGGGGCGAGTTGCCCGCGAGCATTCGCTACGGCAACACGCACGGCGTTTGCGAGGATTCGCAAGGCAACATCTACGTGCATCACACTGTGAATGCCTCGAGCGAAAGCAGCGACTCGATGGTGGTCTTCGACGCCAAGGGAAAATTCGTGCGGTCGTGGGGTTCGGAATTCAAGGGCGGCGCGCACGGCTTGCACATCCATCGCGAGGGCAGCCAGGAGTTTTTGTACCTCTGCGACACGAAGAAAGCGCTCGTTACCAAACGCACGCTGAAGGGCGAAGAAGTTTGGACCATCGGATATCCTGAGCAATCGGACGCGTACAAGCCGGGCGCCGATGGAAAGAAAATCAAATATAGCCCCACGAACTTGGCCATCGCGCCGAACGGCGACATCTACGTCGGCGACGGCTACGGTTCGAGCTACATCAATCAATACAATCCAAAGGGCGAGTACATCCGAACGTTCGGCGGGAAAGGCAAAGAGGCCGGGAAACTCGATTGCCCGCACGGAATAGCTTTGGACGTCCGTGGAAAATCGCCGGTGCTGCTCGTGGCCGATCGCGCGAATGCACGAATCCAGCGATTCACGCTCGACGGCAAGTCCATCGACTTTGTGGACGGCACGAAACTCCCGTGTCACTTCGGATTCTTCAAGAACGGCGACGTGGTGGTGCCCGATCTCGGCGCGCGCGTAACGGTTTTTGACCGGAACAACCAAGTTGTCGCCCAACTTGGCGACGATTCGGAATCGGAGTGGCGCAAGACGCGCACGCAGCCGCGCGAAGCGTTCAAACCCGGGAAGTTTGTGGCTCCGCACGGCGCGTGCTTCGATCGCCACGGAAATATCTTCGTGGTCGAGTGGGTCGAGGTGGGTCGCGTCAGCAAATTGCGTCACGTCACTTAGCGCAGTACGCGGCCGTCGACGCCGAGGCGATTACTTTGATCGGCGCGCCGGATGGAATCACAAACTCACTCTCGCCGTAACGCACGAATGTGCCGTCCGAATAGCGCGCCCAATCGAACGTGTATCCAAGCGATGTCCATGGATATTGATATTGACTCGCGTAAGAGTTGTAATACTGGCGATAAAACCAGCTCGCGTAAGGTGTGTCGGCGCTCGCCGGTGGTGCAGCCGTGCAAGTGTGCGTAGTTGTCGAGGGGGCGCCGCAAGGGCGAAAAAGATTCGTCAACGACGGTTCGACTTCCAATTCAAGAAAGTCCGTGTAACCGGCGCCGGGCGGCAGACCGAGTCGCTGCTCGATACGCAGCGTAAGATCCGGCCCTGCGCCACGGCAGAAATTGCGAACTTCCGGAACTATCGTGACCCAAATGTCGCCCGGCGCCGTCATCACGGGCTTTCCATCTTTCATGAATAGGCTCATTTTTTTCTCTTTCGTCCAGGTGACCACGCGAACGGGCTTCGATGGGTCGACAGTGAAGAGTAAAAGAGAAACGTCCTGCTCGCGCGGTTGCACAGCCTCGCGGATCGCCTGCTTGTAGTCTCCGATTGGCGGCGCGGGAGCGGATTCCATGACCGTCGGTCCGGAAAAAGTCATGATTTTCAGCGAGATGGTGAGCTGTAGCTCAGTAGACCCCATCTCGACATGCTTGTACCACTTCGTGAATCCGTCCGCGGTAACGAGCAAATCGTACGCTCCTGCTGGAAGCGCGACGGAAGTCCTGCCCGCGCGATCTGCCGGTGGCGGCGCAGGCGTCCCAAACGGGAGCATCGCGACATCGAGTTTGGCTCGCGGGATTCCCGCGCCCGTTGGATCGTGCACCGTTACCGACAACGTGTGAAGATCTTGCGCCCAAACAATGCCGGCAAGAGAAACCAAAGCGAGCGCGCGCAGAAAGGTTTTCACGATGCCCCAATATAACACCGGCTTCCTAAGATGGCACGTCGACGAGTGTCATCAGCGCAATGCGATCTGCGCCCGCGCCCCTGGCGATATCGATCACACGCGCGATCTCATGAAACTCCAGGCTGCCGTCGCCTTCCACAAAAGCCGCACGCCCGGCGCGCGTCTGGTAGATCTTCGCCAACCGCGAGCCGAGTTCCTCCACAGTGATGGGTTGACGGTTGATCGACAACCGCCCGTCCTTTTCCACGCGGATGACAATTGGATTGGCGTCTCCAGAGTTCGGAAGGTGCTTCGAAGCGGGCTTCGGTAACTCCGCGGGTAGACCTTGCGGCATCAGTGGCGTGATCACCATGAAAATGATTAGCAGCACCAACAGAACATCAATCAGCGGTGTCATGTTGATGTTCGCTCCGGTCTTATTGGTCGTCGCGATGGCCATGGCGCTTCTCCTTATTGGGAATGTTTCAAGAAATAATCCATCAATTCGCTCGACGAGTTTTCCATCTCCACGTTGAACGTCTTGATCTTCGTCGAGTAGTAGTTGTACATCCACACGGCCGGCACGGCGACAAACAGGCCGATCGCCGTTGTAACAAGCGCTTCGGAAATACCGGCGGCCACCGCGCCGAGGCCGACTTCCTTCGCCGAGTAGATGGTTTGAAACGCGTCGATGATGCCGACGACCGTGCCGAACAGTCCGACGAACGGCGCCGTAGATCCAATGGTCGCCAGACCGCTGAGTCCGCGCTCCAGTTCCGCTTCCACAATGGCCCGGGCGCGATCGAGGGCTCGTTTGCTCGCGTCGATGGTCGATCCGGAAATCGCGGCCGATTCCTGATGCGCCTGAAATTCCTGCAATCCGCCGACGAGCACGCGCGCCAAGTGACTCCGCTTATAGTGCGCCGCCAGTTGCACCGCTTCGTCGAGCTTTCCTTCGCGCAACGCGCCCGCCACCGCGGGCGCGAACAGGCGCGATTGCTTGCGGCACGCGGAAAACGCGATCCAACGATCGATCATCACACCAATCGACCACGCCGACATGCAGAACATCACTCCGACGACACCCCACGCAATGCCACCCATGCGGGTAGCCATTTCGTGCCAATTCATGGCGGTCTCCTTTTTTGCCGGGCGGGGAAGCAACTGGCCGGCTTAAGGAAGATCAGACACCGCAGCTTGGTCGCTGGTTCCCGCGTGCGGGTTTTCATTGTCGAGTGCTTAGTCGCGATGCTGTGTCGCGCCGGACGTTTCAAGGGACGGCAGAGGAGTGTTCGTCACCATCGAGTACAGCACATCGGGATCAAGGTCGGCGCCGTTCGGCCACGAGATTGATCCGGTCTCGCGGTTCACGCGGACTTGCCGAAAGCACGCGAGGTCGTGCAACGGTTCGAAGACGCCCTCGAACGGAAGCATTCGGGCCACATCGACAATTCCTTCTGCGCCGTCCTCGAAACGGAGAAACAGTTTGTATTCGCTGAGCGGACGAGCTTCGACGATGTCCTGTAGCATGACTACTCCAGTGGCTCGATGGCCTTCAAAGCCATCTTACTACGAGCGCAATTCCAATTCTCTGTCAACTCTGTCTTGTGAAGCTCAGGCCATTCTCGGATCAGCCGTAAGCTTCGTGCAGAGATATGACCAACCAGCAAGCCGCCGTCATCAATCGCAACAATCGCCTTTTGCTCGCCGTAACGGGCGTGAAAATGCGGCGGCGGATGATCAGCGTAGAACATCGTTATCACGATCCCGTAGAAGCGGCTGATCTCGGGCATGCTTTACAACCGATACTTTTTCGCGTAGTGACGAAACGACCGATAACTCATGCGCAGCAGTTCGGCCGCTCTGGTTCGCACGCCGTCGGCTTGCTTCAAGGCGGCGCGGATGTAGCCGCTCTCCACTTCGGCGATCTTTTGCTCCAGGTCAAGACCATCCGCCGGCAAGGCTAAATCGTTTCCTCCGAGCGCCGGCAGCGAGGGCGCGGCGGACTCCGCCGGGTTGGTGACTTTCTCGGGGAGCGCGTCGAGTCCGATTTCTTCCGTCTTGCTCAGGGCCACGGCGCGCTCGATCAGGTTTTCCAGTTCGCGAACGTTGCCCGGCCAGTTGTACTGCTCGAGCGCCGCCGCCGCATTCTGCGCGATCCGCGACACAGGTTTGTTCATACGTTCGCGGAAACGTCCGAGGAAGTGCGTGGCCAGCGGCAGGATGTCCTCGCGGCGCTCGCGCAGCGGTGGCAATTCCACGGGAATCACGTTGATGCGATAGTACAAATCTTCGCGAAATGTCTTTTCCGCCACCGCCTGCTGAAGATCCCGGTTCGTCGCGCAGACCACGCGCACGTCCACGGCCACTTCCGCGGCGCCGCCCAGCGGACGCACGCAGCGCTCCTGCAGCGCGCGCAGCAGCTTCACTTGCATGGCCGGCGTGGTTTCGCCGACTTCGTCCAAGAACAGCGTGCCGCCGTTGGCGGCTTCAAACAGTCCCTGGCGATTGCTGGTGGCGCCGGTGAACGATCCCTTCATGTATCCGAACAACTCGCTCTCGAGCAGCGTCTCGGGAAACGCGCCGCAATTCACCGACACGAACGGCTCGTCGCGCCGCGGACTGCAGGCATGAAGCGCGCGCGCCACCAACTCCTTACCCGTTCCGCTTTCGCCGGTAATCAAAATCGTCGACCCCGTTGACGCCACTGTGGCGACCAATTCTTTCAAGTCCTTCATGGCCGCCGATTGCCCTAGCAAATTCTCAAGTCCGCGCTTCAGTTCGCGGCGCAGAGTGCGATTTTCCCGGCGGATCGCGCGAATCTCCACGGCGCGATTCACCATCGGCCGCAACTCATCGATCAGGTTGTGCGTTTTGATGATGTAACCGAACGCGCCCATGTTCAGCGCGCGTACGGCGGTGTCGAGCGTCGCGGCGGCCGTCATGAACACGACTTTGGCGTCGTCGTCGGTTTCGCGCGCCTGCTGTAGAACGTCGAGTCCGCTGCCCTCGGGAAAGCGAATGTCGCTGACGATGGCGTCGTAGATATTCGACTTCAGGCGTTTGCGCGCCAGCTCCACGCTCGTGGCGGTCTCGACACGATGGCCTTCCTTGCGGAAAGCGATATCGAGCATTTCGCAGAGCGACTTTTCGTCGTCGACGACCAGGAGCGTGGGCATGACTCTCTACGATAACGCAATTCGGGCGGCCGAAATCACTTGATGAACGTGGTCACCGGTTTGCTCGTCGCGCCGGCGGCTGAAATGGTCAATGATTGCGGGCCCGACGCTACGCCTGAGGGAATCTGCACATTCACTTGATAGAGACCCACGTAAAGCGGCGCGAGTCCCGAGAATTGCACGGAAGCCGTCTGGCCGGCGACGCTCGCTGTGGTCGCCGCGACGGTTGTGCTCACTGGACTCGCCGGCGCGGCTGTGCCCAAATTCGGCTGGGGTGTCACGTCGCCTAATCCCGTGCAGTACACGGTTACCACTTCGCCCGGCGCGGCGGGACTCGAGGACGTTACAGGCTGATAATTCGCGTGCAACACAATGCCGCTCGTGACGCCGTTTGCAGTAGCGGTGAAAATCGCCGGCGCAGCCGTCACCACTTGAAACGTCACCGCGTTGCTCTGGATTCCTTGCACTGTTGAAATGATCCAGGCGTAGCGATTGGGCGTCATCTGCAAGGGAAGTTGCACGTTCGCTTGTCCGGCGGAATCGAAGAACAGTGGCAGACTGCCGAAAACGTCGCCGCCGTATTGTTCGCTCGGAAAGTCGGCGCGGCCGAGCAGCAGAATCTGTGCGTGGTTCAATTCGTACGGCAGAGGAATGGCCGTTGCGCCGACTCCCGCACCGCCAATCGATGACCCGAACACGGAGATCATTTCACCGGGCGCGATTTTCGGGCCAAACGACGCCGCGTCGACCACGCCATTCACCCCCAGCGTCGGTCGTCCGAGCATCACCCAAAATGGAATGCGCAGTGTCGTCGCAGTCGATGTGCTTTTCAGCACGACGAATCCTTCGCTGATTCCTTGCGATTGCCCGGCCGCCGCAAGCGTCACATTGATCGTCGCGGTGGCTCCGGCCGCAAGCGTCACCGTGGATTTGTCGGTGGACCACGTGACTCCGTTGATGTTTACCGAAGGTGTCGCCGCGATTGAAAACGTTTCAGAAACGGTTCCGGTGCATTTCAACTTCACCGCCGCCGACATGTTTACCGGCGCGGTTCCTAGGCTCGTCATGCCAAAGCTCACCGCGGCCGGATCGGAAACCAGCGTTGTGGCGATGGCGGCGGGAATATTCAACCGCCCGCCGCCGGAGTTCATGACCGAAATCAGCGCGCCGTCCTGCGTCGCGGAAATCGGTGACGCCGTGCCGGAGAGCGCGCTGCGAACATCGTGCGGAGCATAGCCGGGATGCGCTTGTTTGATCGCGGCCGCCGCGCCTGAGATCATCGGCGTAGCCAAACTCGTGCCGGCCGCGTAGAGGAATCCGGAGGCGTCGTAAAACTGACCGTTCGGATCGATGGTTTCCACTGCGCCTAGCATGTCGCCGGGCGCGACGAGATCGGGTTTGATCAAAAAATCTGCCGTCGGGCCGCGGCTACTGTAGTCGGAAACCTGATCCGCCTTCTGCGCGAGCACGGTGAAGGGATTCAGTTGCACGGTCACGCCGCTGTTCTGGGCGAGAAAGTTTGTCAGATTCACGCCGTCGTTCAACGTGACGTAGACCGAAGGAATCGAGCTATTCGTCGTGAAATCGAAAATGTCGAAGAGCGGTTCGTCGAAATTGTCGTAGAAGATCACGCCGAGCGCGCCGGCGCGCGACGCGAATCCGATTTGCGTATCGGTGTCACACGCGTCGGTCAGTTCCACCAGCGCCCACACGCCCTGCAGTGCGGTGCTGGTGGCGGCGCGGCACAGCCTCTGCGTCGAGTCCACGCGATCTCCGTCGGCGAGCGTGACGGGACCGATGGTTTTCGAAATGGGCGAAACGCCGGAGGCGAAAAACGTCACGGCTTGGAGATTCGCCGGCGGAGGTACGGGTCCAAGAATCTGCAGCACCGGCGACACCATGTGGGAATTTGTCGATGCGCCGGCGGCGATCACTTCCGGCAGCAAGCCCGGCGACGACATCGATGCGTCGCCACCGGCCTGGCAATCGCCGAAGGGACCGCAATTACCGGCCGCCACCACCGTCACGATGCCGAGCGCGGCGATGTTTTGCGTGACCTCGGAGTACAAATCGACGAACGCCGTCGTGCCGCCGCCCCCGCCGGAGAAACTGATGATGTCCATGCCGTCGTTGACGGCATCTTCCAGCGCCGTGAGGATCGCGCTGTCCTCACCCGAGCCGAGAGAAGAAAAAACTTTGTAGTTGCCGAGAAACGCGCCCGGGGCGATTCCGGCGATCGTAGCACCGTCGGGCGCCGCCGCGCTGCGTCCGCCTGCGATCGACGCGGTAAACGTGCCGTGCCCCAATCCGTCACCGGCTTGGCGGTCGAGCGGATCGAAGAAGTCAATGCAGTCGCCGGTGAGCGGGCAAACGTAGTTCTTCGCGACGATCACCTTATTGTTGGTGTATTTCTGATTCGTGGAATTGTCGAAGCACGGAAAACCGGGCGGCGCGGCGAATCCGCTATCGGATAGCATCGGATGCAATACGTCGATACCCGAATCGATCAAAGCAATCTTCACGCCGCGTCCGGTTTGATCCTGACCGCCTGTTTGACTCCACACTTGCGGCGCACCCACCAGATTCGCGGCGGCGTCCATCATGACGTGCATGCGTCCGGAAACGCGCGCCGATTTCACCTCCGGCTGCGCGCGTAGCCACTCGAGGTCCTCGGGAGTCGCGTCGGCGATCATCACGGCGTTCAGCACCGTTTCGGTTTGCGCACGCACTTCGAGTCCCCGGGTGGCGATCCGTGCAACGAGCGGCGCTTTCGCCTGGCGCAACGCCTGGCGCAAGTCGCGGCCCTCGGCGGAGAAAATGCGCGCGTGATTCGCGGCCGGGTCCGTCTTTGTAAGCATCTCCACCGCAGCCGGCGCGTTCATTACGACGATCACCGATCGCGGAGCGGGGAGCGTCGCCGTACGTGCCTTGAATGTCGCACGGGAATGCGGCCGACCCGCCGTTGGGTTTTGGGCAAAAAGAAAAGAGGCGAATAGAAGGAACAACAGGACGTGCTTAACCCGCATGACGCCGATTATACGCCACGCGTCGCGCGGGTTACTCCGCCTTTTTCACCTCGACCGCAAACACATACGTCGGTCCAAACATATTGGAGCGGAAAATCACCCATTTGGCATCGGGCGAAAAACGCACATTCGGTTCGAGATGATATTGATGCTTCGACATGTTCACCAGTTTTTCCGCGTGAAAAACACCGGGACGCACCAGCGTCTTATCGTCCACACCTTGATTGCGCAGCAGTTCCGGGCGAAACAAGTAGATCCATTCGCCGTCGGGTGCCTTGGCGACCTGGCCCGGGTCGCCGCCGTCGCCGCAGAATAGCGTGCCGTCCGCCGTCACATTGAAGTGGATCGACCATTCGTTGCGCTGCATGTGATACCAAGTCCGTTCGCCCGTCGCGACTTTATACGCCGCCAGCCAAAAATCTTCGCCGCGCGGCGTTTGCAGATCGTAATAAATCGTGGAGCCGTCGATGCTCCAGAATTCGTGGCCGAAAATCTCCATGGCCATGGTGCGGGTGTGGATTTTCGTGAGTTGCGAACCGTCGGTGCGGATTGTCCAGATGCGATCGACCTTGTGCCACGGTCCTTCGTGACAAAACATCAGCAGCGTGGGATCGGTGGGCGAAAAAAGCAAATGATTCAGCCAGTCGGTAGCGCGATGGATGGTTTTCAACTCGCCGGTGTTCACGTCGATGACAAACATTCCCATGGGAATGTGCGCCGCGAGACGTTCTTCCATCATTTGTCCCTTGTTGGGCGGCTGTTCGAGCGGTTGTTGTTGCGGGCGCTGCTCGGGCGACGCGTAGGCGTTGCCGGCGGGTCCCGCCGTTTCAGTGTACGTGCCCGCGATCAGCGTTTCGTCGGCATTCACAGTGGCCACACCGCCGCGCGGCGGCAGCTTGGCGATTTCGCGCGTCGCACCGGTCTCGACGTTGGTGGAGAAAATCGCCCCGCTGCGCGTGTAGTAGACGCTCGGCGTTTTGTGACCCACTTCAATCAGCCGCGCGCCGCCTTCCACCACGCGCTTCGTTTCGTGCGTCGCGAGATCCTGTGTGTAGATGCCTGAGCGGGAGCTGAACACCAGCTTCTTGTTGTCGGGCGTGAACCAGTTTTGATTGAAGTACAACGTGGCGCTGCCCGGCTCGTCGGTGAGGCGCACGACGCGATGGCCCGTGCTTTGGTCGATCCAACTCTGGGGCGCAGCGGCCGGCGGTTGCGGCGGCGTAACATTCGTTTGCGCGAAAAGCGGAAGGGCGGTCGCCAGGGCCGTGCAAACGGAAAACAGTCGCATAGCCCATGATCCGGTGTACCGCGCCCCACGTCAAGCTGTTACACTTGTTGGGGAGAATTTGCTGTTATCGCCATGCCCGACACCTTAACCGTTACCGACAATCGCACCGGCAAAACCTACACGCTTGCGCTTCACGACGGCAACATTCGCGCGATCGACCTGCGCCAAATCCAGACCAACCCCGACGACTTCGGCGTGATGTCCTACGATCCGGCGTACACGAACACGGCGGCGTGCCGCAGTTCCATCACCTACATCGACGGCGACAAGGGCATTTTGCGATATCGCGGATATCCCATCGAGCAGTTAGCGGAAAAATGCACCTTTCCCGAGGTGGCGTACTTGATCCTGAACGGCGAGTTGCCGACGCCGGATCAGGCCCAGGATTGGAACGAGCATTTGATGCGCCGCACGATGCTGCACGAGAACGTGAAGAAGTTCATGGAGGGATTTCACTACGACGCGCATCCCATGGGCATGTTCATCAGCACCATGGCGGCGCTCTCCACGTTTTATAACGAAGCGAAAAAAGTTCTCGATCCCGAAGTTCGCAAGCTGGAAGTGCTGCGTGCCATCAGCAAGGTTCCGACGATCGCGGCGTACACCTATCGCCACAGCATGGGATTGCCGTACGTCTATCCCGACAATTCGCTCACCTACACCGAAAACTTCATGAATATGCTCTGGAAGATGACGGAGCCGGTGTACAAGCCGAATCCGGCGATCGCGCGCGCTCTCGACATTTTGTTCATCCTGCACGCCGATCACGAGCAAAACTGCTCGACCAGCGCGATGCGCGGCGTGGGCAGTTCGCAGGCCGATCCTTTTGTCGCGACGGCGGCGGCCGCGGCGGCGTTGTATGGTCCGCTGCACGGCGGAGCCAACGAGCAGGTGCTGCGCATGCTCGACGAGATCGGGTCGAAGGACAAAGTACCGGCGTACGTAGCCGCGGTGAAGAACAACAAAGGCAAGTTGATGGGCTTCGGCCACCGCATCTACAAGAATTACGATCCGCGCGCGCGCATCCTGAAGTGGGCGGCGGAGCGCGTCTTCGAAGTGACGGGACGGAATCCGAAGCTCGATATCGCACTGGAACTCGAGCGCATCGCTCTGGAAGACGATTACTTCGTACAGCGCAAACTGTATCCGAACGTGGATTTCTACTCGGGCATCATCTATCAAGCGCTGGGCTTCCGTCCCGAGATGTTCACGGTGCTTTTCGCGATCCCGCGCACCGTCGGGTGGCTTGCGCAATGGGAAGAAATGATCACCGATCCGGAACAGAAGATCGCGCGCCCGCGACAGGTCTACACGGGGAAGGCGCTACGCGACGTCCCGGCGCGGCCTTGACACCGAGCCGGTTACCACGGAGCACACCGAGAACGCCGAGGACACAGAGAAAAACAAGAACGATCCGCCAGGACAGACAGGATGAACAGGATGAGGAGCGAGCATCCTGTAAAACTTGTGCATCCTATTAGCTTGGCGGTTGTTTTTCTCCGTGCCCTCTGCGTTCTCTGTGCGCTCTGTGTCGACCTGCCATGCCGCGCGCCAAATTTGTTTTGTGCTACAACTAACTCCATGCGATTGCTCCTTTGCTTGGCCGTAGCCTCGTTTCTGTCCGCGCAGGAACCGTACAAAAACCCCGATCTTCCCGCGGAGACGCGCGCGCACGATCTTGTCTCGCGAATGTCGCTCGACGAAAAAGTCTTGCAAATGCAGAACGGCGCGCCGGCGCTCGATCGTCTCGGCATTCCCGCCTACGATTGGTGGAACGAAGCGCTGCACGGCGTCGCGCGCGCCGGTCAAGCCACCGTGTTCCCGCAAGCGATCGGCCTGGCCGCTACGTGGGACACCGACTTGATGCATCGCGTCGCCGAGGTGATCTCCACCGAAGCGCGCGCCAAGTACAACGAAGCGATTCGCAACAACGATCACACGCGCTATCACGGCCTCACGTTTTGGTCGCCGAACATCAACATTTTTCGCGACCCGCGCTGGGGACGCGGACAAGAAACCTACGGTGAAGACCCGTTTCTCACGGGACGCCTGGCCGTTGAGTTCATTCGCGGGTTGCAAGGCGACGATCCGCGTTACTTCAAGGTGATCGCCACCGCCAAGCACTACGCCGTACACAGCGGTCCCGAGCCGTCGCGCCACGAGTTCAACGTAAATCCCAGCGCGCGCGATCTTGCCGACACATACTTGCCGCAATTTCGCGCCGCCATCGTCGAGGGCAAAGCGGATTCGGTGATGTGCGCCTACAACGCGGTGGACGGAAAGCCCGCGTGCGTGAACACGGACCTGTTGCAGAAATATCTAAAGGACGAGTGGAAGTTTTCCGGCTACGTCGTGAGCGATTGCGGCGCCATCGCCGACATTTATCGCGGACACAAGTACAAAGCGACGGCAGCGGAGGCCTCGGCGGCCGCGGTGAAGGCTGGAACCGATCTGACTTGCGGGACCGAATATCGCTCGCTCGTCGACGCCGTGAAGCAGCATCTGATCACCGAAGCGGAAATCGACCGATCGCTGGAACGCTTGATGGTCGCGCGCTTCAAACTCGGCATGTTCGATCCGCCGGAGCGCGTGCCGTTTTCGAAGATTCCGTACTCGGAGGTCGATTCGGCGGCGCACAGGCAATTGGCGCTGGAAGCCGCGCGAAAGTCGATCGTGTTGCTGAAAAACTCGGGCGTGCTGCCGCTGAAATCTCCCGGCAAGATCGCGGTGATTGGGTCATCGGCCGATGACGCCGTCGCGCTGCTGGGAAATTACAACGGATTCTCGCAGCATCATGTGACGCCGCTGGAAGGCTTGCGCAAACAATTCGGCACAGAGCGAGTTCGTTTTGCGATGGGCGCGGCGTACACGGATCGCTCGTACGCGGCGATCGATCCCTCGCTGCTTGCTCTGAAGGTCGAATATTTTTCCGGCGCGGAGCCCTTGAGCGACCCGAAACTATCGCGCAATGAAGCGCAACCGTTCCCTCCTGCGGGACTCCCCGACGCCGCCGTCACCGCAGCCGTCGGCAATCGCAATTACTCAATCCGCTGGACCGGCACGCTGCGTACTCCGTACTCCGGCGACTACGTCTTCGGCGTGCAAGGCGCCGGCGGATTCGGGCCGAATGCGCGAATGCTGGCGCACGTTTTCCTCGACGACAAGGAGATCGTTGGCGACAACGCGGCCACAGGTCCCGGACGCGTGCGCGAAGCGCACACGCAGTTGGAAGCGGGGCACACCTATCGCCTGCGCATGGAATATACGCAACCGAATGCGGGTCCGCGTCCGCAACTTCTCTGGATTCCGCCGGCCGCTCCAATGCTCGACGAAGCGATGGACGCCGTCAAGAACTCTGACGTTGTGTTGGCGTTCGTCGGATTGAATCCGAGTCTGGAAGGCGAAGAAATGCCTGTGGAGATCGCGGGATTCAAGGGCGGCGATCGCACGAATCTCGATCTTCCTGCGTCACAGGAAAAATTACTCGAAGCAGTTGCGGCTGCCGGCAAGCCGGTCATCGTGATTCTCACCACCGGCAGTGCGCTCGCGGCAAACTTTGCAGCGGAGCACGGCGCCGCCGTGTTGGAAGCTTGGTATGGCGGAGAAGAGATTGGTACGGCGATTGCCGAAACGCTGGCGGGTGTGAATAATCCAGCCGGACGCCTGCCCGTGACCTTCTACAAAGGTGCGGATCAGTTGCCGCCGTTCGAGGAATACTCGATGACAGGCAGGACGTATCGATATTTCGCCGGCGATCCGCTTTATGGATTCGGCTTCGGCCTGAGTTACTCGAAGTTCAGGTACAGCGGACTGCATGCGTCGCGCGACCAGCAAGGCGGTCACGTCACCGTACGCTTGAAGAACGATTCCGCGATCGACGGCGACGAAGTCGCGCAGCTTTATGTCGATGGCTCTGGCGTTGGCGATGCCATCCGCTCGCTGCGCGGATTCAGGCGAGTCCACTTGCGCGCCGGAGAATCGCAAGAAGTTCGCTTCGACATTCCCGCTCGCGATCTGCCGGCGAAATCCGTGAAGATTCATGTGGGCAGCGGCCAACCGGTGAAAGGCGTCGCGCAAATCGAAGGCGCCTTGTAAGAACTACTTCTCTAGTAGGCTGGCGCTCCTACGTCTGGCCGGATGAATAGCGGAAGTTGCGAATTGAAAATGTCGGACACTCGGCGCAGTTGTTCAACAAGCTTGGGTCCGAGAAGCCGAGGGCCAAGGAACCGGGGGCTTGGTCTTACCGGCTGACTCGGACGCGGTTTCACCGATTGCGGCGCGACTCCATCACAGTCCGGATCATCTTCGTCCGGATCGGAAGCGTCGCTATCGTTGCAACTCGCGCTGACCGCCGGAAGCTGAACCGCAGTTTTCGACGTAAGGGTGCTGAGGTTGACTCTTACCGTTGTCAGGTCCTCATCAGAGATCGGGTCGACAATCTCAATTTCCGCGCCGCTGTAATTGAACCTGGGATCTCCCAACGGGATGAACATCCCGTAGGCGCCCGTGGGGTCGGCTTGAATCGAAAAACTGTCGAGATTCGAAGTGCTGTTGAGAACAACGCCGGTCAGGCCGGCAAACCCCGATCCCGCATTGTTGTTGACATTGGCTTGCCCCTCGACAACCCCAAAACCTTGAGTAGAGGAATTGAACGGCGTCGGGAACTCACTCCCCAAGTTAGCGGCAGTGGTTTTCAGATCGATGAATCCGGCGTCGGCGGCCACCTGCGCACCGGTCGCGATGAGCGAAGCAGACGCGATTCCCACGTCATTTTGGAGGGCCTGCGCTTCGCTTAGGATTTTCCCTTCCAGGCCAAAATAATTTGTGATGACGCCCGACACGCCTCCAGTCTCGAGGCTGAGGACATTCAGGAAGGTTTGCGTAAGATCCAGCGCGCCTTTGAATGCCGCGCCGTTCAGCTTCGTCTGTGCCGCAGCCAGCGCCGCGGGATCGTTGCCGTTCATCGCGTTCATGACGCCGGCGATATCGCTGCCAATGTTGTAGGCGTCCTCCGCCACCGCGATTGTCGAGCACACCAAGCCGAGTCCCGCGGCGAACATCTGCACGGTGGGATTGGGACTCAATCCGGCGATGCCGGCGGCGCCCGCGACCACGGAAAGGCCGATATCGAATTTGCTGGAATCGTCGCTCTGCATGGAGTCTGCGATGGCCGCACCCGCGTTCGCTCCGGTGATGAAGGCCAGGATATTCTTCATCGAGCTTAGGTTGACCGCGTCGGGATCTCGACGCCCATCCACCTTCTTGCTCTGGGTTGCGAGACTATGCCCCGGTCGCGGCCGGGCGTCGGCACGATGGATCCGAATGAGGGGTTGCTCGCGCTGATTCTGCATGGCGATGGCGGCTTGGGTATAAATCGGCACCATCTGCGTGAGATACATCGCCAGGACGCGATCGCTCATGTCCAGTGACTGCGATGTGTAATTGATCGCCGTGCCACCGCTGGATCCGCCATAGATGACCGTCGAGGGTGTGGCGGCCACCCGGTCCGCGTCGTTTCGCGCGAGGATCGCACCGTTTCTCAAGCTGATGAGATTCTTTTGCGTGTTGGACGAGTTCACCTTGTTATTCGGCAAGCCGCTGTACGCTTGCATTTGATTTAGCAAGCGCGAGTACTGTTGTTGGTGATAGTTCAGGAAGGCCCGCGTGATGTCGCCGGGTTTGACGCCGTAGCTGGCCACCGAAGGCAAGTCCTGAACGTTGATGGTCACGGGCGCGCTGGTCTGGCTGCCTTGCTTGATCACCACCGAGAGACTTGCCGCCGACGTTTGCGCCGACGTATTGGCATAGATGGGAACGGCTACGGCAACGGTGCCGTCGCTGGCCACTCGCAGCGCCGGCAGCGACACAGAGTATCCAGAGCTATTGGTAAATTGCACCGTGACGGCGGAACTGGTGTTGACGCCCGACGTCGTCAGATAAAGCGGAGTCAACGGCATCGGCGAACTATTCGAAACCGACTTGATCGCAAATCCAGCGGCCACCACCGGCGTCACCGTAACATTGGCCGAAGCTTGATTGCTGGATGTCGTGGACTGCTGGGACGACGTGGTGACGCTGGCCGAATTCGTTGTGTTCGTTGAACTGGATACACTGGCTGCGACCGCCGCGATGGTCACGGTTGCGCTGGCGCCCGCCGCCAACGTGCCCAGCGACGCCGCCACCGAATTTCCGCTGTGCGTGCACGATCCGGCCGTGGTGTTGCAAGAGGCGAACGTAAAACCCGACGGCAAGGTGTCGGCTACGGCGACATTTTGGGCGCTGGCGCCGCCCGTATTCGATGTCGTCAAAGTGTAAGTGACGGTTCCTCCGCTCGTGACGGAGGTAGGGTTCGCCGACATGTTCAAAGTCAGAGCCGGAAGGGGACTGCCCACCGCTGGATAGACTTTCCCCGACGAATCGGTCATGACGACGTTAACGGCTCCCGCCGTGTAACCCGATGCCTGCCCTTGTTGCACAACGTTGATCGTCTGGGTGACGGGCACACAAAAGCCTCCGTATCCCACGACGCCGGGCGTGAGATAACCACCTACCACTACGCCGCCCTCAAAACCTCCCGCGCCGGGAACTCCCCCCAGTTGCGATGCCATGCTCATTTGAAAAGTGCTGCTCGGCTCTCCCGCCGTACTGCTTACAACCACGGTGTAGTAGGTGGCCGGGTTCAAAGTTGGAGTCAGAAAATTCAAGGGTGGAACGCCGTTCGTTTGATAGACGAGCACGTTTCCGTTGGCTGTCACTTGATTGACGGTCACGGCCAGCCGTAAAGGTCCCGACGATGCCGGTTGCGCATTGATGGTAATGGCCACGGGCGACGCGGCGAGGTTGGTCGGCGTCTTGAACTGCCCGAATCCCGGGTACGTGCCATTGGGACCAAACGCCCCGCCAAGATTAAATCCGCCTGCCAGCAATCCCTGCGAAACCGCGACGATCAAACTGTAATTTCCCGACACTTGTCCGGGCGCCAGCGTCGCTTGGGCGATATAGAAGCTCGACGAACACACTCCCGTCGATGAAAGCGAATAATTCAGGTTCTGATCCGGAGGCGTCCCCACATTGAGCGTCACGGCGACCGTTTGCGGGCTGCCGGATGCCGCCGGCGCAGAAATTGTAATCGTCCCTTGGTATGTTCCCGTCGAAAGACCGGATGAATTCACGCTCACCGTGACGGTACTCGACGTCGTTACCGAGCCCGCCGCCGCCGGGGAAAGCGCGAGCCAATTGCCGCCCGAGCTGGTAGAAACGGTGCCCGTCCAGATCATCGAACCCACTCCGGTGTTCTGCACGAGAAACGTCTGCGCGGCAGGATTCACGCCAACGGCGGTTGAAAAGTTCAATTGTGTCGTGCTCAACGCCAAAACTGGCGTGCTGGCAGCCGCGGTCACCGTGAAGTTCAACGTAAAGAGAAGATTGGTTTGATCCCAGTACGTCTTGATCGTCCAAGTGCCGGGGTACGACGCGGCCGCCGTGCCGGCCAGATTCATCACGTACGAAAAGCACTGATAGCCTGTGCTCGTGGTGATCGATGACACACTCGAATTGAACGTTGTATAGAGGGTGCCGTCAGGCCGGTAGAATTGCATTTGCGCCGTATCGCCAACCGACGCGCCGTTCACGTCGAAGTAGAGCCAGACCTGCGGGGATGTCGTCGAAAAGGAAGTCACGGGCGACGGAGTTGCGCAGAGTCCGTTGGAAATGCCCGTCGTATTGGACGTAACGTCGTCGAGCAGCGTCGGAAATGAACCGCCCGGAGTTGCCGGCATCGCTTTGGCTGCGGATTCCAGCGGGAAAAGCGATAGCGCGGCAATTGCCAACAAGGCCGTCATTCCGATGCGGCGACTCACAGCTTGTTCGCTCATCGCTACCTCCGGTGGCGCCGTGGGAGCAGCGCGATTCCTCTTTCGCTTGAAGACAGACAGCATACTCTATTCAAAGACGAGAAGGCCAAACAAAAACCTTCCAGTTCAGAGCACGGAAAGAAAGAGCCAAAGGCACGGTGAAACAGGATGGGCAGGATGAATGCAGCTTTTGCACTTAAGAGCCTCATCCTGAATATCCTGTGTATCCTGTTAAATTGCTTTTGCGGTTGCGTTACAATACGTGCATGAAGCACCGAATCATTCTCTGTGTGTTGGCCGCCGCCCTCCTCGTTCCGCCCGTGTTCGCCGCCGACTGGAATACGCAACTCGCCGCCAATTATCTCGACTCTCGACAGAAAGAATGGTTCGCTTGGCCCGGCGCCAACAAAGCGATGGGCGGTCCTTGTATTTCCTGTCACACCAACATGACGTACTTGTTGGCGCGACCCGCGCTGCGCCACGTCCTTGGGGAACAGCACGCCACCCAGTATGAACAAGGACTGATGGACACGATGCGCGCGCGTCTCGACAAGCGCGATCCCGCGGAAATGTTCCCCACCACGAAAGGCCGCCACGGCACCGAAGCGGTCGGCGTGGAGTCGATCCTCGCGACGCTGTTTTTCGTGCAGCAAGACGCCGGAAAACCGCTCAGCGCCGAATCGCGCAAGGCTTTCGATCGCATGTGGGACTTGCAGCTTCGCGACGGAAAGTCGGCGGGCGCGTGGACGTGGAACGAATTCAACTTGGACCCGTGGGAGATGCCGGAGTCCACGTATTACGGCGCGGCGCTGGCAGCGATCGCTGTGGGTGAAGCGCCCGTGTCGTATCGCGCCGAGGCAAACGTGCGTGATCGCGTGACCGCGCTCGTCACGTACTTGCAGCGCGAGCAACAGGCGCAGCCGCTGCACAACAAATTGCTGCTCCTGTGGGCGTCGTCGGAATTGCCGGGCATCATCACCGACGCCGCGAAGAAATCTCTGATCGCCGAGGTGCAATCGAAACAAGACGCGTCGGGCGGTTGGACGCTCGAGTCGCTGGGCCCGTGGGAAAAACACGAACACGCACCGCCGGCGGCTGGTAGCAACAACTACGCTACGGGTCTCACCGCGTTCGCGCTGCAAAAGGCCGGAGTAAAACGCAGCGATCCCGGCATGGTCAAGGCGCTCGCGTGGCTGCGCACGCAACAGGACGCGAAGACCGGCTCGTGGGCCGCCGACTCGATGAACAAAGATCACGACGATCCCATGACGTCGCGCTTCATGCAGGATGCCGCCACGGCGTTCGCGGTGATGGCGCTGATCTCACCGGGCGTCCCTGGCGCCCGCTAGCCGCCGCACTTTAAAACTGCTATACTCCGTGCCAGTTCCACCAACGGGTACATCACGGAGGATTGCCATGCGCCTTTTCACCACCATCTCTCTCGTGGCCATTGCTGCCGTCGCAGCGCCGCCACCGGCTAAGACACCGCTCTATCAGCAATACTTGAGTCCCGCGTCGCCGCAAGAAGTCACTGCGGCGAAAAAAGTCGATCGCATCGCTTGGGTCGATTACGCCGAGGGCAAACGCAACGCTTACACCGCCGTCGCGCCCGCGTTCACGCCCGTGGCGCTCACGCACTTCACCAAAGACGACGGCATCATGATGGAGCGCATCAAGCTCTCTGACGACGGGTCGACGGCGATCTTCATGCGCGGCGCCGCGCCGAATCGCGACGGATGGTCGCCGAATCCCTCGGCCGATCCCGACGGCCCCGAGCACTCGGTTTGGGCCGCGAAGACGAATGGCCAAGGCGGCGCGTTTCGTGTGGTTGATGCGACGAATCCGGAACTGGCGCCCGACGGCAGTTCGATCCTCTTCGTGAAGGATGGGCAAATTTATCGCGCCAAAGTCACGGCGGCGAAACCCGCTACGGAAAAGGACCGCGGGGAAAAAGCGTTCATTACCGAATGGGGCGTGCAGAGCGATCCCAAGTGGTCGCCGGACGGACGCAAGATCGCGTTCGTGAGTACGCGCACCGACCACAGCTTCGTCGTTGTGTACGATGTCGCCAGCCGTAAAGTCAAGTACATGTCGCCGAGTGTGGATTTCGACAGTAGTCCGATGTGGCTCGACAACTCGCATCTGATTTTTATCCGCCGTCCGGGACTCCCGTTCGGAATGTCGCAACCGCCGGCTCCAGCGGCGGGCGCGCCGGCCGCAGCGCCAGAAACTGGCCGTGGCGGACGGGGACGCGGCGGTCGTCCTGAAAACGGCTCACTCTCGACGCAAGCGGCGCAAGCCAACGCGGCGGGTGCAGTCGGTGCGCGCGGCGGCGAGCAAGGTGGCGCGCGGCCGGTCGTGAACAACTCGCCGGGCATCATGACCGCGACGTTCAAGGGCGGGTACACGCTGGCGTTCTACAAAGCCGACGCCAACACCGGCGACGCGGTGGAAACGTGGCACAATCAACCGAACGATACGCTCGCGTACACGATCAACGGACCGCTGCTCGCGGGCGACATGGTGATCTTCCAGCAAGTGGTGAACGTAGCCGGTGGCCGCGGCGGCGGCGGTGGCCGCGGATTCGGTGGCGGACGCAGCGGAGCGCCTCCGCAGCCGGTGCAAGACAAAATCACCGATGAGTGGGAACGTTACTATACGCTCAGAGTGCTCGACTCGTCGGCGCGTCCCGTGCTGCTCACGACAACGGATGGTTTGATCGAAGACCGCACGTCGATCGCAGTGTCGGGCGACGGCAAAACGTTCTACTACTGCACGAACGCCAAGGACATCGAGCGCCGCCATATCTGGACCGTGCCCGCGGCGGGCGGAACACCCACGCAAATCACAACCGGCGACGGCGTCGAGACGTATCCCACGCCAGTGGCCTCCGGAAAATATCTCGCCACCTTGAGCGCCAACTGGAACATGCCGCAATCAATCGGAATTTGGAAGACCGATTCGCTGAGCGCGGCGGCGGCGCCGCAGAAAATCGCATTTCCAATGTCGCGCCCCGGATTCCCGATGGCAGCGCACGTGAAACCGGAAATCATTCTCACCAAAGCGGCCGACGGCATGGAAATTCACAATCAACTTTTCCTGCCCAAGGATTTGAAACCGGGCGAGCGCCGTCCCGCGATCGTCTTCGTGCACGGCGGACCGCCACGCCAGATGATGCCGGCGTATCACTACATGCAGTTCTATCATTGGGCATATGGAATCAATGAATGGCTGGCGAATCAAGGCTACGTGGTGATGTCGATCAACTATCGGCTGGGTACCGGCTACGGGCGGTCGTTCCGTCAAGCGGCGAACGGCGGCGCGCAGGGCAACAGTGAGTATCAAGATGTCGTCGCCGGAGGGAAGTATTTGCAGACCCGTGCCGACGTCGATCCGAATCGCATCGGCATCTGGGGACTTTCTTACGGGGGATTGCTGACGTCGGAAGCGCTGGCGCGCAACTCCGACATTTTCAAGATGGGCATTGACCTTGCGGGCGTGCACCTGGAAGGCAACTCGCTCGATCCGGAATCCGTTTCCTACAAATCGTCGGCGATCAGTTCGATCGACAATTGGAAGTCGCCGGTGCTTCTGATTCAGGGCGACGACGATCGCAACGTGGCGTTCTCGCAGACGGTCGGCTTGGTGGAATTGCTGCGCAAGCGCGACGTTTACTACGAACTGATTGTGTTCCCCGACGACGTGCACGAATCGCTGCTGCACAGCCGCTGGATCTACACGCTCGGTCGCATGGAGACGTTCATTCACAAGTTCCTGCCGCTCGACATGCCGGGCGGAGAGAACACGCGGAACGCGTCGTCGAGGTAAAGTCGACCGGACGTCGAAGTATCGCGGGGAGTCGGGATACCGGCTCCCCGTTTTTATTTGCTGCGCGCCGGTTCGGTGTACACTGTTGCGCATGACCACGCGAACTATCGCTCTTTCCTTTTTGACCGCTGCCATTTTCGCCGCCACCGCGCCGGCGCAAGCGAAGCTTCCGACGGAAAAAGAAGCCGCACTCAAGGCTGAAGTCGCTGCGCAAATCGACTCCATGAAGAAGCAAGCGCAGGTGATGGTCGACACCGTTTTCAGTTTCGGCGAACTCGGTTTCCAGGAATTCGAAACGTCGAAATACCTTACCGGAATTCTCGAAAAAGAAGGATTCAAGATCGAGCGCAACGTCGCGGGCCTTCCCACCGGATGGGTCGCGACATGGGGATCGGGCAAGCCGGTGATCTCGCTCGGCTCCGACATCGACGATATTCCGCAGGCGTCGCAGAAGCCGGGCGTCGGCTGGCACGAGCCGATCGTCGAGGGCGCGCCGGGACACGGCGAAGGCCACAACTCCGGCGTGCCGATGAATATTCTCGCGGCGATCGCCGTGAAAAAAGTCATGGAGCGTGAGCACATTCCCGGCACGCTGCACCTGTGGCCGGGAATCGCCGAAGAGTTGCTCGGCGGCAAAGCGTATTTCGTCCGCGACGGCGTGTTCAAGAACGTCGACGCCGTTTTGTTCGCGCATGTGGCCGCCAATCTCGGCGTGTCGTACGGACCGTCGCTCAATCAGAACGGTCTGGTGTCGATCGAGTACAACTTCAAGGGAGAAAGCGCGCACGCCGCCGGCGCACCGTGGCGTGGACGCAGCGCGCTCGACGCCGTGGAACTCATGGACGTCGGCTGGAATTTCAAGCGTGAGCATTTGCGGCTCGCGCAACGTTCGCATTACGTGATTTCCAACGGCGGCGATCAACCGAACGTCGTCCCGCCCACCGCCAGCGTCTGGTATTACTTCCGCGAAGCCGACTACGAACACATCATGGACCTTTGGCACACCGGCGACGACATGGCCAAAGGCGCTACGCTGATGACCAGCACAACTTTCACCGAACGGTTGCTCGGCGCGGCGTGGCCCGGACATTTCAACAAGCCCATCGCCGAGGCGATGCAGGAAAACATCAAGAAAGTCGGCATGCCGCAGTGGTCCGAGGACGATCAAAAAATGGCCAAGGGTTTGCAGAAAGAATTGAAGCAGCCTGAGCGCGGCCTGGGAACGAAAGTTTCCGAACTTCGCGCGCCGCGGCCGCAACCTGCGGCGGGTGAAGGCGGCGATTTCGGCGAAGCCGGGCAGCAGCAGCCCACCGGCGGCGGATCCGACGATATCGGCGACGTCTCGTGGGTTGTGCCGACGATCACGCTGCGCTATCCGTCGAACATCCCCGGCGGTCCGGGACACAATTGGGCCAACGGAATTTCCATGGCCACTCCGATCGCGCACAAAGGCGTGATTGCCGGCGCCAAAGTGCAGGCGATGACCACGCTCGACTTACTGCTGCATCCCGAACTCGTGAAAGCGTCGTGGGACTATTTCAACAACGTGCAGACCAAGGACACCAAGTACAAGCCCTTCCTGCGTCCCGACGACAAGCCGGCCATTTGGCTCAACAAAAAAACCATGGAAGAGTATCGCGAGAAGATGCGTCCGTTCTACTACAACCCGGCGAAATTTGACACCTACCTGGAGCAACTCGGTGTCAAATATCCGACCGTAAGGTGAACCATGATCAAGCGCACGCTCGGTAAGAGCGGCCTGGAGGTTTCCGCGCTCGGACTCGGCTGCATGGGCATGAGTTTTTCCTATGGTCCGCCGAAAGATAAGCAGGAGATGACGGCGCTTCTGCGCGCCGCCGTGGAACGCGGGATTACTTTTTTCGATACCGCGGAGGTCTACGGACCGTACATCAACGAGGAGCTGGTGGGCGAAGCGCTCGCGCCTTTCCGCAAGCAATTGGTGATTGCCACAAAGTTCGGTTTCCAGATCAATGCGGAGAACAGCGCTCCCGGTGCACCTGGGTTGAATAGCCGGCCGGAGCAAATCAAGCGCGCCGTCGAAGGATCGCTGCGGCGGCTGAAGACCGAAGTGATCGACTTGCTGGGCCCGCCGATTTACAGGAAATCGACGACGCCGCGTCGAAGATCACCGTGCAGGGTGCGCGTTATCCTGAACGACTCGAGGCGATGACGGGCCGCTAACAAGCGGGCCCTCTGGCGTTACACGATAAGAGGCCGCCGTTCTACTACAACGACGCGAACCCCAAGAGCGCATCAGTGTTTTCCCTACACTCCTCCCCGTAGTTTCCCCGATTTGATCGGGCTTCCCACGGTGGTACGGTGGACTTCTGTGTTTTCGGAGGTCCGATTGCCGAGCAAATTGGCGTCCTTGATTGAACAGCATGAGAGCGAATTACTCGATGAATGGCTAGAACATCAGAAGCGCGCGTTAGGATCCGCCGCGCAGCGAATTTCCGACGGACAAATGCGCACCGCCAGCCAGAGGCTTCTCGGAGCGTTGCGCATGACGCTGCAAGCGCACGGCCCCGAGGCCGCGGCCAAGGATCCGGCATTGCTGCAAGTTCTCGATGCCGTGTCGCACGAGCGCGTCGCGCAGGGGTTCAGTCCTTCGGAGACCGCCGTATTCGTTTTCTCCCTCAAGGAAGCGCTCTACGATCGCCTTCAAAAGGAATTCGGCAACGATGCCGCGGCATTCTCGAAAGAAACGTGGGACGTCACACGCCTGCTCGACAATATGGGCCTGTACACGTTCGAGACGTATCAAAAGAGCCGCGACGACATCATCCGGCGTCAACAGCAGGAGCTCTTGGAACTTTCCACGCCCGTGATGGAATTATGGGACGGCATTTTGGCCTTGCCGCTCATCGGTACGCTCGACAGTGGACGCACGCAGATCGTGATGCAGAATCTGCTCGACGCCGTCGTCGCCAAGAACGCGGACTTGGCGATCATCGACATCACCGGCGTTCCCACCGTCGACACGCTGGTCGCGCAGCATTTGCTCAAGACCGTGAGCGCGGCGCGCCTGATGGGCACGGATTGCATCATCAGCGGCATTCGCCCGCAAATCGCGCAGACCATCATTCACCTTGGCGTGGAGTTGCAAGGCGTCGTGACCAAGGCCAGCCTTTCGGGAGCGTTTGCTTACGCATTGGAACACCGAAAGATGTCCATCGTGAAAAACAGCGGTATCGCAACCTAATGGACCGAATTCCGATTCTGAAGATGGGCGAGTGCCTCCTGGTCAGCATCCAAGTGGATATGGACGACGATCTGGCGCTCGCGCTGCGGGATTCCCTCACCTCGCGCATTGTGCAGGATAAGGCGCGCGGCGTGTTGATCGACATCTCGTCGTTGGACATCGTCGATTCTTTCATCGGGCGCATGTTGGCGAACATCGCCGCCATGGCGAAAATCCTCGATGCGCAAACGGTGCTGGTAGGCATGCGGCCTTCCGTGGCGATGACGCTGGTGGAGTTGGGCCTCTCGCTTCCCGGCATTCAAACGGCGCTCAACGTCGACCGCGGGCTGAAGCTCTTGCATTGTTCGCCGCAAGGAGAGTCGAGTGCCGCCAAGCATCATTAGCGAAACTGTCAAGAATCAGGCGGTGAAATTGAACGCAGCCTCCGACGTCGTGATGATTCGCCAGGCGGTGCGCGCGTTAGCAGTGGAAATCGGAATGAATCTCGTGGACCAAACGAAAATCATCACCGCGGCGAGTGAATTGGCGCGCAATGCCGTGATCCACGGCGGGGGCGGCGACGCCACGCTCGAGATCGTTCGCGACGCCGCCAATCGTCTTGGGCTGCGTCTGTCCTTCGAAGATCGCGGGCCGGGAATCGCCGATATCCAGCGCGCGATGACTGATGGATACACCACGGGCACCGGGTTGGGGCTGGGCCTTGGCGGCGCGCGCCGGCTGTCGAGCGAATTTCACATTCAATCCGCTCCCGAGCAAGGCACCAAAGTCACAATCCTGAAGTGGAAAGGCTGACGGTCGCGTGAAGAGTCTGGTTTTTTCCGTGAACGATTCGAGCGCCGTCTCCGAAGTGCGGATGGCGGCGCTGGATCTCGCCAAGGAAGAAGGGTTGACCGCGGAGTTGGCCGGTTCGGCGGCTCTGGTGGCGACCGAAGCCGCCACCAATCTTGTGAAGCATGCACACAACGGCGAAATCCATCTCGCGCCGCTTTCGGGCCGCGGATCGCCCGGCGTGGAAATGTTGGCGATGGACTCAGGTCCCGGCATTGGCGACCTGGAACACTGGTTGCACGACGGCCGTTCGACGGCCGGCACAGCGGGCACGGGATTCGGTGCGATTCGCCGCAGCTCGCAAGTGTTCGACGTTTACTCGGCGGTTGGAAAAGGGACCGCGATGTTGTCGCAAGTGACAATCGGGAAATCGGGTGCGCTGCTCGACGGTCACATTCGCATGGGAATCGTGAAGCGCGCGTTGGCTGGACAAGATTGCTGCGGTGACGACTGGGCTGTCTCAGTCGCGCCCGACTCTTTGTCGGTGATGGTCGCCGACGGATTGGGTCATGGGTTAGACGCAAGTGTGGCGTCCAGTGCGGCCGTCGAAGCGTTCCTGTCGACGGGACCGTGCGGTCCCGGAGAGCACTTGTTGCGCATTCACAACAAACTGAAAAGCACGCGCGGCGCGGCGGTAGCCGTGGCGCGGTCCAGCTATCAGGAAGGGCGCGTCATCTTTACAGGCTTGGGAAATATTTGCGGAATGGTTGTAGGCCCCACCGCTTCGCAGTCGATGGTTTCGCTCTACGGAACGTGTGGGCACTCGGCGCGCAAGATTCAGGAATTCACATATCCGCTGCCGCAAAACGCCCTCGTGGTGATGCACTCCGACGGACTCTCCGCGCAGTGGAGCAGTGAATCCGACCCTGGACTCTTGCGCTGCCATCCGTCGCTGATCGCCGCGGTTCTCTACCAGCGCGCCGTGCGCGCACGCGACGACGCGTGCATCATCGCACTGAAGAAGGATGTGCTATGAAGAGTGGCCTGCGCGAAGAGCGAATCACCGCGTTGGGGGGCGTGAAGCTCGTCGAGGAGTGCGACATTGTCACGGCGCGGCAACGCGCGCGGCAACTGAGCGAGCTCGTAGGATTGCAGACGGGCAATCAAGCGCGTGTCGCGACGGCGATTTCGGAACTGGCGCGCAACGCGTTTCAGTACGGGCACGGCGGACGCATCGACTTCGGCATCGACTTGAGCGCCGCGCCGCAGGTGTTGTGGGCGGACGTCGTCGATCGCGGCCCGGGAATCGCGAACCTTCAAGCGATCCTCGACGGCCAATATGAATCCGCCACCGGCATGGGCATCGGGCTCACCGGCACGCGGCGTTTGATGGATTACTTTGAAGCGCGCTCGCAACCCGGATCGGGCACGCACGTCCGCATCGGCAAGACCATTCCGTATCCTGCGCGGCGCTTGACCGCGCAGGACGCCGCAGCAATTCGCGAAGGGTTTCTGAAACTGGAGCCTGTCACGACTCACGAAGAACTGGCGCGTCAAGTGCGCGAGTTGGCGTATGCGCTGGAAGCGTTGAAGGCGCGCGAAGCCGATCTGGAGGCGCGATCTCAGGAGCTGCATCGCTTGAACGTGGAACTTGATGAAACGAATCGCGGCGTCGTGGCGCTCTACGCCGAGTTGGACGAGAAAGCGGCGGCGTTACGGCAGGCCGACGAAATGAAATCGCGCATTTTGTGGCACGTCAGCCACGAATTTCGCACGCCCGTTGGATCGATCCTCGCGCTTTCGCACTTGTTGCGGCGCGGCACGGACGGTCCGTTGACGGACGAACAAGATAAACAAATAGGATTCATCGCCCAGGCGGCGTCGGAGCTCGCCGCGATGGTCAACGACCTGCTCGATCTGGCACGCGTAGATGCGGGACGCAGCGAGGTGAAGAAGTCGCCCGTAAAGGTCGGTCCATTTCTCGGATCGGTGCGCGGCTTGATGCGTCCGCTGCTTACGCATGAAAACGTGGCGCTGATTTTCGAAGAAGTGGATGAGGGACTGGTTGTGGAGACAGACGAAACCAAGCTCGGCCAAATCGTGCGCAACTTGATTTCGAATGCCTTGAAGTTCACCGAGCGCGGCGAAGTCCGCGTGTCTTGCCGCCCATCACCGGACAATGACGCGGTAGAGTTCACTGTCGCCGACACGGGAATCGGAATTGCGCCGGAGAATCTCGACCGTGTCTTCGAGGAATTCGCGCAGGTGGAACACCCGATCCAAAGACAAGTGAAAGGCACGGGGCTCGGGCTTCCGCTCTCGCGCAAACTCGCGAAGTTGCTCGGCGGCGAACTGGAAGTGCGTAGCGAATTAGGCGTCGGTTCCACGTTCGTGTTGAGCTTGCCGCTCGGCGAACGCGCGAAGAAACACGGTCAGCCGGTGGTGCTGGTGATCGACGACGAAGAGGCGTCGCGGTATCTGGCGGACCAATTGTTTCGCGAATCGAAGGTTCGCGTGGTGCAAGCCTCGGACGGTGGCGTGGGCGCCGAACTCGCGCGCTTCGAGCGTCCTGCTCTGATTTTGCTCGATCTCATCATGCCTGGGCGCAGCGGCTTTGAAATCCTGGATGAACTGAAGGCCAATCCGGACACGGCTAGCATTCCCGTGGTGATTTACACATCGATGAATCTTACCGCGAGCGATTTCGAGCGATTGGGCGGCCACTGCGCGGCGATTTTGCCGAAACTCGGCAGTCATCGAACGCCCGCGTTCCAGGCGATGCGCCGGATTCTGAAAGATCCCGAATTGTTTAAGGATGAACCCGAATTTGCGGAGGTTGCCAATGCATAATCACACCATCGTCAACATCGACGATCATGAACCCGCGCGTTACGCGCGTCACCGAATTCTGGAAACGGCCGGCTACAAGGTGTACGACGGCTCCACGGGAAAATCGGCGATGGAGCTGGTGGAACATCATAAACCGGCGCTGGTGCTGCTCGACGTGCATCTGCCGGACATAAACGGCATGGAAGTGTGCCGCCAACTGAAAGCCGGTCCGTACGCGGCGTCGATTCTAGTGCTGCAGATTTCGGCCTCTGCGATCAGCGGACGCAGCGCGCGAATCGCCATGGACAACGGCGCGGACGGCTATCTTACCGATCCGGTCGATCCCGACGTGTTGATCTCCACCGTGAAGGCGCTCTTGCGCCTGCGCGCCGCCGAGCGATCGCTGGCGATCACAAATCAACGCTTGGAAAAAATGATCGCGCGGCTGGAACGCTCCAACGCCGACCTGCGGCAATTCGCGCAGCTCGCCAGCCACGAGATGCGCGCGCCACTGCGTGCGATGGAAACGTCGATCGCGATGCTGGTGGAGCAAGGTCAACTCGAGGGTTCGGCGCGCCAGCACGCCGCCGCGCTGCAAAACGGGGCGGCGCGCATGGACGCGTTGCTCACCGGCATCGTAGCGCTCTCTGAAGCGAACAAGAATCCGTTTACGATCGGGCCGGTGGACTTGTCCGTTGTGGTTCATGAAGCGATCGGCAAGTTGAGCAAGCGAATCGCTGAGTCGCGCGCAGCTGTGGACTACGAGGATCATCTGCATGGGCAGTCGCAGATTGAAGGCGATTCCGCGCAACTGGTACGCATGATGGAACACTTGATCGACAACGCGATCAAGTTTCGCAAGAATGTCCCGCCGCGCGTGCTCGTCAAGCTTGAAGCCGGCCCGCAGCGCGATTGTCTGCTTTCGATCACCGACAATGGAGCGGGAATTCCGGACGCCGAACGCGATGATCTTTTCGATTTGTTCCCGCACTTGCGCGGCGATCCGCCGAACCCGGCGATCGGCTTAGCGGTGTGCCGCCGCATCGTGGATCTGCACGGCGGCCGCATTTGGGCCGAAGCGCCCGAGGGCGGCGGCACGCGCGTGATGATTTCATTGCCGGCGGAATCGTGAAGCTAGTTCTCGGACGGTTTGTTGACGCGATCAGTCACTAGGATCTCAACTGGGCCCTGCCGGGCTCCAGCTTCAGCCCGAGTTGTTCCTGAACCGCCGTGAAAATCGATGGAAGCACCTGCCGTTCCGGCGACGCCGAGCTATTCGAGCATGACGAACCACTATCCTTTGCGGTTAGTGTAGATCGCGGCCCAATCATTGTTTTCGGGAAGCCGAAGCCCGGGGCCACGTTCCCGGCAGGAGAAAATCCGCCAACTTCACGGGATTCGCAATGTGTTGCGCTTGCATCCAATCGGACACGACGCCCGAGCGGCGATATTGTGTCGCGGCGACCCACGGAATCATTTCCGCTTGCGTCAGCAGCGACTCGGCGTTGGCCAGCGCCGCTTCTGTCTTGTCGGGATCGCCTTGTGTGCTCGCGATGCACGCGCGAAGCGCGGCGGCGAGCGCCGTGGCCAGAGGTGTGTTCTCACGTTCCAGCGTGGCGCGCGAACTATTCGCTTGGTCAAGAGCCGCAGCCGCCACGGCGCACTTCCCGCGCAGAAACGCCGCACCGATCCGCAAGATTTGCAGGCGCATCAGATCGGAAGATCGCAGCCGTTTCCACGCCGTGTCGTGGATCGTCCAAGCGTCTGCGGTGCGTCCTTCGTAAAGCGCCGCCTCTGCTTCCCAAACGGCGGCGAAGTATCGCTGCAAGTCGAACGAAGGAGAATCAGGCGACGACGAGTCCCACATGGCGATCCACTCGCGGGCTTCCTCCACCGCTTTCTTCGGCTCGTCGCCGGCCAAGCGCGTGACGAAGGCGGCCGTGAGCAAATGAAAATTCACCAGCCGGTAGCGATTGCCGCGATCGCGCGCCTCGCGCGTGACCTCCGCGAGCGCTTGGGCGGCGGCCTGCCATTCACCCAGCATGGTTTGCGCGATCAACGAAAAAATCACCGCGCCGTCGCGTTCCCATCCGGCGGCATGCGGTTCATGATGTTTGGCCGCCGGCGCATCCGGTTTCGGCGAAGATGATGAAGGGCGAGATTCGCGCGAAGGCGCCACGCGACGCGCGAACGACAAGCTTTCCCTCCAGCGTCCGCGCAGACTCGCCGCGATCGCATTCATGCAAGCGACAAACGCTTCGGATTCCTGACCCGGCGCGGTCAGCGCCATGCGTCGCGCTTCCGCCAAAAGCAAATCCGCGTCCGTGGACGCATTCTTGTCGGCGAGGCAATGCACCGCTTCGGCGGCCAACGCCATGCTCATGCGATAGGGATCGTCGGAATCCATCGCCCAAAACAAGTGGCGCGCGCAAAACTCGGCGCTCCGCCGCGGATCGGCTAGCGCCAGACTCATGGCCGCGCTCCAACACGCGTCCATCTGGCGCTCAAACTCGACGCCGCTGCGAGTTCTTCCCACTGGATGGCGCATCCGTTGTCGCGCACGCCGGCGATTCCACCAAATCGACAACTCGATCCACCAGCGCGACTTCGGGCAGGGGACTCCTAAGCGTGGCAGCACGTCGCGCAAACGCGCCAAGCCTTCCGCGTTGTGTCCGCTGATCAGCAATTGCTCCGCACCGCGCATTTGCAACCACAAGCGATCCTCACGCCCCGAATCGGCCGCGGAGAAGTACGCTTGCGCCGCTTCAGCGCCGCGGCCCGCATTCGCCAGTGCTCCGGCGAGCAGCGTCCACAACTCGGCCGCGTCGGTGCTGGTGCCTTCGCTGGCGATTTCCAGTGCCTGGCGATACATCCGCGCCGCGTGCTCGAACGCCAGCAGCGTGCCGGCGCGATCGCCGGCGCGTCGCGCGTATTGCGCGGCCCTCTCGCGATCGCCCGCGCCGCGGAAATGCGCCAGCATGCGTTCGTAGTCGGCGGCGCCCGATTCCTCGAGTGCCTGCGCGATCGCGCGATGAATCTCGCGCTTCCGTTCCGCGCTGAGATGCTCGATCAGCGCCGAGCGCACGCGTCCGTGGTAGAGATCCAAATTGAACGACGTACGAAACGCCGGATTGATCGCCAGATTGATCGCCGTATCGTAGGCCGTACCGAACCAAGCTTTCGCCGCCGCTGCCGCGCGAGCCAATCGAGTGGAAAGCACGGCGCTGCGCGCCGCCAACAGATCGGCTCCGAAATTTGCGGCGGCGTAAACGATTTTTTCGTCAAGCGGGCCGCCGGCCACGGCGATCACTTCCAACGCCCGTGCCACGGGCAGATCCATGGTACGCAGTTGCCGCTCGAGAACGGCCTGCAAAGTCAACTCGCTGGTGGCGGCGTCGGGTGATTCGCTCACAAAGCTGGCGAATTCGCGAATCAAAAACGGATTCCCAGCCGACTCGGCGGCGACGCGCGCGATGGCATTCTTGCCGCGCTTCTCCGGCGACGCCACAATCTGCCGCGCCAGCGCTTCGGAATCTTCGGGCGTTAACGCCTTCAACTCCACGCGCGTGACCGGCACGTTCCACGCTTGCTCTTCCCGCGCGATATCGCGCAGCAGCGGTGTGCGATCCGCTTCCTCGGAGCGATACGCCAGAATCATCAGCAGCGGTGGCGCGCCGGGTCCCGAGAGGATTTCGCGAAACAGCGCGAGGCTGTCGCTGTCGCCCCACTGCAAATCGTCGATGAACAAAATCAAGCGGTGGCGATCGGCCACGCGCCCAAGCAGTTCGCGCAAACTTCGGAACGCCTCGCGCCGCGCCGCCACCGGATCACCGACCGCTTGTCGCGCCCCCGTATCGCCCGAGCGAACGTGCGGCGATTTGGCCGGCTGAAACACGGGGAAGACGCGCGCCAGCGCGCCGGCATGCCGCGGCATCATCGCGTCGCGCGCCTCCGGCGTGGAATTTTGCAGAAACCGCGCGAGATCGTCGAGCAATTCGTCGAACGCCTTATACGCGACGACTTCCGTTTCGTAGCAACGTCCACGCAAGACCACGGTGTCGGAATCTTCCGCCAGCGCCATCACCAGAAATTGCTGGATCACCGCGCTCTTGCCCATCCCCGACTCGCCGATCACATGCAGGCAGCACGGCTGTCCCTTGGAAGTACGGTAGAGCGCGCTGTGCATCTCTACGAGCTCGGCGGCGCGTCCGATCAGCGCATCGTCATCGCGCGATACATCGCGCGATCCCGGCGGGGTCGACGCGACGCGCGGTTTCGCCAGGCGTTTCGTGAAAGCCTCGCGGATTTCCTTCGCGCCAAACCGGCGCTCCGGATCGCGCCGCAATAGGCCCATGCAGAGCGCTTCCATGTCCTCGGGCACGGTTTTGACAAATGCGGAAGGGGCCGGCGGATCACGCTCTTGCTTCGCGGCCAGCACGGCCGCCGTGTTGCCTTCAAACGGTAAGCGGCGCGCGAAAATCTGGTAGAGAATCACGCCGACACTGTACCAATCGCTGGCCGGCGACGTAGTTTGGCCGGCGATTTGCTCGGGTGCGACGAAATCCGGCGTACCAAGGGAAGAAGCACCGCGCTGGAATTCCTCCAACTCCTTGGCAATTCCGAAATCGAGCAGCTTGACGACGCCTTCGTCAGTAACCCAAATGTTGGATGGCTTGATGTCGCGATGCAAGATGCCCGCCGAATGCAACGCTTCCAAACCGTCGGTGAGTTCCAGGAAAATACGCGGACGCTCCGCGCCCACCGGTTGATCGAGCGCGCCGGTGAGATCGGTTCCCGAGAGCAATTCCATGGTCAGGAACCAATTCGTGCCTTCTTGCACCAATTCGTACAAGCGAACGAGATTGCGATGGTTGAGATCGGCGCTGCGTTTAGCGACGCGGCGAAATTCTTCCTTGAAACGAATCAGCGCGGTGCTCGACGCGGTCTGTTGGCGGAAATGCTTTACGGCCACCAGTACGTTGCGTTGGCGGTCGAAGGCGGAGTATACGTCGCCGAATCCGCCCTTACCAAGAAAGTCGCGAATTTCAAATCGCTCGCTGGTGACGGCCGCGGGTTCCCGCGGTGGCGCGACTTCATGCAGTGAAAACGGCGCCGCGACCGTTTCGAGAAATGCGCCGGCGCCGCGATGGTCGGTCAGCAATTTGCGCACTTCGTCGACGATCGTGGGATCGTCTTCGCATTGCCCGGCGAGCCACGCTTCGGCGTCGGGCTCCTGCATTTCATAGACGTGCTCGAACAGCGCGTTGATACGGGCCCATCGGTCGGCGGTCATTTTTCTGAGGACGGATTGGGTGCGTGCAACTGGCCCGCCAGCCAAGCGCGCGCCAAACTCCATTCACGCTTCACGGTACGATCGGAAATGTTCAACAGTTCGGCGATTTCCTCATTCGAAAGACCGCCGAAATAACGCATCTCCACGATTTGCGTCTTGCGCACATCGAATTCAGAGAGTCGCTGGAGCGCGGAATCAAGATCGATCAGATCGACGGGTCGCGCCGGCTCGATCGCATGCTCTTCTTCGAGTGTGACCATTTGCAATCCGGAGTTTCGCTTCTTCGCTCGCTTGCCACGCGCGTGATCCACCAGCACTTGACGCATGATGCGCGCCGCCAGCGCGAAGAAATGCGAGCGGTTGACGAGCGTGCGATCGTTCTCCGGAAGAATGCGAAGGTAAGCTTCGTGGACCAGCGCCGTGGCTTGCAGCGTGTGTCCCGGCCGTTCGCGGCGGATGAAACTCGCCGCCAATCGGCGGAGGCGAGGATAAACCAACTCCACCAATTTTGCTTCGGCGGCAGAATCGCCCGCACGCCGCTTCTCGAGAAGTTGCGTGATCTCGTCCATGTGAGACGCTCAGGCAAGGCCGCCCCGTACGGCCTTATCGCGCCCTTTATACTAACACGTCGCACGTTCAACGTGGGCAGGACGAAACGAAATGCTGGAGTAGAATGAATCTGCCTCAATGCCGAAATTCGATCCACTTCGCGAACCGCTCGATCACGGCGACTGGGATCGCGTCGTGGTGTTGCTGAACGGCATGGACGCGCAAGTCGCCGGCGACGCGCTGCAAGGTCTGCCGGCCGAGTCGCAGAAGCAACTTTTCGCGAAGCTCCCCGTCGATACGGCTGCCAAGATCGCGGGCGTACTTCCGTATTTCGAGGCGTACGTGTTGCTGCACTCCCGTCCGCTCGAGGAAATGCGCGACATTGTCGATCGAATGGACTCAGGCGAACGGTTGCGCTTCTTCGATGAATTGCCGGAAGAAGCGTGGCAGCAAATGACCGACGAGATGGGTGCGGAGCGCACCGGCGAGATCGAGCATGCCCATGCGCTCCCCGCAAAGCCGGAGCCGCTGCCCGTTCTTCCGTTGATCGAAGCGCGACAAGTGGAGAAACGCTACGCGCGCGCCGGGGGCGGATCCACGCAAGTGATCGCGCCCACCGATCTCACCGTGGAATCGGGATTGATCACTTCGATGCTCGGGCCGTCGGGCAGCGGAAAATCCACGCTGCTACGAATGCTTTCAGGATTGTCCGAGCCCTCGAGCGGCGAAGTCTTGTGGCACGGCAAGCCGCTGCGCGAGTCGGACGGCGGCGGTCCGAACTGCGCGATCGTATTCCAAAGCTTCGCGCTCTTTCCGTGGCTCACGGTGGTGGAAAACGTAGAAGTGCCGCTGGTGGCCCGGGGAATGCGCGTGCGCGAACGCCGGCGCAAGGCGATTAAGGCGCTCGACTCGGTGGGACTTCGAGGTTTTGCCAGCGCGTATCCAAAGGAGCTCTCCGGCGGCATGAAGCAGCGCGTCGGATTGGCGCGCGCCCTCGCCGTGCAGCCCGAAGTTCTCTTCATGGATGAACCATTCTCCGCGCTCGACGTGCTGACGGCCGAGAACCTGCGCGGTGAACTGATGGAATTGTGGCTGTCGCGAAAAATGCCGGCCAAAAGCATTTTTCTTGTGACCCACAACATTGAAGAAGCCGTGATGCTGGCGGATCGCATTCTGGTGCTGGGACGGAATCCCGCGCGCATTCGCGCCGACTTCCGCATCCAGATCAAACATCCGCGCGACCGCAACGCGCCGGAGTTTCTTGTCTACGTCGATTACATCTACAAGCTGCTGACGCAGCCTACGCTCGATGCCGCGCATCCGCCGACGATGGCGGGCGCGAAGCAGGCGTACCAAATGATCCCGCACGCGCGCATCGGAAGCATCGGCGGATTACTGGAGCTGCTGAACGATCGTGGCGGTTCCGACGATTTGTATCGCGTCGCCGACGAGTTGCGTATGGAATTGGACGATTTGCTGCCGATCGTCGAAGCGGCGGCGCTGTTGAAGTTCGCGAAGTCCGCGCGCGGCGACGTGGAAGTCACGTACGAAGGCAAGAAATTCGCGGAAGCGGAGATTCACGACCGCACCCGTCTGTTCCGCGACGCCGCGCTCGCCAACGTGACGCTGTTGCAACAGATGCAAAGCGCGCTCATGAGTAAATCGGATCACACCATGCCGCTGGAATTTTTCCGCGACGTGCTGCGCGAGCATTTCGCCGAGGACGAAATGAAATTGCAAATCGATACGGCGCTGAACTGGGGACGTTCCGGCGACATTTTCACGTATCAGCCGGAGACCGACCGTCTGGCGTTGTTCAGCGCCGTGATTCCCGCGGAAGCCGACGAGGTGGAAACGTCGTGAGCGATTCCGCGAGCTCGACGCGCCACTCCTTTCCGCCGTGGGCCGCGGTATCTTCGACCGTTCCTTCGTTGTTGCGCGATTTGCCGATTCTCGCCGCGGGCCTGGGCATTTTTTGGGGGCTGATTTCGCTGTCGCGATATTGGGGCAGCAACGCCGGTTCGCAGCCGGACATCGAATTGCGCTTGGCCGTGCTGCCGAAGTACGCGCTCTTCTCGGTGGCGCGCATCGCGATCGCGTACGCCGTCAGCCTGATGGTCACGATCGTATATGCGTACGTTGCCGCGCACAACGCCAAAGCCGAGCGCATCATGATTCCGCTGCTCGACACGCTGCAATCGATTCCGGTTCTGAGTTTCCTTCCGCCCGTGATGATCGCGATGGTGGGATTATTTCCGTCGCGGCAACTCGGCGTGGAGCTCGGGTCGATCGTGCTGATTTTCACGGGGCAGGTGTGGAACATGACCTTCAGCGTGTACTCGTCGCTGAAAAATATTCCGCGCGAATTGCTGGAAGCGGCCGAAGTCTATCGCTTGAGTTGGTGGCAAAAGCTGATTCAACTGGAATTGCCGTATTCGGCGATTGGCCTGGTGTGGAATTCCATGATGTCGGTGGCGGGCGCGTGGTTTTTCTTGATGGCGTGCGAGATGTTCACGCTCGGCAATCGCGACTTGCGCCTGCCGGGTTTGGGATCGTATTTGGAAACCGCCGCCAACGCCGGCAACATGCGCGCCGTGGCGTGGGGATTGGCCGCGATGGTCTCGGTGATCGTGTTGATGGACCAACTAATCTGGCGGCCGGCGATCGCGTGGAGTGAAAAGTTCAAATTCGAGCAAGTGGAAGCGTCGCAAACGCCGCGCTCGCCGGTGCTCGACGTGTTGCGCCAGTCGAGATTGCTTTCGTTCGCCGCCGCCGTGACCGTCGCGCCGGTGCGCGAAGCGGTGACGCTGCGTTTAGCGAGACTCCACACCGAAGCCCGGCCGCGACACGCGAGCGCTTGGGGATCGCGGACGGCGCTGGCGTGCGGCACGGCTGCCGCGGCGGTGATCGTGTTTGCCGTGGCGCGCATGATCGTGGAGTTGAGCACGATTTCGCTGTACGGCGTGCGCGAGATTCTGACCGGCGCAGCGGCCACGTTTCTGCGCGTGGAATTTGTGCTGGTCCTGGCCGCTTGTTGGACCGTTCCTGTTGGCGTATACATCGGGCTCCGGCCTCGACTCGCCGCGCTGGCCCAGCCGCTCGCGCAAATCGCGGCCTCCGTTCCGGCGACGGCGTTGTTTCCGATTATTCTCGTCGCGCTGATTCGCGTGGGTGGCGGATTGGGCGTCGGTTCCATCGTGCTGCTGATGCTCGGCACGCAGTGGTACATCTTATTTAACGTGATCGCCGGTGCGAGCGCGATTCCTACGGACCTGAAGGAAGTTTGCAACATTTATGGCTTACGCGGTCGAGACCGTTGGCGGAAATTGTTGCTGCCGGGAATTTTTCCATTCTTGATTACGGGACTTGTGACGGCGTCGGGCGGCGCGTGGAACGCCAGCATCGTGGCGGAGTACACGCGCATCCACAATCAAACATATTCCACCGTCGGACTCGGCGCGGTGATCAGCCGTTGCGCCGATTCCGGCGACTTCGCCGTGCTGCTCGGCGCGACGGTGGTGATGGCGACGATGGTGGTAACAGTGAATCGCCTGCTTTGGCGTCGATTGTACGCGCTGGCGCAAACGCGCTACAAATTGGAAACGTAGGCTCCTGGAGAACGCAGTAGTATGGTGCGAATCCCATGACTTCCGTATCGCAAATGACGGACGATCAATTTGAGCGCTTCGCGCTGGAGATTCTCCAGCGGGAAATTGGGCCTGACGGACTCGCGCGCTTCTTACGGCGCTTTTGTTCCGGCAAAGGGGACTACACCCGTGACCGCGCATCGTGGCAGAGAGATCTGACCGTCGAACAGATTGTTGCTTCCCTAAACCGCCCTCAGGGTGTGTAGATTACTTGATGGCCAACGTCACCGTATTGGCCGCGACTCCGTTTTGTGTCAGCACCAGCGGTACCGTGTTGCCCGCTTTAATTCCAGCCGGAATCTGCACGTTGATTTGGTAGAGTCCCACGAAACCGGGGGCGAGTCCCGCGAATTGCACCGCGGCCGATTGTCCGCCGATCGCGACTTTCGGTACGCTGAGCGCGTTCGGCACCGGATTTGTCGGCGGCGGCGCGCCGGTGGTCACCGGCTGATCGACCGCGCCGAGACCCGTCGCGTAGATCAGCACGACGTCGCCGGCAACCGCCGGAGCCGACGCGTTTACGAGCGCGCCCGCCGGTGTGACGATGGCGCCTTGATTCGGCGCGGCGGTGGACGGCGCGAGAAACATGCCCGGGCGCGCGGGGACCACGGTGATCGCTTGCGGCACGGCAGCGGCTTGCGGAGTCAGCACGACAACCTGTTGCTGGCTGCTGGGCGGTGTTTCAAAAGGAACTTGCGCGTTGATCTGTCCGCTGCTGCCGTAGAAAAGCGGTGCGTTGATTCCACCAACGTTCACGCTGACGCCTCCGAGCGTGGTTGGCAGCGGCGTCTTGGTTGCGCTGAGAGGAGTCGAGCCGAGTTGCTGGCCGAAAACGGAGACAATGCTGCCCGGCGCCACCGGCGCGCCCGCCGCGAAACTCGCGCCGTTCACGATTCCGCCTTGTCCCACCACCGGCGCGGACGCATTCGCATTCACTCCGTACGCCACCGGCGTTAGATTCAACGTGGGCAGCGACGGCGCTTGCGCGCTAATTTGGATGATCGTGAACGCGCCCGAGCTCTGTGGTTGCCACGTCCCCGTGTAGATGCCGGTTCCCAAACTCACCAGGGGCACCGGAGGATCGCCATTCGAAAATGTCGCTGTGACCGTGGCATTGGTCACGACATTCGCGCAATCGTCAGTGAGTTGCACTTCGAGACTCACCGGATAACCCACCGAAGTCGAGTAGCTGCCGCCGTTTTGCAAACTTCGCGTGACGCCGAGCAATTGGGTCGGATTGCACGCCGCCGCAGCCGGCGAGCGCCGATCGTCCGGGCTGGAACCGCCACCGTTGGCAACACCACCGCCGTTAACAACCAAGAACAGCACGTTCACGGTTTGCGAGATGCCGTCGGCGAAGAGCAACGTCAAAGTTCCGCGGCGGACTCCCGGACTTAAGCCTGACGCCGATGGCTGCACGTTCACCGTCAACGGCACGCCGCTTTGCAGCACGGAGTTTTGGGTGCCCGACGTGAGCCACGTGCCGCCGTCGAATGTCAGCAGGCCTTCGGCGAATCCCAACGACCCGGGTACGGGGGTGTTCAACGTCACCGATTGCGCACTGGGATTTGTGCCAACCGTCGTGGTGAAAATCAATCCCGTAGGACGCACTAGCACGCCGGGATTGCTGCCCGCAGGCAGTACGTTGAGCACGACTGTCACCGCTTGCGGCGCATTGCGCGCACCCGGCGCCGCGATCGTCACGATGCCGTAGTAGGTTCCCGCCGACAGTGACGCGGCATTCACGGAAACCGTCGCGAGCGGAACTTGCAGGGAATTGGGCTGACTTGTCCCGCTCTCGGGCGTCACGCCGAGCCACGATCCACCGGAGACCGTCGATGCCGCGGCGGTCCAGTTCATTGTGGTTTGCCCGGTATTGAGAACGCCGACGGTCTGCGGCGGCACGCCGCCTCCTCCAGCGACGGTTGTGAACAGCAATCCCGTTTGACTCACGAGCAGCGTGGGTTTCGGTTGAGTCACCACCAACGCGACCGTTACGGAAAGCGATTGTCCCGTGGTCGCGCTCTGCACGGTGATAATGCCGGTGTACGAGCCTTCCGTCAATCCCGCGGGATTGACCGAAACGCGCGACACGCCCGGCGCGGACGCCGTGCTCGTGCCCGACGTCGACGAAATGCTGAGCCAATTCCCACCCGCCTCCGTGACCAAGGCGGCCGTCCAACTCAGCGATCCACCACCACTGTTGGAAATGGTAAGCGCGTGCGATCCCGGTGACGCGCCGCCCACCAGGTAATCGAACGTCATCGACGACGCGCTCAGCGCGAGACTCGGTGGAACCGGCTTGGTCACCACAAACTGCACCGCGACATTCTGATTCGGCGTGGATGCCAGCGGCGATTGAATCGTAATCGTTCCTTGATACGTGCCCGGCTGCAGGCTCGCGGCGCTGGCGCTGACCGTCACGCCGCCGGGTGCGTACGCCGTGGGCGGCGAAAACGTGAGCCATGGATTTCCGTCCGTCGTTGACGATTGCACGCTGTAGATCAATCCATTGACCGTCGAGGCGGTGGACAATTGCGCCGACGCTGGCGTTGCGGTGGTCGCGGGCGCGGTGAAACTCAAACTGGAAGGAGAAACGGAGAAAGCCGGCCCGTTTACAAACACCTTTCTCACGCGATCGTTTTGCGAATCCACGAAATACAGATTGCCGGAAGAATCGAAGGTGATCGCCGTGGGGAAACGCAGTCCCGCGGAAGTGGAGAATCCGCCATCGCCCGAGAAATCCTGCGCCCCGGTTCCCACAACGATGTTGACGGTTCCGCCGCTGATCTTTTGGATCGTGCTGCAGAAAGTATCTGCCAAATAGACGCTGCCCGCGGAATCCACCGCCAATCCTGCGTGATACTCGATTCCGAAGGATGTTTGCGACGCGGGAGTTCCTGAGGGAGTACAGCCGGTCTGCCCGGTGCCCGCGAACGTGGAGATTACACCGGCCGGGTTCACCTGGCGAATCCTGAAGTTGAAGCTATCGGCGATGTAGATGTTGCCGGCCGCGTCCACCGCGACTGACGTAGCGCCGCTGAGCTGTGCGGCGGTTGCCAGTCCACCATCGCCGGAGAATCCCGACTGGCCGGTGCCCGCCACGGTGGAAATCGTGCCGTTGGTCACTTTGCGGACGCGATTCTGCCCATCCACGATGTACAAGTTGTTGCCCGCGTCGAACGTGATGCCAAACGGACGCACCGTGGCGCTCGCGGCTGGTCCGCCATCGCCGACCGCACCGTTTCCTCCTCCTGCGAACGTTGTAATCGTGCCGGTGGCGTCGACTTTTCTCACACGCGAGTTGTCGGTGTCGGCGATGTAAAGATTGCCGGCGCGATCAACGGCGAGACTCTGCTGCGAACTATTGGAATCAAGCGCGAGGGATGCCTGCGTGGCCGGACCGCCGTCGCCGGAATAGCCAAAAGTTCCGTTTCCAGCCACGGTGGTCACGACTCCTGTGGGTGAAATCTTGCGGACTCGCTGATTGCCGGTGTCAGCGACGAAAATATTGCCATTTGCGTCCACTGCCACTCCGCCCGACCATTGCGGAAAACTAAAAAAGGAACTGGTTGCGAGTCCGCCGTCCGGCGAATATTTGAACTGTCCGCTTCCGGCGAACGTATTGATCGTGCCGCTGGCGTTGACCACGCGAATCTTGTGCGAATAGGAATCGCCGATGTAAATGTTGCCGCTCGGATCGACGGCAACGCCGAGAGGACCCGCCAAGCGTGCGCTTAACGCCGATCCGCCGTCGCCGGATACGCCCATCGTCCCTTGTCCGGCAACCGTGTTGATCAGTCCGCTGACGCCGACTTTTCGGATCCGGTTGTTGTTGTCGGCGATGTACAGATTTCCTTGTGCGTCGAGCGCGATCGCCTGCGGAGACGAGAGTTGAGCGCTCACGGCCGGTCCGCCATCGCCGGAAAAACCGCCGTTGCCGTTGCCCGCCACGGTGCTGATCGCTCCGCCGTGCGGAATCTTGCGAATGCGGTTGTTCAACCAGTCGGCGATGTAAAGGGCGCCCTGAGCATCAAGGGCCAGTCCTTGAGGATTGTTGAGAGAAGCGGATGTGGGTGCGCCGCCGTCTCCCGAAAATCCCGCCGTGCCGTTGCCGGCGAACGTGGTGACGATCCCCGACGTATCGACTTTGCGAATGCGGCTGTTGCCGGAATCGGAGATGTAGACGTTACCTGCTGAATCGACGGCGATACCGCTGGGATTACTGAATCCCGCACCGACGGCAGGACCGCCGTCGCCCGAAAATCCGCCACCGCCGCCCGCGATCGTGGTGATTTTTCCGGTCGTATCGATTTTGCGCACGCGCCGATTGCCTGTGTCGGCGACGTAGACATTTCCCGCGCCATCCAATGCGATACCCTGGGGCGCGTTGAAGGTCGCGCTGGTGGCGGGGCCGCCGTCACCGGAAAATCCTTGCGAGCCGGTTCCCGCGATCAGCGTCACCGTGCCGGCCGGTGAAATCTTCACCACAACCGCACCCGGCGTATCGACGGCGTAGATGTTGCCGCTGGAATCGGAAGCCATTCCCTCGATCTGCCCCAACGGGACGTTCGCAGCCGTCACGCCGGCGGGAAAAGTCCACGTGGCTCCCGCGACAGTGGTGATCACGCCCTGCGCGTGTACGCTAGCCGCCGACAGGAAAACGCCGGCAAGAAATGAAAGAAGTCGCCGGAAACTCATAGGCCCCCAAAGCCGAGGCTATTTTACACTAAGCGCCGCCGTCGTTGGATCGTCGTTATTTGATGGCCAGCGTTACCGTGTTGCTCGCGACTCCGTTTTGCGTCAACACCAGCGGTACCGCGTTGCCCTTGGACGTGTTTGCCGGAACCTGTACGTTGATTTGGTAGAGTCCCACGAAGCCGGGCGCGAGTCCCGCGAACTGGACTGCGGCCGATTGTCCGCTGATCGCGACTTTCGGGACAACCACGGCGTTGGGCACGGGATTCGTTTGCGGCGGCGCGCCGGTGGTCACCGGCTGATCGACCGCGCCGAGACCCGTCGCGTAGATCAGCACTACGTCACCGGCCGTCGCCGGCGACGCCGCGTTGATCAGCACGCCGGCCGGCGTGACGATCGCGCCTTGATTCGGCGTGGCGGAAGTGGGCGCGAGGAATATTCCAGGACGCGCGGGAACCACGGTGATCGACTGCGGCACAGCGGCGGCCGAGGGCGTGAGCACAACCACTTGCTGTTGGCTGCTCTGCGGAGTCTCGAAGGGAACTTGCGCGTTGATCTGGCCGTTGGAGTCGTAGAAGAGCGGCGCGTTGAGGCCGCCGACATTCACGCTGACGCCGCCGAGTGTGGTGGGCAGCGGGACTTTTTGCGCGGCGGCGGGAGACGATCCCAGTTGTTGGCCGAAGACCGACACGATGCTTCCCGGCGCGACGGGCGCGCCCGCCGCGAAACTCGCGCCGTTCACGATTCCGCCTTGTCCGACAATCGGCGCACTGGTGCTCGCGCTGACGCCGAACTGGACCGCCGGCAAATTCAGCGCCGGCAGCGAGGGCGCTTGCGCGGTGATCTGAACGAACGTAGATCCACCGGCGCTCTGCGGCTGCCACGTTCCCGTGTAGACGCCCGTGCCTAGACTCGCCAGCGCCACCGGAGGATCGCCGTTCGAAAACGTCGCCGTGACGGTGGCGTTGGTCACCACGTTGGCGCAATCGTCGGTGAGTTGCACTTCGAGACTCACCGGATATCCCACCGATGTTGCGTAGCCCGCGCCGTTTTGCAAACTTCGCGTGACACCGAGAAGCTGCGTCGGGTTGCACGCTGCGGCGGCGAGTGAGCGCCGATCGTTTGCTTCGGAAGTGCCGCCATTTACCACGAGAAACAGCACATTCACAGTTTGTGATGTGCCGTCGGCGAAGAGAAGCGTCAAAGTTCCGCGGCGGACTCCTGAACTCAAGCCGGATACCGATGGCTGTACGGTCACGGAAGACGGCACGCCGCTTTGCAGCACAGAATTCTGCGTGCCCGATGCCAACCACGTGCCGCCGTCGAACGTCAGGAAGCCCTGCGCGAATCCGAGCGATCCCGGCACGGGCGTATTCAGCATCACCGATTGCGCGGCGGGCGTGGTTCCTTGCGTGGTCGTGAAAATCAATCCCGTGGGACGCACGAGTACGCCGGGATTCGATCCCGCGGGCAGCACGTTTAGCACAACGGTCACGGCTTGCGGCGCGTTTCTTGCTCCCGGCGCGGCGATCGTGACCACGCCGTAATACGTTCCCGCCGCGAGCGACGACGCATTGATCGCGACAGTCGCGAGCGGCACTTGCAGCGAGTTCGGTTGACTCGTTCCGTTCGCGGGCGACACGCTGAGCCACTGTCCGCCGGAAATAGTCGACGCAGCAGCGGTCCAATTCATCGCCGTCTGACCGGTGTTGATGATTCCGATGGTTTGCGGCGGGACTCCTCCGCCGCCCGCGACGGTGGTGAACAGCAATCCCGATTGACTCACGAGCAGCGTCGGCTGCGGTTGCGTGACCACCAACGTGATCGTCACGTTGAACGATTGCCCGGTCGTAGCGCTTTGCACGGCGATCGTGCCGGTGTACGCGCCCGCCGCGAGGCCTGATGGGTTCACGCTGATTTGCGCGACACCCGGCGCGGCGGCCGTGCTCGATCCCGACGCCGGCGACACAGTGAGCCAGTTTCCTCCCGCGTCAGTGGACGCGGCTGCAGTCCACGAAAGCGATCCGCCGCCGCTGTTGGCCAAGGTGAGTGCGCGCGGCGCCAGCGTCGTGACGCCGGTGAGATAGTCGAACTGCATCGACGACGCGCTCAGCGTAAGGCTCGGTGGAGTCGCCGGCGTCACCGTAAATTGCACGGCAACGTTTTGATTCGGTGTGGCCGCCAGCGGCTCTTGTATCGTGATCGTTCCTTGATACGTTCCCGGCTGCAGCTTGGCGGCGTTCGCGCTCACCGTGATTCCGCTGGGTGAATAGCCGAACGCTGGCGAGAACGTCAGCCACGGATTGCCGTCGGTGGTGGACGACTGCACGCTGTAAACGAGTCCTGAAACGGTGGAGGCCGTGGAAATCTGCTGCGAGACCGGTGTGCTGGTCGTTGCGGGCGCGGTGAAGGTCAGCGTCGTGGGCGAGGCCACGAACGATGGCGCGGCGGCCAGCACTTTGCGCACGCTGTCTCTAGATGCGATGTAGATGTTTCCCGCCGAGTCGACGGCGACATCCGAGGGCGAAAGCGATGCTTGCAGCGCGGAGGCGCCGTCGCCGACAATCGTCCCGCCGCCCGCTACGGTGCTGATCGTGCCGTCGGTGGCGACTCTGCGAATGCGGGAGTTGCAACTGTCGGCAATGTAGACGTTGCCATTGAGATCGGTTGTGATTCCTTGGTTGTTACAGATTCGGGCGCTGGTGGCCGGGCCGCCGTCGCCGGAAAAGCCCGGTGTGCCTGTCCCTGCGAACGTTGTGATCACCCCTGCCGGCGTCACTTTGCGAATCACGGCGTTGTTCGTATCGGAAATGTAGACATTACCGATGCCATCGACGGTAAGTCCGTTGGGACTATTGAGTGTGGCGCTGGTGGCCGGGCCGCCGTCGCCGGAATATCCCGCGTTGCCGTTGCCGGCGTAGGTGGTGATGACTCCCGATGTGCTGATTTTGCGGATGCGGTTCTCGCTTCGTCCGGCAACGTATAGATTTCCGGCGCGGTCGAAAGCGAGCGCGTCTGGCGTGCTAACGTTGGCGGAACTGGCCGGACCGCCGTCGCCGCCGTAGCCGTTGCCGCCCACCACTTGTGAGAGCAAGCCCGCCGTGGAGATCTTGAAGACTCCCGAGCTCAGGCAAATGTAGACATTCCCTGAGGCATCCACCGCGGGCGCCAGCGGCTCCGCGATCGCGAAACTTGTGGCCGTTGGCGTTCCGTTGAGAACTCCGACGCCGAGCACGCCGGTTCCGGCGATCGTGGAAATCAATCCGGCCGGAGTGACTTTGCGAATGCGATCTTCGAGAGTGTCCGCGATGTAAAGGTTGCCCGCGGAGTCCAGCGCGATATGCGGCAGGTTGTATTGAAAGCCGAGGTAAGCGCTCGTCGCAGGGCCGCCGTCGCCCGAGATGCGAAACTGTCCGTTGCCCGCGAATGTCGAGATGATCCCCGCTGTGTTGATCTTGCGAACTCGCTTGTTGCTTCGGTCGGCGACGTAAATGTTGCCCGCCGCATCGGCGGCTACTCCACCGATGGTGGAGAACGAAGCCTGAAGCGCGGGGCCGCCGTCGCCCGCGAAGGTGGGGCCATTACCGGCGCCGGCCACCAGATTGATGAGGCCGCTCGTATTGACACGGCGCACGAGGTTGGCAAAACGTTCGCCGATCAATACGTTTCCAGCGCTATCCACGGCGACCGAGTATGGATCGGAAAGCGAAGCGCTCACGGCGGGACCACCGTCGCCCGAGGCGAACGCCTGTCCGTTGCCGGCAATCGTGGAGATGACTCCGCCGCGAGGAATTTTGCGGACGCGGTGATTTCCATCGTCGGCGATATACAGCGCACCCGATGAATCCACCGCCACGCCCGACGGAAAGTTCAGCGCCGCCGCCGCGGCGGGACCGCCGTCGCCGGAGAATCCCTGCACGCCGGTGCCGGCGATGGTGGTGATGATTCCGTTCGGCGCGATCTGCCGGACCCGATGATTGTTGCTGTCGGCGAGGTAGACATTCCCTTGGGAATCCACGGCGAGGCCATTGCCTGCGTTGGTAATCGCCGACGAACCGGTGATGGCGGCAGACGTGGCCGGGCCGCCGTCACCGGAAAACCCGGGAATTCCCGTGCCCGCGAAGGTGGTGATGATGCCGCTCGTACTCACCTTGCGGACTCGCGCGGAATCCCAAACGTAGATATTGCCTGAAGCATCCACGGCAACCGTGGACGGTATCTGCAACGAGGCGCTCGTGGCCGGTCCGCCGTCGCCGGAGAATCCCTGCGTGCCATTTCCGGCGACCACGGTGAGGATTCCATTGGGCGAAACCTTCATCACCATGAAATTGTAGGTGTCGACGAAGAAGACATTGCCGCCGGCGTCGGTTGTCACCGAAGTGATGTAGCTGAGCGGGGCGTTGACGGCGGGTCCGCCATTGCCCGTGAAGACCCACTGCGCTCCCGCGACCGTTCCGATCACGCCTTGCGCGTGCGCGCCGAGTGGGACCAGGAAAACGCCAACAACAAACGACAGGATTCGCCGGAAACTCATAAGCCTCCGAAGGTCACGCTATTCTACACTAGCGGCCGTGGAGTGGTGACGCGGCTGACGTAATATCCTATGGTGAGTTTCGCAGCGCCTTTCATCCGCCGGTATGGTCCTCCCGTGTTTTTTTTCGCGTGCGTTTTCCTATACGTCCGCGAAACCATTGTCAGGGTCGTGCCGGCGCTCGCCGGTCCCAGCGATTTCCTGGTTTATCAACAGGGCGCGGTTCAAGTGGTGAATGGCAACAGCCCGTTTACCGCCGTCCGGTATTTCTATCCGCCGCTTCTCGCGTTGCTTCTTACGCCCATTGCCCGCCTGGACTACGTCGTCGGGCGATGGTTGTGGTTCTTGTTTTCGCAGCTCTGTTTGCTCGGGTCGGCGTGGCTTCTGTGGCGTTTTCTTGGCCGGGATTGGACGGCCGCGTGCATCATTGCACTCGTTTGGGCCACGGGCGGCGCGGCTTTTGAGAATCTCTACCTGGGTCAGTTGGGCCCGCAGCTCCTGTTGCTGTTTGTTCTCGCGTATACGCGAACCGGGTGGTTCCAAGGCAGTGCTCTGGGACTCGCCGCGGCTCTCAAAGTGTTTCCCGGTCTCGCGGCCGCGGCGCTCTTATTGGCGCCTTCACGTCGCGCGTTTGTCAGCTTCATCGTTGCCGCTGCCGCGTTGAGCGCGATTCCGTGGATCATTGTGGTGGCCGCGCTCTCGGGCCCCCGGAAGCCGGTGGGAGAGTCGTTCGTGGCCGGGACGCCGGCGATTCTGAGTTGGTCACTACCGTCGGTGGCGCTCCGTGCGCTCGATCCGCCGCGCGAAGGAATGCCGTTCCCGCGCAATTGGGAGATCGGCAACGACGCGCCGAGCCTCCAACTACCGCTGCGTGATCGCGTAGTCTCGTTATCGGTGGCGGCCGTCACTTTTTTCGGCGGAACGGCGCTGGTTTTCTTTACGACGCGAGGGCGGCTGTCATCCGCGGGCGTGCCATGGGCGATGGCGGCATTCGTGGCGCTGTCGCTCGCGTCGTTGCCGTACGCTTGGACGCATTACCAACTTTTCCAATATCCGGCGGTTGCGATGCTCCTCTGTTACCTCTGGCGATCGCGCCGGTGGGGCCTCGGTGCATTCGTGCTCGTGTGCGGCGCATTGCTGTACCCGCTGCCCGTTGCGGTTCTCAGAAGATACTATGAACAGCGCGGCGGAAGTTGGGCTCCGGCCGCTCCCGTCACTCTCTTTTTTTGGACCTCCGTCGCGCCGCTCGCATCGCTCGCGTTATTCGGAGTATTGAATCGCATGAAAAACGAATCGTACTTGATGGACTCCCGCCGTTAGCCGAACACCGCGAAGCAGGCCCTTGACCGACTCCATCCTGTAACCAGGCACTTCCCACCCACGATAGCCTGCATCGGCGAGCACGAGCAGGCCCGGTCCTTGGGCTTCCACCACGACTTCCGTTGGACGATAGACGAGAATGCGGGCGCGCGAGCCGTCGCCGTCCACGTGGACGCGCGGCAGCACATGCGGATTGCGATAAACATCGATTTCGCCCTCATAGACGCGCTGAAAGTCGCCGAGGCCGGGCGGCAAAGCGGCATCGTGCGCGGCCAGGTAATATTTTACGTTCAGTAAATCGAGAAGACGCGGCTGGTCGACCCGAGTCAGTTGTTGATTCCAGTAAAACGCGCGACTCAGAAAGTCGCTGTATCCCGCGCCCCATTTTTCAAGCGGCCTCAGAAAGCGATCGCGCTCAAAGAGCGTCGCGCGATTGATGGGGTGCGCGAGATCGAGCCTCGCCCGGAGGTCTGGAAAACTCGGGTCGATTCCGGACATGTACTCGAAGTACGGCAGATAGGTCATCGCGTCATAGCCGCGCACGTCTTCCAAACCAAACATCGCGGAGGTGTTGGCGGGAAGCGCGTCGCCTGCGACTCTGAATCGATCGCCGTCACGCCGCAAGAACTCAATCGCCGGAGTCGAGGGAAAGTAGAGATCGTGCGTGATTGCGGGGTTGTATCCGAAAAGATAAAGCGAGAGGTCGGCAAACAATACGAGCGGCGCGAGCACCGGACGCCAGCGCAGCGTGGTCACGCTCGCTACCAGCACGATCGCCAGCTTCAGCGCCGTCCATGCTTCGAATCGCTCTAGATGCAACGCGACGATGAACTCGTGGAAGGTCCAGAACACGGCGGCGGCGCAAAGTCCCGCCGTCACGGCGGTCCAAAGCACCGGAAAGCGGCGCTCCCGGTAGTCGTCAAGAGCGCCGGCTGCGAGCATCGCGCCCGCAAACGTGATCGCGGCCCAGAACTTCGAGACGTAAATGGTTCGCAAGTGAGGCAGCGACATCAGCCACGCCATCGGCGGCACGCGATAAATGATCAGCAAACTTCCGGCGGCGATCCACAGAAAAGGATCTCGCAGGGCTTTTCCCGGCCGCGCCACGATCCACGCGGCGATCAGCAGCACCGGCAGAAGCCCAAAATACCCTCCGGGATTGGACGCCCAATTCACTTGCGGCGCGGATGTTCCAAAGAATTCCGGTGTGAGAAACTCGAAGAGCGTGTGCGCGGAGAAGAACTCCGGATTGTACTCGCCGCGAAATTTCCCGGCCGCGCTGACCTCCAGGTATCTCCACAGCGGAATCAGCGCCGGCAGCGCGGCTCCCACGCCGGCGAGGGCCGCCGCCCCGGCTTTCGCGACGTCGGGGAGTTTCGGCTTCCGCGAGAGAAACCAAATTCCCACCACCGCCAGGACCACCGCCGCCGACTCCGGCTGTCCCGCGAGCAACGTCATCGCCGTGAACAATGCGAGCCAAAGCGGCCGCACCGGATCGACGGACCATAACAGCGCAGGAAGCCATGTGATCGCGTCGCCGATGGGATAGCCTATGGAAAAAACGAAGGTATAGGAAAATCCGTACGCCACCGCGGCGAGGGCGGAAGCGTTCCGCGAATATCGGCGACGCGAAAACGCAAACGTGAATCCCGTAGCCAAGCACGTTTTCAAAATGGCTGCGAGAACATAGGACCACGTGGGCGGAAGAATGAAATGCAGCCAGTTCAAGGGATCGAGCGGCGCCGATTGGCCGTTGGCCAGCATTGGCGATCCCGCAAAGGCGTAAGGATTCCACAGGGCCGCGCGCCATCCGTCGCGGCGGACCACTTGCCGCCACGGTTCCAATTGCAATACTTGATCGGAAAGAATTGGATTGTGAACTTCGCGGCCGGAGCAAGACGCAGTCGCGGACCAGGGCAACTGCCAGCACAGCACGTCGAGAGGCAGAAGCACTCGGCCGGGCGCCAATCCTGGGGAATAGAAGAGAACGGCGGCCAAGGCTAACCACAGCGTGTGCCGTGTGCGATCCACGGGCGCTATCTTACATCGAGGCTAGCTCTTTGCGGTCTGCAAACGGGCGACGGCGCGCTCGAGCGAGGCCATGCAACGTTCGAGATCGACGTCCTTGGCTCCCGAGCGAATCCGCTCCTCGGCGCGTTTCTTGGCGGCCTCCGCGCGCGGCACGTCGATTTCCGCGGCCTTCTCCGCCGTTTCGGCGAGCACCGAAACTTGCTGCGGCAAAACTTCCACGTATCCCCAACTCACCGCCAGTTTCTCGGTCGATCCACCGTGTTTATACTCGATGGTCCCGGGCGCGAGCTCGGAAATCAGCGGCGCGTGCTGCGGCAAGATGCCGAGATAACCGGCTTTGCCGGGAATCTCCACCGAATCGATTTCGGTGGAAACGAGCAAGCGGTCGGGAGTGGCGATATCTAATTTCATGGGCGTGTCGGCGGCTGTTTGGTTACGCGGCCTTCTTGCGCTGCTCGGCGTCGGCGACCACTTCCTCGATGCCGCCCTTCATGTAGAAGCTCTGCTCGGGGATCGCGTCGTGCTTGCCTTCCACGATTTCCTTGAAACTGCGCACGGTGTCTTCCTTCTTCACGTACTTGCCTTGGAATCCGGTGAATTGCTGGGCCACGAAGAAGGGCTGCGACATGAAGCGCTGGATCTTGCGGGCCCGCGACACGGTGAGTTTGTCCTCTTCGCTCAGTTCCTCGATACCGAGGATCGCGATGATGTCCTGCAATTCCTTGTAGCGCTGCAACACCGATTTCACGTCGCGTGCTACGTTGTAATGCTCCTGTCCCACGACGCGCGGATCGAGAATGCGCGACGTCGACGCCAGCGGATCGACGGCTGGGTAAATGCCGAGTTCCGAGATTTGGCGCGACAGCACGGTGGTCGCGTCCAAGTGCGCGAACGTGGTGGCGGGCGCGGGATCGGTCAAGTCGTCGGCGGGCACGTAGATCGCCTGCACGGACGTGATTGAGCCTTTCTTTGTCGACGTGATGCGCTCCTGCAACTCGCCCATTTCCGTCGCCAGGTTCGGCTGATAGCCTACTGCTGAAGGCATGCGTCCCAGCAGCGCCGATACTTCCGATCCCGCTTGCGTGAAGCGGAAAATGTTGTCGATGAACAGCAGCGTGTCGGCGCCTTCGACGTCGCGGAAATATTCGGCGACGGTGAGGCCGGTCAGGCCCACGCGCAAACGCGCGCCCGGCGGTTCAGTCATCTGCCCGTAAATCAACGCAACCTTCGATTTCGTCCAATCGTCGGGGTGCAACACGCCGGATTCCTGCATTTCCAGCCACAAGTCGTTGCCTTCGCGGGTACGCTCACCCACGCCCGCGAACACCGAGAATCCGCCGTGCTTCAAGGCGACGTTATTGATCAGTTCCATGATCACGACGGTCTTGCCGACGCCCGCGCCGCCGAACAACCCGATCTTCCCGCCCTTCAAAAACGGCTGCACGAGGTCGATGACCTTGATGCCGGTCTCGAACATTTCCTGATTCACGCTCTGTTCGTCGAACGCCGGCGCGGAGCGATGGATCGGCAGGCGTTTGTCGGTGGCGATGGGACCGCGCGCGTCCACGGGCGCTCCGATCACGTTCATCACGCGGCCCAGTGTCTCGCGTCCCACCGGCACCATGATCGGCCCGTTCAAATCCTCGGCGGGCATGCCGCGAACCATTCCGTCGGTGGGTTGCAGCGCGACCGTGCGCACGCGTCCTTCGCCCAAGTGCTGCTGTACTTCGAGCACCACGTCGATGGGTGTGGGAACGTTGAAGCCGGCGCTGGTCACGTGCAGCGCATTGTAGATGTGCGGAAGATGGCCTTCGGCGAACTGCACGTCGACGGCGGGTCCCGAGATTTGGATCACTTTTCCGATTCGCTTTTCAGTGGTTGCCATGTCGATTCCTATTTGTCGATTGCTTACTCAAGGGCGGCTGCGCCGCTGACGATTTCGATAATTTCGCGTGTGATGCTGGCCTGGCGGATGCGATTCATGTTCAGCGTCAGGCGATCGATCATTTCCGATGCGTTCTTGCTGGCTGCGTCCATGGCGGTCATGCGCGCGGCATGCTCGGCGGCCGAGGACTCCAGCAGCGCGCGGAAAACCTGCACTTCCACGTAGCGCGGCAACAGCGACGCCAGCAATTCCTTCGGCGGCTGCTCGAAAATGTACTCGACGGGCTGCGCGTTCGGGTCTTTCTTTTCGTCTTTCTTTTCTTCGCGGGGAGCTTCAATCGGCAGCAAACGTTCGATCGTCAACCGCTGCACGAGCACGCTCCGGAATTCGTTGTAGATCAAATGCACTTCGTCGGCATCGCCTTCGACGTAGCGTTTGATGATCTCCTTGGCGATCGCCCGCGCGTCGTCGTATTTCACTTTGGCGAAGATGTCGGCCCAATCGCCAACCAGATCGCGGCGTCGCCGGAAGAAATCGCGCGGCTTGCGGCCGACCGTGATCATGTCGATTTGCTTCGCTTCGTAATCGCGCAGGAAATTCAACGCCGCTTTGTGGACGTTGGCGTTGAAGGCGCCCGCCAGACCCTTGTCGCCGCCGAGCACGACGACGAGCATTTTCTTGACGGGACGTTTGACCAATAGAGGATGAAGGGGCTCCTCGCTCTGAGGATCCATCGCGCCCGACGCCTCCAGCGCCGAGACCAAGCGGGTGAGGAACTGGCGCATGAGGGTTGCGTAGGGACGCGCGGAAATCACGCGTTCCTGCGCGCGGCGCAAGCGGGCCGCCGACATCATCTTCATCGCCTTGGTGATCTGCTGGGTGTTTTTCACCGAGCGGATCCGCCGCCGTAGATCGATAAGCGAGGGCATTTACGCTTTCGCTTTCTCCTCTTCAAGGAACCGCTTCTTTGCTTCGGTCAGCGCCGCCTTGATATCGTTCTTGATCTCGTCGGTGAGTTCTTTCTTCTCCATGATCTTCCGTTCGAGTTCCGGCTTCGCGCTATCCAGATAACCATAGAGAAATGCTTCAAAGGGCCGGCAGCGGTCGATCGGGAGATCGTCCAGGAAGCCGTTGGTCCCGGCGAAAATGCAAATGATCTGCTTGGCCACCGGCAGCGGCGAGAATTGGCCTTGCTTCAACACTTCCACCAGGCGCTGGCCGCGCGCGAGCTGCGCTTGCGACGCTTTGTCCAGATCCGACGCGAATTGCGAGAACGCGGCGAGTTCGCGGAATTGCGCCATGTCCAAGCGCAATGTTCCGGCCACCTGCTTCATCGCCTTGATCTGCGCGTTGCCGCCGACGCGGCTTACCGAGATACCGACGTCCACCGCGGGACGCACGCCCGAGTGGAACAGGTCGGTGATCAGATAAATCTGGCCGTCGGTGATGGAGATCACGTTGGTCGGGATGTAGGCGGACACGTCGCCGGCTTGCGTCTCGATGATCGGCAGAGACGTGAGCGATCCACCGCCCAACTTGTCGCTGACTTTCGCGGCGCGCTCGAGCAAACGGGAGTGCAGATAGAACACGTCGCCGGGATACGCTTCGCGTCCCGGAGGACGGCGCAGCAGCAGCGAAATTTCGCGATACGCCGCGGCGTGCTTCGACAGATCGTCGTAGATCGTGAGCGCGTGCCGGCCGCTGTCGCGGAAAAACTCGCCGATCGCGACGGCCGAGTACGGCGCGAGGTACTGCATCGGCGCGGGATCGGACGCGGTGGCCGCCACGACGATGGTGTAGTCCATGGCGCCTTGGTCTTGAAGCGTCTTCACTACGTTCGCCACCGTCGAGCGCTTCTGGCCGATGGCGACATAGATGCAAATCATGTCGCCGCCCTTTTGATTGATGATGGTGTCGAGCGCCACGGTGGTTTTGCCCGTCTGGCGGTCGCCGATAATCAACTCGCGCTGGCCGCGGCCGATGGGGATCATGCCGTCGATGGCCTTGAGGCCCGTCTGCATCGGTTCTTTCACCGGCTTGCGGTCGATGACGCCGGGCGCAATGCGTTCGATGGCGTTGAACTTGTCCGTGAGGATCGGGCCTTTGTCGTCGATGGGTTGCCCGAGCGCGTTCACCACGCGTCCGATCATCGCTTCGCCGACGGGAACGGACATGATGCGTCCGGTGCGCTTCACGATATCGCCTTCTTGAATTTCCTGGTATTCACCGAGCAGCACCGTTCCCACCTGGTCTTCTTCCAGGTTCATGGCGATGCCGAACACGCCGTGAGGGAATTCGAGTAATTCGCCGGCCATTACTTTCTCCAGGCCGTGCACGCGCCCGATGCCGTCGCCCACCGAGATCACGCTGCCGATCTCATCGACGTTGGTGGCGCCTTCGTAGTTCTCGATCTGCTGCCGGATAATCTGCGAGATTTCGTCGGCTTTGATTTGAGCCATGGTCTATGCCTTAAGCCTTCTGCGTTTGGTCCGTTATTGCGAACTTAGCTTGGCGCGCAGCGTTTGCAAACGCTCGCGCACCGATCCATCGAACACCGTGCTGCCCACGCGCGTGACCGCTCCGCCGATCAGTGCCGGATCCACGTGATACTCGGCGCGTACTTTCTTGCCCGTGCGTTTCGTGAGGGCTGCTTCCAGCTTAGCCCGCTCCGCCGCGCCGAGTTCGGCCGCGGTTGTTATGTGCGCTTCCACCACGCCGTGACGCTCGTCCATTTCCGCGCGGAACAGCACAAGAATCTCCTGCAACAGCGCGATCCGTTTGTGATCCACCAGGACGAACAGAAAATTACGCGCCAGCGTGGAAAATCCCAGCTTCGAGCCGAGCGCGTCCACCAGTTGCTTCTTCGCTTTCGCCTTCACCGCGGGACTCGTGAGCACGTTCCGCAAGTCGGCGCTCGATTGCATCATGCCCAGGAATCCCGTGATCTGCGACTCCACGTGTTCGCCGCCCGAAACTTTGGCGCCGGTGACTGCGTCGGCGAGCGCGCGCGCGTAGCGGGAGGCGACGGCGGCCATTAGTTCTTGCCTCCGGTCGCGGTTAGATCCTCTACAAACGAATCAAGCAATTTGCCTTGCGTCGCTGCGTTCATGCGACCCTTCAGGTGCTCCTCGGCGAGATCGACGGCGAGTTTCGCGGCATACGCCTTCAACTCCTGGCGGGCCTGGCGCGTCTTCACGTCGATTTCGGCGTCGGCAGCGGCGAGAATCTTCACTTCCTCGGCGGCGGTGGCGAGCCGCAGATGCTCGGCTTCGGCGGCGTCATCTTTGGCGGCGTTCGAGCGGAGCGCGGCGATCTCCTCGCTCAAGTGGGCCATTTTCTGCTCGATTTCCGCCAAGCGCTTTTGCGAGGCGTCGCGGGCGGCTTCGGCGTCGGCCATGCCTTTGCGGATCGCCGCGGTGCGCGCCTGGAAAAACTCAGACGCCGGTTTCTTGAGGAAGTAGATGATCGCGCCGAACAGGATCACAAAGTTGATCGTCTTGTAGATCAGGTCCTTCTGTTCCTGCTTCTCGATCTTTTCCTGTTCCTCGGGCGACGGTTGATGCCCTAACTTCTCGTCGCTCTCCACTTCCCGCGCTTCTCTCTTGATCGGTTCGCGCTGTGGCTCCCCTTGCGTTTGCGGCTCCGCAGGCTTGGCGGCGGGCGGCTCCTGCCCCCAAGCAAACGCGCACAAAATCACTCCGAGGATCGCGCCAAGCATCAGAATTCGCTTCATCGCAGTACGGCCTCGGCAATCGACTCCGCCAATCGTTGACTCTCGCTCGATAGCTGCGTGCGCGCCGTTGCGACATCGCTGTCGATGGCGGTACGCGCAGTTTGCAGCTTTTCGCCGGCTATGGCACGCGCCTTCTCGACCATCGCGGCGCGGGCGGCGACGGCCTGTTGGCGCGTGGCTTCGCGCATCTTCACAATCTCGCCGCGGGCCGTTTCGAAGGCGCCATCGTATTCGCGGGCCTTGGCCTCGGCGGCGGCGATGCTGCGTTTGGCCTCTTCCTCGCGTCCTTCGGTCGAGTCGTGACGCTCCTTCAGCAGCTTTTCGAGCGGCGTGAAGAATACGACACGCAGGAAAGCGTACAAGAAGACCAAAATGACCATGGTCGGCACGGCGCCGAGCACAAGATCAACCAGTTGGCCGAGAATTTTGTCCATGTCGTACGTACGCCCTAGCGTTTACGCGCACGCCTCCGTACGCGGGGCCCCAAGCCCATGCAAGCTTATGATTAATAACACAGGAATGTGATGTTTTACAAGCGAATCGCGACGCGCGCAGCGGGCCGCGCTCGTCGATCGAAGCGTCCATTTTGGACTGGGACGAAAGGGACGGTGCCGCAGCGCGTTTGACAGCAGCGAGCCTCGCTACACTCAGACCATGGAAGTTCATCTCCGGCCGGAAACTGAATCCGGCCTGCGGTAGCCAGCTTCCGAGACCCGTCTACGCCGACGACTTGATGCTGCGAACCGCGTCATCGGCGAGATTGACCAAGAAGCCGGGCCTACTTCGCGGTGTCCGTTCCCTGCGTCATGCTGATGAGGCGCTGTGATTCCGGGGTGGCGAACGGCCCCCAACGAGTCCCGTCGGTGAAAACGACCGCATCGACCGTGATCCGCGGCGTGGTCGACGCACCGGAAGCGTCCTTTGTCACCGCGATATCACGCCAAGTAAACTGTTCACCGGGATCGACATACGGCTTGGCCGCCTTCACTGACTTCACGGTCAGGCGCGCGACGTGACTCGCGACTTTGCCGGTCGCATTCACGAAATCCACGCGCAAGACGCAACCTCGAATCTGTTTGGTTGAGACGTTCTTGGCAGCCATCGCCAAGACGTCCCCACTGTCACCTGGCTTCACACTTTGAGTCACTTCAAGCGGAGCCGGGTCATTCTGCTGGTTGGAGGCGAAAAGGAATGGCGCCACGCACAGCGCGGAAGCCAACACGATCGCTTGGCGACGTTTCATGGTCGGACCCCCTGCGAGCTACAGACGAATCGAGCAGCGCGGGCGTTCGCCTATTTCGCCTTCAAATCCACTTCGTCGAGCGTCGACCCATCAATCGCCGTGACCTTTATGTGGATCGCGGACCCGTGCACTTCAATCTGGATGAAGTTTTCCACGCTGGCGACCTTTTGCGTGATGCCCGCCGGAGGCTTATCCACGTCGTAGAGCGGCGCGCCGCCTCCGCCGCTGGTGAAATAGTGAATCCCCTTCTGCAGATAGTGCTGGTAGTTGTGGTCGTGACCCCAAAACGTCGCCTGCACTTTGTATTTCTCGAAGAGCGGCATCAGCGCCGTGATGTGCGGATTCCCTTCCTGGCGGCGCGCCACCGCGCTCATCGGCGGATGATGACCGCCCACGAATCGCCACGTGGCGTCCTGATGCTCGAGTAAATCTTGCTCCAGCCAGCGGACTTCTTCGTCCCACAACGCGTCGCGCTCCTTGGCCAACGTCGAGAACGCGGGCTTGTCGGTATTCAGAATGCTGAAGTGCATGTTGCCCCAATCGAATGAGTAATAGCCGGACCTCTGTTGGAGCAGCTCGAAATAATACGAGCTATTGCGCTCGTGATTTCCCAGAGCCGGGAAGTAGACGGTCTGGCGCAGCAACTCGCGCTCGATGTCGAAGAAGATCGGCCACAGCGCCGCGTCGTAGCCGTTTTCCACTTGATCGCCGTTGTCGATCACGAAATCCGGCGCGCCCGCCTTCACTAGTTGTTCCATCACCCGGCGGTGCACGTCGTGCCGCGTGCGGGTATCGCCGTAAACAATGAATCGCACGGGAGTATCGGGAGCGTTCGCGGCGGGAGGCGTCTTGAACGATCCCTTCAGCGCGCCGTTCGCCACCGTGTAGTCGTACCGCGAGTTCGGCGCGAGGCCCGTGAGCGTGGTTTTTTCGGTGTGCAGCGCGGGATAAACCTTCGCCGGCGTGGTGCTCCCGGATTGCTGAACAGTGGCTTCGGAATCCTGCACGATCCACGTGATGGTGGCCGTCCCGCGAACCTGCATGGTGACAAAAGGCCCGCCGATAATTTTTTGTGCAGAGGAAACGGTGGGCAGAAAGAGAAGAAAAAGCGCCGCACGCTTGATATGCATACGGGGACGATTCTAACTCAACCGGCAACCAGCACCAGCAACCAGCAACCGATCTTTAATTTCCTTCTACTTTGACCGGCAAGGCCGGCAGCACGGCGACCTTTTCCATTTCCTTCACCAGATCGCCGTCCCACGCGCCGCGTTTCGCGCCTTCCCACAGGACCTCTAGCGCTTCCTGCGCCGGGATCGCGTGATGATACGGCCGCTGCGTCGTCAGCGCGTCGAAAACGTCAGCCACCGCGAGAATCCGCGCGGTCATGGGGATTTTGCCGTTCTTCAGGCCGTCGGGATAGCCCGTGCCATCGAGTCTTTCGTGATGATGGCGGATGATCGGCAGCACATCGCTGAAAGATCTCAGCGGTGTGCAGATTTGCTCGCCGACCACCGGATGCAGGTTCACGGCCACGCGCTCCTCGGTGGTGAGCGGTCCGTTCTTGCAGAGAATCTGCTCCGGCACTGCGACCTTTCCGATGTCGTGCAAGATTCCGCCGCGCCGCAGCGCGATCATTTCGTCTTCGTTCGCGCCGATGCGCTGGCCGATCGCCGTGCAGTATTCGGCCAGCCGCTGGCAGTGTCCTTCGGTGTAAGGATCCTTAGCCTCGATGCTCATCGCCAACGCGCAAACCACGGCCTCGGCTTCTTCCAGGCGATCGACGTATTGTTTGATGCGCATCAGCGAGCGGACGCGCGCGATCAATTCCTCGCGGCGAATCGGCTTGCTGAGGAAATCGTCGGCGCCCGCTTCGATTCCTACGACGCGATCGGCGCTGCCGGAAAGCGCCGTCACTAAGACCACGGGCAATAGTTTGGTATTCGGATCGCTCTTTAAGCTGCGACAAACGTTGAAGCCGGTCTCGCCGGGCATCATCACGTCGAGAATCGCTAGATCCACGGCTTTCGAGCGCGCGGCTTCGAGGGCCGCGTTGCCGTCCGGTGCGGCGATGATCGCGTAGCCTTCCGGCTCCAGCAGATCCTGAAGGAGCATGCGGCTCGCTTCGTCGTCGTCGGCAATCAAAATGGTAGGGATTCGCGGAGAACCCAGACTCAGCGGCGCAAGAGGATCCGTCATGGCTCCCTCCAAAACTAACTCCATCCAGTATCTCAAACGCGCCCTGAAAAACAGATAGTGCATTGGTACCGGCCCTTTCTCCCGTACGGTCCTAGCACCGCGGTGGGTCCTTTCTGCTAGGCTTAGGACGTGCTTCTCAAAAGAGTGTTCATTGGAGTTTTAGCTGCTGTGTCGGCGGTCGCGGCGCTGGCCGCTGCGCAAGACGTCGACGCAAAAATTCTGGCGCCACTGCGCTGGCGCATGATCGGGCCGTTCCGCGCGGGGCGCGTGACGTCGGTGGCCGGGGTCAGCGGTCAACCGAATCTCTACTATTTCGGGACGCCCGGCGGCGGCGTGTGGAAAACCATCGACGGCGGACACACATGGCGGCCGATTTTCGATGGCCAACCGGTGGCCGGCATCGGCGCGATTGCCGTGGCGCCCTCGAGCCCCAATATTATTTATGTCGGCACGGGACATACCGCGTCCGGCGACGGCGTGTATAAATCGCCCGACGGCGGCGCGACCTGGTCGCACGCGGGACTCGAGAAAACGCAATTCATCCAGGCGATCATCGTCGATCCGAAGAATCCGAACGTCGCCGTGGCCGGCGCGAACTCGCTCGGCCAGCAAATTTTGTGGCGGCCGCTGCCGAAGAACGCGTACTCGCTCGATCGCGGCATATTCAAAACCACCGATGGTGGCAAAACGTGGAAGCAAACCTTGATGGTCGCCGATTCCACCGGCGTGGTCGACATGTGCGCCGACCCCAACGATTCGCGCAGACTCTACGCCGTGATGTTTCACCCGGCGACAGGTCACGGCGATGCGGCGGTCGACGCCACGTCCGACATTTTTTTCTCGGCGGATGAAGGATCCACGTGGAAGCCGCTCGTCACGCAAGGATTGCCCGGCACGAAGACCGACGGACGCGGCCGTCTGGGCATCGCCGTGGCGCCGGGACATCGCGGCCGTTTGCTCTACGCGATTTTGAGCCAGGGATTTTTTCGTTCCGACGACGGCGGCGCGACTTGGAGCAAGGCGTCGAAGGATCCTCGCGTGATCGGCAGCGAGTATTTCAGCCGTGTCTTCGTCGATCCACTGAACGCCGACGTGCTGTACGTTTCACAAACGTCGTTTTATCGTTCCACGGACGGCGGAAAAACGTTCGAGGCGTTTGTGGGCGCGCCGAGCGGCGACGATTTTCACGTGCTGTGGATCGATCCGCATAATTCCGAGCGGATGTTGCTGGGTGTCGACCAGGGCGCCATCGTCACGGTGAACGGCGGAAAAACCTGGGGATCGTGGTACAACCAGCCGACCGGCGAGTTCTATCACGTCTCGACGGATTACGGATTTCCCTACAACGTTTACGGAGCACAGCAGGATTCGGGCACCGCGATGGTGGCGAGCCGCAGCGACTACGGCGAAATTACCGATCGCGAGTTCATGTCGATCGGCGGATTCGAGTATTGCTTCATCGCGCCCGATCCGCTGCGAGCGAACCTTATTTATTCCGGCGGCTGGTACAACACGGTGGTGCGATTCGACAAAACCAACGGCCAAGTCGCCACGATTTTCGAGCCGGGCGACCGCTATCGCGCCACGAATATGTCGCCGCTCGAATTCTCACCGCACGATCCGCACGCGTTGCTTCTCGGCACGCAGTTTGTGATGCGTACCACCGACGGCGGACGCCGCTGGGAAGAACTGAGCCCCGATCTCACCGGATTCGTAGAGGGCGATCGCAACGCTAAGCGCGATCCCGATGCGCCGCCGCCTCCCGCCATCAGCGCGATGGCGCTATCGCCCGCGGACGCCAACGTGATTTGGGCGGGCACGTCGAATCAAGTGGTCCAGGTGACGCGCGACGGCGGAAAGTCGTGGAGTAAAGTCTCGCCGCCGGGACTCGCCGATCCGCAGCGGATTCTGGCGATTGAAGCGTCGCGCTTCGACGCGGGGACCGCATACGTGGTCGCCGGATCGCTGCGTGGCGCGATCGCGCCGTACATCGCACGCACGCGCGATTTCGGACACACGTGGCAAACGATGATCGCGGGCATTCCCGCTGATGAGATGCCTGAAGTGGTGCGCGAAGATCGCGTTCACAAAAACTTGCTCTACGCCGGAACCACGCGGCGCGTCTACGTATCGTTCACCGGCGGCGATCGCTGGCAGCCGCTGCAAATGAACATGCCCGTGGTGAGCATCACCGATCTCGCGGTACACGGCAACGACTTGGTGGCGTCGACGTACGGCCGCGCGCTGTGGGTCCTCGACGATCTCGCGCCGATTCGCGATTTGGCCGCCGGAGCCTCGGCCAAGTTGACGAGTGCATACTTGCTCCCGCCCGCAACGACAACGCGTGTCCGCTGGGACAGTTTTCAAGACACGCCGTATCCTCCGGAAACGCCGGCCGGAAAAAACCCACCTGACGGCGCGATCATCGATTACTTCTTGCCGAGCGCGCAAGCGAACGACGTGATCATCACCATCACCGATGAGCGCGGCCGCACCGTCCGCCGCTACTCGAGCTCCGACAAAGCGCCGAACTTGCCGCTGCCGAACGTTCCGAGCTACTGGTTTGGTCCGCCGAACACTCCGGGCCGCGACGCCGGACTACATCGCTTCGTTTGGGACTTGCGTTATCCGCCGCCGCGCGTGTTGCCGTATAGCTATTACGGCAATTTACTGGAGTACACCGAGTACACCTACGCCGATCACGCGATTCCCGGCGACACGCCGCCCGAACAGCCGCTCGGCGCGCTGGTGGTGCCAGGAAATTATTTCGTGGAGCTGTCGGCCGGAGGGCAAACCTTACGCCAGCCGCTCACCGTGATTCCCGATCCTCGCTTGAGCGCCTCCGCCGCCGACTTGCAGGCCCAACTCGACCTAATGCAGCAAATCGCGCGCGGCCTGGACGCGACCTTTGGCGCGTTTCATCAAACATTGCCGCTGCGTGAGGCGTTGGAGGAGCGCAAGAAGGCGAATGTGCCCCCGGACGTGAAGGACATGATCGATGCACTCGAGAAAAAGCTCGACGCCGCGTCGAAAGGCACGAAGACGGCGCCCGGCTTGGGCCCGGTGAATCGCGATTTGGCGCGCATGGCGCTGAATGCGCAAAGTGCCGACGTGCGCCCCGCCGACACCGTCCGCACCGTCGTTGAGGATCGCTGCAAAACGCTCGACGTCGATTTGTCGCTTTGGCGCGACCTGAACGCGCGCGACATTCCCGCGCTGAACGTCAAGCTGCAAGCGGCGAACCTCTCGCCGCTGCCAGTGGTGCAGGTCAGCGCATCGTCCTGTAAATAACAACATGGATTCCGCGCTCTTCGTTCACCGCCTGCACTTCGCGTTTACAATCACGTTTCACTATCTCTTTCCGCAGCTCACCATGGGACTCTCGCTGCTGATCGTGATCTTAAAGACCATGGCGATCCGCACCGGCGACCCGCACTACGACGACGCGGCGCGCTTTTGGACGCGCATCTTCGGAATCAATTTCGCCATGGGCGTGGTCACCGGCATCCCCATGGAATTTCAGTTCGGCACGAACTGGGCGATTTTTTCGCGCTCCGCCGGCGGCGTGATCGGCCAGACGCTGGCGATGGAAGGCGTCTTCTCGTTTTTTCTGGAGTCCACGTTTCTCGGATTGCTGGTGTACGGCGAAAAACGGATGAGCCGCGCGATGCATTGGTTCGCGGCCTTCGCTGTCTTCGCGGGATCGTGGCTGAGCGGCTATTTCATCATCGTCACCGATGCCTGGATGCAGCACCCGGTGGGTTATACGCTGGCGGACGGCCGATTCCAGATCGCTAGTTTCGCGGAAATGCTCTTGAATCCGTGGGCGGCGTGGCAATACGCGCATAACATGACGGCGTCGGTAGTCACGGCCAGCTTCGTTGTGGCTTCCATAGGATCGTTCTATTTGCTGATGGGCGCGTACCGCCGCTTCGGCGAAACGTTCGTACGCCTGGGCGTGATTTGCGGATGCGCCGCGTCGATCATCATGATTTTTCCCACCGGCGACGGTCAGGGGAAAATGATCGCCCTTCATCAGCCGGTCACGCTTTCCGCGATGGAAGGATTGTTCGACACCGCGCAAGGCGCGCCGCTGGCTCTCATCGGGCAGCCTGACGTTGAAAAGCTGCGCCTCGATAATCCCGTTGTCGTGCCGAACATGCTCAGCTTTCTCACGTATCAACGCTGGCACGCCGAGGTGAAAGGCCTGCGCGAATACCCGCGCGATCGCTGGCCCGACAATATTCCGCTGCTCTACTTCAGCTATCACATCATGGTGGGTCTCGGCACCATCTTCGTCGCGGCGATGGGCGCGTCCGCGCTGATGCTGTGGCGCGGCGTGCTGTTCACGCGCCGCTACATGCTGTGGATGCTGATGCTGTTGCTGCCGTTTCCCTACATCGCCACCACCGCTGGATGGATCACCGCGGAAGTGGGCCGCCAGCCGTGGCTCGTCTATGGATTGATGCGCACCGCCGCCGGGGCTTCGCCGCAAGTGTCGGCGGGAAACGCGTGGTTCACGCTGCTCGGATTCATGGGTCTGTACATGGTGTTGGGACTTTTGTTTTTGTTCCTCGTGCAGCGTGAGATCGAGCACGGGCCATCCGCTTCGGGGGCGCACTGATGCCAACGCTTTGGTTTTGGCTCGTCGCCGCGGCGATTGCGATGTACGTGATCTTCGATGGATTCGACATCGGCGTAGGGATTTTACATTTTCTCGCCGCGCGCGACGACGCGGAGCGTGCGCGGCTGCTGCGCGTCATCGGTCCCGTGTGGGACGGCAATGAAGTATGGCTGCTGGCGGGCGGCGGCACGCTGTACTTTGCGTTCCCCGCACTCTACGCCGCGAGTTTCAGCGGATTCTATCTGCCCCTGATGATCGTATTGTGGCTGCTGATCCTGCGCGGCATCTCGATTGAATTTCGAAATCACATTGAAAGCCACTTGTGGATTCCTTTCTGGGACGCGATCTTCTGCGGATCGAGCGCGCTGCTGGCGGTGTTCTTCGGCGCGGCGCTCGGTAACGTGGTGCGCGGCGTGCCGCTCGACGAAAGCGGATTGTTCTTTCTTCCGTTGTGGGTGAATTTTCTTGCGCCGTCGCCGGGCAATGGACTTGGCGTTACGGGCATTCTCGATTGGTACACGATTTCGGTCGGCGTCGCGGCGCTGGCGACGCTCGGGATGCACGGCGCGCTCTGGGTGATGCTGAAGACCAACGGAGAATTGCACGACCGTGCAAGAGTTTGGCGAAATCGTTTCTGGATCGCCGCGGGCGTCTTCACGGTGCTGATTACCTTAGAGAGTTTTTCCGTTCAGCCGCATTTGGCCGGGAGTTTTCGCGCCGCACCGTGGGGATTCTTCTTCCCGGCTCTGGCCATCACCGGATTCTTCGGTGCGCGATTCACTCGCGGTCTCGCGGCGTTCCTGGCGTCGTGCGTCTACATCGCAGGAATGTTGTGCAGCGCGGCGTTCGGGTTGTTTCCACTTGTGCTGCCGTCCAACGGCGAGCCGCACACGTCGCTGACGATCCAGAATTCCTCGGCCGCCGCGCATGGACTCTCCGCGGGACTCGTCTGGTGGATCCCCGGCATGCTGCTGGTGACCGCATATTTTGTTTTCACTTATCGCCGGCTGGCGGGGACCGTCGAGTAAAGCGCGTTATAATGCGGGCCCATGAAATTCCGCACTGCGGTCATTCTTCTCGCCACGGTTTTTTGTTTCGCGCAAGCACCCGGCCGCGGAGGCCAAGCCGCGCCCGCTGAGCCCGGGGCTCCTGCGGCCACTCCCGCGCCGCAAGTCGGCGCAGGCGTCGGCGGTGGTCAACCGGATTTCAACAACGACGCGCTTTCGCGCCGGCTCGACGATCTCACGTGGTATTTCACCATGGGTGACATCGCCGATATCGACAACGTCGAAATTCCCGGCTTGCCGCCGCGCGTGATTCCCAACCCCACAGGACAAGGCGCGGGCAATCCCGTGGTGTTTCATTGCTACACGTTCATTCCGAAAAAACTCGACCGCACCAAGAAGCATCCGCTGATGGTCTTCGTGCACGGCGGCGTCCACAGCAACTTTACCCGCGATACGTCGCCGCATTTGATCCGCGAACTGGTTGAATTGGGATACACGATCATCGCGCCCGACTATCGCGGGTCGACGGGATATGGAGGCGAATTTTGGCGCGATATCGACTACGGCGGACGGGAGAACGATGACGTAATGGCCGCGCGCGACTGGGCCGTGGAGAATTTCGATTTCGTCGACCCCAAGCGCGTCGGCATCATGGGATGGAGCCACGGCGGCATGATCACGCTGATGACGATTTTCGATCACGCCGAAGGTTTCGCGGTCGCGTACGCCGGCGTGCCGGTGAGCGATCTCGTGGCGCGCATGGGATACAAGGGTCCCGGTTACCAGCAGCTTTACTCCGCGCCGTATCACTTGGGAAAAACCGCCGAGCAGAACGTGAATGAATATCGCAAGCGGTCCCCGGTGTGGAACGCGCAAAAACTGAACACGCCCCTGCTCGTGCACACCAACACCGCCGACGAGGATGTGAACGTTCTCGAAGTGGAAGAGTTGATCCGCGCCTTCAAGGCGGAAGGCAAGAAATTCGAATACAAGATTTACGACAAAGCGCCTGGTGGGCATCACTTCAATCGTCTCGACACGAAACTGGCGCGCGATTCACGCAGGGAAGTGTATGAATTCCTCGGGCGGTATCTAAAACCCTGACGGTTTTTTCAACGCAGAGACGCAGAGGGCGCAGAGGATGAATCAATCAGGTTTTCTCTGCGCCCTCTGCGTCTCTGCGTTGAAAGAACCCTTAGTGTATTCTTGAGAAGCGATGGCGCAGGCTCTCCTTTGGATTTTCTGGCTCTCCGCGGGACTGGTGATCTACACCTACGCGATCTATCCGCTGCTACTGGTCGCGATGGCGGGGATTCGTCAAGTCCTCGATGATTTGCGCTACGCGGCGGGCCGGCGCGACCGGCGTAAGCCGATGCTCGATATCGCGCGCGCTTTCGACTATCCGCGCGTCAGTTTGGTTTTCGCCGCCTACAACGAAGAATCCGTGATCGAAGAGAAGATGGCCAACTGCCGCGCCATCGACTATCCAATCGACCGCCTGGAGATTCTCGTCGGTTGCGACGGATGCAGCGATCGCACGGCGCAATTGGCGCGCGCGGCTGCCGTTCCTCAAGCAACCGTTTTTGACACGGGCGATTTCGCGCAGCGCAGCGGCAAGCCGGCCGTGCTGAATCGTTTGGTCGCGCTGGCCACCGGCGATCTGGTGGTTTTTTCCGACGCCAACACCATGCTGCAATCGACAGCGGTCGCGAGGCTGGCGCGACACTTCGCCGATCAGCGCACCGGATGCGTGTGCGGCGAACTTCGCGTGCTGCCGCGCGAAGGTGGACCGTCGACGGAAGGCGCCTACTGGCGCTACGAACTGTTTCTGAAGTTTTTGGAGAGCCGCTTGGGAATGCTGCTCGGTGCCAATGGCGGAGTCTTCGCCGCGCGCCGCGACCTATATCAACCGCTGCCGAAGCAAGCGATCATCGACGATTTCTTGATCGCCATGCGAATTCGGGACGGCGGTTACGACGTGATTTATGATCCCGAGGCCGCCGCATTTGAGGAAGCCGCCGCCGGTGTTCGCGACGAGTTCAAGCGGCGCATTCGCATCGGCGCGGGAAATTTTCATGCCCTTCGTTTCACCGCGCGATTGCTCAGCCCCCTGGCCGGCGGAATTTGCTTCAGCTACTGGTCGCATAAAGTTCTTCGTTGGCTTGTGCCGTTCGCGCTGCCGCTGGCGTTTGTGGGCGCCTCGGGTCTCGCCGCGAACGGCCGTTTTTCCGATGTTGAGCGAGGCTTTTACGGTGCGTGCGCGGTGCTGGGACTCATGATGACGGCGCTTGCGGCCGTCGGCTATCGCATGGAATTGCGCAACGTTCACCGCAGTTTGTTTAGCGTGCCATACTATTTCTTGTCGATGAATCTGGCGTTGCTGCTTGGTTTTTTCAGATTCGTGACCGGCGAACAGACCACGGTGTGGCAGCGCACCGCGCGCCCGAAGCAAGACTCCTGATCGCATCGACATGACCGGCGAATCCATCATCTATTTCAACAAAGAATGGGGTGAAAACACCACTTCCGCCGATCACGTCTTCGAACAGCTTTGTCGCCACAACAAAGTGATGTGGGTGAATTCCATCGCCATGCGCAATCCGAATCTCGGATCGGCGCACGATTGGGGACGCATCTACAAAAAGGTTCGCAAACTTCTCGGCGGATTGCGGCAAATGGGACCGAACGCGTGGCTCTATCAACCGTTTTTCATTCCGCTGCCGTTTTCGAAGCGTGCGCAAACGCTGAATCGCCGCCTGTTGCGCTGGTCGCTGCGGCGGCAGGCGAGAAAACTCGGCATGAAGAATCCGCAACTATGGACGTTTCTTCCGAGCGCCGTCTACATGATCGGCGAATTGGATGAATCGGTGGTGGTCTACTACTGTATCGACGCGTGGACGAAGTTCGTGCACCTCGACGGCGGCAGCATCGCGCCGCTGGAAGATGAGTTGATCCGCAAAGCCGACGTATGCTTCGCCTCGGCGGAAAGCATTCTTGAAAGTCTGAAAGCGCGCAACCCCAACACGTATTTGTCGCGCCACGGCGTGGACTTCGAGGTATTCGCGCGCGCCTCCGATCCCGCGACCGTTGTGCCCGACGACATCGCGCGCTTGCCCAAGCCGGTGATCGGTTTTTTCGGCGGCCTTCGCGAACACATCGACTTTGATTTGCTCGTGGCGATCGCGCGCCGTCATCCCGAATGGTCGCTCGTGTTGTTGGGATTAGTGCAGGTGAACGTTGACATGTTGCGCGCCCTGCCCAACGTGCACATTTTGGGATCGCGCAAGTATCAGGAACTTCCGGCGTACTGCAAAGGTTTCGACGCGAGTATTATTCCGTACTTGCGCAACGAATTTACCGAGCACGTGAATCCCATCAAGCTGCGGCAATACTTGTGCGCGGGATTGCCGACCATCGCCACCGCGATTCCGGAGACGTTAGAATACGCGCACGTGGCATCGGTGTGCGAGACGCACGACGAATTTATCGCCGCCATCGAACATGAACTAGCAGCGGATTCGCCGGAGCGTCGTGCGGCGCGTCGCGAGACCATGCGTAGCGAGTCGTGGGAAGGAAAAGTCGCCGTTGTTTGCGAGCGAGTTATGGCGGCGAAGGAGGAGCGGCAAATCAAAAATCAAAAATCAAAAATCAAAAGTGAGAAATAGCGCGCTGGGGTCTCGCGCGAAGGTTCGGTTGCTCGGGCCTCGTCCGTTCCTCCATTTTTGATTTTTGCCTTTTGATTTTTGATTGTTGATTTATGTTCTTCTCAAACTGGTTCGGTCCTTCCCTAACCCGCCTCCCACCCGGCAATCGTGTAGCCTTGACCTTCGATGACGGCCCCAGCGAAACCACCCCGTACGTTTTGGATTTGCTCGCCGAGTACAACGCACGCGCGACATTTTTTCTCGTCGGCATGAACTGCCATCGCCTTCCAGACGTCGCGCGGCGAGTGATCGCGGAAGGTCACGAGATCGGCAATCACACGTGGTCCCACGCGAATTTCTATCGTTGCGCGCCATGGCAAGTGCGCGCGGAAATCGAGCGCGGCCAGCAGGCGATCGAAGACACGCTGGGGCGGCGCCCGCAGTGGTTCCGCCCGCCGTTCGGTGTGCGCTGGTTCGGCATGTTTCCGGCGCTCGATCGTTTGGGAATGCGCTGCGCGTTATGGTCGCTCGACACCTGCGACTGGCGCGATCCCGCCGACGCGATTGTCGAGCGCGGGGCAGGCGCGCAAGCCGGCGACGTGCTTCTCCTTCACGACGGTTTTCGCACGCACGTAGGAAACAATCGCAAGGAAACGGTGGCGGCGCTGGGACGCTTGCTCGCGCAATTCCGCGATCGTGGGTTGGAAATGGTGACGCTAGCGCCCGCGGCGCCGGCCAAGTAAGGAAGCTACTGCTTGCGCTCCATCAGCACTTTCAAAGAGGCATTCTTCAGTGAACTGTTTCCCTCGACCTTGGCGACCTTTCGCAGACTCGCCGTGCTCAAGTGACGCAGCAGTGAAAGCGCGGTGCCGCCGGGCGTCTTTGGATTGATGGCGATCGATACTTTCAGTTCCTCGCTGAGCGCCCATGTGGGATTGGTGCGTAGCATGCGGACAAGTTGATCGGCCACCAGCGCGTCGATGCTCGGCATCTTGGAAATCGCGATGATTTCCGGCAGCGTGATCAGCGGATTCTTCACGAGATAGAGCAGAAGCATCGGCGTGGGCTGCTGCGCGATGATGGTGCGTCCGCTTTGCCCCGCGCGCGTGGCGTAGATGACGCGTTGCGCGAAGGTCATTTTGCGAATGCGCGCGTGTTCGTCGAGACGGTCCGCGGTATCGAATTTGAATTCCGCTTCCGACGCCGGCGGGACTTCGCGCAATGCGGTTTCCAACTCCGGCAGCAGTTCGCGCGGACTGCCGGGAATCGCCACGCGCAGTTGCAGTGCAACATCTTTGGCGACAATTTGCTGGGCGGTCGGGTCGAGGCGCGCGACTTGAATGTCGATGGGGCGCGGGCGGTCGGGCAGCTTGAATTGAAACGATCCGCGAAACGGGAGCGGCAGCGTGTCCTTGCGATCGGTGAGCAGCCGCCCGGATTCGAGCAGATCGTAAACATAGCTCGCTTCCTCGGCCTCGGTGGCCAGTTGCACTGCCACGCATCCTTCGCTCTTATCCAGCGAAACGCGCATCGCGCGAGTGTAGCACGGCGCGTCTATGTTAGACTAAAGTTCTCCGCACGTCGCGACCGCGAAATCCCAAGTTCGGAGAGGTGTCCGAGTGGTTTAAGGAGCACGCTTGGAAAGCGTGTGTAGGGGAAACTCTACCGTGGGTTCGAATCCCACCCTCTCCGCCAGAATAGACTATTTATAATCAGTAGTTTATAAAATTATCCTTGCACATGTACCAAGATTTGTACCATCATTCCGTAGGGCGAGGTTTTTGATGCTTACACTTTATCGCCGCCATCGGAAGGAATGCCCATACAGCGATGACCGCTATCACCGCCGCTGTACGTGTACGGTTTGGGCGCAGGGCACCATTGAAGGAACGCCGATCCGTGAGTCTCTGAAGACCCGTTCATGGGAACGGGCTGAGCAGATCAAGCGCGACAGGGAAGCGGGCCGGAGCGCCAAGCCAGAAACGCCGGCCGCAATGACCATCGAAGCGGCCATCAAGCTCTTCATCGAAGACTGCGAATCGCGGAACCTCACCGACAGCCCGCTGAAGAAGCACAAACGCCTTACGCGACGGTTCGGTGATTTCCTAATGCCGCTCGGCATCGAATTCTTTCCAGGAGTGACGACCGACATCATTCGGCGCTTCCGTTCGACCTGGAAGCTGTCGCCGCGGACTGCGGCCAAGGAATTGGAACGGCTCCGTTCTTTTTTCCGCTTCTGTGTCGAAGCCGGATGGATCTCAATCAATCCCGCGAAGGCCGTGAAATCGCCGAAGTCGAAAGAGCTGCCCCGCCTGCCGTTCAGCGACGACGAAGTGGCGAAGATACTTTCGAAAACGGAAAACGACCGGGAGCTTGCCTTCGTGAGAATCCTCCGACACACGGGACTCCGAATCGGCGACGCATCACTGCTTCAGAAATCGGCTATCTCTGAGAATCGTGTCTACCTCTACACGACGAAGGGCGGCACGCCCGTCCATATCGTTCTACCGCCCGATCTCGTCTCGCTTCTTAATTCGCTTCCCGCTCCAGGCGGATATTTTTTTCTCTTCGGCGAATCGACAAAGATGCACACGACGGCCGACCTCTGGCGTCGCCGCATCAAACGGATGTGCAAGGATGCGAAGGTCACACCGGATCATCCCCATCGTTTCCGGCACACACTGGCAGCCGATCTCCTCACAAAGGGTGCGAGCGTCGAAGATGTTGCCGCAATCCTTGGCAACAGCCCTGCTGTCGTGATGAAGCACTATTCCCAGTTCTGCCGTAGGAGGCAGGACCGTCTGGATGACCTCATATCAAAGACCTGGAAGAAGACTCTCGTAAGGGTCAAGTAGCCCCTCAGACTTAAGGAATGTTCTTCGTCTCTGAGAGGGTCCCAGGCGGCGCTCAGGGCCCTTCGTGGCTCCTGCGGCGGCGATCCGGCATTGTCCCAAATGAAATGAACTTAATACCCGACGCTTTCTGTCGGTAATCCTCACTACATACAGTTTTTTCACTGTAGGCAATTCACGTTATCGGAAGGATAAGAGGGGATTGGAAGCGTTCACCATAAAGTTATGATCTATGCCATGTTCCTATTGACATCCGCTCGGAAAATACGGTATATGTGTCCTCCGATTCCGAATACTCCGATTGGAGACGTACATTATGAAGCCCAATTGCAGAGTCGCCAAACCATCGCTCAGGACGAGTGGATGGAAAAAATCCTTCGGGGGTCTCTCTATAGCGCCGCTGCTGCTGTCACTACTGGTTGGCATCGTTTGTCTCAGTGTCACGGTGCGTGCAGACGTTCTCGATACCCTGAAGAGTTACGCTAAAGACCCGGCAAAAGGCTTCCTCGACGATGCCGAGACGAAGGCGAAGAACGTGATTGCCCGGGGCCAGGATGCTGCTGACGGTGCAATAACGCACGCTGGACAGGTGATCGACGTCGCCGCTCGTGACGCCATCATTGGTCTAGGCGCGCATATAAACAAGGCCATTGGAGATCTCGACCTCGGCGAGCAGAACGTGCTTGCATCGATTCTCGATTTAGAGACGAAAGCCGACCACATCCTAGCTGGTGTATACGATCTGCGAGACACTACCGCCGTTGACCTCACTAACATCCTAAGAGGTGTGGTTTTTGTGCATGCGCCGGACTTCCTGGTTCAGGCAATTAAGGGCACCGCTCTCTTGCCTCAGAAGGACGATTATCACATCACGGTTACGGCAGTTGGTTTCGGCCAAACGAGCGACTCGATGGCTGAGATAACCGCTTCACTGAACGGAAACCCGATTAAGTTAGGTGAAGTCGATCAGGTCAGCGAGGCAGGCAACGCAATTCTGTCCATTCCCAATGGAACGATTCTGCGGTTATTCGCCCCAGACTCATTGAAGTTTGCGGATCTCGCATTGAATGTCAACATAAAGCGTAAACACTGGTACTGGTTCGGTTGGAAGAGCCACCACTATCAAGTTCCTATTCGTCTCATGCTCTATCCAACCCACGTCGCTACTGTGACCGTCCATTTTACGGCACCATCATTTGGGTGGGTCTCCACAGGCGATGTATTTTCTGCAACAAAACAGACAGAGGAAAAGGATGGATGCAAGTTCTGCGATGTGTCTTGCACTTCGAAACCGACCTTTGACGTTACTGTGCCAGGAAATCACACGCCCACCGCGGTTGGAGATGAGCGCATTACTAAGGCCGGAGTGGAGTGCATTGCGGGAGGTAGTATTTGTGCTTTCAACGTTCGATCGGGTACGGATATTTCCGCGAACGGAACCCGTGCTTCTGGCCACGTCGAAACCTGTAGTCATCCGACGGTATGGCGACTGCGTGCCAGTGTCGAGAGGTGGCAGCAGACCGGTGACCCAACAAACGATCAAAAAATTGAGGTCCTCGTCGATAGACCACAGGTGATTCCTCTGCCTGACGGCGTTTCATCGGTCACCATTGACGTGGTATCGTCAACCAAGCAGAATTATACGTTTGTGATTCCGAGTTCTGACCCGCACGGCATCCTCAACGCGACAATGCCTCCCGGAAGCCATAGCCTGATCATATCTGCATTGCCCATTCAGCCTATCTACTAGAATCTAGTGGCGACTTTGACGTACACCTCTGCGATAGCTTTCGTGCATCGCTCGTTCCAGAGGTGTGCGAGCATTGCTCGGCACACGGAAGCCCAGGCTTCTGATCCTCGGCAAAAAATCACCGCAGCCTCCAACGGACTTACACTTGCCGGGACTCCTTCCAACTCTGGAAGCTCGTTCGCGAACGCGAACGACCTCTCACGAGCGCGTTTCTCGGCCATCACCCCGTCCTCCTACTGATTTGATTCGAAGCACTTCGATCCCTTCACGTTGTTTCTCCTTTTCGCTCCCGAAGTCCCTCGGTCACTGCTTCGCTTGACGGCAACGACGGCCTAGCCGCGCCCGGCGCTCACCTACGTTCTGCTTTGTCGGTTCCCCCAAACGAGATTCCGCCCTGCGGGTTTTGCTCGCCATTCAGCTCGCCGGAATCTCGCCCGGTCCCCCCAACAATGCACTTCGGCTCGCTTGGGAGCGGCTCCGCTTGCTTTTCGTGCCCCGAGGGACTTCGGGAGCGAAAAGGAGAAACAACCATGTTGTCAATCAATCGAGAACCACAACCTGAACGGACAGCACCATTCAAGGCCGTCACTCAGTTCCTTACCGTTGCGCAGGTGGCACGCCGTTGGAGCGTCAGCGAGGATCTCGTTCGCCGCCGCTACCGCAATAACAAGCACGTCCTGAAACTGGGCGCGGTCAAGCCGCGAACCCGCGGATGGGTCATGCTTCGCATCCCCGAATGGCTCGTTCTGGAAGACGAGGAAAAATTGAAGACTCGTATCCCGTGATTCCCTTGGCGGGAGCTTAACGGCTCCCGCCGTTCTTCCCTAGTAGAGGAGGGGAACGGTCGCACCAACCAGAAATACGGGTTTCAGAATAGAAATCTAGTGAGTGAAAAACCTTGTCAGCCAGCAGCGAAGGTGGGTTACAGTGGCAGATAACTCAAAGAGAGGGCATCGTAAATGTACCGCGCGGTGACGAGGAAGAGAGGTTGAGAGACGGGAGGTAGAGACCTATGGCATGGTGGAATGATGAGCCGTCGAAAGAGGAGCTGGCTCGTCGGCGCGAGACGGAAGAGCTTATGGAGCAAGTGCGCGCCTGCTTCCCAGGCGCTGTGCGTGAAGTACGTGACTTGCGGCGGGGAGAAGAGTCAACGTTCTACGAGCAGTATGAACATGCATCGCCGAGACAGCAGCGGTTGGAACTCAAAAGGCTGCAACGCGAACAAAGGCGGCGGCAAACACCCAGCGACGGCGACTTCGCTAGAGACATCCTAACGACGGGCCTTCAGATTTTCACGGAGATGCATGCTTATCAGGATGGTGACGATGACCCGCCATCAATGAAGAGGCTCTTAACACGACTGACCGACGAGCAACTGCAAGAAAGAATCGATTTCCTCGAAGAACAGTTGCAGGCGCCGCCGCAGCCGCAACCAGAAATACAGACGCCACGATTAAATAGCCCACGCCGCAGCACGCCGGAAGAATTGATCGCCCGAGACGATGACCTCGATGAAAGGGAGGCGCGGGCAATAGCTGCTTGCAACGGAAATGAGGAAAAGATCGCCCGCGTAAGGCGCATCTTCTATGACGAGAGAATGCGCGTCATGGACGAATCATAAAAAAACCGCCTTCCCAAAGGGCAGGCGGCGATAGACGGGGCCGTGTGCGCTTCTTCCTACGCACTGGGCGGCTGTAAAGCGAATTCAAGCATGAGAGACTCAACACGAGCGACGGCTTCAGCGGCGGTCATCCGATGCTCGGAGATGCCGATTCGCGTTAGCCGGTCCTCGAGGATACCGAGAGCATGTTCACGAACTCGGGCGAGATATGCATCCTCGCTGGCTTGCGTGAGCCTTTTGTGCATGGTTTTCTTCATCGACTCAGCGATTTTCACGAATCTCTCCGAGCCGAGGCGCCGAAATTCTTCCACAACGTTGTCAAAGAGTTCATCGGCAAGACGGATTCTCTCAAGGTGCATTTCCCGGATGTGCATCGGCAGCGTAACAAATGCTCGGATGTCCGGATCGATTGACCGGTTCATAGGCTTTTTCTCCCCTAGCAGTTTGGAGAAGTCCGACGTACCGTCCGGCTCCTCCGCCTGCCCGGGAGAATGATGCTCGCTGATGATCTTTCGGTACTATAGCGCCTAAGTGCTGTTTTGTCAATAGCTTACATGGGTCCGATTTTTATAGGCAATGACGAGCACGGAATGCCGATCGAGCTTGGTGATCGTGAACTGCAAACCCATGTGCATGGCATTGGTGCATCGCGCACTGGGAAGTCAAAGCTGATCGAATGGATCGCACGGGCCATGGTCAAAAGCCGGCAGGGATTCTGTCTCATCGATCCGCACGGATTTTTGTACGACGATTTGGTACGGTGGCTTGCCTACGCGCAGCCCGAACGGGAGATCATCCTCTTCGAGCCAGCCTCGGCCGACCGCATCGTTGGATTCAATCCGTTTCAAGAACGGGGCAGCGGAGACCTCAGCACCCTTGTCGATCGCAGAGTGCAAGCGACAGTAAAAGCGTGGGGCGCGACGAACACAGATCAGACACCGCGGCTCGAACGCTGGTTGCGTTGCCTGTACTGGGCGCTCATGGAGCAAGGTTACTCTCTTGATGCGGCGCGGTACTTCCTCAGTTGGCGCGAAAAAGAAATCCGGCAACATCTCGTCCGTTCCATCCAATCGGATGCTGTGCGCGGCGAATGGGAAGAACTTGGGTCTATAAAGAACGTCCAGGACTTCTGGTCTCAGATCGAGAGCACGAAGAACCGTCTCCTTTTCCGTTTCCTCGAACCGCTCCAAGTACGACGCGTGATGGGCCTCAACCGCAACAACATCGACCTGGTGGACGTAATGGAGAACGGGAAAATTCTCCTCGTGAACCTCCAGCCAAAAGATGACCGTCTCAGCGAAGAAAACGCGCGTCTGATCGGTACACTGCTCCTCAGCCAGATTTGGGAGACCGCCCAGAAACGCCAGCAAGGTCCCGGTGGTCGCGCGCCCTCGGCATTTCCGGTCATCATTGATGAGTTCCAACGTTTCCTAACGCCGGACGTACCCGAGATGCTGGACGAGGCTGCGAAGTACGGAATCCATCTGTTTCTGTTCCATCAACACCTTTCACAACTCAAGAAACTCGACGAACAGGCATACGGCGCCGTGATGACGAACGCACGTATCAAGGCGGTGTTCGGCGGTCTCTCCCGCGAAGATGCTCGCACCATGGCCGAAGAGATGTTTCCAGGCCAGGTCGATCTCAAGCGCACGAAGTTCGTGATTGAGCAGACGAAATTTTGGCCAGTGTACGCGCGTGATACGGTCTACACGCGCGGCTCAAGTCAAGGTATGGGAACCACAAGCTCAAGTGGCAGAACGGATAGTCTCGCATGGAATCCCGACCTGGGAACCTGGGTACCTTCGACTGGGGAAAGCTCGTTACAGGGCAACTCTGAAGCGGGGCAAGAACAGGAAGGGGAGGCCAACATTCCGATTGTGCTGCACAAACCCTTCAAGGAAGTCTCATCCATAACGTCGTACTCGCTCGATGAGATGCTCTGGGAGCTTTCAGACCGGCTAATGGAACAATACCAACGACATTACATGATCAGAATCCCTGGCCGGCCCACACGGGCTGCTGTAACGCCCTTCGTAGTATCGCGGGCCGTTGAGCCTAAGGTTCTCGCGGCATACAAGGATCACATGTCTGAGCAGTTTTTACACGCGAACGAGGTGGACGCGGCGCTGCGAGAAGTTCACAACCAGCTCGCGATCGCGACGACGGGGCAGCCCCTTCCGAGCCACCGTAAGGAGATGGTAGAATTTTCGGAACCGCCTCCCGACTTCCGGGAAAAATAGTTTTCTTAACTCACCATGCCGGCGACAACTGGATTTCAACTTGTCGAAAGCGACCTTGCGCTGTTGCAGCACGTCCACGAATTGCGTCTCGCCACGATTGAGCACCTAGCCGCGCTCTCTGGCAGGTCGTACAAGCAAACGCAGAAGCGACTCGCAAAGCTCGAAGAGCGGCGGTACCTGGCGTGCCTTGCCCGACGGCCGCAAAAGCATGTCTACGCGATCGGAAGTGCGGGAATTCCCGTGCTCATCGAGCACGGCTATGCGCCGCAGGAGATCGCCGGCCAGCGGCTCCGGCAGACGGAACTAAAGGAACTAGGAATCCGGCATGCGGTTTTCGTCGCGGACATCCACGTGAAAGTCTTGCAACTCACGAATACGCAAGCGTATACGCTTCCCAGATGGACCGAAGGTCCGTCGCTCTGGGATCGCGTAACGAGCAGTAGCAATGTGATTATCCCGATCCGTCCGGACGCGCTCTTTACGATCGCATCACCGACAGGGGAGAGGGCACATTTTTTCCTCGAAGCAGACCGCGGCACGATGGCACACAGCCGGATGCGGGAGAAGATCACCGGATACGCTGCGTACTTCCATCAACGACTACACTCGAAAAAGTACGAGGGGATGAAAGTTTTCCGCGTCGTGACGATCACGGAAACACTTGGCCGAGCGGAAGGACTCCGATCCGAGTTTCGTTCGATGATGCCGGCGCTCGGATCACTCCTCGCGAATCGAAATCGGATTCTTTGACCAGGACCTCTCTATTTCTTTCGTGAAACTCGTGAGTTCCGTTTGTGGTTCGGTATCGCCCAACGTGTCGAGAGCCGTCGAGGCGAGATCACGCGCAACGTCTCTCTCGTACCGTGAAGTTTGCGTGTGATTGGACGGGCAGCTCCCCTGCGGGGGAGATTCGCCCTGCGTTTTGACACCGGCTGCTAGGGACAGAACAGTCCCAAAAGGCGCGGCATAGGAAAAGGCCCCGCAAAGCCAAAAGGCGATGCGGGGCTTTCCTGTTTCTACTCAACCTCCTCTCCGTCTTCGTCTACCTCCACTATCTTGACCACCTTGTCGATCGGGCCTTCGTGCCAATCAACACTTGGAGAGTAGAGCGCTTCATGCTGGGCTTCTTTCTATCTCGTTGACATATACACGGTATCGTTTCAAGCGGTTGGTTGCTTGGTTTCCCCCTTTAACTTCTTCCATTCTTCGGCAAGGGCATCGAGATGCAGATTGATCCTGATATTCCGCGCACGGCTCAGATTTTTCCTGTCGCTCTGCTCTTCGTGCAGACGACATTGGAGAACTTCGATTTCCTCAATGCGCTTACGGATCTGTTTTTCTGTCATCGGGGCGGGTTGATGTGGTTAGTTTCGACCTTTGCGCCCGTGTTCGCTTCACGGCGGCTTCGTCTACGGGGAGGGTTCCCAGCGCCGTCAAGGTGGATCGACAAAAAAATGCCGCTCGCGCTCTCTTGGGCGCGGCGGCGAAGAGTCGAAGTACCTTGACGGCGCAGGGACGGGTTCCCCGTAAACTTGCCGATCCGTGAAGCGAACACGGGCGCAAGACGCCACGAAGAACAGAATCGAACAGTCATCATCTTCCTTTCGAGATCGTGACACCTCCCGAAGGGTGGGCGGGGAACGTAGCTCCTCCCCTTGCCCAAAAAGGAAATCCGAGAAGGGGCGGGCACTTTGCCCGCCCCTCAGTCACGGCTACTGCCGCAACCGCTCGCGCGCCGGCGCACGGAATTGTCTCGGATGTTCGCGTCGTTCTCCCGCATCGCGCGGGGCAGGCGACTGGCCACTAGCCTTCAAACCGTTGCGATACGATTCGAGCACGCGCTCGCGAATGGCGCGCTTCGTTTCCGCGTAACCGATTTTCTCATCTGTGAGGTCGCGGAAGAGCGTGTCGAGCCAGCGGTCTACGTCTTGGAGGTATCCCATAATAAATTTGTTTTTTTTGTTTGTCGACCTTTCCGCCGTTTCATTTCACGGCGCTTTTTTTCGCCGCGCAGAGCCGGAAGGCGGGTTACTGCTTCTGAGTAACCCACCGATGGCCTGCGCGTTCCTCTGTGCCGTGAAATGAAACGCAGGGAAGGTCTCGGAAGGGCAAGGGGAGATCCAAAGGGGGAGGTGGGCAAGTGAATCCGACGCAGAATCGACTTCCGGTTATATAATCCGATGTCTTACTACAATGACGACCAGCGAACTGGCTAGCGCCGTTATACTCGTTGCCCTCGCCGACGTGCGGAAAGGCTCTGTCGCCAGTCTGAATGGCATCGAGCCTAGGGTTATGCTTCGGGAAGTCATTTATCTTAGGCTGTTCGCCACAATTGAAGTCATTGACAGGGCCATCCGTCCGGAGCAGGTCTCGGTCGTACGAAATGCGATGGCTTTGATGATTGATGATTTGTTCCGTTCTATGGCCGCGGATCAACTGGTAGATGGTTTTGAAACAGCGAAACAGGAATTCATAGCCCGATCCGAGTTGTACGCCCGAGCCATCGCTGCTGATGATACCGGGTTAAGAGCCGGCCACGCATTCGCGGCCCTTGTCCATGGACGAAATCCCGGAGGCCAGGGTCCAAAAGAGCGATGGGAGCTCTTGCAAGAATGCGGTCCTGAAGCTTCGCGACTCGGCTACAGTGAGTACTACAGTACATTCATGGGCCTCTACTCTTGGCTAAAGGAAATCAGGAAGCAGGGCCAACGGGAAATCAAAGACTTTTAAACACTCCAGTTCTCCGACAAACCAGAACGCCGTAGAAGTGAGATTGCAAGTAGGCAAGAAAAGGAGGGTCCTAGAATATTATCTGATCGCGGATCGTTGGTTGTGGGGCATCCTAGCGCGAAAGTTTTTTACCTGCGGGAGGGTGTCACCGAAAAAATCTCGCCGCAACGCTTCCTCGACCGCAGCGCGCGGCTTCGCGTAGCGGCTGCGACTGACGCCGATCACAGAGTGCTGCCATGCGTGTTTCGGATGTCGGGTAAACGGAGGATGCGCTTTGACTCGGTGGAACGCCGGAGCGCCAGGGGCGCCGAGGAGGGTCCGAACGTACATCGTGTAGTTAGGAAGTTCCTGGAGGTACGCGGCGGGTATCGTCATTCCGAATTCGGCGCTCAGACGCGTCGCGTCGCTGCCGCTGACCCGAAAGGCGACGACGGTTGCACAATTCGTGAAGACCGCTGCGGCCGCTTCGCGCGGCAACGACTCGATTCCCTGCGTAGCGAGTACCAGCACGAGGCCGAACTTTCGACTCTCCGCAAGGATGGATTCAAAGTCGCCGATGAAACTCTGCGCTTCCTCGCAATAGAGCACGTGGGGAACGCGGGAAGCCTCCGGGATGTCCTGCCGAGAAAGCGCCGCGAGTTTCTCTTTCAAAAGAATCAGCGACCCGAGAAGACGGGAGTTGTCATCGCCAATGGAACCTTTCGCGAGGTCACAGAAAAATATCTTGCGGCCGTCCATCATCCAGCGGAAGTTGAAACTCGAACGCGTCTGACCGATAATCGCCCGCATAAGGGGATCGGTCAGGAAAGCGCGACACTTGTTGAGCACTGGTGAGATTGCTTCTTCGCGAAACGAACTAGTCCAGCGGTCGAACGTGTTCGAGAAAAAATCGAGAACGGCAGGATTCGAGACGTGCTGGAGCAAGACGGCTCGATACGCCTCGTCGGTGAGAAGTCGGGGAAGCGCGAGAAGCGATATGGGAATCGGTTGCTCGATGAGTACGTAGAGCGCGTTTCGCAAAATGTCCTCGAGTCGCGGCCCCCACGAGTCTGCCCAGAGTGTGTGAAAGATGCTGACGACGTGGGAAACGACGAGACCGCGTTGCTCGACGCGCGGACAGTCGAGCACGTTAAGGGCGAGTGCGTGGTTATAGTCTTTCGGGTCGAAAAAAATCACATCGTTTTTTCTCGAACGCGGGACGTGATTGGCTAGGAGTTCTTCACACAGCCCTCCGTGTGGATCCACAACAGTGACACCTGTTCCTACATCGAGGTCGGTCGCCGCCATGTTTGTGAGCAATGTGCTCTTGCCGGTTCCGGTCGCACCGAAGAGCGCCATGTGCTTGCGGCGCGCGTCAACCGGAATAGAGAGGTCCGGCGTCCCGAAGAGGTTATCTTCATGGGTACCGATCGGGGCATTGTCGAGCATGAATGAGTTTCTTATGAATCCAAAGGCTCCGTGAGTTCGTCATCGAGATCTGTCTTCCAACGATGCCCAGCCTTTACCTGTCGTTCGCGCCACACGACAACAACGTACCCCATAGCCTTAAGGCGAGCGGCAGACACTCGGGCCGCTCGTTCCGTTTTGAACGCCTTGCTGTCGCGGACCGGTCCCACGTCGACGAAGAAACTATAACGGTAGATTGTTCGGGTAAGTTCCATTGGTGGGTATACACCAATTCTACTTTCCGAACCCAAAACATTCCTGTGGACAACTGTTTGACAGTCTCGTATGACGGCGTATCATAAAGGACGTTATGATACGTCAACCCAGGAACGGGGAGGACCCTGAAAAACTGCCCATCGAGCAAGACGAGTTGGTCGAGCCCGCCGACTTCCTGGAGCCGGAGGATCTGAGCGTCGGAACATTGGAACCATGAGGAACGATATGGTTTCAATTGGGCCACGGGATCTTGGAAGAGCCGGATTCGACAATCTGCCCGCCGCCGTCGCGCGCGCCGGCGACCGCGCCGCTTGGCGCTTCGTTGAATTCTTCACGGCCACGATCCGGAACCGCAACACGCGGGCCGCATACGCGCAAGCGATCAAGCAGTTCTTCGCCTGGTGCGAGAAGCACCGCGTCAACACACTCGCGCAAATCAACCCAGTGGTGGTCGCGGCATACATTGAACAGCACCAAAGCATGGCGCCCACTGTAAAGCAACATCTCGCGGCAATTCGAATGCTTTTCGACTGGCTCGTGACCGGCCAGATTGTACCTGTGAATCCCGCGGCGTCCGTGCGCGGCCCGAAGCACGTCGTCCGGCGCGGCAAGACGCCCGTGCTGAAAGCCGATCAAGCTCGGCAACTTCTCGATTCCACCAACACCGATACGATCGTTGGCCTCCGCGATCGCGCGATCATCGGATTGATGTGCTACACGTTCGCGCGCGTCTCCGCGATGACGAACATGAGCATCGAGGATTATTATCAAAGCGGCAAGCGCTGGTGGGTTCGCCTTCACGAAAAGGGCGGAAAGCGTCACGAAGTACCTGCACACCACAACGCCGAGGCCTATCTCGATGCCTATCTCGACACTGCCGGCATTCGGGAGGAAAGGAAATCTCCATTATTCCGGAGCGTAGACAAGCGGCGAGCAATCACGGCGAACCCGATGGCGCGAACGGACATTTTGCGCATGGTAAAGCGGCGGGCACTCGAAGCTGGACTCCCCTCTTCAACCTGCTGCCACACGTTCCGTGCTACTGGAATTACCGCCTATCTCGAGAATGGCGGCACTATCGAGAACGCGCAAGCGATCGCCGCGCATGAGTCACCACGCACCACGAAGCTCTACGACCGCACCGGCGATGAAATCACATTGGACGAAGTGGAACGGATCGCTATCTAGTAAACTCGTGGTTCGCGTTGAAGTATGTTTGCGTGATTTTGCTGTCGCGCTCCGAGATCGGTCTTCATTCGGCCATCGGGATCACGTCATTTTCCCAGGTGCTATTCGCTGACCAACGTAAGAGACCCATGCCACGGAGTCGTTCCGGGCACCGCAAGAAGGGATGATCGAGAATCCCTTGGCGGTAGGCTTCGTCGTGAATCGACGCGTAGGCGGAATTGGGCCGCACTTTGAGTGCCTTCAACGAAGGCGTAAATTCAAAATAGAAGTTGGGATCTTCCGCTGGTCCTTGGTTCGACGTGACCTCCAGCACCGGATCGTGGTATGCCACATCCCTTGGCTCGAAATAAGGATAACGATAGAATTTGTTGATTTCTGTGTCAGGAAGCAAGACATACTCTTGCGCCAGGGCGGAAGGCGCATTCGCAAACGCGTAGCGCGGCTTGTCTGGATTCCCTAAGGGAGCGCAAACCGGCGGCCCATAGGCATCGATGACCGCAAGGAACGGTCGGTCGAGAGAGTTGTCAATGCCCGACAAAGCTAGCATTGGGTGGCCATCCCTTACGAACGTACAGATTCGATCTACGAACCCACGCGGCCAGAACTGCACTAGCGACTTGCCCGACGGATTGATTCGAAGTAAGCAGGACGCAAACCGGGTATAGTGATGCACGGCCATCCAGATTGCGGGTGTTCCCCCAGAATCCCGAACCAGCAGGTCGTTGATCGCCCATCCGTCCTCGAAGGCATTGCCGTCGTGATCCAACAAAGGGGGCGTCGCGCGCAGCCGCCAGCGAGGCTTTCCGCGCCAATCGAGGCAGACAAGTTCGGTTTCGTCGCCGCCGGCGTTTGACACCGAGTATCTCGCCCAAGCAAGTATGCTCTTGCGGCCCGTGCCATCGAGATCGGCGAGCACAATCCGATGTTGCCCCGACCTCCCCACTTGCGCGGGAACTACTTCACGTTGCAACTCATAGGTCCAAAGTTGATCACCGTTGGCGTCAAGCGCGATGATCATTCGACCGCGAAATTCGGCCGCGTGAGGAGACCACCTCCGCGTCGCGAACCAAACCGTAGCCCCAGCTATTGCAACGCCAGTCCCAAACATCCATATCAGACGCCGCCGCGTCAGGACTCCATCCCCTTTCGAAGTCAAAGCTCCCACGGGATCGTCCTTTTGATCCGTACTCGCAGCGTTGCAGTCGAGGGTGCGCTGCCTCATCCAAGCGTCAATCTCCCGCCGCGACGCGAATACGCGGCCGCGCTTCGTGTTTGGGACGCTCAGAACGGGCATGCCTTGGGCCCGCCACCGCTTGGCCGTGGAGCGGTCGATGTGGAGGTAGACCGCGATCTCCTTCCACCCTTCGAGGCGATCTTCTTTAGTGTCAGACATTTGGTCCTTCTCGATCAGTGGTGGACGAATTGTATCAAACGCCATGATCCGTTCGTGAGCCATATGTGAGCCATCAATGAGCCATCATGCATCTTGACGGCCTTCTCCGTAGTGCCCAGTCTGAGATGGTGCGGTCGACAATAGCCATTAAGGAGAAAACTGCGGTGCGCAAAAGGCAAATCATGTTCGCGGTACTTTCGGTGATGATCTTCTCTCTCGGGGACTATTGCCTCATTGAACGACCAGAGGCGCACGGCTTACCAATCAGCGATTCAAGAGCGACGGAAGCAACAGCCGAGTCTGTCGCTGCGCGTTCCGAAAAACCTACATCCGCCCACTTTGGACAGACCGCTGGAAACAGTTTCTTCTTTGGCCCCCAGAATATCTATCTTCTTGCGGCTAACACTCTGTTTCGAAGCGTAGCTGACGATCTGACGGTTTGGCATCGGTTGGGCGACAATTTCCCACTAAGGCTGGCCGCAGCTGACCCTGCGCAGGACAATATCCTGTACGCGGTGAACCCAGCCAATCAGATTCTGAAATCGGTTGATGGCGGCCAGAAGTGGCTCAACGTTAGCCCTGGAGTGCAACCTCCCTATTCTGCGATCACCACGCTTCTCGTTAACCCAGCAGACTCCAAGGAAGTTTTCGCGGGCACACAAAGCGGAATTCTGAGAACGCAGGACGCTGGCTTCACCTGGCAACACACATCGTTTGGCGGTTCCGTATCTGAGTTGTTAATCGGCCCGAGGGCATCCGCTCTGATTAGTGTCTTAAGCGCGGGGACGATCTTTACGTCTTCGGATCATGGAACGACATGGAAACGCTCCGAGACTGGCCTGCCCTTGGTGCTGGTCCGAGGGGCCGCTCGAACGGCATCGCAAAGCCCGGTCAAGGTTACGATGCTGCTACTCGTTGATCGCGAGAAGCCGTTTCTTCTCGCTCTAACTGATGGCAAGGGAATGTTTCGCAGCAACGACAACGGTGCTAGCTGGTCAATCTCCGCCCCGAGTTTCACCGCTGCCGCGGACGCAACCGCATTCGTTGACGGCGATCGTATCCTCATCGCCTCGGAAGGCAAGGTCCATAGTTCTTCAGACGGCGCAGCGTGGAGCACCATTTCGATCAAGTCGAGTGGCAAGAGCATTCAATCCGTCGCCGGTATTATACGATCCTCTGCGCGCGATGGATACATGCTGCGTTTTCGTTTTGCGGGAGATCCTGAGAGCGCGAGTCGTTTAGGCTACCTCAATCCTAATGGCACACTCCTCGGATTAAACTACGGCGTGGTTCCATACTCCATCATAGACAACGTTTGGACGGGAACGATAAATGGAAAAGAGGCCGTCTTCGCCCACGGCGAAGACCATACGGACCGAACGATGATTCCTGTTGATAATGACGGTTGGATGCCTGAGTATCTCGCTAACGCCTTTATGGCCTACTCCGTGGATAACGGCTATTCCTGGGAATTCCTGGGGAGTGGCGGGCCAAACTGCGGCGGACGAACGGCAGGCTTCCGTGACCTGAAGAGCATATGGGTCTACGGAGGAAATTGTGTTATCAAGTCTGAGGATGGTGGCGGCTCGTGGGCAACCCTGTCCGGTTTCAGTATCGCTTCTGGAATCTCGAAGCTTCAAAGAGACCCGGTAGATCCGAATCTCGCGTATTACTGCACGGGTCTGAACGATCACGGCCTCTATCGCTACACATATGACCCGGCGTCTCAGAGAGGCCAATCTGTAGCTCTCAACGTGCGCGCTCCAGACGTGATCGTTGCGGAGGACGATCCGAAGCTAATCTTTACGGGTTCCGGACAAGCCAGCACAGATGGTGGTTGGACTTGGGTTGATCGGGCGGCTCCGCTGAACAACCTGCTTCGCAACGCGAACGTGGGAGAGGGGTATTTGCAGCCGCTCAAACTGTTATCATTCCGAAATCATGAGATTCGATTGGTTCTCTTCAAAGGCGACATTTCCTACGGCGCCGAGGCCGGCACAACAACGATCCTGAAATCTCGCAATCTAGGTGAAACGTGGGAGGAAGTGAAATCATTTCGTGAGCATTTGTTGATCCATAGCTCTGCGGGATGGTCGCTCGGAGCGTATGTCAATCCGTCGGATTCAGCGAACTTCTTCATTGCGACCGATGTATTTGGCGCGAAACCACGCGTGTTCCGGGTCCAGGAAACGAAGGACAGCGGAGCATCGTGGCGACAAATTTATAGCCAAGCATTTCCGTATAATCAAGATCCTCCACCTTTTTCTCGCGGTCTCGTTCAGAGTGTAGCCCAGATCTCGAAAGACGGTCGGCGGACTCTGTTCATCGGAGGGGCTATCGGCCTCCTCCGATCAGATGATGAAGGCAAGACATGGACCACCTTGGGAGGCGCGCGGTGAAGGCCGCTCAGCTAATCGCGATCCTGCTGGCAAGTGTTACACTCGTCGGGTGTGGCAAGTCTCTTCCCGAAGCCTACGGCATTTACGCCGACACGGATCGGGGACAATTTCTACTCAAGCGACAGGACCTGCAGACTGCCGGCAATATCATGAGCTTTTTTGCCGGACTAACCAGCCCATCGGGCACGGAGTGCGGATCGCTTAAGCAGTTCATCGTCTACGAAAAGGACGTCAGTCCGGATTCGGTAGGCTTGGTCCAGCTACAATTCCTCAAAGAAGGGAACGTCTCCGCGATTTTTGGATCTCAGCATACCACCGTCAATTTATACGTACCCAACCGGGACCGAATTGACATCGACATCAAACCCGTGGAGCAGCGGCGCGACATGTACTTGATCTCGCCGCGCCAACCCCTACCTAAAGGGTTCTACGCTCTGTACCTAGGTAAGTTCGGAGTAGAGATTGGGACGCAGAGTCGTGTCTACGATCTGGTTGTCGGATCAGTCAAAGATTTTCCATCGGCTGCTGCGGCGGTGCAGGCGAAGCAAAACACCATCAAGGAAGCAGCCCCGGCGCTACTTGAAAAGATGAACAGCATGCTGAACCGTGGTTCCTATGAGCACCTGCAGGATGTCTATCGGCCTGAGGGCACGATATTGGCCGGTTCGGAGTTGCAGACGTTCGTCTCTGGAAATCAGACGTGGTTGGGCAACGCGGGCAAGATTCTGAAATCCGAAATAATGGACGTGACGCCGCTGGGCGAGAGCAGCGCGAAGTGCAGAGTCCGGACGACCTACGAGAAGGCCGGAGCGCAGGAGGAATCCGTCACGATTGCTAAGATTGGTGATCACTATTTTGTGACCGGATTGAAATAACGCGATGTCGCACCGTGATGGCCGTTGTCGTTCCCGGGTATGAGGACGGCGCCACGGTCACAAGAGTCCGGAGTCGCCATGCCGGCAGAGACGGGTCGGCATTGAGGAACCCCCCTGGCATACAGGGGTTATTGTTTGAGTCGAAATTCCCGAGGCAGCCGATCCGAAGGTATTTCACAAGGCTCACGATGACAACATAGGCGCACAGTACGATGACGACGCCGAAGATCACCCCGGTGATCATTGTTTTCGCCGCACTCTCCAGGTCTGGCTTCGCTCCCGCAAGCATATACATGACACCCCCAATCATAAGCATGATGGGTGCGACCACCCAAAGAACGGCATCGATCGCGAGGTAGATGAGATAGACAATCTGATACAGAAGATCGTTAAGGTTGTTACAGGTTCGATTCATGACGCCCGCAGCCGTACCCGCACCGGTGCAGACAATAAGGGGCCCGTGGAGTGAAGCTGGCAGCAGTGTGGGTAGAGCGTATTGCTGGGCAGGCGTTTGCGCGGAAACAACAAGCGGAAAGGCAACCCCGGCCCAGACTACCAGCAAGATGATGGTTTTCATTGTTCGGTGCTAGTCGTGCGCGGTACTCGACTTATTCTGAAACTCCTGGACAACGAGACCACACAGACTGCCGACTGAGAAAACGAGCAACAGCCAAACCCACGGCGAGCGCTGCAAGTCGGTTCGGAGGACTGGCATGACCGTCGTGACTGAGCATCCGACAATAACCACGCCCAAGAGCCAGATACTAACTGAGGCATGGGACTGGGCTGCGAGCAGCACGCGATGCAATCCGACAATCAAGAATGTAGCAAGTGCATCCAACATTACGACAAGCACGATTGATCGATGGAGCACGATCGGTCCGAAGAACGCGAGGAAGTAGAATAGGGTGGCGAGGACGCCAAATAGAATCGCACGCCGCAGAGATTGGGTTGTCCGAGCGGCGACTCCGATGATCGTTGCAAATCCTATTAAGACCGGGACCGACAGCGCGAGCGCCATGTTCCCCTAATTATACGAAGCGGGCCGGGGAAGGAAAGCGTCGGCTGTGGACAACGCTAGCGGACTGACGAAATTTTGGTCATTACGCATGCCTCGTTGCTTCCTGACGCGCGGGCAAGACGTCCGGGTCTTCCCTATCTCATCGAGGAGACATCGGCGCAGGCTGTATCTGTAGCTTGTAGGTCAGGTTGATTTCTGCAAAAACTTGTTTCGAAGTGAACGCGGAGAACCGGTTGCTGAAACAAAAGTAGTAGGTTCCTGATTGCAGGATCGGCGTGTTGAGCTCGCCGACCGTAACTTTCTGTGTGGAGTAGAGCGCCGGGGCCGGGTGTCCGTTCTTCCAGTTCTCGAAGTTGTCGCCATCTGAGAGAACTGCCTGTATGTCGTTACCCATGCCTCCCATCGCGCTGAACCTCCCGAAGACACGAACGTCGCTCATCTTATCCGTGTCGATGTGAAATTCCTTGTAGATCATCTGGCCGGGTCGCACCTGAAGCTGTCCGGTGAACAGTTTTTCCGTGCGGGGAATAAAAATTGGTTGAGGTGGCGGTGGAGGTGTGGGCGCCGGTTGCGCATCGGCGGCTTTGTCGGAGCTAGGAAGGGGCTTGTCATTCGCTCCTTCCCGCTTCAGCGCTTCCTGGTAGACCCTGTTGTATTCCGTGACTGCGTCTTTCACGGGACCGGGAGGCAGCTTCGAAGCCTCCTTCGCCGCTTCGTCTGCGGCTTTCCGCGCATAAATATCCTGGATCAGCGCTGCGAGGAATATCGCCGCGATCGCCATGCCGACTGTCCACATGATCGCTCTTGTGTAGGATCGGCGTGCTGGTTGCACAGCCGGGATTGGCCCGGCGATCACGGTGATCGGCTTGCCGCAAGCAAGGCAGAATGCCGATTGGTCCGGAATATCTTTTCCGCATGAGGGACAAAACATATCGACCTTCCATTCGTCCTAGCGGGTCATACTACACCGTTTCGCGGCGTCAAAAATTCTTATTTCGCACCTTGGCTCGCTTGCCGCGTACCTAAGCGCCTCGTTCTCGTTTCAGTTCGTCTTCCAACTCCTCGATGGTAGGCAGGCTCCCCTTCAGCGCGGCTGGCAGGCGTTCTGTCACGCGGAATCCTGATATGCCGATCGGCTTCTTTGCGTCGCGCAATGCGTACTCGGCCACGATCACATTTTTCGATTTGCAGAGAATGAGGCCGATGCTCGGCTTGTCGTCCGGATGACGAAGAAGATCATCGACGGCCGACAAGTAGAAGTTCATCTTGCCGGCGTATTCCGGTTTGAATGCCCCCATCTTCAGGTCGATCACAACGTAGCAGCGCAGCTTGAGATGGTAGAACAGGAGATCAATCCTAAAATCCTCGCCGCCCACCTCAAGTTGAAACTGACTGCCCACAAACGCAAATCCTACGCCGAGCTCAATGAGAAATTCCCGGATGTGCGTCAAGAGACCCGACTCGAGTTCCTTCTCCTGAGCGTCCTTGGACAGCGTGAGGAAATCAAAGTGGTACGGGTCTTTGAGGAGTTGCTGCGCAAGATCCGACTGAGGTGCCGGAAAAGCCGTAGGAAAATTCGTCTGCGCTCTTCCCAGCCGCCGGTAGAGCGCAGATTCGATCTGGAGAACCAGGACGTTCCGACTCCAGCCGTTCTCGATCGTCTGCTGCACGTACCAAAGCCGCTCCTCCGGCTTTTTAACCAGTTCGAGGAGTCTCACGTTGTGACCCCACGGCAATTTTGCAACAAGCTGTTGCAAAATTGTCTCGTCCGGCCACGCCTCCGCGAACGCCTTCATGTAGCCTAGGTTCCGTGGCGAAAAACCCTGCATGTCCGGAAATTCCGAGTGCAGGTCTCTCGCCAAGCGTTCGATCACACGAGTCCCCCACCCGTCCTTTCTCTGCCTCGTCAAGATCTCCCTGCCGATCCGCCAGTAGAGCAGGATGAGTTCCCGGTTTACGGCAAGAACGGCTCCCACTTGAGCAGCCCGAATCTCCTGCTTCAGATCACGCAAGAGATCGCTGTACCCTTCGGGGCGGTCGCGTAGTGAGCGAGTCATGGGTTGAGTGGCTTCATCCTACCACCCTGGGCGGTAGCGTCAACGCGACTCCACCTCCATTTTCTGATTGTCGGCGGCGATTGCCGCCGAACTCGTAGTCCACCAGTTTTAAAACGCGCACCCGTTTGCCCGAAGCGGTCAGCGAAGCCCGCAGCCCGGCGATAGCCGGGCAAGGGGGTGATAGCGCCGGCTACCCGTCCGTTGACGACCGCATCCGTGGTAAACGGGTGCGAGAGGCAACGAGCGATAGCGAGGGAGCCGCTTGCAGTGTAAGCGATAGCTTCACAGCAACGGCGAACGGACGGGTAGCCGGCGGTATGGCCGGCAAACGGGTGCGCGTACACGTGGGCGATAGCCCTTATTTTCTCGGCCTTTGGCCGAGCGCCCTTTCCTCCCGGGGGCCGAAACGAATTCGGTGGTCTATTCGGCCCCCATTTCGGGGGTAGCAACAAGTTGCGCCGGTCGGCTGCATTGCCCTGCAGCACGTTGTGCTGCCACCGGTCGTTTGACAAAGCATGGCTCGGCACTACAGTGTAAAGCAGTCCATTCGAGGAAGGAGAGGAACTATGGATAGCACGTGGGTGGATTTCAAAGTGGTGAGGCGGACGGTTTCCATGGAGATGGTGCTTGACCGGTACGGCATATCGGCAAAACTGCGGCGCGTGAACTCATCGTCCTTGCGCGGCCCGTGTCCGCTGCCGGGGCACGCGTCGAAGACGAGCAGCGTGAGCTTCACGGTAAACACCGACCGGAACATTTGGGCATGCCAGTCTGGGTCGTGCGTAGCGGCACGGAGTGGCAAGAAGGGCGGCAATGTGCTCGATTTCATCGCCGAGATGGAACGCTGCTCGATCCGCGATGCCGCACTCAAACTTCAAGACTGGTTCTCGGTAGATTCGGAAGACCGGCCTGCCACGCAACCGGTGCCGGCACGGGCGGCGTCCGCAGAAACCACAAACGCATCGGACACGGTGGAGAATAAGCCGCTCACCTTCGAGTTGAAGGATGTCGATGCCGGCCATGAGTATCTGCAAGCCCGTGGCATCCGAGCCGTCGTCGCATCGGAGCTCGGCGTCGGTTTCTTTCCAGGCAAGGGCACCATGTCGAGACGGGTGGTCATTCCGATTCACAACGAGCGCGGCGATTTGGTCGCTTACGCCGGAAGGTCGGTAGACGGCTCGGAACCAAAATACAAATTTCCGACCGGCTTCCGCAAATCGCTAGAGTTGTGGAATCTGAACCGGTGCCGCGGGCTCTACGTCATCCTGGTGGAAGGTTTCTTCGACGCGATGAAGATCCATCAGGCGGGGCACCCTGCGGCAGCCTTGATGGGCTGTTCACTGTCCTCGGAGCAAGAAAGAAAACTTGCGCGGTTCCAGCAAGTCGTTGTGATGCTCGATGGCGACGAAGCGGGCCGGAAGGCCACCGCAGAAATCGTCCCCCGTATTGCGCGCGTCACTTTCGTGCATGTGATCGATCTGCCGGACGGAGTGCAGCCCGATCAACTCTCCTCTGCGGAAATTCAACGCTTGCTCAGCTTCTCTTGAAGTGATAGCCCTGTCCCGAAGGTGGCAGGGCTTTTTTCTGCCACTTCCGACCGCCCATACTCGCTCGATCCCGATTGCCGGCGCAGAGATTCTAAATCTGGTGGAAGAGCGCCGACAAGGAGGCCTTCAATCCACGGGCAATCTTTTCGATATTCACCAGGGAGACGTTTCCGTTCGCCACGCTCGATGCCGTCGGTCTACGAAAGGATAAGGGCGCGGCTCTGGCCGGAGCGTGGTGCTTACATTCCCTCGACTCAAAAACGCAACGTTTACGACGATGGATGGACTCAGTAACGAATAGTGTTGTAGGATCGGCGAGTCATGGCAAAGCGCGGCTACGTTGAGGGAGACAAGGCGATTCGAGCAACAGAGCAAGTACCTTTCGGATATCGCGTCATGATTGCTTTATCGTGCGAGATCTGTCACGAGATGTTCAAGATCGTGCAGTTGATCCCCTTGGCAGACCCGGACCGCGCTGGACGGCAGTCTGCTGAAATGATAGCCCGCCTGAAAGAGGAGCATGCCGACCGAGAGTACAGCAACCATGCCCCCAGCTATGACCTGCGCTGATTTGTCCAAACGAAAGACTTCTTGACAAGTTTTCGGGGTTGGAGCTAAAAGAGTAGGAAGTCCCTTGTTGTAAGGAGCGGCGCCATGTCTTCAGAAACGGCCCAGAGCCTGCCCCTGTCCCTGACTGAATACGACTGCCCGGAATGCGGGAGGGCATATCGCCGTTCCTTTGACGGCAAAGAGGTCCACTGTCGCGCTTGTGGTGCTGCCCTAATACCCAAAGAGCCACCCCAACAACGCAAGACAAAATCGGCCGGATCATAAAAATTCAATGCTCGACCGGTGATCCGTTTTTTGGAACAACCCGCCGCGATGAGTGTATACTCGGCGGACCCAACGGAGGCGTTTCGCGGTGCGTGTGTGTTATCGCTGTCGCAGCTATGATATTCGGGAATCCCAGCGGCATGGCTGGCTCGAACAAGTAGTGCTGCGCCTGATTCTGATGCGCCCCTATCGCTGCCATCAGTGCCATCGGCGGTTTTACGGCTTCGGGCTGACTTGGCACTCGCCATGGGAGGGTGAAGGCGAAGAATAGCACGGTGGATTTTGCTCGCTTTCCACCATCTCCCGAGCATCTTGTCTCGTGAAAACCAAACTGCTCCACTAAAAAACGGCAAACGGAACGCCGGCTTAGGCGCTCTTCTTCACTTTGGCCAGCGGACACGTTCTACTGTTGTGCCCCGATTTACCGCAAATGCTGCAAAAGCGCTTCGCGGCTTTGCGCACCGCTACGCCTCCAGCATGGCCGAGCTTGGCCAAGTGGCGGTCCACCGCGCGCCGGTCCTTGAGAAGCGCGCGGACTGCTTGCTTGCGGAGTGTCTCTAGCTCTGCGAGCTTTGTAAATACGTCCTCTGTCTTTGGCATCCGGCTAGTATATTGGATCTCAGAGGCAACGGGAAATCAGTCCCGTCGGCAAGAGGCAGATGACCCCTTGCCGCGCTAGGCTTGTCCCACATGCGCCAAGCTGAAAAGTGCAGTCGTTGCCACGAGCGCAGTCCAATTACCGGCCAGTCCTGCGACCAATCGGAACAGCATGCCACGAAATACTATTTCCTCGGGCAACGCGCTTGCCAGCGCCGAGAGTAGGGTGGCACTGAGTTAAGCGGCGAGTCCTGCTTGCCCGGTTGAATCTGGACGAGCGAGTCGAGCGATCATAGCTCGCTCGATCATGCGTTCAACGAACTGACTCTCCCCCACTCGCGGATACTTGGCCTGATACTCCGCTTTGATCTCATCATGAAGCGCGGTTCGCGCCGCGGCGGGAAGTGCGCCGAGTGCGGCCTTTCCTCTTTGATAGACTACTTCCGCCTGCCGTTTCTCCTCTTCAATCGCATGCTCGCGGCGTCGATTGGCGTCTGCAACCCGATTTCGTCTTTGATACGCGGCAATGCCTTCGGGAATGTATTGCGCAATTGCACCGAAGACCCGCATGGAGAATTTTGTTCTCTCGGCTTGTTGCGCGGCGTACTCAACAACAAACCGCGCCGCATCCTTCCCGTGTGCTGCCAAGATCTCGTCGGCCTGCATCCCCTCTTTGCTGCGAGGCGGTAGCTCGTAGTTTTCTATTCCGCGTACGCGGCGATGGAAATACTGCACCAGTTCGATTGCATCCGGGAGTGGCCGAGCGAGGCGTTGCGCTATTCTCGAATGATCCCGTCCACTCCACTCCCCTGTTTGTATGACTGCTGAATTGCGGCTGGCAAGGGACCGTTTTGATCGGGTGCTTGCAAATGTACGGAACTCCGCCTCGGCCCTCGGTCCCGGTACGTAGCACATCATCCAGTCAGGCTTCCCATCCGCGTCGGTGGCGCTGACGTGACTCACTTCGCTGAGATAGCCGGAGCGGAGATGAGCGCGGTGGATCTTGTACATCTGCTTCTTGAAATGATCGTGGTCAAAATACCGTTGTTGGGCCGAGAAAGTACAATACTCGGAATAAGCGATCCGTGCCTCGTGGGTTCCAGACTTGAGCGCGGCGAATACTCGATAACTCAAGATCTCATAGAACCGTTGAGCGGCAGGCGTGAGCACTTTCAAGTATTCGTAGTTCAACGGGCGAACGGGCACGTTGTTGAGCACGTCTCGGTACGGCTCATTCAATGTGATGTAAACCGCATCGGCGCGCCGTCCGTCCGGCAGTTTTTCGCCGGTGAAGATGACGCCGTAACGGGTGAAGTCGGCTTCCAACGTCCGTTCGCGACCGTCCGTTGTGCGGTACGACAGTTTTGCGGTGATCGCTGCGAAGGCATTCTGCCGCAGCGCGCGGCGAACCTGATTCGTGTTTCGAGCAAGGCCAAGTTCTGCCGCGATCTCCCGGAGACTACCAAGGCAGATGAGTTTTGGGAGGGGCCTCCCCTGCTCATCAATGCGGCGGTTGATGACCAGTGTATCGAGCTTATAGGCAATTTGCCGGGGCTGGCCATACCGGTCGCTGTGTGAAACCTCCCAGTGAAGGGTGATTGCACCCTCCGCGTTCCTCTTCACGATTTGGATGTTGATGTTCCCCTTCTTCGCGAGATTGTGGATCGGCAGTCGGGACAGGACCGTTTCAGTCCTGATTGTTGCGATCGGCCATGGCTCTACGCACGCTACGCGGGAAGGCGATGATTCAATTTTCCTATTCTCCTTTATGGGATTCATTTTTATTGAGAACCGACACACACTGATTCGCTGTAGTGTGTATTTGATGTCTAGATAGGTCTACTGCTCAAAAAGAATAGCTTTGGCGGGGTCTGAGAGGAGATTCCGTCTCCTCAAGTTGTGCAGTTCGTCTCCTCATCTTGTGCGGGCCGTCTCCTCAAAGCATGCGCCTCGTCTCCTCATCTTGTGCGTACCCGAAGCACCTGGGCGAGGCGAAAACGAGATGCGGGATTGATTGGGACGAGGCTGCGGGAATCGACTCTTTGCTAAGTATAGAGCTAACGAGCGGAGTGAGGAAGGGCCGTCGTCCACACCCACCCCTGTTCATCCATGAGGTCGTCTACTTAATCGCCATACTTCCCCCTGAACTATGCAGAGTACTCTGCCGGGAACTGCCCGATGAACCTGCGTCTCTAAAGTTTCGGCTGGGCGACGCGCAGTCAACTGTGCGCACATTATTTTTTATGGCTCACCGACACTCTCAACGCGCCATCCATCGTCGTAGAGCTTGAACGTTGCATGGTAGGGAGGACTTACGTTCTCCTTAAATATCAATTGCACTTCAGGCGATAGCGATCCCACATCGTACCGCCACGTATAATCGACTGTTTTGCTAGTAGTCGACGAACTGCTGTCGCCAGAGATGCCCGAAATTTCCACGATATGTACAGGGAGATTGAGCCCACCGCGGAGCCACATTTCGTCCGCCCAAAATATACCCACGGCGTTAAAGTACTTCGACCCAAGCGGAGTGAGCACGTTCGGCATACCACTATTGCAGTTCGGCCAGTATCCCGCTTTGACGCCAGCATCGCAACGCCCCGGTGGCAACTTCAGAGGGAATAGATTTCCTCCTTCCTTTCTCTTCGCAGAACCACCTTCGCCTTTCGCAAAGGCAGATTCCAATGCGGCCTTAGCTTTTTCGCGCGTAAGCTCTTTCGAGTTGCAGCCAATGGCTGAAACGAGGATCGTGAGAGTTGCGAGCGTGCAGAGCAATTGCCGCATGTTTTATGCCTCCAGTTCCGATCTGCCCAAGATGCTGTATTCGTGGGCGCAGCCCCCGGCGTTCCGCTAGCGACCGGCCCCCGGAGATGCCATATGTCTTTTTTATATCAGGTTGATCGTATGTTGCAAGTATTCTGTCAGAGCGCGTGCTGTAGACCTTCTTGCTACAAGGAAGGAGACTACAACGTGCTCTCAGATGCGGAATTTCAGCGTTGGATCGGCTCGCGCGTGCGGGAACTGCGTCACGCCAAGAAACTGTCCCAGGAAGGATTCGCTGACGCCTGCGGTCTTCATCGGACCCACGTGAGCCTCTTGGAACGCGGAAAGATAAATGTCACGGTCTCAACGCTGCAGCGAATCGCCGAGACGCTTGGCGTGCGGCTGGAAAAATTCTTCAAAACCCAGCCCTGAAGGATTCGTCGGCCATGTCATTTTTGCGTATCGGTCACTCCGGTATCCATGTGATTCGCGATACTCCGCCCCGGCAACCGTCGCGGTCGCGGCGTAGACGCAGCGTCAGTCTACGAAGACTATGTAGTCTGTGAAGACTACGGAGGCTTGTGAACGAGTATCCAACACGCACTACGCGATATTTGAAGCTCGATGTCAAACCTCATCTCAAACGCCAGAAACGACAACCGAAAAAATCGCGATTTACGACACGAGTTTTTCTGGGACTGTGTTTCCTCCGGTTTAGGACCGAATCGGCTCACTGAAGTGAATCTGTGGCCGAAGACACTGACGATGCTAGGCGGGACGATCCCCCATGTTTCCTAATACGGCGTGAAGGACAGTTTTGGCTGCCGTACCGGTCATGATCTCCGCGCGCGCACTGACTCGGACGACGATTAGTCTAGGTAGTGTGAGTAGTCTCGGTAGACATCACTGTTGTCGGTCCGGCCTCTTGGCCTTGGAGCGGCCATCGACCTTCAAAGCATCGTCATACGCGACTAACAATCCGGGGCCAGTTCTGGCAGCGCGGAGCACCGCTTTGATGATGAGGCTGTCGTTTATGCGTTTGCGATGCGGCGCAAGCCAGACGGAGAGTTCGCGAATCAGTTTTTCATCGGGTTCGTGCAGCCAGAACTGAATCGCACGTCCACGGATGCCTTTTGGACGTCGCGGCCGGGCGCTTTCTCGGCGCTCCGTCGCTCGTGGCACTGAGGAGTGGGGGAGTGGTGCACTCACCGCTGGCGATTTCGGAGCTTGTGCCGGCGGGACTGGTGGTTTTCCGCCGAGAACCTTCAAAAGATCAGCTGTTCTTGTGGATTTTGGCATTGCAAGTTGTGATTAGACTACTGAGTCTCCGTAGACTCCGGAGTCTGAGTATTCTCACCCAACGACATCAGAGAGACGGCGAGTTGAAGCACTTCCTCGCGAGCGGCCGCATCAAGCGCAGCCCAACCGCGGCCGACCGCATGCTGGTAGCACTCCCGTGCGTTCAAATGCACCGCATTCAGGGGAACGTTCACTTGCTTCGCGCTCTCTTGCATCAGCCGGCCGAGAATCGTGTTCTTGCGAACCTTGTTGAACAACACGCGGACCTTTGCGTGTTGACCTTTCGTTTGGACAAAGCGAACAGCTTCCTCAGCTTCCCACAAGTCAGCGGGAGCAGGGGATGTGACGACAAGAGCGATGTCCGCCGAACGCACGGCTGCGGCCGTGGCAGGGTGTTCGAGATTTGGGGGAGTATCAAAGAGCAGAATGTCGTAGCTCGTTTCCGGCTTCGCCTGTTCGCCATTGATGAACGCTAACGCCTTGTTGCTCGTTCCCTGGGCGTCCCAATCCTGGATCGCGACCGATTTGCCTGCTTTTTTGAATGCCTCGTGCAGGAGCAGACACACGGTACTCTTTCCAACGCCGCCTTTCTTAGCCAAGATAGTGATTGTCATGGGTGGTGTGATTACTTGAAGTATACGGAGTCTATAGAGACTGTCCAGTCGGTCAATGCGCAGGAACGCAGCAGATCACTGTCCTTGGCCCGCCGAATCGAAATTGACAGTAGGAAATCCAGGCTGTAAAGTAACGCACAAAAGCTAAGACCGTTACTTACGCAGATCCTCTTATCACTTGCCCTGTTTGCTTCTTCCTTGGGATTCGTGCTTCCTTAAAGCACAGAGCCTTGAGGAGCGTCGAGATTCCTCGGGTTCGCTTCACAGAACGGCCTTCTCGATAGGCCCGCCGCTCCCCAGCGCTTTGCTGGACTGTACCTTCACAACAAAGGAGACTTTCATGGAGAGAGCTACGCTTATGGCTCACTGCGGCGCGCAGAAAATAACTCGGGATGAGCTTGCGCTTGTTCCGACACCGCTTGGCACCCACACGCATCGCCCCGTCCCGCACCACGAGATTGTGGATGCTCTCGTTGAGACGCTCGGCTTCCGGCAGATCGGCGTTCACAAGATGGAATTTGCAATCTCCGAAGACGGCAACAAATGCTTCGGACTGATCGAACTCGGGCACGGCTTCACTGGCGCTCGATTCGCCCTTGGCCTCCGCAACTCGCACGACAAAACGATGCGGCTCGCTCTCACCGTGGGCTATCGCGTTTTCGTGTGCGACAACATGGCGTTCAACGGCGACTTCGAGCCGTTGCTTGCGAAGCATACGAAGAACTTTCAACTGACTCGCGCAATTTCAGTGGGCATCGACGACATGCAACGCAATTTCGAGCCGATGGTCGAAGGCGTCGAACGATGGCGTACGGCACAACTTTCCGACGCTGCGGCGAAGCTCATTATCTACCGCGCATTTGTGGAAGGAGAGCTTGAAGCACCGCGTCATCTCGACCGGCGCGTTCACGATCTCTATTTCAATCCGCAGATCGAGGAGTTTCAGCCCCGTACCACTTGGTCCTTATCGAACGCGTTCACATCAGCGTTCAAAGAACTGGACCCGATTCCGCAGTTCAAATTGACGGGGCGGCTCGCGGCCTTCCTCCCACGCGTAGGACTCTAGCTGGGATTGTCGCGGAACCACAGAGAAACTTCCTTCGCGCTTGTTCGAAACTGTTACGGTTGATTCCTTGCCCCGCCAATGCGCGGGGCTTTTTGTTTGACTTTACGTTGGTTGTTTGAATTAGCCTAAGAAGCGTTGCTCCCGGTCCCGGTAGGGGACCGAGACCGTAACCGCCGACAAGGTCGCGCCGGTTGACGCCGCCGCGAAGTCAGACGATGGCGAGGCCGAGGACGAGAACCACGGCGAATAGTTTTCCCGAACCGGGAGAGTGCAACGGTGTTTCTGCTAGTATGGCCCCGTGAGCCCTGTCGACTGGATCGTCGCCTTGATGCTTCTCGGCGGTGCCGTTTGGTGGATCGGCGGGGCCATCCTGCAACGGTGCAAGCCAAATTCGTTCCGAAAGGACCGCTAGCGTTTCGCGTTTAGACTCTGGATGAATTGATTGGAGCATGGCGATGGCGACCTACAAACAAATTCAGGCCGAGACCAAGCGGCAATACGGGTTCGTTCCCAAAACGTGTTGGATCGCAGATGTCAAAGCGGAACTCGGTTTAATTTCAAGGGTCGCCGCAAACCGGATTGACTCACACGGGCGCAAGCACCCCTGCCCGGAGGAGAAACGCCTTAACATAGCTCGCGTCATCTCCACACTATGACACCACTACCAGCCAGCAGCTATGACCTGCGCTGAAAGGAAAAATCCGCCGGATTGTGGCCAACGACAGGCGATTCTACTGGTTCCGGTTCTCAGAACGTACGGGCTCTGAGCGGTCTTAGTAATGGCTTACACGGGAAACGGTCCATTCGGATCACTGCCGTTCCGTTCGGAACGCTCTGTTCTAAATTCGTAACAAACGCTAGATCGATTGACGGCTTGCAGAGTGTAGTAAAATCCAACACCGGTCATGGTCAAGCGGCGCATTCACATAGGGTATTTCTACAACGGCAAGATGGGCACAGAGAGCACGCTGGTTGACTCCGAACGCGACATTCCCAGGGAGGGAACGATCATCGAACGTCATGGTGAGCAGTGGATCGTCCACAGCGCCAAGCGGTTGATTGAAGGAGGCTCGTACGCATTCTTCATCGTTCACCTCGAAACTAAAGACTCCCGCTAAGACACCGGTTTACGCACCGTTCGCCCACCGCTCGCTACCCAGCGCCGCTTCTCACCCCTCATCGAATGGCCCGCGCTTTAGCGTTTTCCGACCGCGCGCGGCCCCGATGAACTCAGAACGAAGTCGCCGCGTTCAAGCGCAAGATTGCGGCGATGCATCACTTCGCACTAGCCCGACCGTCGAGGCGCATCGCGATTGCGAATCCCGCAACGGCCAGTATCCCGACACGAGGTCGATTCAAGAACTCGTCTGCATGTTTAAATGATCCGATGGGCAAAGAGAATCGGGTACCGCGCTGGTGAGTGGGACGAGGTTTGTTTTCTTCTGCTATGACTCTCGAATCCCGGTATGATTGAGGAGCTATCTACCACATTCCATTTCGGCCAGGAGCATCCTTGAGCGACATCGCAAACATCATCGCCCGGCTTGAGAAACAACGGACAAGCATCATAACCGCAATCTCGGCGCTTCGCGCGTTGGAGGGAACCGCCGCACCCGCGGCTCCCGTCACCCGTCACACGGCTCCCAAGAAGAGAGGGAAGTTGAGCGCCGAAGGCCGGAAGCGGATCGTGGAGGCAATGAAGAAACGGTGGGCTGCGAGGAAAGCGGCAGAGAAGAAGAAATAATTTTTGTACCGCTTTTTGTACCAACAAACCGTGGAAGGTGCGTAACCTGCCGATTCTGCGATTTGTGTTTTCAATAACTTGCGTGCTTTCAATGTCCGGCGGGGGTTCGAATCCCACCCTCTCCGCCAGTTAATTTTATTTAGAATCAATAAGTTAATAGAGCATCAAATTGTCCGTGTACGATGACATCACATCGCCAAGCTCTACGATTCGTGCGTAAACCGAACTCGGCTTAGATAGGCAGGGCGAGTTGGCTAAACAGTCCGATGAATCGTTGGTCCAACTTGATAGAATCAAGTCGAGGATCCACCTTAAGAGAAATCAACTCAAAGCATCGGTCCTGAAAAGCCTTCGTCAGCCACTCAAATCCCTCGTCCCGCTGATCAATCGCGAAGTGAAGCGACGCCAGTTCAAATGGCGAGACGTAGCGTTTGCCGGCAAGCCCCCGTAGCTCTTTGAGAATCCGAAGCGCATCCTGTCGCTTGCCGGATAACGCCAGTGTACGGCCTAAGGCGGCATGCATCCGCGGGCTCTGCGGGGCCAGTTGGATGGCGCGCTGAAATGCCGCAGCCGATTCGTCGAAATCGGCCCTTTGTTCTTGCACCGACCCCAGGATCCAATACGCCAAAGCAAAGTGCGGATTGAGCTCCACGGCATGGTCACATTGCTCCAGCGCGGCATCGAGATCCCGCTCGTAGTAAAAGATCACCGCGAGATCGCGCGCAATGATGGAAGAGATTGGATCGAGAGCCTGTGCCAGGAGCATTTCTTCGCGGGCCTCCTCCAGTCTGGCCAAAGGAGCCAGACAAGACATGGCGTACCAGTGGTGCGCGGTCGAATATCGAGGGTCGAGTTGAATGGCGCGCTGGAACTCCTGTTGCGCGCCGAGCCAGTCCCAATCCTGCGTGGACTTCACGTGGGCGAGCGAGGCATGAGCTTCGGCGGAGTGATCGTCCTGCAACACGGCGGCTGCGGCGTTGGAGGCGGCCTTGGTCCACACTTCCGCCGGGGACAATACTCCGTAATGTCCCAGCAACCCATACGCGTCCGCTAAGCCGGAATAGGCTTTCGCCGATTGCGAGTCTTCAATGATCGCCTTCTCAAAAAACTCCACGGCCTTACGCAAGCCCTCTTCGGTGCGCTGATTCAGATGATAGCGCCCTTGCACGTAGAGATTGAAGGCCGCCAAATTCTCTGTCGAATGCCTCAGTCCCTTGCCGTGAGCTCCTCCGGCGAGCTCCTTCTGTAGCTTGTCGGCAATAGCCCGTGCTACTTCTTCCTGAATCCCGAAAACATTTTCCACCTTTCCATCTAGCGACATCGACCACAGATAGCAGCCGCTAACCGTATCCACCAGATTGGCCGTGACGCGCACCTGCTGGCCCGCCTTCCGAATACTCCCGTTGATGATCATCGCGGCGTTTAAACGATTGGCGATCTCGCGCGGATCGGAGTCGGTCCCCTGATCACCGAAGTTCCACGCAGCGACACGAACCGCCTCCACTTTCGCGAGCGCATGAATGATCTCCTGGCTCATGCCGTCGCAAAAGTACTTTTGATTGCCCTCGGGACTGTTATCGGAGAATGGGGCGACGAGCACCGTGTTCCTGCTGACGATAATTGGGGTCAACGAGCGTTTGGTAGGCGAGTTCCGCGCGGGCTTGAAGATCGGGGCGTAGCCGCCCTTCGGCATCTCGATCAGAAGATCGTCGTCTTGGCCTTCCTCCCGATAGTAACGCGCCAGCAAGGCGCGGAGCCGCCGGGCCTGCACACGGACGATAGGATCGTTTCGAGGATCGAAGGACTGGTCTTTGCCAAAGACCTCCACTCCAATGACGAATTCCTTCAGCCGCTCGCTACGGCCGGCGATTGTTTCCGTGACGATAAAGCCCAAGAATCGTTTGAGGCGATCCGCTTGACGAAAGGCTCGGCTCTCCAAAATTCGGTCGCGTTGAGCAACCGCCTTTTCATCGGAGCCATTGGACATCTCCGCAATCGCGCCTCGCTGAACCATTGTTGCCATATTACCTCAGGCCGACGCGCTCAATGCGGCCTCGGGCGGGCGTCGCCCTTGGTTAGCCCCATCGCCCATTTGATTGCCTCCACCCACATTTTCTGCATCGCGGGATCATCCCACGATTCCTCGGTGTGCCCGAACGTGGAGTAGAACAGGCGGCCTTTGCCATATTCACGAGCCCACGCGACGGCGAAGTCGTTGTCGGTGCGGTGAACGCGCGGGTTCTTCAGATCCAGCTTGCTGGCATCTAAGCGGGCGAGGACGCGGACACGGTCACGCGAGAAATCTTTCATCTGATAAATCTCGTCGTGCGTGGTGAAGGTCTTTGGAAAATGCTTCATCGCGGGGAAATCGGGCGCCTCGACGATGACCGGTGCGTCGAAGATCATCCAAGGATGGTCGTCGAAGTAACCGCCGATCATCTCGCCGAATTCCGGCCAGGTGTAAAACATGTTGACCGATGTATGCGCGGCGACAATGCCCTTGCCGTCGTCCTTGATGAACGATAGCAGGTCGGCCTTCTGCTGATCGGTCAGTTCCAGCTCGCCAATGGAAAAGAAGAAAATGGCGTCAAAGTCGTTCAGCGTCTTGTAATAGGCATCGGCGACTTTGCTTTTCTCCGCAAACTCGATGGGGTGTTTGGTCAGAAGTTGAATGTCCGTTCGGATGAAGGTGTCGTAGAGGCCGGTCTCCCGGCCGAGGCGCTCGATGGTCGCGAGAGCATGAGATACGGAGTCGTGCTGATAATTCCGGCGATGCACGTCGCCGACGGCCAGCAGGCGCTTCTTGGGTGGAGACGCGCTCTGCGCCTCGGCCGGAACCGCGCTTAGTAGCAGAACCGCGCATGCGAGAACCAGCCGGCGCGTGACCATTGTGGGTTATTTCACGGCAGGCAATGGCCGTGGCGTGACATCGCCATCGGTCATTTTCAGCGCCCATTTGATGGCTTCGAAGCACATTGTTTTGACATCGGGATTGTCCCAGGTTTTCGCGTCGTGCCCCAGCGCGGAGTAAAAAACACGTCCGTTGCCGTACATTTTGGCCCAAACCAGCGGGAAATCGCCGTCGGTGCGATGCATTTGAGGGTTCGCCGGGAGTTTCGAGGTGTCGAGACGCAAAAGCACGCGAGCCTTCTCTCGGGAAAAATCCTTAGCCTGATAGAACTCGTCCGTAAAGTTGAAAACGAGAGGGAAATGCTTCGTTGCGGGAAAGTCGGGCGCCTCGTTGACGACGGATCCTTCCACGACGCCGTATGGATGGTTATCGAAACGGCCTCCCAGTAACTCGCCGAACTCCGGCCAAGACATAAAGGCGGTGGTGGCCGTGTGCGCAGCTACAAAACCTTTGCCGTCTTCTTTGACGAAGGAAAGCAAGTCGGCCTTCTGCTGGTCGTCGAGGGCGATCTCGCGGTGTCCGAGAAAGAAGATGGCGTCGACATTGTTCAGGTTCGGCCCGCCGCTGGCGGGTTGACCGGTTGTCATCACCGGATGCTTCGAGATGATGGCGGAGTCGGTTCGGATGTAGGTGTCATAAGCTCCGGACTCGTAGCCGAGGCGCTCAATCACCGACATGGCATGCGACACCGAATCGTGCTGCGCGATTCCATTCCGCGTGTCGGCCCAAATCAGCAGCACCTTGCGGTTGCGCGGCGCGCTACGCCGACCGCCGCTCGTCTGTCCTTGTGGCGGCTGAGCCGCCAGGGTCGCGCAGCAGAAAAACAGCGCAAGTCCCGTTGTCAGAAAGCGTTTCGTCATTGTCTACCCTCGCCTTAATGCCTTTGGCGAGAGTAGCACAGCGATCGGGCTGGCCAGCCCCCTTTACGGTTGCGCTACGGTAACGAAACGACACCTTTAGTTACAGTACGGTTACTGTTACTTCGTTGTTCCGCTGATGACCGAGTGCTAGGATCGCCCTCATTCGACGGGTCTTGCGAGCAAGGGCAGATGGGCCACGTCGTCACAAAAGGGGTGTTCAAAATGAAACGGATTCTACTGTTGGTTTGCCTCTTGGGAGTCACGTTGACATTGTCCGCGCAGGGCGTTTCCACGGCGCAGATTTCCGGGTCTGTCAAAGACTCCAGCGGAGGAGCAGTTCCTGGAGCACGCGTGAGGTTGACACAGATCGAGACCGGAACCACTCGGACCACGGTGACCGCGGCGAATGGCAGCTATGTCGTCCCGAATCTTCCGATCGGCCCTTATCGCATGGAGGTGGAGAAGGACGGCTTCTCGACTTATGTTGAGTCGGGCATCGTTCTGAACGTCAACACCAATCCTGAAATCAACCCGGTTCTGAAAATCGGCCGAGTCAGCGAGCAGGTCGTGGTCGAGGCCAACTCCGCGTCCGTAGAAACGCACAGCAGCGGCGTCGGCCAAGTGATCAGCCACCAGGAGGTCGTCGACTTGCCGCTCAACGCGCGCGAACCGGCGCAGTTGATTCTCCTCACGGGCAACGCCACCACCCAAGGCGCCGTGGCCAATGACTTGAACAGCAACAAGAACTATCCGACGATTACGATCTCGGTGGCCGGAGGCAATGCCAACCAGATTGCTTTTTCCCTCGATGGCGCGACGGCCAACGAGCCCTTCAACGGTCTGAACCAGCCACTGCCTTTTCCCGACGCATTGCAAGAGTTCAAAGTAGAAACCAGCTCCGTGGGTGCCCAGGTCGGACAACATGCGGCGGCTTCGGTGTCGGTCGCCACAAAGTCGGGGACCAACGCGCTTCACGGAAGTGTCTTCGAATACATCCGCAACTACGAATTTAACGGCCGCAGCGCGCCTCTCCTGGTACGCGACAGTCTGAAGCAAAATCAGTTCGGCGGCACCATCGGAGGGGCGATCGTCAAAAACAAGCTGTTCTACTTTGTCGGCGAGGAGTCCACCATCAAACGGTCCAACCCCGCCGATCAAACCGGTTTTACAATGACCGCCGACATGCTGGCCGGCAACTTTCAGACGATCACGTCAACGCAGTGCCAGCCTAAAGCGGTCACGCTCAATGGTGCGTTCGTGAACAACATCATGCCCAAGGCGCTGATGGATCCGATTGCGTTGAAGATAGCTGCTCTTCTCCCTTCGCCTTCGGCCGCGCTCAATGCATGCGGCCTGATCAATTACGCCTCGGGCGGCAATCAGCGCCAGTATCAGATTCCGGCCCGCGTCGATTACGTGCAGAGCGAGAAGAACAGCATGTTCGTGCGCTACATGCTATCCAACAACTACACTCCGTTGTTCTACGATCCGAGCAATCCTCTGTTCACGGGAAGCACCACGGGTCAATCGAATAACATTCAGTCCACGGCCATCGGCGACACCTACGTCTTCAGCCCGAACCTGATCAGCAGCACGCATATCACGGCGAATCGCAGCTTGAACCCGCGGTTCATCCCGGCGTTCAAGAGTCCCATCGACTTCGGGATTCCGATTACGCCTCTGATTCCGGCGCAGATGAACCTCGCCATCAGCGGCGGTCCGACGCTGGCGGGTGGAACCAGTAATCCTGGGTACTTCAACACGCTGGCCTATTCCGGTTCCGAGGACCTGACGTGGGTCCACGGCAAACATCAGCTTCAGTTCGGCGGACAGTACATTCGCGCCTACATGCATGCTCAGAATACGCGCGGCGTGAACGGCAACCTCAACTTCACCGGCCAGTTTTCCACCGTCGGCGGAGCGGTGGGGATCGGCTATGCCGACTTTCTGACCGGCCAACTGAATGCCTTCGGCCAGGGCCGGCCTTTCTACGACGATGACAAATCGGATTACTACGGCCTCTACGTGCAGGATGCCTGGAGAGTGGGAGCGCACTTAAGCGTGAACATGGGCTTGCGCTTCGAGCCGTATTTGCCACAGCGGAACACCGACGATTATGTCGAGGGCTTCAGCATGAGCAACTTCCTGTCGAGCACCGTCGGCACTCCGCCCACGTCAACGCCGCCGCTTTCGCCTCCCCCCGGACTGGTCTTCGCCGGTAATCCCGGTTATCCTCCGAACCAGCAGTACAACAACCGCGCCGAGCACTTCCTGCCGCGTCTCGGAATTGTCTGGGATCCATTCGGCGACGGCAAAACGTCGGTTCGTGCTTCCTATGGTTTGCTCTACGACACTCCGCACATGTTCTTCTACACGCGAGTATCGAACAACCCGCCGTGGGGCGCGACGCTCACGCGCGCGGGCGGACCGTTCCCGTTATCCAACCCGTGGTCCGGCTATCCCGGCGGCGATCCGTTTGTGCAGAACTCCGGTTCCGGCAAATCCTATGGGTTCTTCCCGCAAAGCGGCGGCGTCTACGTGGTATCGGACCCGAACCTGAAAAATCCGCAAGTCAACACCTGGAACCTGTCGATCCAGCGTCAAGTGGGAAAGTGGCTGCTATCGGCCTCGTATCTCGGAAATCACTCTGCCCACATGTGGTCGAGCAAGGAGCTGGACCTCGACCAATACATTCCTGGCACTTGCGCGAAGGGCCAGTACGGGTTGACCGCTGCCGGACCCTGCTCCAGCACCGCCTCCGCTAACGTTGCCGCGCGCAAAACACTCACTCTGTTGAATCCCACGTGGGGACCGTCCTACACCACCATAGCGCTAACCGACGGCGGAGCCACTTCGAGCTACAACGCCCTGCTGCTTTCCGTGCAGCATCGTTTAACTGACAACTTCAGCGTCAATGCAAACTGGACTTATTCGCACTGTCTCGCCGATCCTCTCACCACGGAAATCACCGGTCCGTCTTACGTGGATCCGAACAACCGCGCCGCCGATCGCTCCAGTTGCAGTTCCGACCATCGCGAACAAATCAATATTTCCGGCGTGCTCACTACGCCACACGTGAACGGTCCATTGGGATGGCTGGCCAACGGTTGGCAAGCCTCGCCGATCTTCCACTGGATCACGGGCAATCTGACGACAGCCACCTACAACGGCACCGACGTGGCCCTGACCGCCGCCACCAACCAGCGGGCGCAACAGGTGATGGCCGACGTTTACGGCAACGGAAGCGTAACCAATTATCTAAACACCGCCGCGTTTCTCACGCCCGCGACCGCGCCTCAAGGCGTCTACGCGACGACCCGGCCGTTCACGATTTCCGGTCCGGACATGATGAACATCGACTTGGCGCTCTCGCGGAACTTCGCGCTTCGCGAGCACGGCATCTTGACATTCCGCGCGGAGGCCTTCAACCTGACCAACAGCGTGATGTTCGGAGCACCCGGCGCGGCAGTGGGAAGCGCGGGCTTCGGACGCTTGACGCCGCTGGCCCAGAGCACCGCGCCCGGTAATACCTCAACGGCGCGCATCATGCAGTTTGCGCTGAAGTACGCGTTCTGATGGGTTCTAATAGCAATGGAGAACCGATGCGAATCACTTACCTCGCAGTAGCCGCCGCGGCTTTAACCGCGGCGGCCTTTGGTCAAAGCCCGACGGATTGGCCTACCTATGGCAAAGATGCCGCCGGCACCCGCTACTCACCGCTGAAGCAGATCACGCCGAAGAATGTGAACACGCTGGTGCGCGCGTGGACCTATCACATGAGTGTTGCGGCTTCACAGCCTGCTCCGGCGGCCGCGGGAGAAAACTCGGCCGAGGGCCCCCCTGCACCTGGACGCCGAGGACGTGGTGGCCGCGGTGGTCGCGGTGGCGGGGGCGGCCAATCAGAGGTTTCTCCATTGGTCATCAACGGCGTGATGTATCTCACGACCTCGGGAAATCGAGTGGTGGCACTGGAGCCGGAGACCGCCAAGGAAATTTGGGTTTATGACGTCAAGGATGGCGCTCCTGCCATCCGCGGCTTGGAATACTGGGCCGGCGACACTCAACAGACGTCAACGCTGTTCTTCGGAACTTCCAGCGGCAAACTCATCGCGTTGGAAGCGAAGACCGGCAAACCAGTCGCGGGCTTTGGCAGCGCCGGCATTGTCGACATGAAGCCAGGAGCTTTGAACGGACTGGAAGACTCGTCATTTGGTCTCTCCTCTCCGCCGATTGTCTACAAAAACGTGGTGATCACCGGGGCGCACGTGCAAGAGAGTCCCAGCATTGGCGCCGCCGGCGATACGCGAGCCTGGGATGTCCACACTGGAAAGTTGGTTTGGACATTTCATTCCGTTCCCCGGCCCGGTGAGCCTGGAAGCGAAACGTGGCAGGGCAACGACTGGAAGAATCGCTCCGGCACCAACGTGTGGGGTTTCTTCACCGTCGACACGGAACGCGGAATCGTCTATATGCCGTTCGGCGAACCGACCACCGATTACTGGGGCGGCGACCGCAAGGGCGACAATCTCTACGGCACAACGTTGGTCGCCGCCGATGCGCTGACTGGAAAACTGAAGTGGTATTACCAAGTGGTTCGTCACGACACGTGGGACTACGATCTGGCCGCGCCGCCGGTGCTCTTCGATGTGAATCGCAACGGCCGCAAAACACCGGCGGTCGCCGAACTGACTAAGAGCGGCTATCTGTTCATCCTCGATCGCGTCACGGGAAAGCCGATTTTCGGCGTCGAGGAACGGAAGGTCCCGGTGGACGATGCGCTGCCCGGCGATGTTCCCTCGCCGACGCAGCCGATCCCTCTCAAGCCGCCGTTGTTGGCGCGCAATAGCTTCAAGCGCGAGGAGCTTGCCACGCTCACACCAGACCTGACGCAGTTCTGCAAGGAGTTGTTCGATAGCATTCCCGGCGGATTACATGCCGGCGCTCCGTTCACGCATTACTCGACGACGCCCAGCGTGATCTTTCCCAGTTCCATCGGCGGCGGCAATTGGAATCCGCCGTCGTTCGATCCTACGCTGGGATATTTGTTCGTAAACACGATGGACTTCGGCAGTCTCAATCAAATGGTGAAGAGCGCGGACGGTACGCGGTACAGCCGTAACGGTTACAACGGCAACAACCGCTTTTGGGAGCCCGAAGGCGCGCTGCCGTGCAATCAACCGCCGTGGGGACGCCTCTTCGCGATCAACGTGAACACCGGCGATATCGCTTGGCAAACCACACTCGGGATCACCGAGAGCCTGCCACCCGACAAGCAGAATACCGGCCGGCCGAACATCGGCGGATCGCTTGCCACGGCGGGTGGACTGGTTTTCATCGGAGCGACGGACGACAGCCGTTTCCGCGCTTTCGACTCGAAGACTGGCAAAGAACTGTGGGTCACAAAAATCGACGCGGGCGCGCATTCCGCGCCGATGACGTTTCAGGGAAAAGACGGCAAGCAGTACGTGGTGATCACCGGAACGGGCGGCGGTTTCTTGGGTGACAAGAGCCACGCCGATACGGTGATCGCGTTTGTGTTGCCATAGGGCGGGGGGATGAAACAAAGGGCAATCTTGTTGCTGGTGACAGCGGCTTCCGTGGCGGCTTCGCTGAGCGCTCAAGCGTCCGGGGCACTGCCCGACGGTGAAGGCAAGAAAGAACTTCAGAAGGTGTGCGGAAACTGTCATCCGGTCGAGCAGGTCGTGGCAAGCCGGCGAACCGCGAAAGGCTGGGACCTGAGCATCGAGGAAATGGTCGCTCGCGGCGCCAAAGGAACCGACGACGAACTGGACAAGATCGCCGCGTACCTTACCACCAACTTTGGGAAGCTCAACGTGAACACCGCAACGGGTCCGGAAATGGAGAAGGCGCTGGGCTTGTCGGAGAAAGAAGCGCAAGCGATACTCGCCTACCGCGAGCGCAATGGAAAGATCAAGGACTTCGAGCAACTCAAGAAGGTTCCTGGGGTCAGTGCCGAAAAGCTCCAGGAAAAACGAGGCTGGATCGCGTTCGATCGTTAAGGAGAATGGAATATATGGGTAATGCAATCCTGACTGCCACCACCACTGAGAATGCCGTCGCGGCGCCCGCGGCGGAAACACGTATCTCTTCATATTTGCTGGCGGAATACTTGGAGCAGCTGGGTGTCGAAGTAATTTTCGGGCTGTGCGGCCATACAGTGATCGCTTTTCTGGATGCCTTGAGTAAGAGTGGTATTCGCTTCATCTCCACGCGGCACGAGCAGGTGGCGGCGCATGCCGTGGACGGTTATGCGCGGGCTTCGGGAAAAACCGGCGTGTTGCTGACCCACTTGGGTCCGGGACTCACGAACGCAGCGACGGGCGTGGCCAATGCCGCGCTCGATTCCATACCAATGGTGGTGATCGCCGGCGATGTTCCGTCACACTATTTCGGCAGACACCCGCATCAGGAAGTGAATCTCCACAAGGATGGCGATCAATACGAAATCTACCGGCCCTTCTGCAAGCGCATCTATCGTGTGGATCGCCCCGCGGATCTGCCGCGGATCATCGAACGCGCGTTTCACTTGGCCCAAACCGGACGGCCCGGACCTGTCTTGGTGGATGTGCCTATGGATATTTTCTCCGCCGACCTTCCGGTCGACGCCTTTAGCAAGATGCCGGCGGAAACAGCGCGCCCTGCCATGGACTCCGCCGCGGCCATCCGCATCGTTCAGGCTTTGGCGGACGCGCATCATCCAGTAATCTATGCCGGTGGCGGCGTTTTGTCCGCGCAAGCCACGAGCGATCTCGCAACGCTCGCGGAGCAGTTGGAAGTGCCGGTAGCCCATACCTTGATGGGCAAAGGATGTATGCGCGAAGATCATCCTTTATTGCTGGGGATGACTGGGTTTTGGGGAACGCCGATCGCCAATGAGAAATGCCGGAATGCCGATCTGATCCTGGCCATTGGAACGCGCCTCGCCGAAGCCTCCTCCAGTTCCTGGGATCCGCGTTTCACGTTTGCCGTTCCACCGACGCGGGTCATGCACATCGATATCGATCCTGCCGAGATCGGGCGCAACCTCGCAACTGAATTTGGAGTGGTGGCCGATGCCAAGCTCGCGCTTCGAGCGCTGCGTGAAGCGTCCGCAGGAAAGAGCCATCGCAATCGCGGCGGTTTGCGGGCCGAGATTGCGGCAGGCCGGAAAGCGTTTGCGGCGAATTGGGATCATCAATGGGGATCCGATCAATTTCCGATGCGCCCCGAACGCATCCTTGCCGAACTGCGGAAGGCGGTCCCAGAAGATGGCTTCATCGTCACCGACGTGGGTTGGAACAAGAACGGCGTCGGTCAGCAGTTTCCGATCACCGTTCCCGGCACGTTCATCACGCCGAGCGGACTAGCGACCATGGGCTTCGGTGCTGCGGCGGTACTGGGAGTGAAGAAGGCGCAACCAAAACGAGCTGCCGTTGCCCTCGTCGGCGACGGTGGCTTTGGAGCTAACCCATCGGTTGTTGCCACCGCGATGGAAGCGGATCTGCCCGTCGTTTGGGTGGTGATGGATAACTCCGCTTTTGGAACGATCGCTGGCCTGGAGAAGATGCACTACGACACCAACTTCGGCTGTGTCTTCGAGCGCTGCGGCCAACCTTACGACGTGGACTATGCGGCCATCGCGCGCGGCTATGGAGCGCGCGGAATCAAGATTCAGGCGGCCAGTGAACTGGGTCCCGCGTTGCGGGAGGCCCTGTCCAGCAACCTTCCCACACTGATTCAGGTGCCGATGGAGAACGCACCCACTCCAACGCCCGGACATTGGAACATCAACGACATTTATCGTCAAGGTTCGTAGAGTTACGCCCGTGAGGGGCGGGAGGGCGGGCGTCGATCGGTTGTAGCGGCGCCCGCTCAATTAATTTAGAATGCCGACAAATCTCAGTTCGACTGAAACTCGACCAGCCACTCCTCCTGTCTGGCTCTCCTGCTCAATCTGGGGAGTAGCCGCCGTGTTCTATCTCACCGGATTCTATCAACGTGTTTCTCCTGCCGTGATGACCGGGGAATTGATGCGCGCCTTCGATATTGGAGCCAAGAATCTGGGCACGCTGTCCGCGTTCTATTTTTACGCCTATGTTGTGATGCAGATTCCCACCGGCGTATTGGTGGACTCATGGGGTGCGCGCAAGCTCCTACTGATTGGATCGCTGCTCGCGGCGGCGGGTACGTTTCTGTTCGGAACCACGACGATTTATGCGCTGGCCTGTCTCGGCCGCGCGATCATTGGCGGATCGACCGCGGTTGGGTGGATCGTCCTGCTGAAACTGACCACGCACTGGTTTCCGGCGCGGCGTTTCGCCATGTTGAGCGGCCTGGGATTACTCTTTGGGAATATCGGCGCGCTGACAGCCCAAGTGCCCCTGCGTCTGGCGATCGAACGTTTTGGATGGCGGCCGGTCGTCTTGGTATCGGCGCTGGCGATCGTCGGTGTTTTCGCGCTGACTTGGCTGATCGTGAAGAACGATCCTTCCGAACGGCATTTTCAAAGCTACGCGCACTCTCTTCTGCAGCGCCAGGATGTCGCGAGCAAGGGAGCGCTGCTGAACGGCTTCAAACAGATCTTTCATTACCGCAACACCTGGCTCATCGTTCTGGCGCAAGGCGGAATTGTGGGACCGATCTTGTCCTTCACTGGTCTTTGGGGCACGCCGTTTCTGAAGGCGCGGTTCGGCTTGGCCCCGGCTAACGCGGCGATGGTCTGCTCGGTGATGATTGTTTGCTGGGCCGTGGCCAGTCCGGTCTGCGGAGCGCTTTCCGATACGATCGGCCGCCGCAAACCGATCTACCTCGCAGGATGTCTGATCTCGACTGCCGGATGGTTCGTTCTGTTTTACGCTCCGTTGTCCTTGGCGGCGTTCGTCGTCGTTTCCGCCCTAACCAGCCTGGCATCCGGAGGCGTGGTCATCGGTTTTGCGTACACCAAAGAGTCCGTACCGGTTCAATTTCTCGCCACCGCCACGGGCGCGGTCAATATCGGCAACATGGTTGGTCCGATGTTGCTGCAGCCGGGTATCGGCCGGATCTTGGATCAGAAATGGTCAGGGCAATTGTCAGGGGGAGTGCGCGTCTATGGCGTGGATGCTTTTCAGGCGGGGTTTCTCCTGATTGTGGCATGGTCGCTGGTTTCATGCGTGCTGATCAGTTTGACCAGGGAAACGCATTGCAAGGCCAGCGTATAACGGATAATCGATCATCATGGACAATTGGCGCACCGCAATCGCAACTTCCGACGCAACCAATATCTGGATCCGCGGCCACGACATCGCTTCCTTGATGACTCAGGGAAGCTTTGCCGACACGGTGTTTCTGCTGCACCAAGGCCGTTTGCCGAATGCCGGAGAGCGACGCCTGCTGGATGCCATTCTTGTGGGTGTCGCCGATCACGGTTCAGGCGCGCCTAGTTGCGCAACTGCGCGCTTGGCAGCCTCCGGCAACCGGCAATCGCCTTCAGCGGCCGTCGCCGCCGGCATCCTCGCCATCGGCAACGAACACGGCGGCGCGGGGGCGGACTGCATGGAGATGATTGCCAATGGTATTGACCGCGCGACGAAGGCATCGATCTCTCTGGAAGGAGTTGCGCGGAAACTTGTGGATGATGCCAAAGCAAATCACCGGAGGATTCCCGGGCTCGGACACCGTGTGCACTCGAGCGATCCGCGCACGCCGACCCTCTTCAGCATGGCGCGCGAAGTGGGCCTCGCAGGCAAAGGGATTGCCTTCATGGAAGCGCTGGAATCGCAAGTTCGGGAGAAAATCAAGCCGCTGCCGATCAACATTGATGGCGCGCTTGCAGCTGTGCTCTACGATATTGGGTTTCCGCCGACCTTCGGAATGCTGGTCTTCATCATTGGTCGCGTTGCCGGGCTGACGGCCGAAGTCGCGGAAGAATACGCAAGAGAAAAACCGATGCGCATTCACGTCCCGGTCACTTACGACGGCGTTCCGCCGCGAGAGAAAGGAAAGTAATGGGTAGACCCATCACCAGCGAAGAGAAGCAACTAGCGCGGGCGCTCCTGGACAAAGCCCGCCGCGCCATGCGCGCGATCGAGGACTACGATCAAGCCAAGGTGGATCGTTTGTGCCAAGCCGTCGCCTGGGCGACCGCGAATGAAAAAACGTTCACGCGGCTGGCTCACATGAGCGTGGAAGAGAGTGGCCTGGGAGATTTGGAGGGCCGACCCAGCAAGCGTTTCAAGATCATGGGAATCCTTCGTGACGCGCTCCGCCAGAAAAGCATGGGAATCATCGAGGAAGATCCTGCAAAGGGCATCGTCAAGTATGCCAAGCCTGCGGGAGTGATTGCGTCGCTCGTTCCGGTCACCAATGCGGCCTTGACGGAAGCCGGCAACGGTATCTACGCGCTGAAGTGCAAAGACGCGATCATCTTCTCTCCCCACCCCGCCAGCAACAAGACAACCAATGAAACCGTGCGAATCATGCGGGCAACCCTCGAAAAGCACGGCGCGCCGCCCGATGTGTTTCAATGCATCGAAAAACCCAGCATTCCCCTGGCTCAAGAACTGATGGCCATTTGCGATTTGACCATTGCGACCGGAGGACCGGCGATGGTCCGCGCGGCGTATAGCTCCGGCAAACCAGCATATGGCGTCGGCGCAGGCAACGCTACGATGGTCATCGACGAGACCGCTAACATTGAAGAGGCCGCGAAAAACACACGCCTCAGCAAGACTTCAGATAACGGATCAGGTTGCTCCTCCGACGGCAACCTGGTAGTGGAAGCATCCATCTACGACCGGCTTCTGGAACAACTCCAGAAGGAGGGCGGATATCTCGTGACGGATGCGGAGAAGAAGCTCCTGGAAAAGATCCTGTGGGATTCCGAAGGTCATCGCACGACCGATACCATCGCCCGTCCTGCAGCAAAGATCGCCGGGATGGCCGGCTTTCAGATTCCAGACGGCAAGAAGTTCATGATCGTCAAAGAAGAACACATCGGCAAGGATTCTCTGTTCTCCAGCGAGAAACTTTGCCCTGTGCTAGCCATTTTCAAATACAGCGGATTTGAGAACGCCCTGGAAATGGTGCGGCAAATCTATGAAGTGGGAGGCAAGGGTCATTCCTGCGGTATCTATTCCTTCAACGATGACCATATTCATCGGCTGGCGCTCACAGCGCCCGTGAGCCGGATGATGGTGCGGCAACCGCAATCGAAGGCCAACGCCGGCGCGTTCAACAACGGTATGCCGATGACTTCCAGCATGGGCTGCGGCATTTGGGGTGGCAATATCACCAACGAGAACGTTAGCTTGAAACACTACATGCAGGTGACTTGGGTCAGTCGGCCGATTCCTGAAGATCGTCCCAGCGAAGCCGAATTGTTCGGGGAGTTCTATAACACGGAAACGCTCTGACTTCAGGGCTCAATCACCGGCTTGATCTCTTGGTAAGTCTTCATGCGCTCCAAGGCGACATTGATCTCGTCGAGCCGGTAGCGATGAGAGATCATGCGTTGGAAGGGAATTCGCCCTTGGTGAGTCGCGATGAATTCCAACGCCTTCCAATAAGCTTTCGCCCTTCCCGAAAGTGACCCTAGAATTCGCAGTTGCTTGCTGACGATCACGGAAGGCTTGATGGTTGTTGTTCCTGAACCAAGCTGCCCGACCACAACGTAGCGTCCGCCTCTCCGGATCAGTTCGAGCCCTTCATTGATCGCTTGCGGATGGCCTGTGAATTCCATCACGATATCGGCGCCGCGCCCTTCCGTTAGCGATTTGATATGTTCATTGCGCTCTTCGGGCGACGTCCGCTCGATCGAAAGCACTTCATCGCCGCCAAACTCCGTAGCGACGGCCAGTCGCGCGTCCGGCGCGCCGATCGTCATCACGCGCCGCGCTCCCGCGACCTTTGCCACGGCCGTCGCGAGAAGCCCCAGGGGACCCGCGCCCTGGATCACGATCACGTCCGCGGCTCCCACGCCGTCGAGAACGTCGAAGGCGTTCATGACCGTCCGCAGGGCGCAACTCGACAAACTAGCCAGTTCATTGGGAACATTCTCCGGAACGCGAATCCGGCCCGCTTCCGGCATGACGTAACCGTATTCCGCAAACCCTCCCAGCAGATAAGGGAACCGATCCATTCGATCGTACATATACCGGCGCGTATTCGCGCAGAGTGTCGGCTCCTGCGCGACCGTGCAGAAGAAACAGGCGCCGCAAGAGGTATGAGTCCAAGTAATGCGGTCGCCAACACGCAGGGGCTGCCCCGCCGAATCTCGATGGTTGCCCACCCCAAGTGAGACGATCCGGCCAACCATTTCATGACCGAGTATGATCGGTAATTCCACCTTGGTTGTCAGTGATCCCTGCCAGAGATGAACGTCCGTTCCGCAAACCGAACACGCTTCAATGCGCGCGAGGATCGCACCAGGCTCGATCTCTTTCGGTATCGGTACCTCCTCGACTGTGACTGGAGATCCGAAACTCCTGACCACCGCTGCCTTGCTGGATGAGGGAACCGCAGTCATGCTTTTCAGGATACCAGGAGATCACCGTTCGATCATGTTTCTAGCTAACGGGTAACCGTGCGGATACGGTAAAAGCGGCGTGAGGCGGTCGATCGAAGTAGGCTTTCCTTCTTGCTCATACGGATCAGCTCACGGAAGAAGAGTGCTGTGCAGCGAAGTTTGGTGCGATACTGGAGAGGTCGGATGAAACGCCGCCGCGTACGATAGACGTACGATGGAATGCGTATCGTGAGTCTCTCGAGGATCGAGCGGGATCGCATTTTGAATAAGCTGCGTAGAATCAGCAGCCGCAGCAAGTTCGAATCCCACCCTCTCCGCCGCGACTAAGTGCCAGTTCAAGCTGTCTCAGACTCTCCCGGCTGTCCCGGACTCTCCCTGACGGCGAGCACGACCACAGCGGCCATCAGCAGACAGGCAATGGAGTAACACACCAGGGCCGAGGAAAGACTGCCACAGACGTTCTCCAACCATACGATGGACAGGGGGCTGAGGAATTGGCCGAGAAAGGCCGCGCTCAGCCACGTGCCCGCCGCCTTGCCGCGGGCGGCGTCGGCAATGTCGGCCAATGCCCAAGTGACGAGAGTCGGCTGCACCAAGCCACAGCCCAGATTGGTGATGACCGCCCCCACGATCACCGCTTGCCAGGAAGGCTGCAATCCAATGACGGCAAAGCCGGCGCTCATCAATAACAGGCTAGTGGTCAGCTTCGAGAGGGGTTTGGCTGCCCACAGTCCGAATAGCAGCGCCCCCAGCGGATTGGCGAGAGAAGCGATGCTCTGCCAGAAGCCGATCATACGCGGCGATGGGATGCCACGCTCGTTGAGAAGAGAACCGGTCTGGATGACGGTGACCATAAAGGCGGAGAACGAAAACACGGTAATCGCGGAAATCATGAGCAGTCGCGGCCAGTCCACGACAGCAGAGTTCATGAAAGCATCCTGCGCCGCCGCTGAACGGGCCGCCTCGCGTGGAGGTTCCCAGAGGAAGGTGACGACCAGTACGAAAATCACGAAGGCGAAGCCGTAGACGAGGAACACATTGTGCCAGTCGCTGTCACCCAATCCACCGCCTAGCGCAATAGCAACGATGGCGACGAGCGGCGCGCTACCGGCTTGGAGTGCATACCAGCGGGCGCTGTCACTACTGCGAAAATAATGACCAATCAGTGCAGTGGCGCCCGTCATGATGGCCGCCTCTGCGAAACCAACAATGCCGCGGGAAATGACGATCGCGTAGAGCGAGTGCAGCCAGTAGGGAGCGATGCCGAGAAAGCCATAAAGCAGCGCCGCACAAACCAATAATCGGCGGTAGCCGGCGCGATCCGCCAGTATGCCGAAAGGCGCCGCGAGCAGGGCGACGAACAGCGCGGGCAAGGTCGCGACCAACGAAACCAGCACCTTCACGTGGGGGACCGAGCGGAATTGGTCGGTCATGCGTGGAAGAACAGGCCCGAGCAGCGCGCCCGACGCAATGACCGCGAGCCATGCGGACGCCACCAGAGTCCAACCCTGTAGCGGGCCGGCGCTGCGCTGGGATGCGCGATCAGTGGACTCCATGGCGTTTCCTCTCCTTTGTCACCATGAACTGGGCGTTGTGCTATGGCTCTTCTTCGTAGCCTCGCAATCTTACACTGTCCGCGAGATTAAAGAGCGCCAGCAACGGCACCAGCGCGCGCTGAACTACGAATCCCACCCTCTCCGCCAGTTTTGATATTGTTTTAGAGGAGCAGCGAGCATGCCCACCCTGAAGACTCCGCGCAGTACGCCAGCCAGTCAGAAGAAGCGCCTACTCTCGTCGCCTGCTGGACGCCGCAATGGCAAGGCTAAAACTTCCACGGCCAAGACCTTGCTGAAGCACGCCGGGAGTTGGATTGGCGGCGACATGGAAGCACGCTTGGCGGAAGCGTATGCCTGGCGGAGCCGAGCGACTTTCTAGCTGTGTATCTGGCTCCAGTAAACTGCTCGACGGCCATCTTGCGGAGGCATACCCACGCTGCAATGAACCCCGGACTGCCTTTTGTCGTAAAGTAGCTTTAGCGATTCCGCGATGAAAGGGCGGTTTATGGAAAGGGCTAGCGTAGGCAGTGCCAACGCAATTTCCCTTCTAACGACGCTGTTACGTGGAGATGATGACCGGTGGCCCCTGCTTTTGCTTGGTGCCGGCGCGTCCTTTCGCTCGGGAGTTCCCACGGCAGCCGATGCCGTGAAGCAAATCGCACGAATCGTCTATTCGGAACGGAAGCTGCTCGGTGCGAGACCACCCGAACGAGTGAAACCGACCGAATGGGAGTCCTGGTTGCGCGATTACAAGTGGTTCATCGCAGACCCGCAGCGTCTCGCAGAGAACTTTCCAGGTGTGGTCGAGAATCTTCTTGTTCCTGCCGAGTTTCGGAAGCGGATTCTCCTCGACATCATGAACCCTGTGAACGGCATTTCCTCTGGGTATGGCGTCATCGCCGATTTTGTGATGCGCGGTCTAATTCGCACTATTCTGACGACCAACTTCGACTCCTGCTTGCCGGACGCGTTGAGAACCCGTCAGCCCCACATCAAGCATATCGGTGAGGTCAATCGCGGCCCCGGGGACTTTGACGAGTTCGACGTCTTTAGCAAGTGCCAGATCGTCTGGTTACACGGAAAAGCTGAGCAATACTCAGACAAGAACGCGGCCGGAGAGGTCAACGTACTTGACGAAGGGCTCTTGCAATTGATTCGCCCCCTTCTGAGATCCTCTCCTATCATCGTCATGGGATATAGAGGTGCCGAGCCCTCGGTAATGGACGGATTGTTCGGGCAGAGTGATTCCGGGAGGCTCGACTTCCGAAACGGAGTTTACTGGTGTATTCGACCCGGCAAATCGATCCATCCCCGCGTGGAGGCTCTGGCCGAGCGGCTCGGCTCTAATTTCACGTTCGTGGAGATAGATGGGTTCGATGAAGCTCTCCAGCAGGTGTCCAGGGGCCTCGCAGGGAGGGATCGTTTTTCTGGCAATCAAATCAACTCCGGTTCTCTGACCAATGCGCCCTTCGATGAGCGCCTTGCGCCCTCGTGTTCGCTAGACGATCTCGACCTCGACTTAGCGCTTTCAACCCTGACGGTGTATTGCGACAAATTAGGCCGAGCTCCCCTGACGCGAGAGGCGCTACTACCCCTTATGCGCGAGCAGGGGCTCCTAGTGCGGACGGAATCTGGAATGGATGGCGTAACCAACGGAGCTATTTTGCTTTTCGGCAGGGCCACGCAATCCATCATTCCTCAGGCGGTTGTCTCAGTAACCGAAGCTGGCAAGAAAAGGGAAGTTTACGACGGCAACCTAATCAGCCAACATCGGCGACTACTGGAGAAGATCGAATCTGAGGATGTGAACCCGACTCTGAAACTGAAGAAGCGGAGGTCGCACGACGACCAACTCGCCTACCCTCCTCGGGTCCTAGTCGAACTTCTGGTCAACCTTCTCGTACATCGGGATTATGAAACCGAACAGGCGGCCACTATCGACATAAGCGCTGGAGACTGCATTACCTTTAGCAATCCTGGAGAATTGACGCCGACGATGAGGAAGCTTGTGACCGTGGAGGAGAATGGCCGAATCATCCTTTCGGCTCCGGCTACAGATTCTCGTAATGTTTCGCTCTGTGACATTTTCTTTGGTATCAAAGCCATGGAACGGGCTGGAACCGGGCTAGCAGACGTTTCGAAACTCATGACTGCATCTAGCGGGTCATCCGAGTTCTTCAGCAACCCCAAAGAGGGAATCTTCACCGCTGTGGTAAGGCAGCCAGCTTCCTCTGCGGGCTCACGCCTAGTCGCCCGTTCAGGCCGACCAACAGGGATCTACATTCTGAATGTCCTGCCATTCAGCGCGCTGCCGAGCGAGATCTCCGTCGTCAGACTGAAGATGCGGTTGAAATACCGGCCCAAGAATGTGAGCCTCGATGACTGTGGAACCTTCGTTGAGCGGAGCTCTGACGAAAAGGTGGAGCTCTGGAGCTTTGCGCCTCTCTCTCTACTTCTACGCTTGCTGTCACCGATCGTGGACGTCGAACGAAGCACGGTAGTTCGGCGCCTTGAGATCGAGCAGGACGAGAACGATAGGCGTGTTCTCTCATGGCTTTTGCGAAAGGTTTTTGAAGCGTATGTCAGTGATTTCGAAGAGGAAGGGCTTCGGCTAGAAGGTGGCAAGAGCCATCGCGCTTATTTTGTGGGTCAAGACGGTCAAAATCGCCTTGTTGTGTGGGACAGTCCGCAAAAGCGCGGCAATAACCGGGAGGTGGTGAAGCGGCGCGGCGAGGACCATCCTTGGTTTGAAAATGAAGGTTTTGGATACGAAGTCGTATACATGACTGGCAAATGGGGCATTCGGATCAAGCCGTTTTACATGTTTACGGGACACGATGCTCAGACCCCATTGCCTGCATTCGCACGGGCCGCTAAGGCGACAAGGCGCATAAAGTGGGACAAGAACAAAAACGTTGAGACCGACCTAGCGTTCTGGTCCGTGTTGCTTGGAAAAGGCGGACCTACGCTGAACCTCGGAGATGCTCATGCAAACGACCTGCTCGTCGACGCGGCCTTTCTAACCCTGGAGGTACCAGAATAAGTGAATCTCACGATCCAGCTTGAGGTGCTGCCAGAGCCACAGTTGGTATTTGCCTCCGGACAGTTGGGGGTTGACCCACGAGTAATGATGGCACGTTACGGAGCCGCAGATAAGTCTCCAGGCAAGGATATTCGCCTGGCAATCGTCGGAGCAACGTCGGAAGTCCAACTAGCGAGGCAATGGCTAGTTCATTTGAACCTGATGTCAGCGGCTCACGAGAAAAACAGCAGGCGATATCGGGACTGGCCCGGGGGACAGCACGCCTTCGGCGTTGCGTTCACGGTCGATGATCGGTTTGTCCGTATCGTTGATCAAAATCGCTTGGAGATGGCCTTGCAAAACCCAGCTCAGGTATCGCGCTTTGAGGAGCTTCTCGATCTTTTTGACAGTCGAATTCAGAGCCTCTTCGGCGATGTACGGCCAGATTGCATCCTTGTTTGCCTTCCAGACGAACTCGCCGACCTGAGAATAAGCAACCCGAAGCTGTCCGAAGTTGAGCGGGCGGCTTTGGAGCGATTGCAAGACGAGGAGGAGAGCCAGCAACTCTCGCTATTTCAGCCCAGCCCAGAAGAACTGGCGGCAGCAGAGGAATTGCGAACTCAAGCCGAAGACTTGTTATTTCGGACCTTCTACCGGGCTTTGAAGGCGAGAGTAATCAGTCAGCCGAATGCAGTGCCGATTCAGGTCATGCGTCGTGACACTTTCCTGCGACCGACCGGAGAGGGCCACAGTAATGCGACACGTGCATGGAATGTCGCAACCTCGATTTTCTATAAGGCAGGCCGGGAGCCTTGGAGGCCGTCGGGACTTCCCAAGAACACGTGTTTCATTGGAATTTCGTTTCATCACTTGAAACGCAGAGAAGGTGATGTCGTATATGCGAGTGTGGCTCAGGCCTTCTCAAACGAGATCGAGCCTTTTGCCCTCAAGGGAGCGACGATCCCGCGAGACCAGAGGCGAGAGCGACAACCTTACCTCGATCAAACACAGGCAGCCAATCTGATTGGAGACGTTGTGGACAAGTATGAAGCGCTGTCCGGAATGACTCCCACGAGGATCGTCGTTCATAAGACGAGCATGTACCAGCCAGAAGAGGAAATGGGCTTCAGGTCGATCGCCCATACTAGGGTTCCGGTATGTGACCTCATTTGGATTCGGAGTACGGCGCTTCGATTGGTTCGAAAGGGGATGCAGGAACCTTGGCGCGGCACGCTCTGCTTGATAGGAGAGGAGTCGTTCTTGTTCACCATGGGTTACGTCTCATGGTGGAACGAATACCCTGGGCCGTATATTCCGGCCCCCGTACAGATCGGGTCATGCGGACAAACGGATCTGCGACAGCGGGCCCTTGAAATTTTGGCGCTGACGAAGATGAACTGGAATTCCAGCGAAGGCATCGGTCGTTATCCAATCACCTTGTCTTTTGCAAAAAAGGTTGGGATGTTAATGGCCGAGCTCCCAGAAGATCAGATCCCGAATCCGTCATACCGATTCTATATGTAAGTATTAACGCTCCGACGGAGGTTGCTATGCAACGGCTGGACCTAGGTAACGCGCCAGAGGGCTTTCTCTCGTTCGCATGGCATAATCTCTCGCCGGGGGACAGGGCGACGATCATGGCTGAAGCGCCGCGAACTGTTTGGCTCTTCGGGGCTGGCGCGTCGCATCACTATAACCTGAATGCTAGGGGAGTTCGCATCCCGCTCGCGAATGGGTTTTTTACGGCATTCCACCAGCTACCGACCTCAAGCGGATTCAACGCTCACGTTGGACCGCTCATCTCCTACTTGAAAAGCTCCAGAAATGTCGATGCCGGTGACGTGCCCAAATGGAGCGAGAATATCGAGGACTTCATGACGTCGATTGAAGACGAACTGGAGAAACTCCGGACCCAACTCCAAGAAGGGCGGCTGTCCGAAGACTCGTATATGCAAGCTCTCTCCGCTGTCGGCGCCTTTAACAACATGACATTTATCATGGCGAGTGTCATCAATGAGGCACAGAACGGCCCTTCAGACTCTCTGTATAGGGATCTCCTCGATTTTTGTGGGCCGAATGACACCTTCATAACATTCAATTGGGACACCTTGATGGATCGTGCCTTGGCTGACACCGGAGGCTGGTCGCCAAACGATGGTTACGGCCTGTCTTTCGCATCGGTCTTAGATAGTGACTGGAAGCCGACGGCGGAAAGGGCGGCTGCGTTTAAAACGAATTGGAAGCTCCTGAAGTTGCACGGTTCGACAAATTGGCTAGTCCCTTGGACAAACGTCCGTCTAGACACGCTTGACTACCACTGTGCGGTCAATGGACCCGAGAAGATCTTCCTCTATTGGCAGTCAACTTTGCCGTATCAAACCTTCAGGAACCGTTGGAGAGGCGGGTATGTTCCAACCTCCTATGGGTACTATCCCGCGAACATCCCGAGCGCGTTCTTTGGAGAAGGACAGCTCGCTCCCGAGGCGGGTCATGCATTCCTCAGCTTTTCTCCGATCCAGATTTTCTCGCCATTCAAGGAAATACAGGGGGAGGGGATTCCGTCGTCACCACTGCTGATTACCCCCGTGCGTCAGAAGAAATACGATTCTTATCAGGAGAGTATCGAGAGCCTTTGGAAGCAGGCGGGAACCTCAATCAAGGACGCGCAGAGGCTTGTTATCGTTGGCTATTCATTTCCGGCGACCGATACGAGGACGCTGGAACTCGTCGGCAGCGCTGCTGAGTCCGGGCAGTCACTGAAGTCAATCGAAATCGTCTGCCCCGACGCCAACGAGATCGCATCGCGGCTGACAACACGGTTTGCGGGCAGCGGCAAGAGAATCATCGTACATGCGAAGAAGTTCGAAGATTACATTGGCAGTATGTACGCTGTGGCACCCTACTTGATGCGGCTGGCTGCTGATGGCAGCGGAGACGTGAAAGATTGGCTTGAGCGCATCTTTCAACTAAATCAGTTGGCCCGCGAGGAACCGTAAATGTGGGAGCTCGGGGAGGGCCCGGACCTGCATTGCCATTTTGCTGACGCTCATCTTCTGGCATCCTCTCCGCCAGCGCAGCTTGACTCCATTCCTTTTCATCGGAGCGCGCGCCATAATCGACCAATGAGGCCATCCGTGCTTGCCGTCGTCGCGTTGTTTGTATCTCTCGCGACCAGCGCCATCCAGGCGAAATGCGCCTCTCGATTCGGCGTCGCCGCCCAGGCTAACGATCCCGCATACATCGAGCGCGGTCATCGCACGGAAGCACATCAGAAAATTCTTCGGGATCGCGCTGAGCGGTTTTATCAGGAGCTATCGCGGGCGCTTCGCCGCAACGCGCCCGACCTTCGGCGCGATCTCGAGCCGCCTCCGCCCGCGGCGCATGGATACCAAATTCTTCCCAAGATTTCGAAGGACGCTCCGGCCCCGAGCTCGGGCGGGCCAGCAAAGATCGTTCGCTTCAGTTGGAACCTGACGGATACACGTATTGAGCAGCAACTCGGCGCTCTGCAGGGGCTGGAAACGGACCTGCTGTCTTTTTCGAAGCAGGCCGGACGGGTGGGCCGGGACGCCAAGCGCGATGCTTGCGCCAAGTTCGTCACCGGATATCGTCAGCTTCGAACGGCGGTCAAATCGATCGACGGGAATATCCAATACAACTGGCTCTGGCAAAAGCAAGTTGCCGAGCAGCGGCCGACATTCGACTATCTCCAGAAACTGCAGGATCAAATGCAGGACCGGTCTGTCATCGACAGCGTACTTCTGTCGCAGAGCGATGCCGAACTGCGAGCCGACGCTGCCAAGTTGAGCATCGATGTAACCCAGGATGTGCCTTCCATCCGGCGCGCGCTCAATGCGCGACGATTGGCCGACAATCAAGCGGTCACCGCCTTTCAGGACCGCGGCGCGGCGTCCGACATCGTCGACATCGAACGTCTCGCACCAGGAAAGTGGATCGTACGAGTGAAGGTCTACACCGACATCGAGGACGCGGCATTCGTTGCCACAGTCAAAAACGGCATAGAAGGCTGGTGGCACGTCCGCAACAGCGAGCTCGGCGACGAGTTTCACTTGGAACTGAGCGTCCAAACTCTCTCGTCGCGGCGTCTCTATTGCCAACCTCCGGATGGCGGAAGACCGTTGAAGCGCGCCTGCGCGCCGCCTTCTCGCGGGCAGCCAATCGACCTGAACGCGCACGTCGCCCGTTTCCCTGCGGACGGCGCCATACTCACGACTGGCGCGACCACGCTGCAAGTCGTCGGCGCGCGTGCCCTGGTGTTGGGACCTGGCGACACGGCCCCGCGAGTGCTGGCCCACGAGTTCGGGCATATCCTCGGGCTGCCCGACACCTACATCCGCGGCTATCACGACTTGGGTACGGACGGTTTCGAGATCACCGAACTGGCCGACCTCACCGACATCATGGGAGCGCCGGGTGCTGGTCCTGTGTTGCCGCGTCACTTTCAGCGGCTGATCGCGGCGCGTGCCAAGTCGCTGCTCGACCAGTCTTTCCAACTGTGCAATCAGCAGCGCTACAGCGCGGCTATCGACGCAGCCCGGCATGCCTTGGCGCTGCAAGCGGACTATGCGGAGGCCTACAACAATATTGGTTTCGCTTACGCGAGTCTTGGACTTTGGGAGCCCGCGATTGCAGCAATGGAAGAAGCCTTGCGTCTTCAACCTAATTTTCAGTTGGCGAAGAACAATTTGGCGTGGTTCAAGGAACGCATGCAAAGTGAAATCCACCCTTGACGGTTTTGCTTCGAACGGCATGTTATACTCCCGTCGTTTGTAGAGAGGAACGGACATGGACTTGATTATTTTGGACTGCGGCGCTGAGATCAAGGGAGACAGTCAACGCATAGGGTATCAGGGCAAGATCGAATGCCTCTCGTTTAACCACGGTGTTCACCGGTCGCAGCAGGAATTTACGGTGACCAAGTACATCGATGGAACTACTTCTAGCTTCATTGACTACTGCAATTCCGCCAGGGTCATTCCCACGGCCAAAGTTAAGATCATCAGCCTCGACGGAGGTGCGGTGGACGAGTTTCTTGTCTATACCTTAACGAACGTGGTCGTCACGTCCATCAGTATCGGCGGTGGGGCAGGCGATATGCCTACCGAAACGGTGACTTTGAACTACACCAAGATTCAATGGGACTATAAACTCCAGGCGGCAAACGCATCCAAACCCATCGTCAAATCCAAGAGTTGGAATCTGGAGACAGGTCAGGCCGAATAGGAAGGTGATGGTCCACTTTTTCGGCGTACGATACGTGTACGACGAAATGCGGATCGTGCGTTCTTCGAGTAGAGAGCGTCGTCAGGTCTTGAATACCCTCCGTAGAATCATTGGCCACTGAAGGTTCGAATTCCGCCCTCTCCGCGAGATTTCAAGTGTGCTTACTTCACCGAGAGATTCACTTCCTGTCCGCTGACCACGGCCGAGACGCCGCCGATTTTCAGCGCCGCGCCGGGTGCAGCATCGACCACGCCGAGCAGCAGGGACATTCCGGCGCGTGCATCGATTCGTTTCATCCAGGCAATCGCCAACGCGCCGGGAATTCCGCTGTCGACTAAGTCTGTCGCGGGTCCGGACGCTTCGAAGCGCAGGGCGTCGCTCGACCCGCCGCTCACCGATAACGAAAGCCCATCCAATGTCGAATCAGTGTTCGACGTCAGATAGATCGCTGTCCGCGACGACCCATCGGCCGCGGGCGCCAGGCGTTCCAGAGTGATTGTGCCCGCGGTCGGCCCCGCGTGTGGGCGTTCGCGCATTTGCGCTGACATGCCGGAGCACGCGTTCCGCGGCGTGCGGATCGCCGGCGTCGTATCGAGCCCCGTGACGCGCTTCAGTATCTCGATCAGGTCGAGCGTGTTGAGTTTGCCGTCGCCGCCGCGATGTCCTGGCGTGTCGACGGGGAACGTATCCATCGCGTCGAACAAATCGGAACACGACGGCGGCACTACCGTGAGATTCGTCACCGCGCGCAGCACCGCGATCAGATCAAGCGTGTTCAGCGTGCCGTCGCCGAACGATCCGAGCGCGTTGCTACCGGGCAAGCCGTTCGGGAGAACGTCGCCGACCATGTAGCCGACCGGCAGGGTGAACGATCCCGATGACGTGGTGTTCGTGCCGTCGGTCAACAGCGCGTTGAACGTGGTCGCAGCCGTGCTGTTGACGGTTCCCGAGAACGAGCCGTCGGAATTCAGCGTCAATCCTGTGGGCAAATTGCCGCTGGTCATCTGCCACGCGTACGGCATCGTGCCGCCGGACGCTGCGAGCGGTTGCGCGTACGGCCAATTGTAGGCGGCCGTGGGCAACGTGGCGGTGGACGCGACCGAAAGCCCCAGCGGAGCCAGCGTACGGATGCGATTGTTTCCAGTGTCGCTAATGTAGATCGTACCGTTGGGCGCGACGTAAATCGCCTGGGGGCCATTCAATTGCGCATTGATCGCGGGACCGCCATCGCCGGAAAAACCTTGTGAACCGGATCCCGCGATTGTGGTGATAATGCCCGAAGGAGAAACTTGGCGGATTTGGTTTCCACTCGCGATCAGCACGTTTCCGGAATTATCCACGGCCACGCCGCTGACACCGCCGAGGTTGGCGTTCGTCGCGAGTCCACCGTCGCCGGGGACCGCCGTTCCGCCGCCCGCGAAGGTGCTGATGTTACCGTTGGGCGGCACGATTCGCACGCGATTGTTGCGTGAATCGGCGATGTAGACGTTGCCGGCCGCGTCGGCCGCCACGCCGTCGGGGAAATTCAGTTTCGCGCTGACGGCAGCGCTGCCGTCGCCGGAGAATCCGCCGTCGGATCCGAAAATCGCTCCGGTTCCCGTGCCCGCGAGCGTGGTGATCACGCTGTCGGCGACTTTGCGCACGCGATTTCCGGTGGAATCGGCGATGTACATGTTTCCGAGGGAATCAAACGTCACCGCCGCGACTTGCGTCATCGCGCCGCTCGTCGCGGGACCGCCGTCTCCAGTGCCGCTCGGCGTGAGTGCGCCCTTTCCGGCGACATTGGAAATCAGGACGGTGCCGGCAGACGCCGAATTCACTTCCTCCACGTTCGCGCTGGCGCCCACGGCGATGAAAATATTTTGGAATCCATCAATCGCGATACCTACGGGTTGGTTGAGCGGCGTATTGGTAGGGAGGCCGGAACTGAATGACGCCGTCGGCATGCCGGTTCCCGCAAACGTGCTGATCGTGCCTCCCGACGTGATCTTCCGCGCCACATTGCTATAGGACTCCGCGACGTACAGATTTCCCGACGAGTCTATGGCGAGTCCTCGGGGTTGGGAAATCTGCGCGCCGAGTGCGGGTCCGCCGTCGCCCGAAGCGCCCGCCGTTCCGTTGCCGGCAACGGTGGAGATGAGTCCGGCTGGGGAAATCACGCGGATGCGATAGGTATCGGCGACGTAGAGATTCCCATTGGCGTCCAGTGCCATTCCGTTGAGCCATCCCATTTGTGCGTGCGTGGCAATTCCGCCGTCGCCGGAGTAAACAAATTCCAAGACCGGTGGCACTCCGCCGATGCGATTGATGTTTCCGCCGGAGACTTCGCGAACATGCCCGTACACATCGGAAATGTACAAATTCCCCGAGGAATCGACGACAAGTCCCTCAATCGGTTCGAGCGTCGCACTTGTCGCGGGACCGCCATCGCCCGTATCGCCGCCGCTTCCGTTACCGGCGACCACGCTGATCGTGCCGTTCACTGCCGCGACTTTTACCTGAGTGACGAACGCGGCTCCGGACGAAAAGTAAATATCACCCGCTTGATCGACCGTCATGTGACCCACCGACGTACTCAGCACGGACGCGATCACGCCGTTCGGCGCGATCTTCACAACAACGCCCGCCGTCGTGTCGCCGACGTATAGATTGCCGGCGCCATCGAAGGCGAGATCGCCGACCATGCTGAAACGGGCCGATGTCGCGGCCACGCCCGTGGCGGGAGTTGTGCTTCCTCCTCCGGCAAACGTCGCGACCGAACCGCTGGGCGAAATCGTTTGCACGAGATTTCGGTTATTCGGCGTTCCGCCGCCGATATACACGTTGCCGGATTGATCCACGGCGATTCCGCCGGGAATGAAACCCAGGCTGTCGGCGCCCGACAGGATCAGCGGCGCGCCGATCACTACGACCAATCCCGTGGTGTCCATCTTGAACGCGTATCCCGCGCTCGACGTGAAGTACAAATTGCCGAGCGAATCGAACGCCAGCGCACGTGGCGCGCCGATCGACAGGTTGGTGGCCAATCTTGGCGACTGGGGATACGTGCCGCCACCCGCAAACGTCGTGATGGTGTACTGTTTGCCGAGACCGGCGGGCCCGCTTTGCATTACCGTCACCGTCTGTCCTGCGATGGTCAGCGTTCCCGTGCGACTCGCGCCGGCATTTACCGCGACCGTGAAGTTCACGGTGTCGCTACCGCTGCCCCACGGGCCCGGCGTGACCGTGAGAAAGCTCGCGTTACTCGCCGCCGTCCAGGTGCACCCGGCGGCCGTCGACACGTTGATCGATCCCGTGAAAGACGCGCCGTTCAAGCTGAACGATGTGGCGGAGAGCGTGTATGTACACGACGCCAGCACCGTAAACGTTGCGGCCGGCGATGTCCCCACGCCGGGCGACGAATTCGACACGGTCACCGACGACGTCGTCGACGTGGCGAGATCCGCCGAAGTGAGCGTGGCCCTCAACTGATTCGGATTTATAAACGTTGTGCTGCGCGGACTGGCGTTCCACAGCACGGTCGACGCGCCGTTTAGGAATCCGCTGCCGTTCACGAGGACGTTGAGCGCTGAAGTTCCGGCCACCGCCGAAGACGGCAAGAGATTCGTGATCGACGGCATGGCGGCCGTTACATATAGCGTGTACGTGCGAGTCAGCACGGAACGTTGCCCGTCCTCGAGCAGCGCCGTGAACGTTGACGATCCCGGGTTCTGCGGCGTGCCCGAGATCACGCCGGAACTCGATAGCGACAGGCCTTGCGGAAGGCTGCCGTTGGTGGCCAGCCAAGTGTATGGCGTGAATCCACCGTTGGCTGTCAATGCGAAAGAATATGGCTGTCCCGAGAGGGCGCCGGGCAACACGGCGGGCGCGGTGATCGAGAGCGGCGTGAGTTGCAAGAGTCGCACCACACCGTTGCTTCCGTCGGCCAGATAAAGGTTGCCTTGCGAATAAGCGATGTTTTCGTAGAGTCCCAGTTCCGCATTGGTGGCCGGTCCACCGTCGCCGGAGTCGCCGCAGCGCAGCGGCGGAACCGGCAATCCCGCCACCTGCGACTGCGTGCCATCTGAACGCACCACCCACACCCCGCAGCCCGCAACGTAAAACAAGTGATTATAGGGGTCCGTGGTTATGCCAAAGACCGACACATTGGCCACCGTTGAGAGAATCCCGTTTGTGTTCACCATCACCAGGCGATTCAACAAAAAATCCCCGATGTAAATATTGCCGGCCCCATCGACGGCGAGTGGTCCTGGTGAAATACTCGCGCTCGTCGCCAGTCCGCCGTTGCCCGGTGAAGCGGTGCCTCCGCCCGCTACGACTTTGAGCGTGCCGTCGGACTGAATTTTTCGCACGACTCCATTTGTGGTGTCGGAGTAGTACACGACGCCCATGGAGTCCACGGCGATCGCGTTGGTCCCGAGGCTGGCGCTGAGGGCGGGCGTGCCGTCGGGAGGGTTGGAGATGTTGCCTCCTCCGGCTACTGTTGTGATTGTCGTCCCAGTAATTTTGCGAATTCCCGGACGGCCTGTGACGTAGAGATTGCCTGCGGAGTCCGCGGCGACGGCGAGTCCATCAACGGATTGCGTGAGCGCCGAAACGTTCTCTTGCGCAGTCGTCGTTTGGTTGCCATTACCCGCAAACGTCGTGATGGTTCCGCCCGAGACTTTCCGTACGACGGCTGTTTCAGCGTCCCCGATATATAGGTTGCCCGATGGATCCACCGCGATTCCGGATGGCTCACCAATAACGGCGGACGTGGCGCTGCCTCCGTCACCGGCATCGGCGACGAAATTGTTGCCGGCAATCGCCGTGACGGTCCCGCCCGGCGTCATCTGGAAAATCGACGGCGACGTATACGCGTACAAGTTACCGCTGGGATCGACCGCCAACGCTCGAAGCTCGGTGGGGTCCTGTAGCGCGCTCACCACGTTGATCGTCCCACCGCTGATCTCGCGAATTTTCCCACCGTCGATCATGTAGATTTTGGTGCCCGCCGCATTCACCGCGACGGTCCAAAGGATGTCGAACTTTGCGCTCGCGGTCGGACCACCGTTGCCGAGGCTGCTGCCGGAGTTTAGAGACGTGCCGTCTCCCGCGATCGTCGAGATGGTGCCGCCGGGCGTCACCATGCGCAATCGCCCGATCTCCGGGAAATAAAGGTTGTTCGCGGAGTCAAACGCCATGTTGCCCTGAGGGCTGATCGCCGCGTTCGTCGCCATTCCACCGTCGCCGGGCGACGCGGTTCCTCCGCCGGCGAACGTCGTGATGATTCCGCCGCTCACTTTGCGGATGGTTGCCGCGCTGTCGTTGATGTAGATGTTGGCCGCGCTATCTACCGCAATGTACATTGGATTCAGCACGGCGCTCGTCGCCGGGCCGCCATCGCCGCCTGTTCCGCCGCCCGCGACGGTCGTGATCACGCCGGCCGTCGAGATCTTACGCACCCGGCTGTTGTCAACGACGTAGATGTTCCCTGTGGAATCAATCGCCAAGCTCCCCGGCACGTTTAGTTGCGCGCTGGTCGCCGTGCCGCCGTCGCCGGAGAATCCGGCAGCGCCGGTGCCGGCGATACGCGTCATCGTGCCGCTCGTCGCGACTTTGAAGATGCAATTAAGACTCGTGAAGTACAAATTGCCGGTGGCGTCGGTTGCAAATGCCTGCGGGCTACCAATGCTTGACTGCAACGCATTGGCGGGCGTCGGCGGCGCACCGCCGCCTGCGATCGTGCTGATGGTGTACTGCTGGGCCCAAAGAATCGCGCTGAAAGGCAGCGCAAGAATTGCGGAGAAGTACAATTTCACGGGCCAAATCTTATCAAACATTGTGAAACGACCGATCGGCGAACATTATTTGGTCCGGGCTATTATTTTGTGCGAGCAGCGCTTTAGTGCAGATGGCTGTATCTGTACAAGGACTTGCAACTGTTTCGACGATGACTCCGCCATGAAACTCCACTGAGCGATCTACCCGGGGCAATCCTCCCCGCCGTGCGACTTTTCAATTGCCATTCGAAACCGGCAGGCATAGTTTAGTAGCGTCATGACACCACGCCTCAGCCGTCTTTTCTTGCTCGCGGCAAGCAGCTTTTACGCTTTTGCTCAGCAGCCCGATACCGTGAAAATCGCCAATGGAACACTCGAAGGCACGGGACGCCAATCGTCCGGTGTCCGCGCATTCAAAGGCATTCCGTTTGCCACGCCTCCCGTCGGCAACTTGCGATGGACCGAGCCTCGGCCACCCGCGAATTGGACCGGCGTCCGGCCGGCGAAAGAATTTGCCGCGCGCTGCATGCAGCAGGCCGTCTTTGGCGACATGGGATTCCGCGCCAGCGGTATGAGCGAGGATTGCCTTTACCTCAACGTCTGGACGCCGGCCAAGGGCGCGAACGACAAACTCCCGGTGATGGTCTACTTTTTCGGCGGCGGATTTGTGGCCGGCGATGGATCCGAGCCTCGTTACGACGGCGAGAGTCTCGCGGCCAAAGGCATCGCGACTGTCACCGTCAACTATCGGTTGGGAGTGTTTGGTTTCTTCGCCTACCCCGAATTGGACAAGGAATCTCCGCATCACGTGTCGGGCAACTACACATTGCTCGACCAAACGGCGGCCTTGAAGTGGGTGCAGCAGAACATCGCGGCTTTCGGCGGCGATCCCAAGCGCGTAACCATCGCGGGCGAGTCGGCGGGATCGATCGCGGTCAGCGCGCAAATGGCTTCGCCGTTGTCGAAGGATTTGATCTCGGGCGCGATCGGCGAAAGTGGCTCGATTCTGGCCGCACTGGCGCCCGTGCCGATGGCCAAGGCGGAAGAAGCAGGCGCCAAATTTGCAGAAACACTCGGCGCGTCGAATCTCGCCGCGCTGCGGGCGATCGATAGCGCGACGTTGCTGGAAGCGGCAGGGAAACGCGGGATCTCCGGCTTCACAGCCGTGATCGACGGATACTTCTTTCCGGAATCTCCCGTCGCGATCTTCGCGGCCGGAAAGCAGGCGCATGTGCCTCTGCTGGCTGGATGGAATTCGCAAGAGATGAATAGCCGCGCCGTACTGGGCCGCGACGAGCCGACCGCGGAAAACTTGAAGAAGGCGATCGCCCGCCTATATCCCGAACATGCGGCGGAAGTGGAAAAGGAATACGCAGCGTCGAGCAATGCGGAAGCCGAGCAGGCCGCCACCGACCTCGCCAGCGACCGCTTTATCGCGTTCAGCACATGGAAGTGGGTGGATCTCGCCGGCAAAACCGGCGGCAAGCCGGTCTATCGTTACTATTACTCGCGCCCGCGTCCGCCGATGCGTCCCGAGATGGGCAATGCGACGCCCGGCCTCGCGGGCGCTGTGACGCGAGGAACACCTGGGTCGACGCCGGCCTCCGCGCCGGCCGCGCCTCCTTCGCCGCCGCGCGGCGCCGTGCACTCCGCCGAGATTGAATATGCGCTTGGCAATCTGGACAGCAACAAGACGTACGCCTGGACGCCGGACGATCACAAAGTGTCGGCGACGATGGAAGAGTACTTCGCTAACTTCATCAAGACCGGCAATCCCAACGGCGGCAAGCTAGCCAAATGGCCCGCTGCCAACGCCGGCGCTGCTAATGCTGGAAGTCCGGTGCAATACATGCGCATCGACGTGGAAACGCGCGCGGAGACGGAAAAGACGGAAGGTCGCTACCGCTTGTTGGACCGGCTTGCGACACAGCCGTAAGGCTCGCCGATTCAACGATGCGGATTCTTATTGCGGTTCTCTTCGTCGGCGTGCTGCTGTACACCCTGAACCAAGTTCGCAAGCCGAGCAAATGGTATGGCCGGCTCTTTCTGAGGATCATGAATGCGTCCCATTCGCCTCTTACCGACTGGGGACTGCAGCATGTGCGCATTGAAAAGCAGTTCACGATTCTGGACGTCGGTTGCGGCGGGGGACGGACGATTCAGAAGTTGGCCGCGCTGGCCGTAGACGGAAAAGTTTATGGCGTCGACTACGCGGACGGCAGCGTGGCCGCATCGCGTGCGAGTAACGCGTCCCCGATCGCAGCCGGTCGCGTGGAGATTCGGCAGGCTTCGGTGTCGGCACTGCCTTTTCCAAACGATACATTCGATGTGGTCACCGCCGTGGAGACGCAATATTACTGGCCCGATCTCGTCAACGACATGCGGGAGATTCTGCGGGTGCTGAAACCCGGTGGCCGGTTGGTCGTGATCCTGGAGAGCTATAGTAAAGTCGCGACAAAGGCGCCGGCGCGGCCTGCAATGAAACTGCTACCGTTCAGGAAAATGTCGGTGGACGATCAAATTAATCTGTTCGCGACAGCCGGGTTCACCGGCATCGAGACATTTCAAGATCGCCGCAATGGCTGGTTTTGCGGCGTCGGCCAAAAAACCGCGGAACCTCTTCGCCATGACTCATAAAAAATCTGCACTGGTTACCGGAGCCGGAAGCGGCATCGGACGCGCCGTCGCGATTGCCTTGCATGACGCGGGATACCGCGTCGCTCTCGCGGGACGCCGCCAAGCCGAACTCGAACGAACTGCCGGTCCGCGCGAGCACATGCTTGTCGTTCCCACCGACGTTTCTGTTCCGGAAAGCGTCCGGGCGCTGTTTGCGCGCATCAAAGAAACGTACGGGCGTCTCGACTTGCTCTTCAATAACGCCGGTCGCGGCGCTCCTGCCGTCCCGATCGAGGACCTTACGTTCGAGCAGTGGAACACCGTAGTCGGCGTCAATCTGACCGGCGCATTCCTATGCGCGCAAGAAGCGATCCGCATGATGAAGCAGCAAGAGCCCAAAGGCGGACGCATCATCAACAACGGATCGATCTCGGCGCACACACCTCGTCCAAACTCCGCGCCTTACACGGCCACAAAACACGCCATTACAGGACTCACGAAAAGCATCTCGCTCGATGGACGCGCGCACAACATCGCCTGCGGTCAAATCGACATTGGTAACGCCGCGACCGAAATGACCGATCGCATGGCCGCGGGTGTCCTGCAGGCGAACGGATCCGTGGCCGTTGAAGCTCGCATGGATGTGCGGCACGTCGCCGATGCGGTGTTGTACATGGCTCAGCTTCCGCTCGACGCCAATGTCCAATTCATGACGGTGATGGCAACGCAAATGCCTTTCATCGGCCGGGGCTGACACCGTCGCACCTAGGCGGGAGGCAAGTCGGAAATCAAAAATCAAAAATCAAAAGGCAAAAGGCAAAAGGCAAAAGGCAAAAGGCAAAAGGCAAAAGGCAAAAGGCAAAAGGCAAAAGGCAAGGGAGGGTTGTCGCTTAACCGGCTCGACGTTCTCAAACGGGGCGAGCCCCGAGTTGCGCCACCCAACGAGCTTTCTTTTCCTTCAGCAGACCCGCGACGGAAAGAGGATGCGTATCTTCTGGGAGTATGTCGAGGATCTGGTATTCGAATGCCGCCTCGCCGTGCATGGTCCATTCTTCCTGCAGCGACTTTTCCATGTGCTTTCCGAGACGCAGGGCGAACCAGATCCCGTTTTTTGCGTTGTTCAAGTTGGGCGACACGCCGACCCACACCTTGTTCGACGTCGTGCAACGTACCGCGAATGCGCCGACGTCAACCTTGCGCGCCTTAAACTGCCGAATCGCTTCTTTTCTAGCCGCCGAGTCCATGCTTGTCTCCTGCCTGAAAGACCGGTGCCGCCAGCTTCTTGGCGTGATTGCGAATGTCCTTGGGCCAGGCGCGGACCATCTCGTTGAAGCGTTGTGGTTTGTTTCCGAATAGGGCGCGGATCGCCTCTTCGAAGCCGGGCTCGTTGCCCGCCATCGCCGCAAGAAAGCGATAGGCCGATTCCTGCGCTTTGCGCCGCGCATCTTGGCCGCGATTCGCTTGGCGCGCACTCTCCACCAACTTGCGTAGCGCCACCGAAGCGCCGCCCGGCTGAGACGCCAGCCAGTCCCAGTGACGCGGCAAAAGCGTCACTTCACGCGCCACGACGCCGAGCTTCGGGCGTCCCGGCCCTCGCTGTGGATTCGCAGGCGGAGCAGCAACCGCGCTGTCGCGCTCCGCGAGTCGCCGCAACACGTCGCGCGCGGTTCCGCGAAAATCGACTTCGACGGAAAAACTCGTTGCGTCGTCGAAGATCACGACCTGCGCCCATTTGTCGCGATCGAAGATCGCTTTGGCCTTCAGGGCGACGCTCGAGAGCGGTCCGGAAGCGATGCGCTTCGATCCGCAGAAGGCGATGCAGTTGGCTGTTGATGGGATCATTCTTATATCACCCGGAAGTAATTATAATATCCGGGTAATATAGAAGTGTCAAGACTGATCGTCGTCCGGCGTGGCGGCCAGTTGCATTCCCGCGCGGCGCCCCACGCGCATTGATCCGATGAAGCGTTGCGTAACGAGTAATGAAGGGCCGCGCTGTCTGCCGCGCCGAGATTCTTGCCGGCAACGTTCTGTCCGTCGATATTCGACCCGAATGCGGCATGCCGGTACTCTCGACGAGCACCCAATCAATGGCGCCGACGTCAACCCGATTCCATTTGAATGCCGCCCCGAGGGGTTCGATACCGCGGGTGATCTGCGTTTCTATCAGCGGAGGGTCGGGGCAGAGTTTTTTCGCGTATGCTATCCTTCGAAATTGTGCCAGATTCGGGCTAGCCAGGAGAATCTTCATGCTCACGACGTTGCGTCCCTATGCCGAACTGCTGTATTTTCTTACCGGCGGTCCCTGTCCTCGCGGTCGTCGGCCTCCTCGCCCTTCGCCAGATTTCTCTGACGAACGCCCTAGCCCGCACAAATTCGGCAAGAGACGCCTATAGAGTCGCAGCCCAGCAGGTGCAGTTCTACCTCCAGCAGATCATACCGCTAATTAATAAGTTCGATTCCGCTTTGAGCGAGCGAGAAGATTCGTATTTACGAAATGCCGTCGTAAAGATTGTGGCGATTCAATTGTCATTGAGCCAGTAAGACCTGACCATCGGGAAGTGTTCCTTGGCCTCGCTAAGCATGCGACGGAAGTGATGAATCCCGTTGAGGCATTCTCCTTGTTTTTTGTGTCTCGTGTCGCCGACGAAGGCGTTGCATTTCTATCTGTCGGACCGACATTCGTTCTGTCAGAAGGCTGTTGCCGGTTGTTGTTCCGGTGGCCGGCGACGAATAGTATCAGAACACACTGAGGCTTTTTATGCTTTGGCACCGGCGCATTGAGAGGAACAAGCTTAGCAGCGAAAAGGATGCGATTGAACGCCGTCTTTCCGAAACTCGGGAAAGGAAAATAACGCCCCTAGGCCTTTAGCCGTCAAGGCAGGATTGAGACAATCGACGTGTCGCTTCCGCAGGAAATTGCTTCACGGCGTGTCGCCCTCGGATCCATTTGTGTTTTTGTTCGTGCCGTTGGTATTGATCGTCGGCGTGGCGGCTAGTTGCATTCCTGCGCGGCGCGCCACGCGCATTCATCCGATTGAAGCGCTTCGCAGCGAATAGCGCGCTAGATTTTCGCGCGCAACATTCGGATCAGGCGATCACTGTCCGATCTCGGCAGATTGTTGACCTCAACAAGTACGTGGTCCCCGCTTGTCAACGTCAGCTCAATTCCCTTCCAGCGCAGACGGGACGACACGACGTCGCGACGCGACACGCTTCGCGTCTTCCACAGCGGTGTCCGAAAGAGAATGGCGTCTTTGGTGATTACCAGTGTACGCGCGCCATGAAGCATCATCCCAATCGGCAAAAGACAAAGCGGTATCAGCAGGAAGATCCTGGCGGGATACTGGGATATCTCGGGCAGAAGGATGACGAGGATCGCCACCAGGGCGGGTGCCGGTACCATCATTTCCCACTCCGGCCGACGAAACACAATGCCGCGCGGATTGCTTGTCACCCGTCGACGCTTTTTCGCGTCCTTCATCCCGATAGCATAGCGCGTTAACTCGCGAACATCTCGAGGTAGTGGCGATACCAGTTGCTCTGAAACACCTCGCCGGGATCGTAACGGCGCTTCATCGCGAGGAATTCGCGGAACTGCGGATAGCACGCTTCCACTTGATCCTTGCGCGCCCACCGGTGGTAGGTCAGGTAATAGCTGCCGCCGTGTTTGATGGCCACGTCGATGAGATCCCGGAACGCGTCGGCCGCCGCTTCGATCGCTTGCGGTGTATGGTCGATATGCAGATTGATCACGATGCAAGCGAATCGCTCGCGTGCCCAGGCGAGAAAACTCTCGTCGTCCTTTTCGATCAATCGCACCGTGCCGTAAATCACGTTGGCATTGCGATGTCGCAACGCTGCTCCCGCGTCCTGCATGAACGCCGCGAATTTCGATCGCGGCACGTACAACTCGGTGATCATCTCCGTGGCGGGGACCTTCGCATGCAACGAGCGGTCGAGGTCGACGTGATAGTTGTCCACGTACGACGCCGCAAGTTGGTCGTCGGCCCAATAGATTTGCCCAGAGGTCGCGAGATAGCGCGTCGAGTAGACCTCGAATGCGCGGCGTTTGTAGCGGTGCGCATAGAACGTGAGCCGCGCCCAATCCTCGGGACTGAATCGCGTGGGATGCTGTGTCAGCGGCGTGTCGTCGGGCACGGGTTGATAACAGGCGAAGATGCCGCGGCGCAAAAACCCCCCGAGACTCGGCTCGGTGGCAAATTGAAAATCGCCGTAAAGATATCCCTCGCGGATTCGTTCTTCAACCCGCTCCATGACATTCTCGCTCTCCGCCATCACCACCACGCGACGCATCTTGATCCGCCGCCGCAGACGCAGTTGCACTCGGGTGATGATGCCGAGCATGCCGTATCCGCCGATGGCCAGGCGGAATCGTTCCGCGTTTTCAGTGCGGGAACACGTCCGAACTTCGCCATCCGGACCCACGATGTCGAAGCTCTCCACTTGCTGAACGATCGGCTTCAAGGTCAACCCGCGTCCGTGCGCATTACATGCCAGCGCGCCGGCCAAACTGAGGCGATCTGCGCCGCCCTGCTTTTGGTAGATGCCCCAATGTTTTGCGCGACCCGCCTGGCGGCGCGCGAGATCGGCGAGCAACTCCGGCCATTGAATGCCGGCCTCCACCGTGATCGTTCCGTTCTCCGCATCGAATGCCAGCACGTGATTCAACGCGCGCGTATCGACGAGCAATCCCGCCTCGGCGAACTGTTGTCCGCCCATGGCGTGGCGTCCGCCCGCGACGCATACGGACTTTCCTTCCGCTCGCGCCCGCGCGATCGCGGCGCGGAGCTCGTCGACGGTCGAGGGTTTGACGATCGCGCCGACGCGCGTGGCGTTGAGTTGCGAGTGAATGTCGTTGACCAGATTGTCCTGGGTCTGGACCGGGATCATCGACGCCTCCGGCGAATGGACGGGCAAGGGACGCGCGATGCATCCGGTGACAGGGAGTGTTGCCGCGGCCAGCGATGCGGTTTTCAGAAAATTTCGACGATTCATATTTCCTCCGACGGTCAGAATCGCCCGAGCAGAGTGCAGGGTCAAATCACGGCGATAAAAAATGAAGGTCACGAGGCAAACGTTTGAAGGGACAGAAGTTCGGCGCGCGTGTTACTTGATAAACTTCACTCATGGCCGAGACAATTCGCATCGACAAATGGTTATGGGCCGCGCGATTCTTCAAGACGCGCGCCTTGGCCGCTCGCGCCTGCGACTTGGGACGGGTGGAAATCGGGGCGCAGCGCGTAAAACCGTCGCGCGACATTCGTGTGGGCGATCAGTTAAAGGTGATCAACGACAGCGGCGAGTACTCGATCGAGGTGCTTAAGCTCAGTGAATTTCGCGGACCGGCATCGGTGGCGCAGACGCTCTATCGCGAAACAGATGAAAGCCGCGCACTTCGCCTGAAGGCCGCCGAGGAACGCAAAGTCCTGCGACAGTTCGAGTCGCTGCCGCCGGCAGCGGGCCGGCCCACCAAGCGCGATCGACGGAAGATCATGGAATTTCGCCGCGGGCTTTAAACGATTTCCTTCGCCGTGATCGTGTACTTGAATTGATCCGGGTCCAGTGGATCAAGGCGGCCGGCCGACGTTTCCGCTTGCGGGTACATAAAAAATCCTAGCGGCGCGCCCGCCGATCCCGGCAACGCGACGTCATGCGCGTCATTGAACGCGATCCAGTTTCCCTCCCACGCGCCGAACAGCGTGCGATGCGCCGCCGCAACCTTGGGATCATCGAGCGCGAGGTTTCCGGGCGGTTCTTCGAGCACCACCTTGCGGACGTCCGCGGGATCGGCGGGAATCCAGCCGAAGGGCGTGACGAAAACTTCGGCGCGGCAATGCTGCGCTTTCGTCACGGTTTCCGAATTTGCGCCTAGGCTCTTGTAGCCAAAGCGCGACGGCGCCACGCGGATTCCGTAGAGGTCGCGCGCCGGGAGGCCCGAGGCGCGGCACAAGCCGACGAAGAGCGCGTTCAAGTCGGCGCATTTTCCGCTGAGATTGCCGGTTTTCAGCATCGACGAAATGTCGCCGATGCCGCAGCCGCGAACTTTGGGATCGCGAAACGTGTTGGCGACGATCCATTCGTAGATGCGCCGCGCTTTCTCAAGATCGTCGGTGGCGCCGGCCGTCGCCTTCAAGGCCGTTTCGGCGACGAGTCCATCGGTAGTGATCAGTTTGGTGGGCGCGGTGTAGTGGCGCCGATCCGATTCGCTGAGACGCGCCGCCGCGCTTGGCTTCGCAAGATCGAGAGCGCGATCCTGAGATGAAATCTCACTACGAACCTCCGCCACCAGCGACTTCGCTCCGGCCGGCCATTCGACCATCATCGCGTCCGCAGTGGAGCCATTGACCCGCTTGATCGAAACACTTCCGCCCTCCGCGTGTGGACGATGTCCGTGAGGACGAACCCAATCGGACGCTTCAAACGCCGGCACGGGGATCCAGGCGCGAACCGCGCCTTCCGGCTTGAGGATTTCCACGCGTGTAGTCAGCTCGAACTTGCGCCACCTTCCCGGCGTGGGCGCGAAGGGGACGTTGCCGGCAGCGCGCAATACGAGCGGAAGCGCGACCGTAAGCGAGCTTGCGGCGGCGGTCTTCAGAAAATCGCGACGATCAATGGGCATGATGGAATTATCAGACGGCGCGAGCGGCGGGTCAAGCTAGGTCGGTTCCGTGGAGATTCGCAACCTTGTCACGACTACCCTTATAGGGTAACTTCATATCGGGAGAAACCCCGTAAACAAAGAGGTGTATATCAAGGTCACTATGCGCGACTCCGCGCCGGTGATCCAGTTCAAGGAGAAATAAAAATGAATCGTCATGCTTGCACGAACTGCGGATCCAAAGGCGTTGCACGTTTTCAGAATGAGACCTTCCGGATCTCGCATCGAGGCTTGGCCGCCGGCGTGGCGCGACTTTCGGGGTGGCGCTGCGCTTCATGCGGCGAGGTGGAATTCGAACCCGCCAGCGCGAAGCGTTACGCTGCGGCGGGCGACAAACTGGTGTTGCAGGCGCGCGCTGCCGAGCGTGAGGAGATTCGCCGTATCCGCCGCAAACTGGGATTGAGTCAGGCTCGGGCGGCTAAATTGACTGGCGGCGGGCACAACGCATTCTCGCGTTACGAACGAGGCGAGGCGGTGGCGATGCCCGCGGTGGTCAACCTCTTCCGTTTGCTAGATAAGCATCCCGACTTGCTGAAAGAACTGCGAGCGGAATAGTCGCCCGTGCCAAACAGGCGTATCATTAATTTGATGTCCACCGGGAACCTTTCCGATGCCTGCGGGGTCTATGACCACATGGCGGACCTAGCGGCGAGTCCCTGGTCCATGGCGGAAGAGGATGTCGCATTGGTGTCGGCGGTTCGCGCCGGCAACCAGGAAGCCTTCGACCGTCTGCTAAGCCGTTACCAAGCATCGGTTTACAACGTTGTTTACCGAATCGTGGGAAATCCCCAGGACGCCGCCGACACGGTGCAGGAGGTTTTCCTCAAGGTTTATCGCGGGCTGGACAAGTTCCAAGGCAACTCCTCGCTGAAGACCTGGATCTTCCGGATCGCCGTGCATGAAGGATGTAATTACAAGCGCTGGTGGCGGCGTCACGCCCAGCGCGAAAGTTCGCTCGAAACGCCGCTGGGGCCGGGCGACCGCAGCCGCGAGGCGCCCACGTTGGGCGAGACGCTTGTGGAACGCTCACGATCGCCGTTCGACATGAGCTCGTCGCGGGAAACGCGCGATTTGGTGGGGCAGGCGCTGAACGAGATTCCTAAGCACTATCGCACCGCGGTGGTGTTGCGCGATCTGGAAGATTTGAGCTACGAGGAGATCACCGAAGTGCTGGGCGTGTCGCTCGGTACGGTGAAGTCGCGAGTGGGGCGGGGACGTGAGGCGTTGCGCAAGCGTCTGGCTCGCGTGTTGCCGCGCGAATCGGTGCGAGACAGAGCAACGTCGCGCGAGATGGGCGAGGAAGCGTCAAGGAACGTGGTGATGTCATGAAATCCAGAAACCTGAATTGCACGGTGGTGGAAACCGAACTCTCGGCGCATCTGGACGGCGCTCTGCCGTGGGAGCAGAGCGCGCAGGTGGAAGCGCATCTTTCCGATTGCGCCAACTGCCGCGATCGTGGCGAGCAACTGGGCGCGCTGCGCCGCTTGATCCGCGCGACGCGCGTGGCTCCGCCGGCCGACCTGGAAATGCAGGTGCGTTTGCGTGTGGCGCGCAAGACGCAACCGGCGTTGGGCTGGGTCTTCGCGTTTTTGGGCCGTGCGTCGGTGCACATGACGAATTTCCTCAAGCCTGTGATGATTCCCGCCGTTTCCGGATTAGTGACGGCCATGCTGATCTTCGGCGGATTCATCTATCAGTTTGCGCTGCCCCTCGACCTGACCAACGACGTTCCCTTGATTGTCCAAACGCCGCCGCGTTTGCGCGCGGTGCCGCCGATCAACTTCATCACCAGTCCAGACGGCGTGACGATGCAACTGGAAGTGGACTATCAAGGGCGCATCACGAATTTCCATCTGCTCGAAGACAGCGGCATGGACGCGCAACAAATGCGCGAACTCCGCAACATTCTGGTGATGACGCAATTCGAACCGGCCACGCGCTTCGGCGTGCCGACGGCGAGCCGCACGGTGATCAAGTTCAGCGGGATTTCCGTAAAAGGATAGATGCTCTTGGAGTGCGGTTGCCTGGCGGCGGCTACGGATCCACGAGATCCGGGATGCGATTGAACATCGGCGAGACGACCAGCGCGCCCACGATCAGCAAAAGAACGATCAGCGCGAAAATACCTAATTGCTTCCACGTGAAGTACGGGCCTTCCACAAAAGCAAACGCCAAAAACTTGTTGTGACAATTCCGGCACGAGTACGTGCGAATGCCCAGTAGCGACATCGCACGCACCAGCGGATTCGACGGCCGGATGTGCAGGGCCCGGTGTTTCTGGCAAAACGGACACTTGCGCCGTCCACCGTGTACACCATCCTCGCCGCGTTTGCGCTTTCGCTTTCCGCTGCGTTCCTCGAACTCATGCAGGCGATTCAGCGACGCCACTCCCGGCGGCAACGGCGGAGGAATCTGATCGGCGGGATGTTGGCCGTGAGGCATCGAGGGCGGTCCGGAAAACTCGCCGTGCGGCCGGGCTTCCGGCGTTGCCGTTTCCTCCACACCGGCTTCGCGTTGCAATTCCGCGGCGACACGCCGCACTAACTCTTCGATCTTTGCAGGATCGCCGGCGAGCGTGGAATTCCCCTTCGCCGCTTGACGCGCGGCGGCCTCCTGTTCCGGGAGAGGATGCAGCCGCATCGATTGAAGATCGGCCGCCTCGGGAATCGGCGCGTTGTAGGGACCGGAATGCGCGCGCCGGCGCGTGCGAACGCGTCCGGACGGAGTTATTTCCTGGAACGGCTCGCGCTCTTGCGAGTCTTCTGGATTTGCATCGCTCAGTTTCTCGGAATCGGACACAACTACGCCTCAGAAATCAGGCTACCACAGCGATGTCGGGTGCGGGCGGCTCAATTTGCACCAGTACCGACGAATTTGTAACCAGTACCGTGCAGCGTCAAGATGAATCGCGGATGCGCGGCGTCGTCTTCCACTTTTTGACGCAGTTTCATCACGTGGGTGTCGACCGTGCGCGTGGTCGGATAATTCTCGTATCCCCAAACGTCTTCCAGCAAGCGGTCGCGGCTAAGCGTTTCGCCGCGATGCAGAATGAAGTAACGTAAAAGGTCGAGTTCCTTCGTGGAAAACTCCAGCGGCTTGCCGTTGCGCGTGGCGCGATGCAGCGTGAAATCCACGGTGACCGAACCGAAAGAATAATTTTCGATCGGTTGGCGTCCCGGATCGGAGCGGCGCAAGAGCGCCTTCACACGCGCCAGCAATTCGCGAATGGAAAACGGTTTGGTCACGTAGTCGTCGGCGCCGGTTTCCAATCCCGCGACTTTATCGATCTCCTGGCCGCGCGCCGTCAGCATCAGGATCGGCACGCGCGAGCGGGCCCGCAGCTTTTTGCAAACTTCCATGCCGCTCATCTTCGGCAGCATCACGTCGAGGATCACGAGGTCCGGTTTTTCGCCGTTGGCGCGGCGCAAGCCTTCCTCGCCGTCCTTCGCGGCGATCACTTGATAGCCTTCGTACTCGAAGTTGTCGCGCAGGCCGGCGAGCATATCGGCTTCGTCTTCCACGATCAGAATTTTGAAATTAGTTTCGGCTGGCATCGTCAATGGGCACCTTCAAAATAAATTTGCTTCCTTGGCCGGGGGAGCTCTCCACAGAAACCGTGCCGTGGTGCGCCTGCGCCACGTGCTTCACGAGCGACAGCCCCAGGCCGCTGCCTTTCGTGGTGTGCACCAGCGGATCGCCGGCGCGATAGAACTTTTCGAAAATGCGAATGTGGTCTTTCCGCGCGATTCCGATTCCGCGGTCTTCCACTTCCAGCGCCACGCTGCCGTTCTCGCGATTCAACCGCACGGCCACTTGCCGCGAGTCGCCGGAGTACTTTACCGCGTTGTCGAGCAGATTCAGTACGCAGAGCGAATACGACTCGCGATCGACCAGCACGGGCGGCAGATCTCCCGCGAGAGTCTCTTCCACTTGAAATCCCTTTTCGTCGAGCTGATAGCGATACGCGCCGATCGCCTGGCCGACCAGTCCCGCCAGATCGGTGCGCTCAAAGCGATATTGCTTGCCGCCGGCTTCGATGCGCGAGAAATCGAGCAGGTTGTTGATCAGTCCGGTCAACCTCTCGCTTTCTTTCCGAATGGTCGAATAATACTCCTGCATTTTTTCAGGACGCCGCACGCGTCCGAGCTCCAGCGTCTCGGCGAACAAGCGGATCAGCGCCAACGGCGTCTTTAGCTCGTGACTCACGTTCGACACGAAGTCCGATTTCAGGCGCGCCAACTCCATTTCCTGATTCACGCTGCGCCACGTGAAGAACACGCCGCCCAGCAGGACGCCGCCCATCACGATGGCCAGGTAGAAATTGCGGCGCAGGATGTCGTCGGCGATCGAGTCGATGCTTTCGCCCTTCAGCTTGATGTAGACCGAGCCGAACAGCGTCGCGCCGTCGAAAGGTTTGTGCGTGTCGGTATCGCGGAATTCCGCCGGCTCGCTCGACCAAACCAAGTCCTGCGTTTCCTGATCGCGAATGCCGACGACCGCTTTGTCGAACCACTCGTCCGTCTCGGGCGACGCCGCGTTTTTGTAGGCCGCCGGGAAGAGCGTCTTATGCAAATAATCGCGATCCAGTGTGAATCCGAGCACGCCGGCCGGATGCCCTTGCGCGTCGTGGATCAACACGTAGTGCGCGGTGTTGTACTGGTGGCGCGGACGCTTCAGCACCACCAGAAAATCGTCGGTGGTGGAGTACAAGGGCTGATGCGTGCCGGGTACCGGTTTCTCGCCGTCTTGCAGCGCTTCCACCAGGCGATCGTAAGTGGCCGCAAAATTCGCGGCGATCTGCTCGGCGTTTTCACTGCGTTCGTGCGCCTCGAAGCTGTCGGGCTCGGAAGGCCGCGGGAAAATCATCGCGCCGGTGGAGGGATGATAGAAGACCAGCAAATCGGCGTACGGTTTGTCGACAATCTCCTTGCGCAGCCGCTCGCACAGCACATCGTCGTCTTGGGAGGGAGCCGGCTCCAGGCTCGCGGCGAGGTCGCGGCCCAAGCGATCTTTCTCCAGCACGATCTGATGCTCCACGCTCTTGATCACCTGCAAGAGTTGCTGATTGACGATGGCGTGCGCCGTCTTGGTCTGTTTGGCGTAATAGAGGTGCTCGAGTTGCGAGGCGAGTAGCGCGGCGATTGGGAGCAGCAGCGCTACCACCATCACCACGCCCACTCTGGTTTTGGGCGACCAATGCGGCTTCATGAAGTCATTTCGTTGCAAACAAACCTGCTTTTAGAATATTGTCGCCAGAGTGGTAGTGTGTCAAGGGCGGGTGAAAGCCTGTAAAAGGTTGTGAACCCGCCAGGATTCAGCACTCAGGACTCAGCACTCTGTCATTATGCGTTATTTGATTGTCAGCGACATTCACGCCAACTGGGAAGGCTTGGAGGCGTCCCTGGCGGCTGTGGATGGACGCTACGACGAAATCCTGTGCCTCGGCGACATCGTCGGTTACGGCGCCGACCCCAACCGGTGTGTGGAATGGGTGCGCGAGCATTGCGCGGCGGGATGCGTGGTGCGCGGCAATCACGACAAGGTTTGTTGTGGACTCGATGAGGGTGCGGACTTCAACGCCACCGCGTTGCGCGCCGCGCGCTGGACGCGCGATCAATTGACGCCCCAGAATCTCGCTTACCTGCAAGAATTGCCGGAGGGGCCTGCGGTGATTTCTGTTCCAAATCTCGAAACGCCGCTCGATTTTCAGTTGGTTCACGGATCGCCGCTCGACGAAGACGAATATCTCGTCTCCGGCACCGACGCCGGCATGGCCTTCGAGCATCAAGTGCACGGCGTGACGTTGTTCGGACACACGCACGTGCAAGGCGGCTTCATCGCCAATCCGCCGGCGCACGATTGGTGGGGTCACGGCTCGGGCGCGCGCGTGATTCGCATCAAGCCGGCGGCCGGAATCTCCAACACCGCGCTGACCGTTGAAGATCGCGAGAAGTATTTGCTGAATCCGGGATCCACGGGGCAGCCGCGCGACGGCGATAGTCGCGCCGGGCTGGCGATCTACGAACCGGAAGCGCGCCAGCTTGTCTATTGGCGCATTCCGTACGACATCCCAGCGGCGCAAGCGCGGATCACCGCCGCGGGTTTGCCGGAGGTGTTGGCGGCGCGTTTGCAATTCGGGCGTTAGCAGCGGCCAAACATTTCTTACGTTCCAAATTTTTTGTATATTAGATTTGGTGGGTTGCGAGGAGGTGCCAATGGCGAATTGTCCGGAGTGCGAAGCCTTGCTGGAAGTGGATGAGGATGAAGTCGAGGAAGGCGACGTCATCAGTTGCGGGGAATGCGGTTTGGATCTGGAAGTGGTCCATCAGAGTCCGCTCGAAGTCGAACGCCTCGATGACGAAGAAGAGGAAGAAGAAGGCGAGGCGGCCGCTTACGACGAGGACGGCTACGACGAAGATGACGACGACGCCGATGACGACGAAGACGAAGACGAAGAGGACGATGAAGAAGAAGAATAGCCTCCTGCATTTCGCCTTGGCCTCCGGACTCGCGGCCTTCGCGCTCGCGGCGCTGATTCCCGCGGCGCTTGGGCAGGCGCCCGCGGCATATCTTCAAAAGAAGCATAGCGGGTCGTACGCGTTGCTGTATGGCACGGTATTCTATTCAGAGAACGATTTTCTGGTGCGAGGCGCGCGCATATCCGTACAGTTGAAGGACACCAAGAAACGTTGGGACGCGGCCACCAACGAAGAAGGATCATTCGCCATCCGATTGCCCGCCGGCAAGGGCGTCTACGTGGTGGAAGCAACCATGCCGGGGCGACAACCGGATCGGAAGGAAGTTACGTTTGAGGATGACGAGCGTGTCGATGTTGTTCTCCACCTGAAAGGCAAGTAATCATGCAACGCGGTTGTATCACCCTGTTCTTACTCTTGGTCGCGGCCGTTTCCGCCGCCGCCCAACCCGGCAAAGCGCCGAACACGCCCGTCTTCACCGGCCTCGGCGATCGCGAGAGAGCTGCGAAGCTTCGCCTGCTGCACGGCGAAGTCATGGATCCCGGCGACAAGCCGATCGAGAAGGCCGTCGTTTATCTCAAGGACAAAAAAACTCAGAAAGTCGTCACCGTTACCACCGGCAAGGATGGTCTGTATCACTTCGCGGACTTGAATCCCGATCAGGACTACGAACTGTACGCCGAGCACGAAGGACTCATCAGCAATAAGCGTTTGTTGAGCATGCTCGACGGACGTAAAGACGTAACGCTGAACCTGAGAGTGGAGAACAAGAAGCCGCCCGCCACCAAACCGGACGACAGGAAATCTCCCGCCGCCACCGGAGCCACCGGATCGACGGGCGCCGGCTCCCAATCCGACAAGCCGGAAAGCAACAAAAAGCCCGGGGACTCCCCGCAATCGTGAAGCGGCCTCTCGGCCTCGTCTACAATCCCGCGGCCGGCGACGGCCGGTGGCGTCCCAGCCTTGAAGGCATGTTGCGCGCGCTGGAAGGCGTGGGCGGTAAAGTGGAACTATTCGCCACGCGATTCGCCGGCGACGGCGTGGAACAAGGCCGGCTCGCCGCCGAGCGTCACGACCTCGTAGCGATTCAAGGCGGTGACGGATCGATCAACGAAGCGATCAACGGCATTGTGCAGTCGGCGCAGTTATCGGGGCGCTCGCCGCGAATCCTGCTTCTTCCCGGCGGCACGATGAACGTGCTGTGTCGCGACCTTGGGATTCCGCTCGATCCGCTCGAAGCCGCGACATTGCTGAAGTCGGGCGAGCCGCGGCGCATTTGTCTCGGCGCGTCCACCAGAAACGGTCAGGACACCAAGCGATATTTCACCCTGATGACCGGCGCCGGTCTTGACGCCGCGATCGTGCACGGCATGACGCAATTCGCGGCGGCGAAACGGGTGCTGGGTCCATTTGCGTTCGCGCTTTCGGGATTCTCGAGCGGTCTGATGTATTCGTTCCCGGAGATCGAAGTGGTGGTGGAGGAAGGCGACGCGCCGGGCGTCTATCGCGGAGCCGAGGTGATCGTCGGAAAATCGAAGGGTTACGGCGGATGGTTCACGGTCACCGATCGCGCCGACAACGCGCAGCCGATGTTTGAAGTGGCGATCGCGCGGCGCAAAGGCGTACTGCGTCACATGGCCGCGATCCCGCTGGCGTTGTTCGGCCAACTGAAGCGCTCGAGCAACTACTTGTTCATGATGTCGACGCGCTTGCAGATCAATTCCGCGGGCAACGTTCCGGTGCAAATGGACGGCGATCCCGTGGGATCTCTGCCGATCAACTTGTCGGTGGATGGCGCGTCGGTGGAGGTGCTCGTCCCCGACGGCTGGTCGCAGCCTTAGTCAACCGAACCTATTTCTTCTTATGCTGCGCTTGCAGGAAGTCCGTCAGCGCCTGCAACTGATCGTCGTTCAAATTGATTGTCGCCGGCATCAGCGATCCTGGAACATACGCCGGCGGATTCTTGAAGTGGCCCGTCAGCCACTGGTTGGTGCGTCCACGATCGCCTTCGATCGTGAGATCGGGTCCCACGCCGCCGCCTTCGCCGTTCAGCTTGTGACATCCCACACAGTTTTCCTGGCGGAACATCAGCGCGCCTTCGCGCAACCGCTGCTCGGGCGTGAGCGCTAAGCTCGCAGCGGCCGTTTGCTTGGGCCCCGCTTGTTGAAGTTGGCGAATCGCCAGCACAACCCTCCATGTCGACTCTTCGTCGAGCATTTCGTGCCATCCCGGCATGCCCGTGAAGCGCACTCCGTTCTCGACGATCCAAAATAATTCCGCGTCGCTCCACTTGCGCACGTGCGGCGACGTGAGATCCATCGCCGGCGGATACATCGAGCGTCCGTAGGCGCCCTGCGAGCGTCCGTCTTCGCCGTGACATGTGCTGCACGATCGCTGATAAATTTCCAGACCCGCTTGCCGCGCCTGTTCATTGGCGGCGATGGGATTGTGGCGGATCTGCGCTTCGAACGGGATCACCACTTCCTTCGCCAGATTTGCGAAGCGCTCTTCGGCGCGCGACGGCCGCGCGTTGGCGGAGAATCCGCCCATGAGAAAGGCGGCCAATCCTCCGGCGCATAGCAATCCGGCGACGATGTAGCTTGTTACGCGACGAATGTGTTGCGTCATTCCACCAAGTCCCTTCAAAACCCTGCTTCTCAGCCTCAGAGACTCTCGCAAGTCCGCATTTATTCCCGTGCTCTGGATTGTATCCCTTCAGGGCACACGCGCGCGTAAGCTCGACTACCGCTGATATCGGATATGATTGGACGCACCACAACCTCCGCGTGATCACCACACAACAAAAGCGCGCACTCGCCGCCGCCAGTCTCGGCTGGATGCTCGACGCCATGGACGTGATGCTGTATTCGCTGGTCTTGAAATCCATTCAAGACGAATTGCATCTCGCTCCCTCGACCAGCGGATTGCTCGTGGCCATGACGCTGGTCACCGCCGCCGTTGGCGGCCTCGTCTTCGGCAAACTCGCCGATCGCATCGGTCGCGCGCGTTCGATGATGCTGTGCATCTTGCTCTACTCCCTGTTCACGGGACTGAGCGGGTTGGCGCAAAACGTTTGGCAGCTCGCGATCTGCCGCATTCTTCTGGGACTCGGCATGGGTGGCGAGTGGGGAACCGGCGCCGCGCTCGTCGCCGAGACGTGGCCCGCTGAGCATCGCGGAAAAGCCATGGGATTGCTGCAAAGTTTTTGGGCCGTCGGGTACGGGCTCGCCGTCGTCGTGAATTGGGCGGTCGCGCCGCGCTTTGGATGGCGCGCTGTCTTTTTCGTTGGCGTACTGCCGGCGCTCGCGACCTTGTGGATCCAGAAGAGTGTGGAAGAACCGGAGATTTGGCGCGAGCATCGCGCAAGAATCGCGCGGCAACCCGCGGCCGAGAGCGGCGCGGCCGCTTCCGGATCGTTGGCAGCGCTCTTTCAAGGGAAACTTTTGCGGCGCACCGTGGTCGCTGCCGCTGTAAACTCCGCGTCGCTCTTCGCGTGGTGGGGAATGTTCACCTGGATTCCCAGCTTTCTCGCGCTTTCACCCGACAAAGGTGGCCGCGGCCTGGCGATCGGACAGAGTTCCTCGTGGATGCTCTTGATGCAAGCGGGCGCGTGGTTCGGCTACGTCACGTTCGGCTATCTCGCGGACCGCTTTGGCGATCGGCGAACGTACGTTTTCTACCTTTTCGCTTCGGGCTTGCTGGCGTTTCTCTTCGGACGCGCGACCGATCCCACGATGAGCACGCTCTTAAGTCCGCTGCTGGGATTCTTCTGCACCGGATGTTTCTCCGGCTTCGCGATCATCGCGTCGGCGCTTTTTCCCACGAGCGTGCGCGGCACAGCGTTGGGATTCACATACAACTTGGGGCGCATCGCCAGCGCTGTGGCGCCGTTCACGATTGGAAAAATGTCGGAGTCGCTGGGACTTTCGGTAGCCTTCTGGTTGACGGCCGGCGCGTACGCCATCGCGGCGATGGTGGCGTTCGCGCTTCCAGATACAACCGGCATCGCTTTGGAGTAAGCAGCTTGGAGTAAACTTTCCCTATGCAATTCCTTTTACTGGCTCTCTTTCTAGCAGGAGTAGACAAGGTCGACAACTGGCCGCAGTTCCGCGGACCGCAATCGCTGGGCGTGGCCGAAGACCCGCGCCTGCCCGACAAATGGAGCGCCACCGAAAACGTCGCGTGGAAGACGGAAATTCCCGGCGTCGGCTGGTCGTCGCCGGTGGTGTGGGGCGATCGTATCTATGTGACGTCGGTGATCGACTCAGGCACGCTCGAAAAACCGAAGAAGGGTTTGTACTTCGGCGGCGAGCGTCCAGCGAGCAAAGATGAACATCGCTGGATGGTCTACGCCATCGACTTCAAGAGCGGAAAAATCGTGTGGGAGCGGGAGGCGCACAAAGCCGTGCCCGATGCGCCGCATCATTTGAAAAACAGCTACGCTTCGGAAACGCCGGTGACCGACGGCGAACGCGTCTACGTGTACTTCGGCAACGTGGGACTCTTCACGTACGATCGCGCGGGAAAATTGTTGTGGTCGCAGGAGATGAAAGCGAACAAGACTCGCTACGGCTGGGGCACCGCGGCGTCGCCGGTGTTGTACAAAGGCCGCTTGTACATCGTGAACGACAACGACGAGCACTCCTATCTGGAATGCCTCGATGCTAAGACCGGAAAGTCCATTTGGAAAGTCGATCGCGAGGAGGGAACGAACTGGGCCACGCCGTTCATTTGGGAAAACGAGAAGCGCACTGAACTCGTCACGCCGGGGACCAAGAAAAACCGTTCGTATGATCTCGACGGCAAGCTGCTGTGGGAAATGACCGGCATGTCGAGCATCTCGATCCCCATGCCGTTCACGAAATTCGGATTGTTGTACATCGCCTCCGGTTACGTCGGCGATCAAATCCGTCCGGTGTTCGCGATCAAGCCCGGCGCGAAGGGCGACATTTCCCTGAAGCCGGACGAAACGTCGAACGAATACGTCGCGTGGTATCAAAAGCAAGCGGGACCCTATAATCCGTCGCCGATCATCTACGGCGATTACTATTACACGCTGCTCGATCGCGGATTCATCACCTGCCACGAGGCGCGCACCGGAAAACTTGTGTACGACAAGCAGCGCATGGACGCGGAGTCGTCGGCGTTCACGTCATCGCCGTGGGCGTACAACGGGAAAATCTTTTTGCAGAGCGAAGACGGCGACACCTACGTCGTGCAAGCCGGTCCCGAATACAAGCTGCTCGGCAAGAACAGCCTCGGCGACATGGCCATGGCCACGCCGGCGATTTCGCAGGGAAGCTTGGTGATCCGCACGGCGTCGTACTTGTACCGAATCGCTAAGTAAGGGAATTACGTCAAGTAGCGGCTTACGGCGCCTTCGTTCACTCGACGCTCGATCACGCGGTCGACGCGCGCGCCGAGTGATAACATTTACGTGTGGGCCGCGTCCTTTCCCTGGAAAATTTGCTGCGTGAATTGCCCGCGCGTCGCGCCGCGCGAGAGCGCATCGTTTTCACCAACGGTTGCTACGATCTCTTGCATCCCGGCCACGTCGATTTGCTGGAACGCTCGCGCGCTCTCGGCGACGCACTGATCGTCGCGATCAACAGCGACGCCGGCGCGCGCTGCCTGAAAGGTCCCACGCGGCCTCTTGTCCCACAGGATGAGCGGGCGGAGTTGCTCGCGGGATTGGAATGTGTCGACTACGTCACGTTCTTCGACCAGCCAACACCGCGCGAAATCATCGCGCAAATTCTGCCCGACGTTTTGGTGAAGGGCGGCGACTGGGGTCTCGATGCGATCGTCGGTCGCGAGGAGGTGGAGGCGGCCGGCGGCAAAGTTTACTCGCTCGAATTGCTGCCGGGATTTTCCACCACCGGCATTGTCGAAAAAATCAAGCAACTCCCGTCGTAATTTCCAGCAATGATTCTTCCGTTCGTCCGCGACCTGTTTCTGGAGCTGGAAGGCAGCGCGCCTTTTTCCGCGCTGCTTACGGCGACGTCTGCGGCGCGCACCTACGCCCGCTGCGGCGGACTCACCACGACGGCGCGCGTGCTGCACACCGTGCTTTTGGCGCGCGCCACGAATCGCCCACTGCTGTTCGTCACGGCGACGAACAAATCCGCCGACGCGCTCTTCGATACACTGCGCACGTTTCAGGAATTTGTCGCGCCACAAGCGCCGCCGCCGATGCTCTTGCCCGCGCACGACTTAATTCCGGCGGATGGACTCTCACCACATCCCGATATCAGTGAGAAGCGCGCCATCGCGCTGTGGAAAATGGCGCGTCGCAATGCGCCGATTGTCGCGGCGCCGGTTGCCGCGATCGCGATGCGTCTTGAACCGCCGTCCTTCTATGCGAATCTCGCGTTGACGCTGCGCCGTCACGACTCTATCGACATGGAGCTGTTGACGGCGCATCTGGAATCGGTGGGCTACGAGCGGCGCGAGCCGGTGGAAATGGTCGGGCAGTTTTCCGTGCGCGGCGGAATCGTCGATGCGTTCTCGCCGGAAGCCCAGCGGCCCGTGCGCTTGGAACTTTTTGGCGACGAAGTCGATTCGATCCGTGAATTCGATCCCGGCACGCAACGCTCCGTGCAGCCGCGCCAGGAAACGATGCTCTTGCCGCTCACCGATTTTCCACTGCGGCGCGATCTGCTCGCGCGACTCAATGAAACGGCCGAGCCTTTCCCCGGATGCGAGTTCCTGCTGCCACTCGCCACGCCGTTCGACCACGCGATCTTCGATCTGCTTCCCGATCCCGCGCGGCCCGATCCGATTGTCGTGCTCGATGAGCCTTCGGCAATTTGGTCGGCCCTCGACCACTTGTGGGCGCGCCTCGACGACGATCCCGATTCGCGGCTGCCGCCGGAAAAACTGTACTTGCGCCGCGAAGAACTTGAGGAGCGGCTGAAAGAGATTCGTTGCGTGGAGATGGAACACCTCGCGATGCCGGGCGACATTCCGGTGATCGAGTTCGCCTCGCAGCCGTCGCCGAAATTCCACGGCAACGTCCCGCTGCTTGTCGAAGACCTGCGCCGCCGCATCGAGAAAAACATACGCACCGTTTTTCTCGCGCCCACCACCGGCGACGCCGAACGCCTCGCCGACATCTTTAAGGAATACGCGGTGCCTTTCCAGATCGGCACGGGACAAATGCGTCCGGGCCAAGACGGTTACCTCGAGGAAAAGGCCTACATCGCGATGGAACTGACGCCGGCCGTGATCCTGAAGGGCATCGCGGAAGAAGGTGTCACGCTGCCGGATTCGCGGCTTGCCATCGCCGGCAATCACGACTTGTTCGATGTGTCGTCGACGGTGGCCGCGCCGCCGCGTCCTCACGCGCGTGCGAAATCGGGCGTGAATCTGGCCACGTTCCTCGGCGATTTTCGCGATCTGCAACCGGGCGACTACGTGGTGCACGTGCAACACGGCATCGCGCGCTATCACGGGCTGAAGGAAATCACCGTGGCAGCGGGAGAAGACGGCGGATCAAGCGAATTCATGCAACTGGAGTTCGCCGAGGAAGCGCGCTTGTACGTTCCGCTCACCCGCCTCGACTTGGTGCAGAAATATCACGCGACCGCCGAAGGACTGGCGCCGAAACTCGATCGCCTCGGCGGCGTGGCGTGGGAGAAGACGCGCGCGCGCGTGAAAAAAGGCATGCGCGACATGGCCGAAGAGTTGCTGAAACTTTACGCGGAGCGCAAAGTGGCCGGCGGCCACGCGTTTTCGGCCGATTCTCCGTGGCAGCGCGAGTTCGAAGACACCTTCGAGTATTCCGAGACGCCCGATCAAGACGCCGCGATCGCGCAAGTGAAACGCGACATGGAGTCGGAGCAGCCGATGGACCGCTTGCTGTGCGGCGACGTCGGCTACGGCAAGACGGAAGTGGCGATGCGCGCGGCGATGAAGGCGATTGCCGATCATAAACAAGTGGCGATCCTCGCGCCGACCACGGTGCTGTGTTTCCAGCACTTCGAGACATTCAAGCAGCGCTTCGGTCCTTTTCCCGTGCGCGTGGAAATGCTCAGCCGTTTTCGCGACGCCAAGCAAATCAAGCAGGCCATCGAGGAAATTGAGATGGGCAAAGTGGATTTGGTCGTCGGCACGCATCGCCTGCTCTCGAAGGACGTGGTCTTTCGCGACCTCGGCCTGCTTGTCGTCGACGAAGAACAGCGCTTCGGTGTCAGCGCGAAAGAGCGCATCAAGCAAATGCGCAAACAAGTGGATGTGCTGAGCATGTCGGCTACGCCAATTCCGCGCACGCTGCACATGTCGCTGGTGGGATTGCGCGATATGTCGGTGATCGAGACGCCGCCGAAGGATCGCTTGGCGATTCAAACGGTCGTCGCGCCGTTTTCAGAAAACTTGATCCGCACGGCGGTGGAACAGGAACTGGCGCGGGGCGGGCAAGTGTATTTTGTCCACAATCGCGTCGACAACATTTGGGAAATGGCCGCGATGATTCAGCGGCTCGTCCCGCCCGTGCGGGTTCTGGTGGGTCACGGGCAAATGAACGAGAAGGAGTTGGAAAAGGTGATGCTCGGCTTCGTTCGCCACGAGGCCGACGTGCTCGTGTCAACGACGATTATCGAAAACGGCCTGGACATTCCGCTGTGCAACACGATGATCGTGAATCGCGCGGATCGCATGGGCTTGAGCGAACTGTATCAATTGCGCGGCCGCGTGGGACGGTCGAACCGTCGCGCGTACGCGTATCTGCTGACGCCCGAACACGGCGAGTTGACGCCGCTGGCGCGACGCCGCTTGAGCGCGTTGAAAGAATTTTCCGACTTAGGCGCGGGATTCAAGATTGCCGCGCTCGATTTGGAATTGCGCGGCGCGGGCACGTTGCTCGGCGGACAGCAGTCGGGTCACGTGGAGGCCGTCGGCTTCGATTTGTATTGCCAGATGCTCGACCGCACGGTTCGCGAACTGAAAGGCGAAGACGTCGCACCGGAAATCAATACGACAATCAACCTGGGACTCACATTGCGCATCCCCGACGATTACATCGCCGAGGAGAATCAGCGCCTGCGCGTCTACAAACGGATCGCTGGCGTAATGAGCATGGAAGAAAGCGCCACGGTGGAAAAAGAATTGAGCGACCGCTACGGCGAGCCGCCGCCGCAGGTGCTTTACTTGCTCGACTACTCGATCATCAAGTCGATGGCCTCGCGCCTGTCGATTCGCAAGATCGAGCGGCGCCGCGGCGAAGTGCAACTGCAATTTCACGAAGCGGCCGCCACCGATCCACAACGGCTCATGGATCTTTTGTCGCGGCGGCCGGGCGCGCAGTTCACGCCGTCAGGCGTGTTGCACGTGCCGCTCGAGGACCGCCCGGTGTTGGGGATTCTGCTGGAAGTGAAAGCGATCCTCGAAGCGCTCGGTTAGCTACGGCGCCGGTGGCGGACCGCCGAATCCTCCGCCGCGCGGCGGATGCAGTTCGTATTCCTTCGGCGGATCGGTACCCGCCAACCACTTCACGAAATAGTCCCAGCGGCGGCGCACCATATACGGCTCGTTGCCAAAGCCGTGATTGCGATTCGGCAGCAGCAGCAAATCGAAATCCTTGTTCGCTTTGATCAACTCGTTCACCACCAGCAGTGTGTTGTACGGCGGCACATTGTTATCCATCGTGCCGTGCGCCAGCAGCAAATGGCCCTTCAGATTCTTGGCGTGATTCTGATTCGCTTGGTCGTCGTAGTTCGTGGTGCCGTCGGCGTTTTTCACGAGTAAGCCTTGGTAGCGCTCGCCCCAGTCGTCTTCGTACTCGCGATTGTCGTGGTTGCCCGCCTCGGAAATTCCGACTTTGAAGAAATCGGGATAGCGGAACATCGCGTCGGCCGTCGCGAAGCCGCCACCGGAGTGTCCATAGATTCCCGCGCGGTCCAAATCGATCCACGGATACTTAGCCGCCAGTTGCTTCATGCCGCCCACTTGATCGGGCAGCGTGTTGTCGCCCATGTTGGCGTAATACGTATCGTGAAATTTCTTCGAGCGCATCGGATTTCCCATCCCGTCGATCTCCACAACGATGAAACCAAGCTCCGCGAGCGCCTGCGTATCGCCGCGCGCCGTGGAAAATGCGCGGCTGCCGACGCTGCCGCCTTGCGGTCCGGGATAAATGTGGTTGACGATCGGATATTTCTTCGACGGATCAAGATTGGTGGGCTTGAACATGAGTCCGTAGATGTCCGTTGTCCCGTCGCGTCCTTTCAGCACGATTGGCATCGGGGGTTTCCAACCTGTGGCCGTCAACTTTGAAATATCCGTGGTTTCGAGCGCCGCGAGCAGCTTGCCTTGCGCGTCGCGCAACGCGGCGACAGGCGGGACGTCGGGCTTCGAATAGACGTCGACGAAATACTTTCCTGACGCCGAAAGCGTGATGTCGTGCGTTCCGTCGTCGGGCGTCAGCAGCGCGAGTCCTTTACCATCGAAACCAACACGATAGAAATGCGCGAAGTATGGATCGCGCCCTTTCTCGCGGCCCACGGCGGTGAAGAATAGCGTGCGCGCTTTGTCGTCGGTGCGCAGTACTTGCGCCACGGCCCAATCGCCGGTGGTGATTTGGTTCTTCAGCTTGCCGGTCGCGAGATCGTACAAATAAAGATGTCCCCAGCCGGAGCGTTCCGAATACCAGATGAATTCGTTGGTCTCGGGCAAGATGTGCCAGTTCACGCGGCCTTCGCCCGATTCAAACTGTGTCTCCACTCTTTCTTCCATCACTTCGCGGATCGCGCCGGAGTACGCGTCGGCGATGCGCAGCTTTTCATCTTTGTGATCGCGCGACGTGGAGACGAAGGCCAGCGATTTCGAGTCGGGGAACCACTCGACGTCGGCCCATTCGCCGCCGCGGCACGCCACGTGATCGCACAGCGTCGAGCGGTGCTGGTCGGGCGGCATTTGCAAACGGACGATCTTGCGATCCTCCACCGAAATAATCACGCGCTCGATCATCGCGACATCCGTATCGCCCGGCAGCGGATATTTCCACTGCCGCAGCGTGGGATGTCCCACTTGTGTGTTGACGAGATACATGTCGCCCACTTTGCGCTGATCCTGCTGGAACGTGGCGATCTTCTTGGAGTCCGGCGACCACACGAGGATCGCGCGATTCGAGTCGGTCCAGCCGGCGTTGTCGGTGGCGTACCCGTAGTCCTTTACGCCGTCGGTGGTGAGTTGTGTTTCCTTGCCGGAATCGGTTTCACGCATCCACAAATTCCAATCGCGAATGAACGCCGAGAGTTTGCCGTCGGGCGACGGCGCGTCGTTGCGCGCGCCTCCGCGACCACCACCGCCGCCGCGTCCACCGCGGACTCCGCCCTGTCCGCGCGGCGCGGGCGTCGAGTCGGGTGCGCATTGTGAACCGCTCACGTCGCAGCGCCAGCGTTTTCCTGCCGCCGTAAACGATACGGCCTTCGCATCGTCGCTCATGGTGATTTCGGTGAACGGCAAATGATCGCCGGTGAACGTTTGTCCCGCCACCGCCGAGAGCGATGCCGCGAGCTTCGTGTGATCGAACGCCGCCTGGCGCGTGTGCGCCACTGGATCCACCAGAATGAACTCGGCAGGCGCGTTTTCTCCGTTGCCGTCCGCGACGCCGGTCGTCACGCGATACCAGAAGCGTTCATCGGGCAGCCAATTCGGGCGCACGCCGGTGTGCGACACCAAGTTGTTGGTGTTGTAGCCCATGAACTTTTCGGCGTGCGCGTAGTCGGCGGCGGTGACTTGGCGCGCCTGCGCGAACGAGGCGGCCGTCAGCGCGAGAAAAGCGATCAAGCGGGTGATTGGGTTGTTCACGCGCCGTAGTTTATCACCGGTCGTTTTTCAAATGCGAACGTGGCCGCCGCAAGTTGCACTAAAATGCTTTCATGCATTGGCTGCTAGGACTTTTCTTGATGCTTCTTCCACCAGACACGTCTCCGATTAAACTCATGACGCTCGACCCTGGACATTTTCACGCGTCCCTCGTGCAGAAGGAAATGTACCCCGGCGTTTCGCCGCGCGTTACGGTTTACGCGCCGCTCGGGTTCGACCTCATCGAGCACTTGGGCCGCGTGGCGCGCTTCAATCTGCGCAGCGACCGTCCCACGCACTGGGAATTGGACATTCACACGAGCGACGATCCGCTGGCGCAGATGCTGCGCGAAAAGCCCGGCAACGTGGCCGTGATCGCCGGACGGAATCGCCCGAAGATCGATCGCATTCAAGCGTCGGTGAACGCGGGACTCAACGTGCTCTCCGATAAGCCGTGGGTGATTCGCAGCGCGGACCTTCCGAAGGTCTCGGCGACGCTGGACACCGCCGAGCGCAACGGCTTGGTGGCGTACGATCTGATGACCGAGCGTTACGAAGTCACGAATTATTTGCTGAAGGAGCTGGCGAACGATCCGCAGATTGTCGGTCGCATCGTTCCCGGCGACGCGCAAAATCCCGGCGTGTACATGGAGAGCATCCACTGGCTGCTGAAGACCGTGGATGGCGCGCCGCTGCTGCGTCCGGTGTGGTTCTTCGATACCAACGAACAAGGCGAAGGTTTGAGCGACGTCGGCACGCACCTCGTCGATCTCGCCGCGTGGACGCTGTATCCGCAGACGATTCTCGACTATCGCGCCGACATCAAGATGGAAGGCGCCAAACGCTTTCCCACTACGATGACCGCGGACGAATACAAGCGCGTCACGGGATCGCCGCGAAACGGTCCGCTCGATTACTACTGCAACACCGTCGTGCAGTACGCGCTGCGTGGAGTGCACGTGAAGCTCGACGTGCTGTGGAAATATCAAAGCCCGACAAATGGTCCCGACACGTTGATCGCGGTCTATCGTGGGACACGGTCGCGCCTCGAGATTCGCGACGGTCAAGTTTCAATTGTTCCTTCAAACGCCGCCGACAAAGCGGCGATCCTCGAAGCCACGCGCCAACGCGTCGCGCACTACGGCGACATGAAGGCGAACGACGCAGGCGATCGCATCCAACTGACGATTCCCGACCGTCTGCGCGTGGGTCACGAAGCGCATTTCGGCGAGGTGGCGAAGAAATTCTTCGAGTACCTCAAGAATCCGCCGTCGATGCCCGCGTGGGAGAAGGCCAACATGATGGCCAAGTATTACGTGACGACGGCGGGCGTCGATTTGAGCCAGCAATCGAAATGAGCGATCACAAACAGGATTTCCGCAGGGCGCTGGGGCGCTTTGCCACGGGCATCACTGTGGTGACTGTGGCGAAACCCGGCGGCGTGCACGGCATGACTGCGAACGCGTTTGCATCGGTGTCGCTCGAGCCGCCGCAGATTCTCGTGTGCGTAGCGGAAAAAGCATGGGCGCGCGAATTGCTTCACGCCGCGGGGCGCTTTGGCGTCACGATCCTGGGCGAAGATCAGCGAACGCTCTCCGATTATTTTGCGTTTGGTCCGCAAGAACCCAGCGAGGGAGAACGTTTAGGAGTCCGCTTCCGCCACAGCGCGCGCGGGACTCCGTTGCTCGAAGGCGGACTCGCAACCCTTGACTGTCGTTTAGAAGCCGCGCATGTTTCGGGCGATCACACGATCTTCGTGGGCGAGGTGGAGGAAATGTCGTGGTCGGACGGCGCGCCTTTGATCTATTTCGAAGGAAAATACCGCAAGCTCGGTGCGACCTAGCCGAGCCGCTCGCCGGGCTGTAACCGCTCACCGATGAGAAAGTCCTTTGTCGATAGTTTGCGTCTTCCTTCTCTGCGAACCTCCAACAACTCCAACCGGCCGCGGCCGCAGGCGACGAACAATCGTTTGTCTTCCACGATGAGTGTGCCTGGCGCGTCGCTGGCGGGCGATTCGTCCACCGCGCTTTTTTCAACTCTCAAAACACTTCCACGGTACGGCGAATAAACTCCCGGCCAGGGCGCCAGGCCGCGCACGCGATTGTGCACCTCGCGCGCCGAAAGCGACCAGTTGGCGAGGCCATCTTCCTTGCGCAAGATCGGCGCGAGCGAGTGTTGCGAATGATCCTGCGGCACGGGTGTGATCTCACCGCGCTCAAGACCTGCGAGCGTCCGCGAAAGTAACGGCGCGCCGATCTGCGCGAGCTTCGCGCCAAGTGAAACCGCGTCGTCCTCCGGCGCAATCGCGACTTCTTCACGCAGCAGCATGTCGCCGGTATCGAGTCCCGCGTCGATCTTCATGGTGGTGACGCCGGTTGTGGTTTCGCCACGCACGATGGCCCAGTTGATCGGCGCGGCTCCGCGATACTTCGGCAAGAGCGATGCATGTAGATTGATCACGCCGAGACGAGGCAGGTCGATGATCGATTGGGGAATGAGTTTTCCGTATCCGACCACGACGATGGCATCGGCCGCGATCGCTTGGAGCGTCGCGAAAACTTCGGGCGTGCGAATCTTGAGCGGTTGCTCAACGGCAAGCCCCAAGGCGAGGGCAGACTGTTTCACCGGCGGCGCGGTGAGTTTTTGTCCGCGATTTGCGGGACGATCGGGCTGCGTGAAAACTCGCGCGACATCGTGCTCCGCCGCCAGCCGTTCGAGGGACGGCACGGCGAACTCCGGCGTGCCCATGAATACGAGTTTCATAGTCCTGAGTGCTGAGTGCTGAGTGCTGAGCGGAGCATCGAAGTAACTCAGCACTCAGGACTCAGCACTCTGCATTTATTCCCATTCGCCCGCTTTGATCTTGCGTTTGATCTGGCGCTTGATCATGTCGCGGCGCAGCACGCTCAAGTGTGAAATGAACAAGCGTCCGTTCAAATGATCGGTTTCGTGGCAAAAGGCGCGCGCCAGCAAATCCTCGCCGGTCATCTCGAACCATTCGCCCTTCAGGTCCTGCGCTTTCACAATAGCTTTTTGAGGACGCACGCACGGCGCGCGGAACCCCGGCAGGCTGAGGCAACCTTCTTCCATGCTCTGCGTGCCCGATGTTTCAATGATCGTGGGATTGCACAACACGATGCGCTGTGCGGGATCTTCGCCGACGGTCAAGTCGACGACGGCAATGTGCATCGACACACCGATCTGCGGCGCGGCCAAACCCACGCCGTGCGCTTTGTACATCGAGTCGAACATATCGTTAGCCAACTCGGCGAGTTTCTCGTCGAAAACTTTCACCGGCGCGGCGGCCTTGTCGAGAACCTTCTCTGGGTATTTAACGATCGGATAGAGCATGCGAAAAAAGTAGTTTATCGCGGAACCGCGCGAACGGGATGGTCTTTCGGCAGGATCGCCGCGAGGAAAAACCCGAGAACGGGAAACACCAGCCACGAGCCGAGCGCGACCTGCAACGACGAGTGATCGGCGAGCCAGCCGGTGACGGGAATCAGCACCAGACCCGCCATGCCCCACGCGAAGCCCATCATCATCGCGGAAATCGTGCCGGCTTGCGACGGCACCAGTTGTTGCGCCATCACCACGTTCACCGGAACGGTGAACAAGAGGATCGCGCCGCCGATCACCAGTCCTGCCACCGACGTCGCGCCGCCGCCGAGAATGAAGACGCACAGGAGCGGCACCGACGCGATCATCGAAATCATAATGATGCGCCGCCCGCCGAAGCGATCGGCGAGATGTCCGCCCGCGAATCCGCCCACGGCGCCGCCGACCAAATAGAGCGACGTGATGTATCCGGCCATCGTGGGCGTGTACGCGCGCTCGCGCGTAAGAAAGAGCGGCAAAAACTGGTTGTAGGTCACCTGCACCGTCGAGCGGATGAAGACCAACAAATACAGGATGATCAACTGCGTCTTGAACGGACGGAATTCTTCCCAGTCGATTCCGCGCCGTGTGCGGTCAGCCGGCCGCGTGTGTAACGGAAGAAACGCGAACAGCAGCGCGGTCATCGCCACGCCGAGCAATCCGATCCACACCACGTTCGAGAGTCCCCAATGTGCGGAGACATACGAAAAAACGCTCGGGCCGATCGCCAGACCCAGAGATCCCGAGCTGACGAACACGGCCATGCCCTGCGGTTTCTTGCGCGCGAGTCCCGCGATGGAATTGGACGCACCCTGCGGATGAAACGACGCGATGCCCGCGCCGCCGAGTACCGCCAGCGCCAGCGTCCACCCGAATGTGGGCGCGCGGCCGACCGAGGAAACGAAGATGCCGGCCACCGCGGGCGCCAGCGCCGCGAACATGCGCGTATGAAAACGGTCGGCGAGATAGCCGTAGAGCGGCTGCGTAACGGAATTCGAGAAAACAAATGTACCCGCCAGGATTCCCGCTTGCGTGAGCGACAAGTGCAACTTGTCGGCGAGCATCGGCTGTAGCGCGCCGATCGCGCTCGAGTACAAATCGACCACCGCATGTCCGCACGAGAGCAACACGAGCGTCAACACGGCGCCTTTCGCATGTTCGAGACGCTGAGACTCCACCGACAATGTTGCGGGCGCGGCCATAGGTAAGCGTAAATTATATGCCAGCGAGGATTAACACGGAGATCACAGAGCATTCAGAGGGCACAGAGAAGGACGGGGGAATTTAACAAGAGGTAAAGGACTCACGGGGTGAAGAGCGAAGGCGCGTTTCGTTTCGTCCATCCAATTCTTGTTCTGCTCTGTGTCCTCTGAGATCTCTGTGATCTCCGTGTCAAATTGCGGGGGCCGGCACGCGATCACCGTGACTGTGCGGGTGCGAAACAACGAGGAATCGCACCGGCTCGGCTGACTTGTTGCGAATGCAGTGCGGAACGCCCGGTGGAATGTGCACGCCTTGCCCGGGCATCAGCGGCACGTCGCGACCGTCGATTTCCATCTCGGCCGCGCCACTCAATATGTAGAAAAACTGTCGCGCCTTCTGGTGATAATGCCGGACCTCTGACGTGCCCGGCGGCATTTGTTCTTCGATCACGCCAAGCGACGGCTCGCGCACAAGGTGCCAACCGTCGCACGAATCGCCCCAAAAGTAATGCTCGGCGTTGTCGGGACTAATCACGCTCACGCTACGATTTGCAGCCCCGGATTTTCTCGGAAGCGCACCGAAACGAGTTTCGATACGCCCGGCTCCGGCATCGTGACGCCGTAAAGCACCGGCGCCGCTTCCATCGTCTTCTTGCTGTGCGTGATGATGATGAACTGTGTGGTCAAGCTCATCTTGCCCACCAATTCCGTGAAGCGGCCGATGTTCGATTCGTCGAGCGGCGCGTCCACTTCGTCGAGGATGCAGAAGGGACTCGGCTGATAGCGGAACACCGCCAAGAGCAGGGCGAGCGCCGTGAGCGCTTTTTCGCCACCGCTCAACAGCAGCACGTTCTGCAACCGTTTGCCCGGTGGTTGCACGATCAAATCGATGCCAGCTTCGCTGGCCTTCACGCCGGTTCCCGCCGTGGCTTCGCCCGCCGATTCGTCGGTGGTCATGCGCATGGCGCCGTAACCGCCGCCGAAGAGCGTGCGGAACGTCTCTTGGAAATTCGCGCTGATCGCTTCGAACGCGGCTTCGAATTGTTGGCGCGACACCGCGTCGATTTCCTGAATCGCTTGCTCAGTGTCGCGGATGGAATCGAGCAAATCGTTCTGCTGCGTCGAAAGGAATTCATGGCGCGTGTTGGCTTCCTGAAATTCCTCGAGCGCCATCATGTTCACCGGACCCAGCGACTCGATCTTGTCGCGGATGGCGAGTGCCTGCTGCTCGGCGGTGGCGAGCGCTTCGCCTTCCAGCAGCGCCAGCACCGGCGCCGCCGCCGTGCCTTCGCCGGCCGGTAACGCTGCCAGCATTTCGTTGCGCATTTCCTCCAGTGTCGCGCCCATCTCCGCGCGGCACGTTTCTTCCAAGTGCGCGAGATCGCTTTCCAGCCGCGCCTGCTTAACGTCGACTTCCGTCTTGCGTTCGCGCACCACTTCCAACTCGGCGCGCGCGGCGCGGATTTCTTCCTCGATGCCGGCCATGCGCGAGCGTCCCGATTCCAGTTCCGCTTGTAACTCAGCCGCCGACTCTTCCGACGACTTCCGCTCGACCGCCGCTTGTTCGGCCCGTTCAGCCAAAGCGGCGCAATCGGCGCGCAGGCGCTCGATTTCCGAAGTGCCGCTGGAAGACTGCCGCTGCAATTCGGCTAGTTTGGCGCGCTCGGCGGCGAGCGTGTGATCCAAGCGATCGAGTGCCGCCGCGGCGGCCTTGCCGCGTTCTTCGAGCGCCGCGCCGCGGGCCCGTGTTTCGCTCAGTTCGTGCGCTACCGTAGCGCGCCGCGATGCGCCTTCTTCCACGGCGGCCGTCAGCGCCGCCATTTGCGAATCGGCTTCGGCGCGACGCAGCGCGCGAACCTCGAGGCCGTCGCGGAATCCCGCCGCTTGTTCGGCAGCGCGCGCCAGTTCCTGCTCGATGCGTTCAATTTCCAGCGCCGCGACAGAAACGCGCTCGCCCGCGCGGCTCAACGTTTGCGCGATCTGCTTCAGTTCCTGATCGCTTCCGGCGCGGATCTTCTCCTGCTCCACTTGCCGCGATCGTAGCGACTCCATTTCGTCGCGACCACGCTTCGATTCATCTTCCAAGCGGCGCTGTTTGGCCACGCGCTGCTCGATTTGTTCCGCCAGCTCGACGGCGCGCGGCGTCAACTCGCGAAGTTCACGCTTCAGCGCGAGAGGTCCCGCATTGGTGCGTTTGCCGCCGGTGACGGTGTAGCCGTGGAAACATTCGCCTTCCGGCGCGAGGAAATAATATTCCGGATGCGCCGCCGCCAACTGCCGGCCGGTTTCGGGCGAGTCGACGAGATAGCAATTCTTCAAGCGCGGCAAAAGCGCCGCCGTCGACGCCGCGAATCCATTGTTCAAGCGAATGTGATTCATCAAGCTGCCGAGGACTTTTGACGCGTCCATCGGCGGCAGCGATCCGGGCGTGGCCCACGAGAAAACCGCATCCTTCGGCGGATGCACAAGGAACGTGGCGCGGCCGCCGGCTTCCTGGCGCAGCAAATGCAAACCGTCGGAGGCGGCGTTCCAGTCTCCCACGACCACGTATTCCAATTCTTCCTTTAGAAAATCTTCCACCTGCGGTTCGTACGCGCTGTCGACTTCGAGATAGTCGGCGAGAATTCCGAGCGGTTTGAAATTCACGGCGCGTCCCGCTTCGGTCTCGGCGAAAAGATTCTTCACCGTCTCGGCGGTGTAAGCGCGATGCGAGAGGATTTGTTCGAGCGAATCGCGGCGCGCCTTGACGGCGGCGTGTTCGTCGCGCAGCGCCGCGAGTTCCTGCTGATTCGTGCCGCTTTCGGCCGAGAGTTCCTGCAGGCGCGCTTCGAGCGACGCTTTGCGTTCTTCCACGCTGGCCAATTCCATTTGCTGCTGGGACATCAGTCCCAACAACTCGCTGCGCCGCGCGCGGGACTGGTCTTCTTCCTGCGCGGCGGCCTGGCGATCGCGTTCGGTGCGCTCGCGAGCGCGTCCCAGTCCCGCGGAGTATTCTTCCACTTGCGCGAGCTGGTTTTTCAACTCGGAAACTTCGCCGAGCATCAGAATGAGAAACGCGCGCAGCGACTCGAGATCGCTTTGGCGCGACCGCAGATCCGTTTCCGCGGCGGCCAGTTCCGTTTGCAGCCGCGCGACGTCCTGCCGCGACGCATCAAGGTCCGCTTGCGCGGCGGCCAGCGCTTCCACCGACGCGCTGCGCTCCGATTCCATGGCGGCTACGCGTTCGGCGGCGAGTTCGGCCTGCATCGCTGCTTCTTTCATGCGCGTTTCAATCTCGCCGATTTGGCTTTCCTGAAACGCGATGCGATTGCGCGCGCGATCCATTTCCAGATCGAGCGCGGCGAGCGCTTCGCGCTTGCGGCGCAGCAAATCTTCCTTCTCGTAGCGCGACCGCGAGAGGTCGAATTGCTCCTGCTCGAGCGCCTCGACGCGCGCGCCGTGGCTTTGCAGCACCTCGGCCATGGCGGCGCGTTCGCGTCCCGCGTCTTCGGCTTGGCGCACGATCTCCGCGCCGCGGCTCAGGTACACGAGCCGCAATTGTCCGCGCAATTCGTCGCGCATTTCACCGTAGCGGCGCGCCTTCGACGCCTGGCGCTTCAGCGAATTCACCTGGCGCGATACTTCTTCCAAAATGTCGTTGACGCGATTCAGATTTTGCCGCGACGCTTCCAGCTTCGCTTCCGCCAAGCGGCGTTTCGTCTTGAAGCGCGTGACCCCGGCCGCTTCTTCGATGATCGCGCGGCGATCATAGGGCTTCGAACTGAGGATTTGGCCGATGCGTCCCTGTTCGATGATCGCGTAGGAATTGGGACCGAGTCCCGTACCCATGAAAATGTCTTGAATATCGCGCAGCCGGCAGATTTGTCCGTTCAGGAGATATTCGCTTTCGCCGGAGCGGAACAAGCGCCGCGACACCACCACTTCACGAGACCGCTTTTTGTGCGGCGGATGATGCTCGACGCGCACGGGAACGGGGCCCGCGTGTTCGGCCGGCGCTGGTTCTTCCGCGGCCGGCTCCCGCGCCGGTTCGAGAGCGAGTTGTGGCGGTTCTTCGGCGGCCGCCTCGGGCTCTTCCTCGTAATCCGGATCGACCATCGTGAGCGTGACTTCCGCCATGCCGGTCGGTTTGCGATCGCGTGTGCCGTTGAAAATCACATCGGCCATGCGCTCGCCGCGCAGCGATTTCGCGGACTGCTCGCCGAGCACCCAGTTAATAGCGTCGCTGACGTTGGACTTGCCGCATCCATTCGGTCCCACGATGGCGGCCACGCCGCCGCCGGGAAAATTCATATTGGTGCGGTCGCAGAACGACTTAAACCCGACCATGTCGACTCGTTTAAGTTTCAGCAAGGCGGTACACCTCTCTCTCGGTCTTATAGCGATGGTTCATCCTACGTCCGAGATGCCGCCCATGGCAAGCAAAAAGTACACCTTATATAGCGGACCCATGGGCCTAGGCCCTATATGTTGGGGTGCGGTGGTGCTCCTGACGCGTGCGATAATCTACCGCATGTCTACAAAGCACCTCCACTTGCGAGTGATTCTACCCGTTCTTCTCCTTGTCGCCGCCGCAGGCGCCCAAAATGCAACGAAGCCGACCGCGCTGGATCGCTACTTGGCGCAAAAAGATTCCGTCTACGCGTGGAAATTGGTCAACACCATTCCCGGCGAAGGCTATAAGACGTACGTGCTCGACATGACGTCGCAAACCTGGCGCACCGCTAAAGAAGTCGACCAACCGGTGTGGCGCCATTGGGTGACGATCGTATGCCCCGATCGCCCGACGAATACCAAGGGCTTCATGTACATCAACGGCGGATCGAGCAAAGATCCGCAGCCGACCAAACCCTCGGAGCGCGCCATGCGCATCGCGCTGGAAGGGGGATCATGCGCCGCGGAGGTGAGCAACATTCCGAATCAACCGCTTCACTTCACCGACTCGCCGGACAAGGCGCGCAGCGAGGACGACATCATCGCGTACTCGCGCGTGAAGCACTTTGCAACCAAGGACGATTATTGGCTGGTGCGGCTGGCGATGGTGAAAGGCGCCGTGCGTGCGATGGACGCAACGCAGGAGTTTCTCGCCAGCGAAGCGGGCGGCGGGCGGAAAGTGGATCAATTTGTTGTGGCCGGCGGATCGAAGCGCGGTTGGACCACGTGGCTGGTCGGCGCGGCCGATCCCAAACCGGGCCGCGTGATGGCGATCATGCCGATTGTGATCGACGCGCTGAACAGTGAGGAAGTCACCAAACATCATTTTGAGGCGTACGGGTTTTTCTCCTCGTCGCTAAACGACTACGTGAATCACGGCATTTTTCCGCACATGATCGGCACGCCGCAGTATCGTGCGGTGCTGAACATTGAGGACCCGTATGAGTATCGCGATCGCGCCAGCCTGAAAATCCCCAAGTTCATGATCAACGCGTCGGGCGATCAGTTTTTCCTGCCCGACGGATCGCAGTTCTACTACAAAGATTTGCCGGAGCCGAAATACTTGCGCTACGTCGAGAACGCCAAGCACAATCTGGCGGGGTCGGACGCCGTCGACAGCATGGTGGCGTTCTATCAGGCCGTGACCAGGGGGAAAGCGGTGCCGCGCTTCACATGGACGAAGGAAAAAGACGGCACGTTGGTGGTTCGCTCGGCCGTTTCGCCGCTTGCGGTGAATCTGTGGCAAGCATCGAATCCCAACGCACGCGATTTTCGCGTGGACACGATTGGACCGGCCTACAAATCGTCGCCGTTGCGTCCCGCGCCGGATGGCACGTTTGTGGCGAAGGTGCCGGCGCCGGATAAAGGATACACGGCGTTCTTCGTCCAGATGGTTTATCCCGGACCTGATAAGGTCCCGTTCAAGATGACCACGGAAGTCAGCGTGGTTCCCGACACGCTCCCGTTCAAGTGGGCGGACGCCGCCAAGAAATACGCGGACACCAAAAAGTAACAAAAAACGCAACCGCAGATGAACGCAGATAAACGCAGATGAGATCGAGGTTTTTATCTGCGTTTATCTGCGTTCATCTGCGGTTGCGTTTTTCGTTACAGCAATCCCTTGGCGAATCCGCCATCGACGGGAATGCTGGTGCCCGTCACATAGCTGGCTTGTTCGGAGCAGAGAAACGCGACGGTCGCGGCGAATTCCTCGGGACGTCCGAGGCGTCCCATGGGGATGTTCGATGTCCACAAGGCGTGCGCTTGCTCCACGGTGATCCCGCGCGCTTTCGAAATCGCTTGGCCGAGCTCGGCGAGGCGGTCGGTGAGCGTGAATCCCGGACAAATGTTGTTCACGAGAATATTGTCCTTGCCGAATTCGTTCGCCAGCGTTTTCGCGAGCCCCGTGGCGCCGGCGCGTACTGCGTTCGAAAGCATCAGACCGTCGATCGGTTGCTTGATCGAAACGGAAGTGATCGTGACGAGGCGTCCCCAGCGCGCGCGCTGCATGTGCGGGATCACTTCGCGCGCGAAATAAACGGTGGACATCAAGTTCAAGTCGATGGCGCGCCGCCATTCGTCGACGGAAATATCGAGAAATCCTTTGGATGGTGGACCGCCGGCGTTGGTCACGCAAATGTCGAGGCGTCCAAAGCGCGCAGCGGTGTCGGCGACGAACGAGCTCACGGCTTCCCCGTCGGTGACATCTAGAGCGCGGTGAAAAACTTGCGTGCCGTGCTTGGCGATGGACGCGGCCGCGGCAGAGAGCCCGGCGGCGTCGCGCGAGCACATGGCGATGTTCGCGCCTTCCGCGGCGAGCGCGTGCGCCACCGCGAGTCCTAAACCCTTTGACGATGCTGCGACGATCGCGGCGCGTCCACTGATTCCTAGATCCATCCACCGATCTTAATCCACAGATCAGGAAACTACTATCCACAGATTACACAGATGGCACAGATGAGGATGGCGCAAACGCTACCGTTCGCTAGATCCTCTGCTCTTGAATCTGTGTAATCTGTGTAATCTGTGGATTGTGTTTGTTAATCTGTGGACGTGACTACGTCCTCGGCCGAGCGCGATTTTTTCGACGCGCACTACAAGCAATTCCTGGCGCTGCCGGATCACGCGCTGCGCGTGGATCGCGCGATCCTCGAGTTGACGCTCGACGATCCGGCGCATCCATCGTACGAGCGGCGCCGCTTGTTGCGTGCCGCGATCGCGGCGCTGGAAGCTGAGCCGCTCGCGGGTCGCGCCGTGCTCGACTACGGATGTGGTCCCGGCGACATGGGGATTTGGATGGCGACGGAAGGCGCGCGTGTGACGTTACTCGATCTATCGCCGGCGGCGATCGAGCTTGTCGAGCGGCGCGGGCGAGCGTCGGGAGTGACGGTCCGTGGCATCGCCGCCGACGCCAGCCGCCTCGACATGCTCGCCGGCGCATCGTTCGATCTTGTGTATGCGGCGGCGGCGCTCCATCACACGATGAAGTATCCCGGCGCGGTCGAGGAATTGGCGCGCATCATGAAGCCGGGCGGGCGGTTGGTTTTGTGCGAAACGTGGGGCGGCAATCCGCTGTTGTCGCAGGCGCGCAAGTTGCGAGCGAAACTGTCCCACGAGGCGGAAGAGCAGGGCGAGGAAATCGTGATGTCGTGGAAAGTTCTGGAAGACCTGAAGCCGCACTTCAAGGACATTCAGGTGTCGCAACAAAATCTGTTGGCGATGGGGAAGCGTTTGCTCCGCGGACGATTCACGAGCGGCGCGGCGCGCGCAGTTGTGCGCGGGTTGGAGTTGGTGGATGCGGCGCTGTTGACGATCGCCCCGCCGCTACGCAACTGGTGCGGCGAGGCGATTATTACGGCGCGGCGGCGTTAGCCTCTCAAATAAGCGTCATTGCCCGTCAGCCAGTCCTGGCGTGGCGGCGTAAAAACATCCATGTCGTCGGTGTCTTCGAGCGCCTTCGCGCTGTGCGGCATGTTCGACGGAATCACCATCACTTGCCCGGTGCGCAGCACGATCGTTTCGCCGTTGATCTTGAACTCCAGCGCGCCAGATACGATGAAGGTGATCTGCTCGTTGTCGTGGCTGTGCTCGGGCACGAACGCGCCTTTCTTCAGATAGACGCGCGCCATCATGGTGCGGTCGCCGGTGATCATTTTGCGCCCGATCGTGGCCGATAGTGTGTCCATCGGCATTTGGTCCCACGTGTAGACTTTCACGCAATTCCTCCTGGGTGATAACCTCCCTATGTTACTGCATGACACGCGCCCGCACTTTCGCGTATTGGATCGCACCGCCGGTGGTGTGCGCGATCCTCTATTGGCCCGCGCTAACCTCGTGGTTTCGGACGGACGATTTTTGGTGGCTGCAGTTTCATCCTGTGATCGCAGGCTTCGGCGATTTTCTCGCCGCCCTTTTCGGTCCACTGTCGCATGGAACCATCCGTTCCTGGAGCGAGCGGCTGCCGTTCCTGCTCTTTCCACGATGGTTTGGTCTAAGCGTTTGGCCGTTCCGTATTCTAGTTTTCGCGACCCACGCCGCGAATCTGATATTGATCACGCGAATCGGAACGCGGATGTTCGCCTCGCGCGCCGCAGGATTTGCGGCGGCGATTTTGTTTACCGTGAACAGCGGCATTATGCTGGCACTCGGATGGGTTTCCGCCTACAACCAAGTGCTTTGCGGATTCTTCCTGCTGCTGGCGCTCGATTCGTTGCAACGTTTTATCGAAACGGGCCAGCGCCGTTATTACATCTGGCAATGTGTCGCGTTTCTGCTGGGATTCGGCGCACAAGAGACGAATGTGGTCTATCCCGCGATCGCGCTTGCGTACGTGCTGTGTTTTGCGCCGCGATATTGGCGCGCCGCCGTGCCGCTCGGCATCCCGTCGATCGCCTACGTCGCGATTCTTCACGCCAGCGCACCATTCGCGGCGTCGGGACCGTACGCCATGCACTTCGACGGCTCGATTGTGAACACGTTCGTCACGTATTGGAGCTGGTCCGTTTCGTCCACCTACATGCGCGCGCCAATTCCGTTGCCCGGTTGGCTGATTCCGGCGGGTGCCATCGTCGTGTCTTTGGGATTGCTTGTCGCCGCGGCGCGCGCCAAGATGCCGGGAGCTTTTTGCCTCGCTTGGTTCGCTTTCGCGATCGCGCCGATGCTGCCGTTACGCGATCACGTGATGGAATACGCGGTGTATTTGCCGGTGATCGGCTTGTGCTGGCTCGGTGGAGCGGCGCTCGCCGAGCGGCACGCGGCTCCGTTCGCAATCGCTGCGATCTATCTCGCGATGACGGTGCCGGAAGCCCGCTTCACCGCGCAGTGGAATCACGACCTGACCATGCGATTGCGCGACATGGTGCTCGGGGTGTGGGACCTCCATGCTCGCGCGCCGGAGAAAATCATCGTGGTTGCCGGTGTCGACGACGATTTGTTCCAGCACGCGTTCCTCGAGTTGCCCTTTCGGATTTTCGGTGCGAACAAAGTGTTTCTTTCGCCGGATACGAATGTTTCCGGCGCCCAAGACTTCATCATACCGACGCCGATTCTTTCTCATGGGCTGCAGTCCGGGGAAGTCACCGTTTACGATGTTCGCCGGCATGTTACTCCCACCTCAGCGCCCGCATCGGATCGATCCGCGCCGCGCGACGCGCGGGAATAAATCCGGCCGCGATCGCCATCACCGGAAGCAGGCGCAGCAACACCTGGTCGAGCAGCGTGAAGATCGCTGTGTTCGCGCCGATCCCGAAGGCCAGGGACACAATCACCACCGCGCTGAAGACCGGATCGCGGAACAAACGGCGCACGGCATAACGGAAATCGCGCATGAATCCCCCTTTGTTCTGAGACGCGCGCGGCAAGCCAAGGTTAGCCATTTCTCGCACCTGGGGCCTGTGCTATGCTGGTTTTGCGCGCCAGAGTTAGGGAGCTATCACACACATGCTGAAAGGCGTTGTCTTGGCGGGAGGCACGGGAAGCCGGCTTTACCCGCTCACCAAGATCACCAACAAACACCTCCTGCCGGTCTACAACAAGCCAATGATCTATTATCCGATCGAGACATTGGTGAACGCCGGCATCCGCGACATCATGATCGTGACGGGCGGAAAAAACTCCGGCGACTTTTTGCGCCTGCTCGCCAACGGTAAGGAATTCGGCCTGGAACACATCAACTACACGTATCAAGAAGGCGAAGGCGGCATCGCCGAAGCGCTCGGATTGGCCGAGCACTTTGCCGACAACAATGGATTGTGCGTGATTCTGGGCGACAACATTATTGAGGGCAACATTCGCGCCGCCGCCGACGATTTTCGCGCGCAGGGAATGGGCGCGAAGCTGCTGCTGCGCGAAGTGGAAGATGCCGAACGCTTCGGCGTGGCGGAAATCCGCGACGGCCGCATCGTGGGCATCGAGGAAAAGCCGCGCCGCCCGAAATCGAATTACGCGGTGACGGGAATTTACTTCTACGATCACACGGTGTTCGAGAAAATCCGCCAGATTCACCGGTCGAATCGAGGCGAACTCGAGATCACCGACGTGAACAATCTCTACATCGCCGAAGGCCACATGACCTACGATTTCGTCGAAGGGTGGTGGACCGACGCCGGCACATTCGACTCGCTGCGCCGAGCCACGAACCTGGTCGCGGAGACCGGCGCGAACAATAAACGCGTGGGCACGCGCTCGGGCGCCGCGCTGGACAACGTGTTGGAGAAAGCCGGGGCATGAGCACCGCGCAGAAAATCCCGGCGGCGTTGGCGATCCAATTTGTGGCGCGGCGGGACGGCTTGGATTTGGCGATCGCGTCGGGCGGAACGCGCGGCATCGGCTCGGTGATTCTGAAGGCCGGCGATCCCAACTTGATCGACGGTGTGCAGGCGGAGCCGGTCGACCTGTGGCCCGACGATCGCGGATATTTTCTGGAAGTGGCGCGCCTGAGTTCCGTTGGCAACAGCGATATCGCCGCTGGTTTCGAGAACACCCAAGTTTCCGCGACGCTCAGTTATCCCGGCACCATCAAGGCGCTCCATTATCACTGCAAGCAAACCGATTTGTGGACGCCGGTGCGCGGGATGTTCCAAGTGGTCCTTTACGACTTGCGCGTCGGCTCGCCGAGTTTCGCGCGCACCAACACCTTGTACATCGGATCGCTGCGTTCGTGGAAACTGCGTATTCCTCCGGGTGTCGCGCACGGCTACAAAGTTTTGGGAACGGATCCGGCCGTGCTCGTGTATCTCACAAATCGCTTCTACGATCCCGGGGACGAGGGTAGAATCCCTTACGACCATCCGGATATCAATTACGATTGGGAGCTGCAGCACAAATAAGGTCCCCGGATTGTTCCTCTCCTATGAGAATTCTGGTTACCGGCGGCGCCGGATTCATCGGATCGTGTTTCGTGCGCATGCTCGCGGAATCGCATCCCGAAGATTCCATCGTCAACCTCGATAAACTTACCTACGCCGGAAATCTTGAGAATCTAGCGTCGCTTCCCGCGGCGGCGAAACACGAATTCGTGAAGGGCGACATCGCCGACGCCGCGCTCGTGAAAGGCCTGTTGGCCCGCTGCGACGCGGTGGTAAACTTTGCGGCGGAGTCGCACGTCGATCGCAGCATTCTTGACTCCACCGAATGCTTCGAGACCAACGTTCGCGGCACGCTGGTGCTTCTGGAAGCCGCGCGTCAAGCGAAGGTCGCGCGATTCCTCCACGTTTCCACCGACGAAGTGTACGGCGACATGGCGCCGGACAAGTGGGCCGTCGAGACGTCGCCGCTGCATCCCTCGAGTCCGTACGCGGCGAGCAAGGCGTCGGCGGAAATGCTGGTGATGGCGTATCAACACACCTATGGCGTGCCCGCGGTGATCACGCGCGCGTCGAATAATTACGGACCGTATCAGTTTCCGGAAAAATTCATGCCGCTGATGATTGCCAACGCGCTTGACCGCAAGCCGCTGCCGGTTTACGGCGACGGTCGCCAGGAACGCGATTGGATTCACGTTGAGGATCACTGCCGCGCCATCGACTTGGTGTTGCGTGGCGGGCGCACCGGCGAGGTTTACAACATCGGCTACGGGGAGCCGCGCGCGAACCTCGACGTATTGCACACGCTGCTCGAATTGCTCGATCGTCCGGCGTCGTTGATCCAATACGTCACGGATCGGCCCGGTCATGACCGCCGTTATGCTTTGCGCAGCGACAAAATCACGCGCGAGTTGGGCTGGCGTCCCGAGCATTCGTTTGAGGACGGCTTGCGTTCCACGGCGGCGTGGTATCAGTCGCACGGCGAGTGGATCGCACGGGTGCGCGGCGGCGAATACCGTGAATACTACGAACGTCACTACCAGCGCCGCGACGAGACCCTATCGGGCGTAGGCAAGCCGTAAAGCTGTGAGCGATCGCATTGCCATCACCGGATCGGCGGGAATGCTGGGCCGGGAGTTGGCGCGCGTGCTCGCCCCGCGCGATCCGATCCTTTGGGATCGCCATTCCTTCGACATCACCGATGCGGCCGCCGTACATCGCGCCATCTCGCAGGCGCGCCCGAGCGTGGTGATTCACCTCGCGGCGTATACGAAGGTCAACGACTGCCAGCGCCATCCCGACCTGGCGATGAGCGTGAATTCGCGCGGCGTACATGCGGTGGCCGAGGCGGTCAACGCGGTTGGCGCGCGGCTCGTCTACATTTCTACGGACTACGTTTTCGACGGACGCAAACGATCGCCGTACACCGAGGACGATCCTGTCTCGCCCGTCAACGCCTATGGACGCTCCAAAGCCGCCGGCGAAGGCAACGCCGCGCTTGTTCCCGGCGCGCTGATTTTGCGTTGCGGCTGGCTGTTCGGCGCGGGCGGAAGGAATTTCGTGGAAGCGATCCGCGATCAAGTGCGCAACGGCAAACCTTTGCGCGTCGTTAACGATCAGGTCGGCACGCCGATCTGGACCGGACATCTCGCGACGGCGATTGCGGCGCTGGTCGACGCGCGCGCCTCGGGCGTGTTGCACGCGGCGGCGTCGGGCTCTTGCTCGTGGTACGAATTTGCCCAAGCCATCGTGGAACTGTGCGGATTAAACGTACCGGTCGAGCCGATTTCCACTCCGCCCGGCGACACGCCGCGTCCCGCGTATAGCGTGTTGTCCGATGCACGGCTGTGCGCGCTCGGCATGGGTCCGCTGCCCGAATGGCGCGAGGGATTGCGCGAGTATCTGCGGGCGCTCTGATGAAAAGAGCCATGACGATTGTGCTCGACGGGACACCGGTTGTCGATGCGCCGTTCACGGGTATCGCGCGATATACGCAAGAATTAGCTGCGGCGCTTCGCGAATTGCATCCGGACGCACGCCTACTGCTGGAATCGTGTCCCCAAGAAGCGAGTTTGATCGAGGGCCGCTGGTGGAGTATTGGGTTGCCTCGCCGTCTCCGCGAAACCGGCGCGTCACTTTTTCACGGGACGGATTTTGCGGTGCCTCTGCTTGGGAAGACGCCCGCCGTCGTGACGGTCCACGATCTCTCGCCGCTCCGCGCGCGCGAATTCGCGATGCCTCCGCAAGCGAAGCGCGTCGCCCGGCGCCTGCCCGGTGCGATCCGCCGTGCCTCCGCGGTCATCGTTCCTTCCGAACGCGTCGCGGAGGAAGTACGCCGGCGTTTTTCCGCGGCGCGCCAGAAAATCGCGGTGACGCCGCTGGCCGCTGCATCCGCCTTTTCGCCGAGACCAGCCACGAAAACATCCGGCCAGTACATCCTCTACGTCGGATCGGGACAACGGCGGAAAAACCTCGACATGCTGGTGCGGGTTTTTTCCCGAATCCGCTCGGGACTCCGGCAGTCCATTGAGCTAGTGGTAGTAGGCGGCGGCTCGCAAATGGCGCTACAATCGGGAGTAAAGCAGATGCGCGGCGTGACGGACGAGGATCTGGCGAAGTTGTACTCCGGGACGTCGGCGTTTGTCTATCCTTCTTCGTACGAAGGTTTTGGTTTGCCGGTGGTGGAAGCAATGGCGTGCGGCGCACCTGTTGTGGCCGTTCGCGACACAGCCGCCGGCGACGTCGCAGGCGATGCCGCACTGCTAACCGACGGTTCGGAGCGCGCGCTCGAAGAAGGCTTGGCGGGGATTCTAGAGGATTCCGCCTGGTCCGGGGAATTACGGAAAAAAAGCTTGGCCCGGGCCAAGAGTTTTTCCTGGCGGCGCACCGCGGAACTTACATGGGGCGTCTATCAGGTAGCACTGGGAAACACGTGAGCATGAAGGCGCTTTTTATTTCTCCGGAACCGCCCTATCCCGCCGATGGCGGCGGCGCGATCCGTTCGGCGTGCATGCTGGAATGGTTGGCGCGCCGTACCAGCGTTTCGGCGCTGGTGTGCGGAACGCCGGAGAGCCGCGTCCACGAGTTGTGCCATCGCGTGGAGTGCGTCGAGTTGCCGTATCACAGCCGCGGGACGTTCCCGCGCGTGTGGCGCAACCTCGACCGCGCGCTGCGCGGGATTCCGCCGCTCGTCGATCGGTTTTCGGCGCGCGAAATTCAAGTCGCGCTTGATCGCCTCCTGGAAGACGGCCCTTTCGATGTCGCGGTCTTCGAGCATTTTTGGATGGCCCAGTGGATTCACATGGTGCGTCCGCATTGCGAGATCGCCATTCTCGATTTGCACAATCGCGAAGCCGATTTTTGCCGCGCCCTCGGTGGACCGCTGGCATTTTGGTTCGCACGTTGCGCCGAACGCTGGGAGCGCGATCTGCTTCCCGAGTTCAATCAAGTGTGGGACCCGCGCGTCGCGCCCACGGGACTCCCGTGGCGTTACGAAAGTCAAAACGCGCGCCTGTACGATGTGGCGTTTTCAGCGAGCTGGGATTATCCGCCGAATCAAGACGCGGTGAAGTGGTTTTTCCGCCGCGTGTGGCCACAGATTGTCGCGCGGCGTCCCGATTCGAAGATTGTGTTGATCGGCAAGCGCGACGATTGCCTGCCGCCAGCCGTGCGTGGTGATTCCCGTGTAACGATCACCGGCGCCGTCGAGAATTCGGCCAGCTGGCTCGAGCAAGCCCGCGTGGCCATTGCGCCGCTGCGCCGCGGCGCGGGCGTCAGCGTGAAAATTGCGGAAGCGTGGCGGGCGGGCTGTGCCGTGGTTGCGACTTCGGTGGGCGCGCGGGGTTATCTCCCTGGCGAGGGAATCGTGACCGCCGACGAACCGGGAGAATTCGCGTCCGCCGTGGCCGGCCTGCTGCTCGATTCCGCCCGCCGCCTACAACTCGCCAAAGCGGGACGCCGCCGCTTCGAGCGCGAGTTTTGCTGGAGCGCCGTGCACGAACGTCTTGATCGCCTGGCGCCGGAATTGTCGTTGTTGTTCGATGGCGAGGTGTTTCGATGACTCACCAATCGCGTATGCGAATCGCCATCGACGCCCACGCGCTGGGCCGCGGTCAAGCGGGATACGAAAGTTACCTCCGCTACCTGACGGCGGAATTACCGGCCGCCGCGCCCGACGCCGAGTTTTGGCTCTATGCCGGCCGCGACGCCGCGGCGCTGGACACCGCGATTCCGGCACACCGGGTGCTGTCGCACAGCCGCGCGCGCCGCTTGCTTTTAGATTTGCCGCGGGTGCTTCGCCGCGATCGTCCCGATCTTTTGCATGTGCAATACGTCGCGCCGTTTCCGTGTCCCGTGCCGGTGGTCGCAACGATTCACGATCTCTCGTTCATCGACGTCCCACAGTTCTTTTCGGGCGTAGAAAGAATGCTGTTGCGCGCTGCGGTGGGGCGCACCGCGAGACTCGCCCGCCGCATCGTGACCGTATCGGAATTCTCAAAGCAACGCCTGATGGCGATTTACAGCTTGCCCGAAGACCGCGTGGTCATTGCGCCTAACGCCGCGGGACCGCATTTCCGTCCGGCCCGCGCGCCGGAAGATGTGCGCGCGCCTTACATCCTGATGGTGGGCGACCTGCAGCCGCGCAAGAATCACATTGGTGCGATTCGCGCATTCGCTGAGTTCTCGCGCGCCACGCGGCATCGGCTAAAGATCGCCGGGCGGCAAACCCACTTCGTCGCCCAGATTCGCCGCGAAGCCGCCGCGTCGGGCGCCGGCGATCGCATCGATTTTCTCGGCTACGTTCCGGACGCCGATCTTCCCGCGCTCTATCGCGGCGCCGATTGCTGCTTGTATCCATCGTTCTACGAAGGCTTCGGATTGCCGGTGCTCGAGGCGATGGCCTGCGGCACTCCCGTCGTTACGTCACGCGGCACGGCACTCGAGGAAGTTGCGGATAGCGCGGCGATTTTGGCCGACGCCAGCGATCCGCGCGACATCGCCCAAGCGCTTCACGGCGCGATCGCGCGTCGCGCCCAACTCTCCGCCGCCGGACTCCGCCGTGCACGCCGTTATTCTTGGAGCGAATCGGCGCGCGAGACCGCGAGGGCTTTCCGCGAAGCGTTGGGAATTACAGGGGACATCGCGAACGTGGCCGCGCCGGTACCCGTGCCGGACGAGGTGCAAACATCGTGAGCAAGCCGAAGATGTTGATCATCTCGCCGGTGACGCCCTACCCCGTGTTCCACGGAGCGGGCAGCGCTATCTTCGGCTACCTGCGCGTGCTGCGCGAGGATTTCGATATTCTCTTCGCGGGATTTTGTCCCGAGAAATTGCTGAAACAAGCCGACGAAGGCCTGCGTCTGTTGTGCCGCGACGTTTTTGTGATGGCGCCGCCCGAACTGCGCTACGTCGATGCCTTCGATCCCACGCCGTTTTATTTTTCGAATCTCAAGGATGAGAGATTCCGCCAAGGCGTGCGCGATCTCTACGATCGTCACCATCCGGAAATGATTCAGGTGGAATACCTGAATATGGCCGAGTACGCCGACGGACTCGCGGGCGTTCGCGTGCTGCGTGCGCACGTGCAGGATTGGTGGCATTTCTACATCGGCTGGAAGCAATGTCTCTCGCGCCGCGAACGCGTGACGAAATTACTCGGTTGCTTCGACACGATTGTGCACAATCGCCGCATGATGCGGCGCTTCGACCGCATTCTCGTGACGCATGAAGAGGAAAAAATCCACGCCCTGGAGATTTGTCCCGAGTCCCTGGTCGACGCGCTGCCATTTTTGCTGATGGATTGCGAGCAGTTCACGCCCAGCACAAAAATTGCTCCCGATCCAATCATGATTTTTGTGGGTTTCCTTCCCCATACCCCCAATGAAGAAGGTCTTCGCTGGTTTGTGGAAAACGTTTATCATCTAGTGAAGCGCGAAGAACCGAAGGCGCGGTTGATTGTGGTGGGATCAGGGGCATCGAACGGAATGAAAGGGTTGATGCACGATCACGGTGTGGAATATCCGGGATTCGTAGAAGACTTGCGGGCTCTCTATGCGCAGACTCGCGTTTACGTCGCGCCGATCATGAGCGGCGGCGGAATCCGCACCAAGATTGTCGAAGCGATGTCGGCGGGCATGCCGGTGGTCTCCACTCATTTCGCGCCCTTGGGAATCGGCACGAAGCCGGGCGTGCATCTGCTGGCCGCCGACGATCCTCGCGAATACGCCGGTCACGTACTCAGCTTGATGCGTGACGACGCGATGTGGTGGCGCATCCGCGATAACGCGCGCCGTTTCATCGAGGAGAATTTCAGCTTGCAGGCGAACGGTCCCGCGGTGGCGCATCGCTATCGCCAGTATTTGGCGGAGGGTGGAAAGCAGCGCGTCGCGAGCCAAGAGGTGAACGTAGCATGAAGGCGGTCCTCTTCGCCACCGGACCATCGGATCACGCCGCCGCCGAAGCGCGCGCGCTGCGCGAACGTTTGGGTCCCGATTCCGTGAGTGTGGTCGCGGCGCGCGGTGAGAAAGCCGCGGTTCTGCACGCCGTCTCTGTTTTGCCGTCTCCGGCGGCCGATGTTCCAGTGCTCGAAGCCGGACCGCTTGTAGTCTTCAAAATTTGGATGGCCATCGGGCTGGCATCGACGGAAGTATTTTGTCTTTCCAATCAGCAGGTACAAGGAAAAGCGCATCGCTTTTTGAAATTGATGGCGTACGCCGTACGCGGACGCGTGGTGTTCGTGCGTCCCGATGGCCGCGCGCCCTTGGGATTGTGGTCGTTCCTTTGGGTGACGCTCAGCCGTTTGTGGTCTCGCGGCAATGGCGCTTTGCTGGTTGGCTCGGCGTCGCCGGAAACGTTGCGGCGACTGGAAGCGGATTTGCGCGCGCGCCGGCCCGGCGCCGACGTTCACGTTCTCGCAAATCCCTCGCCGCTCGATTTTCTGCGGATGATTCGCAATTGGCGGCATTATTGCTATCTTTCCATTCCGTGGACGGGCGAGGGTCACAACTTCTTAAAACTTGCCGCGTGGGTCTTGCCTTGCGGCCATCGCGAAATCTACAACGAAGCCGGCGACTCGTTTTCCGTCCGCTTGATCGGCACACTCGCCGCGCACATCGGCCGCCGTTTCCGCGAACGCGCCGTGGCCATCTGGAACGGAGTGCGCTATGCGGCCTGGAAGACCGGTGAGAAACTCCACGCTGCGTGGAACGGCATTCGTTACGCCGCTTGGTGGTCGGGCGACGCGCTGCTCTCCGGTTGGTACAAATTGCTGGCGATTCCATCGGGCGTCACCGTGATCGGATCGGCGTCCGGTTACTACTTGCGTGGAATTGTCGCCGACTTGCGGCGCAAAAATCCCGGCGCGCCGATCTACGGAATCCTGCCGGAGAAACTGGTCGAGCCCGCGGGACCACTATTCGACGCCGTGATCCCCATGCGTTTCACAGCGATTCTCGCGCACGCGGTTGGACCGCGCCGCACCGGTTGGTGCGCCATTCCCTGCACGAACGAAGGCTACAACGGCTACAAGTGGATTGCGTGCTTCATGCCCCTCGGCCATCGCAAGGTTTACAACGAAAACGGCGACGGCTACGCGGTCCGCAATTGGCGCACCATGGTGACCCACGCGCACTGGCGCCTGAAGCATCGTTTGTTTTACCAGGCGTTCACAGAGCGGCGCGGCCGCTCATGGCCCGTCGTGTGGATGCATTTGCTGCTCTATCCGTTTCGCTTAGTAGCCGGCGCGGCCTTGTTGGCGATGGTCCGTTTGCGCGCGAAACGCTATCCCGCCACGCGCTTGATGTCACACGAAACCCCGCCGGTCCCGCGAATCGCTCCGATCTTCCAGAATGAAGAACCCGTCGCGTCAGGAAAACCCGAATCGGTTTAGCGCGACAGTCGCGGGACCTTGCGCTGGGCTTTGGATCGACAGAAGCGTTACAATAATGAGTGCAAAGGCGATTTGGCCGATGCGACATTTGTGTAGTCCTTCATACACGACAGCATGCGGCGTACAAGACACGAGGAGGAATGATGAGACGACGAGAGTTCTTGCGAGGCGCGGCGGCACTTCTTCCTGCCGTTGGCGCGATGCGCGCGGCGGCAGCGTCGCCCACCGTGAAGATCGCGGAGTTTGATGCATCCGGTGCGCCGAAGGGCGTCCAGGAAGTAGCGAAGATCAAGAAGACCGACGCGGAGTGGAAAGCACAGTTGGAACCGCTGCAGTTTTCGGTGACGCGCCACGCCGACACCGAGCGCGCCTTCACCGGTAAGTACGCCGACTTTCACGGCGACGGATTGTATCTCTGCGTTTGCTGCCAGACGGCGCTATTCGATTCGAAGACCAAGTTTGAATCGGGAACCGGATGGCCGAGTTTCTATCAGCCGATCGCTAAGCAGAACGTCACCACGAAGAGCGATTTCAGTTTCGGCGTTCGCACAGAAGTCCTTTGCAGCCGCTGCGACGCGCACTTGGGTCACGTGTTCGACGACGGCCCGCCGCCGACGCACTTGCGCTATTGCATGAACTCGGCGTCGCTGGTGTTCCAGCCGCGCGGGAAGTAGCGACGGTATGGATAAGGTCAGCCTGGCACAGAAGTTTGCGCTGATTTCCGAGTACTGGAAACCGAAAATTGCCGGACAAGTGAACGATTTCCACGTGAAGCTCGTCAAGTTCACAGGTGAGTTCATTTGGCATCACCACGACCACGAGGACGAATTGTTCCTGGTCGTCAAGGGTCGCATGCGCATGTGTTTCCGCGACCGCGAGGTCGTCGTCGATCCCGGCGAGTTCATCATCGTGCCACGCGGCGTGGAGCACAAGCCGGTGGCCGAGGGAGAAACGCACGTTGTGCTGCTCGAGCCGGCAACCACGCTGAACACCGGCAACGTCCGCAACGAACGCACCGTCCCTGAGTTGGACCGCGTTTGATGGAGGGTGTCGAGACATTCTCAGGTTTTCACTCGCGTTTTCTCGAAGCGGAGCGTTCCATTCACGTCTGGACTCCACCGGGATACACGGCGCGCCGCGCGTATCCTGTGCTCTATCTTCAGGACGGTCAAAACGTCTTCGACCCTGAAACATCGTTCGTTCGCGGCGAGCACTGGCGCGCTGCGGAAACGGCTACGTTGCTCGTCCGCACGGGAGAAATAACGCCGCTCCTGATCGTCGCCATCGACAACGCCGGCGATGCGCGCATCGACGAGTACACGCCTACGCAAAACGCGCGACTCCATCGCGGCGGGCGCGCCGAGCGCTACGAAAAGATGCTCCTCGGTGAAGTGATGCCGTTCGTCGCGGCGCGTTATCGCGTACGCACGGGACCGCGTTCCACCGCGCTCGGTGGGTCGTCACTCGGCGGATTGCTGACGTTGTTCATTGGAATGCGCCGTCCAGATATCGTCGGCCGGCTCGCGATCATGTCACCGTCGCTGTGGTGGGACGATCGCGTAATCTTGCGAAAGATTGCCGGAAACGAATGGCGCCCACGCCCGCGCATCTGGCTCGATTGCGGCACGGACGAAGCGAGCACGCCTCGCGCCTCCACGCGCGACGCGCGTTCGCTGCGCCGCATTCTGTTGCGTCAAGGGTGGCGCGAGGGACGCAACCTCGTGTACTGCGAGGATCAAGGCGGCGGACATAACGAGCGCGCCTGGGCGTATCGGTTCCCGATGATGCTGCGTTTTCTCTTCTCCACATGATAAATTTGTAGCTTCATGCCGGGGGAAAACTTCGTACAACTTGTGGAATTGATGCGACGCTTGCGCGCACCGGGCGGCTGCCCTTGGGATCGCGAGCAAACGTTCGAAACCATCAAGCCGTACATGTTGGAAGAAGCGTACGAAGTCGCGGAAGCCATCGACAACGGAGATTTTCCGCATCTTCGCGAAGAACTCGGCGATCTTCTTTTACAAGTAGTCTTCTTTTCGCAAATGGCCGCGGAAGCCGGGCACTTCACGGTTGAAGATGTGGTGCGAGCGATCAGCGACAAACTGGTTCGCCGGCATCCCCATGTTTTCGGCGACAAGTCCCGCGAAACTTCGCTCGATACGGGTGACCAAGTGAAGCGCAAGTGGGCCGACTTGAAGGAAGAAGAGAAGAAACAAGAAGCCGCCGCGCGCGGCGAGCAATACGAAAAACGCAAGTCGGTGCTCGACGGCGTGTCGAAAGGCGCGCCTGCGTTGATCGAAGCGTATCAGTTGACGGATCGCGCCGCGTTCGTCGGCTTCGACTGGCCGAATCCCGAGGGAATCGTGGAAAAGATGGAAGAAGAGATTGCCGAGTTGCGCGAGGCACGCGCGAACGGTGGAGATCGCGAGGCGATTCGCGAAGAAGTCGGCGACTTGCTCTTCACGGCGGTGAATCTGGCGCGTGGCTTGGGGATGGAGCCGGAAAGCTTGCTGAAACGCGCCAATCGGAAATTCCGCCGGCGGTTTCAATGGATGGAAGCGCGCTTGGCCGAGGAGAATCGCCAGCCGGCCGGCACGCCCCTCGAGGAGATGGAGGCATTGTGGCAACGAGCCAAGCAGGAAGCGGTACAAAGTTGAAGGACGAACTTACCTATCGCGCGTGCGACGGCGTCGACGATTTTCGCCAGTGCGTCGCGCTGCAAAAGTCGGTGTGGCGCTTCGCCGACGAAGACTTGTTGCCGACACGTCTGTTCGTGGTCGGCCAGAAAATCGGCGGACAAATCTTCGGCGCGTTCGATTCGCACGGAAAACTCGCGGGATTTTGTCTTTCGATTCCCGCGCTGCGCAACGGAAAAAGCTATCTCCATTCGCACATGCTCGGTGTGCTGCCGCAATATCAGAACCTCCACGTGGGACGCCGTTTGAAACTGATGCAGCGCGATGACGCCATCGCGCGCGCCATTCCACTGATCGAATGGACCTTCGATCCCCTCGAGTTGAAGAACGCCTTCTTCAACGTCATGCGTCTCGGGGCGATCGTGCGCCGCTACGTACCGAACCAATATGGCGCGAGCTCCTCGGCGTTGCAGCACGGATTGCCGACCGATCGCCTGGTAGCCGAGTGGTGGGTGACCGGCGATCGTGCGGCGTCACCGGGAAACAGCGGGCTCGCGGAAAAGCGCATCGTTTGCCGCGCGGACATTTTGGAAGTCAAGCAAACCGATTCGAAGGCCGCGCTCGACGTGCAAACGCGTTTGCGCGAGGAATTTCAGGCGGCGTTTCGCGACGGATACGCCGTCACAGGATTTGAGCGCGGCGACAAAGAGTGCGCGTACTTGCTCGATCGCGCGCCCCAGCCGGCACTCTAGGAAGACCATGCCATGTTGAAACTTGATCGAATCGTTCTGCGGGAAATTCGCATGCCGCTGGTGAATTTCTTTGAAACCAGCTTCGGCCGCACCTACGACCGCCGCATTGTGCTTGTGGAAGTGCGCGATCACGACGGCGCCGTTGGGTGGGGTGAGGTCACGGCGGGCGAAAACCCGTTTTACAACGAAGAAACCACCGACACGGCGTGGCACATCATCAAGCAGTTTGTCGCGCCGCGCGTCTTGCATCAACCGCTCGACTCGGCAGGAGAAATTCGCGATCGCACCAAGCACATTCGCGGACACAACATGGCGTGCGGCGCCGTGGAGACGGCCTCGTGGGAATTGGAAGCGCGCCGCGCCGGACAGCCGTTGTGGAAATATCTGGGCGGCGTGCATACCGAAATCGCGTGCGGTGTATCCATCGGCATCAAGGACACGGTGCCCGATCTGCTCGCGGCGGTGGAGAAAGAAGTTGCGGCGGGATATCAGCGTATCAAAGTGAAGATCAAACCGGGCTGGGACATTGAAGTGATCGCCGCGATCCGCGAGCGTTTCCCGCAAATCAAATTGATGGCCGACGCGAATTCCGCGTACACGCTCGCCGACATCGACCACCTAAAGCAATTCGACCGCTACTATTTGATGATGATCGAGCAGCCGCTGCCGTATTACGACATCATCGATCACGCTAAACTTCAGGCCAAGCTCGATACGCCTGTTTGCCTCGATGAATGCATCAAGAACGCGCATATTTGCGAGCAAGCGATTGCGATCGGCGCGGGGCGAATCGTCAACTTGAAGCTTGGCCGCGTCGGCGGATTCGCCGAAGCGCGCCGCGTGCATGACATTTGCCAGGCGCACAAGATTCCGGTGTGGTGCGGCGGAATGCTGGAGAGCGGCGTGGGCCGCGCGCACAACATCGCCATGTCGACGCTCGCGAATTTCGTGCTGCCTGGCGACGTCTCGGCGAGCAAGCGCTACTGGAAGCAGGACGTGATCGTGCCGCCGGTGGAAGTGAGCGCGCGCGGAACGATCACCGTGAGCGATCAGCCCGGCCTCGGTTTCGACCTCGATCACAAGTTCATCGATTCCATTACGGTGCGCCGCGAGGAACTCTCCTGAGTTCCGCCGCGACTCCCGACTCCAACCATTTGTCGGCGCGCATGCTCGCGCTGCTGACGTTGATGACCGTCTTGTGGGCGGGAAATTTCATCGTCGGCAAAATTGCGCTGCGTGAATTCTCCGTGCCGGTGTTGATCTGGTTTCGGCTGCTGATTTCGACCGTCTTGTTGTGGGCGATCTTCGCGATGACCGGCGGGCGCGACGAGTTCACGCGCTTGTTGCGAGAATGGAAAGCGCTGGCGGCCGTGGGCGTCACCTGGGTGGTACTGAATCAGCTTTTTTATGCCGCCGGAATCAAGAACACCAGCGCGGCCCACGCGTCGGTGATTTCGGCGCTGGCGCCGGTGTGGGTTCTGATCCTCGCGACGCTCATGGGACTGGAGCGTTTTTCGCGCGGAAAAATCGTTGGGCTTGCGGTGTGTCTCGGCGGCGTGGCGATTCTCACAAACTTGCGCCCGGTACACGCCGGTCCAGGTCCGTCGCTGAAAGGCGATTTGCTTTCGCTCACCAGTTCCATGGCTTTCGCCACCGGTACCGTGCTCGGGAAAAAATTGACGCCGCGCTTCGGCGCCGTGGGAATCAACGCGATGAGTTATTCGGTCGGCGTCCTGGTCGTCGCGCCCCTGGCGTTGCGCGAGTTGCCATCGACGCATCTGGCGAACGTCAGCGCCACGGCGTGGCTCGCGCTCACCTACATGGCCGTGGGATCGTCCGTGCTCGCGTACATCGTTTATTTTTGGGCGATGCGCACCGCCGGTGCCACACGGGTGGCGGCGTTTTCGTACTTGCAACCGCCGATCGTCACGGTGATGGGCATGGCGTTCCTGCATGAATCGCTCTCACTGCCGGAAACGGCGTGCGGCGCGATCATCCTGGCAGGAGTGTTTCTCACCGAGCGCGGGTGACCGATCGAGAAGCCGCCGCGGATAAACGCAGATGAACGCAGATAAGATGGGGATATGTCCGCCGCCACTCGACCCGTTGCGCTGATCACCGGTGCGTCCGCGGGACTTGGCGCCGTCTTCGCGCGCAAGCTCGCCGCGCGCGGTTACGATTTGATCCTGAACGCGCGCCGCAAGGATCGACTTGAAAAGCTGTGCGCCGAGATTTCCGCGGCGCACGGCGTTTCGTGTCAAACGCTCGTCGCCGACATCGGAGACCATTCCGATTTACGGAAAGTCGAAGATGCGATCCATGCATGCGATCGCTTCGAATTGCTCGTGAACAACGCGGGCTTCGGCACGATGGGCACGTTTTTCAAAGGCAACATCGACGCGCAGGAGCAAATGATCCGCGTGCACATGACCGCCACGATGCGCCTCTCGCGCGCGGCCCTCGACGTGATGATTCCCAAGCGGCGCGGCGCGATCATCAGCACGTCGTCGTTTGCGGCGTTTGAAACCAACGCCGGCAGCGTCAACTACAGCGCGTCGAAGGCATGGATCAATCGCTTCACCGAAGGACTCGATCTGGAGCTGGGCGCGTTGGACTCGCCGGTGAAGGTGCAAGCCTTGTGTCCCGGCTTCACGTACACCGAATTTCACGACGTGATCCACATGGATCGCGCGAAGATTCCGAAATGGCTTTGGCTTTCCGCCGAAAGCGTCGTCGACGCGTCGCTCGAAGGACTCGACCGCGGACAACTGATTGTCGTCCCGGGTTCGCAATATCGCTTGCTGAGAGTGTTTCTCGGACTTCTGCCGCGTTTCGTGAAGCGCGGTTTAGCGATTCGCATGGGCCGGCGAATGAAGGGCGTCTGACTTGAACTCACGTATCGGATGAACAAAGGATACCGCCGTCACAATCCGGTAACATGGCCTCGGTAGCATTCGAATCGGGCCGGAGATTGAGGCCCACTCGAATCGGAGGTGAGTCACCCATGAACAAACACGTCTTCGCTATCTTGCTCGCGGCAGCCTTCACAACGGCGGTCTTCCCAGGTGCCATGCTGTCGGCGCAAACCGCTTCGGAACTGTTGCAAAAGGGAATCTACTTGCAGGAAACTGTCGGCGACCTCGATTCTGCCATCAAGGCCTATCGGCAAGTCGTGCAAATGTCCAAGGAGTCGCGCGACAGCGCGGCGCAAGCGCAATTCCGCTTGGGTCTTTGCTTGCTGAAAAAAGATCAGCAGGCCGAGGCCGCGAAGGCGTTCCAACAAGTGATCCAGATGTATCCGGAGCAAACGGATTTGGTGACCAAGGCGCGCGCGGCCATGAATACGCCGAACGCACCGCCGAAACTTTTGGCCGCGCCCTGGGAAGACGGCGAGACGCTGGAATATCGCATGAAGATGGGGCAGATGAAAATGCCGGGCGCCGCCGACGCCATGCGCACACTTTATTCGGTGCGCCGCTCGCCGGCGAATCCGAGTCATTTGATCATCGACTCGCGATTGGTGTCGAGCGCGTTGCTCTCCTCCGATCGCGTGGAAGTGGACGCCGAGACGATGCGGCCGGTCTCGGGATCGTCCAATAACCCGATGTTCCGCAAAGCCAGCGTCGTTTACACCGGTTCGCAGGCGCAATTTACGTTTGACACCAAGCAGCCGCAGACCATTCCGCTCGATGGCGACGTGTTCGACTTCACGGAATTGCAGGCGCTGGTGCGCCGGTTGCCGCTGTCACCCGGATACAAAGGCCAGTTCTCCGTGATATCGGAGATGGCCCCGCAGGCCTCCCCGATGTCGATGAGGGTCGTGGGTGAAGAAGACGTAACCACACCCGCCGGACAGTTCCACTGCTACAAATTGGAAAATACTTCCAATGGCCTGGGCACGTTTTGGGTTTCCGCCGACTCGTCGCGGGTGCTGGTGAAATACGACATGAGTTTCATGGTCGCCACGCTCGAGTCCGTTCGTCGTCCTTCGACGACACACACGTTCCACAGCGACGCTTTGGGATTTTCCGGAACGTTGCCGCAAGGTTGGCTGGCGGTCGCTTCCACGTCGGCGATGCCCTTGGCGAAGGGCGGCGAGCAACTGCAATTCGTGGCGCCCGATTCCATGCTGGTGGCGACGTTGTCGGTTGAGCCGACCGGTTTCCTCCGCGATCCCAAGCCGGAAGATGTGCGGAAGGAAGCCGAGCGTCACGAAACGTACTTGCCGGACGGAAAAGTTCGCCCTTCGAGTTGGACGCCGTTGCATTTGGCCGGTCACACCGCGCTCAGTTGGATTGTCGACGCGTCGGACATGATGTCGCAGGACCCTGTCGTCGAGTACGACGTGTGGATTCAGAGTGCGGCGTCGCGCGTGAAGTTCTACGCCAAGATGAGTCCCTCGGAATTCGAGCGGTTGAAACCGGAACTCGACGGCATCTTGCAGAGTCTGGCGCTTCGATAAGAGCGTGAAATGAAACTTCGCACGCCACTTTTGTTGCTGATCGTCGCCGTGCTGCTGCCCACGGCGTGCCTGCTGTGGCTGATGATCGCCGCTGTGCGCAACGTGCGCGCGACGGTCGGACAATCGGTGGACAACGTGGATCTGGATCGCCTGAACGTGACGCGCGATTCTCTCAACGCCGCTTGGCGGGAACAGATGGCGGCGCTCGAGCGGCTCCCGGAAGGCGCAGCGGCGTTTCCGGAAATTGTGCGGAGGAAACTCGCCGACAGCGCGGTGATTCTCGACGCGTCCGGCGCGCCGCTGTATCCCGCGCCGATGCGATTGCCGAGTCCCGATCCGACGGTGGACGATCCGCGATGGATCAAGGCGCGACTGTTGGAAAACACCGCGCCGGCCGCCGCCGCGGCCGCTTACGAGGCGATCGGCCACGAGGCGCAAGCCACATCAACGGAAGCCGCGCGCGCTTACCAAGGCGCGGCGCGATGCCTGATGAAAGCAGGCGATCGCGAGGCCGCTGTGAAATTGGTTTTCGATCGCTTCAGCGGACCGGCTTTTGCGCCGGCCACCGATTTGCAAGGGCGTCGCATCCGTCCCGACTTGCTCCTGTTGGTGATTGCTTCGGCGAAGCCCGGAGATCCCCTACTGATCCCCGCGGCGCGGAACTTGCGCGCGGCGGTGCTTGACTACGGCGGGAATCCTCCGATGCCGTTGCAGCAGCGCGTTTTTCTGATTCACGAAATGCTCGCGAGAAAACTTCCCGCGGACTTGCTGGACTTCCCGACGCTCCGAGCCGAGGAAATCGCGGCGACTTTTTTGGAGTATCGGCCGCCCATCATGGCCGACGCGTCGCTGCAGCCCGGTTGGGGATCGGGAATTTGGCAATTCGGACTCGCGAAGGCTCATCTGATCGTGCTTTTTCGCGACGCGACCATTCAACAACGAATGCGGGAAATGATCGCCGCGCAAAAACTGCCGCCCGATATTCGGATTACCGCGCTGCCGCCGGGAGCCAAAGTGCCGGACGCAGCTCTGCATGCCGACGCGGGCCGAGCGTTTCCCGGCTGGCAGTTGGCCGTCGCTCACACCGGCCCCAATCCGCTGGAAGATTTGGCCGCGCGGCAAATGGCGCTCTACGTTTGGACGGGATCGCTCGTGGCCGTGCTGATCGTATTGCTGACGGTGCTGGCGTTGCGCGCGACGGCGCGCAGCTTGCGTCTGGCGGGCATGAAGGCGGATCTGGTCGCGACCGTTTCGCATGAATTAAAAACGCCGCTCGCGTCGATGCAATTGCTGGTCGACACGCTCTTGGAAGATGAGCGCATCGACCCTGTGAAGACTCGCGAGTATCTGGAACTGATCGGGCGCGAGAATGTGCGCTTGAGCCGGTTGATCGGAAATTTCCTGACGTTCTCGCGATTGGAGCGCAACAAATATTCGTTCGACTTCACGGCGGTTCGCGTCGACGACGTGGTGCGTGCGGCCGTGGCCGCGGCGGGCGAGCGTTTTTCGCAACCCGATTGCCGCTTGACCGTAAACGTAGAGCGCGGCTTGCCGGAAATTCGCGCCGACGAAGGTGCGCTTGCCACGGCGCTTGTGAATCTGCTCGACAACGCGTACAAATACACGCCGGGCGAGAAACAGATCGAACTGCGCGCCTACGCGCAAGCGCACGGCGTGTGTCTCGAAGTGCGCGACAACGGAATCGGCATCGCGCCCGGAGAAATCAAGCGGATTTTCCGCGAATTTCACCAAGCGGACCAGCGGCTCTCGCGCGCGGGCGGCGGCTGCGGCCTGGGACTGGCGATCGTGCGACATCTGGTGGAAGCGCACGGCGGGAGAGTCGATGTCACCAGTGAAATCGGCAAGGGCAGCACGTTCTCGGTAGCGTTGAGGACAGCATGACAGGCGTGCTAATCATCGAAGACGACTCGGTGTTGTTGCGCGGATTGAAGGACAATTTTGTCGCGCAGGGATACCGCGTAGAGACCGCCGCCGACGGCGAAGCGGGATTGACCGCGGCGCTTCAGGGGCGGCATGACTTGATCCTGCTCGACATCATGCTGCCGCGCGTGAACGGATACGAGATTTGCCGCGCGGTGCGGGAGAGCGGCAGCGATGTCCCGATCGTCATGCTCACGGCGAAGGGTCAAGAGGAGGATATTATCCTCGGCCTGAATCTCGGCGCGGACGACTACGTGACCAAACCGTTCCGCATCCGCGAATTGCTGGCGCGCGCCAAGGCATTTTTGCGGCGCAGACAAGCCGCGCAGGGCGCCGCGCCTGCGACGTCGTGGAAATTCGGAGCTTTCGAGTTGGACGCGGTGAAGCACAAGCTTTTTCGCGACGGCCGCGAAGTGGAATTAACCGCCAAGGAATTTCGCCTGCTCGAATATTTCCTGCGGCGGCAGGGACGCGCGCTGGCGCGCAACGACATTTTGAACGCGGTATGGGGCGCGTCGGTGATGGTCACCGAGCGCAGCGTCGATCGTTGCGTCACGACGTTGCGCGGCAAAGTAGAGGAAGACCCGCGCTGTCCGCGATTCATTCACACGATCCGCGAGATCGGGTATCGCTTCGAGGAAGAGTGATCGCTAGGGCAACGGATGCGTCGCTTCGCGCAGGGTCGTGAGGCGTTGGCTCAACGGGTACAACTCTTCCTGATTCACCTTCTCCGCGCATCCCGCCACCAACCGAATGCCACGCTCCAAAATGACCCGGCGCAGATGCTCGTCGTGCGGAACGGTGGACGCCACGTCGCCGAGGGCACGCAGAATTCGCAGGCTCACGGCGATGTCGCCTTTCGAGTACATGCGAATCTGCTCGAACGCCGAGTCGAGCATGCCGTCGCGATTCAGCCACGGTACGCTGACGCGCAGCGTTCCCGGCGGATCGTAGAGCAGGCCATCGGGCAGTTCACGAGACGCGAATTCGATCAAGATGCGGCTCAGTTGATCGACGCAACTGATCGCGGTACTCGGATCGTTCACCGCCGGGGAAATCGCGCGCAACGCGATGTCGACAATTTGCAGGACGCCGAATTCCACGTCTTGTTGCAGCGTTCGAGTGGGTCCGAGATCGAACGCGGTGAGGAACGCCTCGGCGGCGTCCGGCGTCAGGCGATCCGAACTGGAAGCGCGCAGCAGCACGCCGCCGGCAGGAACGAATTGGCCGACGCGGCGCGCCACAGCGACTCTCACTCCCGTCTCCTTCGCCACATCGACCAGGCGCTTGGTATCGACGAAGCGCAGATATCCGGACTCCTTGCTGGTAATCGGCACGCGCCACCCCGGCGGCAGCGCGGTGTCGGGCACCGCGAGTTTGCCGTAGCGCCGGGGATGCGGCATGAGGTCGTTGATCACCACGATCGTTTCGGCGGCGATGCGGTCGACGATGTGATTCACGCTGATCGCTTGCGAAATGTGGTGGATGAAAAACAACAGCAGCACCACGCACGCCACGGCGAGCGCCATCGCTCCCAACACTGTCACCACCGGCGCGAACGGCGCGGGCACCGACCGTGCCGCCGGCAGCGCCGCCATGCAATAGCAAAATGTGCCGAGAAAAATTCCCAGCGTCCATTGGACGACCTGATCGCGCACGAAACTGACAATGATCCGCGGGGAAAACTGCATCGACGCCAGCGTCAACGTCATCAGCAAAATCGCGAAGACGATCGACACCACGGTCATGATCGACGCCGCGATTCCGCCCAGGATCACCTGCGCCAATTGCGGATCGCTGTGCGAGGGAAACAGCATGCGCGGGACCCACGAGGCGATCTCGGGCGTCGTCTGTTCCAGCCAGGAAAGCGACGCGCCGACCAGTCCCAGCGTCAACGCAATCGCGAGCGGACGCACCAGGAATCCGCCGCGCAGCGTGTACGCGGTCCGGCGAACCAGAAGTAGCGTGCGCTCCATCATGAAGTGTTCCCAGTATACGGTTTCCGGCGCGGGCCGCGGAACACCCCGAGCGGATGTTTGCGACTTCTTAACGTCCCGTTTTGTATCCTGCTCCCAGGAATGGTTTTTGGCTGGATCCAGATGTTCGCGTTGCTTGCCGCGCTCGCCACGGTGACGAAACCGCTGGGTGGTTACATGGCGCGCGTCTATACGGGGCGGCGCACGCGGCTGCATTCGGTGCTGCGTCCCATCGAACGCGCGTGCTATGTCGCGGCCGGCGTGCGAACGTCCGAGCAAACCTGGACGGCATACGCGGCGTCGGTGCTGGCGTTCGGTCTCACGGGCGTCGTGACGCTCTATGCGTTGCTGCGATTGCAGCCGCATCCGCTTTCACCCCATTTGGCGTTCAACACCGCCGTGAGTTTCGTTACCAACACCAGTTGGCAGAGCTACGCGGGAGAAACGACGCTGAATGCGTGGTCGCAGATGCTGGGAATTGCAGTGCAGAGTTTTGTTTCCTGCGGCGTCAGCATGGCGGTGGCCGTCGCGCTGTTTCGCGGGATCGCGACGGCGCAAGGCGCTGGAACCATCGGAAACTTTTGGGTGGACTTCACACGATCGGTGGTCTACGTTTTGCTTCCGCTATCGATGGCGGCGGCCGTTGCGCTGGCAGGTCTCGGCGTAATCCAAAATCTCGCGTCGTCCGCGCGGGTCGTCACGCTCGAAGGCCCGGCGCAGGCCATCGCGCAGGGTCCGGTGGCGTCGCAGGAAGCGATCAAACTGTTGAGTTCGGATGGAGGCGGTTTTTTCAACGCCAGTTCCGCGCATCCCTACGAGAATCCCACGCCGCTGTCGTCGTTTCTCTCGATGTTTCTGATCCTGGTGATTCCCGCGTCGATGACCTACACGTTCGGCCGCATCGTTCAAGACACGAGGCAAGGCTGGACGATGTTCGTGGCGATGGCGCTTCTGCTCACGGTGGGATTCGCCGCCGTGAACTTCGCGGAGCGTGGCAATTGGGAGGGAAAAGATCTTCGATTCGGCACCGCCGGCGCGGGACTTTTTGCCGAAGTAGCTACTGCCTCGAGTAGCGGCGCGGGAAACGGCGCGCTGGGAAGTTTCACGCCGCTCGGCGTGTTGGTCCTTCTCATCAACATGCACACGGGCGAGGTGGTGTTCGGCGGACCAGGGTCGGGAATGTACAGCATGCTCGTGCTGGTGCTGCTGACGATCTTCATCGCCGGCTTGATGGTCGGGCGCACGCCGGAGTACTTGGGACAAAAGATCGAGAAATACGAAGTGAAGATGGTGACGCTAGCGATGCTGCTTACGTCGGCGGCGCTATTGTTCCTGGCGGCGACCGATGTTTCGCGCCCCGCATTTGACGCCGTTACGCAGCAGGGTCCGCGTGGATTCACGGAGTCGCTGTATGCGTTTACCAGCGCGGTGGCGAACAACGGAAGCGCGATGGCCGGGTTGAACGCGAATAATCCTTGGTACGACACGCTGCTGGCGTTGGGCATGCTCGCCGGTCGCTATCTGGTGATCCTGCCGGTGCTCGCGATTGCCGGAAGTCTGGCGCGGAAGAAGCGCTACACGATGGAAGGTGCGATGCCCACGCATGGTTTCGTCTTCGGATTGCTGCTGTGCGCGGTCACGCTGCTGGTGACCGGAATCACGTATCTGCCGGCGTTTTTCTTGGGTCCGCTGGCGGAATACTTTCAAAGATAGATCGCGGAAGATAGTGTGAGACACTATCCGAAAGTCCGCGTGATTTCCGCGAGACTTGCGACGGCCACTGAAAGGGAGGACTATGACATACGTTAAGAGCGATCCCGAGTACGACGAGGTTACTTACAACCGCACTTGGGCGCGAGCCGCGACGCGGCGGCTGAAGAAAGCGCGAAAAACGCCGACATCCGTTGCGCTCGATCCAAAGACGATCGCGCAACTGCGGCGGGAGGCCGTTGCGCGGGGCATTCCGTACCAAGTCCTGATGCGGATGTTAATTGTCGAGGGTCTTGGCAGACTGAAGAAAGCGAGCTGAAGCCAGCTATGATGGCTCCGCGCGCCGCCGTGCTATTATCAATAACGTCATCTCCCGTTAACGCATCCTTCCATGTACACGGTCATCGCGCGAAAATACCGGCCTCAGACTTTTTCCGAAGTCGTTAACCAAGAGCACATCAAGCAAACGCTGCACAACGCCATCGAACAGAAACGCCTGGCGCACGGCTACGTGTTTTCGGGACAGCGGGGCACCGGCAAAACGACTATGGCACGACTGCTGGCCAAGGCGCTGAATTGTTCCAATCGCGCGCCGGGTAGCGTGGAGCCGTGCGGAACGTGCGCGTCCTGCACCGAAGTCGCTGCGGGATCGGCCGTCGACGTCATCGAAATCGACGCGGCGTCGAATCGCGGCATCGACGATATTCGCGGACTCCGTGAAAACGCGCGTTACGCGCCGGCGCGCGATCCCTACAAGTTTTTCATCGTCGACGAAGCGCACCAGCTCACGAAAGAAGCGTGGAACGCGCTCCTGAAGACGCTGGAAGAGCCGCCGCCGCACGTGATCTTTGTGCTCTGCACCACGGAAGCGCATTCGATTCCGCAGACGATTGTCTCGCGCTGCCAAACATTCGCGTTTCACAATCTCGGTTTCGAGGAAACCGTTCGCCAACTCGAACACATTTGCCAAAGCGAAGGCATCGAAGCGACCGAAGAAGCGCTCGCGGTGATCACGCAGGCGGGCGAAGGCAGTTTGCGCGATTCGCTCTCCACGCTGGACCAAGCGATCGCCTGTTGCGGCGCGAAGCTCGATGGCGAAGCGTTGCGCCAACTCCTTGGCGTGGTCACAACGCAAGCGCTCGACGAAGTGGTGGAGGCGGTGTCCACGCAATCGGCGGAACGAGCGCTCGCGCTGGTCGACAATTTGGTGCGCGAAGGACAAAACCTGCGCAACTTCGCATCGCAGTTGGCGCGGCACTTCCGCAATTTGCTGGTGGTGAAGACGGCGCCGGGATCGCCGCGGCTCGTGGAAGCGTCGCGTGCCGAGCGCGAACGCATTTCGTCGGTCGCCGCCCAATTCTCGGAAGAAGATTTAACACGCTATCTGCAGATTGTCCTGAAGCTGTATCAGGAATTGCAATTCTCGCCGCAGCCGCGATTCCACACCGAGCTGGGACTCATGAAGTTGATCCAGGCGGGACGCCTCGCCTCGATCGAAGACGTGTTGGCGCGACTCGATCGCGGCGGCAGCGCTTTGCCGCCATCGGGACCACCGTCGGCGGGCCCGCAAGTTCCGCGGTCACCGAGCGGTCCTTCGCCGTTTGAGCGCGACCAAGCGCGTCGCGCCGCCGAACCGGCACGCAAACCGGGACCGTCCGCGGCCGCACCGCCGCCGACTCCCTCGGCGAGCGACGAAGAATTCGCCGCGCAAATGATGGCTCGCGTGGAAGCGATGAACAAAACCATGCTGGCGATCCACTTGGAGCGCGCTATTTGGGACGTCCGCGACGATAGCGTCACGGCGGGATATCCCGCGGGCACCAGCGCGGTGAACATGCCGGGACAAGAGGAGCAGCGCCTGCTGGCGTCGCTTTCGTCCGAGATTCTCGGCCGCCCCGTTTCGTTTCGCGTAACGCTGCTGAATGCAGAAGAAGCCGCGAAGGCCGCGGCCGCCGCCACTCCAGCCAAACCACCATCGGGAGCACTCAACAATCTTGGCGCGCTCGCCGACAATCCCGAGATCGCCGACTTCATGCGCTTCTTCCCCGGCGCGAAGATCGAAGAGCAGAAACGCAGGAGCTAGGAGCATGAATCTTCCGGAAATGCTGCAACAGGCCCGCAAGGTCCAGGAGCAAATGCAGAAGCAGCTCCAGGAACTGCGCGTGGAAGCGTCGTCGGGCGGCGGCATGGTGCGGGTGGTGATGAACGGCCAAAAATACGTTCTATCGCTCACGATCGATCCGGAATTGTGGAAAGAACACGATGCCGAAATGCTGCAAGACCTGGTGATGGGCGCGGTGAATCAAGCGTCGCAAAAGGTCGACGAGCAGATGCAGCAAAAAGTTGGATCGCTCCTCGGCGGCATGAGCATGCCGCCGATTTCCTAACATGCCCGATTACGCCGCTCCTCTCGAAAGACTGATTTTGCAGTTCAAGAAACTTCCCGGCATCGGCGCGAAGTCGGCGCAGCGCCTGGCGTTCGACGTGCTGCGCCGCGGACCCGGCGAGGCGCGCGAGTTGGTCGATGCGATCATCGAAGTTACCGAGCACATGGGTTGCTGCTCGGTGTGCAACAACATCACCGACGTCGATCCGTGCCAGTTTTGCAGCGACCCGAGTCGCGATCCGCACGTGCTTTGCGTGGTCGAGCAGCCGCAAAACATTTTGTCCGTCGAGAAGACGCGCCAATATCGCGGACGCTATCACGTGCTGCTCGGCAGCATCTCGCCGCTCAAGGGAATCGGGCCGGACCAGTTACGGATCAAGAGCTTGGTGGATCGTTTGAAGGACGGCGTGATTACCGAAGTGATCGCCGCGACCAATCCCACCACCGAAGGCGAAGCCACCGCCGTGTATCTCGCGAAATTGCTCAAGCCGCTCGGCGTCATGGTGTCGCGCATCGCCTTGGGATTGCCGGTCGGTAGCGATCTAGAGTACGCCGACGAAGTCACGATGCTTAAGGCCATGGAAGGCAGGCGGGCGTTGTAGCGCGCGAAATCAAAAATCAAAAGGCAAGAATCAAAAATGGGAGGTCAGCGCGAGTCGTTCGGCGGATCACTCTGCTGGAGGTTCTGCTCGGCCGTTCGCCTGGACGGCATCTCTTCTTCAGTTTTGCCTTTTGATTTTTGATTTTTGATTTTTGCCTTCGCGTTATAGAGTTTTTCTGTGCCTCTCGAACGCGCCTCCGTTTCCCGCGAAGACTACCTCAAAGCCATTCTTGAAATGGAGCAGGAAGGCATGGTGCCGATCGGCGTGCGCCTCAGTGAGTCGTTGCGCGTGACGCCGCCCGCCGTCACCGCGGCGCTCAAACGCATGAGCCGCGATGGCCTCGCGATGGTCGACCGCCGCGGGCGCATTCGCCTGACGTCGAAAGGCGCGCGCGAAGCGGAAAGCTTGGTAGTGCGCCATCGCCTCGCCGAGAAGCTTCTCACCGAAGTCCTAGGCATGGAGTGGTCGAAGGTTCACGAAGAGGCGGAGAAGCTGGAGCACGCCATTTCGCCGGAACTCGAAAAACATTTGCTGAAGTTTTTTGGCAACGGCGGGAATTGTCCCCACGGAAATCCCTTGTACGGCGGACTCGCGGCGTTGCGCAAGAATTTTGGCGCCGTGCGGCTCAGCGACGTCGCGCCGCCGGCTTGGGTCGAGGTTCTGCGCGTTGTGGAGAACAAGGGGTTGCTCGAATTCCTCTCGACCCTAGCGGTATACCCCGGCACGCGTCTGCGTCTCCGGAGCGTCAGCTACGACGGCACGATGGTTCTTACAAAGGGACGCAAAACCATACACTTAAGCGAATCGGCGCGGTCGCAGATCTGGGTGCGGCCATTGTCCGGCTCCCGCGCCGAAAAGACGCCATCATGACAAGCCTGTTGACACTATAAGGGCATGAAAAGTGACGGTTTTTGTCAGCCCCGTCGAATCACTGCTAAGTATCGAAAGATAAATCGCTTAGATACGGTTTAGCCTCATTGGTTTAAGGAGTGGTGAAGGGTTTTCGCGTCCACCAGTACTTTGGTGTCTCGATTGCTCACACCTTCGTTTGGAAGGCGTTGGGTGCCTGAGGGTGCACTTGACGCTCTCCAAGCGTCAATTCCAATGGAGGCACATGAAAATGAAGAAAAAGGGCTTTTCCTTGATCGAGTTGCTGATTGTCGTCGCGATCATCCTGATCATTGCGGCCATCGCAATTCCTAACCTGCTCCGTTCCCGCATTGCGGCGAACGAGGCTTCGGCCACTGCTAGTCTGCGTACGTTGAATACGGCCGAAGTGACCTATGCGTCGACCTACAACTCCGGTTTCACATCCACGCTGAACCAATTGGCCACCCCGTCCGGCGGAGCCGGCTCGACACCGACCTGGAGCGCGGCGGACCTAGTCGACCCGATTCTGTCCGGTACGCAGTCGGTCAGCACCAACAGCTTCACTAAGAACGGCTTCGTCTTCACGTATGGCACGACGGGCACCTATCCCCAGATCGCCAGCTATCACGTCAACGCCGATCCCATGGCGCGCGGATCTTCCGGATCGCGCTCGTTCTACAGCGATCAGTCGGCCGTGGTTCGCTCGAACGCCACCGCGCAGGCCAGCAGCAGTGACAGCCCGATCTAAGAACGTTCAGCTTTGTTATAAAGGGCGCCCTTCTTTCGAGATCGGGCGCCTTTTTCTTTCCCGCAGCCGTCGCTGCCAGCCTCTTTTCAGCACTTGACAGTTTGTGGCACTCCACCCCAGTACTGTCGATACAACCCTTCTGTATCCCATTGATTCTGCTAGCGTCAGTTTCTTGGCATGCCGATTGCCTAACATGATTGTGTAGTAGGGGGAGCGCAGATTTACAACGCCAGCCAAGGAGTCAAGGAGAATATGAAGAAGAACAAGGGCTTTTCGCTTATCGAACTGCTGATCGTCGTGGCGATCATCCTGATCATCGCCGCCATCGCCATTCCGAATTTGCTCCGCTCGCGAATTGCCGCGAACGAAGCTTCCGCCACCGCCTCTTTGCGGACCCTGAATACCGCTGAGGTCACGTATGCATCGACGTACAATTCCGGTTTCACTTCCACGCTGAACCAGTTGGCCACTCCGTCCGGCGGCGCCGGCACGCAGCCCACTTGGAGCGCGGCGGATTTGGTCGACCCGATTCTGTCCGGCACCCAGTCGGTCAGCACCAACAGCTTCACCAAGAACGGCTACGTGTTCACGTATTCCACGTCCGGCACGTATCCGCAGATCGCCAGCTACGGCGTGAACGCGGATCCGATGGCGCGCGGTTCTTCCGGATCGCGCTCGTTCTACAGCGACCAGTCGGCGGTGGTTCGCTCCAACGCGACGGCGCAGGCCTCGAGCAGCGACAGCCCGATCTAAACGTCTCGCGCTTTTGTTTGAGAAGGGCGCCCTTTCTTTCGGGATCGGGCGCCTTTTCTTTTTTTCGCGTAAGATTGTCCCGCGCTATCTTGCCGATCCCCATGTCCTTTCGCGGCCTTCTCGTTCGCGTCTCCGCCCTGTTCGCTCTCGCCTACGCGACACTCGCAGGATTCCACACGCTTTCCGACTTCGACGTTTGGTGGCAGCTGGCCTCCGGCCGATGGATGTGGGATCACGCCGCCATCCTTCGAACGGAAACCTTTTCGTACACCGCGGCCGGCGCGCCGTGGACGTATCCGGCGCTCGGCGAAGTGTTTTTCTATTGGATCTGGCGTTTTGCCGGACTGTCGGGGTTATCGTTGCTGACTCCGCTGGCATGTCTCGTGATCGCGGCGGTGCTGCTGCGAAAAGCCGACATTTGGCGCGCGTGGCTAGTGGTTGCGGCGGCGCCGCTCATTGCTTGGCGCGCGAACCTGCGCGCCGACATGTTCACGACACTCTTGGCGACGGTTTTTCTGGCGGTGCTTTGGGAGAATCATCGCCGTGCTCAAGAATCGCGGAGATGGTTGTGGCCTCTCGCCGCGCTGATGGCGTTGTGGGCGAACCTGCATCCAGGGTTTTTCCTGGGACTCGCGTTGCTCGCGCTTTTCACGCTGCGTCATCCCCGGCGGGTTGCGCCCGTCGCGGCCATAGGCGCGCTCGCGACACTCGCGAATCCGTTTGGTTGGCGCGTCTACTCGTGGCTCGGTACGCTGGCGACCTTGTTGCCGTTGCCGGAAAGCGCGCAAACCTGGCTCGGAAAAGCGTCGCATCCGGCCAGCAGCGCATTCATCGGCGAGTTTTCGCGTACGCCGGTGTCGCTCGTAAGAGCCGGCGAGTTCTTCCGGTGGCGCGATCCCGACAGCGCATTGTGGTGGGTGTTGGCCCTGGCGGCGGCGGCGATCTTCGCGGGATTGCTGCGCGGCGAGTTTTGGGGCGCGCTGCTCATTGCCGGGTCGGCGGTCGCGGCGGTGGAAGCGTCGCGATTCCAGGCGGTCTTCGCGATTGCAGTGGCCGTGGTGGCGCCCGATTTACTGGGTGCCATCCAGGCGAAGTCTGCCTCTCGATTCGGTGGCGCGAGCGAGGCGGCGTCGAAAAACATGAAGGCGATTCGCGCGTCTCTCGGTGACACGCTTACGCCAATCTTCGCGTTGCTGCTGATGGCGCTTGCCGGCGTGCGCATCGCCGATCTCGCCAGCAATCGCTACTACCTGATGCACGGCGATATCGCGTCGTTCGGCACGGGCGTTTCCGGCTGGTTTCCCGATCGCGCCGCGAAATTCATTCAGGACCAGCATCTCCCGCGCGAGCTTTACAATGATTACAACTCCGGCGGCTATTTGACTTGGCGGCTCTCGCCCGACTATCCCGTTTTTATCGACGGGCGCGGCGACCCCTACGGTACGGATCTATTTTTCTTGGTGGAACGCCTACGCGTGGAAGGTCCTGCGTCGGCTGCATGGCGCGCGGCCGTGACCAAGTGGAATATTCACACGCTGGTCATGTCCGTCTCGCGATTCGCCGGATACAGCGGATTTCCCATCCAAGCATTTTGTGCCGCCCAAGCGACGGGCGGAAATGGCGCCAGTGGTCCGTATCATTTGGCGTATCTCGACGAAACGGCCGCCGTGTTCACCGACGCACCATCGGCCCCGCGGCTCGATTGCAAAACCGCGCCGCTGGCTGTGCCGCCGCCAACGGCTTCGATGTGGGATCGCTACCAGTTTTACGCCAACGCCGGCAAACTCTACTACGCTTTCGAGCGCGATGCGGAAGCGGACCAAGCCTGGAAACAAGCCGACGAGATTTTCGACGGCGATCCCGCGCTGCATCTCGACATCGCGCAATTGCGCCACGTGCAGGGACGCATGCCGGACGCGGAGCACGAATTCCGCCGCTCCATCGAACTGCGGCCGACAAGTGTTGCGTGGTACGGACTCGGCGACTTGCTTTCACTCGAAGGTCGCGCGCCTGAAGCGATGGAATGTTTCCGCCAAAGCGCTGGACGCACGGGACGTCCCCACGAGGCGTGGGCGGCCTTGGCGCGCAGTGCGCTGGCGGCGCAGCTTCCGTTGCAAGCGCTCGACGCGGCGAATCGCGCGTTGGAAACGAGTCCGTACAAGGGTCCCGCCGCCGCGCAAGGACGCGCCTTCACCGCGCGCTCGCTGGCCATTCGCGGCGCGGCGCAGCTGGCGTTGGGCGAAGCGCCGGCCGGTGTCGCGTCGCTCGAGGAAGCGGTGCGAACCGCCGGCGACGATCCACGCCTCGCCGTGGGCCTGCGCCTCGCGCTCGCCGACGGCTACCGCCAAGCCGGACGAATGGCTGACGCGCGCCGCGCGCTCGATGACGCGAAACAGCTCGGTGCAAAAGGTCCGCAAGTGGACGATCTCAAAAAAGAACTAGCGGGAAAACCGTAGTGGCCGGGGGTTACGGCTTGTCGGGCTTCTTGGATTCACTCGGGCCGTCGTGCGCGGAGTACTGATCCTGCGGATGGAGCAACTTCACTTCGATCACTTGCTCTTCACCGGAAATTTCCACATCCTGCCCGTAGGTTTGATATCCCTTGGCGTAGACCTGTAGCTTCAGCTTGCCTTGCGGGATCGGCACCATGACAGTGCCTTTGGAATCGGACTTCACGTCCCAATCGGCGCGGTCTTTTTTGCCGAAGATATTTTTCCCGCGAATGAAGTGCAGCGTGATCGCCGCTTTCGGAACCGGCGTGCCCTTTTCGGAGTCGGTAACCACGAGGCGAACCTCGGTGTAGTCACCGCGATTGGCACTCTGCGCAATCGCCGCAAGCGGCGACAGCAGCATCAATCCTATAACCAAGCCTCCAAAGCGTTGCATGAACGGATTGTAGCACGGGGGAGGAAATAAAACGAGGCCCGAGCCACGAGGCCCGAGGCAAAAGCATAAAAACGAGGCCCGAGCCACGAGGCCCGAGGCAAAAGCACAAAAGCGAGTTTGTCTTGGGGCTTGTCGACTCGGAACTCGGAACTCGTTTTTAAGATTTTAGTGGGCCTGCCGCTTGCGAGGACGACAGGCCCGAGTGAGGCGTCTTGGGGTAGTTCTCTTGTTGAAAAGAGTCTACGAAAATCCGCGAATGAAGGCCAATCGATTGTTTTTATCGCTCAGATAAAACGATTCACTACCTGCCCCTATTTGCAGCAGCGCGGAAACCGACGTCGTCGAGAATGATCACACCTTTTTCCGTGCGATCAAAGATGAATCGCACGGAACGCAGCGACGCGGCGTTCCATTTCGGATTCGCCGACGCGAACGCGCGCAGCGGGAACGCGAACGATTGGAAGAGCGGCTCGTTGCGTTTGGTCTGCGCCATCCAATCGAACTTCAGGACGTGCGTTTCGATTTGCCGCTGCAAGCGGCCCGCGGCGCTCAACGGAAGCCGCGCCGTTTCGCCCGCGGAATCCGAGACCTCAATCGTCAAGTCGATTGGCTCGTCTTTTTTCTTGTCGTCTTTCTTGTCTTTGTCGTTGTCCTTCTTTTTCTCTTTGTCGTCGTCCTTCTTGTCGAGATCGAACGCGCTGGGATCTTGCTTGGCGTCGGCCATGGAGAAAATCAACGAACTCTCCGGCGTGGCCGTCACTCCCGTGTCAGGCAACGTGATCGTGTACGACGCCGGTTGCTTCGACTCCTTCGTGTTCCATCCGAGAAACACGGCGCGCGTGTCCATGTCGCCCCACTTGAGCGAAACCATGTGCTCTTTCCAATCGCACAGCTTGTCGCCCCAGCATTTGCCGCCGGGCAGCGTGGTCGTGGTCACGTCGAGATCTTCCTGATACGTCGCGACCATCTGTTCGGTCGAGTCCTTGAACTGATGCAGGTAAATTCCGTTCGGCAGCCAGTTCGCTCCCGCGGCGCGATGATCCTGGAACAGCGGCAAGTATCCCATTTGATCGTGCAGGATGATCTCGAGATACGCGGACAAATACACCTTGGCGATGCGGCGTTGGTCGTCGGGCGGCATGATCTGCGCGTAATTCAGCAGGCGCGAGGAAATGTCGCGACCGTTATCGAAGCGTCCCCAGCCGGAGTTGAACTGGCCGTGGTTGGCGTCGTTGATGTAAAGCGTCGAGGCGAAGTGATAATCCGATCCCGAGAATTTCACGCGATGGTAGACGCGCGATCCGTGGAACGATTGCACGTCGCCGTCGGCCGCGCCGTGCAGCACGAAGTAGTTCACGTTTTCGAACACGGTTCCCACGCCCGCCGGTTTGTATTGGCCATCCACCGGCGCGATCGCCGCGACGCCGCGCAGCGCGAAGTTGTATCCCAGCTTGATACGCGCGTTGTCGGGATAATACGGCAATTGATTGAACATCGCCGCCACCGCCACCGCTTCGCCCCCGCGCGAATGTCCCAAGAGCGCGACACGTGCGAGATCGACGTGTCCCTGAAACGGATTGCCGTTGGTTTCGTTGAACTCTTTCCACTGACGCACGTGTTCCAGCAGCATCCATCCGCGCGCGTCGTTTTCCTCCTTTAGACCCGCATCGCCCGGCAGGCCGAACAAATCGCTGTAGGAGGAGTTCAGGAAATTTTCGTCGACGGAAACGAAAATGATCCCGCGGCTGGCCATGAGTTCGCCCAAGTACGCGTAACCAGGATCGGAAAAATCCTCCATCGAGTGATTGCCGTGGACGATCAACGCGAGAGGAAACGGTCCCGCGCCTTCGGGATACCAAACGCGTCCTTGCACGGGAAGCTTCTTCGAGTCAAAGCCCCAGTAGCGCGTGCGAAACCAGGCGGCGCGCCCTTTCCAGTTATCGATGAACGCCGAGCCGTCCACGGATTTCGTTTTCAGCGTCGCGCCCGCGGCGAATTCAAGACGATGCTTGTCCGTGCCGCTTCCGTACGTCAGCGTGCGGACTCTGTATGTTCCCGGCAGCGACGGATCAGGCAGCGTGATTTTCGCAACGGCCACGGGACCCGTGGTCGCCGCGCCCATCTTTGAAGCGTCCGGGGGCGCGTCGCGATGCGTGCCGTTCCATAGGAGAAATCCAGCGCCGGCCAGGAGCGTCGCCCCGCCGAGGATTGCGTAGAGGTACGCTTGCGCCGTACGCTCGCCCGCACGCAGCGCCGCGACACCAGCGCCGAGGATGCAACACGCGAGCAATACGATGATCGCGAATCCGTAGGCGACTTGCGGAATCGCTTGTCCCATGAATGTCAGGATCAGCACGGCGAGACACGCCGCGGAGATCCAACTGAAGAGGCGATTTGGGATGCGCAGCAGATTGATCGCCAGGCGAATCAGCAATCCTACGGACGGCACGATGACCGTGAAGCACAAATAGACGGCCAGTGTGCCAAGTTGCGCTTCTCGGGTGAGAAACAGAATGGCTCCGCCGATGAGCCACAAGATCACCGTGACGGTGAGCAGCGTCCACGCAGCGGCGCGCCACGCGCGCGTCGACGGCGTGAGCCACCGGACACTCGCGGACCAAGCGGAACGGAATTTCTCGCGCATCGGGAAATGGTACCGCAAAAGCAGCGCGAGGCAAGCCTCGCGCCGGGAATGCTCCTACGACTTCAACGCAATCCAAACCGACTTCACTTGCGTGTACTGGTCGAGCGCGTACCCGCCCAAGTCGCGACCGAAGCCGGATTGTTTATATCCGCCGAACGGCGACGCGCTATCGAAACCGTTGTACGTGTTGATCCATACCGATCCCGCTTTGATGCGTTCGGCCATCCAGTGCGCGCGGCCGATGTCGCGCGTCCAAACCGCCGACACCAAGCCGTAGATCGTTCCGTTGGCGATGTCCACGGCCTGTTGCTCGCCGGAAAAACGGATCACGCTAAGGACGGGGCCGAAGATTTCTTCCTGCGCAATCTTCATCGGCGGCTGCACGCCCGAAAAGACCGTGGGCTTCACGAAAAATCCGCGGGCGTTCGAGCCGGAGCAATCGCGCTCACCGCCGCACTCGAGCTTGGCTTTCTCCTCGACGCCCGACTTGATGTATCCGAGAATCCGATCAAGCTGCGCTTGCGAAATCTGCGATCCCATTTCCGTTGTGGGGTCGAGCGGATCGCCGACTTTCATCTTTTTCGATTTGGCGACAAGACGCTCGACGAATTCGTCGTGAATCTTCGCGTCGAGCAGCAGGCGCGATCCGGCGCTGCACACTTCGCCCTTGTTGGCGAAGATTCCGCTGAACGCTTCGTCCACCGCGGAGTCGAGGTCGGCGTCGGCGAAAATGATGTTGGGATTTTTTCCGCCGAGTTCGAGCGAGATGCGCTTCAAATTGCTTTCCGACGACGCCCGCAGCAACGCCCGCGCCGTACGGATACTTCCCGTGAAGCTGATCTTGTCCACGTCCATATGCCGGCCCAGCGCTTCGCCCGCCGTGGGTCCATATCCGGTGACAACGTTCACCACGCCTTCCGGCACGCCCGCCTCAAGACACAGCTCGCCGACGCGCAGCGCGGTCAACGGCGTAAGTTCCGACGGCTTGAGAACGATGCTGCATCCGCAAGCGAGAGCGGGCGCGAGTTTCCAGCAGGCGATCAGGATCGGATAATTCCACGGGACAATTTGCCCCGCCACGCCTACCGGCTCGCGCAACGTGTAGTTCAAATACGGTCCATCCACCGGCACCGTCTCGCCGTGCGGACGCCGCACCCATCCGGCGTAGTAGCGCAACGCATCGGCGGAGGGCCGCACGTCGGCGCTTCGCGCTTCGCGCACGGTCTTGCCGTTTTCGCGCGACTCAAGTTCGCACAACTCGTCCTCATGCTTGTCGATCAGCTCGGCGATGCGCCAAAGCACGCGTTCCTTGTGCGAAGGATCCGCCTTGCGCCATGACCCCGCTTCGAAGCTCGCGCGGGCCGCACGCACGGCGCGGTCGATGTCTTCGGTCTGCGAGTCGGGGACGGCCGTGATCTTTTCTCCGGTCGCGGGATTCATCACGTCGATGGTTTTTCCGCACGCGGCGGGTTCCCACTTTGCGCCGATCAGGTTTAGGTTTTTCATTGCTCATTCCTTGCCCACTCGGGCCCACGGTATGATTTTCGCACTCCAAGATACAGCAATGCCAAAGCCGCCACCACCGCGGCCAACGTTTCGCCGGCCAACTGATTCGGCGGCAGCATCATGATGATCGAGATGAAGACGGTCCACGCAACGGCGGTGACGCGGACGATCCTCGAGTATTTTCCCAGATGCCACGGTCCGCGCTCGGGTTTCACGCGCATCGCGAGAAACACCGGCACTACGTACGACACAAAGAGCGCGACCACGCTGATCGACGTGACCACCGAGTACGCGCCGCTGTAGATCATCGCCGCAAATGCGGCTGCCGCCGCGCACCAGATCGCCGCACCGGGCGTATGATGCGTTGCGCTAACGCGGCGCAGAAATGCCGGTAATCCGCCGTCGCGCGCGAACGCGAAAACCGCGCGCGAGATCGAGGCGACGGTGGAGAGTCCGCAGAACCACATCGCCGCGACCAACACCCACGCCAATGCCGTGGCGGCTCGCACATCTCCAAAGGCCAATCCGAAAATGTAGAGGGGAACCGGCGCGTCAGCGTCGTTCGCTCCGATCGCCATCATCTTAGGGAGATCGCGAATCGCCAAAGTCAGCGCGATCAGCAGAACGTAGCCCACGATGGCAGATACCCCCACGGCAAGCACCATTCCCCAAGGCGCGCGGCGGCGCGGATCATGCGTCTCTTCCGCTGTGTGCGCGGACGCGTCGAAGCCCGTGAAAGTCCATTGCGCTTGTAGCAGGCCAATCAGGAACATCCACGCGTAGGGATGGCTGCCGAGCGTGTGCAACTGGGCGGCGCGGAAGAAAAACGAGATCGGCTGCTTCGGCGCAAAGAACAACAGAGCTCCAGCGATAAGGAAAACACCCGCGATATGCACGGGCACGCTCAAGTCGTTTAGCAGAGCAGTGGGCCGGATGCCGAAGTGATTGATTGCAGCGTGCGAAACGAGGACGACGCAAAAGATGGCCAGCACTGCGTTGGAATTGTCACGGCCGACGTCGTTCACGTATCCAAGAAGCGGCGCGGCGAATTTCGCGCATCCATAATCGATTCCGGCGAGTGTGGCGATCAATCCAATGATGTTGAAGCACGCCGTGAACCATCCCCACGCGGGACCACCCAGTTTCGACGACCAGTGATACATTCCGCCCGACGTTGGATACGCCGACGCCAGTTCGCCCATCGCGGCAGCGACAATCAGAGAGAAAAACGACACCAGCGGCCAACCGAGCGCCATTTCGCGCGGTCCACCATAAGACAGACCGTAGCCGTAGAGCGTTACGGCTCCGGTCAAAATGGAAATAACAGAAAAGGAAATCGCGAAGTTCGAAAATCCGCCCATCGCGCGGAATAATTCTTGCGCGTAGCCAAAGCGCGAGAGATCGCTTTGATCGCGGTCGGGCATCCGCCTCCGCTACTTTCGGGTGATGAGGATCGTTTGCATTCCGTTTTCGAGCGGATGCAATTCGCTGTCGCGGAATCCCGCCGCGCGGAACATCTGGTCGTATTCGTCGAACGTGTAGGCGTCGCCCGCCGGCGTACTGACCAACATTGTGAGCGAGAACGCCGCTTGCACCGGCGGCGTCACGCGATCCGCGTTCGGCACGAACTCGAGCGTCGCCACGTGACCGTCCGGCGCCAGCGCCGCGTGAAATTTGCGCATCAGTTTTTCGCACGTCGGCTTGTCGAAGTGGTGGAAGAAATTCGTCACTAAGATCGCTTCGTACGGGCCGCCGAAGTCCACGTCGAACGCGCTGCCCGGCAGCATGCGAACGCGATCGGGGACGCCGTGCTTTTCCGCGTTTTCCTTGGCGACCGTCAGCACGTTGGCCCAATCCTGCGCGACAATTTGCGCTTTCGGATGCGATTTCGCAATGGCGATGCCGAACAATCCGTGACTGGCCGCGATGTCGAGCACGCGGCACTCGCCGGGATGCTTCGCGACAACCAGCGCCGCTAATTTCGGCGCGCTGATGGTGGTGAGCGGCGCCATCGACCGTGCGAAATTCACCCACACGGGATGTTCCGGCGAGAGCGTTCCGTCGGGCTCGGTGGCCACGCCGCCTTTTTTGATCGCTTCGCCCAAATGCAGCGTCGCCTCCAGGAACATCGGCGCGAGCATGAACTCGCTGACGCTCGCCAGATACGCCGGCGAGTGGCGATCCAAGAATGGTGCGAGATCCGGCGCCAACGCGTAGGCCGAGCCGGTCTTGGTGAGAAATTCTTGAGTCACGAGGAAATCGCAAAGAATACGCGTGCTGCGCTCCGGCAATTTCGCGCGTGTTGCCAGCGCCGGTGCGGTGTTGGAACCTTCGGCGATGCCCGTGAACAAATCATTGTCGACGGCGGCCTTGAAAGCCATGCTGCGCGTGACGCCGTTGACCACTTCGAAAATCTTTGCAGGATTCGGATGATGCTCCATGGCTTTGCCCCTTTTTTACGCGTCCGGTTATTCCAATCCGTACTTTTTCAGGATCGGCTCCCATTTGCCTTGCGCTTTCAAAATCATTTCGATCACTTCACGCGCCGCGCCGTTTCCGCCCGGCGCCTTCGTTACGTAATGCGCGATGCGTTTTACTTCGGATACCGCGTTCGCGGTCGCCACGGCGAATCCCGCGCGCAACAGAATCGGCGTGTCCGGCAGATCGTCGCCGATGTAGCAAATCTCCGCGTCGCTGGCGCCGGATTTTTCCTTGATCTCCGCGTAAGGGCCGAGTTTCTCGAGGAAATTTTGGTAGATGTACTGCACGCCGAGCATTTCGGCGCGATGCGCGGCGGCCGGAGAGTCGCGTCCGCTGATCCAACCGGCTTGCAATCCCGCGCCGATCAGAAAGCGGAACGCCATGCCGTCTTGGGAGTGAAAGCCTTTGGTTTCGACCAAGCCATTTGGTCCGGGCAGGTAATAAAGATGGCTGTCGGTGAGACAGCCATCCACGTCCGTCAGCAGGACGCGAATTCCACTAAGGATTTTCTGCCGCGTGGCTCCCGCAAGCTTCATGCTTTCGCCAGCAGCGTTTCGCGCTTGGCGGCCAACGCGGCCAGCAGCGTGTCGAACGATTGAATGAAGAGTTGCACGCCGTCGTCCTGCAATTTCTGCATCACGGCTTTGTAGTCGATGCCGGCCTTCGCGAGCGCCGCCAAGTGTTTTTCCGCGGCGTCGACGTCGTTCTCCAGCGTCAACGCGACCACGCCGTGGTCCTTGAACGCCTTGACGCTGACTTCCGGCATGGTGTCCACCGTTTCGGGCCCGATCAGCGACTCGCAGTAGAGAACGTCGCGATACTTGGGATTTTTCGTGGACGTGGATGCCCACAGCAAACGTTGCGGTTGCGCGCCGCGCGAATCGAGCGAATCGAAGCGATCGCCCTTGAAGATTTCCTTGTACCGGCGATAGAGCACGCGCGCGTTGGAGATGCCCGCTTTGCCTTGCAGCGCCGGATCGGCGCCCATTTCCTCGAGCATCTTGTCGATCAACGTATCGACGCGGCTCACGAACAAGCTGGCGACCGAGGCGATCTTGTCGAGCTTTTTCTGGTGCGCCGACGCGCGGTCGAGACCTTTGCAATAGGCTTCCATCACTTGCTCGTAGTTCTCGCGCGCGAACAACATTGTGATGTTCACGTTGATGCCCTCGGCAATCACGCTTTCGATCGCCGGAATGCCCGCTTGCGTGGCGGGAATCTTGATCATCACGTTCGGGCGATTCAGTTTGCCCCACAGCCGTTGCGCGGCTTCGACGGTGCCTTCCGTATCGTTGGCCAGCTTGGGCGACACTTCCAGCGAAATGAAACCGTCGCGCCCCTTGCTTTCCTCGTAGACCGGGCGCAGGACGTCGGCGGCGTTGCGAATGTCGGTGACCATCAGCTCTTCGCAAATCTCGAAGGGCGAGAGATCGCGCGCCGCCAGCTCGGAAATTTCGGCGTCGTAGTCGGCCGATCCGTTGATGGCTTTCTCGAAGATTGTGGGATTCGAGGTCATGCCCCGCAATCCATCTTCGCTGACCATGCGCGCCAACTCACCGGAGGCGATGAGGTGGCGGCTCATGTTGTCGTACCAGAAGCTTTGTCCCAGTTTGTGAAGTTCAACGAGTCGATTCATGAGTCATACTCCTTCTCCTGCCTACTCTCTTGGATGCAACTATCTTACCTCTGGATTCGCGCCGATCCGCCTTTGGCGAACGCGCGCACCTGTTCCACCGTCGACATCGTGGTGTCGCCGGGAAAGGTGGTCAGCAGCGCGCCGTGCGCCCAACCGAGGCGCAGCGCGTCCGCGGGACTCTCGCCCGTCATCATGCCGTAGAACAATCCGGAGCCGAAGCCGTCGCCGCCACCCACGCGATCCACCACGTCGAGTTCGCACGTCGGCGCCTGATGCACTTCGCCGTTCGCCCACACCACGGCGCTCCAACTGTGGCGATTGGTGGAATGCACTTCGCGCAGCGTCGTGGCGACCACTCGCACTTGCGGATGCTTCTTGGCCACGCTCTTGATCATTTCCACGAACACGCTGGGATCAAGCTTCGACTTCGCGGCGACTTCGGGGCCGGGAAGTCCCAAACCTTTCTGCAAATCTTCTTCATTGCCGATGAGCACGTCGACGTTCTTGACGATGCGATCCATCACGGATGTCGCACGATGCTCGCCGCCGGAAATCTTCCAGAGCTTTTCGCGGAAATTCAGATCGAAGGAAACCACGGCGCCCGCTTTCTTGGCCGCTTTCATTCCCTCGATGATCAGCTCGGCGGTGGTTTCCGAAAGCGCCGCGAAGATGCCGCCCGAATGGAACCAGCGCACGCCGTTTTTGAAAATGTTTTTCCAATCGAAGTCGCCGGGTTTCAATTGCGCGGCGGCTTCGTTCGAACGATTGTAGAAAACCACGGGCGCGCGCACGCCCTGTCCGCGGTCGCTGTACACGGTGGCCATATTCGGTCCCGTGACGCCGTTGTGCGCGAATCGCTTGTAGATCGGCTGCACGCCCATCGCGCGGACGCGTTCGTGGATCAAGTCGCCGATGGGGTAATCCACCATCGCCGTGACGATGGCGGTCTTCAGGCGAAAACAATCGGAGAGATTGGCGGCCGTGTTGAACTCGCCGCCGCTCACGTGAATGTGACATTGCGAAGCTTTGCGAAAAGGAATAATGCCGGGATCCAAACGGTGAACCAGCGCGCCGAGCGAAACCAGATCGTAAGCGCCTTCCGAGGCGATTTTCAGGCCGTAAGGTGACGTGGACATAGGGGAAAGTACAGCCTAACACAGTCGCCCGCACCCAGTCATTGCCGCATGCGGGCGAATGGGAAGAAAGCCAAAGCAAGAGGCAAAAGTCAAAAGGCAAAAGTGAGAAGCACCGGCCGTGCTAAGTTAGCTCTATGCGTCGATTCGCTTTTCTCTCGTCCTTCTTTTTTGCTGTACTCGCGATGTTCGCACTGGCCGCGGCCCAAAATCCGCAAAGTTCCCAGAAAGCCGCGCCGAAGAATCAGAAGAAAGAAGAAAGCATCCTCGACAATCGCACGGCTCGAGGATTCCGCCTGATTCGTCAAGCGAATCTGCGCGCGGACCTCACGTTTCTCACCTCCGACGCTCTCGGCGGCCGCCTCTCGGCCGAACGCGGCGACGAAGCGGCCGTGGAATTCATCGCCGCGGAGTTTTCCAAGGCGGGACTGAAGCCGATCGTGCCGAGTTTCACCGGTCCCAGTTTTTTGCAAGACGTTCCGTTGATCGAGTTCACGCCCGATGCGCGCGACACGCAACTGTTCTTGAGCCGCGGCGGCGCGCAGCGGCCCTTTGCGTACTCCACGGATTTTACGGGCGCGTTTCCGCGCGATCTGACGGTTCGAGGCGACGTGGTGTTCGCGGGCTACGGAATCACGGCGCCGGAATACGGCTACGACGATTACACGGGACTCGACGTCAGAGGCAAAATCGTGTTGATCCTCGATCACGAGCCGCAGGAGGACGATGCCAAGTCCGTGTTCAACGGATACGGCAACACGCTGCATGCGGCTTCTCGCGTGAAGACGATGAACGCGCAGTTGCACGGGGCGGTCGCGGTGCTGTTGATGAATGAGCCCAACCGCCGCCATCCGTCGAATGCGGAACGTTCGGCGCGCATCACGGTGAACAATCCCGCGGGCCGCCAAGCGATCGCGCGGATTCCCTCGCAAGTGCTCGCCGACAACGAAGTGCGCATTCCGCTCGTTACGGTGAGCGATCGCCTGGCGGCGGAATTGCTTGCGACGTGCGGCAAGAAGCCGGCGGAATTGCAATCGGCCATCGACGCGACGCTGAAACCCAGCGGTCTGCTGTTGCCGGACACGGTCGTGGAACTGCACCTCGTCAATTCGATGGAACGCCGCACGCACACAACGAACGTGATCGGCCTGGTCGAGGGCCTCGATCCGCGATTGAAAGCGGAAACGGTGATCTTCAGCGCGCATCACGATCACAACGGCGCGCGCGACGGCGTGATTTTCCCCGGCGCGGACGACAACGGCTCGGGTACTGTCGGCGTGATCGAACTGGCGCGCAGCTTCGGCGTCAACGGGAACGTCGCCAAGCCGAAACGCAGCCTGCTCTTCATCGTTTTCGGCGCGGAGGAGCGCGGCCTGCTGGGATCGTATTACTACGTGGCGCATCCGCTGCGTCCGCTGGCGACCACGCGCGCGGTGATCAATTTCGACATGATCGGCCGCAACGAAGCGCCCAGCGCGCAGACCGAAGGACTGATGGATATCGCCAAGGACACGTCAAATCAGTTGAACTTCACGGGAACGGCGTATAGTCCCGAGTATCGCGCGTACGTGGAACGCGCGAATGAAAACGTGGGACTCGAGTTGAGTTACAAGTGGGAAAACGACGCGGCGCTGAACCTGTTCGCGCGCAGCGATCAGTTTCCGTTCATCCAGAAGGATGTGCCGTCGGCGTGGTGGTTCACCGGCTTTCATCCCGACTATCACCAGCCGACGGACACGGTAGAGAAAATCAATTTCGACAAAATGGAAAAAATCCTGAAGCTGGCGTACTTGACCGCGTGGGAAATCGGTGACGCTGACAATCCGCCGAAGTTCAAGCCGGATCCGCGGGGGCAGTAAAGGCGAGGCCCGAGGCCCGAGCCACGAGGTCCGAGTCTAGGACAACAGATGCGCGGAAAAGCGGGATTGGTTTTACTCGGAACTCGGAACTCGGGCCTCGGAACTAAGAATTTAAAGGGCCTACCGCTTGCGAGGACGATAGGCCCGAGTGAGGCGTCTTGGGGTAGTTCTCTTGTTGAAATCAGTCTATGCGCGCGCCCGCGAAATGGGAAATGAAGAGTTCTTATGGCTTCGATAAGGCGTTTGTTTGGGCTTGCAACAATTCCCACACCGCGCGAATGTGCGATTCTTCCGTGCGCAAATGTCCGATCGCCACGCGCAGCGTGTAAACACCTTTCAGTTTTGTGTGCGAGATAAACGCGCGGCCGTCGGCGTTGACGGCGTCGAGAAGCGAAGAGTTGAATTTCTCCAGTTCGGCTTCGGGCATGCCCTGGGGCTTGGCGCGGAAACAGACCACCGAGAACGGCACGGGTGCGAGCCGTTCGAAATTCGGATCGGCGTCCACCCACGACGCGAACATTTGCGCCAGTGCGATGTGCTTCCTCAAAATCTGGCGGATTCCTTCTTGACCGAAGTAGCGCAACACAAACCACAGTTTCAGCGCGCGGAAGCGGCGGCCGAGTTGCACGCCGTAGTCCATGTAATTGCGCGCGGAGGCGTCCTCGGCGGTGCGCAGATATTCAGGCACTAGCGAAAACGCCGCTCTCAGTTTCGCAGGGTGTCGCGTGTAGAATGCGCTGAAGTCGAATGGCGTGAGCATCCATTTGTGCGGATTCGTGACGATGGAATCCGCGCGCTCCCATCCCGCGAATTTCGGGCGCATCTCGGGCAGCGACGCCGCGGGACCCGCGTACGCGGCGTCGACGTGCAGCCAAAGTTTGTTCGCTGCGGCGATGTCGGCGATCGCGGCTACGGGATCGACGCTGGTGGTCGACGTGGTACCGATGGTCGCGACGACCATGAACGGCAGCCAGCCGGCGGCTTTGTCTTCGGCGACGGCGCGCGCCAGTTCAGCGGGGATCATGCGGAATTCCGCGTCCGATGGAATCATGCGCACCGATTCCTGGCCGAGTCCCAGGATGATCGCGGCTTTTTCCACCGAAGAATGCGCGTGCTCCGAGGTATACAAACGCAATCGCGCGGCGCCGGTTCCTTTTTCGCGAATCCCCAGGCCAAGATTCTCGCGGGCTTCCGCGACGGCACACAACGTCGAGATCGAAGCTGTGTCCATCACCACGCCGAAAAACTCGGACGGTAGGCCGAGCATTTCGCGCAGCCACCCCATCACTACTTCCTCGAGTTCCGTGGCGGCGGGACCCGTGCGCCACAACATGGCGTTGATGTTCAGCGCGCCGCTCAGCAATTCGCCCAAGATGCCGGGGCCGGATCCGGTGATCGCGAAGTACGCCATGAATCCGGGATGATTCCAATGCGTGATGCCCGGCACGACGAGCTTTTCGAAATCGGCAAACATGCTTTCGAACGATTCCGGATGTTCAGGTGCGTGCGCCGGCAATGCCGCGCGCAAGTCGCCGGGCTGAATGCGCGACAGCACGGGATAACGCTCTGGATTTGCCATGTAGTCGGCGATCCAATCGATGACGCGATGGCCGTGGATGCGAAATTCCTCGGGCGTCATATCGGGACGCGGCAGATCACTCATTTCACTTTATCCTTCGAGTAGCAGATATCTTCCAGGTTGCACTTCGCGCATAGCGGTTTGCGCGCGATGCAAACTTGGCGTCCATGCCAAATGATCCGGTGGGAAAAGTTGATCCACTCCGTTCTCGGCAGAATGCGCATCAAATCCTGTTCGATTTTTCCGGCTTCGCTGTGACGCGTTAAGTCGAGGCGCTGCGAAATGCGCATCACGTGCGTGTCGACCACAACGCCTTCGCTCAATCCAAACGCCGTGCCGAGCACCACGCTGGCGGTCTTGCGCGCCACGCCGGGAATGGTGAGCAATTCGTCCATGGTCTTGGGAACTTTCCCTCCGAAGTCGGCGAGAAGCTTTCGCGCCGCTCCGACAATCGATTTCGCCTTGTTGTTGAAGAATCCCGTGGAGCGAATATCCGGCGCGAGTACTTCCGGCGTGACGGCGGCGAAATCCTGCGGCGTTGGATATTTCGCAAACAACCCAGGCGTCACCATGTTCACGCGCACGTCGGTGCATTGCGCCGACAGAATGGTCGCGACCATCAACTCCCAGGCGTTGCGGTGATGCAGCGCGCACTCGGCTTTTGGATACGCTTCGGCCAAGCGCTGAAGGATTGCCTGTACTCGCTTAGGATCGTCGCCCTTCTTCGGTTTGGCCTTTTGCTTGGCGGTTGGTTTCTTCGCTTTCATTGATGCAAGAACTTTAGCATCTCACGAAAGGCTTTTCCGCGATGGCTGTGAATCCACTTTTCGTGCGCCGGGATTTCCGCGAAGGTTTGCCCGAGATCGGGGAACAAAAAGTGGGGATCGTAGCCGAATCCGCCCGCGCCGCGCGGCGTGTCGATGATGCGGCCCTCGGCGGTGGCGCGAAACGTCGCGATGGTTTTCCCCTCGTGTGCCAGCGCGATCACGCAAACGTATCGGGCGCTTCTTTGTTCAACGCCCGCGAGTTCGCGTAGCAGCTTCGCGTTGTTCGCCGCGTCGCCCTCGCCGGAGTATCGCGCGGAATGCACGCCGGGCGCGCCGCCCAGCGCGTCCACTTCGAGTCCTGAGTCGTCGGCGAAAACCGGTCCGGCCGTGTGGAAACTGTAGTATTCGGCTTTCAGCCGCGCGTTGGCTTCGAAGGTGTCGCCTGTTTCCGGGCATTCCGGCAGCGTCGCGTAGCAGGGACACTGATGGATGTGCATGTCGGGTCCGCGATCGAGAATGAACTCGCGGAGCTTGCCCATGTTTCCTGTCGCGCAGTACAACAACATTAGCAATACTCCCGGCAGCTTTCTTTACCGCAGAGACGCAGAGACGCAGAGAAAACCTGGATTGAGCACGTACCGGGTTTCTCTGCGCCTCTGCGTCTCTGCGGTGAAAAAACCGTCATGCTTTAGAGTACGCACCCGGCGTGCTTCTGGGCTTGAATCAATTGCTGCACACCTAGTTTTCCCAGCGACACGAGTGCCGCGTACTCTGAATCATCGAATGCGCCGCGCTCGGCGGTTGCTTGCATCTCGATGAATTTTCCCGCGCCGGTGATCACCAAATTCATATCAACCTCCGCCGTCGAGTCCTCTTGATAGCAGAGATCGAGCATCGGGACACCGCCGACGATGCCGACACTCGCCGCGGCGACGTAATCGGTCAACGGCACTTTCGCCAGGTTGCCGGATTTCACGAGCGCATCGAACGCCCGATAGAGCGCCACGAACGCGCCGGTGATCGACGCGGTGCGCGTGCCGCCGTCAGCCTCGATCACGTCGCAATCGAGCCACACGGTGCGCTCGCCGATCAGCTCCATGGGCGTCACCGCGCGCAACGATCGCCCGATGAGCCGCTGGATTTCGTGGGTGCGTCCCGAAATGCGTCCGCGCGCCGATTCGCGCGCCGTGCGTGTGTTCGTGGACGCCGGCAGCATCGAATATTCCGCGGTGATCCAGCCTTTGCCACCGCCGCGCATCCACGCGGGTACGCCGCTTTCGATCGACGCCGTGCAGATCACGCGCGTGCGCCCCACTTCGATGAGCGCCGAGCCGCTGGCTTGCGAAATAAAGTCGGGAGTGATGCGCACAGGCCGCAGTTGATTAGGTTGTCGTTGGTCGCCGCGCATGGAAGGATCAGTTTATACCAAAGCGTTCCGCCAAGCCGGACAGGTCGACACAGAGCACACAGAGAACACAGAGCGCACAGAGAAAAAGCCAAGAACGGTTTTGTTTCTCTGTGTGCTCTGTGTTCTCTGTGTGCTCGGTGGTTTATTTTCGATCGGATCGATTGTTGTTTTTTATACCGCGAGGACCCTGCCGAATGTGCTACGATGCGGCCATCTAGAAGTCCAATTCGAAAAGGGGATTTTCCACCATGCCGCAAATTCTTGAACCAAGTGAAAAACTGATCGCCGCCGGTTTCTCTCGCCGGACTCTTGGAAGATGGGCTGCCATGCTTGCTGCCGGCGCCGCGCTCCCGTTGCGCAACGAGTTCACGCTCGCCGCGCAGGAATTGGACATTCGCGTGATGCCGCCCGGTGCGGTGGTTATCGACAAGAACGAGAACCCGCTCGGGCCCGCCCCGGTGGCGCTCGAAGCGCTCGTGAACATCGCCAAGGACGGCGGACGATATCACTTCGAATTGACGCAGCAGTTCAACAAGACGATGGCGGAGATGGAAGGCCTCAAGAGTGATTACGTGCAAGCGTATCCCGGCTCGAGCATGCCGCTGCACTGGGCGGTGATGACGTTCACGTCGCCGGCGCGCCCGTACGTGGTCGCCGATCCCGGATACGAAGCCGGCGATCAAGCGGCGCAAGCCGTGAAGGCGCCGATCGTGCGCGTGAAACTCGCCAGCGATTATTCGCACGACGTCAAGGCGATGCTCGCCGCCGCGCCCAACGCGGGACTCTTCTACATCTGCAATCCCAACAATCCCACGGGTACGCTGACGAAACGCGCCGACATCGACTGGCTCGTGGCGAATAAGCCGGCCGGATCGATCGTACTGCTCGACGAAGCGTACATGCATTTCGCGGGCGAGCCGTTCGCCACGGATTTGGTGCGGAACGACAAGGACGTGATCATCCTGCGGACCTTCTCGAAAATTTACGGTATGGCCGGATTGCGCGCTGGCGCCGCGCTGGCGCGTCCCGATTTGCTGGCGAAGATTCGCGTGCTCGGCAACACCTGGGTCCCGACGACGAGCATGGCCGGCGCCACCGCCAGCCTGCGCGACGCGAAGATCGTTCCGGAACGCCGCGCCATCACCAAGTCGACGCGTGAGGACACGTTCGCCTTCTTGCACAAGCACAACTTCACGTTCGTGCCGTCAGTGTCGAACAAGTTCATGCTCGATGTGAAACGTCCGGGCCGGGAAGTCACCGCGGCGATGCGGAAGGAGAACGTTTATATCGGCCGGAGTTGGCCGTCTTGGCCTACGCATGTGCGCGTCACCATCGGCACGCCCGAGGAAATGAAGAAATTCCAAACGGCCTTCTTGAAGGTGATGAGCCAGTCCGGTGGCGCGATCGAAGGAAGTAGCCGCGGATAACGACAACAAAAGCAACCGCAGATAAACGCAGATGAACGCAGATAAAAACAAGAATCTGGATTGTTCTTATCTGCGTTCATCTGCGTTTATCTGCGGTTGCTTTTTAAAGCGTTATCGAGATCCGCAATCAAGTCATCCGCATCTTCTATCCCCGCGGAGACTCGCAACAATCCTTCGCCGATTCCCATCGCCGCACGTTCCTCCGCGGTAATTCCGGCGTGCGACATCGTCGCCGGATGCGCCAGCAGCGACTCCACGCCGCCCAAGCTTTCCGCGAACGCGAATAACTTCACGCGATCCACCACTCTCTGGGCGCGAGCGCGCGTGCCCACGTCGAACGAAAGCATTCCACCGAATCCCGATTGCTGGCGTCGCGCCAGCGCGTGCTGCGGATGCTGCGGCAGCCCCGGGTAATTCACCGTGCGCACCGATTTTTGTGCCGCCAGCCATTTCGCGACCGCCATGGCGTTGGCATCGTGTTGGCGCATTCGCACGGCCAGCGATTTGATGCCGCGCAGGACCAACCAGCATTCGAACGGCGCGAGCACCGCGCCCGCGGCCTTCTGGATGAATTTCAGGCGCTCGGCGTCCGCCGCGTTCTTGCAGATCACCGCGCCGCCGATGCCGTCGGAGTGGCCATTCAGGTATTTCGTTGTGGAGTGAATCACGAAGTCGACGCCCGATTCGATCGGCCGCTGGAAATACGGCGTGAGAAACGTGTTGTCGACGGCCACGGGAATCTGCTGCGATTGGGCCCACGCGCAGCACGCCTGCAAGTCGACGATCCCGAGGAGCGGATTGGTCGGCGTTTCCAGATACACCAGTCGCGTGTTCGGCCGCAGTGCGTCCTGCAACGACTCCGGCGTGGGCTTCACGTAGCTGAACTCGATCCCGAAGCGCTTGACGATTTGGTTAAAGAGCCGCACCGTCCCGCCATACAAATTGTCCTGACACAGGACGTGATCGCCCGCGCTCAGCAGCGTGATCACAGCATTGATCGCCGCCATTCCCGAGGAGAACGCGAACGCCGCCGCGCCGCCTTCCAGCGATGCCAAACACGTTTCCAGCGCGGCGCGCGTCGGATTGCCCACGCGCGAGTACAGCCAGCCGTCGTATTTCCCCACGGTGGTTTGCGCGAATGTTGACGCCTGATGGATCGGCGGGACCACCGCGCCGGTGGCGGGGTCAGGTGCTTGTCCCACGTGGATGGCGCGCGTGGCAAAGCGGTGCTCGGGCTGGTGTTTGCGTGCTTTCATAGGGGGGTCCCTTTGCGAGGCACTTTGTGAGAGAATGGTTTTCAGTGGAATCATACAGGAAACTCTTTACGAAGTTTCCACGTCTGGTATAAATAGATGCGCGGTCAGGCCAAGCCAGCATTACCCCAGCATTTGTCCACGAGGAGACAGAAACGATTATGAGCATTTCACCGGACCCGGGCAGTATTCTTCCGCGCGAGGAGCGTGATCCCAGCAAGCGACCGCTTCCTCCGCCTCCTCCACCGCCCGGCTACACGTACGCACCGGCTCCGCCACAACCAGCAGGCTACGCTCCGCCGCCGCCCGCGCCGCCGCAATACGCGCCGCCGCAGCCGCAGCAGGCCTACGTGCCCCCGCCTCCTCCGCAACAAACGTACGCACCGCCTCCCGCGCAGCCGCAATACGTCGCGCCCGCGCCGCCACAGCCGTCGTACAGCTATGGCCAGCCGGAATCTTCTTCGTATGCCCCTTCGAGCTACGCCCCGCCGGTGGAAACGCCCATGAGCTCGGCCGGATGGTTTGGTCCCGTGGTGATTGTGGCGCTGGTACTGCTCGCCGGCGGATTGATTTTCGTGGCTCGTGACATGGGCGCGCGCAACGACGCTCTGAAATTGCAATTGGCGGACCTGAAGGCGTCGAACGACGCGGTCAAAACCGCGCTGGAAAACGTCGCCGCCAGGAACAGCGCGTTGAAGGAAGAGTTGAACAGCACCGCTTCGAACCTGGGCAAGAAACTCGGCGCCACGCAGCAGGCGGTGAGCGAAACCAAGAAGACCGCCGCGGAACTCGCCGCCGAACAGCAAGCCGCCGAGCAGAACGCCAAGCAAGCGCAGGCGCAACTCGGTCAGCAGATTGAAGGCGTGCGTCAGGAAGCGGGCACCAAGATCGCTGCCGTCAACACGGACGTAGGCGGCGTGAAAACGGACTTGGGCTCGACGAAGAAGGAGCTCGACGCCACCAAGGCGTCGCTCAAGAGCGCCATTGGCGATCTCGGCGTGCAGAGCGGCCTGATCGCGCGCAACCACGACGACCTGGAAGCGCTGCGCCGCCGCAACGAACGCAACTACTACGAGTTCAACATCACCAAGGCGAAGACCAGCACCAAGGTCGGCGACATCGGAATCCGGTTAACCAAGTCGGACGCCAAGAAGAACCGCTTCACGCTGGAGATTCTCGCCGACGACAAGGTAATCGAGAAGAAGGATCAAACGTTGAATGCGCCGTTGCAGTTTTACGTGGCGCGCCAGCGCGGGATTCCCTACGAAGTGGTTGTGAACCAGGTGGACAAAGACCGCATCATCGGCTATTTGTCGACACCGAAATAGTTGCTGGTTGCTAGTGCTGGTTGCTGGTTCGTTCTGGAATTTCCAGCAACCAGAAACCAGCACCAGCAACCGTTTCCTACTCTCGCCTGAATCCCACCAATACCTTATCTTTGGTTTTGATTTCCACTTTCAGCGGACCGGCCACCGATACCGCGGAGACCGTCAATTCGTAGTGTCCGCGAATCGTGTGGAACAAATTGCGCGCGGCTACCTCCGGGGGATTCAGTTGGCGGCCAGAGAGAAAAATGCCGCACGTCTCGCGCGTCAAATCGTCGAGAAATCCGCCGCCCGCGCCGCGACCCGCCAACGAAATGCCGAAAATCGAAACGTGGCGCCGCTCGGCCGCTTCCACCAGTTCCACGCTCTTGGCGTTGTTCACGCCTTCCGCGCCGCCGGAAAGAACCACGAGCACACGCCGTGCGCGCGCGGATTGAAACGCGGTGTCGAGCGTGGCGTACGTGGCGTCGGCGATGCTGACGGCGTTTTCATAGACGTTGCCTTTCACCGCCCCCACCAGCGCCTGCTTGTCGGATGTGAACTCCTGTAGTAATTCCGTTCTTTCCGCGTAGCGATACACGGCCATTCGTTCCTGTGGACCCATTTCCGCGATCAAGAAAATCGCCATGCGTTCGATTTCACTGCGCATCGATTTGGTGAAGGCGCTGCCTTCGATCAACAGCACGATGTCCGGCGAGTCTTTCTTGTAGACGGCGCTCGTAACGGGACGGTCGGCGTCCGCGATCACGGCGAAACTCGACGCGTTCAGATTCGTGATCGGCGCGCCGGCGGCGTCGGCCACCGTAACGGAGAGCTTCGGGTCGTCGGGAGAAGGCTGGGGCGAAGCTTGGGCACACAACGGTCCCACCAAGGCGAATAAGAGAACGATAGCGTAGCGCACAGTGAGTGTTAGTTTAGTAGAGATGTCGCGCCCAAGCAAGCAAACGATCGCCCTGAACACGCGCGCGATCCGCGATTTTCGCAGACGCCTGCTGGCCTGGCACGACGCCAACAAGCGCGACTTGCCGTGGCGGCGCACGCGCGATCCTTACCACATTCTGGTCAGCGAAATCATGCTGCAACAAACGCGCGTGGCCGCGGCCATTCCCTATTACGAGTGTTTTCTCCGCTTGTTTCCCACGGCGGCGGCCCTGGGACGCGCGAGGGAAACCACCGTCCTTCGCGCGTGGACCGGTCTCGGATATTACTCGCGCGCCCGCAATTTGCAGGCGGCGGCTCGCGAGATTGCGCGCTGTGGATTTCCCGCGACGTATGAGGACGCGCTCGAGCTTCCCGGCGTTGGCCCCTACACGGCGGCCGCGGTCACGAGCATTGCGTTGGGAAAGCCGCACGCCGCAGTCGACGGAAACGTCAAACGCGTGTTGGCGCGCGTGGCCGCCGACAATCGCGCTGGGCAAGCCGACGCCGATGCGTTGCTCGACACAGAGCGTCCCGGCGATTTCAACCAAGCGATGATGGAATTGGGCGCGCTCGTCTGCTTGCCAGGCACGCCAAAATGCGGCGAGTGTCCGGTGTCGCGCCATTGCGCGGCGCATGCCCAAGGAAGCGTGACCGAATTCCCCGCGCGACGCGTCAAGCGCGCCACAGAACAAGTGAAAATCCGCTGGGCGTTCGTCGAGCACAACGACGCCCTGCTGCTCGCGCCGCCGAAACCGGGCGGCCTGTGGCGCGGCTTCTGGCATCTGCCTGAAATCTCCCTCGAACGTCCGCGCCTCGTCGCGCGTCTCCAACATGGCATCACGTTTCGCGACATCGAGATCGAGGTGTACACTGGTCGAGTACGCAGAATGCCTGTCGCTTGTGAATTCGTCCCCAAAACCCGGTTGAAACGGATTCCGCTGGCGACGCCCCTGCGCAAATTCCTGAAGGATCTTGAGATGGAGAGACAAGCGTGACCGTACCAACGACCAACGGCCGCCAAGCGATCGAGTATTTTTTCAATCTGTCGCTCTTTCTCTTCATTGCCACGGGATTTGTGGCCGCCGCCTCGACCGGCAAGCTCGACGCGCCCACTGTTGTACTCGTCGCCGCGGCCATAGGAGTGCGCGGCCTCGATTTTCTCGGCCTTACTCGTGTGCGCTTGCAAGCGTCAACGGTCCACGGCTTCACCATCGCGTACTTTGTCTTCTACATCGCCGATTTTCTTTTCATCTCCGGCGGTTTCGTCTTCGCCACGGGGCACCTGCTTTTTTTCCTCCTCGTGATGAAGATGTTTTCGGCGGAAACCAACCGCGACTACGTCTACTTGGGCGTGATCGGCTTCATGGAAATGCTGTTGGCGGCGATTCTCACCATCAGCGCGATGTTCTTCGCGATGTTCGCGCTGTTCTTGTTGTTTGGCATCGCGGCGTTTTCCAGTTTCGAGATCAAGCGCGGCTTCGACATCATGTCGTCCACCGGCGCGCGCGCCGCGGAAATCTCGAGCGACACCCGCGCGTTTCAGCGCGGCCTGGGTCTCATGGCGCTCATCGTGACCTTCGGCGTGCTGGTCGCCGGCCTGGGTTTGTTCTTTGTGATGCCGCGCTACACTGCCGGCTATTTTTCCAACATGGCGCAAGGCCAGACGCTTTCGGGATTCTCGAACAACGTGTCGCTGGGAGAAATCGGCACCATCAAGCAATCGACGCAAGTCGTGATGCACGTGAAGATCAACGAAGCGCCCAAAAATGTGCCGCTGTTGCGCTGGCGCGGACGCGGCATGACGCGCTTCGACGGAAAGGTGTGGTCCACGACTCAGGAATTGGTCATGCTCGAATCGAACGGCGGATCGGCGTACGCCATTCCCTCGACCGACGATCCCGATCGTCCGCGCGAGCGGCTCGCGTACACGGTGACCGTGGAGCCGATGAACAACACGGCGGTCTTTGTCGCTCCCGGCGTCCGCACGATCGTGGGCCGGGTGCCGCGTTTGTGGGTGGATTCGACCGATTCCATCGTGATGCTCGACAACTTTGTCGGCTTGCGCTACGACGCAGTGTCGAACGTCGGCATCCCGCCCGCCCAGGTGTTGGAAACGGCATCGACCGACTACCCCCCCAACGTCCAGCCGTTCCTAAAACTGCCGAAACTCGATCCGCGAATTCGCGAGTTGGCGCTGGAGGTTACCAAAAACATCGCGACACCATACGCGAAAGCCAACGCGATCGAGTTGCACTTGCGCACAAAATATGGATACTCGCTGGAAATGCGGGCCACGGGCGACGATCCGGTGGCCGATTTTCTTTTCCGCGTGCGGCAAGGTCACTGCGAGTATTTCGCCTCCGCCATGACGTTGATGTTGCGAAGTATCGGCATTCCCGCGCGCCCTGTGAACGGATTTCTCACCGGTGAGTACAACGACGTGAGCCAGCAATTTGTGGTGCGCGGATCGGACGCGCACACGTGGGTGGAAGTGTATTTCCCCGGTCACGGATGGATCACCTTCGATCCCACGCCGTCGGCGGGATCGGAGCCGGCGCGGCGCGGCTTGGGCACGATGGCGATGTGGCTCGACGCGATGCATCTGTTCTGGACGGACTGGATCGTCAGCTTCGACTTCGGCAAGCAGTTCCAGCTTTTCCGCCAGATCGACCGCGGCAGCCGTCAGCTTACGACCGATTGGCGCAGCTACACGCGCACGCGCTATGAGAGTCTGCGCACGCGCATCAAATGGTTGCACGACGGTTTGCCGGAAGATTCGGCGCTCTTGCCGCTCGGCGTGATGCTCATCACCAGCGGCGCACTGCTCATTTTGTTCTTGCCACGCATCACTTATTTGTTGCGCCAGTGGCGATCGAAAGCGCGCGTGCGTTCCGGCCGTGCCGATACGCGCGACGTCACCATGGCCTACGGCCGTTTCCAAGCGGTGCTGGCGCGCCGCGGTATCGCGCGATCGCCCGCCATGACGCCCGGCGAATTCGCCGCCCGAATCGACGATCCCGCGATGGCGCCCATCGCGCGCGAGTTCACGGTTGCCTTCGAGGAAGCGCGCTACGGCGGCGCCACCGGCCGGCTGCCCGAGTTGTATCGGTTGCTCGCCAAGCTGGAACACCCGCAGCCCGTGGTAAAATAGAGTTTCTCCGCAACACCACCGGTGGATCAGTGACCAAAGTAGGGTTCGTCAGCCTCGGCTGCCCAAAAAATCTCGTAGATAGCGAAGTGATGATGGGCCTTTTGGCTCGCGACGGCTTCGAGTTGACGCCGCACGCCTCCGAAGCCGAAGTCATCGTCGTGAACACGTGCAGCTTCATCGACCCCGCGAAGCGCGAATCGATCGAAACGATTCTGGAGATGGCCGAGCACAAGAAGACCGGCGCGGCGCGGCGTTTGATCGTCGCCGGATGTTTGGTCGAACGGTATCGCGACCAAATCCTCGAGCAGATTCCGGAAGTCGACGCCGTGGTGGGGACGAACGAACTGGAGCGGATTGTCGCGGTCGCGCAAGGCGAGAACGCCGGCGCGCAACACGCGGCGGCCGACGGATATCTCTACCACGAGTTCACGCCGCGCGTCTTCACCACGCCGCGGCACAGTGCTTACATCAAAATCACCGAAGGCTGCGATCATCCGTGCACGTTTTGCGTGATCCCGCAAATTCGCGGACACTTCCGCAGCCGCCGCTTCGAGTCCGTGGTATCGGAAGCCACGACGATGTTCCAGCAAGGCGTGCGCGAGATCAACTTGATCGGTCAAGACACGACTTGGTACGGCGAAGATCTCGGCGTGAAAGACGGCCTGCCGATTTTGCTGGAGCGTTTGGCCGCGATTCCCAGTGCCGAGCACGCTTGGATTCGTTTTTTGTACTGCTATCCGAATCGCGTCACGCAAAAATTGCTCGATACCATCGCCGCGCACAAGCCGCTGGCGAAATACTTCGATGTCCCGTTGCAACACGCCTCCGCGCGCATCTTGAAATTAATGCGGCGCGGGCAAACCGGCGATCAATTTCTGAAATTGCTCGATCGGGTGCGCCGGACGATCCCCGGCGTGACGATTCGCACGTCGATGATCGTGGGATTCCCCGGCGAAACGGAGCGCGACTTCAAGATCTTGTGCGATTTCGTGAAGGAAGCGAATTTCGATCGCCTCGGCGTTTTCGCATATTCCGATGAGGAAGAGAGCGGCAGCTACGCGCTGCCCGGAAAAGTGGATCACCGCACGATTCAGCGTCGTCGCGCCGAATTGATGGCCATCCAAAAGAAGATTTCGCGCGCCGCGAACAAGGCGCTCGTCGGAAAAACGCGTGAGTTGCTGGTGGAGGGTCCTTCCGCCGACAGCGATTTAGTGTGGGAAGGCCGCTTGCAAGGTCAAGCGCCGGAAATCGACGGCAAAGTTCTGATCACCGACGCCGAGGACATCGACCTGGCGCCGGGAATGCTGGCGCGCGCGGAAATCACCAAAGCGCATGACTACGATTTGGAAGCGCGCGTGACCGGCGTGATTGCCGCCGCCAGGCCCGGCGTTAGTGCGATCGCGCCGGGCGTGATCGCAGGAGCACCCGCAAGTCCGTTTCGCGTGCTGGCGTAAATCATGCGCCGCCTCGCGATTGTCATCGGGACATTTTTCGGCGCAGGCTTTTTCCCCGTGGGACCGGGCACGGCGGGATCGATCGCGATGGTCGCGCTGTATTTGCTCTGCCGTCCCGCGCTTTCCGGATGGTGGCTCATTGCGTTCGCCGCGGCGATCTATGGGCCGGCGGTTTGGGCCGCCGGTGAGTGCGAGCGCATCTACCAACGCACTGATCCTGGGTGCGTGGTGATCGATGAAGTGATCGGGCAGGCTGTTACTCTGTCGGTAATCCCGGCGGCCGGGCGCGGTTTCGGGGATTGGAAAATGTGGCTGGCCGGGCTTATAATTTTTCGTGGGTTCGATATCGTGAAGCCGTTTCCGATTCGACGCCTTGAGCGGCTCCCCGGCGGTTGGGGAATCGTGACCGACGATGCGCTGGCGGGCGTTTACGGCGCGGCGCTCTTGTACGCGGCGCTGCGATTGGGATTGCGTTAGCTCATGACCGGCAAACCTAACATTCGCGAAATCCATCCGACAGCCGGCATCGCCGGCGGCGACATCATGATTCGCGGCGCGGGATTTCGCTTCGTTGGCGACATTCGTCCCCGCGTGGAACTGGGCGGCGTCGACGCGCCGCTGGTGATCAGCAGCGAAGATTTCATGGTGGCGAAAGTTCCCGAAGGCGCCATCTCCGGCGACCTCTTGATTCACGCCGGCGCCGATTCCTCCGACGGCTGGCCCTTCGAAGTGGCCGTGAACATCGCCGACAATTTGCATCCGGTGGCAAATCCCGCGGTTGATCCGCTGGGAAATGTGTTCACCACGTTCTCCGGACAGCGCGGACAAAAAGTTCCTGTTTCGATCTATAAAGTGGATTTGAACTACAACGTGCATCCCTTTGTGCGCGACCTGATGAATCCCACGGGATTGGCGTTCGATCGCGCGGGACAGTTGCACGTGTCGTTGCGGAACGACGGTTCCATTGTGCGCATCAACGCACAGGGAGTGGTTACGCCGTTTGTGGAAGGCATGGGCATCGCCACGGGCCTGGCGTTCGACACGCAGGAAAACTTGTACGTCGGCGATCGCAGCGGCACGATTTTCAAAATTGCGCCGGACGGATCGATTTTTGTTTTTGCGACGCTCGAACCGAGCGTCGCGGCGTATCACTTGGCGTTCGGACCGCAAGGGTATTTGTACGTGACCGGTCCCACCACGTCGAGCTTCGACTGCATGTATCGCATCTCCCGTCACGGGCAGGTGGAAGTTTTCTTCCGCGGCTTGGGACGCCCGCAGGGAATGGCGTTCGACGAAGACGGCAACCTGTACGTGGCGGCGTCGCTTTCAGGACGCAAAGGCGTGGTGCGAATCACGCCCGACGGCAAGGCGGAACTGGTGATTTCGGGCGCCGGGATCGTGGGCCTCGCGTTCATGGGTCGCGCGCTGCTGTTGGCGACGTCGAACTCGCTTTACTACTTGAATTGGACGTGCCGGGGCCGGGCGTTGCTAGAATAGTTCGTGTCATGCGTGCCGAAATCATCGCCATCGGTTCGGAACTCCTCACGCCGTATCGTCTCGACACCAATTCTCTTTTTCTCACCAAGCGGCTAAATTCCATCGGCATTGAAGTGTGCCGCAAGGAAGTGGTCGGCGACGACCGGCGCTCGCTCGATGTGGCGGTCGGCGACGCGTTTCGTGATGGCCCAGGCGAATTGCTCATCCTCATGGGCGGACTTGGTCCCACCGAGGACGATCGCACGCGCGACGCGGTGTCGCAGGCACTCGGACGCCGCCAGTACCTCGACGATGCGCACGCCGAGCGCATGCGCGAACGTTTTCGCGCCCGCAACATGCCGATGCCGGAGATCAACTTGCGTCAGGCCATGATTCTGGAAGGCGCGGAGATTCTCGAGAACACCAAGGGCACCGCGCCCGGTCAATGGATCGCGGACTCCGGAAAGTTTGTGGTATTGCTGCCCGGACCGCCGCACGAACTCGAGACGATGTTCGACAAAGAAGTGATGCCGCGACTCGAAAAAGTCGCACCGCCGCATCACTTGATCACGCGCGTGTTGAAGATCTCGGGACAATTCGAGTCTTACGTTGACGCGACTGCCGCGCCGATCTACCGGCAGTACGAAAATCCGGAGACCACCATTCTCGCCGCGCCCGGCGAAATTCAGCTTCATCTCCGTGGCACGGGCGCCACGGAAGCCGAAGCGCGCGAGCGCGTCAACGAACTGGCGGAAAAATTAAAAATCGCGCTGGGCGACAGCGTTTTCACCGAGAACAACGAAATGATGGAGGAAGTGCTCGCGCGATTGCTTCTGACGCGCGGCTTGACGCTGGCAGCCGCGGAAAGCTGTACCGGAGGATTAGTGGGCGAGCGGCTTACCCGCGTTCCCGGCAGCAGCAAGTATTTTCTCGGCGGCGTTGTTTCGTATTCCAATCAAGCCAAAATGGATTTGCTCGGCGTGCCCAAGCGCGTGCTCGAATCCGAGGGCGCGGTGAGCGCGGAAACCGCGCGGTTGATGGCGGAAGGCGTGCGGCGCGCGTTTCATGCCGGCATCGGCATTGCGGTCACCGGTATCGCGGGACCTTCCAACGATGGCACGGATAAACCGGTGGGCTTGGTCTACGCCGCCATTGCCGACGACGCCGGACATCGCGTCGCCGAGCGCAAATTTCTCGGCGATCGCGAACGGGTCCGCGTGCAGGCGGCGCAACTCGCGCTCGATATGGTGAGGCGGCGGCTCGCGTCCCTCACCCTTTAGCCATGCGATTATTCGCGGCGGTTGATCTTCCCAGCGATGTGCGCGCGTCGCTGGAACGCTGGACAAATCGGCATCGCCCCGCGGGCGCCGGATACAAGTGGGTCGCTGCAGCGAATCTGCATATTACGCTGAAGTTCATTGGCGAGCGGCCGGACGCGCAAGTGCCGGCGATCTCGCAGGCGCTGGCGCGGGTCAATTTTCCGTCGCCGATCGAAATTACCGTCGACGGCGTGGGTAGTTTCCCGAATGTGTTGTTCGCCAACGTTCAATCCACCGACGCGCTGGCCGCGCTGGCGCGCGACATCGAGCAATGTGTCTTTCCTCTTGGGATCGCCCCCGAGAAGCGCGCCTTTACGCCGCATCTCACTCTGGCACGACGCAAGGAAGGCGGCCGCCTGCCCGTCGGCCTCGGAGCGGAAGAGAAATTCGGACGCTTCGCGGCGGATGAGTTTATTCTTTATCAGAGCGTGCTGGGACCGAAGGGCTCCACGTACACGCCATTGCGGAGATTCCGATGCCTGAAACCGTAAGTCGCCAGATCGTACTCGCTGAACGTCCGAAAGGCTGGCCGACGCCCGCCAATTTCCGGCTCGAAAGCGCCACGCTGCCCGCGCCCACGGAAGGACAGTTTTTGGCGCGCAACCTTTTCATGTCCGTGGATCCCTACATGCGCGGACGCATGAACGACGCCGCGTCGTACGTCGCGCCGTTTCAAATCGGCAAGCCGCTGGAAGGCGGCGCGGTGGCGCGCGTCGTCGAATCGCGCAATCCCGCGTTCGCCGTCGGCGATCACGTCATGACCATGAACGGATGGCGCGAATATTTTGTTTCCGACGGCCGCGGTGTGAACAAGATCGATCCGCGGCTCGCGCCCGCTTCCGCGTTTCTCGGCGTGCTCGGCGTTCCCGGCATGACCGGATGGTACGGGCTGAAGTACATTGGCGAGCCGAAAGCCGGCGAGACGCTGGTGGTCTCGGGCGCGGCCGGCGCGACGGGATCGTTTGTCGCGCAGATGGGCAAAGTCCTTGGATGCCGCGTGGTGGGCGTCGCGGGCGGCGCGGAAAAATGCCAGTTCCTCACGTCGGAGCTGGGACTCGACGCAGCCGTCGATTACAAGGCGGAGCCGGATTTGTTCGCGGCGCTGAAGCGCGAATGCCCGAAGGGCATCGACGTATACTTCGAAAACGTTGGCGGCGAAATCTTCGATCACGTGTTGCGACTGGCGAATCCCTTCGCGCGGATTCCGCTGTGCGGCATGATTTCGCAGTACAACAACACCGCGCCCTCCGACGGCCCGCGCTTCATGACCATGATTATCGGCAAGCGGATCAAGATCCAAGGTTTCATCATCTCGGACCACCTCGCGAAGATGCCGGAGTTCTTCGGCGAAGCCGGTGCGTGGCTGAAATCGGGGAAGATGAAGTATCGCGAAACGATTGTGCAGGGCGTGGAGAACGCGCCGAACGCGTTTCTCGGATTGTTGCGCGGTGAAAACATCGGAAAGATGCTGGTGAAAGTTGGCGAGTAGCATAACGCCATGTTTGGTGCTCCTCGGCGCCTACATTCTGGGCGCGATTCCGTTTGGCTACATCATTTATCGCGGTAAAACCGGCCGCGACATTCGCGGCGAAGGCAGCGGCAACATCGGCGCCACCAACGTCGGGCGACTGGCGGGAAAAGGCGCGGGCGTGGTCACGTTGCTGCTCGACGCGGGCAAGGGTTATCTCGCCGTGATGCTCGCGGTATGGTTCGTTCCCGGCGACTCGGATTGGAAGACCTACGCCGCGCTCGCCGTGATGGTGGGCCACATGTTTCCCGTGTTCCTGCGTTTTCGCGGAGGCAAAGGCGTGGCCGCGGCGCTCGGAGCATTCGGGGGACTCGCGCCGTGGGCCGTGCTGGCGACGCTCGTGGCATTTGCCGTCGTCTTGTTGACGCGGCGCTATGTCTCGCTCGCCGCGATGGTCGGGGCGGTGCTGTTCATACCGGCGGAATGGGTTTTCTATCATCCCTCGATCGCGCAGATGATCGGGTCGTCGGTGGCCGTCGCGCTGATCATCTACAAACATCGCGCGAACATCGAGCGGCTGATGGCCGGCACGGAAAGTAGACTCTGGTAGATGCGCATCGCCATCATCGGCGGCGGCAGTTGGGGCACCGCATTAGCGTTGACGCTGGCGCGTCAACATGAAGTAAGCCTGTGGATCCATGACACCGCGCTGGCCGCGCGCGTGCGCGAGTCGCGCGTAAACGACGTGTACTTGCCGGGATTCGCGCTGCCAAGCCGTATTCACGTGAAATCATCGCTCGAACAGGCGCTTGAGCAGGCGGAGCTGGCGATTCTGGTGGTGCCGAGCGAGCACTGCCGTTCACTGATCTCGCGAATCGGGCCCGGTATTCCCATCGTCAGCGCGACCAAAGGACTCGAAGCTGATTCGCTGCAGACGATGTCACAAATGATCGCCGAGCAAATCCCCGGCGCCAGGGTGAGTGTGCTCTCGGGACCATCGTTCGCGCTCGACGTCGCGCGCGGCGATCCCACCGCTGCCGTGATTGCATCGAACAACGCGGAGCTCGCGAAAGAAGTACAGCGGGCATTCGCCGGAACGAACATTCGTTTGTACACGAGCAGCGATCCTCTGGGTGTGGAGTACGCCGGCGCTTTGAAGAACGTGATCGCCATCGGCGCCGGCATTTGCGACGGCCTGGGACTGGGCAGCAACTCGCAAGCCGCGCTAATCACCCGAGGACTCGCGGAGATCACGCGCCTTGCTTGCGCGCTCGGCGGAAGGCGCGAAACGCTCGCGGGACTCGCGGGTATGGGCGATCTCGTGCTGACCTGCACCGGATCGCTAAGCCGCAATCGCACTGTGGGCGGGGAACTGGCGCGCGGCCGCAAACTCGCGGACATTGTTTCGTCGATGCGCATGGTGGCCGAAGGCGTTCGCACCACGCGATCCGCCATGGCGCTAGCGGCGCGCGCGCAAGTGGAAATGCCGATCACCGCGCGAATGCACGCGGTTCTGTTCGAAGGTCAGCCGCCACGCGAAGCCCTGCGGGATTTGATGGATCGGGCGCTTAAGAGCGAATAAAAGGCGGTTCCTGTCGCTAGCTGGCTGATTGTTGATTCGGCGCGCTTCGCGTAATATCATCCTATATTGCGAACCAAGGAGATTCCATTGGCGATCCGCACAGTTAGGCTCGACCAGGAAGCAGAGGCGGCGTTGCGCGAGGTGCGGGAGGCCACGGGCTTGCCGACTGCGGACGTGTTCAAGCGGGGTCTGCACACCCTTCGGGGCCAGGTCAAACCGGAAGGTGCGCGCCGACCATACGAAATCTACCGTGAAATCGATCTTGGGCCAGGAGGGTATGCGGTATCCCCCGCGACGGAGACGCGGCACGGCGTCGCGCGAGCAATTAGAAGAAAACTCCACCGTTGACCTCGTGATCCGATGATCCTCAGCGATACAGGACCCTTGGTGGCGCTGTTCGATCCTCAGGATAGCCTCCACGAGCGCTGCGTAAGAGCGCTACGCGGCATTCGCGAGCCAATGTGCGCTACGGTGCCGGTTCTGACCGAGGCGTTCCATATGCTGAATCCTCAAAGCGTGGGGTCCGACCGCCTCCGAGAATTCATTGCGAAGGGTGGGCTCTCCGTTTGGTTCTTTACGCCTCTGGCGCTCAGCCGTGCATTCGAGCTGATGGAGGCTTATGCCGACCATCCGATGGATCTAGCGGATGCGTCGATCATCGTTGCCGCTGAACTGCTTGGCGCGCGCAGAGTTTTCACCTTGGACCGCAAGGATTTCGAAACCTATCGCGTCCGCCGGGGCTACCGCTACTATCCACTTGAGATCGTGTCCTAGGCAGTTTTGCCTCCTTGACAAAGGTGATAACCTAAAGTCAATTGCGTACGTCTCTACTTGTGAGAACGCTTGGAGGTGCTTATGTACGCCCCCCGATTTAGAACGAATTTGATGGCCGGTGTGCTTTTGCTCGCCGCCGGAATGCTGGTCGCGCAACCGCAGTATCAGCCGCCTTATCAAGGCGAACCTCCGCAGGGCGATCCGAACGCCTACCCAACCTATCCTGGCCAGATGCCCGCGCAACAGCCGGGTCAAGCCGCGCCGCAACAACAGATTCTCGCACCCGAACAACTAAACGACTTGGTCGCGCCCATCGCGCTCTATCCCGATCCTTTGATCGGACAAGTTCTCGTCGCGGCCACGTATCCGTTGGAAATCGTTGAAGCAAATCAGTGGTTGCAGCAAAATAGCGGACTCCGCGGACCCGCGTTGATCGACGCCGCTAAGCAGCAGCCTTGGGATCCCAGCATTCAAACGCTCGTCGCCACGCCCGAAGTGCTCGGGCGGCTGGCGCAGAACATTCGCTGGACTACCGACCTTGGCAACGCCTTCCTCGCGCAGCAAGCCGACGTGATGAACGCCGTGCAAACGATGCGCCAGCGCGCGCAGCGTCACGGCCAGTTGTACTCGAACCCGCAGCAGCAGGTTTCGGTGCAGGATCAGGGCGGACAAGAAGCCATCGCCATTCAGCCAGCCGATCCGAATGAGCTGTACGTGCCGGAGTACAATCCGGCGTACGTTTATGGTCCTCCGGTGTGGGGATACTATCCGCCACTTTATTATCCTTCGGGATTTTTCTGGGGGCCGCCGATCAACTTTGGATTCTGCTTCGCCGGATGGGGCGGATGGGGAGGGTTCGGCTGGGGACCCAATTGGTTCGGCCGCACCATCGTGCTGAACGGCGGGTTCTTCGGACGATTCGGTTTCGGATGGGGCTGGGGGGGAGGATTCCATCACCCGGGCTTCAGCGTTTGGGCGCATGATCCCGCGCACCGCGGGGGAATCGCGTATCCCAACCGTATGTTAGCGGCGCGTTATCAAGGGGCGTCGCTGGCGGGACGCGGCAGCGCGTTCAATAACCGTTCCTTCCCGCAATCGAATTTTGGAAATCGTCCGGCGGCGGCTTTCGGCGGAAATCGCCAAGCGCCGGCGTTCCGCGGCAACGAGGGTTTCCGGAATGAGCCAGCAGGACGCTCGGCGCCTGCAGCCGCCCCCGCCTCTCGATTCAGCGGCAACGGATTCCAAGCCACGCCGCGGGCCCAGAATTTCTCCGCGCCGCGACAGAATTTCTCCGCTCCGCAGCACTTTTCAGCGCCAGCGCCGCAACATTTTTCTCCGCCCGCTCAGCAACATTTCTCCGCGCCTAGCCACGGTTTCAGCGGTGGTGGCGGAGGTGGGGCGCATTTCAGCGGCGGCGGTGGCGGCGGGCACGCATCTGGCGGCGGCCATCATCGGTAGAACTAAGACAAAGTTGCTGGTTTCTGGTCCTGGTTGCTGGTTAAGGCCCTTGGGGTTTCTCCGGCAACCAGCACCAGCAACCAGCAACCGTTCCCTTGTGCACTTTAGAACGTTGCTTTCCCTACTCATCGTCATATACTGAACTTGTACTGAGCCTGTCCCCCACACAGCACCGCCCAAACTGTCTTTTCCCGGAGGGTTTCCATGAGGACGAAGTCTCTCTTGTTAGCTTCCGCTTTGTTTGCCATGGTTGTTGGCATCTGTTCCGCGAACGCTCAAAGACCGCAAGAACGTCAGCGTCCGCAATCGCGTCCAGCGCGCCCTGAGGAGCACGTTCCGCAGCGCGGGCCGGCGCCGGCCCCTCGCATGGCCCAGCCCCGTCAGCAACCGCAGCAGCAGCAGCGCGCCCCCGAACAGCGCGCTCCTGAACAGCGCGCTCCCGAACAACGCGCGCCCACGGCCACTCCCCGCTCGTTCCGCGACGCCGAAGGTCACCCCAACGCTCCGCACGTTCATCCCGACGGCCAATGGATCGGCCACGACGCCGGCAAAGGCGCGGCCGAGTTTCACGTCGATCATCCTTGGGAGCACGGCCACTTCAGGCTTGGTTTTGGACCGAAGCATGTGTGGCATCTTGAAGGTGGAAACCGTGAGCGTTTCGGATTCGGCGGCGTTTTCTTCAGCGTTTGGCCCGCCGACTACGATTACGTCGACGGATGGAACTGGGACAGCGACGACATCGTGGTCTACGAAGATCCCGACCATCCGGGATTGTATCTCGCGTACAACGTCCGCCTGGGCGTTTACGTCCACGTTCAGTATTTGGGATAAGCGGATAAGCGCTCGTTCGCGCGGTCGGAACCATCCGCGGTAGCGGATGGGATCGCTAATACCGGCGCCGGCGAGTCCATTCGCTACCGCGAATGGTTCTGACAGCGCGAGACAATGCTATTTCGGCGCCAGTATCAGCTTCTCGCTGGCGACACTCTCAACGGCTTTGCGAGTGTACGCCAGCGGGAAGTACTTTCCTTTCGCCCACAACGGCAAAAGATCGCTGTAGTGCGGACTCCCTGGTTGTCCCGATTGGCCCGGCACGTTGATCGCCCGCGAGCGGTCCCAATCGGCGAGATCGAAAATCTCGCGATAGGACGCGCCGGAGGTTTGCTCGAAATTCGCGTTGAAAGACGTAGCGTTCGGCGTGGTCGAGTCTCCGCCGCGCTCGGGCGCGGTCAGGTCGAACTCCGCCGTCAAGGGATGCCGGAACGGCGCTTTGTGCAAATCGCCCCAGCGCCAGTTGCGTTCGTCCGGACCGAAGCGATTCCGCAAGTCCGCTTGCGCTTCCTCGATCGCCTGCGTGAAAATCGATCGCCGCTGGCCTTCCGGCATTTTCTCGAGCGCGGCCATCCACACCGACTGCGCGATGTTGCGATTGAGTGTCCGCGCCAGGTTGGCGGAAAGAATCGCGGCCATCACCTTCGGGCGCATCTTCTGGATCGTGACTTCATAGAGTGCGGCGGCCGCGGAATCGGCGCTGAGATTGCCGTCCCACTTGCGCAGCATTTCGGGTGCGAACGCCGGCAGGACGCGGACAAACTCGCGCGCCGGCAACGACACTTCGTCGTGCTGCAAGCGTTCCATATCTTCCACCGTGATCTTCGGCTTGGCGCGCAGCACTTCGGTGATGCGGTTCACGCGGTCGGGCGCGGACCACTCGTAGCCGATGGCGCGTTTCTCGCTCGCCGCGATCGTGCGATTGTTAGCCGTGGCGATGAATCCTTCGGGCGGATTGAAACTATGCGGCAAATCGTCGACCGTGAAGAAACCGTCCCACTCGTAGTTCGCGCCGCCGGGGACCGGAAGCAGACCGCGCCAGTTGTTGCGGCGTGGAACGAGTCCCGCCGACTGCTCGCCGATGTTGCCGTCCTTGTCGGCGTAGACCAGATTCTCCGGCGGCAGCTTCCAACGCCTCAGCGCCTCGCGAAATGAGTTCCAATTCGAGGCGCGATCGAGTGAAAGCGATGCGAGATATCCGGCCGTGCCCGGCTCGGCGCCGGTCCAGCGCAGCGCGTAGGCGCGATGCGCCGCGGCGTCTTCGAAAATCACGGGGCCGTGACGCGTGAAATGCAGTTCGGCGGCGACCGGCTCGGCGCGCCCCTTTACGCCGATCTGCTCGGTGATCACTTTCATTTTTTCCCACGCGCCGCCCGCGACTTTGTAGCGCAGCGGATCGCTCGGATCGGTTTCTTCCACGTACAAATCCTGCATGTCGGCGGGAAAAATCGTGAATCCAAACGCCACGCGCTCGTTGTGACCCACCGCGATGCCCGGCAGCGCCGGTTCACCCGACCCAATCACGTTCCAGCCGGGCGCCACCAAGTGCGCCATGTATCGCAGCGACGGTAGCGCGATCGTGCGATGCGGATCGTTGGCCAGCAGCGGATGCCCGGTGGACGTGCGGCGTCCCGCGACCGTCCAGTTGTTGCTGCCAGCGTCAGTTTCGCGTGATTGTCGCGCCACGTACGGGGCGGACGCCGCGCGGCTGCCTGCGAGGATGCGCCCGTCGATGCCCGCGAGATCCAATCCCGGTGGAACATCGATCGGCACGGGCGGATCGGGCGGCATGAGTTGCGCGGCCTTCTCCGCGCCCACGGCGGCCACAAGTTGCGCGCGTGATATTTCGTTCGATACGTTGCCGGTCATCACATATCCAGCCAGACGCGTGATGCAAACTTCGGGAGTCCACGGCTGCGGGCGGAAACCCATTTTTTTAAACTCGATCGGCAAGTTGTCGCCGGCGTTTGTCATGTACGCATTCACGCCTTTCACAAACGATTCCACAATCTCGCGCGCGTCCGGCGCGTAGCTCGACCATTCGGCGCTCATGTCGCCGCGATATCGCAGCAGGCGCGCGAAGCGGTCGCGGTCAATGGCGCTTTCGCCGAGCACTTCGGCCAAACGTCCTTCGCCGGCGAGCCGCCACATTTCCATTTGCCACAACCTGTCGGACGCGGCGATCCAGCCTTGCGCGAAAAACAAATCGGCGGTGTTCGACGCATAAATGTGCGGAACGCCCCACGTGTCGGTGATGATTTCCACCGGCGCAGTCAATCCCGGCGTTTCAATTCGGCCGGATCGTTGCGCGAGCACGGCTTTGGGATCGGTCGCGGGCGCGGGCGTCCACAGTATCAGGAGGAGAATCGCAATCAGGCGCTGCATGTCCACAGAGTACACGGAAACACAATCCACCGATTACACAGATTGCACAGATTAAGGAACGCGACCCGGGCGGCCTTCGAGCAATTCTTATGTGTCCTAATCTGCGTAATCTGTGTAATCTGTGGATTGCCTTTTTTTGCGGATCTGCGGACCGATCAACGTCACGCCTTCTTCGCTGCCTGGGGCGGCTGGGTTCTCGACTCCATGGACGCGAGCCTCTACGCACAAGTGCTCGTGCCCGCGCTGCGCGAATTGCTGCCGCGCTCCGGCCACGCCGGGAGTGTCGCGGAAGTCGGCCGCTGGGGTGGACTGCTTTTCTCCCTGTTCATGATCGGATGGGGATGCTCCGCGGCATTCGGGTGGCTCGCCGATCGCATCGGGCGCACGCGCGCGTTGATGCTCTCCATCGCGATTTATTCCGCGTTCACGTTTCTCTCGGCGCTGGCGGTGAACGTGTGGATGCTCGCGGCGTTTCGCTTGATCGCGGGATTTGGCGTGGGCGGCGAGTGGGCGGTGGGCGGCGCGTTGGTGGCCGAGGCGTGGCCGGAAGAAAAACGCCGCTGGGGCGCGGGATTGCTGCACACCGGCTGGCCCATCGGATGGTTCCTCGGCGCGGCGGTGCAGTTTCTGGTGATGCCGCACTTCGGCTGGCGCGTGACGCTCGGCATGGGCGCCGCACCCGCGCTGCTGCTGATTTACATTTACAAAAACGTCCGTGAACCAGAGCGCTGGCTTGAAGAACGCCGCGCGCGCAAAAACGCCCCGAGCTTCGCCGAGATCTTCTCGCCTGAACTGCGGCGCGCCACGATCGTTACTGCCGCGCTCATGACCGTCTGCATCATCGGACTATGGGCGGGCTTGATGTGGGCGCCCAGCGCCGTAGTGTTGCTCGCGCAGCGCGCCGGATACAACGCGGATTCCGCGGCGCGTGTCAGCGCACTCGCGGTGATGGGATTCAATCTTGCGACGATCGCGGGATGCTTGGCCGTCCCGTGGCTCGCGGAAAAATGGGGACGCAAGAGATTGCTGGCCGCGTATCTCGCAGTGGGCGGAATAGCGGTCGCGGCGGGCTTTGGACCGTTCTTCCACGCCGCGCCGCCAACGCGTGCGTTGTGGCTGTTCATCGCCGCGCTGCCGCTGATGGGCATCGGCACCAACAGCAACTTCGCGGTCTTCACGCTGTGGCTTCCGGAAATTTATCCCACGCGATTGCGGGCCACGGGATTTTCCTTCGGGACTTCCGCGGGAAGATTCGTTGGCGCGTTGGGACCGTTTGTAGCCGGCAACTTGATCGCGCACTACAACGACATGGGCACGGGGATCGCGTCGACGGCGTGGATCTTTTTGCTGGGGCTGATTCTGATTCCGTTCGCTCGAGAAACAATGGGTCACCAACTTCGCTAAGAACCATCCACAGATTACACAGATTGCACAGATTAGGGACGAGAGGATCCCGATCGGCCCGTTCGAGCAGTCCTACCTGTCTTAATCTGCGTAATCTGTGTAATCTGTGGATTGTTTTTTAAATCCGTGGAGTTCGTGGATCACTTTTTCAGAAATAACGAAATCGCCATCGCCCAGCCGATCCCGATCACCACGCGGCGCACGGCGATTCTGCCCAGCTTGCGCGCCATGCCCGAGCCAAAATATCCGCCGAGCACCGCGGCGACGGCCATGATCGCCACATACGGCCAACTCACCATGCCCGCCCAAACGAAATACGCCGCGGCGATTCCATTGATGCAGAACGCGAAAATGTTTTTCAACCCGTTCATCTGATGAATGTCGCTCAATCCCAAAATGCTGAGGGCCGCGAGCATCAGGATTCCGATGCCCGCGCCGAAATACCCGCCGTAAACGCCCACGCAAAACTGAAACGCCATCGCGCCGGTGAGCCATTGCGCGGATTGGTGCTTCGGCGCGGCGCCGCTCGCATCCTCGCCGACGCCGAGCGCTTTCTGCACGCGATCTTGCGCCATGAACAGAACTGTCGCGAAAGCGATCAAGTAGGGAACCAGCTTGTCGAAGAATCCGGGCGTGGTGTGTTGCAACAGCAGCGCGCCCGATATGCCGCCGATCAAACTGGGCGCCACCAGCGCCAACATGTGACGCTCCGCCGTTCGCAACTCGCGGCGATAACCCCACGCGCCGGCGAGCGACCCAGGGAGAATCGCCACCGTGCTTGTGGCGTTGGCCGTGACCGATGGCAATCCCAACCAAACGAGCGTGGGGAATGAAATCAGTGTCCCACCGCCGGCGACGGAGTTGATCGCGCCTGCTGTAAAGGCCGCTAAAAACGCAATCGCCGCGTGTGAAAAACCAAAATCCATCATGAACGGGATAGCCAGCTAACTCGGAACTCGGGCCCCGGAACTCGGGCCTTTTACACCGTTTCGTTCAACAACTCAGGCCGCGGGCTCGCGATCACCACTTTGTTCACGAGCATTCCTTTTTGTCCAATGATGGCAGCGCCGGCATCCACTGCGCTCTGGACCGCCGCGACGTCGCCGGTGAGCGTGCAGAATGCTTTTCCGCCCAGCGCCATCGCCAGGCGAATCTCGATCAATTGCACATCGGACGATTTCACCGCCGCGTCGGCGCCTTCGATCAGCGACGCCACGGAAAACGATTCGAGAATGCCCAGCGCCTCGAGCGCCTCAATCTTGGTCGTGCCGCTGATCGCCGGAAACACCGCTTCGTGAACGTTGGGGATCACGAAGCAATCGATCACCGAGAAATTTCCCGATTCGTTGCCCGCCGCCACCGCCGACTCCACGGCGGCGACGTCGCCCGCCACCATCACCATGTATTTCCCCGAGCAAATGGAGCGCGAGAGGAGCAATTCCACTTCCGCGGCCTTCAGCATCGCGTCGCTCACAAGGAATCCCGCGGCGATGCTGGTCAGCTCGATCAAGCCAATTGAGTTTTTCATCGTCAGACCTTTTTCCGAGGGTCTTGGGCGGCTCCGCCGCTTCTTTGTGCGGAAAGGCTCCGCCTTTCCGCAGTCCGCTTCTTGGTGGCAGGGCTGTGCCCTGCCACCAAGAATTTAAGGCAAGACTCCCTTCGGAAAGGCAAAGCCTTTCCGCACAAAGAAGCGGCGGAGCCGCTCCGCACCTTTCAAACCGCGACCTCGACAAACTCGGAGTTCGCGGCGCGAACTTTTCCCGCGATGCTGGAATGCACATCCACGCCCAGCTTCGAGGCTTCCACGCGTCCCACCACTTGCCCGGCCTTTACGCGATCGCCCACGCTCACGGCGGGCGCGGCCGACGCGCCGGTGTGCTGGCGCATCTTCAATCGAACGCTTTGCGGGTCCAGGCTGATTTTTTCAAACGGTGTTTCCTTTTCGTACTCTTCCACTTGTAACCGCCGGCGCAATTGCATCAATGGCACGCGGCGATATTCCTTCATGGGATGCACGCGTACGGGCTTGGTCTGCGTGAATTTCAATCCGGCTTCCTGGCGATCGTGCTTGCCTTGGTCGCACGCCTCTTTCGGATACAAATCCTCGGGACACGCGTACAGCGTGCACAGCCCGCACGAGCAGCACAACTCCGACCACTGATTCCAAATGTCGCCGCCCGTCAGTGTGAATCCCAAGCTGCGCATCACTTTGTGCGGCACCACCTCATATCCCAGCAAGTAGCGCGGACAAAACTCCGTGCAGTAGCTGCATTGATCGCAGGCCGATTTTCCGATGCGGTTCATTTCCTGCTGCGAGCGCGTTTTGCGCGTCAGCAAGTAGTGATCGCGCGGCAGCACGATCAGGCCGCCGGTGGTTTTCGTCACCACGTCGTCCAGATCGAAGGTCAACGTGCCCATCATGAGTCCCGAGATGAATACGCCGAAATCGGAGACCGTTGCGCCGCCGGCGGCTTCGATCAATTCGCGGAAGGAAATGCCCAGCGGCGCCCAAAGCGATTTTGGTTGGCGGACCGCACCGCAGACCGAGAGAAACTTTTCCGTCACGGGGCGATTTTCCAACGCGCGCTGCACGTTGTACAACGTCTCCACGTTGTTCACCACGCATCCCACTTGCAAAGGAATGCCGGCCGGAGGGATCAGGCGGCCGGTGGCCGTGTAGACCAATTCGTACTCGTCACCGGAAGGATAAAAGTCGCCGAGCTGCACGAAGTCGATGCGGCGGTCCTTCAGACTTTTTTCCAGCGCATGCAGCGACTCCGCGTTCTTGCTCTTGATGCCGAATTTTCCCGAGCGCGCGCCGGTCGCGTCGATCATGGCGGTCATGCCGGCCAAAATCTCCCCGGGGAAATGGAACATCAATTCGGCGTCTTTGTGGATCAGCGGCTCGCACTCCGCGCCATTGGCGATCATGAACTCCACTTGCGACTGCGCTTTCACGTAGGTGGGAAATCCCGCGCCGCCCGCGCCCACCACCCCGCATTCGCGAAGTTTTTCGCTCAGCATGATCCTCCAGCATAACGCATATCCGGATTCCGCCGGGACCGAGTACAATGGGCATATGGTCCGCCGCATTTCCCTTGCCTTCCTGGCGACGAGCTTGGTGGCTGCCGCCTTTCTCACGTTTCCTGCCCGCGCGCGTTCGGCTCAACCGCAGCAGCCTCCGCAGCAGCAGCAACAACAGCAGCAGCGTCCACCGACCGAAGAGATGCCGGTCTTCAAGGACACCGCGGAGTTGGTGAATGTGCTGGCCGTTGTGAAGGACAAAAAGGGCCATTTGATCAACACGCTCGAGAAGCCGGATTTCCAAATCTTCGAAGACGGCAAGCCGCAAGAGATCAAATACTTCAACAAAGAAACGCAATTGCCGTTGACCATCGGCGTGCTCTTCGATTGCAGCGGTTCGGAACAGCGCATGATTCCGATGGAACGCCAAGGCAGCATGGAGTTTTTCAACGAAGTGCTGCGCGAAAAAGACATGGCGTTCCTCATCACGTTCGCGACGGAAGTGGAACTGGTGGCCGATTTCACGGCCGATCGCCGGCGCTTGGAGCGCGCACTCGACGGCATCAAGGTAATCACCGGCGGTCCCGTGGGTCCGGCCGTGAGCGGTCCGTTTCCCTCGACGCGCTCAGGCGGCACGCACTTGTTCGACGCGGTGTATCTGGCGTCACACGATCTGTTGTCGCACGAAGTGGGCCGCAAAACGATCGTTCTTCTCACCGACGGCGAGGACGAAGGCAGCAAGCTCACCAACAACGAAGGGATCGAAGCGGCGCAGAAAGCCGACGTTGTCATTTACGCCGTGCATTACGTGGATCGCGCGTTTTTCTACGGACGATTCGGTGGACCGTCGTATTCGGGCGAAGGTGTGCTCCGGAAAATGACCGACGAGACGGGCGGCCGCCTGATCAGTCCCACCAAGGACAACGATTTGCGCCAAGCGTTTCGCGATATCGCCGACGAATTGCGCAATCAATACAGCATCGGCTATTCGCCGTCGAACGCGAAGCGCGACGGATCGTTCCGCAAGATCGAGATTCGCGTGAATCAGCCGGATATGAAAGTGCAGACGCGCAAAGGCTACTTTGCGCTGCCCAATAACTAAATGGAGACTCGATCATGATCATGAAGGGCGCGGTAATGATGTTGCTGGTGAGCGGCGGCGCGGTGCTCGGATATTTGGCCGCAAGTCCCGCGGCGCCGGAGTTCACGCTCGTGAAAGCCGGCGAAGTGCTCGACAAATTGAAGACGCCGCCCGCGCGCTTGATGCAAGCGGGAAATTACAACGTGATGGTGATGAAGCGCACCGAAGCCGGGCAAGCCGAGTGGCACGAAAAAGACACCGACGTCGTGTACGTGGTCGACGGCGCGGCCACGTTGACCGTGGGCGGTGAAATGCCCGACGCGAGAGTCACCGAGCCGGGCGAAAAGCGCAGCGCCACGATCAAGGGCGGAAAGGCACACCACCTCGCCAAGGGCGACGTGCTGACGATCCCCAATGGAATGCCGCACTGGTTCTCGGCGGTCGAGGGAAGCGTGACGTATTTTGTCGTGAAAGTGCGCTAAAGGTTTTTTCAACGCAGAGACGCAGAGGCGCAGAGAAAACCCATTCGACTGATCTCATGAAGATCAATGAGATAACCGGCGCAATTGTTGGGGCAGGCATTGAAGTGCATAGGGCCCTCGGCCCAGGATTGTTGGAGTCCGCGTACGTACAATGTCTCTGCCACGAATTAAACCTTCGTGGTATGGAGTTTGTACGCGAGTTCGCGATTCCGGTTGAGTACAAGGGAATCCGTCTCGACTGTGGATACCGTGGCGATTTGCTCGTATCGGGCGCGGTCCTTGTGGAAGTCAAATCGGTAGAAAAAATCCTTCCGGTCCATGAAGCCCAGGTTCTTACTTATCTGCGCCTCGGAGGATGGACAGTTGGATTGTTGATGAACTTCAACGTACCCGCCCTAGCCGAAGGCGGGATTCGGCGAAAAGTGCTCGGTCTCGAGGAATAAACAAAGTTTCTCTGCGCCTCTGCGTCTCTGCGTCGAGAAAACCGCCGGTGCAAATGGCAAGCGACGATCCTTATCACAACCTCAGCATCCGCCGCTCTGGTGTGCCAGCGGTTGTCCGCTGCCGACGGTCGCCAGCGCTCCTCCTCAATCACGTTTGCGCCTCCTTCGCGCTACTAAATTTCTTTCTCTGAGTTCTTGGAAAGCTTCCAAGCCAACGAATCTTACTCCCGCCGCCGCCCAATGCTTCCACGGACCCGTAGCCAATGTGCACAACTCGTCCTTTTCTCCTGATGGTGTACGCCTTCGAACTGAGGCCCTTCTTGTTTTGTAGGTTGGGCCCGACATACAGAAGCTTTGCCATGAAATAACTCTGTTCATCTGATCGTGCGCTATCGCTCCACCGCCAGCGCGACCGCATTTCCGCCGCCCAAACACAACGCGGCAATCCCGCGTTTGGCGTTTCTCGCGACCATTTCATGCAGCAGCGTGACCAGCACGCGCGCGCCGCTCGCGCCGATCGGATGACCTAGCGCCACCGCGCCACCGTTCACGTTGACTTGCGCGGGATCCAGCCGCAACTCGCGCGTCACCGCGACGGCCTGCACCGCAAACGCTTCGTTCAATTCGTACAACTCCACCGAATAGCGATCCCAGCCGAGTTTCGCGAGCAATTTTTCCACCGCCGGCACCGGCGCCATCATCACCGCCATCGGCTCAACGCCACTCGCCGCTTGACCGGCAATTCGCGCCATCGGCGCGCGTCCCAGTCGCGCGGCCGTTGCCGCCGACGACACCACGAGCGCCGCCGCGCCGTCGTTTGTGCCCGGTGCATTGCCTGCCGTCACGGTGCCGTCTTTTTGAAACGCGGGCTTCAGCTTGCGCAGCGTTTCGATGGACGCGTCTTCGCGCGGTCCTTCGTCTCTTTCCACGCGCAACGTTTGACTCTTTGGCATGGGCACTTCTACGGCAACGATTTGCGAATCGAATTTTCCGGATTTCTGCGCGGCAATCGCTTTGCGGTGACTATTTACAGCGAATTCATCTTGATCCTCGCGCGTAACGCCGTACTTTTGCGCGACCCACTCGCCGGTCAATCCCATGTGGCAATTGTTGTAGACATCCCACAGGCCGTCTTGGATCATCGAGTCGATCGCTTGTTGATGCCCCATTCGCATGCCCGCGCGCGCCGTCGGCAACAAGTATGGCGCGTTGGTCATCGACTCCATGCCGCCCGCGACGATTACGTCGCCATTGCCTGTTTGGATCGCCTGCGCGGCAAGCCCCACGGCTTTCAGGCCCGATCCACAAACTTTGTTGATCGTCATGGCTGCGACTTTGTCGGGTAATCCACCACGCAGCGCGGCCTGCCGGGCGGGGTTCTGTCCTAGGCCGGCGGAGACCACGTTCCCCATGACTACCTCGTCGATTTGCGCCGGATCTACGCCCGCGCGCGACACGGCTTCGCGCACCGAAATGGCGCCAAGTTGCGGAGCGGTGAGAGGCGATAAAACTCCCTGGAATCTACCAATTGGAGTCCGAACGGCGGATAGAATTACGGGTGTGTCCATAGCCCATTTTACACTGGGCGCGTGGTACAGGCAGTACTACCTCGCGGATGGACCGAGAGGTCTATTGTCAAGACATTGAGCAGTATTTCATACTTTCTTTGATAGTGAGGGTCCTAATAAGCAAGAAAGGTGACTAACTGTGGTGGAAAAAAGACGAGCAACCCGCTTTCCGATGGCCTTGCCGGTGATCCTCGCCCGCCCGGCTGAAGCTGAGGAAGTCGCCCAAACCCGAGATGTCAGCTCGGGCGGCGTCTATTTTGAAGTTGCAGAGGCTCCGTCTCCGGGCAGCCGCTTGGAATTCGTTCTCACTCTGCCGACCGAAATCACGTTGACTGGACCGGTGCAGATCCGTTGCGTCGGAAAAGTCGTACGCGTGGATCACGGCCTCGGACGTCAGGTGGGCGTGGCGGCGACGATCGATCGTTACGAGTTCATTCGCAATCGCGAATTGACCGACGAGCCGGCAACGCAAACTGTTTAGTTCGAAAAAATACATCTTTGTCAACGAAAGCCCGGAGCGCAAGCTTCGGGCTTTTTGTTTTTGTGCGACACTGGGACTCGAACAAATGCATCAGGTCTCGAAAAAGCTCGTCTTCGTCTCCCTTGCCCTCGGATTCTCCCTGGCGTTGCACGGGGAGGGCCGCGAGCCCGTTGCCGCCGTCGAGCAGAAGCCGCATCCTTGCCACGTCGACGGCGTCCGCGACGAAGTGCTTTGTGCCACGTACGTCGTTTGGGAGGATCGCGACAGGAAAACCGGCCGTAAGATCGGGCTCAACATCGTGATCCTGCCGGCATTGGGCAAGGACCGGGCGCCGGACGCGATTTTCGCGCTGCACGGCGGTCCCGGTGCGGCGGCCACGGACTTGGCGCCCGGGTTGTCGCAAACCCGCGCTTGGCGTGCAGTTCGCGACATCGTGCTGATCGATCAGCGTGGCACCGGCCGGTCCAATCCGCTAGACTGCGATTCCTACCGCGATCCCCCGGACTTGCAGCGCGTGGTCAGCGAGATGTTTTCTCCGGATTCGGTCAAGGCATGCCGCGCCCGCCTGGAGAAGGTCGCGGATCTTCGTCTTTATACGACTACTTTGGGAATGGACGACGTGGATGAGGTGCGCCAATGGTTGGGATATCGCCAGGTCGATGTTTACGGCGGTTCCTACGGCACCCTCGCCGCTCAAGTCTACTTGCGTCGTCACGAATCGAGTGTGCGGACGGTTGTACTGGCGTCGGTGGTGCCGGTGGATGAACTGATTCCCCTGCATCATGCGTGGGCGGGTCAGCGCGCCGTGGACATCATCTTCGACAAATGCCGCGCCGACACGGCGTGCAACGCGGCCTATCCCAACTTGCGCGGTGAGTTCAAAAGCGTGCTGGCGACCGTCGCCAAGGGCGTGGATGTGGAAATCCATTTCGAAGGTAGATCGGCGCGGGTGCGCCCGAGTTTGCTGGGATTCACCGAAAGCCTGCGGCACTCCCTCTATTACGACGACGGCCGGTCGCTTCCCAAGATGATCCATGAAGCCGCGCACGGCAACCTCGCGCCGCTGATCGAGCGTGGCGTGACGGCCAAACTCGGTCTCGACAGGATCTTGTCGATGGGAATGAACCTTTCCGTGACTTGCTCTGAAAATATTCCTTTCATCGACGACGCGACGCTCGCCCGCGAGACGCAGGGGACCTTCATCGGCGATCTCCGAGTCGTCGCGCAACGCCGGGCCTGCAAAGAATGGGTCCGAGGCCCGATCCCGGAAGACATGCACCAGTTGGTGCACTCCCAGGTCCCGGTGCTCTTGCTATCCGGTGCGCGCGACTCGGTGACGCCGCCGGAATTTGCCGAGCGCGTCGCGCGGGAATTGCCCAATAGTCTGCACGTGGTGTTTCCGGAGGCCAGTCACGGCAACTGGGGAGCTTGCGGTCCGCGAATCGTCGGCGCATTCTTCGAAAGCGGAACGCTGCAAGGCTTGGACGTGTCGTGCGCGTCGCAGCAGCGGCCGACTCAGTTTGTGATTGATCAAGGTGCCCGACAGTAATTACAACCCGCGCCACCGCCTGTTGACAACAATCACTGGTCGTGGAACGAGGTCACAATTTACACGCCTTGTTTCTAAGCACATAACCAAAGGTCCGGGCGTGGCCGTTTTTGGACTGCGATTTTTTTGACTCACCGAATCAGGAACTTGGATCTCGCCCCGCTCGGGACGCGTGCACCGATATGTCACAATGGATCAAATGCGCATTCGTTCACGAAATCTCAATCGGAAAGCGTGGATGCTTGAAATGTTGAAATTACAAAACGAACCTACCGAGGGGTTAATTCCTTTGGATTCAGTCGATCACCGGGGGAAAAATCTGGCTGGCTGAGAAGGATTCGAACCTTCATAGCAGGATCCAAAGTCCTGAGTCCTACCATTGGACGATCAGCCAGTAGGAAAGAAACAGTTCTTCTATTCTCTCCCGAAAACTGGTTTCCGGCAAACTTTCTCTATGCCGCGGGGTCGGCGTCACTCGCCGGAGGGCAACTCGGTGGACGACAACTCAACCGGCGGCAGTTCGTGATGCGCGGATTCTTCCGCCGGCGGCAATTCCACCGGCGCTGATTCGATCTCCACCGGTTGCGGGACGGGATGACGCAGCAATCCTCGCGCGATGTCCGGGTAGAGTCCCAGCATCATTCCGACAATCAGGTGAACACCGGCCCACTCCAATCGCGACGCGTTGCGCGACACGATCGGCGCGAGGCGCGAGACGAGCCATCCCCAAGTCAAAAAGTAGCACGCGAACGAAAACAACAATCCGGCGTTGGTGGCCAGCAGCGGCCGCGTGCGCGGAGGAATCAGCAAGGCGAATATCACACCGTGAATACCGGCGACCACCAAGTGCAGCGAGAGTCCCGCGATCGTCGGCAGTCCGAAGGAAAGCGTATACCCGGAATGTCCCAGGAGCGCGGTGGAAACAAGATTGAGCGCGCTCCACGCGTGGCGTCCGGCGCGTGCGCTTTCCACCACCAGCCAAGTCGCGCTGAAGATTCCGGCGATGACGCCGGCCTCCAAGCCCGCCATGAATCGCGCGGACCATTCGCCTCCGATCCAATTCTGCGGCAATGCGCTTGGAGAGTCCACTTTAGTAAAACTATATCAGGGTTTGGAAAACCCTCGGTAGGACAGGCGTCCTCGGGTAGTGGGGTCTTAGTGTGGAGACGGGCAGGTTGGGGGTAGACGGTAACGGGTCTGAGACCACCGGCCAAACTCCTTCTTGCGGCTCGCGCTCCATTCATCTATATCAGAAGTATGGAAGAGCCGATCCCACTGAAGGACATTGACCTCGCCGTGTTGAGCGGCGCGGCGGTATTGGCGTCGATGCTGCTGGTGTTCATTGGATTTCTCTTGGCTCATGCTGAGTCGTTTCCGAGCGACGTACCGGACCGCATTACAGCCCGTTACAAGAATGCCGCGCGGTGGGGCCTAGTGCCTCTAACGCTTTCCATGGCAGTGATGTTGGTTAGTTATCTTTGGCTCTTCAACCCTGGTTCCCATCTGCTGTTTATTGGCTGGTCTTGGGGGTTCGGTGTTGCAATGGGAATTTTTCTATTGTACGCTTTGCTTTCCATTCTCATCGTCTAAGGAGTGGCGGCGGCAATGGCAATTACTGAGCTCGTCCGTCTAAGGCTGGAAGACAAGGGCTTCGCCACGCTCTTCACCGATCACCACGTCGAATGGGAGTTGCTTGCGGAATCAGCGCGCGTCCTGATGGCACAAGAGGTAGAGGTCGGCCCAACAATTGACGACATCAAGAAAGCCCTCGTGCCCCTAGTAGAGATCAATCCGCATTTGCGCGAGTTCCTTGCAGAGAAGAAGCTCACTCAAAAGTACTGGCCATCCGATTTCACGGACTACATTCTACATAAAACCTATCAGCCTAAGCTGACGATCAAGGCTGCGCAAGTCCAAGGAGGACATCATGGCGGTGAAGCTGGACACTAGGCAAACAGCACAAAACTACGTGCATGGTCAAGTTGGTTCTTTCTCACGATCCGTTCCGCAGAAGGACGTAATGTCTGCGGTCCGCCAAGTGCAGCGGACTCTTGACGAGATCCGTACAGCACGCTCGAAGGCTCACGGATCTCACGCAGATATGATCTCTCCTAGGTCCCAGATGTGATCCGTGATTCCCGCTTCCATGGCAGGCGTAACGCGCAGGGAAGATCAAACTCCCGACATCCCGGTTAGCAGCCGGGTACTCTATCCACTTGAGTTACAGGCCAGAATAAACGGCCAGCTTTGCACCCTTCCAACGGGCGAGCAGCTGGCCATTTTTCTTTTACACCAAATACATACAAGATGATAATATTGTCAGTTGATGAAGCCAAGTGAAAACGGCTTGACAAATTGATATTTTTATCATATGATCCCTTCGTGGACTTTCATGGACTATATTGACGAGCGCGACACGAATCCTGTTCGGGATTGGCTGCGCGACGTGAAAAATGTTCCGCGTAAGGCTAAGGCCAAGATAGACCGATTACTCTTACAGCTAGCCGGTACCGAACTATGGGTTCGTCCCGCAGCAAGCAACCTGGACGACTACCCTGGAATTGTTGAAATTCGCGTGCTGTGGATGAACGTGCAGTACAGGCTCCTCGGCTTCAGGGGGCCGGGGCCACGTCAGTTTACCTTGTTGGAGCACGCCCTAGAGAAGGACGACAAGTTTGTCCCACCGAGCGCACCTGCTACAGCGAAGAAACGGATGAAAGAAGTAATGGAGGAAAACCCACTCCCCGGAAAACCTAGGAGGCGAGTCTGTGAACACCGCTTTGATTAAGCGCGACCTACTAGAGAACTGCAAAGATGCGGAATACCGAGAGGCTTTCGTTGAGGAAAACGTGTGGGCTTCGGTCTGCGCACAGATACGAGCGCTCAGGGAGCAACGCGACTTATCACAACGGGACCTTGGCCGCATGGCAAAGGGAATGGCGGCAGAACGAGTCTGTATATTGGAAAACCCGAATGCCGAAAACAAGCCAACATTGAGAATACTGCTGCGCCTCGCGAATGCGCTGGGGGTTGGGCTTGACGTTCGTTTCGTATCGTTTCGGACCGTATTGGAACGATCAGTAGACACAGACACCAAGAAACTTGAGGTTCCTAGCTTTACCGACGAGCTACCGATTCTTGAAGAGGAACTGGATCACTCTTCGGCACTGAATTTCGACAGTAAACTGACTGCGGTTCTCCGGTCGCCCAAGATTCCTCCGAGAGAAGCACGCCAAGGTGAAACGGGGGCTAGCCAGACTCCAAGGAGTGCCCAGGAGGCGGCCGAAGGGAAAAAACCGGACCAGTGTGCAATGGATAACCTCGTCTGCATAGAGGACTATCTTCCAGGCTTTCGGCAATCGCAGCAGGAATGGACGCAAAAGACATCAGGGGGACTTCTATGAAACTGCTGCAGGTCGAAAAGGCACGTTCCGTCTGGCTGTTTCCAATCGCGGAACTCAATCCTGCCGGTAGTGATATCAGTAGCGAACTTGGAGAGTGGTTCAAGAAGCGCTACCACTTCTCCAAGTTTCCGTCTAGCTTTCTTGAGACGGAGGAGAGCAAGAAGGATGGGTACGTCTTCGGCCACGGGCGCTTCAGGTACAAGGACGGGACGATAGCCGTCGCGCTTACGGCGCACAGTGATGGATTAATCGGGGACACTGTCGCCTCGACGGATGCGACGGACGCGTTTTTGCAGGACGCCTTGGAGGGCGCAAGGGCCGAACTTAGTTTGGCCTATGAGCCGTCTATGGTCTGGCAGAAGGCGTATGTCAGCCAACTTATTGTCAAGTGCGAAACGGATCTCAAGGGATTCGGGCCAAAGCTCTCTAAGTTCGAGCAGTGCGTCAATGCTGCTGTTGGTCGCAATGAGTTTCCTTCCAGACGGGACACGTACCGTTTCGATGGGATGATTTTCAGGGCAGACTGGACCTCGGCCAAAAAAATGCCGTGGTTCACTTTTGAATCGCGGATGAACATTCCGTTTAGCGAGAATCGGTACTACAGCCAAGCGCCGCTCTCTACCTCGGAACATCTTGCACTACTCGATAAACTGGAAGAGATTCTGGCAGAGTAGCCTGGCCCTTCTTTACTACCCTATGCCCGTCGGTGCCGACCATTACCATCTCCACACTAAGACACCACTACCCGTCCTCGCCTGTCCCCGACGAAAAGGGACAGGCGAGGACGCCGATCCTACTTTGCGGGCAAATCGGGAAGCTCGATTTCCACGCGCGTGCCGTCGCCGTACTTTGATGTCACGCGGAATACAGAATCCGCGCCGTACAGGATTTTCACGCGCTCCTTCACGTTGTTCAATCCCACGCCGTCGTCATAAATCCAGCCGATTTTTTCTTCGGGAATACCCTGGCCGTCATCCGAGATTTCCAAGCGCAGCCGCGTATCGTTCCGCGACCCGGAAATGCGGATCGTGCCGCCTTCTACTTTCTCCTGAATCCCGTGCTTGATGCAATTCTCCACCAGAGGCTGAAGCAACATGCTGGGAACCGGCGTGTCGAGCGCCGCGTCGTCCACTTCGCGGATCACTTGAAGCTTTTCGCCGAAGCGCACGCGCTCGATGCTCAGGTAGTCGTCGACGAAGTCGAGTTCTTCGCGGAGCGAGGTCATCGATTCGCCGCGCCGCAAGAGGCGGCGCATGATGTTCGAAAGCTTTTGGATCAGCACGCGCGCCAGTTCGGGATCGGTGCGTACGAGTGAGGAAATCGAGTTCAATGTATTGAACAAGAAATGCGGATTGATTTGGCGCGTCAACGCTTCCAGGCGCGATTCCATCAGCAGACGATTCTGTTCCTCGATCTTCAGTTCGTTGCGGATGCTGTTCCAGATGCGGATCGGCACGGCGACCGTCGCCACGCCGCCCGCGACAATCACCACGAGCATCGGCTTCGACGGATTGTGCAGCGCGAAAAGCTGGTTCGGAAAAACTCGCGCCGCCAGCATCACCAGCGCTTCCACCGCGCAGATCATCAGGAAGAAAAACAATTGCCACTCGCCGCGGGGATTGCCGAATCGCCGGCGCACCCACCGGTAAATGTTCATGTCGATGAACGGCGAAAAGTGCCATACCGGCTCGATACCGGGCGCCAGCGCGCCCGCGCCTTTGCCGATGAGTCCGATCATGATCATCACCGGCAGCGTCAGCGTTTCCCAACCGGTGCTGGTGCGGGCGAATTGCGCCGGCAGCGCCGCGACGATTCCCGCGGTCAACCCCGCCACGCCGCCGCCGAGCGTCCCGGCGAGCAGCGTGCCTTCTACGTCGAGATCGGGCAACTGGTATCCGAGCTGCGTGCGCATCCAAATGAAAAACGCCACCGGCAGGCCGATGAAGAGTCCCAGCATGATCTGCTCGCGGACCGTGCGTTGCGCCGCGAAAACAATTTGCCGAAAACGCGCGGAACGGATCAAGACGCTCGCGATGATGATCGCGATCGTGACCTTGATGAGCAAGGTTCCGAGCGTTTGAAATTGAGATTCGGCGACACCCATTCTCACCAGTATAGGTGCGAATGGTTCAGGCGCGTGCGGTTAGGACTGCGGATACGCTCCGGGCGTGGACGGCGGCGCAGGCGCGGGTGGAGGCGGCGGAGTTCCGCCGGCCGGCGGTGGAGCTGCAGCGTACGCGGGAGGCGCCGGAGCCGCGTATTCTTCCGAAGGAACGACGATCCAAAAGATTACGTAAACCAATCCGGCGGGAAACGGCGGAATCAACAGCATCAGCACCGCGATCACGCGAATCAGCGTAACGTCGGTGCTCAGATAGTTGGCGATCGCCAGGCACACGCCGCCAACTTTGCGGCCAACGATCGGCCGCACCATTCGGCGGTTACCGACGTTACTCGGTTGCGCGCCGCCGCAATTCGGGCAGAAACTGGCGTGCGCGACAACCTCCCGGCCACAATGTGTGCAAAACATATGCCCTCCACCTTATGATACGGAACTGCCACTCGATTGTTCCATTCCTGCCGGGCGTACCGGCGGGCGTCCCATCGAAAAATACTCGAATCCCGCCTCCGTAACGGCCGGCGGATCAAAGATATTGCGGCCGTCGATGATGATTCCGTGTTTCATCGTTTCGCGCAAGCGTTTGAGATCGAGATAGCGGAACTCATCCCATTCGGTGACCACCAGCAGCGCGTCGGCCTGCTCCGCCGCCTGGTAGGGCGACGCGCAATAGGCGACGCCAGGAAAAAGCTTGCGGACGTTTTCTTGCGCCGCCGGATCGTAGGCGCGAATGTGCGCGCCTTGCTTGTCGAGCCACGCGAGAATGTCGAGCGCCGGTGCTTCGCGAATGTCGTCGGTATGCGGCTTGAACGCGAGTCCCAGCACGGCGACGGTTTTTCCTTTCACCACCCACAGCGCTTCTTCGATTTTGCGAAGAAACTTTTTGCGTTGCCCGGCGTTGACCTCCATCACTTCCTTGAGGATTCCGAAATCGGCGCCGGCGGCGCGAGCGATCTCGCGAAAGGCCGCGACGTCTTTGGGAAAGCACGATCCGCCGTAGCCCAAGCCCGCGCGCAGGAATTGCGGGCCGATGCGATTGTCCAAGCCCATGCCTTCGGCGACGTGCTCGATGTTTCCACCGGTAAGTTCGCAAATCGCGGCGATGGAATTGATGTAGGAAATTTTCAGCGCGAGAAAGCTATTCGAGGCGTGCTTGATCAACTCGGCGCTGGCGACGTCGGTGACGAGCCACGCCGGCCGCCGCGATCCCGGCGGATCGAAGTAGCGTCCTTCGAGGATTGGTTCGTACAAGCGGCGCATGGCGGCCGCCGCGAATTCGCTTTCCACGCCCACCACGATGCGGTCGGGGCGGAAGAAATCGTGAATCGCCGAGCCTTCGCGCAGGAATTCGGGATTGGAAACCACTTCGAACTGCACGCCCGGCCGGCATCCGCGCTGGATCGAGCGCTTCACGCGATCGCCGGTGCTCACCGGCACGGTGCTTTTCTCGACGATGATTTTTCGCGTGCCGTCCGCCGGCAAATTCGTAGCGATCTCGCGGGAAACGGCTTCGATGAAGGATAGGTCCGCCGTTCCATCATCGCGTCCAGGAGTCCCGACGGCGATGAAGAGCATTTCGTTTTCCGCCGCCGCTTCGGCCGTGGATCCCGAGAAGCGCATGCGTCCGGCCGCGACGTTGCGCGCCACCATTTCCTCGAGTCCCGGCTCGTAGATGGGGATTTTGCCTTCGCGCAGCGTTTGAATCTTGCGCGGATCGTTGTCGACGCAGGTAAGATGATGTCCCGCTTCCGCCAAGCAAGTCGCGGTGACGAGGCCGACGTATCCGGTTCCGATGACGCCCACACGCATTGCACTCGACATATTCAATCAGTATATGCCAGCGTTACTTTGGAGTGCGCTGGCCTGACGGCGCCTTGGATGGCTGCGGCTTGACGCTGGGAAATAGGGTTAGGCCAGCAGGGCATCGAGCAAGTCTTCCACGTGCAGGAAGCGCGCCCATTCTTTCAAGTATTCTCGGTCGAGAGCTTCGCGTCTGGCGCGAACCATGCCCAAAAGATCTTTCCATTGCTGCTCGGATTCACTTTGCCTGTACCACGCGAGTTTCGCGAGCATGATGTCTTCCACCGTGGCCACCGGCACGTTGCCGGGAACTCCCAGCTTCTCGGCGCTCACCAGGATCCTCCGGCGCATTTGCGACTGGTTGAAAGCGTCGCGGCCCAGCGGAAACACATCGAACTTGAATGCTGTTTGGAGATGAATCACGTTGAAGGAACGCCCATGCAGAATCGCGGACGCGATCATTTCCTCATCGGCGTAAAAGTCGTCCTGAAGGTCGTGCGCGAGGGCTTCGACCTTCGACATGGGGACATCCGCGACCAAATCAATGTCGGCAGTCTGCCGCCACAGGCCATGCAACGAGCTCGCGAGAGAGCCGCCGATGAAATAGGGGATGTTCAACGCGTCGAAGCACGACGTCAGCCGTTGGAGGCCTTGCTGCGGATCAAGCATGGGCTTCGGGATCCCAGCCGTAAGCCTTGATCATGAGATCGCGGCTCAGGTGGCGCGCCGCAACACGCAGGAAGATTTCGCGATCGCTGGCCTCGGGGTGTTCCTGACGAATCAGCGCCTCGGTGAGAGCGCCCGTCATGCGGATCGAACCGAAGACCATGGCCATTTTCTGCCATGGCTCCATTTTGCGCTGCAGGTCGATAAAGACTTCGAGCGCCGCCGGGTCGGTGTCGGAGAAAAAATCGCAGCGCGGCTTCGGAAGGGCGGATGAGTCTCCCACGCGCCCAGTTTAACGCAGGTCGCGGATTAAATCGACGGATCGGATCCGCGCTGTTGCTCGGCGCGCCGCGCGATCTGCCCCGCCATCGTGCCCACGATTCGCAGGGGAACGGCGACGTGCACCGTTTCGTTCGGATCGTCGACGTCGATGGTGAGATAGCCGCCGTCTTTCTTGATATGAACGGTTTCGTGCGCGCTTTCCACTTCCACCAGCGTACCGTCTGGACAGCGTTCCAATTCCTGGGCGGCGATCTCCACGGCGGGCAATATCTGGCTCGCTTCGCGGCGATCGTTGATAGGCATGTGCATGTGATGCGCGGGAATCAACGCCAGCGCCGCGGGTCCGGCGAGCGCCGGCAGCGGCAAGAAAATGTGATGGCCGCCCGGCTTCTTCTCTTGCACGTCGACGCAAACTACGCCGGCGCTGTAGGCGGCCGCACCGCAGAGCAACACGGCTCCACCAAGAATGGCCGCGCCCTTTCCTAACATTGGCATGATCATGGCGAATCTCCTTTTTGATCGCTTCGCGCGCTCCGCTACGCTGCGCCAACGCGCTGCGCTCTGGCCGCCGGCGTTTTACTCGGACGAACTCTTGTCGTCGATCCAGATGCGCACGGTTTGCGACTTGTCGTTTACGGTGACGAGCGCCAGATCCTTGTGCGACGAGAGGACTTTCAGCGCCGCGCCTAAGTCGAGCTCATCGCGGCCGCCCGAGAGCAGCGCTTCCACCACGTCGAGCGGCAGGCGCACGTCGACGTTTTCGGTGGATTTGTCCATTTGATGATGCTTGCGGCTGCGGGAATCGCTTTCTTTCTCTTTTTCCTTCGCTCTATCGGCGTCCTTGCCGGCGTTGGGGCCGGGACGCACTTGCACAACGAGGTAGCCGCCTTCTTTGGCCACGCGCACCTTCTGCTGATCGCTGTCGACGGTGACAAACACGCCGTCGGCCGTGTGACGCACGGCGTCGACGAGCGCGCGCGGATCGACGCTCACGTTTTCGTGATTCAGTTGCAGCTTGCCTTGGTGGATCTTATTCACCTGGATCGCAGGGAGCACCTTTTCGGCCAGCGACAACGGGACGTTCACGCGAACGTGTTCCTTGTCACCTTCGCTATTGTCGACTTTGACGTGTAGCCAGGAATCGGCGAAGACGAATGTGGACGAGAGCAGCAGCGGCAGCAGAAGTTTCTTGGTCATGGCGATTGAACCTCCTTAAGCGGTTCAATGCTTATTACGGTGGCGGGCGGGGAAAGTTCCGGAGATTTCCAATTAAACGAAGCGCACCTTGCCCCAGCGGCGGATTCGGTCATCGGCGGTAGCAAGTCGCAGGCCATGGACCAAGGCGGTCGCGACGATGATTCGATCGCCGGGGTCGCGCGGGAAATCGGACCCAAGGTGCATCGCTTCGGCGGCGATGCGCGCTGTCAACGGCAGGATCCGGACAAGCGGATGCTCCTCGATCTCGACAAGCCAGGACTCCAGGGGAACTTCTAAAGGAAGCCGTCCCCTCTCTACGACTGCGGCAAGCTCATACAGAGTGATCGCGCTGATGAAGAGGGGTTCGCCTGTCGACTCGAGTTGCTGCAGAGTTCGGCGTTGCGCGGCGGCCAGACGGTCCGGAGTCAGTCGGTACCAAGCGAAGATGTGAGTGTCCGCCAGCACTCCTGTCATTTGCGGCGCCCGCGTTTGGCTGCGCGTTTTGGCGAGAAATTGTGTTCGTCGAACGTCCAGTCGTCCGCGGTGTTGAAACTCACGAGATCCCCCTTGATCCGCGCGATGTTTCGCCAGCTTCCCATGAGGGGGGTATGCTTGGGCTTCAACGGAACAACTCGAACGATCGGCTGGCCACGTTTCGTGACGAGAACCGAATTGCCGCTCTTCGCTACCTCATCGATGACGTGGAGGAATCTGGCCTTAGCGTCGCTGGCCGCGATGGTTGTCTCTCTCATGGCTTGATCCTAGCATATGACCATATGACTGGTCAATTTGGTCAGAAGCATCTAGCGCTTGCGGATCGCAGCAGCCGTCAACTCCGCTTGCTGTTGAATGCGTGGGGACATCTCGTGCATCCCGCGGGTGTAACGGTTTACGTCGGCCAGTTCGTTCGAGGTGCCGATGAGGTACAACGCTCGCAGCGCTTCCCACACTTGGTCTTCGCCGGGAGAAATGGTCATCAGCGGCGCGCCGGCGGCGGCTTGGTCGCCATCGCGAATCAACATGCTCTCGAAAAATCCTGGGACCGGCGAGCGCAGTTCGGTGTCGCCGATATGCGCGAGTAACGTGCCGCGACCTATCGTATCGCTGATTTTCAGGCGATACGAAACGGCCCCTGCCACGGGCGAGGTCAGCGTATACGCGCGCAACATTGCAACTATTTCCGGCAAGCCGGCGGGGTCGTGGAAACGCACCAGGGCCAGCGCCGTGTTGCGGCGCACCAAGGGATCGTGATCCGCGAGCATTCCCGCGAGCGTGGTGTGAAACTCGGGTGCGCGATTGTCCTGGCCCATCACCCACGCTGCGTTCACGCGAATCTCCGCCACGGGACTGGCGCTCAATTCCGCCACGCGCGGATAAAATTGATGCACGTTCGGATCGTTGTGCTCGATGCGCTCGGCGATCTTCCACAGCGCGTGTTGCACATTGCGCGCCTTATCGTCATGCAATTTTTCGGCGATCTGCTGGTCGGTGAGCGGACGTCCAAACCACGTGCTGTACCAAGTGAGGAAGGGAACCACCACGAACACGACGGCCGCGAGCATCAAATGCGTGGTTTTCAGACGTTCAAAGATGAACATGGGCGGCCTAGTCGGCCAGCGCCTTCTCGATGGGGATTTCGATTGCCGGATTGTCCGTGCGCAGCACATCGCAGACCGAGCCGGCCGGATTTCGTTGCGAATAGCAGATCGCTTTGCGCCCCTCGGGGTCAACGAGCCAGATCCACTCCACGCCGATGGAGAGATATTCTTCGACTTTTCTCTTCATGCGCGCCATGCGATCGTCCGGCGATAGAATCTCCACCACCAGGAACGGCGGAACGGTAGGAATGCGCGTGCCAATGTCTCCGGGGAGCCACACGCCGATGTCGGGCACGCGGTAGCGCGAGGAACTGACGCGGATGCGGATCTCCGGAACAACTTGCAGGCCTAGCACCCTCTCCAGCGGCGCAAAAAGCTTGATCAAGCGCTTCTGTACCAACCCATGCGCCAGTTCTCCCATGTTCTTCTCCACAATCTCGCCGTCGACAAACTCGTAGTCGCCGTCCTCGAACGACGTTTGCAGATACTCTTCGACGGTCATCAGCGTGCGGGTGCTCATTAGGTTCCCTCGACCGCAATTATAGCGCAGAGCCACGCCCGAGCGTCCGGATCGGAGTTTACAACTATTTTCTTGCATCTGACTATGATCGTAGTAGGATGGACGTGTTTAACGTTAAGACCATGCCCAAACCCAAGCTGACACCGCTCGAGTTACAAATCCTGGAGGCCTTTTGGCAGCGCGGAGCGTGTTCCGTTCGCGAGATTCAAGAGTCGTTCCCGGCGTCGAAACGTCCTGCTTACACGACCGTGCAGACCATCGTGTATCGCCTGGAACGCAAGAACGCTTTGCGCTGCGTCAAGCGGATCAGTAATGCCAACATTTTCGAGGCTGCGCTCTCGCGCCACGACGCGCAGCGGCGGCTGATCGCCGATTTACTGGCGCTGTTTGGGGGCAAGGCGAAACTCGTAATGGCCCACTTGGTGGATTCCGGCGAATTGACGCTGGAAGACGTCAAGGAGGCCGAGAAGATCCTGCGGCGGAGGGCATCATGATTCCGTTTCTGGCGAATCACATTTGGCAGTCGTCGGTTTTTGCCGTCATGATTTGGTTGGTGGCGACGTTGTTGCGCAAGAATCGCGCCGGTATCCGTTATGGGTTGTGGCTCGGAGCTTCCGTCAAGTTCTTGCTTCCTTTTTCTTTGCTGATGAGTCTGGGAAGCGCGATTCCCTGGCGAAGCGCGCCGGCTGCCGCGCGGCCCATGGCTGTGGTGCTCGCGTATGCGGAGCCGCTTCCCGCGGCGACGGCGAAAGCGCCGACGCCTGCCGGCGAAAAATCTCAACGCTTCCCCCAAACACTCGCGGGAATCTGGCTCGTCGGATTCGCGATCACTTCCGGATTCTGCGTACGCAGCTGGCTGCGAATGCGTGCGACGCTCCGAGGCGCCACGCGTTTAGATTTGACGGCGGCGATTCCCGTTCTCGCGAGTCCCGCACGAATCGAGCCGGGCGTGTTCGGCATCCTACGTCCCGTGCTGCTGGTGCCGGAAGGACTCACCGAATCTCTATCGCACGATCAACTCAACGCCATCGTCCAACACGAGGTCTGCCACGTCCGCCGTCGTGACAATCTGACCGGTGCGATCCACCTTGTGGCCGAGTCGATCTTCTGGTTTCACCCGCTGCTGTGGCTGATCCGCGGAAAACTGGTGGAAGAACGCGAGCGTGCCTGCGACGAATCCGTGTTGCGGAGCGGCGCCGATCCGCACGTTTACGCGGAAGGCATTCTGAATGTTTGTAAGGCGTATCTCGCATCGCCGCTGGTTTGCGCCGCGGGCGTTAGTGGGTCGAACCTCAAACGGCGCATTCGGGAAATTGTCGAAAATCGGAGGGCCATCGAAATGAGCTTCGCGAAAAAACTGCTCGTCGCAACCGCGGCCACGGCCGCGATCGTCGCGCCGATAGCAATCGGCATGCTGCACGCCCCTTACGCTCACGCGCAGGCCAAGCCGGCCCCGCATCTGGCGTTCGAAGTTGCGTCGATCAAAGAACACAAGGACAACGATCGTGAGTTTCATCTGGACTTCTTGCCCAACGGCAACGCGATCATTCGAGGATTCCCACTGCGCGCGATCATCCTCCGCGCCTACGGCCTCACGGGTCCGAACGATGGCATCAAGGGACTCCCCGACGGCATGGGAGACGTTCGTTACGACATTGAAGCCGTCGCCCCGGCCGGCGCGATCCCCGCCGACGCGTCACCGCGCGAGCGCAGCCAGCGCGTGCGAGCGATGCTGCAATCGCTTCTCGCGGAGCGTTTCCATGCCGCGATTCACGTCGAGGAGAAAGAAGCGCCGGTGTACGCCGTGGTGGTGGGAGATCACGGGACGAAGCTCGCGAAATCCGACCTCACCGAAAAAGATTGCGAGGAGGAGAAGCCAGGCTGCCACGAAGTGATGGGCGGTATGGGACGCGGCATCCATTCGAAGGCCGGGTCGATCGCCGACCTCGCGACGTGGGTTTCTCCATGGAGCGATCGCCCGGTGATCGACAAGAGCGGGATCACCGGCCTCTACAAATTCGACACCGACGGATGGGTGAACATGCGCGCGCCCATGCCCCAGCCGCCGAACGGCCAGCCGCCGACCCCAGAGCAACTGGCGATGGCCGATCCCGCGCGTCCCACGCTATTCCAGATTTTCGATCGCTTGGGATTGAAGCTTGATAAGCAGAGGGCTCCGGTGGCCACGATCGTTGTGGATAGCATCCAGCGGCCCACGGAGAACTAGGTTGCTTTCACTCTACTTGGCCTTCGCGATATTCCTTGGCGGCGACTCTCCCGCGGGCGTGTGGCGTGGCGAGTCGCTGTGTACGCCGGAATCGTCGGCGTCTTGCCATAACGAAAAAGTGGTGTACTACATCGACGCGATCGCCGGCAAGCCGGACACGTTCAACGTTCGCGCCGACAAAATCGTCGACGGCAAGGCGATCACCATGGGCGAAGGACCGTGGCAGTTCGACAGCGCCAAGTCGACGCTGAGCTGGGAAATGCCCACACAGGTCTGGCTGGTGAGAATCAATGGGCGCATGGCCGAAGGCACTTTGACCACGACGAATAAGGCTGTCGTTCGGCACATGGCTCTGACCAAGGATGAATAGCGCCGCGAACTCTGCCGCGCCGGAATTCGTGAGCGAGTATACTGGGGATGAAATGAATCGCCCCGTTGTGAGTCTTGACGAGGACATCCGCCGCGTTGTAGGTCGTCGAACTAAGACGCCCGATGGGTTGTCTCTGGCGGCGAGCAACGAAGCGTCTGCCGCTCTGTGGCGAAAGACCTTCGGCGGTGTGCGCGTTCCCAAAGGCGTTTACCGCTTCAGCACACACCAAGAAGCGGATGAGTGGCTATGGCGGAAGATCAGTCGTCCAACTAGCTAGCCCCACGCGAGCCCACCAATGGGTTCGCTCAACGCGGCGAAGAGCCTCCGCGCACGCAGTAACCTCCTGATCCTCTTACATCTTAACCACTTAAGGGCGAAGGACACCCCTTCCACTCGCTTTAATCAACAGCACCTTCGGGGACATGATTAATTTTTTCAAGTTTACTATTGACATTTTTAAGTTAATGTGCCATTGTAGTTCATGAAAGCTATGACAAAGCCCTGGCAAACACTCACCGCGCTCACTGGAGGGTCCTCCCTGGAGATCGAACGGGTGCGGCTTACCGAAACCGGAATCGCCATCGAGGGACCATTCGAACTGCCGCCGTTGGCCCGCCTGACGGCCGAGGACCAAGTTTTTGTGACGGCCTTCGTCCGTTGCCATGGCTCGATCAAGCAAATGGAAAAGTACTTCGGCGTCAGCTATCCGACCATCAAGAATCGGCTGAACCGCATCGGACAGTTACTCCCGTTCGTGGAAATCGGCGAACCGGAGGCGGAACCAGCGCCTTCCCTCACCAGCGATTTGCTCGATCAGCTCGAGCGCGGCGAGATGACCGCCCGCGACGTGCTGGCGCGTTTGGCCAAAAAAGGAGACCAAAATGAATAACGAAACACGTCGCATCCTCGACCTGTTGTCACAAGGAAAAGTCACGGTGGAAGAGGCCGAGCAATTGCTGGCCGCCGTGAAGAATTCGGACGCGGTTGCCGCGTCTGCGCCCGCGCCGAATACGGCTAGCGCAGCCGCGCCGCCACCGCCTGGCGCCGCGTCCACCAAGCCCGAACCGAAATGGCTGCGCGTGTTGGTTACGCGCCGCCCCGGACTAGCGGCCGAGTGGACTGGCATCGAGCCGCGGAACAAGGATGTCAACGTGCGGATTCCGCTGTCGCTGGTGCGCGCCGGGGTGAAACTCGGCGCGATCGTGCCCGGAATCGCCGGCGAACGCGTGGCCAGCCGGCTGCGCGAGCGCGGCATCGATCTTTCGAAGCTCGATTCCGTGAACTTTCAGGACGTGTTCGGCGCGCTCGGCGACAATGCGATCGACGTGACCGACGGGAAGCACCAAGTGCGAATCTTTTGTGAATAAAGGCCCTGTGAGTAGTGAGTAGCCTCGCGCGATACATCTTGGGCATGTCCGCGCACGCACGCCGCGAGGCGTTCGTGGAGCACGGCGTGTATCGCGCGCGATCGTTCACCTACGGCGAAATCGTGGAACGGTCGTGCGCCTGCGCCGCATGGATGCAGTCGCAAAACTTGCGTGGCGAGCGCGTGATCATCTGGATGCCGCCGGGCGCGGCGTGGGCGGTGGCGTTTTACGGATGCATCTTGAGCGGCGCGATCGCCGTGCCCATCGACGCGGGATTCTCCGAAGCGTTTGTGGCGCGCGTTCGCGAAAAAACCGGTGCGCGGCTGGTGGTCACCGGCGATTGGGGGCAGGACTTTCCCGCCGCGCCGCAGTTTCAGCCAGTGGAAAACGCGCGCGACGATCTGGCGGAAATTGTTTTTACTTCCGGAACCACCGCGGAACCGCGCGGCGTCACCATTACCCACGGCAATCTGCTGGCGAATCTCGAACCGATCGAGCACGAAATCGCGCGACGGCACTGGATGGCCGCGCCGTTTTCGCCGATCCGTTTTGTCAACGCGATCCCGCTGAGCCATCTCTTCGGTCAAGTGATGGGATTATTCATTCCGCAATTCCTCGGCGGAACGGTGATTTTTCCGGAGAGCCAGATGCCGGATGCCATCGCGAAAATGATTCGTGGGCGGCGTGTTTCGGTGATGGTTTCCGTGCCGCAACAATTGGAGGCGCTATCAGTTTGGGCAAAGCAGCTCGCGGGCATGGGCGAAGGCGGTGGCGTGCTCGCCAGATGGTGGCGTCATCGTCGCTTGCACCGCGCGCTCGGATGGAAGATGTGGGCGTTCATCGTGGGCGGTGCGCCGCTTTCACCCGCGACCGAAAAACTGTGGCGCGACTGGGGCTATGCCGTCATCCAAGGCTATGGACTTACCGAAACGGCGCCGGCGATTGCGATCACGCATCCGTTTCGCCAGCGCGCCGCGGGATCGGTGGGCATTCGTCTCGCTGGAGTTGAAGCGCGTGTCGCTGAGGACGGTGAGATTCTCGTGCGCGGACCAAATGTCTCGCCGGGATATTACGGCGAAGTGCCGGCGTCCGGCGACGGCTGGTTGCATACCGGCGATCTCGGACGATTCGACGACGCTGGCAATCTGTTTGTCCTGGGGCGGAAGAAAGACGTGATCGTCGCGGCGAGCGGATTGAACGTTTATCCGGAAGACGTCGAGCGCGCACTGGAAGCACAGCCGGAAATTGTCGAGGCCGCAGTTGTCGGCAAAGATCTGAACGGACGCGCGACCGTTCACGCCGTGCTTGTCACGCGCGGCGACCCGAGCGCCGCAATCGCGCGCGCCAATGCGACGCTCGAAGCGCATCAGCGCGTCCAAGGGTTTTCAGTGTGGCCCGGCGCGGCGCTACCGCGCACGGTGTCGACGAAGAAACTTCAACGGGCTGCGATCGCTGACCGGGTAAACGGCCAAGTCGTCGCGGCGCCGAAGGTCGCGATGACCGCGTGGCAGAAGTTTCTCGCCGATCGCGGTATTCCGCTGGGCACGTCGCTTGAAGATTCAGGGCTTGATTCTCTCGATCGAGTGGAATTAGTGATGCTCCTCGAAGAGAATCCGGGGGACAGCGACCTGCACGCCATCTTCCAGCCCGCCGTTGCACCAGAAGCCCACGAGCCCACTTGGCCAAGTTCGCGCGTCGCACACGCATTTCGCGTCGTGTTCCGCAGCGCGATCCTGTTTCCGTTGCTTCGCTGGTACGTGAAAGTGGAAGTTCGCGGTGCGGAAAACTTGGCAGACCTGCGCGCGCCATTCATCGTCGCCGCGAATCACACGAGTTTCATGGACGTTCCGGTGATCCTCCGCGCGCTACCGCGGCGGTTGCGCGGCGCGATCGCGCCGGCCATGTCGCCCGATCACTTTCGTAAGCCGTGGCAACTGGAACTCACGCGACTCTGCTTCAACGGCTTCCTTCTGAAGCCTGACGCGAATGCCGTACAAGGCGCATTGCATCACGCCGTACATCTCGCCAACACCGGCCACGCGATTCTGATTTTCCCGGAAGGCCGCCTCACGCCCGATGGCGCGATTCACCCGTTTCGCGCCGGCACCGCGGTGATGGCCGAACGGCTGCAATTGCCGGTTGTGCCGATGCGCATCGATGGCTTGTACGAGGTTTGGCCCGAGCATCAACGCAAACCGGGCAATGGCACGGTGCGCGTCAGGATTGGCGCGCCGCTGAAGATGAATGCAGGGGAAAGCGCGGTGGAATTCACGAAACGCTTGGAAGAAGTGATTCGAAGAGTCCTGAGCGCTGAATCCTGAGTGAAAACTCGGACCTCAGCGCGTCTTACTCAGCACTCAGGACTCAGCACTCAGCACTTTTTCCGAGTCGCTAGATTTCCAAAATCACAGGCAGCACCATAGGGCGCTTGCTGGTTTCTTTCTTGAAGTAGCGCTTCAAATCGGCGCGGATCTTTTCCTTGATCACGCCGTAGTCGGACTTTTCTTCCTCGCTCGATCCTTCGAGCGTCTTGCGGACGATATCTCGCGCTCTGGCGAGCAATCCGCCTTCGTCGTCGTCCTCGGAAACGAAGCCGCGCGAGATGATTTCCGGCGGCGTCTCGACCACTCCGGTCAGTTTGTTGATGGCCAGCACGGGAAGCACAATGCCTTCTTCGGAAATATGCCGGCGGTCGCGCACCACGAGTTCTTCCGCCACTTCGTCGCCCGATCCCGAATCGATGCAGCGGCGTCCCGCGCGCACGCGTCCGTTTTTGCGCGCGCCGGCGGCGTCGAATTGCAGAATGTCGCCGTCTTCGAGGATAAAAATGTCTTTCAGTCCTGATTGTTTCAGGTGTCCGGCCAGTTGCGCGTGGCGGAACTGCTGGCGGAACTCGCCGTGCATCGGGACGAAATATTTGGGTTTCACCAGATTCAGGATCAGCAGCAATTCTTCCTGGCTGGCGTGACCCGAAACGTGAATCGGCGCGCCCGATTGATCTTCGTACACCACGTCGGCGCCGCGCTTGAAGAGATGATTGATCATCCGGTAGATGGATTTCTCGTTGCCCGGAATAATGCGCGACGACAACACCACCGTGTCGCCCGAATCGATCGTTGCCTGGCGATGATTGTCGACGGCGGCGCGCGAGAGCGCGGACATCGGTTCACCCTGGCTGCCCGAGATCAGGGCCATCAGTTTGTTGCGCGGCGTCGACGTAATATCCTGCGGGCGCAGCAGCACGCCGTCGGGAATCGTGAGATAGCCCATGCGGTGCGCGATTTCCGCCACCGAATTCATACTGCGTCCGATCAGCGCGACCTTGCGTCCGTGTTCCGCCGCGAGATCGACGGCCAGTTGCAGGCGATGCACGGAACTGGTGAAGCAGGAAACGAAAATGCGATTCTCCGCCGATTGAAAAACTTCTTCGAAGCGGCGGCGCACCGCGCGTTCCGACGGCGTAAAGCCGCGGCGATCGACGTTGGTGGAATCGGAGAACAGCGCCAGGACGCCGCGCTTGCCGTATTCGGCCACGGTGTGCAGATCGAACAATTCGTTGTCGGTGGGCGTGGGGTCGACCTTGAAATCGCCGGTGTGCAGAATCACGCCAAGCGGCGTGGTGATGGCCAGCATCACGGCGGCGATGATCGAATGCGTCACGTGAATGAATTCGATCTTGAACGGGCCGACTTCGATGGTTTGCTTGGGATGCACTTCGCGCAAATCCACGCGATCCAGCAAGCCGTGTTCCTCGAGCCGCCGCTCCGCGAGCGCGAGGGTGAACGGCGTGCCATACACCGGCACGTTCAAATCGTTCAGCACGAATGGCAGTCCGCCGATGTGGTCCTCGTGGCCGTGGGTCAGAATGATGGCGCGGACGTTTTCGCGATTCTCCAGTAAATACGTGATGTCGGGCACCACCACGTCGACGCCGAGCAATTCCGCCTCCGGGAACATCAGCCCGGAGTCGATCACGATGATGTCGTCGCCGAAACGCAGCGCCATCATGTTCATGCCGAACTCGCCGAGTCCGCCGAGGGGAATTGCTTGAAGGATTTGTTCGCTCATCGTCACCCGATACTACGAGTTAGCTTGATGCTATCACGTGCGCCGGCTCAAACGCGTCTGGATCTCTCGATCTCTAATTCACCGGCGTAGAGTTGCGCTTTGCGGCTCCGCCGCTCCTTTGTGCGGAAAGGCTGGGCCTTTCCGAAATGTCAAATACTTCGCAAGGCTGCGCCTTGCGGGCGAGGCGCAGCCTCGCCAAATGACAGAAGATGCGGAAAGGCAGAGCCTCTCCGTGGAGTTTGGACATTTCTCGTGCCACGTTGGGCGAGCGTTCGGTTACATTCGGTCCTGGAGCCTGCGCGGCAGGCGGTACAACGTTAGCCCCAGGCGTCAGCCTGGGGAGACCCCAACAGCAACAATGAGCCTGCGAAGCGGGCGGCACAAAACGCTTCACCATTTTGGTCGTCAGGTCCACACCCGTTTCTATTCGAATTCGATTCCGCGCGCGGAATAACCTTCGGAACTCGTCGTCGAAGGCCATCCTTCGATGGTGCTGCTGCTGGCGCCTGGCAAGGTGTTTGTGCCGCCAGCTTCGCAGGCTCGGTCTTTTGGTCCGTCTTCCCCAGGCTCACCCCTGGGGCTAACATTGTGTCGCCTGCTATGCAGGCTTCTAGCGGCAGAACCGCAAGAATTTCAAATCGACCAACTCCGTCGAGTTGTCTGGGGCGGGTCGAAGCTATTCGGACCACAGAGCGCGAGGCCGCCACTCGGGCGGGATCATGGTCAGGACCGCATCGTCGTGGCCATTCTTATGCGCTTGCTCAAGCGCTTGTTCGGGAGTATCTCCAGATCCGAAAAGTTCGTAGCCATCCTCGCTTAAGGCCAGCCATGAACCGGTTTCGCGTCGTGGAGGAAATTGAGCCGGGCTTCGTCCTTCGTCGAAAGAACCATAGAGATATTCTGCCAGGGCGCCATCTATTGCTTCTACAGCTTGAACAATTCGCGCAGGCGTTTGGTTTGATGCCGGCTCACCGGGACCTGCGTTTGCTTCTTGTCGTCGAGCTTGAGCATGAACGAGCTCTTGAACCACGGTACGACTTCGCGAATCCGGTTGATGTTCACAAGATACGACCGGTGCACTTTCCAGAAGTTCTCGGGCAGCGCCGCGGCCAGCGCCTCGATGGTCGCGTAGTTCGACGTGCCTTCCAGATCGCGTGCGACGATCGTGATCACGCCGTCGTCGATGGTGGCGTAGACAATCTCGTCGGCGTCTACCATCATCATGCGATTCTGCGTGCGCACGATCAGCTTGGCGCGCGGCGGCTTGGCTTGTTGTAAACGTTCCACCAGCGCTTCGAGTTGGGCGCTCGGTTCCGCCGGCGCGTCCGGCGTGGCCGCGAGCAGCTTGCGCGTTTTTTCCACGGCTTTCGCGAGGCGCGCCTTGTCGAAAGGCTTCAGGAGGTAGTCGGCGGCTTCCAGTTCGAAGGCTTGCACGGCGTATTGATCGTACGCCGTCGCGAAAACGATGCGCGGCAACGGGATTTTTTTCTCCACTAACTTGCGCACCACGCCTAAACCATCGAGTCCCGGCATTTGGACGTCGAGAAAAACGAGATCAGGCTCGAGATCGCGGATCAGATTCACCGCTTCCAGACCGTTCTTTCCTTGGCCCACGACTTCTACGTCGGCCATGCTCTTCAACAGATACGCGAGTTCGTCGCGTGCCAGCGGTTCGTCGTCGACAATCAACACGGAGAGCGCGGCGGACGTCGCCGCGGCTGCGCCGGACGTTGCTGTGTTCGCGCGCTTCATTTCTTGGGCCGCGGCGCCGCTGCCGCCGGTGCGGTTGCGCCTGTCGTGCCTGGAGCGCCTGCCGCGACTTGATCGAGCGGCGGACGACCCGCCCAGCCGCCGCCGAGCGCCTTGATGAGTCCGACGCTTGCCACCATGCGGAAACCGAGAAGCTGCGCGGCCAGTCGCTCGTTGGCCAGCACCACGCGCTGCGCGTCGAGCACTTCGAGATAATTCGCCAGACCTTGCTCGTATCGCGCGCGCGAAATCGCTACGGTACGCCGCGCGGCCGTAAGTACCGTGTCCACGGCGGCGTTTTGGTCGGCCAGGATGCGCAGGTCGGAGAGTCCGTTTTCTACGTCCTGAAACGCCACGAGCAACTGCTGGCGATAATCTGCCACCGATTCCTCGTAGACTTTCCGCGCGAACTCCAACTGTGCTTGCGGGCGTCCCGCTTGGAAAATCGGGATCGAGAGTAGCGGCGAGAACAGCACCGTGCCGCTGGAAGGACTCAAGATGTTTCGCAGCGACGTGCTCTGAAATCCGCCGCTTGCCGTCAATCCCAGCACCGGGAAGAACGCCGCGCGTGCCACGCCGATCCGCGCGTTGTTGGCGGCCATCTGCCGCTCGGCGGCGGCCACGTCGGGCCGCCGCTCCAGCAAATCCGACGGCAGACCCTCGGGAATGCGCGGCGGCGTGCGATCGCGCGCTTCCTCCACGATCGTAAACGTCGACGCCGGTTGTCCGCACAACACCGCCAGGGCGTGCTCGAACTCCTGACGCAGCCGTTCCTGGCCGATGTAGTCCGCGCGCGTCGACTCGAGTTGCGTTTCCGCCTGCGATACGTCCAGGCCGCTCACCAAGCCGCCGTCGTGACGGGTCTTGGCCAGCGCCAGCAATTTTTCTCCCACTTCAATGTTTTGCTTGATCACCCGGCGATCGGTGTCGATGCCGCGCACCATGAAATATGTTGCCGCCACGTCCGACTTCACGGCGAGCAACGCGAACTGGTACTGCGCGGCGCTGGTTTGCGCGTCGAAACGCGCCGCCGCGATGCTCGAACGAATGCGTCCCCAAATATCGATTTCGTAACTCAGGTCGAGCGGAAACGTGAACTGGCTGTAGTTGTACGCGACCGACGTAGACCCCGGCTGCTCGGGACGATTGCCCGAGAACCGCCCGTTCTGCGTGTTCACGTCGAGACTCACGTTGGGCAACATCCGCGAGCGCGCCAGTTTCACCGTAGCGCGCGCTTCGTCCAAGCGCGCCAACGCCGCCGCCACCGTTTGATTCGACGCCGTGGCTTGCGCCTCCAACTGATTCAAAACCGGATCGTCGTAGATGAGCCACCAATCGGCTTTGGCGGCTTCGTCGCGCGGTTGCGCTTCTTTCCATCCCGCCGGGAGCGGTTCTTTGTACGCCGGCGGAATTGCCGCGGTGGGACGCGTGTATTTTGGTTGCAGCGAACACGCGGACAGGAACAAAACGCCCGCCACGCCCAGCAACCGAAGAAAACTTCGCGACGGCATGCGTTACTTTTCCTTCGCTGCTTCCTTGGCTTCGACCGGCTTCACCAAAGTTCCCTCGGTGATGGAGTCGGAAGGATTCAGGATGATGGTTTCGTCGCCCGACAGACCGCTCACCACTTCGAGCGACCGCCCGTAGTCGCGGCCCAGCTTCACGCCTTGCATGTGAACTTTGCCGGTGCCGTCGACCACCGCGATCTGCGGACCATCCGGGCGAAACAGCACAGCGCTCGCTTGCACCACCACCGCCGATCCTGTTGGCTGAAGGCTAAAAGAAACCTGGCCGAACTCGCCGGGCAGCAATTCGCCGGTGGGATTCTGCACCTGCACTTCGGTCAACAGCGTGCGGCTTGCGGGATCGATGGCGCCCGACGTGCGCACCACCGATCCCGTGAACTTGCGTCCGGGATTCGACGGCACTTCCAATTGCGCCGGCATTCCGGCGCGAATGTGATGGCTGAAATCTTCCGGGACGTCGGTGTAGACGCGCAACGTGGACGTGTCGGCCAAGCGAAACAGCACGGTGGAGTTGCCCGCGGAGATCAAGGCGCCCGGATCGACGAGCCGTGCGGTGATCGTGCCCGCGAACGGCGCGTTCACCAGTTGAAACGAGCGCATGGATTTCCAGCGATCCACGTCGGCCTGCGCGGCGCGCAGCTTGCCTTCGTCGGTTTTCAGCGTTCCATTGGCGGTGTCCACTTCTTGCTTGGAAACGCCGTCGGATTTCAACAAATCCTGATAGCGCTTCGCCGTGGTGGCATCGAGATCCACCATCGATTGCGCGGCGGCTACCGTGGCTTCGGCTTGTTTCAGTTGCTGGTCCACTTCCGGCGTTTCGATTTCCGCGAGCAACTGGCCTTCTTTTACTTTCGCGCCGATATCCACGAGCCAGCGCTTCAAGTACCCGTTGGTGCGCGCGTAGATCGGCGTCTCGACGTACGCACGAATGTTCGCGGGATACGTGCCCGTGACATTCGCGCCGCCTTTTTGCGGATGTCCCACGGCCACCGGCAGGCGCGTGTTGTCGCGCACGGCGGTATCGAGTTCCTCGCCGGTTTTTTGCCGCGCCTTGAATCCGGAGTAGAGCAATTCACCGAGCAGCGCGACCACCACAAGCACGATCAGCCAGCGGATCAACAAGGCTCCGGCGCTGGAGCGCGGGCGATTGCGCAAGTCGGGCATCGGATTGGACTCGTGTTCTGACATTCGGAATTATTCTTCCACCGCGTCTTCACCCGCCGCTGCCGGCAACCCATGACGCCGAACGTAACTGAAAACCACAGGCACAAACAAGAGTGTCGCAACCGTCGCCACCACCAGTCCGCCGATCACCGCGCGGCCCAGCGGCGCATTCTGCTCGCCGCCTTCGCCGAATCCCAAGGCCATTGGCACCATGCCGATGATCATCGCCAACGCCGTCATGACTACGGGACGGAGCCGCGTGAAACCGGCCGACAGTGCCGCTTCGATCGAATTCTTTCCGCTGCGCAATTCGGAGTTCGCGAACGTGACCATCAAAATACTATTCGAAGTCGCCACGCCCACGCTCATGATCGCGCCCATCAGTGACGGCACGCTGAGCGTAGTGCGCCACACGAACAGAATCCACACGATCCCGGCGAGCGCGCCGGGCAGCGCCGTAATAATGATAAACGGATCGGTCCACGACTGGAAATTCACAACCATCAACAGGTACACGAGAAGGATCGAGAAAAACAGGCCGTACGCCAGTCCCTCGAAGGAACTGCGCATGGTTTCCACTTGCCCGCGCAACTCGATCCAGCTTCCGCGCGGCAGCTTCGGCTCGAAATCCTTGATGATCCTGTCGACGTCCGTCGCGACGCCGCCTAAATCGCGATCCTGCGGGCTCAGGTAAATGTCCACGGTGCGCTGGACGTTGCGGTGCGTCACCACCGCGAGCGACGACCGCCGCTCGAACGATGCGAGATTCGAAAGCATTTGCGGCTGCGCGCTTCCCCCACCCGAAGCCTCACCCGCGGAGGCATTCGTCGAGAGGCCCGCGGCGGTCCGGCGCGCGGCGTTGGGAATTACCGGCAGGTCTTTCAGGGCTTCCAGCGAATTCATGCGGAATTGCGGTGTTTGCGTCGCCACCGAGTAGGAAACGCCCTGCGGGCTGAGCCAGTAATTCGGTGACGTCTGGAAACTGTTGGTCAATCCAACCAGCGCTTCGTTACTGACGTCTTGCTCGGTGAATCCCAATTGTTGCGCCTTGGTGCGGTCGACGTTGATTTCCAGCGTGGGCTGGTCGAGCGCTTGCTGAATGTGCACGTCGGCCGCGCCGGGCACTTGGCGGATGCGGTCCATCATCTGGCTGGCGATGGCGAAATTCTCCGTGAACGCGGGGCCCAAGATCTGTACGTCGATCGGCGACGGCAGGCCGAAATTCAAAATTTGGCTGACGATGTCGGCGGGCTGAAAGAAAAACTGCGTTCCGGCGTATTCCGTCGGCAGGCGTTTGCGCAACGCCTTCACGTAACCGGCCACGGGGTGATGGTCGTGCTTCAACGAAATTAGTACGTCGGCATCGGCGCTCCCAATCGTCCCGTTGGTCGAATACGAAGTGGCGAGGCTGCTCGTCGCGGGGCCGACGTTATCGAGAATCGATGTAGTTTCCTCGTGCGGGATCACCTCGCGCACGCTGGACTCCACGCGATCGCACAACGCCGCCGTTTCTTCCACTCGCGTGCCGATGGGCGCGCGGATGTGCATGCGGATTTGTCCGGAGTCGACGCTGGGAAACAGATCCTGGCCGAGATACGGCGTCAGCAACATGCTTGCGCCGCATGCGCCGAGGAAAAGCACGGCGAAGACCAGACGATTTCGCAGGCACCACGCCAGGATTCCCAGGTATCCGTTGCGCATCGCGCCAAAGCCACGCTCAAACGCCAGGTGAATGCCGTAGAAAAATCCCGGCCGTTCTTCATGATGCTCGTCTTCGTGCGGGTCATGGGCAAATCCCGAAGCATGCCGCTCGTTGGCGAAGCGGCGATGCTCGTAGCGGAACAAGTACAGCACCATCGTCGGCACGAGAGTCCGCGACAGCACATACGACGCCATCATCGCGAACACCACCGCTTCGGCCAGCGGACGGAATAAGTATCCGGAAATTCCGGTGAGGAAGAAAATCGGCACGAAGACGATGCAGATCGCCAACGTCGCCACAAACGCCGGCACGGCGATTTGCTGCGCGCCGGTGAGAATCGTTTGCCGCAGCGACATTCCGTCGGGGATCAAGCGATTGATGTTTTCGATTTCCACCGTGGCGTCGTCGACCAAGATTCCCACGGCGAGCGAGAGCCCGCCGAGCGTCATCAAGTTGATCGAGTTGCCGAGCGCGCTCATGATCAACAGCGACGTGAGAATCGAAAGCGGAATCGAGATGGCCACGATGATCGTGGAGCGCCAGCTTCCCAGGAACAGCAGGATCATGGTTGCGGTGAGGCACGCCGCGATCACCGCTTCCTTCAGCACGCCTTCGATCGCCGCGCGCACGAACACCGATTGGTCCGCGATCGGCGTGATCCGCAATTCCGCCGGAAGGGTGCTGGCGATACGTGGCAGGGCCTTGTAGACGTCGCTGATGATGTCGAGCGTGGAGGCCGCGCCGTTCTTGAAAATCGTCACAAGGCTGCCGCGGCGGCCGTCCATGTGGACGATGTTGGTTTGGAATGCGAAGCCGTCGTGGACGTGGGCCACGTCCTTCAGGTACACCATCGAACCGTTGACCATGCGCACAGGCATGTTGTTCATTTCCTCGACGTGAACCGGCGTCGAGTTCATTTGCACGTCGTATTCTCGCGTGCCGAGTTTGATCGTGCCCTGCGGAAGAATGAGATTTTGCTGGCTGACCGCCGTGACCACCTCGGATCCGGAAATTCCGAACGCTTTCAGCGCCTCGGGATCGAGGTCGACGTTGATCTGGCGAGTTTTTCCGCCGTACGGAAAGGGGATCGCCGCGCCTTCCACGGTGGCAAGTTGCACGCGCAGGAAGTTCACGCCGATATCGTTGAGTTGTCCTTCGTTGAGCGTGTCCGCCGAGAGCCCCAACTGCAAGATCGGCACCGTGGACGCGTTGTAGACCACGATGAACGGCGGCGTGGTTCCCGGCGGCATCTGGCGCAGCGACGCTTGCGCCACGGCCGTGGTCTGCGCCACCGCGCCGTCGACCGAAACGCGGGGATGGAAGAAAATCTTGATGATCCCCATGTTGTGGTACGACGTCGATTCGATGTGCTCGATATCGTTGACGGCGGTGGTGGCGCCGCGCTCGAAATTCGTGACGATGCGGCGTTCGATGTCCTCGGGCGGCAGGCCCTGATAGGTGTAACTCGCGGTGACCACGGGAATGCTGATATTTGGAAAAATGTCGGTTGGCGTGCGCAGAATCGCGACGGTGCTGAGAATCAGCACCAGCAGGGAAGCCACTACGAAGGTGTAGGGGCGATTGAGGGCCAGCCGGACAATCCACATAGCGGCTAATCTTCAATCATACGATACTTTCTTTTGATCGGAGCGACTGAGGGTTGCGAGAAACGCAAAGAAACGTTACCGGAATGGTTGCCGGTCGCGTTGCCGGAAAGAATCCGAACTACTCGTAGCCCAGCGTGGGATACTCGCGCTTCGCCGGTGCGGGCGTAGCCGCTGCGGCGGTAGCCATGGCCTTAGGCGCGGGCTTTTCCGGCGTGGGTGTCTTACCGGAAATCGTGGCGGCGGATTCAGGCTTGTTACTCACATTTCCATTTAACGCTGGTGCGTCGAAAAAGGGAAATGCGAATGCGTTATACGAAAGATAACGATGAGTGATGCGCTCCAAACACAGCTTGCGGTAACGATTCCTTAAAACGTTTTAGCGGCGTCCCGATAGGTCTTCTTGGCATATCTTTTGGCTTGTCCTGTCGCCGCAGACGCGGAACGGTAACGTTTTCAGCGATCTACGATTTGGTAAACTTTCACGTTAGAGTACAGTACTATTCGGGCCACGTGCGACTTGTCGTGCAACTGCGCGACGCGAGCCGAAATGCACGTCACGGTGTCTATAACGAGTGGGAATCCCGAGATGCATGATCGGAGGCCGCTCCATGTTTTACCGATCGTCCACGAAGGCGTTGTTACTGCTTGTAGCGTTACTCTTGATTCTGGCGCAGATTTCCGCAGCGCCCGCTTCATCCGCACCTGAAAAGCGCTGGCTCCGCGAGATTCAGCTTGGCCGCCAAGCGTTAAGTGAAACTCACTACAGCGCCGCCATTGGCCACTATCAAACGGCGATGGCGGAAACCGTGCACTTGACCGAAGTTCACCGAGCAGAGGTCTTGGGCGACATTGGCGTCGTGTATCGCACCACGTTTCAATACGCGAAAGCCGAGAAGAATTTTAGCGACGCGATCGAAATCTTCGAGCGTCATCAGCCGCAATCTCTTGGCGACCTGGCGGCGACCAGTGCGAATCTCGCGCAGACGTATCTGCTGGAACGAAAAGTGGCTCCCGCCGAAGTCATTCTGCAGGCCGCAAAACGGGCCGTCGAGAAACGCTACGGTCGTCACAACTTTTGGTTTGCCAACCTGTTGAACATGAGTGCGCAGGTGGCGCAAGCCAAGGCGGATACGTGCTCGGCGGAGGCCGACTTCACGGAGGCTCTCGCCATCTTGGGCGAGGATCCTTCGTACGCGATTAGCCGCGCCGCCGTGCTGACGAACGTCGCGCTTCTCCACCTGAATTTGCACGACTACGCCGCGGCCGAGCGCGAAATGACGCTTTCCTTGAAACTGTACCAAGCCCTTCTGCCACCGGACCATCCCGACCGCGCCGTCGCGCTCGGGAATATGGGATTGGTCCTGCTCGCCAGAGGTAACACTGCGAAAGGCGTCTCACTACTAAAGCAATCAGTGCGGCTGAACGAGCAGATTTTCGGACTCCACAGCCTGCAGGTATCCAACGCCCTCGAGAATCTCGGAATTTCGGCTGGCAAGACGGGCAACTACGTGGTTGCCGAAGCATACTTTCTCCGCGCGCTTCGCATCCGTCTGGACCACGTCGGCCGCGAATCGCCGCTCGTTGCCGCGATCCTCATCGATGAAGCCATCATGGATACTGGGCGCAGCCATTTCGAGAATGCCGATAAACTTTTGGCCAGGGCGATGGCCATCCAGTTGAAGAACTTTCCTCCACTGGACGCCGAGATCGGCAAGATTTACCGTGCGCGCGGACAATGGCTGGCGGCCCAAGGTCGATGGGCTGAAGCAATCAAAGCTCACCAACTTGCCGTGGACATCCTCGAACGCTTTGCCGGTGTGGTCAGACTAGAGGCGGCGGCTGCGCTCGACGATATCGGACAGTGCTACTCATACCAAGGCGACCACCCCAGCGCGGTTACGGCGTATCAAAAATCGCTTGATTACAAGATCGCTGTGCTGGGGCGCTTTAACGCGGAATTGGTGGGAACGCTGAGTCGTGCAGCGCAAGAACTTCACGCTACGGGCGCTCACGAAAAGGCGCGGGACTACGAGACTCAAGCTGAGCAGATTGTTCGTGCCCAGCGCGGCGACAATTAAGGCGGTGCAACGTTGGCGCGGGGCACCGCCCCCTGTCGTTAGTATCTCTGGCTATTGATTCTTCGGATCGCGCCCAACGCCGACGCGCGCACATCGCCATCTTCATTTGCATTGCGCGAAATATCGGCCATGATGCCGGCCACGCGGCGATCGTGCGTGTTGCGGAACGCGCCGCCTAGCGCGTCGCAAGCGGCCTTGCGGACTTTCACACTGTGATCGCCAATCGCCGCGTCGAGCAGCCGCTGGCCGTCGGCCATTTGTTTCATGTGATGTCCCAGGAACAGCACGGCTTCATAGCGGACGTCTTCGTCGGCGTCGTCGAACCACGCCATCACGAGTTCGTACAGACCTTGCGGATGCTCGCGCTCGTCGCGGCGGCGCCATTCGGCAATTCGGGAAGCAACTTCAGCGGGAGTGGCCATGAACAATCCGGAAAGAATTTTTTAGCACGAATGCCGAGCGGAAACAAGCAGGTTGCCGGTGGCCAGTGCCATTTGCTCGTTGAAGTGTAAGGCCCGCTCCGGTTTTTCCGGGTAACCGGAGATCAGGCGGGCAACTGTTTTCCCTTGACATTCGTATAATATTCGCGAATAATAGGCGTATGCCATTGACCAAGCGACAAGCACGCGTTCTGGAATACGTTCGTGGCTTCATCGACGAGCACGGTCACTGCCCCAGTTTCGAAGAAATCGGCTTGGGCGTCGGGCTGTCGTCGCTCGCGACCATCCACAAGCATATTTCCACGCTCGAGGAAAAAGGCTACCTGAAGCGCGGCATCCATCAGAGCCGCTCGCTGGAACTTACTCCCAAGTTTTTCCGCGAAAAGAAAGCCGCACGCGAAGCCGTACCCGGTCTGCCGCTGCTCGGCCGGATCGCCGCGGGAGCTCCGGTGGAAGCGATCGAGAATCCCGAGACCATCTCGCTCGGCGACTTCACCGGCAAGGGCGACGTCTACGTCTTGCAGGTGCGCGGCGACTCGATGATCGACGACCACATTCTGGAAGGCGATTTCATCCTCGTGGAGAAACGCGAAAAAGCCAGCGATGGCGAGATTGTCGTGGCGCTGGTGAACGGCCAGGACGCCACGCTCAAGCGGATTTACCGCGAGGGCGCGCAGGTTCGCTTGCAGCCGGCCAACGCCACCATGTCTCCGATCATGGTGGATGCCAGCGCGGTCCAAGTGCAGGGTCGCGTGATCGGGGTACTGCGTCGCTACGAGAGGAACTGAGAAAACAAGTTCCAAGTTCAGAGTTAAAAACTAAAGCCCGAGGACATTCATTCCTCGGGCTTTCGTTTGTTCAACGCAATCTTCTAACGCGACGCCGGCAGATTACACAGCTCACTGACTGGATCGCACGGGGAGCGGATCCCTGGACTCTGTGTAATCTGCGAGCGCCGCGTGCCTCGGAACTTGTCGCTAAGCCACCCACTCGCGACAAACTTTGCACACCGGCTCTTGCCCTTCCATCGCGACTTCTTCAGGGCATCCGCAACAGCGGCACACCGCTGCGGGGGCGGCGTTGGCCGCGGGCTTCTTGCCGCCTTGTCCCACGAGGACAATCTTGTTCGTCGATTCGTGCAAGTAAGGCCGCGGCGTATTCTCCTTTGCGCGTGCCGCCAGAAATGGCAGCCAACTCGGCGGCACCAATCGCGATTTCCAATGATTGCCCGGCTTGGAGAACTCCACGCCCATGGGAATACGGCCGTCGTAGAGTTGCTCGCCTTCCCACACGAGCCGCGCCCACGCACCGACGCCCGAATGGCTGTCCATCAGGAAAACCTCGGTGCCTTGCGGATGCTGATGCAACGCGTACAGGCCCGCGCCGTGACAGCTCACGGCGAATGTCGACGCCGGCACACAATCCACGTGCCCGCGAGGGGTTCGGAAAACCATTTGCACATTGCGGCGCAGTTTGATTCTTTCCGTACGGCGGGGATAGATCGTTTTCATGCTTTTCCTTTCACGCCTCATAGTCTCGCGCCGCGCACGGAGTTGCAGCAATGGTTCGAAGGATTCGTTTCGCTTCCTCGAACGGACTAGGCCCGAAGTTTTCCTGTGAATGGACCTGGGTCGCCACGCGGCGGTTGTGTTACTCTCGGTTTTGATGAGTCGCTCCGATTCCCATCGGTACGATTTCAATTTGGTCGTTATTGGCGGCGGCCCGGCCGGCGAAAAGGGCGCGGCGCAGGTGGCCTACTTCGGGTTGCCGGATAGCGTGATTCCGGAATCCTGCGGCGGACGCACGCACCAGGATTTTCGCGTCGCGCTGATCGAACGCGAGCCGGTTCTCGGCGGCGCGTGCATCAACACCGGCACACTTCCCAGCAAGACATTGCGCGAGTCCGCGCTGATTCTCTCCGGCGCGCGCTCGCGGCAAGTCGGCGGCGGCGTCGCCACCTACGTTCGTCACGACATCACGCTGCCCGACTTCATGTATCGCGCGCATTTCGTGCAGGAGCGCGAACGGCAGCGCGCCGCGCTGAATCTGGAACGCCACAACGTCGAGCACATCTTCGCGTCGGGCACGCTGCTCGACGACCATACGGTCGAAATAACCGAAATGTCCGGCGCCACGCGCTCGATCACCGCCGAGTTTATCTTGCTCGCGACCGGAAGCAGCCCCGTGCGGCCGGCGCACATTCCTTTTAATCGCGACAACGTGTGGGATTCCGACAGCGTGCTGCAAATGCTCAAGCTGCCGAAGTCGATGATCGTGGTCGGCGGCGGAGTGATCGGCTGCGAGTACGCGTGCCTGTTTCACGCGCTGGGCATCGAAGTCACGCTGGCGAATCGCTCCGGCCGCGTGCTGGAGTTTCTCGATTTTGAAATCACCGATCGCTTCATGGAACTTTGCCGCACGGTGGGCATCGAATTGGCGCTGCACGAGGACGTGGAGTCTTGCGAAGTAACGAAGGAACCTGGCGGCACTCGTTTCGTTCGCACGAAGATGAAGAGCGGCCGCGTGTTTCTGACGGAGTCGATGCTGTATGCGGCGGGCCGCGGCGGAAACACGGAAGGATTAGGTCTCGAGCGCCTGGGCATCAAGATCAGCAAGTACGGAAATCTTGAAGGCGTGAATCCGCATACCTACCAAACCGAAGTCCCGAACATTTATGCGGCCGGCGACTTGGTGGGCCGTCCCGCGCTCGCCAGCACGGGCATGGAGCAAGGGCGTCTGGCGATGTGCCACGCGTTCAACATCCGTTATCGCGGACAGGAATTGAATCCCGTGCTTCCGGCGGGCATTTACACGATTCCGGAGATTTCCGCCGTCGGCGAGACCGAAGAGAGCATCAAGAAGAAAAACGAATCGCGCGCGAAGGATGGCAAGCCGCCGATCGACTACGTGGTGGGCCGCAGCCAGTTCGGCGATCACGCGCGCGGCCATATCATCGGCGACGCGGGCGGTTTGGTGAAATTGATTTTCTCCGCGCCCGACGGGAAACTCCTCGGCTGCACCGTGATCGGCGAGATTGCTTCGGAGTTAGTGCACACCGGAATGGCGTGCCTGCAATTCGGCGGCGACATCAATTACTTCATCAACGCGGTTTTCAACTATCCCACCTTGAGCGACGTGTACAAATACGCCGCCTACGACGCGCTCGGGAAACTGAACAAGTTCCGCGCCGGCATGGCGGCGAGCGTTTGACATTGGTCCAGCCGCTATCCTTGTTTCGCTATCCTTGCTTCAATCGGAGTAGTCTGCGTCCGGCCTCGTCAAGTGTCTCGTCACGTTTGCAGAAACAGAACCGAACCTGATTCTTCCCATCCTGTGGATCGCGGTAAAAACTCGATCCCGGCACGACGCTGACGCCGATTTCGCGCACCAAGTACTCGGAAAACTTCACGTCGTCGGCGAATCCGAAGCGCGACACGTCGGTCACCACGTAATACGCGCCGTCGGGACGATAGCAGGTGAATCCCGCCGCTTCGAGTTGCGGAAGCAGCCTGTCGCGGCGCACCCGGTAGTCCGCCGCGAGCTTTTGGTAATACTCGTCCGGCAAGCTGCACGCCAGAACGCCCGCTTCTTGTAGCGGAGCGGCCGCGCCGACAGTAAGAAAATCGTGGACCTTGCGGATCGCCGAGGAAAGTTCCGGCGGCCCGATCGCCCAACCCACGCGCCATCCCGTGACGCTGTAGGTCTTCGACATGCCGTTGATCGTCACGGTGCGCTCGCGCATGCCGGGCAGCGTTTGCATGTACACGTGCGGCTGATCGCCGTACAAAATGTGCTCGTAAATCTCGTCCGTGAAGGCAATGGTGTCGAACTTCTGGCACAAGGCGGCGATGAACTCGAGTTCGGCGCGCGTGAAAACCTTTCCCGTGGGATTGTTCGGCGTGTTGATGATGATGGCGCGCGTCTTGTTGTTGAACGCCGCGCGCAACTCGGCTTCGTCGTAGCGCCACTGCCAAGCGTCACCGGATTTTTCCGGGCGCAGCTTCACGAAACGCGGCACGGCATCCGACAGCACGCTGTCGGGACCATAGTTCTCGTAGAACGGCTCGAAGATGATCACTTCGTCCCCGGGATTCAGCACCGCCAATAGCGACGAGATCATCGCTTCAGTCGACCCGCAACACACCGTCAGTTCGCGCTCGGGATCGATATCGAGGCCCGCGAAGCGCTTGTGTTTCGCGCAAATCGCGTCGCGCAGGCGTTTCGCTCCCCAGGTGATCGCGTATTGGTTGATGTCGGCGTCGATGGCCGCCTTGGCGGCGTCTTTCAATTCGCGAGGCGCTGGAAAATCGGGAAAGCCCTGCGATAGATTCACGGCGCCGTACTTCATGGCTTGCCGCGTCATTTCGCGGATCACCGATTCGGTGAATTGGCTCGCTTTGTGCGAGATCCTGGGAGCGAGTGATGTCATCAGGAGATTTTCTCACAGCTTTCGAGTGCGACGGCCTGTCGCCGCACTTCCATGTAATGGTTCACTTTGAATTCCGATCACAAGACTTGCGGAGATCGAACCCTCACGCGTAGGTATCCTTTGTATCAGGGCACGGCTTCAGCCGTGCCGCCAGCAGGCCTTCTTCCTGGGGCTTTAGCCCCTGCGGCTTTCCACTGGGCAAGCTTGTGGATCAGCCGTTGTTTGCCGGGGGCTAAAGCCCACGATTTCCAAACGTCTCGGTCGGCACGGCTGAAGCCGTGCCC